>Ga0196962_10000006_pt1 | contig 426033 bp, 319 predicted proteins | sample S3v_20metaG_FD_183186 | JGI IMG/M metagenome (GOLD analysis project Ga0196962, IMG submission 183186) | Soil microbial communities from Anza Borrego desert, Southern California, United States - S3+v_20 | ecosystem: Environmental > Terrestrial > Soil > Desert | place: USA: California...
CGCTCGCGGGCGTCCCGCGCGCGGCCTTCGAACACTTCCCGATGCCGCGCGCCACCGACCTCTTCGGCCCGACCTTCCGCGGCGAGGGCACGGTCTGCATCGCCGACGTGAAGCAGGACCCGCGCTACGGGAAGAACTCGCCCTACTTCGGGATGCCCGAGGGGCACCTGCCCGTGGTGAGCTATCTGGCCGTGCCCGTCATCTCGCGCTCGGGCGAAGTCTACGGCGGCCTCTTCTTCGGCCACCCGGACGTCGGGGCCTTCACGGAGCGCGACGCCCGCATCATCGAGGGGCTCGCGGCGCAGGCGGCCGTCGCGATGGACAACGCGCGGCTCTTCGACGCGGTCACGCGCGCGCGCGCCGAGGCGGAGCAGTCGGCAGCCGAGAAGGAGCGCCTCTACCGCGAGGCGCAGGAGTCCAACCGCCTCAAGGACGAGTTCCTCGCCACGGTCTCGCACGAGCTGCGCACGCCGCTGACGGCCATCCTCGGCTGGGCGCACATGCTCCGCAGGGGGCAGTTCGACAACGACTCCGTGCTCAAAGCCTTCGAGACGATAGAGCGCAACGCGCGCGCGCAGTCGCAGCTGATAGACGACCTGCTCGACGTCTCGCGCATCATCACGGGCAAGCTCAGGATAGACGTCAGGCAGATCGACCCCAACTCCTTCGTCGAGGCGGCCGTCGAGGCCGTGCGCCCCGCGGCCGAGGCCAAGGGCGTGCGCGTCCAGAAGATCATGGACACGGGCGTGGCCACAGTCTCGGGCGACCCGGTCCGCCTGCAGCAGGTCGTCTGGAACCTGCTCTCGAACGCCATCAAGTTCACGCCGAAGAACGGGCGCGTGCAGATACGCTTGGAGCGCGTCAATTCGCACGTCGAGATAGCCGTCAGCGACACGGGCTCGGGCATCGCGCCCGAGTTCCTGCCGCACGTCTTCGACCGCTTCCGGCAGGCGGACCAGCGCACCACGCGCCAGCACGGCGGGATGGGCCTCGGCCTCGCCATCGTGCGCCACCTCGTTGAGCTGCACGGCGGGACCGTCCGCGCAGAGAGTCCGGGCGAGGGGCAGGGCGCGACCTTCACCGTGCTGCTGCCGGTCGCGCCCGTCTACCAGGCGGCCGCGGAGGGCGAGCGCGTGCACCCCGCGGCGAGGGAGACGCTGCCCTTCTTCGACTGCGTAGACAGGTTGGACGGGGTGCGCGTGCTCGTGGTGGACGACGAGCCGGACACGCGCGATCTGCTGAAGGCCGGGCTGGGCCAGTGCGGCGCTGAGGTGACGGCCGCGGGCTCCGCCGCCGAGGCGCTCGAAGCCATCGTGACGGCCGCGCCCGACCTGCTCATCAGTGACATAGGGATGCCGGACGAGGACGGCTACGAATTGATCAGGCGGGTGCGACAGCTTCCCGAAGGGAGCGGCGGCCGCTTGCCGGCCATCGCGCTCACAGCCTACGCGCGAGTCGAGGACCGCATGCAGGCGCTCAGGGCCGGCTACCAGATGCACGTCCCGAAGCCCGTCGAACTGGCGGAGTTGGTCGCCGTCGCCGCCAGCCTGGTTCAGCGCAGCCGGTGACGCCGCCGGAACTCGTTCGCTCCGCTTTATAAAGCGCTCTTATCTTCCGGCGGGTGGCCGGCGGCCGGCGGCTTGTACTTGTTCACGTAGTGGAAGCACCCGACTATGTGGGTCAGCTCGCGGACGCGCTGGTAGTGAAACAGATTCTCGATTCTATTTTTGGCCCACGTCATCCCCGCGAACATCGTGCCGCCGGCGATGATGCTCAGGACGTAGGCCGGGTAAGACGGGGACGGGTAAGGTGCCGGCAGAAATCTCGTCAGCGGCACGAGCAAGTTCACTATCAGGCCGATCACCACGAAGCGCCGGGAAGTCGTGATGGCCTGCCACGTCCCGTACAGGAGTCGGACGTGCGCCTCGTTGGACTCGATCACCGCCGACAACTCGGGTGAGCGCAGCCCCACCTCCAGCTTCATCAGATTGACTACCGTCTTCGAGCGCTTGAAAGGCTGGTCCGCGCAACTATCGTCCTCTACGGACGGGCAGCCCCATTTCACGAGCCCCGTCAGTTCTTCGAGCCCGCGAGACTCCAGGTAATCTTTGAAATGGTAGTAAGGGAACTTGTTGAACTTCTCGCCGCGGTAGGGCCACGAATCGTGTTCCGCGGCCAGGACGGCCTCGCGGCTCAACCCCTCGTCTATCTCTTCGGCCGCCCCCGCGGTTGCGCCGCCGGACGTTTCGGCCCTCTTCTTTAATTTCTCCATCGTCCCGAGCGTCAACTCTTCTTCCATCTTCTTCAGCACGTTTCTCGCGCTGATACGGTCCAACTCGTCTGGCGTCGAGAGGCGTATGACGTAGCCTATGACGTAGGCGAGCGTGACGACCAGCAGGATAATCACGCCCTTGTTCTCGCCGTAGAGCGACGCCGCCGTCGCCCAGGCGGCCGACTGCTCGGCCCCCGCGAGCCTCTGCGCGAGATTGAAGACGAAGATGACGACCGGGGCGAGGAAACCGACGCCCAAAAAGAAGAGCGTCAGGAGGCCCGGCAGAGTCACCCCGACCAGGTTGACGATCCCGAGGCGGAAGAATCTGAAAAGCTCTATCATGGCTGACGTGAGGCCGGCGCAAATGGTGCCGCCGTTAGCGAGGGCGCGAGGACGATATTCCTATCGGCCACCGCTGTCAACCAAAATCGGGGTCAGTCGAGCCTGTAGTCGAAGACGAAGCGGCCGATCTGTATGGTCCCTTTCCCGCCGGCCGGCGGGCTGATGAGGAGCGAGCGCACCGCGCTGCTTTTGGTGTTGAGGCGAGCCCGCGCGTCGCCGACCTCTTTGCCGCTCGACGCCTTGTGGAAGACGAGCCGCATGGTCTCGCCGTCTATACGCTGGTAGCCGAAGACGTACTCGTCCGGTTGCAGAATGAGGTCGTCAATCCTGACGGGCGTCTGCGTGACGAAGAAGTGTGAGTACTTGCCCTCGGCCGAGTAGCCGGCGGTAATCATCACGACGCCCGCGATGAAGCGGCCGCGCCCGTCCGTGACGCCCGAGGCCGTGCGGAACTCCGTCTCGATGTTCTCCTTGACGACGGGCGCGCGCGCCGGAATCACCTTCCTCAATTCCTGCCCGGTGGCCGCGCGCCAGCGCGCCTGCTGCTGCGCCGCGGCCGCGCACGGTAAGAAGAGTATTAGAAAATAGACTGCCCGTTTGGAAAGCCGCATCGGATGAACTTTGACCTTTGTCGCCGGGCGGCGCGGCCGCCCGCCTTGTTGAATATAATTACGCCGGACACATAGAATGTTACATTATCCGCTGGCGAAGCTGCCAGGAAAGCCCTTTAGTAATCGCCAAGATAGATGAGCCGATCAGTTTCAGCGCGCAGACTTACCGTCGGCGCTCTCAGTCTCTTCCTCCTTCTCCTGCTCTGCCGGGGCTGGCCGTCCTTCGCCCTGGACCCGCGTAGAGAACTCGCAGACTACAGCCGCAACGTCTGGCTGACGGAGAACGGCCTGCCGCAGAACACTGTCAACGCCGTCGCGCAGACCGCGGACGGCTACCTCTGGATTGGCACAGGCGAAGGCGTCGCGCGCTTCGACGGGACGGGCTTCACCGTCTTCGACAAACAGAACACCCCCGAGTTGAAGAACAACGACGTGCGCGCGCTGGCGGGAGACCGCCGCGGCGGCCTCTGGCTCGGCACGAGCACGGGGCTGCTGCGCCTGGCGGAAGGGAAGTTCAGTTCTTTCACGACGCGGGAGGGTCTGGCCGGCGACGACGTGCAGGCCATCTTCGAAGACCGCGAGGGCGGCGTCTGGGTCGCGACGCCCGCGGGGCTGAGCCGCTTCAAGGACGGGAGTTTTACGAACTGGACGACCAGGGACGGGCTCGTCAGCAACGACGTGAAGGCGCTCTACGAAGACGGCGAGCGCGCCCTTTGGGTCGGCACGTCCGACGGCCTCGGCCGCTTGAAGGACGGGGAGTTCACGAGCTACACGGTGCCCGACGGGCTCGCCAGCAACAGCGTCTCTTCCGTCGCGCAAGACCGCGCGGGCCGCCTCTGGGTCGGCACGTTCAAGGGGCTCTCGTCTTTGAGCGAGGGGAAGTTCAAGACCTACACGGTCGCCGACGGGCTGCCGAGCGACAGAATCACTGCGCTGCGCGTCGACGCCGAAGGCACCCTCTGGGTCGGCACGTCGAACGGCCTGAGCCGCTATCGCGACGAGCGCTTCACCTCTTTCGAGGGACAGGGCGAACTCTCGCGCAGCGTCATCCTCTCCGTCTACGAGGACCGCGAGGGGAGCCTCTGGGTGGGCACGGAATCCGCCGGCCTCACTTTCCTCAAGGACAAGAAGTTCACGACCTACTCGGCCGGCGAAGGGCTCCCGAACGAGTTGGTCAAGTGCGTCTACGAGGACCGCGAAGGCGCGGTCTGGATGGGCACGTACGGCGGCGGGCTGAGCCGTCTGAAGAATGGCACAATGACTAACTTCACGACGCGCGACGGCCTGTCGAGCGACTTCGTGCTGGCGCTCGCCGACGACGCGGAGGGCAACCTCTGGGTCGGGACGCCCGACGGGTTGAACCGCCTGCGCGATGGGAAGTTCACGACCTACACCTCTGCCGACGGCCTCGCCAACGACTTCGTCCGCTCCATCCGCGCCGACCGCGACGGCACGCTCTGGGTCGGCACGCGCGGCGGCCTGACGCGCCTCAAAGACGGGGGCTTTACCATCTACACGACCGAAGACGGGCTCGCGGACAACTTCGTCGGCGCGATTTACGAGGACCGCGCGGGCGCACTGTGGGTCGGGACCCTGCGCGGCCTGAGTCGCTTCAAAGACGGGAAGTTCACGACCTACACGACGCGCGACGGGCTGTCGAGCGACACGGTCATCTCGCTCTACGAGGACGCGTCGGGCGACAGCCTCTGGGTGGGGACGAGCGGGGGCGGGATGAATCGCCTGCGTGATGGGAAGTTCACGGCCTACACCGTCCAGGCGGGGCTCCTCGACGACGAGGTCTACAGCATCATGGAGGACGAGAAGCAGGACCTCTGGCTGAGCTGCAACAAGGGCGTCTTCCGCGTCGACCGGAGACAACTGGACGACTTCGCGGCCGGCAAAATTGGCACAATCGAGCCGATCGTCTACGGCACGGCCGACGGGATGCGCACGCGCGAGTGCAGCGGCGGCGGCCACCCCTCCGGCTGGAAGGGCCGCGACGGCAGACTCTGGTTCTCGACGCTCAAGGGCGTCGCCGTGCTCGACCCCGCGAGATTGAAGGTCAACGCGCGGCCGCCCGGCGTCGTCATCGAACAGGTGCGGATTGACGACGAGTCCGTGGCCCCGTCGAGCCGGATCGAGTTGCCGCCGGGCAAGTCGCGTTTCGACTTCTACTACGCGGGGCTGAGCTTCGTCGCGCCGGAGAAGGTCAGGTTCAAGTACAAGCTCGACGGCTTCGACGAGGACTGGATTGACGGCGGCACGCGCCGCGTCGCCTACTACACGAACCTCCCGCCGGGCGAGTACAAGTTCCGCGTGATGGCCGCGAACAACGACGGCGTCTGGAACGAGGCGGGCGCTTCGCTCGACCTGTACCTGAAGCCGCACTTCTACCAGACCTACTGGTTCTACGCGCTCTCGGCCGCGGCGCTCGCGCTCGCCGTCTGGCAGCTTTACCTCCTGCGCGTGCGCCAGGTGAAGAGGCGCTTCGCCGCCGTACTGGACGAGCGCAACCGCATCGCGCGCGAGATTCACGACAATCTGGCACAGGAGATTCTGGGCATCTCGATTCAACTCGAACTGGTCTCGCGGACGATGGCGAAGGACGCGGAGGCTACGAAGTCTCACCTGGACCGCGCGCGCCTGCTCGTCCGCAACAGCATCGCCGAGGCGCGCCGCTACATCTGGGACCTGCGTTCGCAGGCGCTCGAAAACAACGACCTGCCTTCGGCGCTCACGGAGACCGCGCGCCGGCTCACGGCCGAGACCAACGTGCAGGCGCAGGTCGAGGTCAGCGGGACCTTCCGCCCGCTCAACGAGTTGATCGAGAGCAACCTGCTGCGCATCAGCCAGGAGGCCATCAACAACGCCGTCCGCCACGCCGAGGCGCAGCGCATCCTCATCAACCTGAAGTTCGACGCGAGGCGCGTGCAGTTGAGCGTGCGCGACAACGGCCGCGGCTTCGACGCGAAGGCCGAGGGCAGGAACGGCCACTACGGGCTGGTCGGGATGCGCGAGCGCGCCGAGCAGATGGGCGGCACGCTCTTCGTCGAGAGCGCGCCCGGCGAGGGCACCGAGGTAATGGTCGAAGTCCCCCTCGCAGGCTAAAGCGTTCTGGTAAGATGTCTGGAGCGGAGGCGGTCCTTATGAGTGACAACCAGATTCGAGTGATGGTCGTCGACGACCAGGCGGTCGTGCGGCAGGGGATCGTCGCGCTGATTAACACCGTCGCGGACATGACGGTCGTCGCCGAAGGCACGAACGGGCAGGAGGCCATAGAGTTGTTCCGCTCGCACCGGCCGGACGTGACGCTCATGGACCTGCGCATGCCCTCGGTCGGCGGCGTGGAGGCCATCACGAGGATTCGCAGGGAGTTCCCGAACGCGCGCGTCATAGTCCTGACGACCTTCGACGGCGACGAAGACATCTACCGCTCGCTGCAAGCCGGCGCGCAGGGCTACCTCCTAAAGGACATGTTCTTTGACGAACTGGAGGAGGCGGTCAGGAAGGTGCACGGCGGCGCGCGCCGTATTCCGACGGTCGTGGCCGAGCGTCTGGCCGAGAGGATGACCGGGTCGGACTTGACGGGCAGGGAACTGGAAGTCCTCGAACAGATCGTGCGCGGCAAGAGCAACAAGGAGATAGGCAGCTTACTGAACATCAGCGAGGCGACCGTCAAGAGTCACATCAACAACATCCTCGGCAAGCTCGGCGTGAGCGACCGCACCCAGGCCGCCACGACCGCCCTGCAACGCGGCCTCGTACATTTGCCGTAGCCGCCGCAAAGCCCTCCTCACCCCCAACTAAAGTTTGACGCGCCCCCCCCAACCCTGGTCGCATGACAGGCCACGTGCCCCGTGCTAGGGTTCGGCTGCGGGCATCCGCAAATCTTTTCTCCGGTCAGCACACTCAAAAACAACAGGGCGCTTCCTACGGAGGTATGGCTATGCGCAAACTGACTCGGCTCTCTCTCTCCCTCTCGCTCCTCTTAGTCTCGATTCCCGCTTCGGGGCAGAGCAACTACGCCGGCCTGGGCGGCACGGTCTTCGACCCGCAGCAGCGCGCCATCCCCGGCGCGGCCGTCGAACTCAAGTCCGCGGGCACGCAGTCCGTGCGCGCCGTCACGAGCGACGAGCAAGGCGTCTTTCAAATCCCCGGCCTGCTGCCCGGCGACTACGAGTTGACGGTCCGCGCCGACGGGTTCGCGCCCTCCGTGCAGACGCTGCGCCTGGAGGTCGGACAGGAGTTGACGCTCGACGTGAGCCTCGGCCTCGCCGGCGTCAAGGACGAGCAGGTGGAAGTTCAGGCCGTGGAGGTCCTGCGCACCACCAAGGCGGACATCGGCGAGGTCATAGAGTCGGCCGCGATCCGCAACCTGCCGCTCAACGGGCGCATGCTGATAGACCTCGTGCTCACGGTCCCCGGCGCGCACGCCAGCCACGGCGCGCAGACGGGCGACATGAACCCCCTGTACTGGCGACCGGGGCAGCGCTCGGCCATCAGCATAGGGGGCAACCGCCCCAACGCGAACTACTTCCTCCTCGACGGTGCCACCAACACTGACCCGACCTTCAACACGCTGAACTTCAGCCCATCGCCCGACGCCGTGCAGGAGTTCAAGGTCCAGACCGGCAGCTACTCGGCCGACATGGGCGGGGCGGGCGGGGGCCAGGTCAACATCGTCACCAAATCGGGTACGAACGAGTTCCACGGGACCGTCTACGAGTTCCTGCGCAACGACGCGCTCGACGCGCGCACCTTCAACGAGATGGGCGACTCGACTTTCCTCGTCCAGAACAATTTCGGCGGGGCCATCGGCGGCCCCATCGTCAGGAACAGGACCTTCTTCTTCTTCAACTATGAGGGCCTCAGGCGCACGAAGGCCGACACGATGATCGCCACCGTGCCGACGGCCGAAGAAATCTCCGGCGACTTCAGCATGAGCGGCGCGGACATCTACAACCCGTTCAGCGCCCGCCCCAATCCGAACTTCGACCCGTCGAGGCCCGTCAGCCCCTCGAACCCGCAAGTCATACGCGACCAGTTCCAGGGCAACGTCATCCCGCAGAACCTGATTAACCCCGCGGCGCTGCTCTTCCTGCAAAAGTACGTGCCCCGGCCGAACATGGAGATGGGGATGAATGGCTGCGGCATGACTATGATGGGCGCGCCGACGGTGGTCGGGGCCGGGATGGACTGCAACAACTACCTGGACGTGCGCAACGAGCGCCACGTAACGGACCAGGCCACCATCCGCGTGGATCAGGTCTTCGAGCGCGGCGACAGCATCTCGGCGCGCTACTCGTTCAGCAGCGAGCGGGGCTTCATGCCGCAGAACCTGCCGGGCTTCGGCGCGCTCCACGACAACCTCGCGCAGCACGGCAGCGTCGCCTGGAACCACATCATCAGCCCGCGCATGGTCAACATCGCGTCCATCACTTTCTCGCGCCTCGCCATGCACCGCTCGTCCGAGAACAGCGAGTCGAACGACATCGTCTCGGAGCTGGGGATTCAGGGCGTCGGCTTCGGCGGCCAGGGCGCTTACGGCGCTCCGTGGTTCAACGTCCAGGGCTTTTCGGGGGTGGGCGACTCGTTCGCGGCGACGCCGATGCACGCCTGGGACACGATCCTCGAAGCGCGCGACCTGCTCAACTGGCAGGTCGGCCGCCACAGCCTCAAGCTCGGCGGCAGCTACCGCCACTACATCTGGCCCATGTGGGGCTTCTTCCAGAACCGCGGCTACTACCAGTTCACGAGCGGCTTCACCACGCGGACGGCGACCAGCGACGGGACGGGCTCGGCGCTCGCGAGCTTCCTGCTCGGCCTGCCCGCCGTCAAGCAGCGCCAGGCCGGCATCCCGCAGATGCAGCTCCGCCAGTGGTATGCTGACGGCTTCATCCACGACACCTTCCAGTTGGCGCGCAACACCACCATCGAGATAGGGCTCAGGTACGAGTACATGAGCCCGCTCGTTGACATACGCTTCACGAACAGCAACCTGGTCTTCCAGGACGGCAGGCCCTTCGTCTTCATCGGCGGCCAGCAGGGCTACCCCGAGGGCTTGATGTACTCGAACAAGCTCAACTTCGCCCCGCGCTTCGGCATCTCGCAGAACGTCCCCCGCCTCGGCCTGGTCTTGCACGCGGCCTTCGGCATCTTCTTCACGCCCGTTGACATGAACACCTGGTGCAACCAGCGGCACAACGTCCCCTACGTCTTCCCCGAGACGCAGCAGGCCGACAACTTCACGCCGCCCGCCTCGCTCATCGCCTCGCAGTTCAACTTCGGCCAGCCCGTCCTCGGCCAGACGGTCGTCAGCTTCGCCGCCTTCGACCCGCACGCGCCGTCGCAGTACATACAGCAGTGGAGCTTCTCAATCGAGAAGAGCCTCGGCCGCGAGACCACGCTCGAATTGGGCTACCTGGGCTCGCACGGCGTCCACCTGCAACGCGCGCACCTGATTAACAACGCGCCGCCGGGGCCGGGGGCCATCGGCCCGCGCCGCCCCTACAGGGTGCTCTCCTTCCTGCCTGGCACAGTTTTGCCGGACAACATCAACGCCACGAGCCTGACGTTCCCCGTCAGCGGCATCAACCTTTTGGAGAACTCCGCGCAGAGCTGGTACAACGCCGGCTACGTCAACGTCCGCCGCCGCTACTCGCGCGGCTTCACCCTCCTGACCAACTACACCTGGGCCAAGAACCTGTCTGACGCGCCGGACTTCCGCTCGCCCATGTTCGAGTCCGCCATCCCGCAGGACAACAGCAACCTCAGTCTTGAGAAGGGGCCGGCCTGCGACATCCGCCACCGGTTCGCGCTGAGCGCCGTCTACGACCTCCCGGCGCTCGGCTTCAACCGCAAGCTGCGGGCGCTCACGAAAGGTTGGCACCTCTCGGCCATCTTCCAGGCGCAGAGCGGGTTCCCGTTCACCATCTCCGTCTTCGGGGATACGGCCAACTCCGGCACACTGCTCGGCGAGAACCCCGTCCGCGCCAACTACACGGGCCAGCCCGTTTTCGACCAGAACAGTCGCACAGCCGACCGCTGGTTCAACCCGGCCGCCTTCGCCGCGCCGCCAGCCTTCACTTTCGGCAACGTCGGGCGAAACACCGTCTACGGCCCCGGACTTCAGACGCTGGATTTGGCCCTGCACCGGGAGTTCGCCCTGACCGAGAACGTGAAGTTCCAGTTCCGCGCCGAGCTGTTCAACGCGCTCAACCACACGAACCTGGGCACGCCCAACCGCTTCGTCAACACGCCGCAGTTCGGCACCATCACGGAGGCGGCCACGCCCGGACGCCAGGCGCAACTGAGCGGGCGGCTCTCCTTCTAGGCCGTGGGTGGTTCGAGACCGCCGTCTCCAACTAAAGTTGGAGACGGCGGTCAACCATCTGACTCATGACACGCGGCCCGCTTTGGTGGTACTTTCCGCCTGCACGTCAACAAATCCCGGCTCCGGGTTGGGCGCGCCAGAGGTCTTGAAACTCCCTCCAAACTGTTTTGTTGCTGGCCTAAGACCGACACCCTCTGGTTCGCCATCATTAGCTCGGAGCCGGGCCTTCACTTTTTAGAGCAAAGCGCGGGAGGCCAGGAGCTTTCCTGAAGCTAGCTGCCCGGACTGCCTGCCGCGGAAATTTCTTCTGGCCGGTCAACTGAACGCTTCCCCCTTTGAGTAGCGCGTTGGCCGCCAACCACGAAAGGGTTAATAACGATGAGCCGCTCCCAAGCTTTCCGGCCGCGGGCCGCTGCCGACCTGCGCCGCGTCTTCTTCGTCGCCGCGGGCTTTTTGATGTTTGGCCTTTGTCTGGCTTCAACCCTGGTGACCGCTCACGCGCAGCAGTCCGCGACCGCGACACTGAGCGGCAGAATCTCGGACCCTAACGGGGCCAGCGTCGGCGGGGCGCAGGTGAGCGCCACGTTCAAGGCGACTGGCGTCAGGAGGGAGACGACGACCAACGAGGACGGCTTCTACACGCTGTCGGCTTTGCCGCCGGGCGAGTACGAGGTGAGGGTCCAGGCGCAGGGGTTCGCGCCCGCCGTCGCCGCGCCGGCCGTCACGCTGCAAGTGGGCCAAAACGCCACGCTCGACGCGACGCTTCAGATCGGCGCGAAAGAGATAACCGTCACCGTAGACGACGCGGACGCGGTGCCGCTCCTGGACACGCTCTCGTCCGACGTCGACGGCGTCATCTCGCGGCGCGAGATTGAGAACCTGCCGCTCAACGGGCGCAACTTCCTGGAGCTGGCGCTGCTCGTCCCCGGCAACGCGCCCGCTCCCAACTTCGACCCCACGAAGACCAACACGGTCGTCATCTCGTCGGCCGGCCAACTGGGCCGGGGCGGCAGCGTGACGGTTGACGGCGCGGACATCAACGACGACGTGGTCGGCGGGGCCGTGCAGAACATCTCGCAGGACGCCGTGCAGGAGTTCCAGATCGCGACCAACCGCTTCAACGCGCAACTCGGCCGCTCCGGCTCTTCGCTCATCAACGTCGTCACCAAGTCCGGCACGAACGAGTTCCACGGCTCCGGCGCTTTCTACTTCCGCGACCGGAAACTTCAGGGCCTGCCGGCCACCTTCGACCGCGGCCTGACGGAGACGCCGCCGTTCGACCGCGAGCAGTACGTGGTCACGCTGGGCGGCCCAATCGTGCGCGACCGTGCGTGGTTCTTCGGCGCGTTCGAGTACCGTAATCAGGACGGGGCGGTGCTGGTCGGCTCACGCGACCTGGCCTCGCGCTCGATCATCAGGGGTTTCAGCGCGGCCCCGCTCGACGACCTGCTACTCACGACGCGCGCCGACTGGAGCCCGAGTTCCGTCGACCGCCTGAGCTTCCGCTACTCGCTGCAAAGCGAGGACGACATCGCGGCGAGCACGCTCGACCGCGCCATCGGCTCGGCCTCGCAGCGGCAGGCGAGCGACAACCGCGCGCAGTCGTTTCTCGCGAACTACACGCGCGTCTTCAGCCCGCGCGACCTCAACAGCTTCAGCTTCAGCCTCAACTCGTTCGTCAACGGAATACAGCCCGTCACGCCTGGGCCGCAACTCACTTTCCCGAGCATACAGGACGGGGCATCTTTCCGCGTCCCGCAGGGGACCGAGCAGTTCCGCCTACAGTTCAGCGACACCTTCACGATGGTCAGGGGCAATCACACGCTGAATTTCGGCGGCGAGATACAGCGCGTCGGCTCCGACCTTGACCTGCGCGTCTTCCAGCAGGGGCGCATAGAGTTCATCGAAGACTTCCCGGACTTCGACCGCAACGGCGACGGCGTCGTGAACGACAACGACCTGCTCTTCGCCGTCACGCTGCGAAGCGCCTTCCCGGACAGCCCGCTCGTCCTGCCCGACGCCAACAACGTCTACTTCGCCGGCTTCATCCAGGACGACTGGCGCGTCACGCCCAAGCTCACGCTGAACCTCGGCCTGCGCTACGAGTTGGACACGGACGTGAAAAACATCAGCCGCGTGGACGAGTTGAACCCGCTCATCCTGCCCTTCTTAAACGGCACGCGCTCGCGCGACTCGAACAACTTCGCCCCGCGCTTCGGCTTCAACTACGCGTTCAACGACCGCACGAGCCTGCACGGCGGCTACGGCATCTACTACGACCGCGTCACGCTCGAAATTCAGACGCTCGAACGCGGCCTCGACGGTCGCGCGCTCCCCATCGAAGTCCGCGCCGGCAACGTCTTCTTCATCCCGCCGCCGTGCCTCTTCGACCCCGCGTGCGGACAGTTCCCGCCGCCGGCCCCGACCCTCGCGGACCCGTTCGCGGGCTTCGTCCTGCCCGGCGCGGGCGCGGGCGGAATCAACATCATCGACAACGACCTTCAGAACCCGATGGTGCAGCAGGCGAACATCGGCGTTCAGCGCGAGTTCGGCGGCGACTTCGTCGTGCGCGCAGACTACCTGCACAACTTCGGCACGCACTTCATCATCGGGCGCACTATTGGCACAGTCTTCAACCCCGTGGTCGGCGGCCCGGACCTGGTGAAGAACCTGGAGTCGTCCGTCAGGACGAGTTACGACGGGCTGCTCCTGAGCCTGGAGAAGCGCTACGCGAAGCGCTACCAGTTCCGCGCCTCCTACACGCTCTCGAAGGCTTTCAACTACGCCAACGACGACCAGATTCCTTTCTCGAACGGGCCGATAAACTCGAACAATCTACAGTTGGAGTACGGGCCGACGCCGAACGACCAGCGCCACCGCTTCACCTTCGCCGGCGTGGTCGACTTGCCTTACAGGGTGCGCCTGTCGCCCATCTGGACCGTCGCCTCCGGCGTGCCGATGGACATCCTCTTGCCGGACGCCTCCTCGCGCATCCCGCAGTTGCAGCGCAACGCGGGCGGCCGCCTCTTCCACACCGGCGCGGAGTTGAACGCCTTCATCCAGCAGGTCAACGCCGCGGGCGGCGTGGGCGGCCAGCCGCTCCCGCTCGTGCGCGACGACGCGCGTTTCAACGACAGCTTCAACTCTTTCGACCTGCGCGTCTCGAAGGTCCTCCGGCTGGGCGAGCGCTTCAGCGTCGAGCCGATAGTCGAAGTCTTCAACCTCTTCAACGTGACGAACATCCTGGGCACTTCGAAGTCCAACTACTCCGGCTTCTCCAACGTCCTCGTGCGCGACAGCAGCGACTCTTCGAGCCCAGGCTTCCTGCACTCTTCGAGCTTCGGGCAGCCCGTCACGACGGCCGGCGGCGTCTTCGGCTCCGGCGGCCCCCGCGCCTTCCAATTCGCCGCGCGCGTGACGTTCTGAGGGAAGACATTTCACGCCGGAGGCGCAAAGCCGCAAAGAAGGACGCAAGGAGGTTGAAGGCCCCCTCTCTTTCGTTCTTTTCTTTGCGGCTTTGCGCCTCCAGCGTGAGGCCGCCTTTTTCTTCAACCTGCTTGAAGGTGAACCATTAGGGATTTCAGAAAAGTGTTGATTCGAATCGCGCGATTCGGTTAGTCTGGTTTTCAGGGGGCGTCGTCTCACAGGCCCGTTCGACGCCGCCCGTCCTTGTCTCCGAACGAAAGACCCGAGCCCTCGTCCGAGGAGCCCCGCCGGAAGGAGTCCCCAGCCAGCTATGATTCAGCCCGGCACGCTGCTACAGAACCGCTACCGCGTGGCCGAACAGATAGGCAAGGGCGGCATGGGCGAGGTCTACGTCGCCACGGACGAGCGCTTCCAGAACAGGGTCGCCGTCAAGCGCACCTTTTTCGACGACGCCGAGATGAGCAGGGCCTTCAGGCGCGAGGCGCGGCTCCTCAACCACCTGCGCCACGCCGCGCTGCCGAAGGTCAGCGACCACTTCAGCGAGGACGGCGGGCAGTTCCTCGTCATGGAGTTCATAGAGGGCTCGGACCTCGCCGAGCTGATGAAACAGCGCAAGGTTCCTTTCCCCCTGACGGAGGTCTTGCGCTGGGCGGACGAGCTGCTCGACGCGCTCGAATACCTGCACGCGCAGGAGCCGCCCATCATCCACCGCGACATCAAGCCGCCCAACATCAAACTCACCACGGACGGGAAAATCGTGCTGCTCGACTTCGGGCTGGCGAAAGGCGCGCCGTCGCACACGGCCTCCGTGCCCGCGTCGAGCGTCCACGGCTTCTCGCACAACTTCGCCCCGCTCGAACAGATGGAAGGCTCCGGCACGAGCCCGCGCTCGGACCTCTACTCGCTCGCCGCCACGCTCTACTTCCTGTTGACGGGCGCGCGGCCCCCGGACGCCGTCGCGCGCGCCGTCGCGGCCATCAAGGAACAGCCGGACCCTTTGCGCCCGGCCCACCTCGTGCAGCCGCAAGTGCCCGCCGCCGTGGGCCAGATTCTGCACCGCGCGATGGCACAGAATCCCGCCCTGCGTCACGCTTCGGCCCGCGAACTGCGCGAGGCTCTGCGCCTGGCCGCTGGCGGCGCGGCGCGGCGCGAACTCGCTCCGTCGAAAGAACTCCCGCGAATGGCACCGCCGCCTCCGGCGTCCGCGCCGGCCGTCAAGTCCTCCGAGCCGGACTCGCCCACGGTGCGCGAGCGCACGCAGTCGCACGGCCTTTCGCAGAGTCTTCGCCCGTCGTCCGCGACCGGAAGCAGCGCCTCCCTTCCTGAGTCGCGCCGCCGGACGCGCCCTTCCGGTTTTGACACCGCCTCGACGGGCACGGCGTCAACGCGCGTAGGAGCGCGAGCCGCCAGGCCCAAGGCGCTGGTCGCCTGCGTCCTGCTCATCTGCGCCGCGGCCGGCGCTTACCTGCTCGCGCGGCCTTCGGAGACGCGCACGCCCGCCGCGGTGGATAATGCAGAGGTTCAAAGCCCCGCGCCCCAGCAGACGGACACCGTTCCGGGCGCTGTCTATTCGGGCCCGTCGCAAACGGCCGCCGGCCGGAATAACTCTTCACAGCCGGCCCCCGCACGCGCCGCGGGCGAGACGACGGAGCCTGACTCCAACGAGGCCGCCGAATCCGCCGGCCCGACTGCCACGGGCGGACAGAATACGAAGGAGGGCGGCGCGACCGCTGAGAGTCAGAACGCAGCCGCAGTCACTCCTACTGGCAGACCCGCGCTCGTGATCCAAAACCCGGCCCCCGCGGCGACCCCCGCAGACGAAGCCCGCCGCGCGCAGGAATCCAGGCAGCAGCAGCCGGCGTATCCGCCGCCGTACTCCGGCCACCCGCCGCCCTACCCGCCTCCGCCTCCGCACGGCGACCGCCGTCCGCCACCGCCCGACGGGCGTCGCCCGCCGCCTCCGCACTTCAGGCCGTAACGCGATTGTTCCGTCATGAAGGCGAAGAGGGCTGAGCGTAGAAAGTTGAACCGTGAGCTGCTCGACGCCGTAGTCGTGCGCGACGCGCGGCGCGTGGGGGAATTATTGAAGCGGGGCGCGGACGCGAACGCGCGGGATGCGGAGCACGATGAAACGCCGCTGATGCTGGCCGCCAGGTTTGCGGACGCGGGCTTGGTTCGGTTGCTGCTCGACGCGGGGGCGGAAGTTGACGCGCGAGATGACAAGGCGCGCACGGCCCTGTTTTACGCCCCGGTCCCCTCGGACGTGTTCGAGGCCCTTCGGATCGCCGGCGCGGACGTTGACGCGCGCGACGGGGAAGGGAATACGGTCCTGATGCGTAAGGTCTATGAGTCGGCGTCCCTGGTTTGCGTCGATGAGTTGCTGCGGCTCGGCGTTGACCCGAGCGCCGAGAATGAAGACGGGGAGACCGCGTTTGAGATTGCAGAGCGCCTGGGGCTGGTGAAACTCACGGAACGGCTTGCGAGACGCTGACCGTTAATCGCCTTCCATTTCCTCGCCCGCCACACGCAAGGCATCCCGCAAGGTGAATTTCTTCTCGTAAAGAGCCCTTCCGATAATCAAGCTGTCAACGCCGCACTCGCCCGCTTCGGCCACGCGCTCTATGTCTGAGAGCGAGGCGACGCCGCCCGAGGCCGTGACCTTCAGGCCGGACTCGCGCGCGACCGTGCGCGTCTGCTCGACGTTGACGCCTGCGAGCATCCCGTCGCGCCCCACGTCCGTGTAGACGACGCGCTCGACGCCAGCGCGCGCGACCTCCCGCGCCAACCCGACCGCGGTCACTTGCCCGCGCTTCTCCCAGCCGCGCGTGACGACCTGGCCCACTTTCGCGTCAATGCCGACGGCGACGCGCGGGCCGAAGAGTTCCACCAACTCCGACAGGGTCTCACGCGACTCGACGGCCAGGGTGCCTACGACGACGCGTTCGACGCCCGCCTCAATCATGCGCCGCACGTCCGCGACCGAGCGCATCCCGCCGCCGAATTGAACGGGTATCCTGACGGCGCTGATGATGCGGCCGGCGACCGCGCGGTTCGGCGAATGGCTCTCGCCGAACGCCCCGTCAAGGTCAACTACGTGAAGCATGCGCGCGCCCTCGCCCTCGAACCTGCGGGCCGTCTCGACCGGGTCGCCGTCGTAGACTTTGGCGCTCGACTTGAGCCCCTGCCTGAGCCGCACGCACTGTCCGTCCTTCAGGTCAATCGCCGGAATCAGTAACATCTCAACCCTCGCTTCGTTTCTCCGACCTGCGCGCCTCCAACTCCGCCGCCACGTCTTCCGGCCGCACGCCCCTTTCGACCATCAGCACCAGCAGGTGATAAACGAGGTCCGAGATTTCCGCGACGAGCGGCGCAGTCTCTTCGTTCTTCGCCGCGATGATCGTCTCGGCGGACTCTTCGCCGACCTTCTTCAGAATCTTGTCCAACCCCTCGTTGAAAAGATAGGTGGTGTACGAACCCGCGGGCCGCTCGCGCCGTCGGCCCTCGATGAGAGTGTAGAGTCGTTCGAGCGCCGCGCCGAGGCCCGCACGCGAGTCGTCAGGCCCGCTCTCGCTCGTGTCATTCCCGGGCGCGTCGAGTTGATGATGAAAGCAGGAGCGCGCGCCCGTGTGGCAGGCGGGGCCGCGCGGCTCCACGAGCACGCGCAGGGCGTCCAGGTCGCAGTCGGCAGACACTTCGACGACGCGCTGCGTGTTCCCGGAACTCTCCCCCTTGTGCCAAAACTGCCCGCGCGAGCGCGACCAGAACCAGGTCTCACGCTCAGTGAGCGTGCGCCTCAAACTCTCCTCGTTCATGTAGGCCACGGTGAGCACTTCCAGGGAGCGCGCGTCCTGCACGACCGCCGGAATCAAGCCCCGCCCGTCTGGCTTCAGGTCTTCGACCGCAACTTTCATCTCACGATAACTCCTTTGCCTCTCAGGTAACTCTTCAACTCTGCGATTCTCAGTTGGCCGAAGTGGAAGAGCGAGGCCGCGAGCACGGCGCTCGCGCCGCCCGCCGTGAGCGCCTCGTAAAAATGTTCCAAACGCCCGGCCCCGCCCGAGGCGATGACGGGGATACGCACGGCGTCCGCGACCGCGCGCGTCAGTTCCAGGTCGTAGCCGCCGCGCGTCCCGTCCCTGTCCATGCTCGTCAAAAGAATCTCCCCCGCGCCCAACTCTTCGGCGCGCGCGGCCCACTCCAGAGCGTCGCGGCCCGCGTCGCGCCGCCCGCCGTGCGTGAAGACTTCCCACCCAGGCCCCTGCGGACTCCTGCGCCGCGCGTCGATGGCTACGACGACGCACTGGCTGCCGAACGTCTCCGCGGCCCGGCTGATTAACTCGGGGCGCTCGACCGCCGCCGTGTTGAGCGAGACTTTGTCCGCGCCCGCGCGCAGGACCGCGCGTATGTCTTCGAGGCTGTTGAGGCCGCCGCCGACCGTGAGCGGGATGAAGACCTCGTCGGCCACGCGCCGCACGAGCGAGGCGGTGATGCCGCGCTGGTCCGAGGAGGCGGTGATGTCTAGGAAGGCCAGCTCGTCCGCGCCCTCCGCGTCGTACTTGCGGGCCTGCTCGACGGCGTCGCCCGCGTCCACCAGCGACACGAACCGAATCCCCTTGACCACGCGGCCGCGGTCAACGTCCAGACACGGAATGATTCTTTTCGCAAGCATGGAAATCCAAGTCAGTGCCGCAAGCGGTACTGACTTGACTGCATATCTCCGTCGGCAAAGTTCTTTAAGAGCCGCAGCCCCGCCGCCTGACTTTTTTCCGGGTGAAACTGCACGCCGCAGACGTTGCCTTGCGCGACGACCGAAGCGTACGGGGCCCCGTAGTCGGTCTCACCGACGAGCACGCCCGCGTCCGCCGGCTCGCAGTAATACGAGTGGACGAAGTAGAAGAAAGCCTCGTCCTCGACGCCGTTCAAGAGAGGGTGCGCGCGGCGCTGCCGCACCTGGTTCCAGCCGACCTGCGGCACAAGTAACTCGGCGGGGAAGCGGCGCACGCGCCCTCGCAGGAGCGCGAGCCCGCTCGTCAAGCCGAACTCTTCGGACTCCTCGAAGAGCATCTGCATGCCTACGCAGACGCCCAGGAGCGGCGTACCCTCCGCCGCTCGCTCAAGCGCCAACTGGTCGAAGCCGCGCTCGCGCAGCGCCTTCATGCAAGCGCCGAACGCGCCTACGCCCGGCAGCACCAGACGTTCGGCCGCGCGCAACGTCCGCTCGTCGGTTGTGACGACCGCGCCGCACCCGTTCGCCGCGAAAGCCTTTTCGACGGAGCGCAAATTGCCGACGCCGTAATCGATGATTGCCACGGGCGCGGCCTTCATCCTTACAACACCCCCTTCGTACTCGGGACGCCTTCGACGCGCGGGTCGCGCTCCACGGCCTGACGCAGTGCGCGCGCCGTCGCCTTGAACACCCCTTCGAGGATGTGGTGCGTGTTGCGCCCGCGCAGGCAGTCCAGGTGCAGGTTGCAGCGCGCGGCCTCCGCGAACGAGCGCCAGAAGTGCTCGGCCAACTCGACGGAGAAGTTGCCTATCGTGTGCCGCCGCGTCTCCACCTCGTAGACCAGATAGAAGCGGCCCGAGAGGTCCACGACAGCGCGGCACAACGCCTCGTCCATCGGCACGAGCGCCGAGCCGTAGCGCGCGATGCCTGCCTTGTCGCCGAGCGCCTGCCTGACGGCCTCGCCCAGCGAGATGGCTACGTCTTCGACGGAGTGGTGGTCGTCCACCAACAGGTCGCCGCGGCATTCCACTTCGAGGTCGAAGAGGCCGTGGCGCGCGAACAGTTCGAGCATGTGGTCGAGGAAGGGAATCCCCGTGGCGACGCTCGCAGACCCTTTGCCGTCCAGGTCGAGCGCGACGCGTACGTCCGTCTCCTTCGTCCGCCTGTGAATCTCGGCCGCGCGCTTTTCCGTTTGCAGTTGGCTAGACACGATTCTTTCCTTTCTCGAAAATCTCCCTGAGCGACGCGATCAATGAATCGTTCTCGCGCGGCGTGCCGACGCTCACGCGGAAGAACTCTTTGAGCATGGGGTAGCCGCTCACGTCGCGGATCAGTATGTCGCGCTTTAATAACTCCGAGAAAACGAAACGAGGTTCGAGCGCGGAGCGGACGACCATGAAGTTGGCGTGCGAAGGCACGGGCGCGAGCCCTTCGATCTCCGCGAGCGCCGGAAAGAGGCGCGCTCGCTCGCCGACGATGCGTTCGACGAGCGGCCTGATTTCCGTGTCGTACAGTTCGAGCGCGACGCAGGCGGCCGTCTGCGAGACGACGTTCAGGTTGTAAGGCAGCACGGCTTTCGCGACCTCGCGCGCCAACTCGGGCGCGGCCAGCAGGTAGCCGACCCTCAGCCCCGCCAGCGCCATCGCCTTCGAGAAGGTGCGCAGCACGACCAGATTCCGGTGGCGCTCTAACAGCGGCACGACCGACCGCCCGGTAAACTCGAAGTAAGCCTCGTCAACCGCGACCAGACCGTTTGAGACTTCCAGCAACTCCACCAACTCTTGCTCGCGGAGCCGGCAGCCCGTCGGGTTGTTCGGCGAGCAGATGATCGTCACCGCCGGAGAAGAATCTTTGACGGCCTGCGCGAGCGCGGCCGCATCGAAACTCAAATCCTCGCGGAGCGGTACGCCCAGCACCTCGCCGCCCAACACCGTGGAGACCTGACGATAGAGTGTGAAGGTCGGCTCAGGGATGAGGACGCGTTTCCCTTCGCCCACGGCCACCATCAGGAGCGCCTGTATCAACTCGTTCGAGCCGTTCCCGGCCAGCACGCCGTCCGCGCGCCAGCCTGCGAACGCGGCCAGCCGCTCGTGCAAATCTACTGGCACAAAATCCGGGTAGCGCGACCACGTAAGCTCGACCAGGCGCAGCAGGCACTCTTCCTTGACGCGCCGGGGCGCGTCCCAGGGGTTCTCGTTCTGGTTGAGCTTCACGGACGCGCGCACGGGCGCGAGCGTGTAAGCGCTGAGGCCGCGCACGCGCGGCTTGATTGTCTCCAGAGGGTCATTCATCAAAGGTCACCCGCGAGGTCGTCACTCGCATTCGAGCCGTATGAGCGCCGAGCGCGCGTGCGCGTCCAGCCCTTCGGCGCGGGCCAGCGCCGCGATCATGTGCGCCGTGCGCGCCATCTCACGCTCCGAGTAACGGAGCACGGTCGTGCGCCGCAGGAAGTCGTAAACGCCGAGCGCGGAAGAGAAGCGCGCGGCCCCGCCCGTCGGGAGCACGTGGTTCGGCCCAGCGAAGTAATCGCCGACCGCTTCGGGCGTGTGCGCCCCCAGGAAAATCGCGCCCGCGTGGCGCACGCGCGCCGCCAACTCGTCCTCGCCGCGCGCGACGATTTCCAGATGCTCCGGGGCCAGCTCGTTCACGAAGTCGCAAGCCTCCGACAGAGTTTCGACCAAGACTATCGCCCCGTATTTCGCCAGAGACTTGTGCGCGATGTCGCGCCTCGGGAGTCGGCCGACCTGAATCTCCAACTGCGCGACGACTTCTCGCGCGAGCCCCTCGCTCGTGGTGACGAGCACGGCCGAAGCCTCCTCGTCGTGCTCGGCCTGCGCGAGCATGTCGGCCGCGACGAAGTCCGCGCGCGCCGTCTCGTCCGCGACGACGACGACCTCCGTCGGCCCCGCGATGGAATCAATCCCGACCGCGCCGAAGACGAGCTTCTTCGCCGCGGCGACGTACCTGTTCCCTGGGCCGGTAATCTTGTCCACGCGCGGCACAGTCTCCGTCCCGTAGGCGAGCGCGGCCACGGCCTGCGCGCCGCCAACGCCGTACACCTCCGTCACGTTCAACTCCACGAGCGCGGCCGCGACCGCCGGATTCTCTGCGAGCGTGCGCGGCGGCGACACGACGACGACGCGCGGAACGCCCGCCACCTGCGCCGGCACGACGTTCATCACGACGGAAGACGGGTAGCTGGCCGTCCCGCCCGGCACGTACAGCCCCGCCCGCTCCAGGGGCGTGACGCGCTGGCCCATTCTCACGCCTTCGCGCGTCTCTATCTCCCACGACTCCCCGCGCTCGTGCTCGTGAAACTCCCTGACGCGCCTGGCGGCCTCGCGCAGGGCTTCGACCACGGCCGGGTCCGCGCGCCGCGCCGCACGGACTAGGGTCTCTTCGGGGACGCGCAAGTCCTCCGCGCGCTCCAGCCGGACGCCGTCGAAGCGCGCCGTGTAATCGAGGAGCGCCGCGTCGCCGCGCCGCCTCACGTCCGCGACGATCTCGGAGACCGCGGCCATCAACTCAGCGTCGAGCGCCACGTTGCGCGCGCGAAGCTGTGCCAGTTTGCGCGCCCGCCGCCCGCCCTCGTCCTTGCGAATCACTTCAATCTTCAAACGGCTTTTCCCCCAGGACACTTTTGAGCGTGCCTATCAGGCGGGACACCGCCTCGGCCTTCAGTTGAAAGCTCGCGCGGTTGACGACCAGCCGCGCCGACGACTCCCTGATGACTTCGACCACTTCGAGCCCGTTCTCGGCGAGCGTGCGCCCCGTCTCCACCACGTCCACGATGGCGTCCGCGAGCCCCAGGACGGGCGCGAGCTCCACGGACCCCGCCAGCTCTATGATCTCCACGGGGACGCCGCGCGCGCCGAAGTGCGCGGCCGCGATGTGCGGGTACTTGGTCGCCACGCGCAGCGCGCCCGCGGCCCCGTTGAGCGCACCATTGACGGCCGCGACCGCGACGCGGCAGTGGCAGACGCCCAGGTCCAGCGGCTGCAAAAGGTCCGCGCCCGACTCCAGCAGGACATCCAGGCCGACGACGCCGCAGTCGGCCGTGCCGTGCTCGACGTAGACGGGCACGTCCGAGGGCTTGACGAAGATGAAGCGGTAGACGCCGCTCTCGTCCACGAGCGCCAGCCGCCGCGAGTTCTGTCCGTTGAAGGGGACGCGCACGCCCGCGCGCGCCAGAAGCCCTAAGACATCCTCCTGCGTCCTCCCCTTGGCGAATGCTATGGTCAGCTCAGGCATCTCTTCCTCCCCCCAACTCGACCGAGACGCGCTCGCCCTTCTCCCTCAAGCGCCGCGCCTCCCTGAACGCCGCGGCCGACTCCTGGCCCAAAATCCGGGCGCGGCGCGGCCCCGTGTCCGCCGGGGCGCGGAACGACCCAGAGCGCGTCAGGATTTCCGTCAGGGCGTTGAGGTCGAGCACGAAGCCTATGGCGGGCTCCGCGCGGCCGAAGTTCGCCGTCAGGCCGTCGTAGCGGCCACCGCCGCCGACGCGGGAGCCTGCCCCCTCGACGTACATCTTGAAAGTCAGGCCCGTGTAGTAGTCGAGCCCCGATACGTCGCCGAGGTCGATCTCGAAGGCGTGGGAGAGCGAGAGCTCTTCGACGACGCGCCACAAGTGGTCGAGCGCGTCGAGCGCGCGCGCGGAGCGCTCGTTCGTGATGATGCGCCGCGCGGCTTCGATGACTTCACGCTTGCCTGGGAGCTGAACCAGCCCGGAGAAGGCGTCGCAGTCCTCGGCCGGCGTGGCGGTCGAGCGCAGGAAGCGCCGGACCTCCGCGGCGTCCCTCACGTCTATCAGGTGGCGCAGCGTCTCGCGCTCGCCCGCGTCCAGGCCCAGCCGCTCGGCCACCCCGTTGAAAACTTCGACGCTGCTGACGGTGATCCGGTAGCTGTCTCGCAGGCCGAGCCGCGCGAAGATTTCCGCGGCCATCGCGAGCATCTCGATTTCGGCGTCGCCGGCCGCCGGGCCTATCAGCTCGCAGCCGAGTTGGCTGCTCTCGCGCCGCCAGTCGGCGTGCGAGCGCGACTGGTGTCGAAAAACTGACGCGGCGTAGCAGAAGCGCAGCGGGCGCTCGCTCGACGCAAACAGCGTCGCCGCGGCGCGCGCCACCGAAGAAGTCACGTCGGGCCTCAGGGCCAGCAGGCGGCCGTCGCGGTCAGTGAAGCGGAAAGTCTCCTGCGCCGCCTCGCGCCCCATCCCGCGCTCGAAGAGCGCCAGGTAATCGACGGACGGCGTGACGATCTCCTCGTAAGACCAGCCGTCGAAGACGCGCATGACCGTGTCCTCGATTGCCCGGCGCAGCCGCGCCTCAGCGCCGAAGTAGTAGCGCATCCCGTCAGGTATTTTCGATAAGGGCTCGTTCATTGGGCCGGGAAATTTTCGGTCAAAAGAGAAAACCGCCGCCGGACTTTTCCAAGTCACTGGCAGCGGTTTTCGAGAAATCCGAAGTTTAGAGTCTAGTCCCTACTCCCTCATTCCCTCGCAAAAAACCACCATCGCCAGAGCGCTGCCTCCGCGGCGATGATGGACGCCGTGGTGGTGCGCAATAACGTTGGTGTGCAGAAGGCTGAAGTCTCGCATGACTTTGTTCCCCGCGTATCGAAGGGGTTTCGCTTATAGCCGAATTCGTTCGCGGTTGTCAAACGAAAAGTCGAATCCCGCGTCACTTATCCCTGCGGCTAATCTCCATGAACCGCCCTATCTCGCCGAAGACGTGGCCGAGAATGTCTTCGCCCGCGAGGTAGACGAGGCGGAAGAAACCGCCCGCGGGGTCTGTGCCAAAACCTGAGCCGTGCACGACCAGCACGCCCGTCTCTTCGAGCAGGTCTAGCACGAAGCGCTCGTCCGTCCTGCGCAGAGGGTCTTCGGCGCGGATCATCGCGTAGAAGGCGGCCGCGGGCGTCTCACACGAAAGGCCCTCGATGCTTCGGACGGCCGCGAGGACGAAGTCGCGCCTTCTTTTAATCTCGCGCATGAATTCGTCCAGAAAACTTCTGTCGCCTTCGAGCGCGGGGCGCACGCCGTACTGCGCCGGCGTCGGCGAGCAGAGACGCCCGCTCGCCAGGCGGTTGATGGCGCGCGTGAGGTCGCGCATACGGCTTTCGTTGGTGTAGCGCATCCAGCCCACGCGCCAGCCCGGAACCATGTGCGTCTTCGACAGACTCTCCAAAGTGACGACGGGCACGCCCATCTCCCTGGCTAGCACGGAGGCGGCCGCCGGACGCTCGCCGAAACTCAGCTCGCGGTAGACTTCATCCGTGATGACGAGCAGGTCGTGGCGCGCGGCCAGTTCTAAAATTTCTCTGACGGTCTTCTCCGGGACTATCGCGCCCGTGGGGTTGCTGGGGTTTATCAGCAGGAGCGCCCGCGTGCGCGGGCCGATTAACTGTGCCAATTCTTCGGCCGAGAACTGCCAGCCGCGCGCGCCGTCGAGCGTGTAGAAGCGCGCGACGGCCCCGAGCTTGTTGAGAATCGCGGGGTAGAGCGGGTAGCCGGGCGCGGGCAGCAAGACTTCGTCGCCCTCTTCGACCAGCGCCGTCAGCACGAGGTCGGCCGCCTCGGACGCGCCCGACGTTATTAAGACCTGCGTGGGGTCCGTGGGCGCGCCCAGGTCTGTCGCGTAACGGGCCACGGCCTCCCGCGCTTCCCACAGCCCTGCCGAGTGTGAGTAGCCCGTGAAGTCGTCGCGGAGCGCGCGCGCGACCCTCTCGACCAGATGGGCGGGCGGGCGGAAGCCGTAGGCTTGCGGGTCGCCTATGTTCAGGTAGACGACCTCGCGGCCGTCGCGCTCTATGGCCTCGGCGGCCGTGACGAGGTGGCGGATCGCGTAATGAAAGTTGGCGGTCCTTCGTGAAGGGACGATCATCTGTGTCATAAGTTTTGCTTTACGGAGTCTGCTTCGTGGATAATACGCCGAGCGGTCGGGCGATTGCCAGACGAACCCCTTCAAATGAAAAAACGCGAAGAACAGAAAACTTCCGAAAGGGAGACGCAGGACCTGAAGCGTAAGGTCGGCGAGAACCTGGGGCGCTTGCGCAAGCGGCGCGGGCTGAGCCTTGAGCGCCTGGCGGCGCTCTCGGGCGTCAGCCGCGCGATGCTGGGCCAGGTCGAGGCCGGCGAGAGCGCGCCGACCATCGCCTTCCTCTGGAAAGTGGCCCGCGGCCTGGACGTGCGCTTCGCGGACCTGCTCGGCGAGGAGTCAGCGGGCGACGTGGTGGTGCTCCCGGCCGACACCTCCAAAGTCCTGCGCTCCGGCGACGGCGGCTTCGAGAGCCGCGCGCTTTTCCCCTTCGACAAACACCGCCGTGCGGAGTTCTACGAGTTGCGCCTACAGGGCGGGTACGTCGAGCGCGCCGACCCTCACGCCGAGGGCACCTACGAGAACATAGTCGTCCACTCGGGGCGGCTGCGCCTGACGGTCGGGGCGGGCGAGCCCGTCGACCTCCGCCCCGGCGACTCCGTCTTCTTCCGCGCAGACGTGCCCCACGTCTACGAGAATCCGGGCACGCGCGACGCCGTCATGTACCTCGTCATGACCTACGCCGAGCCGCGCCTTTAAGATACGCGGAGACCCCGAATCCGAAATCTCGGAAACCCTCCCGCCCTCAATTCTTTTTATCCGCGGATAAAAAATATTGTCTTGACGCGCCCGCCGATATAGTTTACGCTCCCTCCGTTATGTTGACCACAGCCGAAATGACGGGCAGGCACGCCGCGATGTGTTGTCGCGCGATGTGCGTGGTGTGCTCCGTGGCGGAGTGTCCGCCCTGAGGGTCGCCGGGGAAACCGTCCGAGTGATTAAAGGCTCTTGCGCGTTTCCTTTGCGCAAGGGCTTTTTGCTTTAGGGGTGAAAGATGGCCGTCGTGAAAAAAGAGACCAGGCCCGAGCGCGTCAAGCGCGAGCGCGACGCACTGGACTGCCTGGACGACCTCGTCCGGTACGCGCGCGAGGGTTTCGCGGCAATCGACCCGGACGACCTGGACGTGCGGCTGCGCTGGTACGGCCTCTACACGCAGCGCCCGCAGGAAGAGGGCTTCTTCATGCTCCGCGTCAAGGTCCCGAACGGGACGCTCACGGCCGCGCAGCTAGAGACGCTCGGGCAACTTTCGCTCCGCTACGCGCGGAACACGGGCGACGTGACGACGCGCCAGGACATACAGTTTCACTACGTGCGTATCGAAGACGTGCCGGCCATCTTCGAGGAACTCGGCCGCGCCGGCCTCTCGACCTCGGGCGCGTGCGGCGACATCACGCGCAACGTGACCGGGTGCCCGCTCGCGGGGATTGCCGGCGCGGAGCTCATAGACGCCGAGCCATTGGTCGAGAGCCTGCACCGCCACTTCTTGAACAACCGCGAGTTCTCCAACCTGCCGCGCAAATTCAAAATCACCATCTCGGGCTGTGCCAGTTACTGCACGGGCCACGAGATTAACGACATTGGGCTGGTCGCGCTGCGCGGCACGGGCGGCGAGGTCGTCTTCGATTTGTGGGTCGGCGGCGGCCTCGGCTCGAAGGAGAGGTTCGGCGACAGGCTGGGCGCTCACTTGCGCGCGGACGAGGTCGTGGAAGTGTGCCACCACGTCTGCGCGATTTTCCGCGACGAGGGCAACCGCCAGTCGCGCTCGCTGGCGCGCCTGAAGTTCCTGCTTGAGGACTGGGGGCCCGCGCGCTTCCGCTCCGAGTTGGAGAAGCGGCTGGGCCGAAAATTGACGGACGGCGACGCGCCCTCGGTGCCCGTGACGGCGAACCGCGCGCACATAGGCATACACCCGCAGAAGCAGACGGGGCTCTACTACGCGGGCGTCGCGACGAAGCGCGGCCTACTGCCGGGCGAAGAGATGATAGAGGTCGCGAGGCTGGCGCGCGCCGCCGGGAGCGGCCGCGTGCGGCTGACGACCACGCAGAACCTGATCGTGTTGGACGTAGCGGAAGCCGAGCGCGAGCGGTTGGCGGCGGGGCTCGCGGCGCTCGACCTGCAAGTCGACCCGTCCCCGTTCCGCACGGGGACGCTCGCCTGCACGGGGAAAAAGTTCTGCAAGCTGGCGCTGACGGAAACGAAGGACCGCGCGTCGGAGTTAATAGAACACCTTGAACGCGCGCTGCCGGACTTCACGACGCCCTTCCGCATCAGCGTGACGGGCTGCCCGAACAGTTGTGCGCACTACCAGGTCTGCGACATAGGTTTCGTCGGCGACTTCCTCAACACGCCCGAAGGGAAGGCGGAGGCTTACCGCGTCTATCTCGGCGGGCACCTCGGCGACGGCTACGCGTTCGGCCGCGAGTTGAATCAGAAAATCCCGGCCGAAGAGATCAAGTTCTACGTCGAGCGGCTGGTGCGCCAGTACCTTGAGCTGCGCCGCGGCGCGCGCGAGAGTTTTCAGAGTTTCATCTCGCGCCACACAGTCGAGGAGTTGGAAACGCTCGGGGCGGCCGAAGCGTTGGAGGCGCACGCATGAGCGAAGAGGTGTTGCGCGGGGTGCTGGTCGTGGGCCACGGCAGCCGCCGCGAGGAGGCCAACAGCGACGTGCGCGAGGCGGCGCGGCGCATCGGTTTACGGGGCAATTTCGCGTTAATCGGGGCCGCTTTTCTCGAAATCGCGCACCCGAACATCCCTGAGGGCTTCGCCCAACTGGTCGAGCAGGGCGCGCGCGACATCACGGTTCATCCTTATTTTCTCTCGCCCGGCAGGCACACGCGCGGCGACATCCCCGTGGAGGTCCGCGAGGCCGCGAGCCGTCACCCCGGCGTCACTTACCGCATCACGGAGCCACTGGCCGCGCACCACCTCGTCATAGAGGCGTCGGTCGAGCGCATACGCGAAACGCTGAGCGACGGGCGGGGAAGCCCCGCGACGAATGCCGCGCGCCGCGGCGTAGTCTATCTCGTCGGCGCGGGGCCGGGCGATCCGGGGCTCCTCACCGTCAAGGCGCGCGACCTTCTGGCGACGTGCGACGTGGTCGTTTACGACAGCCTGGTCAACCCGGAGCTACTCACTTTGGCCCAGGACGGGGCCGAGCGTATCTACGTGGGGAAAGTCGGCGGCGGGCGGCAGACGCCGCAGGGCGAGATTAACGGGCTGCTCGCCGCGCACGCGCTCGCAGGGAGAGCCGTCGTGCGGCTCAAGGGCGGCGACCCGCTCCTCTTCGGCCGCGGCGGCGAGGAGGCCGAGGCGCTCACGTCCCACGGGATTCGATTCGAAATTGTGCCAGGCGTCAGCTCCGCGCTCGCCGTCCCTGCCTACGCCGGAATCCCGCTCACGCACCGCGGCCTCTCCTCTTCCGTCGCCGTCGTGACCGGCGCGCGACGCGGCGACGGCGCGTACTGCTCGCGGCAACTCGCCGCCCTGACGGCCGCGGACACGCTCGTCATCCTGATGGGTGTCGCCCACCTGCGAGAGATTGCGGACGATTTGATGGAGTCGGGGCGCGCGCCGGAGACGCCCGTCGCGGTCATACGCTGGGGGACTTACGACGGACAACAGACCCTGTGCGGGACGCTCGGCACGATTGCCGACGAGGCGTCGCGCGCCTGTCTGCGTGCGCCGGCCGTCATCATCGTCGGCGAAGTCGTGCGCCTGCGCGAGCGCCTCAACTGGTTCGAGCGGAGCCTTCAGGGTTCGGGCGACGCGCGATTCGCAACTGTTCCCCAGCCGGCTTGAATGAGGGAGACGCCATGTCTGTAGCGGTAGCGGCGGTCGGGTACGAAGCGACGGACGAAGAATTAAGAGCGCTCTCGGAGGAGTTCGAGGACGCGCCGCCCGAGGCTGTGCTGCGCTGGGCCGTCGAAGAGTTCGGGCCGGACGTTGCGCTCGCCACGGGCTTCGGCGCGGAGGGCTGCGTGCTCGTCGCGATGCTCTCGCAGATCAGCGCGGCCGCGCGCGTCTTTTACCTCGACACGGACCTGCTTTTCCCAGAGACCTACGCGCTGCGTGACAGGCTGGAGGCGCGCTACAACGTGCGCTTCGAGCGGCGCGCGACGCGCCTCTCGCTCGGCGCTCAGGCGGAAGAGCACGGCGACAGGTTGTGGGAGCGCCGCCCGGACCTCTGCTGCCGGCTGCGGAAAATAGAGCCGCTCAGGGAGATGCTCCGGGGCTTGCGCGCCTGGATAACGGCCATCCGCCGCGACCAGTCGCCCGCGCGCGCGAGCGCCGGCGTCATCGAGCGCGACGCCAAGTTCGGCCTCATCAAGATCAACCCGCTCGCCCGTTGGTCGTCGAGCGACGTGTGGAACTACGTCGCGCGTTACGACGTGCCTTACAACCCGCTGCACGACCACGACTACCCGTCAATCGGCTGCGCGCCCTGCACGTCGCCCGTCCAAATAGGCGAGGACCCGCGGGCGGGCCGCTGGCGCGGCACGCAGAAGACCGAGTGCGGCCTGCACCAATGACGCGCGCCGTCGAGCCGGCAGGCTAATCAATACTTCAGTCAGGTATACTTCACATAGCCTCCGTTATATCTGCGCCCCCGCCCTCGCCGCGAAAAAATCGTCTTCAGCCCTCTCGACATTTTTGTCTTCCCCGGCCCGATCCTGAACGAAGATGTCTTCTCCCGCGGGCAGCGTCCTGATTTCAGCTTTTCTCTGTGCCCCCTGCGTGTCCTCCGTGTCTCCGTGGTGAATGTTCTTTAAACGACACTCACCGCAGAGGCACAGAGGACACAGAGATTGCACAGAGAGTTGGTCAAATCAGGAAGCCGAAGCCTACAAATTTGTTGCCGATTGCCTCCGAGCAAGCAAAAGTGTCTGACGAATCTCGCGTGCGATGAGCGCGGATCGCGCCCGGCGGGCCCTATAAGTACCGGCCGGCCCGTAGGTTCAACCCTCAAGTGACGCATTCGCCGTCGCTGGCATGGAAGTTGAAGTGAGCTTGACTTGAATCTTTAACGACCACCGCGAGCCGGGGCAACATGCACGCCTGTTCCCGGCGGCGGATTAAACACAGGGTCGTGCAATCCAGGGAAGAAATCGGGGGAAGGGGGGAGCCGAAAAACTGCAATTGTTTCTTGGAGGTTGCTGCTCGACGCCTCGGAAATAGACATGGCCTGCCGGTCCTGGCTTTAGGAGGCGCAGGGACCGACAGGCCACTGAGATCGCCCCTCAAAGGGGACGATTGTGGAGACAAAATACACAATGTCCAGAGCCAAATCAATGGCCGGATTGTGCGGCCTGCTGTTAGCGATGTCCATAATGTGCCAACAAAAAATTGCGGCCCAGCAGCTCGTGACGAGCGATGCGGAGACAGCCGAATTGCGCCGCCGCGTGCAGGAACTCGAAGAGCGTCTGGCGAAGCTCGAAGCGCAGAAGGAGGCGCAAAAGTCTGGGGAGGCGGCGGCGAATCTTGCCGCCGCGCCCCCGGCGGCCGAGGGCGAGTCCGCCGGGGCCGCGGCGACAGCTTCGGCTAAACCCGGCGGCGCGAAATCGCAGGACGAAGGGTTTCTGGAATTCTTCAGGAAGGTCGAAGTGAGCGGCTTCGTGGACGGCTACTACAGCTACAACTTCAACAAGCCTGCGGGCCGCGCGAACGTCCTTCGCAACTTCGACACCAGGAACAATCAGTTCGCGCTCAACATGGCCGAGATCGTCTTCGAGAAGAGGCCCGACCCGAGCAACTCGCGCCTCGGCTTCCGCCTCGACTTGGACTTCGGCCCCGCGACAGACCTCGTCCACGCGTCCGAGCCCGGCGGCCGCGAAGTCTACAAGGTCATACAGCAGGCTTACGGGAGCTACCTCGCTCCCCTGGGCTCCGGGCTACAGGTCGACTTCGGCAAGTTCGTCACCATGCACGGGGCCGAGGTCATCGAGACGAAGGACAACTGGAACTACTCGCGCGGCCTGCTCTTCGCCTGGGCCATTCCCTACTACCACGCGGGCCTGCGCGCCAACTACGCCTTCAACGACAAGGTCAAGGTGATGGGGATGGTCGTCAACGGCTGGAACAACGTCGAGGAGAACAACGGCGGCAAGACCTACGGCGTCATGCTCGGCCTCAACCCCACGCCGAAGCTCGCGATCATACAGAACTACATGACGGGGCCGGAGCAGGGAGGCGACGACGACCACTACCGGCACCTCTCGGACACGACCGTCACCTACACCTTCAACTCGAAGGTGGCCGTCATGGCGAACTACGACTACGGCTTCGACCGGCCGACTTCGGGCGGCAAGGTTCACTGGCAGGGCGTCGCGGCCTACCTGCGCTACGTGCCCGCGAGAAAGTGGGCCATTTCCCCGCGCTTCGAGTGGTTCGACGACCACGACGGCTATTCGACGGGCGTGGCGCAGACCCTCAAAGAGATCACGCTGACGGGCGAGTACAGGCTCGCGCCCGGCCTGCTGACGCGCCTGGAGTTCAGGCGCGACTGGTCGGACCAGCCCTTCTTCCCGAAGAGCGACCCGGCCGTGCTCTCCAAAGCGCAGACGACGGTCCTCGCCGGACTCATCTGGACGTTCGGCACGCGCGAGCAGTAGTGAAAGGGATGAGGGATGAAGGAAAAAGACAGTAGCTTTTATTTCATCCCTCATCCCTGCATTTGAAGGGAGAAGTTATTGTCAGACTAAACGACAGACTGAACTGCAACCGCGGGAGCTTCTGCCGCGCGCCGTGAAGGGCTGGCGGCCGCCTCTCTGTGTGTGGGCCGGCGACTCGCCGGCCGCGGCGCGCGGCCGGATTACCCGCGCCTTCGTCTTTATTATCCCCAACCACCAAAGGAAAAAATTTTATGAGCGTCAAAGATGTCTTAAAGTTCGCCGCCGACGAGAAGGTGGCCTACGTCAACGTGCGTTTCACGGACCTGGTGGGCGCGTGGCACCACCTGACCTTCCCGATTGACCAACTCTCCGAAGACTCGTTCGAGGACGGCTTCGGCTTCGACGGCTCTTCCTTACGCGGCTGGGCCTCGATTCACGAGTCCGACATGCTGCTCGTCCCGGACGCCTACCGCCACTGGATAGACGCCTTCATGGGCGAGAAGACTTTGTGTCTCATCGCGGACGTGGTCGACCCGATCACGAAGGCGGGCTACTGGCTGGACCCGCGCGGGGTGGGCCGCCGCGCCGAGAGTTATCTGAAGTTCACTGGCATCGCGGACACAGTCTACTTCGGCCCCGAGGCGGAGTTCTTCGTCTTCGACACGGTCAAGTTCCACAACGAGCAGAACTCGGCCGGGTATTCGCTGGACAGCCCGGAGGCCGCGTGGAACACGAACGGGCAGAACGGCAACGGGAATTCCGGTTACCACATTCGGAACAAGGAGGGCTACGTGCCTCTGCCTCCGCTCGACTCGCTACAGGATTTCAGGACGGAAGTCTCGGGCGAGCTGAAGAAGACAGGTATTCAGGTCGAGTGCCACCACCACGAGGTCGCGACCGCCGGCCAGTGCGAGATCGATTTTCGTTACTCGACGCTGCTCGGCACGGCGGACAATTTACAAATCTTCAAGTACACGGTCCGCAACGTCGCGCGGCGTCACGGCAAGGGGGCGACCTTCATGCCGAAGCCGCTCTACGGCGACAACGGCTCGGGGATGCACTGCCACCAATCTCTGTGGAAAGGCGAGAAGCCCCTGTTCGCGGGCGACGGCTACGCCGGTCTTTCGGACACCGCACGTTTTTACATCGGCGGCCTCCTCAAACACGCCGCGGCCATCGTCGCCTTCGCCGCGCCGACGACGAACAGTTACAAGCGTCTCGTTCCGGGCTTCGAGGCTCCGGTCAACTTAGCTTACTCGGCGCGCAATCGCTCGGCGGCCATACGCATCCCGATGTTCTCGACTAACCCCAAACTGAAGCGCCTGGAGTTCCGCCCGCCCGACCCCAGTTGTAATCCCTACCTTGCCTTCTCCGCCATGCTGCTCGCCGGTTTGGATGGCATACAGAACCGCATCGACCCGGGCGAGCCGCTCGACAAGGACATTTACGACCTCTCGCCCGAGGCGCTGAAAGAGGTTCCAAGCCTTCCGGGCTCGCTCGACGAAGCGCTCGCCGCGCTTGAGACCGACCAGGCGTTTCTCCTCAAGGGCGACGTCTTCACGCCCGAACTGATTGACCGCTGGATCACTTACAAGCGCGAGAAAGAGATTCAGCCCCTGAGGATGAGGCCGCACCCGCTGGAGTTCGGCATGTACTTCGACATTTAGCTCTGCCACTCGCAATTCCATCAGAGCTGAATGGTGGTCGGGGCGGTCCCTCTGTGCCGCCCCGACCGCACCCCATTTATGGGCCACTAAATAAAATTAATTATGCAAGCGAAAATGAAAGATGTATGGTTGAGGCAGGATAGCTTGATGTCATGAAATCCGCCACGACTACAAGACAATTCGCCCCGGCGGCCACGCAGTCTGCGCCCGTCAGCCTCCTTATTTCCGTCACGACCGTCGTCATTAAGATTGACGGAACGTGACGGCCTGTCGCTGACATTCGACGCTCTTTAGTCCCAGGCCATCAACGAACGCAGGTTGATGGCCTGACGCTTTTTTGTGACGGAGGTGACCTGATGGGGTTTGAAGCATCGAAATGGGTCTGGATGGACGGGGACCTGATCCCCTGGCTGAACGCGACGACGCACGTCTCGGCGCACGCCCTGCACTACGGCAGCGGCATCTTCGAGGGCATACGCTGTTACGAGACCGCGTACGGCCCGGCCCTCTTCCGACTCGACGCGCACCTTGAGCGCCTCTACAACTCGGCCGAAGTTTACGGGATAGAGATTCCGTACAGTCGTGAGGAACTGGCCGAAGGCATCTGCGATGTGGTCAGGCGCAACGGCTTCGGCAGTTGCTACGTCCGGCCCATCTGTTATTACGGCAGCGGCAGCCTCGGCGTGCACCCGCGCGGCTGCCCCGTGGAGGTGGTCGTGCTGGCCTGGCCGTGGGCCGCCTACCTGGGCCAGGAAGGTCTCGAACAGGGCGTGCGCGTGACGGTCTCGCCGTGGCGCAAGTTCCAGGCGCGCATGATGCCGACGACGGCGAAGGCTTGCGGGCAGTACCTCAACTCCATACTCGCTGTCCGCGACGCCGTCGAACGCGGCTACGCCGAGGCGCTGCTCCTGGACGCGGACGGCCGCCTGGCCGAAGGGTCCGGCGAAAACCTCTTCGTCGTGCGCGACCGGCGGCTTGTGACCAACGACGAGCGCCACTCCATCCTGCTCGGCATCACGCGCGACGCGGTCATACGCATCGCGCGCGACCTGGGCTACAGGGTCGAAGTCGGGGAACTCTTCCTCGAAGATTTACTCTCGGCGGACGAGGCGTTCTTCACGGGCACGGCGGCCGAGGTGACGCCCATCAGCGAAGTCGACGGACAAATGATCGGCCGCGGCGCGCGCGGCCCCGTGACGGGCGAGATTCAGGAAGTCTTCTTCGCCGCCACCGCAGGGAGACACCCCGCTTACAAAGATTGGCTCCACCCGATCGCTGCCCGGCCGGCCGGGGTGACTTCCTGAGCGCGCGGGTTCGGCTTTTCAAAATATGGATGGGGCCTGGACGATGACTGAGCGAATAGAAATCTACGACACGACGTTGCGCGACGGGGCGCAGGGCGAGGGCGTCAACTTCTCGGCCGAGGACAAGTGCCGCGTGGCCGAGGCGCTCGACCAACTCGGCGTGGACTTCGTGGAGGGCGGCTGGCCCGGCTCGAACCCGCGCGACCTGGCCTTCTTCGAGCGGGCGCGCGCACTCAAGTTAGAGAACGCGCGCCTCGCCGCGTTCGGCTCGACGCGCCGGAAAAATTTCTCCTGCGCCGACGACCCGAGCGTTCAGGCGCTGCTCAGGGCGGAGACGCCGGTCGTCACCATCTTCGGCAAGTCCTGGCTCCTGCACGTCACGGACGCCCTGCGCGTCAGCCGCGAAGAGAACCTCGAACTGATCGCCGACACCGTCCGCTACCTGTCCGAGCGTGTGCCATTTTTGATTTACGACGCCGAGCACTTCTTCGACGGCTACCGCGCGGACCCCGACTACGCGCTCGCCACGCTCCGCGCCGCGGCCGAAGGCGGCCCGCACCGCGTCGTGCTCTGCGACACCAACGGCGGGAGCCTGCCCGAGGAGGTCGAGCGCGTGACCCGCGAGGTCGCGAGTCACGTCGGCGTCCCGCTCGGGATACACTGCCACAACGACGGCGACCTCGCCGTCGCCAACACGCTCGCGGCCGTGCGCGCCGGGGCCTCGCACGTGCAGGGCACGGTCAACGGCTACGGCGAGCGCTGCGGCAACGCCAACCTCTGCTCCGTCGTCCCGAACCTTGAGCTGAAAATGGGCCACGCGGTCCTCAGGCCGGGGGGCTTGCGGAAGTTGTCTGAGACGGCGCGCCTCGTCAGCGAGATCGCGAACCTCGCGCCGGACCCGAGCGCGGCCTTCGTCGGCGCGAGCGCCTTCGCGCACAAGGGCGGGGTCCACGTCTCGGCCGTCGAGAGAAACCCCGCGACCTACGAACACGTCGCGCCCGAGGCGGTCGGCAACCGCCGCCGCGTGCTCATCTCGGACCTGGCGGGCCGCGCCAACCTGAGGGCCTACGCGCGCGAGCTTGGCGTCGAGATAAAGGACGAGCGGCGCGTGCTCGACGAGTTGAAGCGGCTGGAGCACGACGGTTACGAGTTCGAGGCGGCCGAGGCGAGCTTCGAGTTGTTGATTCGCAGGCTCGGCGGCGCGCGCCTGCCTTACTTCGAGCTGCTGGGCTTCCGCGTGATAGACGAGCACCGCGGCGCGCTGATGCCTTTGAGCGAGGCGACGGTCAAGGTCAAGGTCGGCGGGGCGGTCGAGCACGTGGCGGCGAGCGGCAACGGCCCCGTCAACGCGCTCGACAACGCGCTGCGCCGCGCGCTACAGAATTTTTACCCCGCAGTCACGGAGATGCGGCTCGTTGACTACAAGGTGCGTGTCATCACGAGCAGCCTCTCGGGCACGGCGAGCCTCGTGCGCGTGCTCATCACGTCGAGCGACCGCCAGGCGCAGTGGGGCACAATCGGCCTCTCCGCGAACATCGTCGAGGCGAGCTGGCGCGCGCTCGTGGATTCGGTCGAGTACAAGCTGACGCGCGACGGCGCTGTGCCAATTTCCGCCGAGGCGGAGAGCGACCTGATGAAGGCGTGAGCGACGAGCCGTTTGTCCTTACCGGCCGAGGAAAGTTAAAGTAGCGAAAGCTGTCGTATGATTTTCAGCCGGGACGAAGCCGGGCAATGATTGAGCGGGATTTGGAGAGTGAGAGCCGGCGGCGGCTGCGCGCCGCGCCGCGCGTTGTCGTCAAGCTCGGCACGAGCACGGTCACGGACGACGGCGGCGAGATTTGCGCCGAGCGCGTCGCGCCGCTCGTGCGCTCCATGTCCGAACTTAAAAGCGCGGGCCGCCAACTCGTCCTTGTTTCCTCCGGGGCCGTGGGGCTCGGGGCCGGGCGGCTGGGCCTGCACCGCTCGCGGCTGGGCGATCTGGCGACGCGGCAGGCGGCCGCGGCGGTCGGGCAGAGCCTCCTGATGCACGCCTACGAGCAACTGTTCCGCGTGCACGGCGTGCCGATAGCGCAGGTGCTCCTGACGCAGGACGACTTCAAGGACCGGCAGCGCTACGGCAACCTGCGGCGGACGATGGAGAGGCTGCTCAAGCTGAACGTGCTGCCCGTGGTCAACGAGAACGACACGGTCTCGACGGACGAGTTGGAGTACCTGACGGGCGACCCCGAGCGCGTCTTCGGCGACAACGACCGCCTGGCCGCGCTCGTCATGAGCAAGTTGGAGGCGAGCGCGCTCGTCCTCTTGACGAACGTCGACGGGTTGTTGCTCAGAAATGGCCCAGAGGACGGGGGCGGCGGCGAGGCTGACGGCGAAGAATCGGCGGTCGTCCGGCTCGTGGAAGAGATCACGCCCGAGTTGAAAGCGGTCGCAGGGGGAGCTTCGGCGGGCGGGCGCGGCGGGATGCTGACCAAGCTGGAGGCGGCCGACATAGCGATGCGCGCGGGCGGCGTGGCCGTCATCGCCAACGGGAGGAGGGCGGACATTCTGGCACAAATCTTCGCGGGCGAATCAATCGGCACCACCTTCATGTCGTCTTCGCGCATGGCCGGCAAGCGCCGCTGGATTGCTTTCGCGGCGGGCGTGCGCGGCCGCCTGGTCGTCAACGACGGGGCGCGCGAGGCGCTTCTTGGCGGCAAGGCCAGCCTGCTCTCTTCGGGGGTCTTGCGCGTGGAGGAGCAGTTCGAGCCGCAGTCGGTCGTGGCGATCACGGACGCGTCCGGGCGCGAGTTCGCGCGCGGCATCGTCAACTGCGCGAGCGCGGAGGCCAGGGCGCTCGTCGAGGCCGGCGCTCACGCGGGCGCGCGCGAGGGCCTGAGCGCGCCGCACACGCGCGTGCTGGTGACGCGCGACAACATAGTCTTGCTGGGGGAGTGATGAGTCGTTCGGTCGAAGCGGAAAGCAGGGGGCACGAGGTCGCGGACGTGGCGCGCAAGGCGAAGGCCGCCTCGCGCGTGCTCGCGACGTTGCCGTCCTCGGTGCGCGACGGGCTTTTGCTCGCGGCCGCCGATTTGATTGAAGAGAGAAGCGCGTTGATACTTCGCGCCAACGAGCTCGACTGCCGCGCGGCGGCTGAAGATGTTGAGCGGGGCCGCATGTCGCGCGCGATGTTCGACCGCCTGAAGACGAGCGAGCGCGGCGTCGGGCAGATGGCGACGGGGGTCCGCGAGGTGGCCGCGCTGCCGGACCCCCTGGGCCAGGAATTATCCGTCACGGAGTTGGACGATCAGTTGACGCTCTACAAGGTGACGTGCCCGCTCGGCGTCGTCGGCGTCGTCTTCGAGTCGAGGCCCGATGTCATCCCGCAGGTCGCCGCGCTCGCCGTAAAGTCCGGGAACGCGCTGCTCCTCAAAGGCGGCGCGGAGGCCGCGCACACCAACGAGACTCTCATCTCCGTCTGGCACGAGGCGCTCGGCAGGTTCGCGGACGCGCCCCCCGGCGCGCTCAACCTGCTCCGCACGCGCGACGACGTGGCCGAGATGCTCAGGCGCGACGAGGAGATTGATTTAATCATCCCGCGCGGCTCGAAAGAGTTCGTGCGCTTCGTCGCGGAGCACAGCCGCATCCCCGTGCTCGGGCACGGCGAGGGCGTCTGCCACGTCTACGTCGACGCCGCGGCCGACGTGTTGAAGGCGCGGGCCATCGCCTTCGACTCGAAGGTGCAGTACCCTGCGGCGTGCAACGCCGCGGAGACCTTGCTGGTGCACGAAGACATTGCGGACCAATTTCTGCCGCCGATGGTCGGGCAGTTCCTGGAGGCGGGCGTCGAAGTGCGCGGCTGCCCGCGGACGCTCGCGCTCTCCGGCTCGTCGGCGGTCGTCCCCGCCGCGGAGGACGACTGGCGGGCCGAGTATTCTGACTTAATCATCGCGGTCAAGGTCGTGAAGAGTTGCGACGAGGCGATTGCGCACATACATGCTTACGGCTCGGGGCACACGGAATCAATAGTCACGGAGGACGGGGAAGCGGCCGCGCATTTTCTCGAAAGCGTCGACGCGGCCGGCGTCTACCACAACGCCTCGACGCGCTTCGCGGACGGCTTCCGCTACGGCTTCGGCGCGGAGCTGGGCATCAGCACAGGCAAGCTGCACGCGCGCGGCCCCGTCGGCCTCGAAGGACTCACCACCTACAAGTACCTGCTCGTCGGCGACGGCCAGACGGTCGCCAGCTACAGCGGCGGCGAGCGCACCTTCAAGCACCGGAAAAAGAAATGATGAACGACCAATGACGAATGATGAATGAAAGACGAGTTGCTTTTCATTCATCATTCGTCATTGCTCTTGCTCGTTCCGTGAGCAGTTCGCGCTCGCGGGAGTTTCGCGTGAGCGAGGCGGCGCGCTCGAACTCTGCGCGGGCTTCGTCCGTGCGGCCGAGTTTCGAGAGCAGGTCGCCGCGCACGCTCGGCAGGAGGTGATAAGTTTTGAGAGACGGCTCCTCCATGAGCGCGTCTACGATTTCGAGGCCAGCGGCGGGGCCGAAGGCCATCGAGAGCGCGACCGCGCGGTTCAGCTCCACGACGGGAGAGGGGGCGAGCTGCGCGAGCGCGTCGTAGAGCGCGGCGATGCGCGGCCAGTCCGTCTCCTCCGCGGTTCGCGCGCGCGCGTGGCAGGCGGCAATCGCTGCCTGTAGCGCGTACGGCCCGAGCGCGCCCCCTAGTTTCTCCGCGCGCTCCAGCGCCGCGAGCCCGCGGCGTATGAGGAGCTGGTCCCAGCGCCCGCGGTCCTGGTCTAATAGGAGGACGGGCTCGCCCGCCTTGCCGACGCGCGCACGCAGACGCGACGCCTGAATCTCCATCAGCGCGACGAGGCCGTGCACCTCCGGCTCCTGCTGTGCCAATTCCGCGAGGATGCGCCCCAGGCGCAGCGCCTCTTCGCAGAGCGCGGGCCGGACCCAGTCGTCGCCAACGGTCGCGGAATACCCTTCGTTGAAGATGAGGTAGATGACTTCGAGGACGGACGAGAGGCGCGCGGCGCGCTCCGCCCCGCGAGGGACTTCGAAGGGGATGCGCGCCTCCGCCAGAGTCCGCTTGGCGCGCACGATGCGCTGCGCCACCGTCGGCTCGGGGGCGAGGAAGGCGCGGGCGATCTCTTCGGTCGTCAGGCCGCCGAGCAGGCGCAGCGTGAGGGCGGCGCGCGCTTCGGTCGAGAGCACGGGGTGGCAGGCCGTGAAGATGAGGCGCAGGAGGTCGTCGCCAATGTCGTCGTCGAGCGCCGAGTCGAAGTCAGGCATCGTCCTCTCCCGCGCCTCCAGCTCGCGTCCCAGCTCTTCGTGCTTGCGCTCCAGCAGCTTGTTCCGGCGCAGGTGGTCAATCGCCTTGTGCTTGGCGGCGGCCATGAGCCAGGCCCCCGGGTTTTCGGGGACGCCCGTCTCGGGCCACCGCTCAAGCGCGACGAGCAGCGCGTCCTGGGCCAGTTCCTCCGCCAGCCCCACGTCGCGCACCACACGGGCGAGCCCGGCGATGAGCTTCGCCGACTCTATCCTCCAGACCGCGTCGATGGTGCGATGTATCTCAGAAGTCGTCACGACAAGCGACTACTCTTGCTTCTCCGTCAACTGCGCGCGCAGGCGCTCCTCCTGCTCTCTGAGCTCGGGGGTGAGATTTGCGCCGAAGTCCTCGACCTCGAAGACCTGTCGAATCTCGACCTCACCCTCCTGGAAGGGCGCGCGCTTGAGCCACTCGACGGCCTCTTCCTTCGACTTCACCTGCCAGAGCCAGAAGCCCGCGACCAGCTCTTTCGTCTCCGCGAAGGGGCCGTCAATCACCGCCCGCTGAGAGCCCTCGAACCTGACGCGCGCGCCCTTCGAGCTGGGGTGCAGCCCCTCGCCCGCGAGCATCACGCCGGCCTTCACCAACTCTTCGTTGAACTTGCCCATCTCCGCCAGAATCTTCTCGTCCGGCAGCACGCCCGCCTCCGACTCCTCGCTGGCCTTAACTAAAATCATGAACCGCATGGTAATTTCTCCTTGTATTTTTCTTGTTCCGAGCGAGGGCTTTAAACTTCCCTCTACTTACACGACGAACGGGGGGCGGCCGGTTCGACACGGGCAGTATCTTTTTTTTGAAAATATTTTCAAAGCGGGGGACGGGGCGGTTTAATTCTTCGGGGGGACTTTTTTTATGCGCGTCGCAATCTACGGCACGGGCGGGGCGGGCGGCTACTTCGGCGCGCGGCTGGCGCAAGCGGGCGAGGACGTAACTTTCGTCGCGCGCGGGGAGCACCTGCGCGCGATTCAAGAGCACGGCCTGCGGGTCGAAACGCCGGGCGGCGACATCCTCATACACCCTGCGCGCGCGACCGACGACCCCGCGGAGGTCGGCGCGGTTGACGTGGTGATCGTCGGCGTCAAGACGTGGCAGTTGGGGGCGGCGGCGGAGGCCATGCGGCCTATGACGGGGCCGGAGACTTTCGTCGTGCCGCTGCAAAACGGGGTCGGGGCCGCGCGGGAACTGGCACAGATTCTGGGAAGGGAACGCGTCCTGGAGGGCCTGTGCGGGACGATCAGCCGCGTGATCGGGCCGGGGCGCATACTCAGCCTGGGCGAGACCAACTTCGTCAAGTTCGGCGAGCCTGACAACCAACCGAGCGAGAGGACGGAGCGGCTGCGGCGCGCGTTCGAGCGCGCGGGCGTGAGGGCGGAAGTTCCGCCGGACATTCAGGTCTCGCTCTGGGAGAAATTCATCTTCGTGGCACCCTACGGCGGGGTCGGGGCGCTCGCGCGCGCGCCGGCCGGCGTCATACGCAGTTTGCCGCAGACGCGCCGGCTGCTCGAAAGGGGAATGCGGGAGATTCTGGAGGTCGCGCGCGCGCGCCGAATCAGTCTGGCCGACGACGTGGTCGAGAAGACGATGGCGCTCGTGGACGCGCTCGACGCAGGCGCGACCACCTCACTGCAAAGAGACATAGTCGCAGGCAGGCGGTCGGAGCTGGACGCCTGGAACGGCGCGGTCGTGCGCCTCGGCCGCGAGGCGAATGTGCAGACGCCGCTCCACGAGTTCATCTACGACAGCCTGCTGCCCGCGGAGCTGCGCGCGCGGGGCGAGCTGCGATTCCCGGATTGAAAGAATGAGACCGAAGGCCCGTCCCGCGGCCCTCACCGCGTGCCGGTGAAGGCGCTCGCGGGGCCGGCCGCCTGATTGCTGCTCAGGTTGACGAAGGTCTTCGTCTGCGATGTGAAAGTGTATCCGCCGAGCGCCGGCTTAATCGTGTAAGTCCTGCCCGCAGGCAATCCTGTGAACGTGTAGCCGCCCGCGCTGTTGGTCAGCACCGTGCGCGGCACGAAGCCCGCGGGCGTCGCGCTCGTAATCGTCACAGTCACTCCCGAGATTCCCGTGGTCGTCCCCGGCTTAGTGATTCTGCCGCTGATGCTGTAGGTCTTGAGCGCGGCGGCGAAGTTGGCCGCCGGCTGGTTCGCGCCGAGGTTCGAGTAGGTCCGGGCCGCGGGCGTGAACTGATAGTTAAGCTTGGTCGGCGTCACGACGTAGGTTCGCCCGGCCGGCAGGTTGGCGAAGGAGTAGGCTCCCGTGCTCGTCGTCGTGAAGGTGCGCGGCGCGAAGCCCGCCGGGCTCGTGCTCGTGACTTTGACCGTGACGCCGGCCAGCCCGGCTGTGCCAAGTTTGACCGTGCCGCCGACGGTGTAAGTCTTGAGCGTGGCCGCGAAGTTCTGGTTGACCTGGTCTGCGCTCAGGTTCGTGAAAGTGCGGGTCGGCGGGGTGAACGTGTAGTGCGTCTTCGACGGCGTCACGATGTAATTGCCGCCCGGCGCGAGACCCGTGAAGGTGTAATTGCCGTCGGCGTCGGTCGTGGTGGCCGCGGCCTTCGAGCCCCTCAGCGTCACGGCCGCGCCGCCGAGAGGCGTTGCGCCGACGACGATGCGCCCGCTGATTGAGAACGTCCGGTCGTTGTTGGTGATTGTGCCGACGCCCTGCCCGTCCGCGACGGTCGCGCCAGAGGCGTTGGTCAGGCTGAGGAAGAATTGCTCGTCGGCCTCGACCGAGAGGTCGCCGTTGACGGGGACGACAATCTGCTTGACGGTCTCGCCCTCGTTGAAGGCGAGCAGGCCGCTGCGGGCGGCGTAGTCTGCGGGCGCTGTCGCTGTGCCGTTGGCCGTCGAGTAAGCGACGATGACCTGGCGGCCGCTCGCGGGCGAAAGCGTGACGGTGAAGATCGCGTTGGCCGTGCCGCCGTTGCCCTCAGTCACCGTGACGTTGTTGACGGAGAGCGAGGGTTCGGGGTCGTCGTCCGTGATGATTAAATTTGCCTGGGCCGGCGAGCCGAGGCTCGCGCCGCCGACGGGGTTGGTGAGCGTGAGCTTGATCGTCTCCCCGGCCTCGTTGAGCGAGTCGTCAAGAAGCGTGATCGTGATGGTCCGGCTCGTCTGGCCGTCCTGGAAGTCGAGCGTGCCCTGCGCCGCGTAGTAGTCCACGCCTGCCTTAGCCACGCCCATGCTGGTCGCGTACCTGACCGAGACGGCCCCGTTGCTGCCGCCCGTGCGCGTGACCGTCACGACGGCCGCGCCGCCACCTTCGCCCGCCGTGTAAAGCGTGGAACTGAATTGCAGCGTCCCGCGCGGCGCTTCCACCGCGAGGCACCGGGAGAACTCCGAGGTGTTGTCGCCTGGGCCGGTCGCCGTGGCCGTCACGACCTGGTTGCCCGCGAGCGTGTGGGCGGGCGTGAAGGAGAACGCGGCCTGCCCGTCGCCGCCGGTCGTGACGTTCTTCGAGCCGATGAAGGTCTGCCCCTCGCCGCCTCCCGAGCCGTCGCACGCGCCGTTAGAGAAGAACTCCAAACGAAACTCCGTGTTCGGTGTGCTGTCGAGCGTCCCCTGAATGACAGTGCTCGCGGCGTCCGTGACGGCGGAAGTCAGCACGGGGGAGTTCTGCGAGTCGTTGACGCCCGCGTCTCCGTCGCCCGCGTCGTTGGGGGTCGCGCCGTCGAAGCCGAGGTCTATGCCGAGCCCGTGCGTGCCGCCGTCGAGCGCGGGGTTGGAGAAGACGTTGTTGGAGAGCACGGCGTTGCCGCCCGCGCTCGATTGCGCGCCCGTGATGACGACGCCGCCCCCGTAGTTGAACGCGATGACGTTGCCGGCCCCGGCTTCGGTGCCGCCGACGACGTTGCCGTGGGTGTTCGCGCCGGAGTCTATGAGGACGCCGCCGTTCGGGCCTTCGGAGTCCGCCTGGCCGTTGCCGAGCGCGCCTGTGCCGTCGGCCTTCGTCCCTATCAGGTTGCCGCGCACCTTGTTCCCGGAAGAGTCGCCACTCACGAGCACGCCGCCGGCGGTGTTGCCGGAAATCAGGTTGCGCGCCGCGGGCGTGGTGCCCCCCACAGTGTTGTTCGAAGAGTTGTCGATGACGACTCCCGCGGCGTTGGCCGACGCCTTCGTGCCGTCCGCGCTGGTGCCTATGAAGTTGCCTTCGATGAGGTTGCCGCCCGCGTTCGACTGCGAGCGCAGGCCAGCGAGGTTGAAGCGGTTGACGACGAGGCCGCGCACGGTGCTGCCGCCGGAGGCGAGGTCAATGCCGACGCCCGTTGCCTCGGCCGTGATGAGGCCGCCGTCGAGTTCGACCAGCGGGAGAGCGTCCGTGCCAGAGTCGAGCGTGTTCGGGCGCGCGCCCGGCTGCGTGTAGCCGTCGATGGTCAGGGCTTCCGTGACCGGCGGCAGGTTCAGCTCGGGCGAGATGGTCACGACGCCCTGGCCCTGTATGTTGAAGCCGATGGTGTTCGCGCCGGCGCTCTGGTTGGCGGCGTTGATGGCCTCGCGGAGCGAGCAGTGTGCGGCGGTGCAGTAGCCGTCGTCTATGTCGTTCGTCGTGTTGACGACGAGCGCCGCGGGCACGGCGTCGTTGTCGTCGATGGTGAGCGTGGCCGTGCTCGTGTCGCCCAGGCTGCCCGCGCCCGCGGCGTTCGTCAGCGCGAGGCCGACTGTCTCCGGGCCTTCGTACTCGGAGTCGTCCGCGATACTGATGTTGACGGTCTTGTCCGCCGCGTCGCCGTCGGCGAAGGTGACGGTCTGCGTGGCGGAGGTGTAGTCGGGGCCGTCCGCGGCCGTGCCTCCGCCCGTACTGAAGCTCACGGACGCCTCGCCGCTCGCGCCGCCCGTGCGCCTGATGGTGATGGCGGCGGAGCCCGAGCCCTCGGCGGCGCTGTAGGCGTTCGTGCTGAAAGAGAGCGTGCCGCCTTCGTTGACAGTGATGTTGACGGAGTCCGTGTCGGAGAGCGCGCCGCCTGCGCCCGTGTGGCCTTGATCGTTCGTCACGATTTGCAACGAGGCCGCGCCGGAGAAGCCGGCGGTCGGGGTGAAGACGAGGCCGTTGAGCGCGTCGTTGACGTTGGTGACGGAGCCCGTGAAGGTCATCGTGGCGTCGGAGGTGCCGTCGCCGCTTGTGAAGTTGAGGCCGGACGTGCCGGGGAGTGTCAGGGTGCCGTTGGTTGCCGTCAACGTCACACGCACGGGGGCATTCTGCGCGTCGGCGTCCGCGACCGAGATGGTGTTGCCGTTAGAGGTGCCGAAAGTCAGCGTGCCGTTCTCGGGGACGCTCTGCGCGCCGGGCACTGTGTTGACGGGCGCGCGGTTGTCCAGCGAAGGGGGGAAGCCTGCCTCGAGCGAGAACGTCCCGCCGGACGAAGTGCCGACGGTGCCCTGGCCCACTGTGCCGTCCAGGCGCACGGGGCCGGCGGTGCTCGCGCCGCCGCCGCCGGCGACGACGGACTGCGTGAGCTGCGTGCCGGTCTGCGCGCTCGCGGGGAAGGCGAGAAGCGAGAGCAGCAGCAGGAGGAGTGCGGCGTTAAGATGTTGGCGCATGGCCCTCACTACTTGTTCTCTTTGCAGACCGCGGCCTCTGGGTGATCCAGGCAGAGCAGCTTCTTCAGACCATCGATCTGATCCTGCTGCTGCCGGAGTTGCTGCTCTAGTCCTTCGATTTGCGCGTCGCGGTCTTTCAACTCCGCGTGTAAGCCTTGAATCGCCGCCAGCGCCACGCCGTCGGGGTCTATGGTCGCGATGGTCTTATCGCCCTCGCCGACTTTGAACGTGGCGAAAAAGTCCTGGGCCATCGGGCCTATGTGTCGGACGGAGGCCGCCTGCGATTTGTAGTTCCAGGTCGAGATCGGGAGGCCGAGGACGCCGCGCAGGACTTCGCGCGGGTTGACCGCCGCGAAGTTGGTTTTCATGTTGCGGTCGGAGAGGTTGTTCCAGGAGCCGCCGCCCGCCGGGAGCGTGACGCCGGCCGTCCCGCCCGAGTTCGACGTGAGCGTCGTCGAGCCGTCGCTCGCCATCGTGAGCTTGCTGTTGGTGAGCGTCATCGTCGCGGTCGTGCTGTTGAAGATGAAGCCGGTGGTGAGCGCCGTGTTCGTGTAGAAGAAGGAGCCGTTGACGGCGCGCACGTTGAAGGAGTTCGTGACCGTGGGGTGGAACTGAGACTCGATGTCGGGGCTGGTGCTGTTGAACGAGTAGGTGAGCGGGACGGAGCGGTCGGAGAAGACGAAGGTGCCGGTGCGCGGCGACCCGTTGATGGTCGAGGTGGACGCGCCGTAGCCGAGGGCGACCGAGTTAGCGCCGGTCGCCGTGTGTCCCTCGCCGAGGGCCACCGTGCCTGTGTTGGCCGCGACCGAATTCTTACCTACCACGATGGCGTTGTCGCCGAGCGCGCGCACGTTCTCGCCGAAGGCCGTCGAGTAGAGGCCGATGTTGGCGTCGTCCCACTGCGTGCCGTTGATCTGGCCTGCGCGGAGCGCGGCCTTCGTCGCGTACCACATGAAGCGCGTGCCCGACCCCTCAATCGGGGCGGTGGTGTTGATGCCGCCAGTGTAGTCGGCGACGGACAGGATCGAGCCGTCGTTATCGACGCGGAAGCGCTCCTTGTCGTGGGTGCTGTCGTCCTTGTACGTCCCGCTCGCGCTGAGCGAGATGAGCGCGTTCTGGCCCGGCGTGCCCAGCTTGTGATTGACCGGGTCAGTGCTGACGAGCTTGAGGTTGATGAGATGGTCCGTGCTGCTCGTCGTCTGCTGCGCCGACGGGGCCAACTCAACGTCGCCCGCGACGCGCGAGGTGACGATTGACGAACTGCCTGCGTTCACCGCGTTGACGATGCTCGCGCCGGCGGTCGTGGCGATGGAAGGGTTCGGGTAGGAGCCGGTCAGGTCGCCGCCCGCCGCGCCCGTCGCCGACCCGCCGGAGTTCGCGTCAACGTAAGCTTTCGTAGCGGCGTCGCTGTCGGCGGTGGGCGTGGCGACGTTGGTGACGCGCTGGCTGCCCGCGGAGAGGCCGGCGCTGAAGGTCGGGCTCGTGCTGAAGGTGTTCGTGCCGCTGAAGGTGTTGGAGCCGTTCTGCGTCGCCAGCGTCGAGGGCAGGCGCGCGGCGTTGACGGTCGAGGAGCTGGCGTTGATGGCCGTGACGACGCTGTCGCCGGCAGACGCGCTGACGGCCGAGGCGGTCGTGGCGGTCGTCGCACTGTCGGCCGTCGTCGCGGACGCGGCGTTGCCGTTGAGGGCGGCCGTGATGGTCCCGGCCGAGAAGTTGCCCGAGGCGTCGCGCTTGACGATTGTGCCGGCCGTGTTGCCGTCCGTCGCCGAGTTGGCCGCGCCCGCGCCGCTCGCCAAGTTCGCCGCGCTCTGGCCCCCGACCGAGTTGACGACAGTCGCGGCCTGCGTCCCCGTCACGTCGCCGGCGAGGCTGCCGGTGAAGTCCGAGGCTGTCGCGGCCGACGCGCTCCGAATCGAGTAAGGCGTGGAACTGATGGGCTGGCGCGGAGTGAGCGTCGTGAAGGCTTGGTCGCCCACCTTGCGGACGCCTACCTCCAGGTAGCGCGCCGCGCCTGGGAACGCGCCCGCCCCGAAATCGAGCTGCACCGTGAAGAGGCCGTTGACGACCGCCACGGCCTGCGCGCCCGTGAATTGAATCGTCACGGGCGTGGGCTGCGGCTGCTGAGCGCCGCCGCTCGCCGCGTCGTAGAGCTTGAACTCCAACTCGTAGCTGCCGTTCGACGGCGCGCCGTCGTCCGTCAGCCGCCCCTGGTAGGTGAAGACGCTGCTCTGCGCCAGAGAGGTCTGGGCCGCTATTACTAGCAGGAAAGAGACGACTAAAAGCTTGAGCAGAGCGGTCTGGTGCCTCATGCGAGGTTCTCCTTAATGTTTTTGTTTCCGGGAAGCTCTGGCGGACGGCTGGCGGCGGCCGAATTTTTAAGTGTTCCGTGAGATGATTAGCGACCCCGACTCGAATTGCCGACTTCGTCCCGCGGGAACGGGGTTAAACGGCGGCAAATCAACTTTAAACCACCGGTTCGCCTGGCGTCAATGAGCAATATTTGGCGGGCCTCTGTGCCGGCTCTGCGTTCTCTGTGTCTCCGTGGTGAATGAGCCTAAGTGGCACTCACCACGGGGGCACAGAGAGCAGGGAGGGGGCACGGAGAAAAAATGAAATCAGGACATTAGCCCGTGTATTTTATCCCGCTGGCCTCACACTGTTAGGCGGTTTAAGCCGCTGGGCGGCTGAGCCCTTCTGGAGTCCTGTCCCCGAGACGGCCTCAAGGGGAAATTCAAACGAAAATGGGAACAGTATCAATGAAACATAGGGTCATAGTCTGTCTTGTTCTTTACATACTTTCTTCCGCAATCCTTCTGCTAACGAGCAGTCCGGCGCTGGGCCAAACTCCCTCGGGCTCAGTGCGCTACCACGTCGAAGACCTGGGCAAATTGCCCGGCTCCGAGAGTTCAATCGCCGCCGGAATCAACGACGCGGGCGACGTGGTCGGCTGGACGAGCACGGGGCTGACCGACGGCGGCAACCGCGCTTTCATCTACAAGAACGGGGGCTGGATGATCGAGCTCCAGCCGCTGCCCGGCTTCATAGGGTGCGTGGCGCGCGACATTAATAAGGCCGGGCAGGCGGTCGGCTACTGCGGACAGGGGATGTTCGACAAGCCGAAGCACGCCGTCAGGTGGGCGGCCGACGGGACGCCCGAGGACCTGGGCGTCTTCCCCGGCGGCACACATTCCGAAGCCTACGACATCAACGACGACGGCGACGTGGTCGGCGTCTCCGAAGGGGCGTACATGGAGACCTTTTTCACGCACGCCTTCCTCTACACGGACGAGGGCGGCATGGTCGACCTGACGCCGGGCGTCACCACTCCTTCGGCCGCGCACGGCATCAACAACAGGGCCGAGGGCGCGCAAGTAGTCGGCTACAAAAACAACGTCGCGTTCCTGTGGAGCGGCGGCGTCCTCAAAACTCTGGGCTCGCCCGCCAACTACGCCCACAGCTTCGGCTACGGCGTCAACGACTCGGGCGCGGTCGTCGGCTCCGCGAAAGTCCTTCAGCGCGAGGAAGAGGCGGCCGCGCGCTTTCAGACGGGCGCGGGCTGGCAGGCGCTGAGCGGCTTGGGCGCACGCAACATTCTGCGTGCGATCAACAACTCCGGCGTCGCCGTGGGCACCTCCGGCGATTATTCGCACTTCGCGTTGGTACACACGTCGGGCGCGGGCGTGCAGGACTTGAACACTTTGATTGACGCGCCCGAGACCTGGGCCATGAACGGCGCTTACGACATCAACGAGGCGGGGCAGATCGTGGGGAGCGCGCAGCACGGCCCGTCGGGCGAGTTCCGCGCCGTGCGCCTGACGCCCTTCAGCAACGCGGCCCCGGCCATTTCCGTCAACGACGTTCCCTTCATCGAACACAACGCGGGCGAGGCGGCCGTCTCCTTCACCGTCAAATTGTCCAGGGCCAGCGCCGAGACCGTCACGGTCAGGTACGGCACGTCGAACCGCACGGCCACGTCGCCCGCCGATTTCGTCGCCGTCCCCGGCACGACGCTGACCTTCGCCCCCGGCGAGACCTCTAAGACCGTCGCGGTCATGGTCAAGGGCGACTTGATAGACGAAGCGGACGAGACTTTCCGCCTGCTGCTCGCCAGCCCGACGGGCGCGGTCATCGCGGACAACGAGGGCGTCTGCACCATCGTAGACAACGACGCCGCACCGGCCGTCAGGGTCAACAGCCCGACGGTCGCCGAGACCAACGCCGCGACAACGGTCGCCTTCACCGTCAGCCTCTCCAAAGCGAGCGGGCAGAAGGTGACGGTCAACTACCAGACGGCGAACGGCACGGCCGTCGCGCCCGCGGACTACACGGCCCACACGGTCACGACGCTGACCTTCCTGCCCGGCGAGACCACGAAGACCGTGCAGGTCACTGTCGCGGGCGACACGCGCGACGAGGCGGCCGAGACCTTCAGGCTCGTGCTCTCCGCGCCGGCGAGCGCGACGATAGCGACGGCCACGGGCACCTGCACCATCACGGACAACGACCCGCCGCCGAGCATCACGATCACGGACGTGCAATCGCTTGAGCCGGACAGCGGCACTGCGAACGCCGTCTTCACCGTCAGGCTGTCGGCCCCGAGCGGGCAGAAGGTGACGGTCAACTACGCCACGGGCGGCGGCACCGCGGCCGCGGGCGGCGACTACAACGCCGTCGCGCTGACCGCCATCACGTTCCTCCCCGGTCAGACCACGAAGCTCGTCCCCGTACAGGTCCGCGGCGACCTCTCGAAGGAGGCCAACGAGACCTTCTTCGTCAACCTGAGCGGCGCGGCGGGCGCGGCCATCCTCGACGCGCAGGGGCGTGGGACGATTCTCAACGACGACTAAATCTACGGCGCTGAACTCGGCCCTGAGATGATTAAAGCGGCGGCCCCTTCTCGACGGGGCCGCCGCTCTCTTTATTTAATAAGGACTGGTCAATCGCCCCGTGACGGTCAGGAGCGGTCAGGCTTGCGCCCCCACACCTGCGTGACGACGAAACTCGTCATGACTGTTTCGGGGTCCGCCGCGACGCGCTCGCAGTCCAGAATCAATTCGTCCAACTCGGGCCCTTTCAAAATCCCTGCTTCGAGGACGCGTCGGCGCAGGGAGGCGGCGAACAGCACGGGCACGCGCTTGTAAGGGTGCCGGCCCTGGAGCGCGACGACGGCGGCCTTTATCTGAACGTCTTCGAGCCCGGCGCGGCGCAGCATCCCGTAAGTCCTGCGCCCGGCGTTGAAGTCGCCGCCGCCGGAGCGGAAGGCCGCGAGGATGACTTCTTTCAACCGCTCCCACTCCAAGCTCTCCGGGGAATACCCCCAGGCGGAAGCGTCCGGCTCCTGGACGGCAATCGTCCCGCCCAGTTTGGTCAGGCCCAACAACTCGGTCAAGAGTTCGTCGTCGCGCCCGACCGGCGCGAAGAGGAAGCGAACGTGCGTGAAGTCGAACGACTCGCGCGGCAGGCCCGTTCTGTAAGCGTCCTGTTCGAGAACTTCTACGTTCTCAAGCCCCTCTTCTAAAACGTGCGCCCGCGCCGCGGCGAGTTGCTTGGCGTCCGTGTCAACGCCCACGACTTTGCCGGCGGCACCGACCCTGCGGCTGAGCGGCTTGAGAATGCCGAGCGCGCCGCACCCCAGGTCTACGCACCTCCAGCCGGGCCGGATTCCGATCAGGTCGAGCATGGCCTCGGCCGCAGGCTCCCAGACTCTCGCCTGTAGCCTGAGGCGCTCAAGCTCGCTCGCGCTGTCGGACAAAAGGTAAGAGTCGGACGCCTGGGCCATTTATTTTTCGCCGTCCCCCGGCGCGGCTCTTTGCTCCCAGGGCAGCGGCGACGGCGGCTCATCGCCCGGCATCTGGTTGTGTGTGTTCTGCGACGCGATCAGCCAGGTCTTCTTCTGCTTCACGACGACGAAGGTGATTATCTCGCCGTGCGGCGGGATGGCCGTGCCGTCGGGCAGCGTCAGCGCGGGCCAGTCGGCGCTCGCCTGCACGATTGCGACTTCCGAGCTGACGAAGCGCACGCTCTCGATTGTGTGCTTCGGGCCGGGCTTCCGCCTGTAAACGGACTCGAAGACCCAAGCCCACATGCGCCCGTTCTGCTCGCGGCTCCTGACCTTCGTCCACCATCCAAAACGGTCTACCAACTCGAAGTCTTCCGTCTCCAGCGCCGCCAGCGCCTTCGCGTCCAGGCTGCGGTAAGCCGCGTCCCAGCGCTCGATCAACTCGCGCACCGCGCGCTCGTCGTTCGGTTTCGCGCTCGCCCCCGCGGAGAAGGCGACTACCGCCAGCAACGCCAGCAACATTCTATACACAGCCTCTTCCTCCTTCTACGAGCCGTTCACAGACCTCTACTGAATTAACGCGTGGAAAGGAGAAAGAACAGATCAGCCAGGGGGCCGGTGATAATAAGAAGGGCGATGCCGCGGCTGGCATCGCCCCTCCGTCAGTTCGTCCGATTCGGGGCGGACTGGTCGAGGAAGAGGTAACGCGCGCGGTGCTTCTCGGGTGCGGCGCGCGACTCGACGTCGAGGCGCATGACCTGCGCGTCGCCGTCATTGCCGGCCGCGGGCCAGTTCGGCAGCCCCGCGCCGTTCGGGTTCCCGGTCTTGATGAAGTTCGCGAAGTACGACTGCATGACTTCGGAGACTTTGTAATCGTCCGGCGTCCACGCGTAGACCTTGTTGGTCGCGAGGTTGCCGAGCGCGTATTCTATCTCTGCCGAATGAACCGCGCCGCGCGCGGGGGGAGGCGGCGGCCCCGCTTGTCCTCTCACGACTCCGCCGGCGAGTCCGGCGGTCGCGTTGCCCATCTCCTGCCTCATCTCGGGCCGCGGCCGCGCGTAGAGGTAGCGGTAGACGGGCTTGCCGGCCGTGCGCGCGTGCAGGTCCGACCACTTCCAGGTGCTGTAGGCGATGAAGAGGTCGCCGGCGAGGTCCGTGGCGGACGCGATGACCTCCTCCCTCGTCGTCGCGGGGTAGAGCTTGAGCGCCTCGTCCGCTCGCTCGCCGTAGACTCTGCGCACGGCCTTTTCGTAGTTCTCCGGCGTGGGCTCCTGGCCCTGTAGCAGGAAGCCCCAGTTCATCTCCTCCGAGTTCCAGCCCGCGAGCAGCGGGACGCGCGCCTGTCGCCCCGACGCGTAAATGGCCGCGGGGTCTTCCGGCAGGAAGTAGCCGTCCACGGTGATGGGGAAGCGCCCGACGCTCGCGAAGCCCCCCTTGGTCGCCGGCTCGAAAATCTGCTGCGTCGTCATCGCGCGCAGCGCTTTGAGCGAGGGCGCGCCCAGCTCCGCCGCGAACTTCGCGCCCATTTGTTCGGCCTGCGCGAGCGGGACGGCGCGCAGCGTGCCCGTGATCGCGCCGCTCTCGCCTATGGCCCCGGCGATGAGGTCTTTCGAGAGCGGCGAGGCCATCAGCGCGCTGACAGAGACGGAGCCGGCCGATTCGCCCGCGATGGTGACTCTACTTGGGTCGCCGCCGAAGGCCGCGATGTTCTCGCGCACCCAGCGGAGCGCAGCCGCCTGGTCTTGCAGGGCGTAGTTGCCAGACGCCTTGTGCGGCGATTCTTTCGTCAGCTCCGGGTGCGCGAAGAAGCCGAAGACGCCTAAGCGGTAGTTGACTGTGACGGCGACGACGCCCCTGCGTGACATGCTCTCGCCGTCGTAACGCGGCTCGTCGCCCGAGCCGGCGACGAACCCGCCGCCGTAGAAGTAGACGAGCACGGGAAGGCGCTCCTTGTCCGACTTCGCGGGCGTCCAGACGTTGAGGTAAAGGCAGTCTTCGCTCATCCCGCCGGAGCGGAAATTCATGTCGCCGAAGATGGGGGCCTGCATGCAGCGCGGGCCGAACTGCGTGGCCTGCCGCACGCCCTTCCACTTGCTGACGGGCTGCGGCGGCTTCCAGCGTAGGTCGCCGACGGGCGGCGCGGCGAAGGGCACGCCCTTGAACGTGCGAATTCCTGTGCCAGAATCTGCGCTCCCTTCAACGACGCCGCCGGCCGTCTTCACGCGCTCGCCCTTCGACGGGTCGACGGCCGAGACATCGCCGGCCAGAGTCGTGGCGAGCAGGAACGCGGCGGTCAAGAGCATAATTGGTCGCTTCATCTTTAACGGCTCCTCGTGTCTTCAAAGTTACATCTTCTTGAGACGCAGCATCAGCACGTCGTGCGGGGGGACGGTCGCGGAGAGCGCGCGCTTCGTGGTGCCCAGGTCGCGGCCCGACCAGAGGTCGCGCACGGCGTACTCGGTCAGGTCGAAGCGGGCCGCCCTTTTCGCGAACGTGTCGCCGACCTGCTCACGCTTCCAGTCGAAAGAGAATTCGTGCGGCGACTCGCCGCGGTTCAAAACGGCCATCGCCCAGTCGCTGCCCGTCAGCGGCTTGAACCAGACTTCCACCTTGTCCTTCACCGAATACTGAAACCCCTGCACGCCGAGCGGGTCCTGGTTGACCGCGATCACTTCCCGGTTCGTCAGGATTTCTCTCGTCTCCTTCGTCATGTTGCGCAGGTCGTTCCCGGCGATGAGCGGGGCCGCGAGCATGGCCCACATGGAGAAGTGCGCGCGGTCCTCGCTCACGCTCATGCCGTTGCCGACTTCGAGCATGTCGGGGTCGTTCCAGTGGCCCGGCCCCGCGTGCTCGCGCAAGCCCTTCTGCATGTCCAGAATCTTCATCGTGCCGAGCGACTTCCAGGTGCCGTGGTCCTTGACGCAGTCGAAGCAGTCGGTGATGTCGCCGGTCGTGCGCCAGAGGTGCCCGATCTTCTTGCCCCACTCCCAGGGCTTGTCCGTGCCCCACTCACAGATGCTGAAGACCATTGGGCGGCCCGCCGCGTAGAGCGCGTCGCGCATGGTCAGGTAAGCGCCCTCGGCCTTCAACCCTTCCGTGTTGCACCAGTCGTATTTGAGATAGTCCACGCCCCACTGCGCGTAAGTCAGCGCGTCCTGGAACTCGCGCCCGCGGCTGCCGGGTTTGCCGCCGCACGTCTTCCAGCCCGCGTCGGAGTAGATGCCGAACTTCAACCCCTTCGAGTGTACGTAGTCGGCCAGCGCCTTCATGCCGCTGGGGAAGCGCGCCGGGTCCGGCTTGATGAAGCCGAGCGCGTCGCGCTCGCCGTGCCAGCAGTCGTCTATGTTGACGTAGAGGTAGCCCGCGTCCTTCATCCCCGAAGAGATTATCGCGTCGGCCGTCTCGCGTATCAGCGCCTCGTTGACGTTGCAGCCGAACTTGTTCCAACTGTTCCAACCCATCGGCGGCGTCTGTGCCAGTTGCTCGAACTTCTGGCCGTGGGCGGCGGCGCTGAAGAAGGCGGAAAGCAGAAGGCAGAAGACGCCAGGCAGAATTCGTTTCATCTGAGGTTCACCGTCCCCGATTCTCTCTGTGTGGACTTTCTCGCGCCTGACTATATCAAATTCAAAACTCAAGCTACAGATCGACCCAAATTAAAACTTGAAAAGGAGGCGGGAATGGAAGAGAATGCGCCTACCCAAGCTCCTGCAATCAAGATTTCTACGACAAGGCAGACCGCGCATGAAAACCTCAGCGCCTTCTACGGCAACGCAGACGTGTTGGCAGACCTTTTGTCCGCGAAGGCAACAAACCTTCGCGCCGCTCCTGACGCTCCTTCTGTTGACTCTCTTCGCCGGCGGCGAGACCGCCCGCGCGCAGCAGCCGCCAGTGCTCAACGACCCCGTGGACGTGAGCCAGGATTTTCAAAGGATGGAGCAGGTCTACTTCGTGGGGGGCAAGGTCACAGACTTCAACCCGGCGACGGGCCAGGGCGCGCTGCGGTGGGACAGGTATCAGCGCGGCACCACGCTCTCCTTCAACAAGGTGGACGTGACGCTGGGCAAAGGCAAGGGCACGGAGTTCCCAGGCACAGAGTACGACCAGGACCCTGTGCTCCCGTTCTCCATCACCTTCGTCAGCCCGCGCACCGTCCGCCTGCGCTTCAACACGCGCAACGCCCCGCTCGGCGACGGCGCGTCACTCATGCTCGCGGGCCCCGTCGCGCGCGACAACTCGTGGCGCGTCGAGCAGACCGACAAGGACGTGACCTACACGAGCGCCGCGGGCCGCGTCCGCCTCGTCAAAGACCCGTGGCACGTCGAGTTCTACGACGGCCAGGGGCGGTTGCTAACGCGCACGCAGACGGCGGGCGACCCCGCGACCTACTTCACGCCCGTGCCTTTCTCCTTCATCCGCCGCGCACAGGATTTGGCGCGGCGCACGGCCGCGGCCTTCCAGCTCTCGCACGACGAGAAGATTTTTGGCACAGGCGAGTCGTTCACGCGCCTGGACAAGCGCGGGCAGAAGGTCAACGCCTGGACGCGCGACGGGATGGGCGTGCAGAACGAGTTCATGTACAAGCCGATCCCGTTCTTCCTCTCCAGCCGCGGCTACGGCATGTTTGTGCACACCTCGACGCCCGTCACCTTCGACTTCGGCAAGACCTTCGACCAGCACAACACCATCTACACCGGCGACGAGCAGTTCGACATCTTCGTCTTCCTCGGCGAGCCCAAAGACATTCTCTCGGAGTACACACAACTCACGGGTCGGAGCCCCGTCCCGCCGCTCTGGTCGTTCGGCTTCTGGATGAGCCGCATCACCTACAAGGCCGAGGACGAGGTGCGCGACGTGGCCGCGAAGCTGCGCCAGCACCGCATCCCCTCGGACGTGATACACCTCGACACGGGCTGGTTCGAGACGGACTGGCGCAGCAACTTCGAGTTCTCCAAGACGCGCTTCCGGGACGCCGGGAAGATGATCAGTGATTTGAAGAAGCAGGGCTTCCGCGTCAGCCTCTGGCAGTACACTTACTTCACGCCGAAGAACGAGCTTTACGACGAGATCGTCTCGAAGGGCTACGCCGTCAAGAATGAGTCGGGCGGGCTGCCGTTCGAAGACGCCGTGCTCGACATGAGTAATCCGGCGGCGGTGAAGTGGTATCAGGGGAAACTCGCGAGCCTTCTCAAGATGGGCGTCGGCGCGATCAAGGTGGACTTCGGCGAGGGCGCGCCCGTCAACGGGCTCTACGGCTCGGGCCGCTCGGGCCTCTACGAGCACAACCTCTACCCGCTGCGTTACAACAAGGCCGTCGCGGACATCACCAGAGAGGTGACGGGCGAGAACATCATCTGGGCCAGGGCCGCGTGGGCCGGGAGCCAGCGTTACCCCTTGCACTGGGGCGGCGACGCGGAGAACACGGATTCCGCGATGGCCGCGCAACTGCGCGGCGGGCTTTCATTCGGACTCTCGGGGTTCACCTACTGGAGCCATGACGCGGGCGGCTTCGTCAACAAAGCGCCGCGCGACCTCTACCGCCGCTGGCTGGCCTGGGGCGTCTTGACCTCGCACACGCGCGCGCACGGCGCGCCGCCGCGCGAGCCCTGGGAGTATGACGAGGCGCTGACCGAAGATTTCCGGCGCGCGCTCGGCCTGAAATACTCGCTCATGCCATACATCATCGCGCAGGCCAAAGACTCTTCGGCGCGCGGCTTCCCCATGCTGCGCACGCTCTTCTTCGAGTACCCGCAGGACCCTACCTCGTGGACGATTGACGACGAGTACATGTTCGGGAGCAGCCTGCTCGTGGCCCCGCTGATGGAGGAGGGACGCGACGCGCGCAAGGTCTATCTCCCGCCCGGCGCGTGGATCGATTACCAGACGGGCAAGGTCTACCGCGGCGCGCAGTGGCACACGATCACGGCCGGGCAGATTCCCGTCGTCCTGCTCGTCAAAGACCACACGGTCCTCCCGCACATCAGCGTGGCGCAGAGCACGTCCGAGATGGACTGGGCGAACGTGGAGCTGCGCGTCTTCGCGACAGACAACGCGGCGGCGAGCGGCCTCTTCGCACTGCCCGACGGGAAGCTGCAGACGCTAGACCTCGACGCAAGCCAAAACAGCTTCGCGCTGAGAAGCGACCCGCTCCGCGGCAGAGTCAAGTGGAAAGTCGTCCGCGCGCAGACGCAGTAAGGAATAAAGGTTAAGAAACTGTTTGAAAGTCCTGTCAGGGACGATTGGTAATAGCCCAGCACTTCAGTGCTGGGAAAGGCCGTATAGAAATTCGCAGTCCCGTAGGGACGGCTGAAAATTAGTCCCCCGAGATTCAGTCGTCCCTACGGGACGAGAAGACCTCTTACTTTTCAAACGGCTTCTAACAACATAAATGAAGAAGCAAACTCTTCTGCGGCGATTGGCGCTCCTGCTCGTCGCCTGCCTCGTTCTTAACTCCTCGGCCGCTCGCTCGTCGCCCGCCGACTCGGCGCAGCGTTTCTTCCCGGTCAAAGATTTGATGAGCGTGGGCGTCTATTACTACCCGGAGCACTGGCCGCGCGAGCAGTGGGAGCGCGACTTCGCCAACATGGAGAAGATGGGCTTCGAGTTCGTACACATGGCGGAGTTCGCCTGGGCGTTCATGGAGCCCGAGGAGGGCAAGTTCGATTTCGAGTGGCTCGACCACGCAGTCGCCCTGGCCGCGCGCCACAACCTGCGCGTCATCCTCTGCACGCCGACGCCGACGCCGCCCGCGTGGATGTACGAAAAATACCCGAACGCTTACCTGGTGGGCCAGGACGGGCGGAGGCGCGAGCACGGCTCGCGCGGCAACAACGCGCTGGCCGACCCCGACTACCGCCGCCTCACCGAGCGCGTCGTCACGGAGATGGCTAAGCGCTACGGGCGCAACCCCGCTGTCTGGGGCTGGCAACTCGACAACGAGCCGCAGGGCTTCCCGGATTACAGCCCCTCGGCGCAAAGTGCCTTTCGCGATTGGCTCCGTGCGCGCTACAAGACGGTTGACGTTCTGAACCGAGAGTGGGGCGCGAACTTCTGGAGTCTGAAGTACAACAGCTTCGACCAAATCATCGCCCCGAACCCGACGCTGCTCTACGGCCCCAGCCCGCACGCCGTGCTCGATTACCGCCGCTTCACCGCGGACCTGATAGCGGACTTCCTCAACTGGCAGGCCGCGCTGCTACGCCGCCACGCAAGCCCCGCGCAGTGGATCACGACCAACTACATCTCCAACATAGGGAGCGCGGACCCGCGCCGCTCGGACGAGTTGGACTTCATCTCCTACACCATGTACCCGGTCGGCGGCGGCGCGGGGCTCGGCGAGGACGGCTTCCGCCTGGGCTGGCAGGACGGCATAGCCTTCGCCAATTCGTTCTACAAGAGCATCAACGGCGTGACCGGCGTGATGGAATTGCAGCCGGGCCAGGTCAACTGGGCCTGGATTAATCCGCAGCCGATGCCGGGCGTGATACGCATGTGGCTCTGGCACGCCTTCGCGGGCGGCTGCTCGTTTGCCTGCACCTACCGCTACCGCCAGCCGCTCTACGGCAGCGAGCAGTATCACTACGGCATCGTCGGCACGGACGGCGTCACTCCCAGCCCCGGCGGCTTGCAGTACAGCCAGGTCGCGCGCGAGATGAAGGAGCTGCGCGCGAAGTTCGACGCGAAGGCCCAGCCTCCCGCGGACTACGCGGCGCGCAGGACCGCGATTCTCTGGAACCACGAAAACCTCTGGAACATAGACCAGCAGAAGCAGACCGGCCTCTGGGACACCTGGGGCCACATGTTCCGCTACATGGGCGCGGTTAAATCCTTCGGCGCGCCGCTCGACTACTTAAGCGAGGCCGACGATTTCTCGAAGTACAAAGTCCTGATCGCGCCGGCTTATCAACTGATTGACGAGGGGTTGGTGAGCAAGTGGCAGCGCTACGCCGAAGCCGGCGGCCACCTGGTCTTGACGGCGCGCACGGGGCAGAAGCGTAAGAACGGCCAACTGTGGGAGGCGCGCTGGGCCGAGCCCATCTACAAGCTCATCGGGGCCGAAGTCTCCTTCTTCGACCTGCTCCTGGAAAGCGGCAGGGGCGAGGTCAGCAGGAACGGCGAGGTCTACCAGTGGAACGTCTGGGCCGACGTGCTGAAGCCGCTCGCGGGGACGGAGAGTTTGGCCCAATATTCGAATCAGTTCTACGCGGGGCAGAGCGCCGCGACTTACAGGCGGGTCGGGAAGGGGAGCGTGACCTACGTCGGCGTGCAGACGAGGGACGGCCGGCTGGAAAGGGAAGTCTTGCGCGAAGTCTACAAGCGCGCGGGGCTCCAGACGGCGGACTACCCGGCGGGCGTTTACGTTGACTGGCGCGACGGCTTCTGGGTCGCCGTCAACTACTCCTCGCGCCCGGCCGACATCCCCGTGCCGAAGGGGGCGGAAATCCTGTACGGCAGCCAGCCGCTCAAGTCGGCCGACGTGCTCGTCTGGAAGTGAGCCGGAATAAAGAGACAATAAATGAGACTGCGCTTCAAGCTCACAATAACTTCGGTGGCCGTGGCTTTATTCATCTGCGCGGCCGCGCCGCCTCGTGCGACTTCCTCTTTCCAGGCTTCCGCCTACCAGTACCCTTTCCAAAACCCGGACCTGCCGGCCGAGGAGAGGATCACGAACATTCTTTCGCTGATGACGCTCGAAGAGAAGGTGGAGTGTCTGGGGACGACGCCGAGCGTGCCGCGCCTTGGCATCCGCGGCGCGAACCACATGGAGGGCATACACGGGCTCTCCGTCGGCGGGCCGGGCAAGTGGGGAGGGGAAGTGTCCGTGCCGACGACGACCTTCCCACAAGGGTACGGGCTCGGCGAGACGTGGGACCCGGAACTGTTGCGCCGCGCGGCGGCGGTCGAGGGCCACGAGGCGCGCTACATTTTTCAGACCGAGAAGTTCAGGAAGAGCCGCAGCGGGTTAGTCATACGCTCGCCGAACGCCGACCTCGGGCGCGACCCGCGCTGGGGCCGCACGGAGGAGTGCTACGGCGAAGACCCTTACCTGACGGGCACCCTGACGGTCGCCTTCGTCAAGGGCTTACAGGGCGACCACCCCAAGTACTGGCAGACGGCCTCGCTCCTCAAACATTTCCTCGCCAACAGCAACGAGAACGAGCGCGGCAGCTCGTCCTCGAATTTCGACGAGAGACTTTTCCGCGAATATTATTCTGTGCCATTTCGAATGGGCATCGTGGAGGGCGGCTCGCGCGCCTTCATGGCCTCTTACAACGCCGTCAACGGCACGCCCATGCACGTCAACCCCATCCTGAAAGAGGTGACGGTCAAAGAGTGGGGCGAGGACGGCATCATCTGCACGGACGGCGGCGGGATGAAACTTCTGGTCACGGGCCACAAGCGTTTTCCGGGCTTCGAGGAGGCGTCGGCCGCAGTCATCAAGTCCGGCATAGGGCAGTTCCTGGACGACTACCGAGAGCCTGTGCGCGGGGCGCTGAAGAAGAAGCTGTTGACCGAAGCGGACATAGACGTTGTCCTGAGAAACACTTTCCGCGTGATGCTCCGGCTCGGCCTCTTAGACCCGCCCGAGCGCGTCCCCTACACGAAGATTAAAGACACGGGCGAGCCCTGGCTGACCGAGGAGCACAAGTCGCTCGCGCGGCTGGTGACGCAGAAGTCAATCGTCCTCTTGAAGAATGCGAGTGGCCTGCTCCCGCTCGACCGCCGCTCGCTGAAATCAATCGCCGTCATAGGGCCGCGCGCCGACCAAGTCCTGCTCGACTGGTACAGCGGGACGCCGCCCTACGTCGTCACGCCGCTCCGGGGGATAAGGGACAAGGTCGGGGCGGGCGTCGAAGTCAGGCACGCGAAGGGCGACGACAACGAAGAGACTGAAAGCGTCGCGCGCTCGGCGGACGCCGTCGTTGTCGTCGTCGGCAACCACCCGACGTGCGACGCGGGCTGGGAGAAGTGCCCTACGCCGAGCGACGGCAAGGAGGCTGTCGACCGCCTCTCCATCAACCTTGAGCAGGAGGAGTTGATTAAGCGCGTCTACGCGGCGAACCCGAAAACAATCGTCGTGCTGCGGGCGAGCTTCCCTTACGCGATTAACTGGACGCAGGAGAACGTGCCGGCCATCGTCCACCTCGCGAACAACAGCCAGGAGGAGGGCAACGCCCTGGCCGACGTGCTCTTCGGCGACTACAACCCCGCGGGCCGCCTCGTGCAGACCTGGCCCAAATCCGCGGAGCAACTGCCGCCCATGATGGACTACGACATACGCCGCGGCCGCACCTACATGTACTTCAAGGGCGAGCCCCTTTACCCCTTCGGCTACGGCCTGAGCTACACCACTTTCAGTTACTCGAACTTGCGCGCGAGCGCCGTCCACCGCAGCCCGACCAGCCTGATCAACGTCAGCGTGGACGTGAAGAACACGGGCCGGCGGGCGGGCGAAGAGGTCGTGCAGCTCTACGTCAAACACCTGGACTCGGCCGTCGAGCGCCCGCTCAAGGAGCTGAAAGGCTTCGCCCGCGTCGCCCTGCGTCCGGGCGAAACGGAGACCGTCCAATTAACTCTCAAGGGAGAACAACTAGCCTACTGGGACGCCGCGCGCCGCCGCTTCACCGTCGAGGACGGCAGCGTCTCGGTCATGGTCGGGAGTTCCTCCGCCGACATCAAACTGGAAAAGGTCGTCCGCGTCAGGGGAAGAAATTAAAGGCAATGATGAATGATGAGCTTCGCGGGATGAATAAAAGAAGAAAGCTTTTTAATTCATCATTCATCATTCTGCATTCCGCATTCCTCCTCCTCTCCATCCCTCTGTTAATTCGCCCCGCGTCGGCGCGCGCGGCCGCGGGGCCTTACAGGTGGCGGAGCGTGGTGATCGTCGGCGGCGGTTTCGTCACGGGCCTCATCACGCACCCGACGCAGCGCGGTCTGATTTACGCGCGCACGGACGTGGGAGGCGCTTACCGCCGCGACTCGCCCGCGGGCGAGTGGATTCCCATCACGGACATGATAGGGATGAGCGACTGGCACTTGACGGGGATCGAGAGCCTGGCCGTTGACCCGTCCCGTCCGAACCGCGTGTACCTGGCCGCGGGCATCTACACCAACCCGCGCGTCCGCGAAGGCGCTGTCCTGCGCTCGGAAGATGGCGGCCGCACCTGGCGTCGCACGGACATGCCTTTCAAGATGGGCGGCAACGAGGCGGGCCGCGCGAACGGCGAGCGCCTCGCGGTTGACCCCAACGACGGCGACGTTCTTTTCTTCGGCTCGCGGCGCGACGGCCTCTGGCGCAGCGCCGACCGCGGCGCGACCTGGAAGAAGGTCGAGAGCTTTCCTTCCAACTTCGAGCACGGCGTGGACATAGGCGAGTCCGGCCCCGTGCCTTACGAGAGGCAGGCGGTCGGGATAGTCTTCGTGCAGTTCGACGCGCGCGGCGGGACGCGCGGTCAGCCGACGCAAACTATCTACTTAGGAGTGTCAACGCCGGACACGAGCCTCTACCGCAGCACGGACGGCGGAAAGTCTTGGGCCCACGTCCACGACCAGCCGGAAGGCTTGCGGCCCAACCACGCCGCGCTCGCCTCAGACGGGATGCTCTATCTCACGTACGGCAGGGAGCCTGGGCCGAACACCATGACCGACGGCGCGGTCTGGCGCTACGACACGCGAAAAAATATTTGGGCCAATATCACGCCAATCAAGCCCGGCGCGGGCGACCGCTTCGGCTACGGCGGCGTGAGCGTTGACGCCCGCCGGCCGCGCACGCTCGTGGTCGTCACCTTCGCGCGCTGGGACCGCGGCGACGAAATCTTTCGCAGCACGGACGGCGGCGAACACTGGACGGCCGTCGGGCCGAAGGCCGTCCGCACGGCGCACGACGCGCGCTGGCTCTACTGGCATCGCGCCGAGCCTTCCGCCACGGGCTGGATGGGCGACGTGGAGATTGACCCGTTCGACTCGGACCGCGTGCTCTACGTCACGGGGCAGGGCGTCTGGGAGAGTAATGACGTGACCGCCGCGGACAGGGGGAAGCGGACGCACTGGGCTTTCAGCTCGCGCGGGCTCGAAGAGACAGTGGCGCTGGACCTCATCAGCCCGCCCGCGGGCGCGCACCTCGTCAGCGGCGTCGGCGACATAGGCGGCTTCCGCCACGACCGGCTGGACGTGTCGCCGCCCGAGGGCATGTTCAGCAACCCCATCTTCGCCAACACGGAGAGTCTGGACTTCGCTGAGAGAGACCCGTCGTTCATCGTCCGCACGGGGACGAGCCAGCACGGGCGAGAGCGGGGGCAGCGTCGCGGGGCTTACTCCCTTGACGGCGCGAAGAGCTGGACGCCGTTCGCGGCGGAGCCCGACGGCGACGGCGCGGGCACGGTCGCGGTCTCTGCCGACGGGCGGACGATTGTCTGGACCCCGCGCGGCGGCGTCGCGCACTACTCGCGAGACCGGGGCGCGACGTGGCGGCAGGCCGCGGGACTCTCCACGCGTATGCCGGTCGTCTCCGACCGCGTCAACCCGAACAAGTTTTACGCTTACGACCTGCGCCGCGGTCAGGTCTACGCGAGCACGGACGGCGGAGAGACGTTCTCCGTGAGGGCCGGGAACCTGCCGGCGGGTTACGTGACTTTGCGCGCCGCGCCCGGCTTCGAGGGCGAGTTGTGGCTTTCGAGCGGCAGCGGCGCGCGCCACACGGCGGGCAGCGGCCTTTACCGGTCGACTGACTCGGGGCAGAGTTTTGTCAGAGTGAAGAGCATCGCGGAAGTCTACGCGCTCGGCTTCGGGAAGGCCGCGCCGGGCCGCCGCTACCCGGCCGTTTACGTCGCGGGGAAGGTCGGAACCGTTCAGGGCCTCTTCCGTTCGGACGACACGGGCCAGACCTGGACGCGCATCAACGACGACCGACACCAGTTCGGCCAGATCAACGTCATCACGGGCGACCCGCGCATCTACGGCCGCGTTTATATCGGCACAGGCGGCCGCGGCATCCTCTACGGCGAACCTGTGAACTAAGATGAAGTAATGTAGGTTTATCCCCGGAGGGGATGAACATGATAGCCGGGGGCAAGCAAACGCAGTTTGCGCCGCCACCGGAAAGGATGAGTGAAAATATTTCGACCCTGAAGGGGTCGCGCCTCAATGTTGCGAGGCGCGACCCCTTCAGGGTCGGAGGGCGGGAAGACTAATTATCTGAATTCACCTCTCTTCGATAATCACTAAATCCCACGGGCCGAGCTCGACCGGCTGAGACTTGTTGACGGCCTTCTTCGTCAGGAGGTCGACGCCGCTCGCGTACGGGTAAGTGAAAGTCTGGCCCTGGCTCGAATAGTTCAGGTAGTAGTGTAGATTCTTGCCGGCGTTGTCCACGCCGTGCCTGACGCGCACGGGCGCGGCCAACTGCTGGTCGGGCCCTTCGAGTCCGGCGAGCTTCAGGACATCCAGCAACACCCTCTCCTGCAACTTGTCCGAGAGGAACGTGCCCTCGTAGGTCAGCGTGCCCTTGCCGAAGGTGTTGCGCGTGAGCGCGGGCCACTTGCCGTAGAACGGGTGGTCGTAGTAGGCGAGCGCGACGGCCTTCTCCGGGATGATGAACTCGGCCCAGGCGCGGGCCGTGTTCTCTTCGCCCGTCTGGTAAGGATCATTTTTGAGCTTTAAGGGCTGTTGCAGGTTGGCGAACTCCTGGTAGTAGAACCCCGCGGCCTCGCGCAAGGGGCCGGGCGCTTTCGCCCAGCGCACGGTCGAGTGCTCGTTCGTGAACCCGCTCTTGAAACTCATGACGAGGTGGCCGCCCTGGCGCACGAAGTCCGAGAGCTTCTGCAAGAGCGCGTCCGAGGCGACGTAGAGCGGCGGGACGACGATGACTTTGTAGTCGTTGAAATTCGTGCTCTGCGGGAAGACGAAGTCCACGCCGACGTTCTGGCGGTAGAGCGCGCCGTACATCTGATGAAGCACGGTCTGGTAGTTCACGCGGTTGTCGAACGGCATGGACTGTATGCCGTGGAAAGAGTCCACGCTGTAAAGGAGCGCCACGCGGTTGGTCTTCTTCAGGTTGACGAGGCGCGGGCCCAGCTCCTTCAACTCGTGCGCCGTGCGCGACACTTCAGCGTAGGCGCGGTTCGGTTCGAGGTCGTGCGAGAGGACGCCCTTCCAGTAGGTCTCCTGGCCGTAGTGGAGCGAGTGCCAGTGCCAGTAGGCGACCATGTTCGCGCCGCTCGCGAGGTGGCTGTAGACGTTCAGGCGCAACTGCCCGTCGTAGGGCGGGAACTGCGTCTTGGAGTCCCAGCCGATGGTCTGCGCGTTGGTCTCCGTGATGAGGTAGTTCTGCCGCTTGAGCGAGCGCGTGAGGTCGCCGGAAATGGCCCAGTCCGAGCCGTCGATGGCGTCCGGCCCGACGGCCCACGGCGCGTAAGGGTTCGTGCCCGCGATGTCCAGGTTCTGCGCGATGTCGTACTGGTTGATGTCGGTTCGCACCCCGCCGACGAAGTTGTGGCAGACGAACTGGTCCGGCCGCTTGTACTCGTTGACGATGCGCGCCTGCCAGGCCAGGTAGTCCGTGGCGATCTTATGCTGGTAGCGCTCCCATTCGAGCTTGTAGCCCGGGTTGAGTATGCCGTCGCGCGGCGGCAGCTCGTCCCAGTCGTTGATTCTCTGGCCCCAGTAGTTCAAGCCCCAGGCTTTATTTAACTCGCCCGCCGCGCCGAATTTCTTCTTCAGGTATTCGGTGAAGGCGACCTGCACGTTGGGGCCGGCCGTGCCGTAAGCGGTCGTCTCGTTGTCGACCTGGTAGCCGATGACGGCCGGGTGGTTCTTGTAGTGAGAGAGGATTTGGCGTATGACGCGCTCGGCGTAGAAGAGGAAGGTGGGGTTCGTCACGTCCATGTTCTGCCGCATGCCGTAAGTGGGGCGTTCATTGCCGAGCCGCTGTGCCAAAACTTCGGGGTGCTTGCGGTAGAGCCAGGCGGGGATGGAATAGGTCGGCGTGCCCATGAGGATTTTGATGCCGGCCTTGTGCATGCGGTCGACGATGCGGTCCATCCAGGCGAAGTCGAAGCGCCCGTCCTCCGGCTCCCAAAGGCCCCAACTAGACTCGCCCATCCGCACGAGGTTGATCCCCGCGTCCTTCATCATCTGCACGTCCTTGTCGAGGCGCTCGTAGGGCATGTACTCGTGATAATAGGAGACGCCGTAAAGAATCGTGCTCATGCGCCACGGCTGGGCTTGCGCCCCGGCCGTGCGCAGACCGGCAACGAGAATGCTGAAAAGAATCAGGGCGGCGCTGACTTTCTTTCTGCGGGTGAACATAGACACGACAAACTCCTCCGTAGAAGTCTTCCGACTCGTCCGACACGATTGAGATTAAGTTTTGAAACGGGCGCTGGCTTGAAGAACGGAAATTTGTGTAAGCCGGGCGCATTATACACGGTCGAGGTCGAGGCCGTTAACCTTCAGTGCGAAGGCGTGCGCGCCGGGCGGCCCCGGCGGCAGTTGGACACGCAAGCCCGCCTCGTCCTGCGACCAGCGGAGTCGGCCGCGGTGGCCTAGCAGCTCGACGTTCCTGACTTTGCCCGCGGTATTCCCGATGGGCGCGATGGTCACCTCGCGCCGCTCGGGCCAGCCCATGAAGAAGGCGTAGAGCGTCTGCCCTTTGCGCGTGAAGCGCACGTCCTCGGCCGTCAAGTCCTTGCGCTTGCTTTCGTTGAATTTGGCATCTCCTGACGAAGCCTGCGTGCTCGGCCCCGCGCCGTAAATCTTCCACGGGCGCGTCGCGTAGATGGCCTCGCCGTTGGTCGCCATCCAGTCGGTTATCGCCGCGAGGATTTTCAACTCTTCGGCGTCGAGCATCCCGCTGTTCGGCAGCGGGAAATTTAATAGGAGGTTGCCGTTCCGGCTGACGACATCCACCAGCATGTCTATCACCGTCTTCGGCGTCTTGTAAGGCGCACCTTTAAGATAGTGCCAGTTGCCGACGCAGGTGTGCGACTGCCACGGCGCGGGCCAGATTGTTTCGACCACGCCGCGCTCCACGTCCATCGCGCACGTCCCAGTCTCGCAGTCCTCGCGCTTCTTACTCAACTGGACCGCCTCGACGCGCCCGCCGTGCCGCCGCGCGCTCAGGTTGTAGAGGTTCGCCGTCTGCATCAGCCCCAGGTCGCCGAACGGAATCTCGCCGTCCGTGTAGAGCAGGTCGGGCTCGTACTTGTCCACGAGGTCCCTGATGCGCAAGTACCACCGGCGCTTGAACGCCTCGGACGTGTTGTCCAGGTTCCAGGGCAGGTCCACGTAGACTTCCCTGATGTCGTGGTAGAGGTCCGCGAACTCCGTGTCGACGCCGTCGTAAGGGACGCCCGCGAGCGGCCCCTGCTTGTCGCTTCCCTTGCTGACGGAGAACCACTTGTAGCTCATCGCGAGGTGCTCGCTCACGCCGAAGCGCAGTCCGTGCTTCAGCGCGGCCTTGCGGAACAACCCGACGATGTCGCGCCGCGGCCCCATCCTGACGGAGTTCCAGCGCGTGTGTTTGGAGTCCCAGAGGTCGAAGTTGTCGTGGTGTACGGCGAGGCTGACGAAATACTTCGCGCCGGCCTTCTGGTAGAGGCCGACGAGGTAGTCGGCGTCGAACTTGTCGGCCTTCCACGTCGGGATGATGTCTTTGAAGCCGAACTTCGAAGGGTGGCCGTAGGTCTTGACGTGGTGCTCGTACTGCCACTCGCCCTGTATGTACATGTTGCGCGCGTACCAGTCGCCGTACTCCGTCGCGGATTGCGGCCCCCAGTGCGCCCAGATGCCGAACTTCGCGTCGCGGAACCAGGAGGGAATCTTGTACGCCCTGAGCGATTCGCGCGTCCCCTTGAATGGGCCAGACTGAATCGGCGGGAGCGTCTCGTCACTTGCGAAAGCGTGCGCTCCCTTCAGGGCGGGCACTGCCGCCGCCAGCAGCTTGAGCAGAGTCCGCCGCGTCATGGGCATAAGGGGTTCGCTCCTTATATGTTAAAGCTTGTTCTCGGCCCGGACTGGGTGAGATTGGGATTCGGTTTCCCGGTTCGCGTTCAATGCGCGGGCTTGCCGAAGCGGCGCACGTAGGCGACGAGGGACCTGATCTCGCTCCTTGAGAGCTTCTTGCCGAAGGCGGGCATCTCGTCCTTGCCCTCCGTGATGGACTCTACGAAGCGCTCGTCGCGCGCCTCCTTCTTCCACCACTCCTCGTCCGTGAAGTCCGGGACCGAGAGCATCCGGCCGACGACCGTCTCGCCGCGCCCGTCCGCGCCGTGGCACCTGGCACACTTTTCGTTGAAGAGGGCTTTGGCGCGCGCCAACTGCTCCGGCGAGACGGGCTTCGACTCCTTCCTCTCCTCCTGCGGCCTGCGCGCGTCGGCGCGCGGCGAGCCGAAAAGGTGCGCGCCGCAGCAGGCCGCGAGCGCGGCGGCGAGTGCCCAGACTTTGAACGACAAGCTCATGCGCGCCAATTTATCAGAAAAGCAATTGATTCCGAAAGCGGGGTGAAAGTCGTGGCCCGGGGCTCAAATTCGGCCGGTCTTTGTTGGCCGGAATCGTTGGTGCTATACTCGCGCCCGCAAGTTTTTGAAAGGCCGTTGACTCCCCGCGCCGCTTGTCCGAAATCCGAAACATCAACGCCGTCGCATTCCGATGAACTCGACCGGTAGAAAAATTCAGGCCGGCTTCGTCCTCGCCTCGCTCTGCGGCCTCGTCGTCTGGCTCGGCTGCGCGCTCACGTCGAGCGCGCAGGGGCCCGGGATGAGCGCCATGCCGGCGCAGCCCGCGACCAGTTGGCGGCCGGACAAGAACGCGCGCTACACGGGGCCGCGGGCCTGTGCCAAATGCCACGAGGAAGAGTCGCGGACTCAGCACGCGACGGCGATGGGGCGGGCACTCGAACCCGTGGCGACGAGCGAGTTGCTGCGCGCGAACCCCAGCCTCAACTTCCGCAGCGGCCCCTACACCTACCAGATCACGCGCCGCGGCGACCAGAGCATCTATTCGGTGACGAACGGCAAGGAGACCATCGCGGAGCCGATTCTCTATTCATTCGGGCAGGGCAAGGCCGGTCAGACATACATCTTCCGGCACAACGACTCGTTCTACGAGAGCCGCGTCAGCTTCTACAAAGAGATCAAAGGGCTGGACTACACAATCGGCTACGAGCCGGTCGCGCCGCCGACGCTGGACGAGGCCGCGGGCCGCGCCATCAGCTCGGACGAGGCGCGCAACTGCTTCACCTGCCACTCGACGGCCGCCGCGACGGGGACGACCCTGCACCTTGACCGCATGATACCCGGCGTGACCTGCGAGGCGTGTCACGGCCCAGGCGCGGAGCACGTCGCCGCGATGGAGCTGAAGGACTTGAAGAACAAGCGCATCTTCAACCCGGGCAAGATGAGCCCGGACGAGTTGTCGCAGGAGTTCTGCGGCTCGTGCCACCGCTCGGCCGAGCAGGTCGCGGCCAACAAGACTTTGCGCGGAATCAACAGCGTGCGCTTCCAGCCCTACCGCATGTTCACGGGCCGGGGCCACGACCCCTTCGACCAGCGCCTGAGCTGCACGACCTGCCACAACCCGCACCAGAACCCGAAAGAGGAGGCGGCCTTCTACGACGAGAAGTGCTTCGCCTGTCACCGCTCGGGCGAGAGTCTGAAGTCGGCGCAGGTCGCCAGGGCGGAAGAGGCGGAAGACCGCAACGCCAAGCCCTGCCCCGTGAGTCAGACCGCGTGCGTCTCCTGCCACATGCCGAAGGTCGAGATTCCCGGCTCGCACTTCCAATTCACGGACCACCGCATCCGCATCGCCCGACCGGGCGAGCCGTTCCCGAATTAAAAAACGGTCTTAACTCGTCACTGTTTTATCGTGAAGCGCCCGGAGCTTGTCGCCGTGGCCGCGCCGTCTGTGACGACGGCTTTGAGTTCGTAGTCGCCGGGCGGGAACACGTCCAGCGGGATGATGCCTGTGTACTGGATGCGGCCTGTCTGGTCCGGGGCGGGCAGCTCGACGGGCACGCCTCCGAGCGCGCGTCCGGCTTGCGCGAACTCAAGGCGCATCTTGGGCGCGGAGCCCTGCGGGGCGTAGATCGTCACGAACAGACTCAGCCCCTTGCTGCTCGCTTTGGACAGGGCTTCGCCGAAGTTCGGGTAGAGCAGCAGCTCCCCTGCGCGGAACGGGTTCGACATCTGCTGCTCGTTGGCCGAGAGCTTCTGCGCTTTGCCCACGAAGACGACGCTGCTCACGCGCAGCCTGGACTGGTCGGCCGAGGGGACGACGACCGCGCCCTTGTTGACGCCGAATTGATTGTTGGTCGCGTCGTAAACAATCGAGTCCACGGTGTAGCGTCCGGGCTCAAGGTCGGCCTGGCTGTAGAAAAGCACGTCGCCGCGCTTGGCGTTCTCCAACTCCGCGAGCGGCCCGCCCAGCACGTAATGGTTGCTGAGCTTTTTCACCACGCGCTGCGTCTCGTCCCTGAAGAGGACCACGACCGCGAAGTCCGTCTTGTAAGTCTTCTTCGCGGCGTCCGCGACGAAGTTGACAGCGCCCGCGGGCACTTCGACCATCACGGGCACGAGGCCGGGCCAGCTCACCTCGGGGAAACTGAAGGCAGCGGCTTTGACGTTGAACGCGCCCGACTGCGGCTTGCCGTTGAGGGCGGCCAGCGCCGGGACTTCGTAAGCGAGGACCGGCGAGTCGTAAGTCGCGCCGAGGGCGTAGTAGCCCTTGCGCGCCTGCACCTCGACGCCGGGGCGGTTGACCTTGACGCTGATCTGGCGGAACCGGCCGTCGTAATTCTGGTTCTTCGGCGAGTAGGTCAGGGCGTAGTAGGAGTGCAGGTCTTCGTTGACCTGGCGCAGCCGCTCGCCCGGATTGTTGGTGCTGGCGATGAGCAGGCCGCCGGTCTCCGAGGCGAGTTGGCCCAATCCGCTCTCGGGGTTGTGGCGCACCAGTTCCTCGTTGCGCTCCAAATCCTTAGTCATGGGTCCGGCCATGTCGTCCGGGTTCGAACGCTGCTGGCCGAGGACGGTCATGGCGCGGCCCGCCTCCATGTTCGCGCTCGTGGCGCGCAGGCCGGCGGCGTCCACCGTGTAGATGCTGACGTTGGCGCGGTTGGCGTTGCTGATGACGGTGCGGAAGTTGGCCGCGACCGACGCGGGGATGAGCGCGCCCTCGGAGAAGAGGACCAGCGCCTTGCGGCCGGGGAGCTGACTCATGGAGCTGATGATGGCGAGCAGGCCGTTCGTGGTCGCGAAGCCCTGCTGCGTCTGCTCCAGCCACTCGAACCCCTGCTCCGCGCGCAGCTTCATGGCGTTCAGACGCCGCTCCATGTCAATCAGCCCGACGCTCATGGAACTGGTCGGCGCGGCCCCTCCCGCGGCCGCCGCCCTCGCCTCCGAGGCGGCCGCGTCCACCTTACTACGCAGCTCCAGATCCCTCTCGGAAAGCTCCGTGACCTTCGCGGTGTTCGAGGCGAAGGCCGGCGAGTTGACCGCGCCCGCGGAGTCAACCGCCTGGCGGACGAGCCGCTCGTCATTGGTGTAGTTCTGGAGGACGCTCAGCGAGAGGCCGATGCTGAAGACGCCGACGAAGTCGTTCGCGCCGAGGCCGCCGCCGAGGTAGCTGAGCGCCGCAGCCCGCGCGCGGTTGCGCGAGTCCACGGAGAGCTTGTCGAAGACGAGCGCGACCGCGCCGAGGCCCGCGGGGTCGGAGGTCTCCGCCGATTGAGTCTTAGGGGGACCGCCCGCCTTCGCCGCGGAGTCCGCGCCCGCCGCGGCCGAGTCTTCGGCCCCGCCCGCGACGAGGCGGAACGATTTGACTTCCTGCGGGACGCCGTCCTCCATGATTTGAAAGTCGGAGACCTTGAGGTCTTTGACCGGGCGGCCCTTCTTGTCCCTGACGACGGCGTCGAGCAGGACTTCGTTCGCGCCGACGACGAGCTTGCCCTCGTCCGACTGCTGCCCGGAAGGCGTTTGGGCCAAAAGCGAGAGCGGCGAAGCGAGACTCAACACAAAGAGGAGTAGCGAGGCGACGTGTCTCTTCATCGATGACCTCCGAAAGTTTTGTGGTTTGGGGCGCGCTGTGCTCGCGGAACGCTCAGGGCGTGATCCGCACTCTCTCTGAGCGCGTGGCTGTGCTCTGACCATTCTCGACCGTCACCCTCAGTTCATATTCGCCCGGCTGGTACTTGTCAATCGGAAACGCGCTCGCGTACTGGATGCGGCCCGTCGCGTCTGGCTCCGGCAGGTCGTGGGAAGTCCGGCCGAGCGCGCGCCCCTTCTGCATGATCTCAAGCCTCAGCTTCGTCGGCGAAGTTGACCCCTGCGGCGGGTAGACGGTCACGAAGAAGGCCAGGTTCCTGCTCTCGCGCTTGCGCAGCGGCTCGTCCATGTTCGGGTAGATGAGGACTTCGCCGAAGTGGAACGGGTTGGCCGCGCCGCGGTCGGACGCCTGCAACCGCTCGGCGCTCCTCACCAGGACGATGCTGCTCAGCCTGAGGCGCGACGCGTCCGCGGGCGAGACGACGAGGCTCGCGGTGTTGACGCTGGCCCGGCCCGTGGTCGCGTCGTGGACGACCGCGGCGACGGTGTAGCGGCCGGGCGGGAGCTGCGTCTCGCGGTAGAAGAGAACCTTCCCCTCCCTGGCCGCCGCGAGCTTGTCCATCGGGCCGGAGAGCACGTACTGGTTGCTGAGCTTGCGCACGGCGCGCTGCCGCTCGTCCTTGACGAGCGCGACGACGGAGAAGTTCGTCCCGTAAGTCTTCTTGTCCTTGCTCGTCGTGAAGTTGACGGAGTCGGCCTGGACTTCGACCATGACCGGCACGAGGCCGGGCTTGCCCGGCTCGGGGAAGCTGAAGGCGGCGACGCGCGAGTCGAAGGCGTTCGGCTGTGGGTTGCCGCCGAGGAGCGCCAGCGCGGGCGCTTCGTAGTCGAGCACGGGCGTGTCGTAGGGGACGTTGAGCGCGTAGTAGCCTTTCCGCGCCTGGACCTCGACGCCGGGGCGGCTAACCTTCAGGCTGATCTGGCGGAAGCGGCCGTCGTAATTCTGGTTCTGCGGGCTGTAGGTCAGGAGGTAATAGGCGTGCAGGTCTTCGTCCACCTGGCGCAGCCGCGGGCCCGGGTCGTTGGTGCCGCTGATGAAGATGCCGCCGGTCTCGTCCGCGAGTTGGCCCAGCCCGCTCTCGGGGTTGATGCGCATCAGGTCTTCGTTGCGCTCAAGGTCCCTCGTCATCGGGCCGTCGCCGTCGCGCGGGCTCCCGGCGACGGCGGCGCGGCGCTGGCCGAGGGCGGTCATGGCGCGCCCGGCCTCCGCGTCGGAACTGAGCGCGCGCAGGCCGGCGGCGTCCACCGCGTAGATGCTGACGTTGGCGCGGTTGGCGTTGCCGATGACGGTGCGGAATTGGGCCGCCACCTGAGTCGGAATCGCCACGCCCTCGGAGAAGAGAATGAGGGCCTTGCGGCCGGGCAACTGGCCCATGGCGTTGATGATGGAAAGCAGCCCGTCGGTCGTCGCGTAGCCTTGCTGCGCGCGCTCTATGCGCTCGAAGCCTTCGACGGCGCGCTGAGTCATCTCGGCGAACTCCTGCTCGATGGCCGTCGCGCCCGCCGACCCCGTAGAGCCCCCGCTGCTCTCGCCCGTGCCCGCCAGGTTCGCGTTGCCCGAGTCCATCTGGCTCTGAAGAATGGTCTGCTTCCGCGTGAGGTCCGTAATCTGCTGCGTGCTCGCCTCGTAGGTCGAAGAGTTCTGTCCGGTGATGCGCTCGACGGCCTGACGGACGAGCTGCGTGTCGTTGGTGAAAGGCTGCGCGGCCTTGAGCGAGAGGTCTATGCCGAAGACGCCGACGAAGTCGTCCGGGCGTATCTCGCTGCCGAGGTAAGCGAGCGCCGCTTCGCGCGCACGCCTGCGCGCGTCGGGCGAGAGGCGGTCGAAGACGAGCGCGACGGCGCTCGTGCGGCCCACGCGCGACGCAGGCCCCGCGGCGCGACGCGGCCCGCCGGCCGGCTGCGACTCGCCGGTCGTCGCCGTCTCGCTCTTGGCCTGCTCACTATTCGCCGCCCCCGATTCACGTATGACCAGGCGGAACGATTTGACTTCCTGGCGGACGCCGTCCTCGAAGACTTCGAAGTCGGAAGGCTTGAGGTCTTTGACCGCGTGCCCCTTCTTGTCTTTCACCACGGCGTCGAGCACGACTTCGCTCGTCCCGACCACGAGCCTCTCGTCGTCGTCCGGCTCCTGCCCCGCCGGGTCCTGCGCGAGGCAGGGGAGAGTCGACGCGACTGTTAAGGCGAAAATCAGAATGAAGACAGTAACTCTTTTCATGACAGCCCCTCTAAAATATCTGGCTAGCGCCTGGACGGCTGGCCCCCGGCGTCCTCTTTAATAGCGAGGTATCGGTTGGCGGCCACGTCCTTCAGCGTCGTGACCGCGCCGGAAGGCCAGCGGACCTCCACCTCGTCAACTTTCTGCGCGCCGCCCAGGCCGAAGAGCAGGCGCAGGTCGGAGGCGGAGCAGTAGCTCGTCCCGCCGAGCAGTTGTTTCATCCTGCGCGCGGCCCCCGTTCTAATCGTCACCTTCGCGCCCACCGCGTCGCGGTTGCTCTTCGCGCCGACGAGTTTCAGCCCGAGCCAGTTGTTGCGGTTCCCGCCGTCGTTCCTCAGGAGCGCGGGCGGCTCGCCCGCGTTCATCAGGAGCAGGTCCGAGTCGCCGTCGTTGTCAACGTCGCCGACGGCGAGCCCGCGGCCCAGGTAATACTTCTTCAGCGCCGCGCCGCGCTCGGCCGCCACCTCGCGAAACTCCTTGCCCGTGTTCTCGAACAGGAACGGCGGCTCGGCGTAGGTCGTCCCCGGAAAGACTTTCTGGATCGGCTCGAACGGGTGGCCGTTGTGGACGAAGAGGTCCGCGAGGCCGTCGTTGTTGTAGTCGAAGAAGCGCGTGCCGAACCCGCTCATGGGGATGCTGACCCGCGCGAGGTTCAACTGGTAAGTCGTCTCGTTGAAAGTGCCGTCGCCGTTATTGTGCCAGAAGGCGTTGGTCTCCTGCGAGAAGTTTGTGACGAAGAGGTCCTGGTGGCCGTCGCCGTCCACGTCCTCCGCGTCGACGCCCATCCCGCCGCGCGCCGCGCCGTTCGGGTCGAGCGCGCACTCTGCCTCGAAGGCGACCTCCTCGAACGTGCCGTCGCCGTTGTTGCGGAACAGGAAGTTGGGGTCAGAGTCGTTGGCCTGGAAAACGTCCACCCGCCCGTCGTTGTTGTAGTCGAAGGCGACCACGCCCAGGCCCTTCCCGCTGTGGCCCGCGACGCCCGCCTTCGCGCTCACGTCCGTGAACGTCCCGTCGCGGTTGTTGCGGTAGAGCGCGGGCGGCGAGCCCTTGAACTTGGAGAGGTAGCAGTAAGGCCGGTTCTCGAAAAAGTCGCAGGGGACTTTGCCGTCCGGGTCGAAGTTCAGGTAGTTGCAGACGTAGAGGTCGAGGTACCCGTCCGCGTCGTAGTCGAAGAAGGCTGCGCTCGCGCCCCAGAGCCTGTTGTTGACGCCGGCCCTCTCGGTCACGTCCGCGAACGTGCCGTCGCGGTTGTTGCGGTAAAGGCGGCTCGCGCCGAAGCCCGTGACGTAGATGTCTGCCCAGCCGTCGTTGTCGAAATCCCCGGAGGCCATCCCCGTGCCCCGCATACTATTATTAATGCCCGCGCCCTCGGTCACGTCCGTGAACGTGCCGTCGCCGTTGTTGCGGTAGAGCGCGTCCTTGAGCTTGACTTTGGGGTCAGTCTGCGGCGTCTGGGAGTAGCAGACAAGATAAATGTCGAGCAGCCCGTCGTTGTTGTAATCGAGGAAGCCGCCGCCGCCGCCCATCGTTTCGATCAAGTACCTGACGCCTGGGGCGAGTTGCCTGAGCCCCCAACGGATGCCCGCCTGACTCGTCACGTCCACGAACTCGATTGCCTTCGCGTCCCTCTGCTGGGCAGACGCAGGCGCAGCGTGTGGGAACGTCAGCACGGAAACGAGCAGGGACAGGAGGACGGACTTCATGCGTGATAACTTAAAGCATCTACCGCGAAGAGACAACGAGAAAGAATGAAGAGGGCGCGCGCCGCGCGATGAGTCCGTGTCCGTGCCGCCTGCCGCAAGCGGGCGGGTGATGAGTGCGTCAGACACGCCCGCTATCGCAGGCGGCAGTGACCTGGTTTTTACTAAAATCCGCGGGCGTTCGGGCGAGGGAAGCGGACCCGTTTTCGCGATGTTCTGGAGTTAAACGTTTAAGTCGGCGGCGAGGTTTACGCGCCTTAAATAAAATTTACGTAAATCTAAAATTCTTCTTGACAAAGAAATCGAATAGGAATAGAAATACTTTTGTTGGGTCTTACAACAAAACAGCCAGTTCTTATTCTTAAAGTCGGAAAGTTAAATTAGCTCGCAGCCGCCCGAGGCTTCTGTGCAGGTGAGCGTTGGTTCGGCCCCCTCCTTCTCAGAGTTAGCCTCGAACTGTAAAAACCAGGCGGCGCTTCTCCGTTCTCGTTGCTCTCGACAATTTCGAGCGTTTCGCTGCGGCGCACCCTGCCGTGTGCGCCATGAAGTTTTGACTTTGTGGGCTTAGCCCATTCCACGCCACCTGAAACACAGGGTTCTTCGGAGGCAACTCATGCTGACAATCAATCACTCGCGGCGGCTGAACAAACACGCTTCCAGCGGCACGGGGCGAATCGGTCTCCTCGCCTTCGGCTCGCTGCTGGGAATCTTATTCCTGCTGGCGTCCGCGCCCGTCTCCTTCGCCCAGGGGAGCGGCAGCACGCTCAGCGGCGTCGTCAAGGATCCGAACGAGGCGGTCGTCCCCGGCGCGGTCGTGACGCTCGTCAACACGCAGCGCGGCGACTCGCGCGACAGCAAGACGAACGAGGACGGGCGCTACGTCTTCACCTCCGTTGAGCCGGGGGCGTACACGCTGCGGGTCGAGTCGCAAGGCTTCAAGACCTCCGAGATCAAGCTGACGATTGCGCCGTCGGAGACGCGCGGCGTGGACGTGGGCCTGGAGATCGGCGTGGCCGGCGACGTGACCGTCACGGACGAGCCCGCCCCGATCAAGACCGAGACGGGCGAGCGGTCTGACACCATCACCGCCAGCCAGATCGAGAACCTCTCGATCATCAGCCGCAGCAGTCTGGAACTCCTGCGCATCCTGCCGGGCGTCGTGGCCCCGGACGCGAGCGACCCGAACTCCGGCATCGACCGCGTCTCGTTCGGCGGCGGCGCGAACGCCACCGCCAACTACACCGTCAACGGCATCCGCGGCGTCAACAACAACGTCAGCATAGACGGCTCGCGCGTCATCGATATCGGCTCCAACAACGGGACCATGATCACCCCGAACGTGGACATGGTGTCGGAGGTGACGGTCAAGACGAGCAACTACGCGGCCGAGTACGGCTCAAGCGGCGTCCAGATTTCGGCGACGACCAAGGCCGGCGGCCGTGACTTCCACGGCACGGTCTACGACTACTGGCGGCCGAACACGTTGCAGGCCAGCGACCGCTCGAACACCACCATCGGGGCCGCGCGGCCCCAGACCAACTTCCAGTATCCGGGCGGCAACCTCGGCGGCCCGATTATTATTCCGGGCACGGGCCTGAACCGTAACCGCGACAAGCTCTTCTTCTTCGTCGGCTTCGAGCTGCAGCGCCAGAGGCCGGACCGCGGCTCGCGCGTCGGCACGGTCCCGACGCTGGCCGAGCGCAACGGCGACTTCAGCCAGTCGCCCTCCATCCAACCCGGCGGCGTCATTTGCCCGCCGGACACCGTCGGGTGGGCCACTTGTGACGGCACAGGGGGCGTCGGGCTGGACGGCGGGGCCAGGTTCCCCGTGCCGAACGGGGACTTAACCCCGTACAGGCACCCGCTCGGCGCGGCCTTCCTGAACTTCTACCCGCTGCCCAACTTGACCCCGGCCCCCGGCACGGGGCTCGCGCTCCAGCGGCGCAACTACGCCTCGAACGTCATCGCCCCGTCGAACCGCACCGACCTGAAGATGCGCTTCGACTACAAGATCACCGACAGCACCAACATGTACCTCCGCCTGGCCCGCGAGTCCGAGACGGACGACTCGCCGTACGGCATCTGGTGGGGGCCGTCCGCGTTCGAGCTCCCGAGCCACGTCGTGGGCAGCAACCTCGGCCGCTCGGCGGCGGCCAACATCACGAGCGTGCTCAACCCGACGATGACCAACGAGATCGTCGTCAGCGCCAGCAAGCTCAAGCTCTATTACGACTACGCCGACCCGTCGAAGGTCAGCAAAGAGGCGCTCGGCGTCGCCAACCTGCAGACGCCCTGGGGCGACAAGGCCCAGACGCCTTACGCCTCGACGCAGCTCATCAGTTGGGAGGCGGGCGGCGCGAACCTCTGGGAGCCCGGCGGCCTGCCGCTCTTCGCCATCAACGACAGCATCTCCGTTTCGGACACCCTGTCGAAGGTCTACAACAACCACACCTTCAAGTTCGGCGGGATGGTCGAGCGGGCCACCAAGGTGCAGAACATACAGAGCACGGTCGAGGGGCAGATTAACTTCGAGGCCAGCCAGGGGCGCAGCACGGGCAACGCCTTCGCCAACCTCTACACCGGCCGCATCAACGGCTTCGACCAGAGCACCAACGTGCCCGTCGGACACTTCAGGTTCTGGAACGTGGAAGGCTACGGCCAGGATAGCTGGAAGGTCAGGCCGAACCTGACGCTCGAATACGGCCTGCGCGTCTCCTACTTCGGAAACAACATCGAGCGGACCGGGCTGGGCGCGGTGTTCGACCCGGCGGCCTACGACCGCACGCAGGGTCCGTACCTGCTCGGCGCAGATGGCAAGCCCGACCTGAACAGGCCGAACGGGTTCCTGCTTGAGAGCCGCGGCGAGATACCGGCCGGCGTCTATGAAAGCGGCCCCGGCGTCAAGTTCGCCCCGCGCCTGAACATCGCGTGGGACGTCTTCGGCGACGCCAGCACGGTGGTGCGCGGCGGCGCGGGCGTCTTCTACAACCGCGTCCAGGGCAACTTCCAGTACACCATCCAGGGCCTGCCGCCGAACGTCCTGAACGTGCACGCCGACAGTTGGGGCGCGCCGAACAACGACATCAGCCTCGACAACCTCGCGGGCTTCAGCCCGGTCACGCAGGCTCCCGGCGTCAACTGCCGCGTCGCCGGCAACTGCCCCGGCGGCTTCACGACTCAGGACCGTTTCAACAACACCATCCCGCGGATCACCACGGCCAGCCTGTCGGTCGCGAGGCGGCTGCCCTGGCAGAACGTCCTTGAGGTCGCCTACGTCGGGACCTTCGGCCGCCACCTGCCGCAGAAGAAGGGCATCAACTTTATCCTGACCCCGATGACCTCGGGGCTCTTCGGCAGCGACTGCCCGAACGGGCCGAATTGCGCGGACCTGTCGAACCCCGTGCACCGCGCGGCGGTCGGCAACAACCCGGCGGCGCTGGCGCAGCTCCTGCCCTTCCCGGCCTACGCCGGCAACGGCGGCGGCGTCCAGGTCCAGTCCTTCGACGGGACCTCCAACTACCACTCGATGCAGCTCACGCTGAACCGTCAGTTCGGGAGTCGCCTGCAGTACTTCCTGACCTACACCTTCTCCAAGGCGCTCGGCACGACCGCCGTCGCCGAGTCGGATGGCGACCAGATCGTCGACCCGATTGACACGCGCGGGCGCAACTACGGCATCCTGCCTTACGACAGGACGCACATTTTCAATCTCTCCTACAACTACCACTTCCCGGACCTCGCGCGCGGCGGGTTCAGGAACTGGTTCACAAAGGGCGTGCTCAACGGCTGGCAGATGTCGGGCATCACGACGCTGCAAAGCGGCAGGCCGATTCGCGTCAGGTTCACCGGCGCGATCACGGGCAACAGCGTCCTGTTCGCGTTCTTCGGCAACAACGGCGTGGCCGGCGGGAACTCGCCCGCCGCCTCGGGCATCGCGCCCATCGTCCTGCGCAACGCGGCCACGGGGAACACGGACCTGAACGGCACCTACCTGGACATCGGGGCCTTCGCGATACCCGAGTTCGGGACGAGCGGGCCTTACCAGTCGCCGTTCTACCTGCGCGCCCCGACGACCAGCAACTTCGACGTGACGTTCTTCAAGAACTTCAAGTTCACGGAGACCAAGAACCTGCAATTCAGGGTCGGGCTCTTCAACGTCTTCAACCAGGCGTTCGCCAACTCGGACCTCGGCGACATCGCGGGCCTCAACGGACAGAGCCTGGCGATTAACACGGTGAACGTGACTGACCCGGCGACCGGCACGTGCCACAGGGTTCCTGTCGGCACACCGACGGGCACCGGCACCATCGCGGCCGACAGCACGCTGTGCGACCCGACCAAGGGGTTCGCCATCGACCAGAATTCGCTGAACAGCTTCGGCCGCATCGTCAACAAGCACGGCCACCGGCGCGTCGAGCTTGCCCTGAAGTTCTACTTCTAAAGCAGGCCCGGTTCCGGCCCGGTCAAGACTCTGGTGCGGCGGGGAGGGTTTCCCCCGCCGCACCAGAACTGTTTTGTCAGCGCCCTCGCTCTGAAATTATCTCTTTGAAAACCGGCGGGAGTTCCTGTAACTTCTGCTCATAAATTTTCGGCTTCGGGGGAGGTGTTGATATGGCGGCGCGTCTCCGACTTGAAACTCGTGGGGTCGCCGCGGGCGTCGCGGCCGTGTTCCTGCTGTGCGCGGCCGCCTCCGACGCGCGCTCTCAGGTCAAGGAGTTGCCGAGGCTGCCGAAGCCCGCCCGGATAGTCACCGTCCAGGGCCAGGTCTCGCTGCCCGAGGGCGAGCCCGCGAGCCGCGTCCTCGTGACGCTCACGAACCGCAACGGCGTGCCCCTTCAGACCTACACCACCGAGCAGGGCAGGTTCGAATTCCCGGACGTGCAGGAGGGCGGCTACGTCCTGAGCGCCCGCAGCATGATCGACCCCAAGCTGGTGTCCGACCGCGTGGAGACGGACACCAACCACACGGCGACGGGCAGCCTCAGCGTCAACCTCACGCTCCGCAGCGAGGTTAACACCGCCGCCGCGCCGAAGCCCGACGTGATCAGCGTCGCGGAGGCGGACCAGAAGGTGCCGAAGGAGGCGCGCAAGGCTTTCAAGGAGGGGCTCAAATTCAGGAAGGAGAACGCGACCGCCAGGGCGCTCGAAAGCCTGGACCGCGCCGTCTCGCTCTACCCCGACTACTTTCAGGCGCTGGCCGAGCGTGGCGACCTGAGGGTTTTGCAGCGCAAGCTCGCGGAGGCCGAGGCGGACTTCGCGCGCGCCCTGGAGATCAACCCGCGCTACGCGCCCGCCCTGCGCGGGGCAGGCTACTGCAAGCTTGAGAACCGCGAGTTCGCCGCGGCCGCGGTCCACCTGGAGAGGGCCGTCACGGCCCAGCCGGCCAACCCGAACACGCACCTGCTGCTCGGCATCGCTTATTTAGAATTGGACCGCCGCGACGCAGCGCGCGCGTCCCTCATTAAGGCGCTGGCCTTCAACGTCCCGCAGTCGATGAGGGCGCACATTTATCTCGGCAAGCTCTTCGCGCGCGAGCGCCTTTACCTGGAGGCCGCCGAAGAGTTGCGCAAGTACCTGGAGGCTAACCCGTCGGCCCCGGACGCGGCGGAGTTGAAGGCGATAGAGGCCCAGTGGCGCGCGCTCGCGCCGTCGCCCTGAGCGCGGCCCGGCCGGCAAATTGTTGCGCCGGAATTGTTGGGCTATAATGAGCGGCGTCGCCGCCGTCGCTGGCGGGATTTACAGGCCGGCTTCGCCGGCGCGCGCCAGTCTCCGGCCCGCGCGGGCGTCGAAGGTTGATACTTTCGAGATGTGGATGTCTCCCCGCAAAGCGCACAGGTAAAATCCCAGGCACCGCAGCTCATCAAGCACAGTTTTCTATGTGGGTAAGTCTGTCTCTCGCTTTCTTGCTGGCGCTCGCGCCCGCCCAGGACGGCGCCGCCGTGCGGCAGTCGGAGACGGACTTCGCGCGCGGGGTCGAGCTCCAACAGAGGGGCGACCTCGCGGGCGCGCGCGCCGCCTACGAGGCCAGCTTGCGCGCCGTCCCCAACCGCGCCGACGCGCTCTCGAACCTCGGGGTGGTCTTCGCGCGGCTGGGCCAGATTGGCGAGGCCGTCAAGTACTACCGGCAGGCGCTCGCCGTCGACCCGAAGCTTCACGAGACGAGGCTCAACCTGGGGCTCGCCTACTTCAAGAGCGACGACTTCGAGCAGGCCGCGCGCGAGTTCAAACAGGTCGCCGTGGCGCAGCCCGCCAACTACCAGGCGCGCTCGCTGCTCGGCGTCTCATACTTCCAGCTGAACAAGCTGCCCGAGGCCGTGGCCGAGCTCGAAGCGGTCCACAGCGCCCAGCCCGAGAACGTCGCCGCCGCCTACGCGCTGGGCACCGCCTACATCAGCATGAACCAGCCGGACAAGGCCGAGCCGCTGGTCAGCACTGTCTTCAGCCGGATCGACTCCGCCGAGGCGCACCTCATCGTCGGCTCGTTCCACCTCGCGCTCAAAAATTTCCCGAAGGCCATAGAGGAGTTGCAGGCCGCCAACCAGCTCAACCCGCGCCTCCCGACGCTCCACTCGCAGCTCGGCAACGCGTACCTCTTCTCCGGCAACCGCGACCAGGCCGCCCGCGAGTTCGCCGCCGAACTTGAGGTGAACCCGCGCGACTTTAACGCCAGCGTCCGCCTCGGCTGGATTCACCGCGAGGACGGCAAGCTCGACGAGGCTTCGGCCCTCTTGAAGAGGGCGCTCGACCTGCGGCCCGACGACCCCGCGCCGCTCTATCAGTTGGCGCAATTGGCACAGACCAGGGGCAACACGGAAGAGGCGGCCGCGCTGCTCGAAAAGGTCGTCAAGCGGACCCCTAACTTCACCGCGGCCCACGTCCTGCTCGCGCGCATCTACCACAAGCTGAATCGCGCGGCGGACGCCGAGCGCGAGCGCGCCATCATCCAAAAACTGAACCAGGAGCAGCAGGACAGGGAGCCCACGGCGGAGAGCCGACGCCGCCCGCAGCGCGAGGGCGAAGCGGCGGACGTAGCCGCCGCGCCCCTCGCCCGCAGCGCGCCGTCGCCCGCCCCCTCGCCCGCGGACGTGGCCCCGACGCCGACGCCGACCGCCGCGGAGCTGCATGTCAAAGGCGACCTGGAAGGCGCGCGCGCGGCCTACGAGGCAGAGCTCGGCGCGGACCCGCGGAGCGCCGGGGCCCTCTCGGGGCTGGGCATGGTTTTGGCACAACTCGGAAACTTCGACGGGGCCATCACGCGCTACAAAGAGTCGCTCGCCGTCGACCCCAGGCAGCCGGAGCTAAGACTCAACCTGGGCCTCGCCTACTACAAGACCGAACAGTTCGAGCAGGCGGAGCGCGAGGCCGCAGGGGTCGTCTCCGAGCAGCCCGCGAACCGCCAGGCCCGCCTGCTGCTCGGCCTCTCCCGCTTCCAGCTCGGCAAGCTGCCCGAGGCCCTCCCCGAGCTCGAAGCCGTTCACGACGCGCAGCCCGAGGACGTGGGCGCGGCCTACACGCTCGCGCTGGCCTACGTCGAACTCAGAGAGTTGGACAAGGCGCAGCAGTTGATAGACAAAGTCTTCCGCCCGCTCGACACGACCGAGGCGCGCCTGGTCAAAGGCTCCTACTACCTGGCGACGAGGCAGTTCCCGGAGGCCATCAAGGAGCTGACGAGGGCGGCGGAACTCAACCCGCGCGCGCCCGCGGTCCATTCCACGCTCGGGCGGGCCTACGTGTCCGCGCACGACCGCGAGCAGGCGGCGCGCGAGTTCAAGGCCGAGTTGGAGATCAACCCGCGCGACTTCGTCGCGAACCTCAACCTCGGCTGGCTCTACGGCGAGCAGGGGCGACTCGACGAGGCCCACGCGCTCCTGAAGCGCGCGCTGGAGTTGCGGCCCGGCGACACGGTCGCGCTCTTCCGCCTGGCCCAGGTCGTGCAGGACAAGGGCCCGACCGAGGAGGCCGTGCGCTTGCTTGAGCGCGTCGTCAAACAAGACCCGGCGCTCATCCCCGCGCACGTCCTGCTGGCGCGGCTCTACAAGAAGCTGAACCGCGCGGCCGACTTCGAGCGCGCGAGCGCCGAAATCAACCGCCTCAACGCCCAGGAGCAGAGGCTCTACCAGGAGCGCCATGAGAAGGCGCGGCCGCCGGAGGACAAGCCGCCTCAGCCGGCCCGGCCCGAGCGGTAGCGCCGTCGCTCTCTCTGCGCGCGCCGGCCGAAGAGTTTAGTCAGTCCGAGTCGAAAGGTTATTCATCAGTGGCCCGCAAGATTCTTATCCTCGCCCTCTCGCTGCTGTTGGCGTGCGCGCCCGCGGCGGCCGCGCCCTCCGTCACTTTCACGGAAGTCGCGGCCAGGGAGAGCGGCATCACCTGGGTGCACAGCAACGCGATGTCGCCCGAGCGCTACCTGCCGGAGACGGTCGGGGCCGGCTGCGTCTTCTTCGACTACGACAACGACGGCTGGATGGACATCTATCTGGTCAACAGCGGCCCCTCCGACTTCTTCACCCCGAAGCAGCCGCTGAAGAACGCGCTCTACCGCAACAAGGGTGACGGCACGTTCGCGGACGTGACCGACAAGGCGGGCGTGGCCGGCAACACCTTCGGGATGGGCGCGGCCGCCGGCGACTACGACGGCGACGGCTGGCAGGACCTCTACGTCACTTCGTACGGGCGCAACATTCTTTACCGAAACAAGGGTGACGGGACGTTCAGCGATGTGACGGACAAGGCGGGCGTGGCCGCGCCGGGGTGGTCGACGTGCGCGGCGTGGTTCGACTTCGACAAGGACGGCAAACTGGACCTCTTCGTCTCCAGCTTCGTGCTCTACAACAAGGAGATGAGCTGCGGCAACAACCGCCTGGGCCGAAAGTTCTACTGCATCCCGCGCATCTTCAAGCCACAGCCTTCCCGCCTCTTCCGCAACAACGGCGACGGGACGTTCGCTGACGTGAGCAAGGAGTCGGGCATCGCGGGCTCGCCCGGCAAGTCCTTCGGCGCGGTCGCGACCGACGTGAACAACGACGGCCTCTCGGACCTCTTCGTCGCCAACGACACGATGCCCAACTTCCTCTTCGTCAACCGCGGCGGCGGCAAGTTCGAGGAGGTCGGATTGGCGGCGGGCGTGGCCTACAGCGACGCCGGCTCGCCCCGCTCCGGGATGGGCGTCGACGCGGGCGACTTCGACAGCGACGGCTGGCAGGACCTCTTCGTCGCGAACATAGACCAGGAGTTGTTCAGCCTCTACCGCAACCAGAAGGATTTGACTTTCCTGGACGAGCCCGGCGAGATCGCGCCCGCGACGCGGCTGCTTTCCGGCTGGGGGCTGAAATTTTTCGACTACGACAACGACGGCGACCAGGACTTGTTGCTCGCCAACGGACACCCGGACGACATGGTGGAGACCCTGACCATGCGCGTCAAGTACAAGGAGCCGCTCCTGATGTTCGAGAACGAGGGCGGCGCTTACAAGGACGTGAGCGCGCAGTCGGGCGCGCCCTTCGGCAAGAGCTATCCGGCGCGCGGGCTGGCCGTCGGCGACTACGACAACGACGGCGACCTTGACTTAATCATCTCCAACAACGGCGAAGCGCCCGCCCTGCTCCGCAACGAGGGCGGGAGCCGCAACAACTGGCTCGGCCTGCAACTCGTCGCGACGAAGAGCAACCCGGGCGCGGTCGGCGCGGTCATCACCTGGCAGGCGGGGGCCGTGAAGCAGGCGCGCCTGAAGACGAGCGGCGGGAGTTACCTGGCGTCGCACGACCCGCGGGAGGTTCTGGGGGCGGGCCGCGCCGCCAAGATCGACGGCGTGGAGATTCGCTGGCCCAGTGGTAAAGTTGACAAGCTCACGAACCTGCCGATCAACAAGTACGTCAGGGTGGTCGAGGGCGAAGGCATCAAGGCGGCCAAGTAACCACCGAAAGTTTTTGAAGCAATGAACGAAATCCGCTTGACTCATCCAGAGGGCGCGCCGGCCCGCCCCTTCCCGGCGTCCAGACTGCGCGCGTGCGTGTGGCTGCTCGCGCTGCTCGTTGTGTTCCCCGCCGGGGACGTTTTGGGCCAGCGCCGCCGCGGGCAGCGCACGCGCCCCGTGACGGCCGGCGGGCAACCGTCGCAGCAGCAGCAGGGGACCGCGCCCCAGGTCGCCGCGCAAGGGAACTTCGACCTGCTCGCGGCCGAGGCGGCCGTCGCGCGCGAGGGAGACCGCCTCGACGACGCCGTCAACGCCTACAAGAAGGCGCTCGCAATCCGCCCCGACTGGGCCGAGGGCTGGTGGTACCTGGCGACGATCCACTACGACCGCGACAACTACGCGGAGGCGGCGCGCGGCTTCCGCGAGGCGGCGCGCTTGCAGCCCAAGGCCGGCGCGACCTGGGCCATGCTCGGCATCTGCGAGTTCCAGCTCGCGCTCTACGACGAAGCGCTCATACACATACAGCAGGGCCGCCAGCTCGGCATCGGCGACAACCAGGAGCTGACGCGCGTCATGCGCTACCACGAGGGCGTCATCTCCATCCTCAAGGGCGAGTTCGAGAAGGCGCAGCACACGCTCGGCACCTTGAGCTACGAGGGCGTGAAGGGCGAGGACCTGATCATCGCGCTCGGGCTCGCGGCCCTGCGGCTGGGGATACGGCCGAAGCAGGTGGACATCAACTACCGCGACCGCGACCTGATCCGGCGCGCCGGCCTGGCCGAGCACTTCGCCGCCCAGAAGAACATGTCGGACGCGCACCGCGAGTACGACGTGCTGGCGCGCGACTACGCGAAGGTGCCGAACGTCCAGTACGCCTACGGGCGCTTCCTCCTGATGAACCGCGACGAGGACGGCGCGCTGGCCGCGTTCCTCCGCGAGCTTGAGAATTGGCCCAAGCACGTTTTGGCCCGCTGCCAGGTCGCGAACATCAAGCTGCTGCACAAGGACGTGGAGGGCGGGCTGCCCTACGCGGAGGAGGCCGCCAAGCAGTCCCCGCGCCTGCCGCTCGCGCGCTACCTGTTCGGCCGCCTGCTGCTCGAAGCGAACCAGAACCAGCGCGCCATACAGGAGCTGGAGGCGGCGGCGCAGATGGTGCCGAACGAGGCGAAGATATATTTCGCCCTGGCCCGCGGCTACACGCGCTTGAAGCGCAAGGAGGACGCCGACCGCGCGCGCGAGACCTTCACGCGCCTCAGCAAGCAGGCGCAATCGGAGGCGAGCGCCGGAGCCAGCGCCCTGCCCGACGACGCGCCCGGCGCGGAAACGCCGACCCAGCCCTGAAAAGGTAAGTAAGAACAGGTTTCAAAACTCAAGAGGCTGAGACGTTCAACCCTCCGCGTCTCCAGCGCCACGGCGTGAAACAGGTCTTCTCTCGCAAAGGCGCTGGAGACGTAAAGAGTGGGGCTTTGGTTTTGATGAGCGACCGTACTGGAAAGACCGCGCTGAAATTTTTCGTCCCGGGGCTCTTCGGGGTCGCGGTCTCGCTCACCGCCTGGCTCAATTCGACGGCGCAGGAGGGGCAGATGATGGGCGGCGGCCCGGCCGCGGTCACCTGGCGTCCGACGAAGCGTGACGCGAAATACACTGGGCCGCAGGCGTGCGCCGAGTGCCACGCGGAGGAGTCGGCGGCGCAGCACGCGACCGCGATGGGCAGGGCCGCGCAGCCGGCCGAGACGAGCGATGTCCTGCGCTCCCGCCAGCGCCTGACCTTCCGCAGCGGCCCCTACCAGTACGAGATCGTCCGCCGAGGGGCGCAGAGTTTCTACACCGTGACGGACGGCACCAGCACCGTCACCGAGCCCGTCCTCTACTCCTTCGGCCAGGGCAAGGCCGGTCAGACCTACATCCTCAGGCGCAACGGCGCTCTCTGGGAAACCCGCGTCAGCTACTACAAAGAGATTGACGGGCTCGACTGGACGATGGGCTATCAGCTCCGCCGCCCCACGTCGCTCGAAGACGCAGTGGGCCGCGCGCTCGGGGCGAACGAGGCGCGCGAGTGTTTCACCTGCCACACGACCGCGCCGACCAACGGCCTTGAGTTGCAGTTGGAGCGCATGACGCCGGGCGTCACCTGCGAGGCTTGCCACGGCCCCGGCGCGGAGCACGTCGCCGCGATGGAGGCGAAGGATTTCAAGAACAAGCGCATCTTCAACCCGGGCGGGATGACGACGGACGAGTTGTCGCAGGAGTTCTGCGGCTCGTGCCACCGCTCGGCCGAGCAGGTGATGACGAGCAAGCCGCTGAACGGAATCGTCAGCGTGCGCTTCCAGCCCTACCGCCTCTTCACCAGCACCGGCCACGACCCGGACGACCCGCGCCTGGGCTGCACGGCCTGTCACAACCCGCACGAACATCTGGTCGAAGACGGCGCACGCTACGACCAGAAGTGTCTCGCGTGTCACCGCTCGGGCGAGAGTCTGAAGTCGGCGCAGGCCGCCAGGGCGGAAGAGGCGGACGGGCGAGGCGGCAAGCCCTGCCCAGTGAGTCAGACCGCCTGCGTCTCCTGCCACATGCCGAAGGTGGACGTGCCCGGCACCCACTTCAAATTCACGGACCACCGCATCAGAATCGCCCGCGAAGGCGAGCCGTTCGAGAACTGAGTGATGATGAAAAAGAAAACTTCGGAACCCGCGACGACACACGAAGCGACAAGAATCATGCACAGAACTTTTTCGTGCCGTTTCGTGTGTCGTGGCTCGTCTTTAATCCTGGCGTTGGTCGTGACTCTGCTTCAGTGCCATCAGGCTTCGGCGCAGCCGCTCAGGCGCGAGGCGGACAGGGCGGGCGTGCTGGTCGGGGCGGCGGTCGACCCCAGGAGGTTCAACGAGGCCGATTACACCGCGACGCTCGCGCGCGAGTTCAACATGGTCGAGGCCGAGAACGTGATGAAGTGGGGCACGATTCGCCCGAACCAGAGGACGTTCAACTTCGGCCCCGGCGACGAGGTGGTCGCCTTCGCGCGCGCGCACGGGATGAAGGTCCGCGGCCACACGCTGCTCTGGTCTGAGTACAACCCCGCGTGGCTCCTGAAGGGCAACTTCACGCCCGAGCAGTTGAACACAATACTCCGCGAGCACATCAGGAAAGTGATGAAGCACTACGCCGGAAAAGTCTTCGCCTGGGACGTGGTCAACGAGTCGTTCCTGGCAGACGGCACGGTCGAGCCCTCCGTCTGGTACGACGGCCCCGGCATAGGCTTCAAGGGGAAGGGGACGGCCTACATTGAGCAGGCGTTCAGGTGGGCGCGAGAGGCGGACCCGAAGGCGCTCCTCTTCTACAACGACTACGACACGGAGGCCATCAACGCGAAGTCGGACGCCGTTTACGAGATGGTCAAAGACTTCAAGCGGCGCGGCGTCCCCATCGACGGCGTCGGCATACAGGCGCACATCTTCAAACTCGACCCGAAGGAGTTCGAGTCCGTCAGGGCCAACATCGCGCGCCTGGCCGCGCTGGGGCTTCAGGTGCACATCACGGAGATGGACGTGGCGCTGAACGTCGACGCCGAAGGCAGACTCTTAGACCAGGCGGACCTCGAAAAGCAGGCCGCGATGTACCGCCTCATCGCGGCCGCCTGCTTCGAGCAGCCGCGCTGCACGGCCTTCATGACCTGGGGCTTCACGGACAAGTACAGTTGGATTCCAGACTACACCAAGGGCAAGCAGGGTGCCGCCCTCCTCTTCGACCAGTCTTACGCGCCCAAGCCCGCCTACAGGGCCGTGCTGGATTCGCTCGCGTCGCGCCGCCGCAGGGCCTTGTAGGCGGGCTACTTCTCGAAGCTGATGTTGTCCACGACGACCGTCCCCTGCACGGGCGTGCAGCCGCCGTCGCAGAAGGCGGACAGGCTGACGGCCGTCAGCTTCTTGAGCACGTCCTTCGTGCTGACCTTCGTCTCGACCCAGGAGGGCTGCGCGAACGAGTTGAGCGGAATCTTGTAGGTGTTGAGTCCGGGCTTGAGCTTGAAGGAGGCTTGCGGGAACCCGCTCGACATGTTCATGCCCTGGCCGCGGCTGGTGAGTTCCACCCTCAGCCTGGGCACGCCCGTCGCGTAGACCTGAATCGAGATGTACTTGTAGGCGCTCACGTCGTCGGCCACGGGCTTGCCGTCCTTGTCGGGCTGGCCGTGCACCTCAAGGGCGACGCCCGCGTACTGGTTCGGCGAGTAGAGTTCGTAGTCGAAGGCGGCGGCCTTGTTCGGGTCGTCCTGCTTGAGCCGGACCAGTTCGGGCGCGGCCGGCGAGGCGTTCGCCAGGCCCTTGAACTTACTCTTGGTCGTCTCCTCGTAAGAGTTCAACTGTATCCAGCCGCCGCGCTTGCTGACCGGCCTGTTGTCCTGCACCGACTCGAAGTCCGCGTACACGAGGGCGTCCTCCTGCGGGGCCGCGCTCGCGAGTCGCCCCGCGTCGGTCGCGGGCGGGGGCGTCAACATCAGGGCACACAAACTGGCACAAAGAATCGCTGCACGTTTCATTGGAGAATCTCCGTCGGTGGGTTATCGCCGCGGCCTCTTGGGCCCCGCGGCCGTGCGGATTATACCTCTTAACTCCCCGCGTCAGAAAACAAATTCGCCGCACACACGGGGCCGTCAAACGCCGCCCGCGCCCTCGGGCTTCGCCCGCCCGAGAAGCTCAAGGTTGCGCCGGATGAGCGCCCGCCTCTGCTCGACGCAGGCGAAGGAGCGCAAGGGGTCTGCGGGCGTGTTCGTGACGTAGTCGAGCAGCTTCTCGACGGTGCTCGTGGCGACGTGCATACGGGTGTCGGACGAGCCGTAGTAGATGAAGACCTCGCCGTCGGCGCGCGCGACCCAGCCGTTACTGAACGTGACGTTGGAGACATCGCCCGTGCGCTCCTCGCCTTCGGGCGCGATGAAGTAGCCGCCGGGCCTGTGCGTCACGCGCCACGGCTCTTCCAGGTCGCACAGGAAAAGGTAGAGCACGTAGCGCAGCCCCGCGGCCGTGCCGCGCACGCCGTGCGCCAGATGCAGCCAGCCCTGCTCGGTCTTAATCGGCGCGGGGCCGAGCCCGTTCTTCGTCTCCTTGACGGTGTGGTAGAGGCGCGGGTCGATGATGACCTCGTCCTCTATGACGGCCCGCTCCATGCTGTCGGCGAGCCCCCAGCCGATGCCGCCGCCGCTCCCGGCCTCTATGAAGTCGTCCTGCGGTCGCGTGTAGAAAGCATATTTGCCGTTCACGAACTCCGGGTGAAGGACGACGTTGCGCTGCTGCGGCGAGCGTGTCTTCAGGTCCGGCAGCCGCTCCCAGGTGACGAGGTCGCGCGTGCGCGCGATGCCGCCCTGCGCGACGGCCGACGACAGGTCACCCGGCGGTGCCGCGGGGTCTTTGCGCTCCGTGCAGAAGAGGCCGTAAATCCACCCGTCCTCGTGGCGGACGAGGCGCATGTCGTAGACGTTCGTGTCCGGGTCTTCGGTCTCGGGCATCAGGACTGGGTAGTCCCAGAAGCGGAAGTTGTCGACGCCGTTCGGGCTCTCGGCGACGGCGAAGAAGGATTTTCTGTCGCTGCCCTCGACGCGCACGGCGAGCAGGATTTTCCCGTTGTGCTCAATCGCGCCGGAGTTGAACGCCGCGTTGATTCCGAGGCGCTCCATCAGGTGCGGGTTCGTCTCGTAGTCCAGATCGTAGCGCCAGAAGAGGGGCGCGTGCGCGGCCGTCAGCACGGGGTTGACGTAGCGGTCGAAGACGCCGTTGCCGTTTTGGGCCACGGCGTTGCGGCGCGCCACCAACTCTTCGTGCGCCTCCGTGAGACTCCTGAGGCGCGCGTCAAATTCCGTGCGATCCATGAACAGACTTCTCCGCGCCGGCCTTGAGCCGCCGGCTAAGCTCGAAGCACATGCGCCCGTTGTGGTAGGGGCATTTCCACTGGCTCAATTTCGGCAGCCCCGGCACGGCCACGCCCTCGCGCGAGGTCTTCCAGAACCACTCGCCCCGCTCCTTATCGACGACGTGCCGGTCGACGAACTCCCAGACGCGCGCGGCGGCTTCGAGGAAATGACCGCCCCCGCCCAACTGGTACGCGTTGACGAACCCGACGACTGCCTCGGCCTGCGCCCACCAGTGCTTGTCCGCGTCGGTCACGCCCCGCTCGTCCGCCTCGTAGAGCAAGCCGCGTCCGCCCGCGTCCAGCCCGTTCTCGTAAACAGACTGTGCCATTTTCAACGCGACTTCGTGGACGCGCGCGGAGAGTTCGCTGTCTCCTAAAACTTCCGCCGCCTCGCACAGGAGCCAGCTCGCCTCTATGTCGTGCCCGAAAGAGCGGCGCGCGGATTTGCACGCCCAGGTCTCGTCGAAGAACATCATCAGGTAGGAGTCACGCGGGTGGACGATGCGGGTCAGGAAGAGAAGGGCGAGGGCGCGAAGCCTCCCGCGGACGCGCTCGTCGCGGGTCGCGCGCGCGAGCGCACTGTAAGCCTCCAGGAGGTGCAGGTGCGTGTTCATGGACTTCTTCTCGTCCTGGTCGACCTCGCTCAGGCGCTGGTCCGCGGCCAGCGACCAGTCGCGCTCGAAGGTCTCGAAGTAGCCCTCGTTCAAAGAATCGCGACAGCGCGTCTCAAGCAAATCGAAAAGCCCGAAAGCCTCGTCCAGCGCCGCGCGCTCATTGGTCGCCGCGTAAAACTCTGTCAGGGCGTAAAGCGCGAACGCCTGCGCGTAAGGTCTCTTCTTCGTGTCCGACGGGCGGCCCGCGCAGTCCACTGTCCAGAAGACGCCGCCGTGCTCGCGGTCCAGAAAATTCCGGGCCAGGTAGAGGTAAGCGCGCCCGGCCATCTCGCGAAAAGAGTCTTCGCGGTAGAACTCGTGAGCGCGGGAGAACGTCCACAGGATGCGCGAATTTAAGATGACGCCCTTGTCGGCCCGCTCGTCCACGCGCAGGTCGTCTGCGATGAGGCCGTGGAACCCGCCGTGCTCCTCGTCCGGCGCGTGCCTGAGCCAGAACGGCGCGATGTTCGCGCGCCACTCGTCCTCGACTCGTCGCCGCAACTCCGCCGCTGTTTCGGAACTCGTCTCCATCACTCGTGTCTTAACTCGACCCGGCTGATTTGCGCGGCGGCGCGGAAGACTATCTTCAGGAATCGGCTGCCGGGCGCGGCGTTCAGCAGCTCGTACTGCACGGGCAGCTTGTAGCCGTAAGGGTTCACAGCCGTCGGGAAGCGGCTCACTTTGGCCTCCGCTTTGGCGAACGTCGCGCCGTCCCGCGAGAGGTGAAACTCGAAGTCGCGCCCGTCATTCTCCATGAACGTCAGAACCTTCGCGTAACTGAGCGGCCCCGGCGCCTGGTACACGACCCAACTCTCCGCGCCGCCCTTCAGACGGTGCGCGTCCTCCTTGTACGGGCGGGCGTTTTTCGTTTCGAGCGTCAGCGCGCCTTCGCGCGCGTGCAGGCGGGAGAAGTCGCCCAGCTCGTCAATAATGGTCCGGCCTTCGACGCGGACAGGGCCAACCACGTTCGAGGGCGCGCTCTCGCCGGCAACGTTCTTCGCGCGCACGCGGTAGTAGTAGCTCTCGCCCGGCTCGGCGCTCTCGTCCGCGAAGAGCGGCCGGTACTGCACGCGCGCGTCGTCCGCGTTCTTGCGGAGAAGTGTCCAGGGGCCGCTCGGCTTCGCCGCCCGCTCTACGTCGTAACCCATTGCACCGGCCGACCCGCGCCACGATATTTCGGCCGGGGTCTTAATCGGGAATAGAAACGGCGGCTGCGCCGGCGCTTCCCGCGGGGGCGCGTTCAGGCCGCGAATCTCGTACGCCTTCTCGCGCATGAGCCGCATCAACTGCGCCTCCTCGTAGTCCTGGCCGGACGCGAACCCTGGGTAATGGTAAGCCTTGTAGAGTCCGCCGCCCGCGGGCTCGGAGTGCCAGTAGAAGCCGCCGTCGCGGTTGTGGAAGCGCAGGCTCCAGACCATCGCGCCCGAAATGCCTTTCGCGATCACCGCGTCTAAAATTTTTCGCACCTCGCCGATTGGCACAAATCCGAACTCGCCGAGGACGTAAACCTTTTTCCCGCCGACCTGCTTGTGAAATCGATTTATGTCTTCGAGCATCGAGCGGCCTGGGTCCGGGTAGTGGTGGCTGGAGACGATGTCTATGTTCGGGTCCGCGAGCGCCTCCGTCTGAATCTCGCGGTTGCCGATGTAGAAGCCGTCCCAGACCAGGTGGTTCGGGTCGAGCGACTTGAGGTAGGCCGCGATCTCTTTCGTCCAGGAGTAAGGGCTGTAAAGCTCGTTGCCCGTCTCCCAGGCGAGGATGGCTTTGTCGTCCTTGTAGAGCGCGCCAGTGTAGGTGTTGCGCCGGTTGACGAGGAAGGCGACGGTCTGTTTGAAGTCGGCGATGATTTCCGGGTCGGTCCAGAAAGCCTCGGCCGGTAGCCCGCGGTGCTCGGCGTACTGCTCCGCGCCGCCCCACCACTTCCAGTTGTCGACGAAGGGGACGACCACGCGCACGCCGAGGCGGTTCGCGACCTCCAGCACCTTGTCGAGCGCGCGGAAGGCTTCCTCGTTGAAGTCGCCCGGCCGCCTGACGTGGCAGGGGATCGGGTTTGGGCCATCTTTTTTACAGACGGAGAGGACGTAGGTCCGCACGACGCGCCCGCCCATCTGACGGACGCTCAGGAGCGCGTCCGTGATCTCGAACTCGTCCGGGTAGCGCCACTCGTTCGTCGCCTCGAACGCCATGTTGTCTTCGACCAGGTGCAGGTTCGGGACGTTGAACGAGATGAAGCGAAACTCCTTCCCGCCTTCCATCAGGCGGTCGCCCGAGCGCGTGATGAAATGCCTCATGTCGTCCTGCGCCGCGGCGGCGGCGGAGAGAAGCGTCAAGACAAAAACGGCCGCCAAAACTCGCTTCATACGCTTCATAAATTTCCGGCTGATGACCATCCCGAAGGGATGAGGGAAATTAGCCGGTGGTGAAACCACCGGAATAGCCGATTCGACAACGTTCCCGCCCCGGCGGGGGCGGCGGATGATTCTCTCCGGCGTCCCTACCGGGACGCACATCGTTCTCTCATTGTTTCCGGTGGCCGCGCAAACTACGTTCGCTTGCCACCGGCTAATCTCCCGCGGCCCCTCGCGGGGCCTCTCAATTCTTATAAGGCTTCAATTTCTTCGTGTCTTCGGCGGAGGCCGGCTTGAGGCTGACGGCTGCGCCGCCGCCGTTGGCGAGGGCGATTTTAAGCTGCGTCCCGTTGTCGACCAGGAAGCTCTGAATCTTGTAGGCCATCGGGTTGGCCTGCCAGTCGGCGTTGTCCGCGTCCGCGTAAATGGTCGCCACGTACGGGCGCTTCGCGGGCAGGTAACTGAGCGCGACGTTCGCCGTGCGCGCCCGCTCGTCCGTGATGGCCCCGACGTACCACTCGTCCTTGCCCTTGGCCTTGCGCGCGATGGTCACGTAGTCGCCCGGCTCCGCTTCAAGAATCTTCGTGTCGTCCCAGTCGACCGCCACGTCCTTGATGAACTGGAACGCGTCCATGCGCTGCTCGTAATTCTCGGGCAGGTCCGCGGCCATCTGGAACGGGCTGTACATAGTGACGTAGAGCGCCAACTGCTTCGCGAGCGTCGTGTGCACCTGCTCCTTCTTGGTCGGGTCGTAGTGGCTCATCTTGATCTGGAAGATGCCGGGCGTGTAGTCCATCGGCCCGCCCATCAGGCGCGTGAAGGGCAGGATGGTCTCGTGGTCCGGCGGGTTGCCGGAACTCCACGCGTTGAACTCGTTGCCGCGCGCCGCCTCGCAGGCGAGCCAGTTCGGGTAGGTGCGGTGCAGCCCCGTCGGCCGCACCGGCTCGTGCGCGTTGAGCATGATCTTGTACTGCGCCGTCTTCTCGGCCACGCGGACGTAGTGGTTGATCATCCACTGGCCGTCGTGGTGCTCGCCGCGCGGGATGATGCGGCCGACGTACCCGGTCTTCACCGTGTCGTACCCGTACTGCTTCATGAAGCGGTAGGCCGCGTCCATCCAGCGCTCGTAGTTGGTGGCGGAGGCGGAGGTCTCGTGGTGCATGATGACTTTGACGCCCTTCGAGGCGGCGTACCTCTGAAGCTCCGCCACGTCGAAGTCCGGGTACGGCGTGACGAAGTCGAAGACGTCCTCCTTCCAGTTGCCGAACCAGTCCTCCCAGCCGACGTTCCAGCCCTCGACGAGCACGCCGCCGAATCCGTGTTTGGCGGCGAAATCGATGTACCTCTTCGTGTTCGCCGTCGTGGCCCCGTGCTTGCCGTTCGGCTTCATCTTGGCCCAGTCCGCCTCGTCCAGTTTTATCGCGCCCGTCGCGTCGGCGTAGTTCCAACTGGTCTTGCTGACGTGCAGCTCCCACCAGATGCCTACGTACTTCACGGGCCTGATCCAGCTCGTGTCACGCACCTTCGAAGGCTCGTTCAGATTCAGGATGAGCTTGGAGGCCAGGATGTCCTCGGCCTTGTCGCTCACGACGACCGTGCGCCACGGCGTGCGCGCAGGCGTTTGCAGGTAAGCCTTGTTGCCGACGGGGTCGGGCACGAGGTGCGAGGTGAGGAGGAACGTCTGCCGGTCGACCATCAAATTCATGGCCGGGTAGTTGACGAGCGCGGCCTCGTGCAGGTTGATGTAGAGCCCGTCGGCCGCCTTCATCATCAGGGGCGTCTGGACGGCGTTCTCGGCGATGATCGTCCGGGCCGTGATCTCGTCGGCCGCCCTCCCGCGCCGCCCGTCCACCTCGCTCAGTTTGGTCGTGCTGTAGGTGTACTCGTTGGTGTCGTAGTCGCCCGGAATCCAGAAGGTCTTGTGGTCGCCCGCCAGATGAAATTCCGTCTTCTCGTCGGAGACGATGAAATACTTCAACGCGCTCTGCTCCGGGATTTCGTAACGGAAGCCGAGGCCGTCGTCGTAGAGGCGGAACCGAATCATCAGCGTGCGCGCGGCCGTGCCCTGCTGGTTCGTTGTCCCCACGCCGGGCTCTGTGCCGGCCACCGCCTGACCGCCGGCCGTGCCCGCCTGCTGGAGCGTGACGGCGAGCTCCCTGTAGTTGTTGCGAATCTGCTTCACCTCGCCCCAGACCGGCTCCCACGTCTCGTCCTTCACAGACGTGTCCGACTTCGCCACGGTGAAGCCCTTCGTGAGGGCGGGCTGGTCTTTCAACTCAAGGCCGAGCCTGCTCCTCTTGATGACGGCGCGGCCGCCCGAAGAGAGTTGGTAGGTCGGCTCGCCCTCGTTCGTCAGTTCGAAGGTGAGCGACAGACGCCCGCCCGGCGACTGTATGGTTTGGGCGACAGCGTCGAGGCTGAACAGGCAGAAAAGACAGAGCAGGAGTGTCAGGACTTTTATTCTCGTCATTGGTTTTGTTCCCCTTAAACTTTTCAATCGTGGGCCAGTTCCGCGACCTGCGGCGGCGTCAGGTGCGCCGTCTCGCCCGCGCCCTGCGCGCGGCCCTCGCCCTTCTCCAGCCGGTCGTACCAGAACTTCTTGAGGAAGGCCGTGGTCGCCGCGAGCACGAGGAGCGAAATGAGCGCCGCGCGCCAGTCGCGGAAGATGACGTACAGCGGGATGACGACGAGCATCAGTTGCCAGACGATGCCGACGCCGCAGTTGGTCAGGTCGCGCGCCGCGTCGCGGTTCGGCTCAATCTCAGGGTCTTCGCGGGCGACCATCTCGTAAACAGGCTTCCAGAACCCCCACGGCCGCACGTTGCGGTAGAAGGTCTTGAGCGTCTCCTCGTCCACGGGCGCGGTCACCAGGCTCCCGACGACGCTGGCTATTGCCGAGGGAATCAGGATGAACGGGAAGGCGTAGAGCGGCTGCACGGAGGGCGCGACCACGGGCACGAGGAGCGCGGCGACGATGCCGAGCAGCATTCCCCAGAAGTAGCCGTGGCCGTTGAGCCGCCACCAGTACCACTTCAAAACGTTCGCCGCCGTGTAGCCGCCGTAAAGCCCCGAGACGATCCACTGCGTGATCTGGTTGATCGAGGAGACCCAGAAGCCCACGCTGATGCCGACCGCGAGAATCAGCACGGAGCCGAGGTAGCTGGCGCGGATTAAAGTCTTGTTGCTCGCGTCCGGGTTCAGGTAGCGCTTGTACACGTCGTTGACCAGGTAGGCCGCGCCCGCGTTGACCGTCGCGCTGAAGGTGGACATGAAGGCCGAGAGTAGCCCGGCGAGCAGGAGCCCGAGCAGGCCCGCGGGCAGGAAGTTGTTGATGACGTAAGGGAGCACCAGCTCGAAGTCTATGTTGTCGCCCATCCCGCGGAAGGCCGGCGTCAGGTAGACGAGGCCGAGCAGCGTGATGCCGCCGATCATGACCCAGCGCGGCACGAGGCAGACGGAGACGATGGCGCTCATCAGGCTCGCCTCGCGCGGGTTCTTCGCCGCGAGCACCCGCTGCATGTCGTAGTTCGGCGCGGTGCCGGCCATGCTGACGAGGATGCCCTTGAAGACCATCAGCATGAAGAAGAAGCCGAACGCGTGTGCTATCCCTTCGCCGGCGACGCGGTCGTTCATCGCGGGCAGGATGCCGCCCCAGTCGAGCGTGATGTCCATGCCGAAGAAGAGGCCGCGCCAGCCCTCGGGCGTCACCTGGTCGAGCGTGCCCCCGCCGACGTGATTCATGGCGATGACGCCGATGACGACGCTGGAGATTGCCATCAGGACGAACTGCGCGAAGTCCGTCAGCACGACGCTCAGCATCCCGCCGAGGACGACGTAGATGGCGGTGACGCCCATGATGATGACGGCGTAGGTGTTCGGCGAGAGGTCCCAGGGGAGGAAGACCTTGCAGAACTTGCCTATGCCCTGGAAGTCGTAGCTGATGAAGCCGACGACCGAGATGAGCGCGAAGAGCACTATGACGGCGCGCGAGAGTTCGGCCCCGCCGCCCGTCCCGAAGCGCGTCGTGATCCACTCCGCGCCGGTGCGCGCGTTCGAGCGGCGCGTCCACTTGGAGAGGTAGACGGCCTCGAAGACCTGGTTGAAAATGGGCCAGAGCCAGGGGAGGAAGACGGCCTTCATGCCGTAGGCGTAGAGGATGTAGACGAACCACATCGTCCCCGTGATGTCCCACATCGCGGAGGCGTTCGACACGCCCAACAGCCACCAGGGCATGCGCTTGCCGCCGAGGAAGTAGGAGTCAAGGTTCTTCGAAGCCTGTTTGGTGACGTAGACGCCGACGCCGATCATGGCGACGAAGTAGATGACCAGGATGACGATGTCCAGCGTGCCGAGCCGCATGTGGCCTCCCCCAGCCGTCCGGCGAGCGGGTTATGGGTCTCTTACTGCTAGTGCTGTCCTGAAAGAAATTCGGAAACTCGGGGTGAACGGATTATAGCCGAGAAGCCGCCTCCGCGACACAAATATCGTTGAGCCTTCCTAGCGCCTCGCCCGCCCGCGCACGGGTTCGAGGCGGAACTTGTACTGGTAAGGCCTGGCGGGCAACTTGTACTCCTCGTGCGGCTGCGCGCCCCAACTGTCGTCGCCGCCGACGCCCATCTGCCTGTAGTCCAGGTTGACCGTGATGTCCTTAGACATCTGAATCTCCGCCGAGTGCTTCGCCCGCTCAAGCTCGGACATGGGGAAGGGCCAGGCGCTGAAGTAGAGTTCGGGCAAGCCGACCGCGCGGAGCCCCGCGCCCGCCTTGTTCGTGAACGTCACCCAGCGCACGTCCGTGCGGTTGCCCGTCTCCTGCGGCTCGGCGTAGGGCGTCCAGAGTTCGTCAACCGTGGACTTGTAGACGCCGAAGGCCGCGCCCGTCCTGCGGTCCCAGTAGGTCTCGTGCGGCCCGCGCCCGTACCACTCGACCGCGCGGAACTCGCCGGGGATTTGCACCTGCATCCCGACGCGCGGCAGCTCGGGCACGGCGCCCCGCGGCGTGAGCGCGCTCTCGACCTCAATGGTGCCGTCGCCGTAGATTGTGAAGACGGTGCGCGTCTGAGAGGCCGCGGACGCGAGCGCGGCCTCCGTGGTCACGCGCGCCGAATTTGGCCCAAGTTGCTCGACCTTAACGCTCGTGACTTTGCGCTCCTGGGCGGCCGTGCGCCAGACGCCGAGGCGCTTCGCCATCTGATTGCCGCGGTCGTTGTCAATCGGCGCGCGCCAGAAGTTCGGCGCGAGCGGCCCCGCGATGAGCGGCAGCCCGTCAACCTCGTAAACCTCAAGCGCCCCGCTCGCCTTGCCGATTCTCGCGAAGAAGCCTGGGCCGCGCAGCGCGACCAGTTCGCCCGTCTCCGAGACCGTCAGTTTCGCAGCCGACGGGACGTGCGCCGTCGGCGAGGGGGCCGCGGCCGTCATCGCGAACTGGTCCCACGCGACGACGTGACCCCTCTTGGCCCAAGGCGTGTCGGCCGCGAGCGCGAACGTCACCTTGAGAAAATACTCCGCGCCGGGTTTCATCGCGGGCCGCCGCAGCCCGAGCGCGACCTCTTCCGACTGCCCCGCGGGCGTGCGCAGGCGCGGGAGTTTCCCGCGCGAGATGACCGTCCCGTTCTCCGCAAGCTCCCAGGCGCCGTCGACGAACGAGAGGTCCGTGAAGATGTACTTGTTGCGCACGCGGACGCGGCCCGCGGCCGGGTCAACCGGCTCGACCTTGATGAACTGGTAGACCTTCTTGACCTCGTATAGCTCGGGCTGCACGCCGCGGTCGGCGAAGACGAGGCCGTCGCCGCCGTTGCCGTCGTTCGGCTTGTCGCCGTAGTCGCCGCCGTAGGCCCACATCTCGCGGCCGTCCGCCGTCTTCTTGCGGAACGTCTGGTCAACCCAGTCCCAGATGAAGCCGCCCTGGAAATTGGGCCTGGACTCCAACACGTCCCAGTACTCCTGCAAGTTCCCGACGCTGTTGCCGAGCGCGTGCGCGTACTCGACCAGGTAGAACGGCCGGCCCGCGCCCTTCTGCTGCCAATAGCTCACCAACTCCTGCGGCTTCGTGTACATCGGGTTGAACACGTCGCTGTGTGAACTCGCGCCACCCTCGTAGGCGAGGATGACCTCCGGGTGGTTGGCCTTCACCCACTGGCGCGCAGCCTCCAGGTTGCGGCCGTAGCCGGCCTCGTTGCCGAGTGAGAAGATGAAGATGCTCGCGTGGTTCTTGTCGCGCTCGAACATGCGGCTGACGCGCGCGACGTGCGCGTCCGTGAAGTCTTCGCCGTCGGAGATGCGCTGGCGCTCGTTCGCGCCGTAGCCGTGCGACTCTATGTTCGCCTCGTCCTGCACGTAGAGGCCGTACTCGTCGCAGAGCGAGTACCATCGTTCGTCGTTCGGGTAGTGGCTCGTCCGCACCGCGTTGATGTTGTAGCGCTTCATCAGCAGGATGTCTTCGATCATGCGCTCGCGCGTCGTGACGTGGCCCAGATCGGGATCGTGCTCGTGCCGGTTGACGCCCTTGATGTGTATGGGGCGGCCGTTGACGAGAATCTGCCCGTTCTTGATCTCGGAGGTCTTGAAGCCGAGCCGCCACGGGATGACTTCGAGCGCGCGGCCGCGCGAGTCCTTGAGCGTCAGCAGGAGCGTGTAAAGGTTCGGCTCCTCGGCGGACCATTTTTTCGGGTTCGTCACCTCGCGCGACAAATCAAGCGAGAGTTCGCCGCCCGCGGACGCCAGACCTTGAGCGACGAAGGGTGCGCCGACCGCCGCGCCCCGGCCGTCAAGCAACTTCGCCTCAAGTGAGACGCGCTCTTCGGACGCGCCGCTGTTGCGGACCTTGACGTTGACGGCGAGGCGCGCGTCGCGGTACTGCGCGTCGAGGTGCGTGCGCGCGTAGAAGTCGCGGACGTGAAGGGGCGCGCGCGAGACGAGTTCCACGTCGCGGAAGAGGCCGCTCAAGCGCCAGAAGTCCTGGTCTTCGATGTAGCTCCCGTCCGAAAAGCGGTAGACCTCCACGGCCACCACGTTCTCGCCCGGCCGCACGTACTTCGTGACGTTGAACTCTGCGGGCAACCGGCTGTCTTCGCTGTAGCCGACCTTCTGGCCGTTGACCCAGACGTAGCAGGCGGAGTTGACGCCGCGCAGGACCAGGAAAGTTTCGCGCCCCGCCCAGTCGGCCGGGACTGTGAAGTTGCGCCGGTAGGAGCCGACGGGGTTACGCTCCTCGTAGGTCGTCCAGTCCTTCGGCGGCTCGCCCATGACGCCCGGCGCGTCGCGCTTGAACGGGTAGACGATGTTCAGAAAGATGGGCGTGCCGTAGCCCTCGAACTCCCAGTTCGCGGGCACCTTGATCTCCTTCCAGGAGGAGACATCGAACTCGGGCTTGTAGAAGTCTGCGGGGCGCTTCGACGGCTCCTTGACCCAGTGAAACTTCCATGCGCCGTTGAGCGAGCGCACGAAGGGCGAGCCCTCCGCGCGGGCAGCGCCGGGCACGAACGCGAGCGCGCCGCGTCGCGCCGAAGCTTCGTCCGGGTAGGGCACGAAGGTGGCGCGCGCGGGCTCTCGGTTGACGGCGAAGACGCGCGGGTCTTCCCACTCGGAGAGGGCCTGCTGCGCGCGCGCGGGCGGGGAGAGAATCAGGGCCGAGAGACTGACTGCGAGAAAAAGTGAGAGCTTCCTCATCGTGCGCTCCGTGTCGAGAATTCGGTTTTTGAAAATGCTTGACAAGGGGGCGTAGAAAGAATAGAAACGCTTTTGCCGGGTTTCCCAACAAAGTACGATTTTGTTCGCCCACTGAAGGCTCGATTGCCGGCCCCGAGCGCCGGCCTGCCGCTTTCACGGAAATCTAACTTGGTCGGTTGAGTCAGGAAATTAACAGCAAACGCTCCGATTGTCGAGAACCGAAGCATGGGAGGAGTCCGCTTCAAAACTCGCACTCAACTCCTTAGCGCCTCCAGCACCTCCGGCGTGAGGAAACCAAAACAGCTCATGCCGGAAGCGCAAAGACGCTGTCTCTCCCTGATGAAGACGATGAAAATGAAACTCGCTCCCTTCCTTGTCGCCTGCCTCGTTTTGGCACAGGCGACGTTGCCAGCCGCTCATGCCCAGAGGAAAGGGGAAGCGCTTCGCGTCAACGAGTCTGAGTACCTGGAGATGCCTGGGCTGAACGTGATGCTCGCGCACGACTTTTACCCGGAGAGCCACCAGGGCGGCGTCGGGATAATTCAGAACGGGCTGCGCGTGGCGACCAACGGCGACCTGCGCCTTGAGCCGACGCCGGGCCAGTGGCAGCCCGTGCCCAAAGTCGGCAAGCGCATGGTCGACCGCGCGAGGCAGGAGATAAGCGTCAGGATGGAGTACCCCGACCCGGACAAAAACCGCAAGGGGTTCAACCCGATCATCTACCCCGACTTGAACTTCGGCTACGTCGTCAAGATCAGGCCCGAGGGGAAAGCTTTCCGCATCGTCGTCGACCTGGACCGGCCGCTCCCCGAAGAGTGGGTCGGCCGCGTCGGCTTCAACCTCGAACTCTTCCCCGGCGTCCTCTTCGGCAAGTCTTATTACGCGGACAAAAATCAGTCCGGCATCTTCCCGCGCCAGCCGAACGGCCCGGGCCGCGCGGGCGGCGACGGCGAATACCAACTCGACCCGCTGGCCGTCGGGAAAAGATTGACCATCGCGCCCGACGACGAGCGGCAGACCATGATCATAGAGAACGTGAAGGGCGGCGACTTGCAGTTACTTGACGGCCGCGCCCGTCACACCAACGGCTGGTTCGTCGTCAGGTCTTTGGTGCCGAAAGGCGCGACCGCCGGCGCGGTCGAGTGGCTCGTGTCGCCGCGCGCCATCCCGGGGTGGAAGTCGGAGCCGGTCGTGCAGGTCTCGCAGGTGGGTTACCACCCGAAGCAGCAGAAGGTGGCGGTCATCGAAACGGACCCGAGCGACAGGCGAAGGCCCGCGGCCTCGCTCCTGCGCGTCTCCGAAAACGGCGGCTTCGAGAAAGTTTTAGAAGTTCAGCCTAAGCCGTGGGGCAAGTTTCTGAGGTATCAGTATTACCAGTTGGACTTCACGCGCGTGGAAAGGCCGGGGATGTACGTCGTCAGGTACGGCGACTACAGGACCGAAGCCTTCCAGATCAGCAGCGAGGTTTACAGGCGCAACGTCTGGCAGCCGACGCTCGAATATTTCCTGCCGGCGCAGATGTGCCACATGCGCGTCAACGACCGCTACCGCGTCTGGCACGGCGCGTGTCACCTGGACGACGCGCGCATGGCCCCGACCGACTACAACCACATAGACGGCTACGAGCAGGGCCGCGCGACGCTGACCAAATATAAGAGCGGTGAAACTGTGCCAGGGCTGGACCGAGGGGCGTGGCACGACGCGGGCGACGACGACATCCGCGTGGAGTCGCAGTCGGACACGCTGCAAGGCTTGGCGCTTGCCTACGAGGCTTTCAAAGTCGATTACGACAACACGACGATTGACCAGGAGAACCTGGTCGCGGAGATTCACCAGCCGGACGGGAGGCCGGACGTGTTGCAGCAGATAGAGCACGGCGCGCTCTCAATCGTCGGCGGCTACAAAACAATGGGGCGGCTCTACCGCGGCATCATCACGCCGACGCTCAGGCAGTACACGCTGCTCGGCGACACTGCGAACGTGACGGACAACAGGAGGTACGACGCGAAGCAGTCGCGCGGGGCGGCGTCGCCGGCCCCGCTCCGCGGCGCTGCGGAAGGCGTGTCTGTGACGGACACGCGGCCGCAATTGGGGAAGGCGTTCGGCGCTCCTGGCGGGCCTGACGACCGCTGGGTCTTCACCGAAGAGAATCCCGGAAGAGAGTTGCAGGCGGCCGCGGGACTCGCCGCCGCTTCGAGGGCCCTGAAAGGCTATAACGACTCGCTCGCCAAAGACTGCCTGCGCATCGCTGAGGAGCTTTGGGACAAAACGAAGGAGCGGAACCCTCTTCAGCGCGTCGAGGCCGCGGTCGAGTTGCTGCTCGCGACGAAGGAGAAAAAGTACGCCGACTTTCTCGCGGGCGCGACCGGCGACATCGTGAAGAACATAGAGCGCACGGGCTGGGTCGTCGGGCGCTCGCTCGCTTTGGTGAACGACCAGAGGTACAGGGACTCTATCCGCGAGGCGGTGAGGGCGTACAGAATCAGGATTGACGAGCGCGGGAGGAAGACCCCTTACGGCGTGCCTTACGAGCCGGACATCTGGGGCGCGGGCTGGGGCATTCAACGCTTCGGCGTCGAGCAGTATTTTCTGCACACCTCGTTCCCGGACATCTTCCCGCCGGACTACATGCTCCACGCACTGAACTTCATCCTCGGCTGCCACCCCGGACCCAACACTTCTTCTTTCGCCTCGGGCGTCGGCGCGCGCTCGCTCACGACCGCCTACGGCTTCAACCGCGCCGACTGGTCTTACATCCCCGGCGGCTCCGCCTCCGGGACCGCTCTCATCAGGCCGGACTTCCCGGAGCTTTTGACCTGGCCTTTCCTCTGGCAGCAGACCGAGTACGTTTTGGGCGGAGGCACGACTGACTACTTGTTTCTGGTGCTGGCCGCAGACCACTTGATGAATAAGTGAGCGACGTTGCGATGCGCCTGATTACCTGGTCAATCACCTTCCTGGCGCTGGTCGTCGCGCCGTTCGCGGGTCGAGCGGTTTCGCGTCCGCCGCAGGAAACAGACAAACTGCCGCCGCCCGTCGTCATGACGGCGGAAGAAGACCACAGGCGCATGATGAAGCTGCTCGGCATCAACTCGCTCCGGCCGGGCGCGAACCCCAACGACGCCAAAGCGCCGAACGCAGCCAACTTCGACGAGTCGAAGGCGAACCCGTACCCGCGGCTTCCCGACCCGCTCGTTCTGAAGAACGGGCGGAAGGTCACTACGGCGCGCGCGTGGTGGACTAAGCGGCGCGCCGAGATAGTCGAAGACTTCGACAGGGAAATCTACGGCCGCGTGCCCCGCGTCACGCCGCGCGTGAAGTGGGAAGTCGTCTCCACGAAGCGGGAGACGACCGGCGGCGTTCCCGTCGTCACCAAACAACTCGTCGGCCGCGTCGACAACTCGTCATACCCGCTCGTCAAGGTTGACATAGACCTGACGCTGACCACGCCTGCTAATGTCACTGGCCCAGTTCCCGTCATCATGGAGTTCGGCTGGGTCTGGCCTGCGGGCTTCAAACCGCCTCAGCCTCCGCCGGGGCCGACCTGGCAGCAGCAGGTGCTGGCGCGCGGCTGGGGCTACGCCGTCCTCATCCCCACGACCGTGCAGGCGGACAACGGCGCGGGGCTGACGCAGGGCATCATAGGACTCGTCAACAAGGGGCAGCCGCGTGGGGCCGACGGCTGGGGCGCGCTGCGCGCGTGGGCCTGGGGCGCGAGCCGCGCGCTCGACTACTTCGAGACGGACAAAGCTGTGAACGCCAAGCGGGTCGGCATCGAAGGTCTCTCGCGTTACGGCAAGGCGGCGCTCGTGACGATGGCTTACGACCAGCGTTTCGCCGTCGCCTTCGTAGGCTCCTCGGGCGAAGGCGGAGCCAAACTCCACCGCCGCAACTTCGGCGAGTTGGTGGAGAACGTCGCCAGCTCGGCGGAGTATCACTGGATGGCCGGCAATTTTCTGAAGTACGCGGGGCCGCTTCGGTGGGACGATCTGCCCGTGGACTCGCACGAGTTGATCGCGCTCTGCGCGCCGCGGCCCGTCTTCATAGGCGTCGGCTCGCCCAAAGTCGAAGGCGGCTGGGTGGACGCCCAGGGCATGTTCATGGCCGCCGCGGCCGCCGAGCCCGTCTACAAACTTGTGGGCGGGAAGGGCATGGGAGTTACCGAAATGCCGCCGATGGAGACGGCTTTGGTTGACGGGGACGTGGCCTTCCGCCAGCACGGCGGCGGCCACACCAACGGCCCGAACTGGCCCACATTCCTCGCGTTCGCCGCCCGTTACTTGAACAGGTAGCTGGCAGAGCGGGGCAAGTCAGTACCGCAGGCGGTGCTGACACGAACGCAGTCTGCTCACAAGCGAGAAGATGAATCCGGGGACGAGAAGCAGAAGGTGCAAACTTTTCATCGCGTGCCTCGCGGCCGCCGCCGTGTTCTGCGCGGACGCGCGGGCGGAGGACGGCTACCGACTGTGGCTGCGCTACGAACGGCTCCCCGAGCGTACGGTGCGCGCCTATCGTCCGCGCGTGACCTCGGTCGTCGTGCAGGGCAAGTCCGCGACGCTCGACGCCGTCAGGGAAGAACTCGCCGCAGGCTGCTCCGGCCTGCTCGGCTTCACAGTCCCGCTCGCTTCCGAAGTCGAACGCGGCGGCGCGGTGGTCGCGGGCACGCCCCAGGGTTCGCCCCTCGTCGCGCGGCTCAAATGGGACCGTCAACTCGCCGCGCTCGGCCCCGAAGGCTTCCTCATACGCTCGGTCAGGCTGGGGAGGCACCGCGCGACGGTCATCGCTTCGAGCACCGAAGTGGGCGCGCTCTACGGCGCTTTCCACTTCCTGCGCCTGATGCAAACTCTACGGCCCACGGCTGCGCTCGACCTGGCACAAAAGCCGCGGCTGCGCCTGCGCGTGCTCAACCACTGGGACAACCTTGACGGCACAATCGAGCGCGGCTACGCGGGCCGCTCGCTCTGGGATTGGGACGCCCTGCCCGAGCGGGTCGACCCGCGCCTCAGGGATTACGCGCGCGCCAACGCGTCAGTCGGAATTAATGGCACAGTCCTCAACAACGTCAACGCCGACGCCCGGAGCCTGAGCGCCGACTACCTGCGCAAAGCGGCCGCCGTCGCAGACGCCTTCCGCCCTTACGGCGTGCGCGTCTACCTCGCCGCGCGCTTCTCCGCGCCCATAGAACTCGGCGGCCTGAAGACCGCGGACCCGCTCGACGCCGAAGTCGTCAACTGGTGGAAGAAGAAGGCCGACGAGATTTACAAACTCATCCCGGACTTCGGCGGCTTTCTCGTCAAGGCCAACAGCGAGGGGCAGCCGGGGCCCCGCACCTACGGCCGCAGCCACGCGGACGGCGCGAACATGCTGGCCGCGGCAGTTGCACCGCACGGCGGCGTCGTGATGTGGCGCGCCTTCGTCTACGACCCGAAGCCGGGCTACGACCGCGCCGCCGCGGCCTACGACAATCTGCAACCCTTCGACGGGCGTTTCGCGCCGAACGTCCTCCTGCAAGTCAAAAATGGCCCGATAGACTTTCAGCCGCGCGAGCCCTTCCACCCGCTCTTCGGCGCGATGCCGCGCACACGCCTCATGCCCGAGTTGCAGATCACGCAGGAGTACCTCGGCTTCTCCAACCACCTGGTCTTTCTGGCACAGATGTGGCGCGAGTTCCTGGACTCGGACACCCACGCGCGCGGCCCAGGCTCGACCGTGAGCCGCGTCGCCGACGGCAGCCTGGACGGGCACCAACTGACGGGCATCGCGGGCGTCGCCAACACGGGCTCGGACCGCAACTGGACTGGGCACCACTTCGCGCAGAGTAACTGGTACGCCTTCGGCCGCCTGGCCTGGGACCCGGACGCGCCTTCGAGACAAATCGCGGAGGAGTGGATTCGAATGACGCTCACGCGCGACCCGCAGGCTGTGCCAATTATCATTCGCCTCATGCTCGAATCGCACGAGGCGGTCGTCGCCTACATGACGCCGCTCGGCCTGCATCACATCATGTGGGCCGGACACCACTACGGGCCTCAGCCCTGGTGGGACAAGGAGCCGCGGCCGGACTGGAACCCCGTCTATTACCACCGCGCCGACGAGCGCGGCCTCGGCTTCGACCGCACCGCCGCGGGCAGCAACGCCATCGCGCAGTACAAGCCGCCCGTCCGCGACCGCTTCGGCCGTCTGGACGCCTGCCCGGAAAAATTCCTGCTCTGGTTTCATCACGTGCCGTGGGATCACCGGATGAAGTCCGGGCGACAGATGTGGGACGAATTGGCCCTGCACTACCAGCGCGGCGTGGAGTGGGTGCGGGGGGCGCGCAGACAGTGGGACGCGCTCGCGGGCGCGATTGACGCGGAGCGCCACGCCGCGGTCGCAAAGAAACTGGCCCTACAGGAGCGCGACGCCGTCCGGTGGCGCGACGCCTGCCTGCTCTACTTCCAGACTTTTTCGAAGCGCCCTCTCCCCGCCGGGGTCGAGCCGCCGCAGAAGACACTTCAAGAATACATGGCGACGAGCCTTACCTGGTGAGGCCGGACGAAGCACAGTCTTAACTTGACGCAAAGGGGCTGAGTTATTCCGGCCCTTGAGCTTTTAAGGTACTACGGTCGTCTTCCCCGTGACGGTGAAGCGGCCCGTGACGACGCCGGTGGTTGAAGCGTCGGCCGTCCCCGTGAAGCCGGGTTGTTTGCCGCCGACGCTGATGAGAAACTCGCCGGGCTCGACCACGCGCCGGCCGCGGTCGTCAATCAGGGCCATCTGCGACGGCGTGAGCGTGAACGAGACGCGCCGCCTTTCGCCGGGCCTGAGCGTGATGCGGCTCACGCCCTGCAAAGACCTGACGGGCACGGGGGCGGACGCGGCGGCGTCCGTCACGTAGAGTTGCACGACCTCGTCGCCGGCCACGCGCCCCGCGTTCCGCACGTCAACACTGACCCGCACGCCCGCGCCTGCTTTGACCCTCCGCGCGCTCAGCTTCAAACCGCCGTACTCGAACCTCGTGTAGCTCAGGCCGTGGCCGAACGGGTAGAGCGGCCGGCCCTTGAAGTAGCGGTAGGTGCGCCCCTGCATGCCGTAGGCTTCGAAGGGCGGCAAGTCGTCCGCGGACTTGTAGAAGGTGACGGGCAGGCGGCCCGCAGGGTTGTAGTCTCCGAAGAGCACGTCGGCAATCGCGGCCCCGCCCTCCTCGCCCGGATACCAGGCTTGAAGGATGGCCGGCACATTTTCGTCGGCCCAGTTGACGGCGAGCGCGCTCCCGCTCATCAAGACCAGCGCGACCGGCTTGCCCGCGGCCTGCACGGCCTTCAACAAATCCTCCTGCGCCTCCGGCAGTTCGAGTCGTGTGCGGTCGCCGCCGCGAAAGCCTTTGACTTCGACCTTCATCTCCTCGCCTTCGAGCGAGGGCGCGATGCCGAGCACGAGGACGACTGCGTCCGCGGCCCGCGCCGCGGCGACGGCCTCCTCTCTCAACTTCTCGCGCCCCTGCCCGCCCGCAGCCTCTTCGCCGGTCAAGGTCGAGCCGAGCGCGTAGATGACTTTCGTCGAGGGAGACACTTTCTCCCTGATGCCCTGTAGCGGCGTGGTCGAGCTGGAGGGCTGGCCGTTGTAGTTCCCCAGCAGCACTTCGGGCGCGTCGGCGTTCGGGCCGATGACGGCAATCGTCTTCAACTCTTTACCGAAGGGCAGCGCCTTGTTCGCGTTCTTCAGCAGCACGATTGATTCGCGCGCGGCTTCGAGCGCGAGCCGCCTGTGCGCGGGCGAGTCGTTCTCCGCGAGCGTGATGCGCGAGAAGGGGACCGTCTCGGGCGGGTCGAACATGCCGAGGCGGAAGCGCGAGGTCAGAAGGCGCTTGAGCGACGCGTCAATCTCCGCCTCTGTGATGAGCCCGTCCCTGACCGCCTTGACCAGCGACTTGTACTCGCCGCCGCAGCTCAAGTCCGTGCCCGCCTTGACGGCGACGGCCGAAGCCTCGGCCTCGGTCTTGACGAAGAGGTGGCCTTTGTAGATGTCTTCAACCGCGCCGCAGTCGGAGACGACGTGGCCCTTGAACGCCCACTCGCGGCGCAGTACGTCCGTCAAATATTTATTGGCACAGGCGGGCTCGCCGTTCGTGCGGTTGTAGGCGCACATCACGCCTTCGGCCCGCCCCTCGATGACGGTCGCGCGGAACGCCGGCAAGTAAGTCTCGCGCAGGTCGCGCTCGGAGGCGACGGCGTCGAAGCTGTGACGCTCCGGCTCGGGGCCGCTGTGCACGGCGTAGTGCTTGGGCGTCGCGACCACTTTCAGGTAGCGCGGGTGGTCGCCCTGCAAGCCGCGCACGAAGGCGACGCCGAGCCTCGAAGTCAGATACGGGTCTTCGCCGTAAGTCTCCTGGCCTCTGCCCCAGCGCGGGTCGCGGAAGATGTTGATGTTCGGCGACCAGAAAGTGAGCCCCTTGTAGCGGCCGCGCTCGCCCCTGCGCGCGAAGTCGTTGTACTTGGCGCGCGCCTCCGTCGAGATCACGTCGGCGACGCGATGAATGAGTTCCGGGTTCCACGTCGCGGCGAGCCCTACGGCCTGCGGGAAGACCGTCGCGACTCCCGCGCGCGCCACGCCGTGCAGCGCCTCGTTCCACCAGTCGTAGGCGGGAATGCCGAGCCGCTCGACGGCCGGAGCCTTGTTCATCATCTGCGCGATTTTCTCCTCCAGAGTCATACGCGAGACGAGGTCTTCGACGCGCCTCTCAATCGGGAGCGCAGGGTTCTTGTAGGGCGGAAGTTCGGCGCGCGACTGCGGCAGGGCAAGCGACTGGCAAATGAGCAGGAGCAGCAAGCACGCGGCGACGCGACAATGATTCTTCATTGACACCTCTCGGAAACTTTTTGGGAAGTCCCGTCAGGGACGGCGTGATAATAGCCCAGCACTTCAGTGCTGGGAAGGATGAAGGCGAAAGGTCTGAGTCCCGTAGGGACGACTGAAGCAACTGCGGCTCACCGTTTCAGCCGTCCCCGCGTGACTCCAATCATAAAACACGTTCTATTAATCCAAAAACTCCGCGACGGCCTTGCCGACCCTTTGCTGTTCGCACCAGGGGGCGTTGTGGCCGCAGTCGTTGTCGAGCACGAGGAGCTTCGAGCGCCGCAGGTGCCGCGCGAACTCAACCGCGGGGCCGGGCGTGACGACGTGGTCCTTACTCGCGACGATGACGAAGACTTCTGCCCGGACGGCCGCCGCCGCGCGCTCCAGGGAGCCGCCGAACCCTTCCGTCACGTCGAGCGCCATCATGGCCTGCACCTGCCGAATCTTGTTGTTCGCGTCGTAACCGCCCGTCGCGCTTTTGGCCTTCTCCAATTCCTCGAAGACCTTCTCGCGCGTCATGCGCTTGTTGTATTCCTCGGGCGTCGTCAGGAGCAGCGCCCCGAACTCGGCCTCCGCCACGCGCGCGGGGTTCCGAACGTAATTGCCGCGCCGCCAGTCGGGGTCTCTGAAAATCGCGTCGAGCTGCGTCTGCCAGTGGAGCAGGTCGTAAGGCGCGAGCCGCGGCGAGCCGATGATGGAGACCGCCTTGTCCATGAAGTCCGGGTAGGAGACGAGCCACTGAAAGGTCTGCATCCCACCCATCGAAAGCCCCGCCACGGCCTTCACATGACTGACGCCGAGCACGGTCGTCAGCAGCCTGTGCTGCGTGTTGACCATGTCGCGGATAGTGACCTTCGGGAAGCGCATGCGCGGCTGTCGGCGGCTGTTCGAGGGCGAGGAGGAGACGCCGTTGGCGAGCGCGTCCACGGCGACGACGAAATACTTCGTGGAGTCTATCAGGCGGCCGGGGCCGAGGTTCCCGACCCACTGCTCGGTCGTGCCCGACGCCCAGGTGGTGACGAGCACGACGTTCGACCTGTCTTTATTGGGTGTGCCAAAAGTGCGGTAGCCTATGCGGCAGTCGCGCAAGACCTCGCCGCTCTCCAACCTGAAATTCCCGAGCCCCGCGAACCGCTGCTCCTGCGCGACCGCCGCCCGCGCGCCGAGCGCGAGCAGGAGAATCGCGTAGAGGGCCGGACGAACGAAGCGTCTCATAATCTCACTTCCGGCCGTTTCAAAACTCAAGCCGCCTGAGGTAGTCCATGCTGATTTTCAGACTGTCGAAGGGGGAGCCGGGCGTCTCGTCCTGCTCGACGAAGTAGTGCCTGACGCCGGCCTTCCCCGCGCGCGCGAAGATGGACTTGAAATCTATCACGCCGCGGCCGACCTCCGTGAAATACTTTCGCGGCGTGGCGTCCATGTCCTTGACGTGCAGGAGGTGAAAGCGCCCCGGCTGCTTCGCGAAATATTTCAGAGGGTCCGCGCCGCCCTTAGCTATCCAGTACAAGTCCAGCTCCAACTTCACCAGCCCAGGGTCCGTGCGCTCAAGCAGCAGGTCGTAAGGGAGTTGACCGTCCAGGGGCGTGAACTCGAAATCGTGATTGTGGTAGGCGAACTGTACGCCGGCCTTCTTCAACTGCTCCCCGGCGCGGTTGAAAAGGTCCGCGTGCCGCCTGTAGTCGTCCAAAGACCTGCGCTCCTCATCCGGGAGCCAGGCGACCAGGACGTACTTGTGGCCTATGACGTGCGCGGCCTCGATCATCTCGTCGAGGTTGCCGCGGAGCGCGTCGAGCGAAACGTGACCCGCAGGCGAGCTGAGCCGGTAGCGGTCGAGCACCGCCCTGACCTCCTTCGGCGGGTGGCTGAAGTAGCCGGCGAACTCGACCTCCCTGTAGCCCAGCTCCGCGACGCGCTTGAGCGTGCCGTCGAAATCCTTCTCCAACTCCCTGCGCACCATGTAGAGCTGCATGCCGATTCTCGTCAGCTTCCTTATCGCGGCGGCGGACACGCCCGACCTCGCCAGCCACAGGCCGGCGGCCGCTTGAGAAACCGTGCTCAGGAACAGGCGGCGATTCATACGTTATCCCCTTTGGGTGGTCTCCTTCCCGGCCGGAATGGCCTTGTCCCCGGAGGGGATAAAGGCGGATTGCCAGGCCGAGTTGTCAATCCAGTAGTCCCTGACGGGACTTCCAAGCACCTTTTATGTAACTATCGTCGGCTCGTCTGTGCCAAATCTCGCGCGGAGGTCGAGCAATTCTCTGGCCGCGTGAGCCAGCGGGGCGAGCACTTCTTCGATGTCGCCGCGGCCACCGTCTTTCAAGTAGCGTTCGACGTAGAGGCGCAGCGTCGCGCCTTCGGTGCCGGTGCCGGAGAGGCGGCAGACGACGCGCGAGCCGTCTTCGAGGAGGATGCGCAGGCCCTGGTGCGCGCTCACGCTCCCGTCCACGGGGTCCGTGTAGCTGAAGTCGTCCGCGCGCTTGATGCTGCTCCCGGCGAACTCCGTCCCCCCAAGCGTCTGTAGCCTGTCGCGCAAGCTGTCCACCATCTCGGTCGCGGCATGCAGCTCAAGACCCTCGTAGTCGTGCCGCTGGTAGTAGCTGCGCCCGAAGCGCCGCCAGTGTTCGCGGACGACTTCCTCGACGGGCTTGCGCGTGGCGGCGAGAATCGAGAGCCAGCAGAGGACGGCCCACAGCCCGTCCTTCTCGCGCACGTGGTTGGAGCCTGTGCCAAAACTCTCTTCGCCGCAGACGGTGCAGAGCCCCGCGTCCATCAAATTGCCGAAGAACTTCCAGCCCGTCGGCGTCTCGTAGCAGGGGACGCCGAGAGAGGCGGCCACGCGGTCGGCCGCCGTGCTCGTGGGCATCGAGCGCGCCACGCCGGCCAGCCCCTGGCGGTAGCCGGGGATGGCGCTCTGCGCGTGCTCGCTGATGAGGGCGAGCGAGTCGCCCGGCGTGACGAAAAAATTCCGGCCCAGAATCAGGTTGCGGTCGCCGTCGCCGTCGCAGGCCGCGCCGAGGTCCGGCGCTTCGGGGCCGCCCATCCGCTCGACCAACTCGGCCGCGTGCACGAGGTTCGGGTCCGGGTGGTGGCCGCCGAAGTCTTCGAGCGGCGTGCCGTTGATAACTGTGCCAGTTTGAGCGCCGAGGCGCTCTTCGAGGATGTGGCGCGCGTAAGGGCCGGTGACGGCGCTCATCGCGTCGAAGAGCATGCGGAAGCCGCTACTGAAGAGCGCGCGCAGGGAGTCGAAGTCGAAGAGTTCCTCCATCACCGCCGTGTAGTCTTCGAGCGGGTTGACGACGACGACCTCGGTCCCTTCAAGGCGCAGGCCGCCTTCGTGTTCGAGGTCAACGTCCTCGTGGTCGAGCGTCTGGTAGCGCGTGAGCTTGAGCGTGCGTTCGTAGATGCGCCCGGTCAAACTCTCGGGCGCGGGGCCGCCGTTGCGCGTGTTGTACTTGATGCCGAAGTCCTCGTCCGGGCCGCCTGGGTTGTGGCTGGCCGAGAGCACCAGGCCGCCGAGCGCCTTTTGCCTGCGGATGACCGCGGAGACGGCGGGCGTGGAGAGGATGCCGCCGCGCCCGACGAGCACGCGGCCGAAGCCGCTGGCCGCGGCCATGCGCAGGATAATCTGTATGGCGGCGCGGTTGTGGTAGCGGCCGTCGCCGCCCACGACGAGAGTCTCCGCCCCGAACCCCTCGGGCGTGTCTTCGCGCACGGTGTCGAAGACGGCCTGCACGAAGTTTTCGAGGTAGTTGGGCTGCATGAAGACGCGCGTCTTCTTGCGCAGGCCGGAAGTCCCGGGCCGCTGGTCAGTGAAAGGCGTGGTGTCAACGGTTCTCATGCTCGCTCTCCCACTCTGGCTGTCGTAGATAAAGCTAACTGCAAAGCTCAGGCTCAACTCTTTCTCCGCGACTTTGCGACTCCGGCGAGAAACTTTCTTCACGCAACGGCGCGAAGACGCGAAGGTGTTGAGTCGTTCACTTCGGTTGATCTTGTGTGTGCGGCCCTTCGAGCCAGACGGTCGAGAGGGGCGGCAGCGTCAGGGCGGCCGAGAGCGGTTGGCCGTGCCAGGGCAGTTGCTCGGCCGTAATGGCGGCGACGCTCCCTGAGTTGCCGCCGCCGTAGCGCGCCGCGTCCGTGTTCAGGATTTGCCTGTACTCGCCGGGTAGGGGGAGCCCCACGCGGTAGTCGTGCCTGACGACGGGGGAGAAGTTGCAGACGCAGACGACCTGGCGCTCTGTCGTTTTCGACTTGCGCAGGAACGCCGCCGTGTTGCCCTGCGCGTCGTTGGCTTCGAGCCACTGGAATCCGGCGGGGTCAACGTCCGACTCCGAAAGCTCCGCGTGCTCGGCGTAGAGCCGGTTGAGGTCCTGGATTAAGAGTTGGACCCCCTTGTGCTCCGGCTCGTCCAGCAGGTGCCAGTCCAGGCTCTGCTCGTTGTTCCACTCGCGCCACTGCCCGATCTCGCCGCCCATGAAGAGCAGCTTCTTTCCGGGGTGCGCCCACATGTAGCCGTAGAGCGAGCGCAGGTTGGCGAACTTCTGCCACCGCTCGCCGTGCATCTTGTTAATCATCGAGCCCTTCATGTGCACGACCTCGTCGTGCGACAGCGGCAGGATGAAGTTCTCGCTCCAGGCGTAGAGGAAGCCGAAGGTGAGGCAGTTGTGGAAGTACTGGCGGTAGAGCGAGTCTTTCGCGAAGTACTGTAGCGTGTCGTGCATCCAGCCCATGTTCCACTTGAAGTCGAAGCCGAGGCCGCCGTCTTCCACGGGCCGGCTGACCAGGGGCCAGGACGTGGACTCTTCCGCGATTATCATCACGCCGGGGTGGAGCGAGTGGGCGACCGTGTTCAACTCTCTCAGGAACTCTATGGCGTCCAGGTTCTCGCGCCCGCCGTAGCGGTTCTGGACCCAGCGCCCGTCTGCGCGGCTGTAGTCCAGGTAGAGCATGGAGGCCACGGCGTCCACGCGCAGCCCGTCGATGTGAAACTCGTCAATCCAGTAGAGCGCGTTGGCGACGAGGAAGTTGCACACCTCGTTGCGGCCGTAGTTGTAGATGTAAGTCCCCCAGTCCGGGTGCTCGCCGAGGCGTTCGTCCAGGTGCTCGTAGAGCGCGGAGCCGTCGAAGCGCCCCAAGGCCCACGCGTCTTTAGGGAAGTGCGCCGGGACCCAGTCCATGATGACGCCGATTCCGCGCTGGTGCAGATGGTCAACGAGGAAGCGGAAGTCGTCGGGCGTGCCGTAGCGCGCCGTCGGCGCGTAGTAGTTGGCGACCTGGTAGCCCCAGGAGCCGCCGTACGGGTGGCCCTTGAGCGGCAGAAACTCGACGTGCGTGAAGCCCATTTCGAGTACGTAGTCGGCGAGCGCCGCGGCCGTCTCGCGGTAAGTGAGCGAGCGATTCTGCTCTTCGATGACGTGCCGCCAGGAGCCCAGGTGGACTTCGTAGATGGAGAGCGGGCGGTGCAGGAAGTCTGCGGCCGCCCGCTGCTCTATCCACGCAGCGTCCTGAAACTCGTAGGCCGACTCGTAGACGATGGAGGAGGTGGCGGGCGGGACTTCGGCGTAGAAGGCGTAAGGGTCCGCCTTCAGGAAGCGCGGCGTCCCGCGGTGATGAATCTCGTACTTGTAGACGGCCCCAGGCCCGAGGCCCGGGATGAAGAGTTCCCAGATGCCCGAGACGCCGAGCCGCCGCATCTGGTGTAGGCGGCCGTCCCAGTTGTTGAAGTCGCCGACGACGCTCACGCCCTCGGCCTGCGGTGCCCAGACGGCGAACGAGACGCCGTCCACATCGTTCACCTTGCGGACGTGCGAGCCCAGCTTGTCGTAGATGCGGTCGTGCCTGCCCTCGCCGAACAGGTGCTCGTCGATGCTGCCCAGAGTCGGCGGGAAGCCGTAGGGGTCGCGCAGCGTGAAGACGTTGCCGCCGGGGTAGGAGGTCCGCAACTCGTAGCGCGGCACGTCGCCGCGCCCCGCGATCAGCGCCTCGAAGATTCCGCCCGGATGAACTCTGACCATCTCACGCGGGCCTTCGTTCTCGATGACGACCTCGACCCTCTCCGCCTCGGGCCGCAGCGCGCGCACGACCAGTCCTTCCGCGACCGGGTGCGCGCCGAGAATCGAATGCGGGTCCGGGTGCACGAGCGCGAACAGCCGCTCCGCGTCTTCCTGGCTGAGTTGTGTGTAAGGGCGCATTATCTCATCATGTAAGTTTCAAACAAGGCACGGCTCGACGTGATTGCGGAAAACGTCCGCGCCGGTCCCGTGCGTCGGCTGGTTGCTCTTGGCCTCGGCCAGCCGCTCCATGAAGCCCGCGTACGCGGAAGGGAAGCCTAGTTCTTCCATCAGGTCCAGCACGCGGCCCGCATACTTCAGGACCTGCACGGCTTCGAGTCCCGCGATGTCGTTGAAGAACCAGCCGCAGCTCGTGTACATCACCATCGAGCTGCGCTGCAATTCGAGCAGCGCAACGGCCCGCTCCTGCTCCGACTGGCGCAGGCTGCGCGTCCTGAAGCGGCGCAGGAACTGCTCGGGCGAGCGGCGCGGGTCCACGATCAGCTCGATGTAGGCGTCGCGCGCCTCCCACGGGTCGCGGAAGAGACGGCCGCCGTCCGACTCGAAATGCGCGGCCGCCTCGTCGCGCAGGAAATCGAGCGCCTCGCGCAGCGGCGCGCGCCACGTCTGGTTCCAGCCGACGGGCGCTCCGGCGTGACAGCTACAGTCGCGCGTCCAACGCCCCAGGCCGTGCGCGCAACTCCACGCCGTCCCCTCGCCGTTGACGCCCGGCTTCAACTCGACCTCCATCTCGGGCGGGTGCTTATCCAAATACTCGCCGTAGTTCGTCACGCGGAAGCCGCGTTTGACCGCCTCGACTTCCAGCGCGTAGGCCAGGCACCGCTCGCCGTAGCGGTGGTGGTGGCCGTAGCTCTCGCCGTCGGTCGCGACGTTAGTGACGCCGCCCCTCCCCGAGGCCGCACTCTCGAAACGGTCCACGAGCGCCTTGCTCGAATCGAGTATGCGGTCGAAGGCGATGGCCTTCGCGATGTGGCCGTCGTAGAAGAAGACCACGATGGAGCGGCCGGAGCGGTCGCGGTGGAAGTAGCGGTAGGGGACGGTCGTGTCTATCGTCCCGTCGCAGACGCTGTGCCAGCGCTTCTTATTAAGCGGCCTGACGCGCTCGGCCTGGTGCGGCGAGAGGATGACGTACCTCAGGCCCTCTTCGATGAGCGTGCCGAGCGTCTCGTCGTTGGCGGCCGTCTCGGGCAGCCACAGGGATTCCGGGTCGCGGCCGAAGCGGTACTGAAAGTCCATCACGCCCCAGCGCACCTGCGTGCGGCGGTCGCGCTCGTTGCAGAGCGGCAGAATCGAATGGTTGTAGCCTTGCGCGATGGCGTTGCCGTGTCCGCCCCTCACCCGCCGGCTCTCGCGGTCGGCCTCGACGATGCGCGCGTAGGTCTGCGGGTGATGGATGCCGAGCCAGTTGAGAAGTGTCGGCCCGAAGTTGAAGCTGATGTTGTTGTAGTTGTTGACGACTGATGCGACTTCGCCGCGGTCGTCGAAGACCGAGGCGGCGGCGTTGGCCCCGTAACACTCGTAATGAATGCGTTCGTTCCAGTTGTGGAAAGGCGTGGCCGTCGGCTCGCGCTCGACCTCGCCCGTCCAGGGGTTCTCGCGCGGCGGCTGGTAAAAGTGGCCGTGCAAGATTAAAGACGTGACCATCCCTTGCTCGCTCCTGTAGAGAAGAATCTCATCCGAAATCCTCGAAGGCTTTTGGGGGAAATTTGTCTGTAGACATTGACGGCCCCGATTATAAAACTGTCGGGGGCTTTAGCATAGTAAAGAATTCGTCGCAGGTCCGAGAGGCCCGGAAAATAATGATGTTGACCGCGCCGCCCGAGAAGCAGTATGGTGCACAGCCACAGCTTTTTGAGTCTTAACTTTGCAGTCCCACTACATTGCGACAGAGCCGCCAGCGTGCGGCCGAGGAGAAGCATTGATGCGTCCGAATGCTCTCGGGGGAGCAGTGCTGTCACTAATCCTGGCGGCGAGCGCCCTGGCCCAGGAGCGCGCCGTCTGGCAGATAGGCGAGTTCGACAATTCGTCGTCCGAGTTCGGCGGTTCGACAGCCCCGGCGGTGTTCGTCGTCTCCGAGAGCCGCCCGAAGGAGTGGGGCGCGACTCAACAGGCCATCCCGCCCGTCAAAATAAGTGAGACCGCAGGGCGCAGGATTCAGTTCGACCTTAAGGACGCGCCGCGCGGGACGTACAGTCTGAAATTGGGCCTGATCGTGCTCACCCCGCGCCTCCCCGTGTTGCAGGTGGAGGTGAACGGCCACAAGGGATGGTTTCACCAGCGGCCCGAAGACTACGAAGAGGGAAACATTGAGGGCTCGATTCTGCCGCAGTACGCGCTTGGCACGATGACCGTCCCCGTCCCGGCGGAATTCCTGCGGCAGGGCAGAAACGAAATCCTTTTGACGGCGGTCACGGACCCGCTCTCGACGGGTCTCCCCGGCGGCGAAGTCATGGACGACGCCGCGCTCACCTACGACGCGCTGGCGTTGGCCCATCAGCCGCAAGCTGCGCGCGCGGCGGCGGGAGTGTCGGGCGCGGAGGCGACGCCGACCGTCTTCTACAAACGGGGTGAGGGCGGGAAACTCGCCGAAGTGGTTTCGGTCCTCGTGCGCTGGCACAATCTCGCGCCGCAGGGGACTGTGACGTTCTCCGTTCCGGGCTGGATCGGCACGCAGGACGTGCAGGGCGGGCGCGATTTCGGCGAGCAGCGCCTGGAATTTTTGGTCCCGGAATTCGCCGCCGGCGCGAGGGCGAACGTCACCGTCAAGGCCGGCGGCCGAAGCTACAACTTCTCTCAACGACTGCGCCCCGCCAGGAAGTGGACCGTTTACATGGTCCCGCACCAGCACCTGGACGTGGGCTACTCGGACTTTCAGCAGAAGCTCGCGGAGCTGCACAGCCGCGTCGTCAACGAGGCGATGGAGATGAGCGGCGCGCACCCGGAGTTCAAGTTCAGCCTGGACGGCTACTGGCAGGCGCAGCAATTCCTGGAAGGGCGCACCCCGGCCGAGAAGCAAAAATTCTTCGCCGCCGTCCGCGAGAGAAAAGTCTTCGTGCCCGCGCAGCACTCCGTGATGCTGACGGGCTTCCCCGTGGCCGAGACCCTGATCCGCTCCTTCTACGCCTCGCACAAGTTCAACCGCGAGCACGGCGGCCCCTGGGACTACGTGAACATCACGGACGTGCCCTCATACTCGTGGTCGTACGCCTCCATCATCGCGGCATCGGGGCTCAAGTATTACGCGGCCGCGGCCAACGCCGACCGCGGGCCCACGCTGATGCTCGGCGACCTGCACCGCCGCTCGCCCTTCTGGTGGGAGGGGCCGGACGGCTCGCGCGTGCTCATGTGGTACGCGCGCCACTACCACCAGATTCGCAGCGAGTTCGGCCTGCCGCCCGTGGTCGCGACCGGCTACGAAGGACTCGCGAGCTTCCTCCAGGTCTACGAGCGGCCCGACTACACGCCCGACGCCGTCATGCTTTACGGCAGCCAGTGGGAGAACACCTCGCTCTACCCGCAGCAGGCCGCGCTCGTCCGCGACTGGCACAATTTGTTCGCCTACCCCGAACTGAAATTCTCGAACTTCGGCGAGGCGCTCGAAAAAATCGCCGCGCGCGCGAAGGGCGAGCTCCCCGTCATACGCGGCGACGGCGGCCCGTTCTGGGAGGACGGCATCGCGTCGGACGCGCTCTACGCTGGCATCGAGCGCGAGAACGAGCGCCGCGCCTTGTCCGCGGAGAAGCTTGCGACCGTGGCCTCGCTGGTGGACACGCGCACGCTCCCTTCGCGCAGGGCGCTCGAAGACATGTGGGAGAACATCTTCCTGATGAACGAGCACACGTGGGGCTGGGGCCGCAGCGTCACGGAGCCGCACAGCGAAGATTCGACGAGGGAACTCGCCTACAAGCGGCTGACCGCGATGAAGGCGCGCGACTCCGTGGAGTACGTGTTGGAGCGCGCCATGACGGCCATCGCCGGTAAGATTGCGACGCCGTCGCGCGCGCTCGTCGTCTTCAACACGCTCAACTGGGAGCGCGACGGCTGGGTCGAGTTCGACCTGCAAAAGAGTAGGGAACTGGCGGACCTGGAGACGGGCAAGACGGTCGCGTTCGAGGTGCTCGAAGACCACCCGGCTTACCAGCGCATACGCTTTCTGGCACAAAACGTCCCGCCCGTCGGCTACAGGACCTACGCCGTCAGGGACAAGACAACCGGCGCGTCTTCGCCCGGCGCGCGGCCCGCGGAAACCCCGGCCGCGGCCACGCCGGGCGTGATGGAAAACTCTTTCTACCGCGTCACGCTCGACCCGCAGAGCGGCGCGGTGCGCAGCATCTACGACAAGCAGCTCGGGCGCGAGTTGGTGGACGCCTCCGCGCCCTTCCGCTTCAACCAGTACGTCTATGTGACCGGCGGCGACGAGTTCCCCAACCAGTTGCTGACATACCGCAAGTGGTCGCCGGTCGCAAGGCTTGAGACTCACGGCGCGGGCGAAGGCCGTCTGATTTCGGTCTCGCGCACGCCCGACGCCTGGGTCGCGCGCCTTGAGAGCCGCGCCGTCAACACGCCGCGCGTCAGTACGGAGATCATCCTGCACGACGCGGAGAAGAAGATCGAGTTCGTCAACCGCGTGCGCAAGGACGAGGTATATAAGAAGGAGGCCGCGTATTTCGCGTTCCCGCTCGCCGTGCGCGAGCCGCGCTTCAGGTACGAGGTGCAGAACGGCTCGGTCGACCCGGCGCGCGACATGATTCCGGGCGCGGGCCTCGAATGGTTCTCCTCGCAGAACTGGGTCTCCGTGAGCGAGCCGGGCCTCGCCGTCCAACTCGTCAACAGGGACTCGTTCCTCTGGACGTTCGGGGACATCGTGCGCGGAACCTGGCCCAAAGAGTTCGGGAAGAAACGCGCGGTCGCCTTCTCCTACGTGATGAACAACTACTGGAACACGAACTACGTCGCCGCGCAGGGGGGCGACTTCACGTTCCGCTACACGCTGACGAGCGCGGCCGCGCTCGACGACGCGCGGGCGAGCCGCCTGGGCTGGGAGGAGACGACGCCCCTGGAGCGTACGCTCGTCAAATCGCAGGACAAGACTTACCCTTTCGAGAACACGCTGCCGGCCGCCGTGATGAGTTTCCTACGGGTCAATAGCCCGTCGGTCTTCCTGAGCACGTGGAAGCTGGCTGAAAGCGGCGAGGGCTCCGTGCTGCGTTTCATTGAACTTGGCGGCTCGCCCGCACGCGTCGCGGTCGCGAGCCCGCTGCTCGGCCCCGCCGAGGCGTGCAACGCGGTCGAAGAGTGCGGTCAGACTTTACAGGGCGGCGCGGACGGCTTTAACTTTCAGGTCCGCCCGCGACAGATTTTTACTTTGCGCGCGAAACCGGCTACCCGTTAACTCGGCCCCAATCAGCCGCTGGAGGTGTTGTGAATCATGCAGGTCGGTAAAACTGACGCCTTCGTCTTCCAGGACGCTTTGGTCGCCGCCCACCCGACGAGGGCGCGCTACAAAGTGCTCGGGCTGCTCTTCGCGCTGGCCGCGATAACTTACCTGGACCGCCTGTGCATCTCGGTTGCCATGCCCGTCATCAGCCAGGAGTTCGGGCTCGACGAAGTTCAGGTGGGGTTTATCTTCAGCGCGTTCACTCTCACCTACGCCCTCTTCGAGATTCCGAGCGGGTGGTACGGGGACCGCTTCGGCACGCGCAAGTCTCTGACGCGCATCGTGCTCTGGTGGTCCGCCTTCACCATCCTGACGGGCGCGACCGTCGGCTTCTATTCGCTGCTCGTCGTGCGCCTGCTGTTCGGCGCGGGCGAGGCCGGGGCCATCCCGAACAGCGCCTCCACGGTCACGCACTGGTTCCCCGCCTCGCAAAGAGGGCGCGCGATGGGGACCGTCTGCATCGGCCACACCGTCGGCGCGGCTATCACGCCGCCGCTCGTCCTCTGGCTGGTCTACGCGCAGGGCTGGCGCTTGACGTTCGTGTTGTTCGGCGCTGTAGGCTTCATCTGGTGCCTGGTCTGGTACAAGTGGTTCCGCGACAAGCCCGAAGAACACCCTTCGGCCAACGCCGAGGAGGTGAAACTGATCCGCGGGGGCCTGCCCGTTCACCAGGGACACTCGCACAAAATCCCCTGGCGCGTCTTCCTGAGGAGCAAGAACATCTTCTTCCTCTGCGCCATGTACTTCGCCTACGGCTACAGCCTCTATTTCTACATCACCTGGATGCCGACCTACCTACTGAAGGCGCGCGGCTTCAAGCCCGAGGCGGCAGGCTTCTGGGGGGCCCTGCCCTGGATAGCGGGCGGCGTGGCGTTCCTCTGCGGCGGGTGGCTGACTGACCGGCTGGTCAGGGCCGGGCGTCGGAAACTGGCGCGCTGCGGGATAGGGGCGTTCGGGCTGACGATGAGCGCACTGATGCTGGTCTTCGTCGCGCGCACGGGCGACTCCGTGACGGCGGCGCTGTTGATCGCCGCCGCCCTGTTCTTCCAGTTCCTGACGACCCCCGCGGTCTGGGCCACCTGCATGGACATCGGCCGCCATCGCTCGGGCGTGGTCGCGGGGACGACCAACACTTTCGGCAACCTCGCCGGCACCATCGCGCCCATCGTGATCGGCTACATCCTTCGCGCCTGGGGCTCGTGGACCATTCCTTTCTACGTCGCGGCGGCCTTCCTCGCCGTCGGCGTGGTGATGTGGCTCTTCATAGACCCGCGCGTGCCGCTCGAAGAGGAGGCGGCCGCGTAAGTGAAGGGCATGGGGATGGAGAGCCGCAGTTACGACGTGCTGGCCGTGGGCCGCAGCTCGATTGACCTCTACGCGAACGAGGTCGGCGTGCCGTTCACGGAGATCAAGAGCTTCGCGGCCTACGTCGGCGGCTGCCCGACGAACATCAGCGTGGCGGCGAGAAGACTGGGCCTGCGCACGGCCATCCTGAACCCGCTCGGCGACGACCTGGTCGCGGACTTCGTCCTGAGTTTTTTGGGGAAGGAGGGCGTCGAGACGGCGTTCAGCCGCCGCAAGCCCGGCCGCCGCACGAGCGCGTTCCTGCTCGGCATAGAGCCGCCCGACCGCTTCTCCCTGGTGCCTTACAGGGACAACTGCCCGGACCTTGAGTTGACGAATGAGGACGTGAGCGCCGCGCCCGTCGCCGCGAGCCGCGCGCTGCTTTTGACGGGCACGGGGCTGAGCCGCGAGCCGAGCCGCGGCGCGACCCGCTTCGCCGCCGAGCGTGCGCGCGACGCCGGCACGAAGGTCGTCCTGGACCTGGACTTCCGCGCCGAACTCTGGCCCGACGAGAGCGCCTACGGCGTGGAGATGCGCTCGTTCCTGCCCCTGGCGGACGTTGTCCTCGGGACGGCGGACGAGGTCGAAAAAGCCGGCCTCGAAAATTGGGCCGGGAGGGCCGGGTCTGGTTCGCCATCGCCGGAGGCGCTCGTCGTGAAGCGCGGCGCGGAGAGCACGCTCGTTTACCCAGCGGGCGGCCGCGTGATCGAGGCCGCGACCTTCCCCGTAGAGGTCTTGAACGTGCTCGGCGCGGGCGACGCCTTCGCGGGCGGGTTCCTTTACGGCTACCTGAAAGATTGGGACTGGCACAGGTCGGCGCGGATGGGCAACGCCTGCGGCGCGCTCGTCGTCACGCGCCACGGCTGTGCCAACTTCATGCCTTACGAACAAGAGGCGCTGGCGTTCATCGAGCAAAGAGGAGGATTTTAAGATTTGACTTTCAACCCGAAGGATTTTCTCCCCGCCGAAATTCTGGCACAAATAACCGACATCCGCGTGACCGACCCCGAGCGCTCTTTGAGGGCCGCGAAGGAACGCAAGCGGCGCGAGCACCTGACGAAGAACGGCAAATTGAACATCCTGGCGGCGGACCACCCCGCGCGGCGCGTGACGCGCGTCGGCGACGATCCCTTGCGCATGGCCGACCGGCGCGAGTACATGGCGCGCATCCTGCGCGTGATGATGTGTGACGGCGTGGACGGCCTGCTCGCGACGATGGACATCCTGGAAGACCTGCTGCTCCTGCACGACCTGATGCGCGCGTCGGGCGGCCCGGCCTTCCTCGACGACAAGGTGCTCATCGTCAGCTTCAACCGCGGCGGGCTGCTGGGAAGTCGCTGGGAGATAGACGACCCGAACTCCGGGCCGACGGCCGCGTCGTGCGTCGAGTGGGGTTTGGACGGGGCCAAGATTCTGCTGCGCCTGTGCGACGAGGAAAAGGATTCGCTCAAGACGCTGCTCGCCACCGTGCAGGCGATTACGGAGCTGAACGCGGTCGGGCTCCCAATGTTTTTAGAGTCGCTGCCCGTCACCAAAGTCACGGGCGGCTACAAGATCATCAAGCAGGCGGAAGATTTGGCGCGGACGGCTGGGGCCGCGGCGGCGCTCGGCGACAGCGCCCGCTACCTGTGGCTGAAGCTGCCGTACTGCGAGAACTACGAGATGGTGGCGCGCGCGACGACGCTCCCAATCCTGCTGCTGGGCGGCGAGCCCGTCGGCGACGCCACGCCTTTCCTGCGCGAGCTGGCCGCGGGGCTCACGGCCGGCCCGAACGTGCGCGGCGCGCTCGTCGGGCGCAACATACTCTTCCCCGGCGACGACGACCCGCTCGCCGCCATAGAGGCCGTCGCCGGCATCATTCACAAAGGCTGGACCGTCGAACAGGCGCTCGACGAACAGGGCGCGCACCGCGGCCGCGACATGGACTGGCTGTCAGGAATCCAATAGCCCCAGAGGGGCTTCAGCCGAAAGTCTCTTTCAACTCTTCGATCTCTTCCTGCGTCAGGTGGCGGACTTTCTCGCCGCGCAGGATGAAGTAGAGGCGTGCGGTCTGTTCCAGTTCTTCGGCGCGGTCTACGGCTTCGTTAAGGTTCGAGCCGGCGCAGATGGTGCCGTGATTTCGGAGCAGCATGCAGTGGTGCGCGGGGGCGGCGCGCTCGACGGCGTGGGCCAGTTCTTCGGAGCCTGGGCGGAAGTAGGGCAGCACGGCGAGCGGGGCGACGCGCATGAAGTAGTAAGGCGTCAGCGGCGGGAGCGGGTCCGCCGGGTCGAAAGAATCGAGACAGGAGAGCGCGGCCGAGTAGGTCGAGTGCAGATGAACGACGGCCCGCGCCTCTTTCCGCTGCCGGTACACGGCCAGGTGAAAGGGTAACTCCTTCGATGGGCGGTTCTCGTTTCTGTTCTGTCCCCGAAGGTCAACGCGCGCGAGGCCTGAAGGCGTCAAGCCCTTCAGCGACTGCCCTGTCGGAGTAATCCAGACCTCGTCGCGGACGCGCACGGAGAGATTGCCCGTGGAGCCGAACGCGTAACCGCGGCCGTAGAAGCTCGCGGCCGCCTCGCAGAGTTGTTCGAGAATCGAGTCGTTCATCGAAGTTCAGACCACGTATTGAGCGGGCCGCGCGATGGCGTCGAGCGCCCGGCCGTAAAAATCCGTCCCGCCGAAGTTGCCGGACTTCAGCACGACGGGCATTCGAAACTTTCCGAGAGAAAAGCATAACGGGACGCCGGGGGCTATGTTGCGACCGACGCGCAGCGCCCCCAGTTCCAGCCGGCGACAGACGGCCCCGGAGGTCTCGCCGCCCGCGACGACGAGCCCGCCGGCCGGCCCGCCCTGCAAAACTTCAGACACGAAGTCGGCCAGGGCGTAAGCGATTTTTTGGCCCAGTTCGGGTACGGACAAGCCGCGGCCCGCGCCCCACTCCTGCACGCGCCGCACCTCTTCGGGCGGGCCGCTCGTCGTGAGCAGGCAATGAGCGCCCGCGGCGAGCCGCCCGCGCACCTCGCCCGCGCCCGACGCGCCGCCGAAGTGGCCGTCCAGCAACTCCCGCGCGTCGAGTCGATAAATTGGCACACCCCGCGACGCCAGCCACTCGTTCTGGCCGCGCGTGGCGACGGAGCAACTGCCCGCGACGAGCAGGCAGCCGTGTTCGCCCGCCTCGGCTTCGATGAAGTCAAAAGTCTCCGCACGGGCCGAGAGCCAACCGCGTTCGCGGAAGATGTCCGGCATCCCCGTGCCGAAGGCGGAGCTTCCCGTCAGCAGCCTAAGCTCCGACGCGGCGCGGCAGATCGTTCTCAGGTGCTCGTCGTTGAGGCAATCCACCACCGCGACCTCCACGCCCTCGGCGCGCAAGCGTCGGAAGCATTGCTTGAGCCGGCCCGCGCCCGTCTCGACTTCGTCGTAAGGGGCGAGGCCGACGCGCCGTTTCGTCTGGCGGCCGAGCAGGTCAACGAGGTTCGGGTTCGTCATGGGCGTGAGCGGGTGGTGGCACATGGGCGAGTCGCTCAACAACTGGCCGCCGGCGAAATGATACCCCTTGTAAGTCGTCCTCCCGTTCACGGGCAGGGCGGGCACGGCGATGGTGAACGCTTCGTTCAGTTCGTCCATCGCCGCGTCAATCGAAGGCCCTATGTTGCCCTCGGGCGTGGAGTCGAACGTGCTGCAATACTTGATTTGAAAGACACGCGGGTCGCGCCCTTTCAAGAGTCGTATCGCGCGGCGCGTGCGCTCTTCCGCCTCGCGCGGCGAGAGGTTGCGCGTTCCCTCGGCCATCACGACCGAGTCGTAACCGCCGCTCCACTCCAGGAACTGCTCGGGGGCCGGCAGGTCTATGACGAGCAGCGTGCGCAGGCCCTGCTCGGCCAGCATCCCCGCAAGATCGCTCGCCCCCGTGTCGTCGTCCGCGACCGCCGCGAATACCAGTCTGCTCATGGCCCTTTATCGGAGTTTCTCCCGGACGGCTTCGAGACTGGCGTGGAGGCTGGACAGCACGGGAACTTTAACGCGGCCGTCGAGCTGCGGCAGGATGCGCGCCATAGAGACCTGGGCCAGGACGATGGCGGATACATCCCGCCGCTCCAATTGCTCTATGACCCTGACCAGCAACTCGTCGTGCTTCGCGAGGTCGTTCACGAGCAGGGCCGTGTAGGCGTCGGGCGAGACTTCCTGCACGATTTCGATTTCGCGCCCGGCCTCGGCGGCCGCCTCGTTGAGAAGCTTCGTGGTCGGGACGAGCGTCGGCGGGAAGGTGGCGGCGACCCCTATCTTCGAGCCGGCGCGCACGGCCTCTCGCGCCATCGGGTAATCGATCTTCAGAATCGGCAGCGCGAAATCCTGGGCCAGACGCTCGGCCATCTCCTTCGACACGGACGAGCACGTAATCATCGCCAGTTCCGCGCCGTAAGTCTCGACCGCGGCCTTAATCATCTCACTCAGTCGCCTCTCGGCGGTCGCGGACTCTTTCGCGGCCAGGAGGCGCAGGAGGCCGTCGTCGAGCAGGTTGGTGATTTCAAGCTCGGGTGCCGCGTCGGTGTAGAACTGCATCAGCGGGCCTATGGCGGCCGGCGACGTGTGTATGAACGCCACTTTTCTTTTCGTCATTCGATTGACCCAATCCTCAAACGCGTCAGAGTCCAGTCCGCGCAAGTCGCGCCGCATTATACCCGCATAAGCCCGCCCCGCAAGCCCCGCTAAAAATCCCTCTTGTCACCGGGCGCGCCGAACTGCTAATGTTCGTCGCACATCGTTCAGGGCACTTCGCTATTGTTCGCTCTCAAAATTTGGGCGCTCTTCTTATTTCACCGAAAGGTCTGGTCCGGCGGATGAGATTAACCGTTTACACGTTGTGCACGATTCTCGTGCTCGGGGCCCTGTTCATCGCGGGCGGCTGCAAGCAGGGGGGCGGCGGCTCGGGCGGGAAGCGCATCGGCGTTACGCTCCTGACGCGCGAGCACGAGTTTTACAGGCAGCTTGAGGCCGGGCTGAAGGAGGCCGCAGACAAGCAGGGCTATCAACTGACCATCACCTCCGGCGACTTCGACCTCGCCAAGCAGCAGTCGCAGATCGAAAACTTCATCACGCAGCAGGTGGACGCGATCATCGTCTGCCCGGCCGACTCGAAAGGCATAGGCCCGGCCATCAAGCAGGCGAACGACGCGAACATCCCCGTCTTCACCGCGGACATCTCGGCGCAGGGCGGGCAGGTCGTGTCGCACATCGCCTCGGACAATCTGGCGGGCGGCCGTTTGGCCGCGGACTTCATCGCGAAGGCGCTGGGCGGACAGGGCGAGGTCGGAATCATAGGCCAACAGGAGGTGCAGTCGGGCCTGGACCGCGAGCTTGGATTCAAGGAGGAGATGAAGAAGTACCCGAACATCAAGGTCGTGTCGGTCCTGAACGGCGGCGGGGTGCGCGACCGCGCGCTCAAGGCGGCCGAAGACATGCTGCAAGGCAACGCGGGGCTGAAGGGCATCTTCGGCATCAACGACGACTCGGCGCTGGGCGCGCTCGCGGCGGCCGAGGCGCGCGGGCGCAGCGATTTGGTCATCGTCGGCTACGACGCCATCCCGGAGGCGGTCAAGGCCATACAGCGCGGCAGCCCGCTCAAGGCCGACGTGGCGCAGCAGCCGCACGAGATGGGGGCCAAGACGATTGAGGCCATCGCGACTCATTTCGGCGGCGGGAAGCTGGAGAAGTTCATCCCCGTCCCCGTCAGGATAGTCGACGCCAACAGCCTGAAAGAGTCCGGCGGCGCACCCGCGAAATAGTAAGGGCGTTCCAAAATCAAAACTCAACTCTTTGCGCCTCCGGCGTGAAAAAACCAAAACCTTTTGCGCGAAGACGCTGCAGGCGTTGAGTCAGTGGGCGGCTTGAGCTTATGAGTGAAACAATCGGAGAGCCGAACGTGGCGCTCGACGGGCGGCGGTTGTCCTGGCAGCGCATCGCCGAGTACGTCATCGTCGTCGCGATTGTCGTCGAGTCAATCGTCTTCGCCATCATCGCGCCGCAATTCTTCTCCGTCCCCAACCTGATTAACGTCGCGCTGAGCATAGCCATCACGGGCATCATGGCCGTCGGGATGACGGCCGTGATTCTGACGGGCGGGATAGACTTGTCCGTCGGGTCGGTGGCCGCGCTCTCGGGCGTCGTCGCCGCCATCATCGCGTACGACGGCGGCGGCACGGGCGCGGTCCTCGGCGGGGCGCTCGCCGCCATCTGCATCGGCCTGGCCGTGGGCCTCTTCAACGGCGTCATGGTGGCACAATTTCGCGTGCCGCCTTTCGTCACGACCCTGGCGATGCTGACCATCTGCCGCGGCCTCGCGTTCATCGTCACGGGCGGCCGCTCCATCGGCGACCTGCCGACGAGTTTCGAGTTTTTGGGGAAGAAGCGGCTGGCCGGCGTGCCCGTGCCCGTCATCCTGATGCTCGCGGTCTTCGCGGCCGGGTGGTTCGTGCTGAGGCGCATGACGTTCGGGCGCTACGTGTACGCCGTGGGCGGCAACCGCGAGGCGGCGTACCTCGCGGGGGTGAACACGAAGCGCGTGACGCTGCTCGTTTACGTTTTGAACGGGCTGCTGGTCGGGCTGGCGGGGCTGGTCCTGGCCTCAAGGCTCGGCGCGGGCGTGCCGAACGCGGGCTTGCAGTACGAGTTGGACGTGATCGCGGCGGTGGTCGTCGGCGGCACGTCTTTGAACGGCGGGCGCGGCAGCGTCATTGGGACGTTCTGGGGCGCGGTCTTCATAGGCATCCTGAACAACGGGCTGAACCTCGCGGGCATAGACCCGTACATGCAGAAGATCGCGCTCGGCGTGGTCATCCTGCTCGCCGTGCTCGCGGACCAGCTCAACAAATCCCAGGGCTCGCTGAAAACTTAAGCCCGGAAGGACGAACCACGAAGTCACACGAAGGAACACGAAACAGGTCAAACTTTTTCTTCGTGTCGCTTCGTGTTATTTCGTGGTCCGTTTCCTTCCCGCTTTTTTATTACGAGCGTGAAGCCTAATCCCGGAACAAGGACTTTAACGGCCGCCTGCCTGCTGCTCGCGGTCGCCGCGAGCGCCTTCGCACAGCAGGCGGCGGCCCTGCGCCCGCCGGCCGTGCCGCTCGTCACGCACGACCCTTACTTCAGCGTTTGGTCCGGGGGCAGCACCCTGGCGGAGGACCGCACTAGACACTGGACGGGCGCGCCGAACGGCATGGTCGGGATGCTCAAGGTTGACGGCAAGCCCTACCGCTTCATGGGCCAATCCTACAGCCCGCTGCCGCCGCCCATGAGGCAGGTCTCCGTCGAAGTGCTCCCGACGCGCACCCTCTACCAGTTCGAGGCGGACGGCGTGCGGCTCACGCTCACCTTCATGAGCCCGCTCCTGCCCGACGACTTGGACGTGATGTCGCGGCCCGCCACGTACCTGACTTTCGACGCGCAGTCCGCGGACGGGCGCGCGCACAAGGTCTCGCTCTACTTCGACATCACGGCCGAATGGGTCGTCAACACGACTTTTCAGAAAGTTATTTGGTCGAGGCCGAAAGTGGGGGGCCTTGATGTTCTGGCCTTCGGCTCGCAGCAGCAGTCAATCCTCGAACAGTCGGGCGACGACCTGCGCATAGACTGGGGCTACCTTTATCTAGCCGTCCCCCCGCAGGGTAATCAATCGAGCGTCATCGCGTGGAACCAGGCTGCGCGGAACAGCTTTGTCGGCGCGGGGACGCTCCCGGACACGGACGACCTGCGCATGCCGCGGCCCGCGAGGGACCAGTTGCCGACGGCCGCCGCGGTGATGGACTTGGGCCCAGTCGGCCCGGCAGTGGTCTCGCGCCACCTCGTCATCGCCTACGACGACCAATTCTCAATCGAATATTTCAACCGCAGGCTGAGGCCGTACTGGCGGCGCGACAAGACGGAGGCCGGCGAGATGTTGAAGCGCGCGGCGCGTGACTACGAGGCTTTGAAGAAGCGCTGCGAGGCTTTCGACGCGGAGTTGATGGGCGACTTGAGACGCGTCGGGGGCGAGGAGTACGCGGCCGTCGCGGCGCTGGCCTACAGGCAGACAATCGCGGCGCACAAGCTGGCGGCCGACGCCGACGGCACGCCGCTCTACTTCTCCAAGGAGAATTACAGTAACGGCTCGATTGGCACAGTCGACGTGACGTACCCCTCGTCGCCCTTCTTCCTCCTCTTCAACCCGCGGCTCCTCAAGGCGCAGATCAAGCCCGTACTCGATTACGCCAGCTCGCCGCGCTGGCGCTTCCCCTTCGCGCCGCACGACCTCGGCACGTACCCCTTAGCCAACGGCCAGACCTACGGCGGCGGCGAAACGTCCGAGGAGAACCAGATGCCCGTCGAGGAGAGCGGCAACATGCTCCTGATGGTCGCGGCATTGGCGCAGGTCGAAGCGGACGCGCGCTTCGCCGAAAGCTACTGGCCGCTCCTGACGCGCTGGGCCGAGTACCTGCGCGACAAGGGCATGGACCCGGAGAATCAACTGAGCACGGACGACTTCGCGGGCCACCTGGCGCACAACACCAACCTCTCTCTGAAAGCCATCCTGGCCCTCGGCGCGTACGGCAAATTGTGCCAGTTGACGGGCAGGAAGAAGGAGGCGGCCGAATACCTCCGGCTGGCGAAAGGCATGGTCGAGAAGTGGCTCAAGATGGCCGACGACGGCGACCATTATCGTTTGGCTTTCGACAAGCCGGGGACGTGGAGTCAGAAATACAACCTGGTCTGGGACAGGCTGCTCGCGCTGAACCTGTTCCCGCTTGAGGTCGCGCGCCGCGAAATCAGTTTCTACAAGACGAAGCAGAACCGCTACGGCCTGCCGCTCGACAACCGCGAGACGTACACCAAGCTTGACTGGATAGTGTGGACGGCGACGCTCGCGGAATCAATGGAAGATTTCCGCGCGTTCGTCGCGCCGGTTTACAGGTTCGTCAACGAGACGCCCGACCGCGTTCCGCTGACGGACTGGTACTGGACGCTCGACGCCAAGCACCGCGGCTTCCAGGCGCGCTCCGTCGTCGGCGGCGTGTACGTTAAGATGCTGGCCGACCCGGCAGTCTGGAAAAAGTGGAGCGGCAGGGCCAGACCGTGAGCCCGCGCGTCAGAGGTGAAGATGAAAACAGGTTACATCGCGGAGCACTTCGAGGCGCACCAGCGCGTCATCGAAGAGAGTCTGCGGCAGTTGGAGGGGACGGCCGAAGAGGTCGGCCGCGCGCTGGTCAAGGCGCTCGCAGAGGGGCACAAGGTCATAGCCTTCGGCAACGGCGGAAGCTCCACGCAGGCCAGCCACCTCGTGGGCGAGTTGCTGGGCCGCTTCAAAGAGAGCAGGCAGCCTTACCCGGCCATCGCGCTCGCCGGCGACATGGGGACGGTGACGTGCATCGCCAACGACTTCGGCTACGACGCGCTGTTCGAGCGGCAGGCGCGCGCGCTGGCACAAAAAGGCGACGTGGCGATTGGCTACACGACGAGCGGGCGCTCCGAGAACGTGCGCCGCGGGCTAGAGGCTGCGCGCGAGCGCGGGGCCGTCACGGTGGCCGTGACGGGTGCCGCGGGCCTCGTCGGCGGCACGGCCGATTACGTGCTCGCGGTCCCGAGCGCCGTGACCGCGCACGTGCAGGAAGTTCACCTCATGCTGCTCCACGTCTGGTGCATTTACATAGACGACCGTCTCGCAGAGACACAGTAGGAGCGCCGAAAAGATCAACGATGCTAGGGAACAGGTAGATGCAGAACAAGCCGGAAGAATTTTCGAGAAGACGTTTTCTCATCAACGGGGCGGCGGCGCTGGGGGCGGTCGCAGCCGCGGGCCTTTCCGCGTCCGGTCGTCAAAGCCAGTCTTCCGCTCAAGGGGCGCAGGCGAACCCGAAGGGCAGGGTGCTGCACATCGTAGGCTATTCGCACATAGACGCGGCGTGGCTCTGGCCCTGGCGCGACGCGTCCGGCCTCGCGCTGACGACCTTCCGCAGCGCGCTCGACCGCATGAACGAGACGCCCGGCTTCCGCTACAGCAACTCCTCCTCGATTCACTACCACTGGGTCGAGCGCTCGGACCCGAAGATGTTCGCGGAGGTGAAGGAGCGCGTCCGCGAAGGCCGCTGGGAGATCGTCGGCGGCTGGCCCGTCGAACCCGACTGCAACATCCCTTCGACGGAAAGCTTCGTCCGCCACTCGCTCTACGGCAAGAACTATTTCCAGCGCGCCTTCGGCGTGGACGTGCCCATCGGTCTCAACCCGGACTCGTTCGGCCACGCGGCCGGGCTGCCGTCCATCCTCAAACGCGCGGGCTACCGCTACTACGTCTTCATGCGGCCGCAGGAGCACGAGATGAAGCTGCCGCTCCTGTTCTGGTGGGAAGCGCCGGACGGCTCGCGCGTCCTGACGCTCCGCATCCGCCGCGGCTACAGCATGAGCGCCGAGCGCATACCCGATGCGGCGCAGAACAATTTTCAGTCGGGCTTCGACCACGCCGCCTACTTCTTCGGCGTCGGCAACCACGGCGGCGGAGTCACGCGCGCGCAGATCAAAAAGGTCGAAGAGTTGCGGCAAGACCCGACGCTGCCCGAGCTGCGCTGGAGCACGGTCGCGGAGTTCTTCGCGGCCGTCGAGAAGTCGCCCGCGATGGCGAATCTGCCGGTCGTCAGAAGCGAGCTTCAGCACCACTCGCGCGGCTGCTACTCCGCGCACGGCGAGATCAAGCAGCTCAACCGCAGGGCCGAGAAGTGGCTCTCGGAGGCTGAAACAATATCGCTCGCGGCGAATCTCGGCCACGGCCAGGAGTACCCTGCGCGCGAGTACGAGGCCGCTTGGGGCAAGGTGCTGTTCAACCAGTTCCACGACATCATGGCGGGGACGGCGCTCCTGACTGCCTACCGCGACTCGCGCGACCAGTTGGGCGCGGCGTGCGACGCGGCGCAGACGAACATGGTGACGGCGCTTGAGTCTCTGGCGCGGCGCGTGGACACGCGGGCCGTCAAAGAGGGCTCTGTCTTCGTCTTCAACCCGCTGCCGTGGCCGAGGAAGGCGCTTCTGGAATTTCACACGGAGAGGAATCCGGGCCTGAACCCGTGGGTCCCTGTCCCGGCCGGCACAGTTCCCATCACGCACCTCGAAACGAGGGACGGGCAGAAAGTCCCGCTCCAACTGCGCCCGTCGGACAGCATGACGCAGATTTGGCCCAGACTCTCCGCCTGGGTGGACTTGCCCGCGTGCGGCTACAAGGTTTTGGAAGTCGCGCACGGCACGCCGCCCGAGACGCCCGCCTACAGTAATCTCTTCTCCGTCAACGAGGAGGGCTTCGGCCTCTCGTCTCTAAAATCGGCGGACGGCAGGGAGTTGCTCGCTGGGCCAATCGGCCTGGTCGTCATCGCGGACGCGAGCGACACATGGGGGCACGGCGTGGACAAGTTCCGGCAGGTGATGGGGCGGCCCGCGCTCCTCTCCTCGCAGCGCATAGAGGACGGCCCCGTCACGCGCGTTACTCGCCAGCGCGCGAAGTGGAACAACTCAGAAATCGTCCTCGACATAGCGCAGTTCAAATCAATAGACGCCGTCGAGTTGAGGTTCGTCATCAACTGGAACGAGCGCGAGCAAATCCTCAAGCTCGAAGTCCCGACGGCGCTCGCAAGCCCGCGCGCCTTCGTCAAGGTGGCGGGCGCGAGCATCGAGCGCGAGGTGGACGGCGAGGAGGAGCCGTACCAGGACTGGGTCGCGGTCCAGGGGAAAATCGGCGGGGAAGACTACACGGTCGGGCTGATTAACAACTCGACCTACTCTTACGACTGCCTCGGGGGCTTGCTGCGCACGATTCTCGTCAGGAGCGCGCCGTTTGCGCGCCACGACCCGCACCAGGTGCCGCACAACGACAGCAACGCCTGGCAGGACCAGGGCCGCCAGGAGCGCCGCTTCTGGCTCGTGCGCGGGAAGGGAATTTCGAGCGCGCTCGAACTGGACCGTTTGGCCTGCGAGATGCAGACGCCCGCCGAGTACGTCATGGACTCCGCGCACGAAGGCACGGAACCCTGGGAGCGCTCGTTCTTCCGACTCTCGCCCGGCAACGTGACCGCGACCGCCTTGAAGCGCGCCGAAGCTGGCGACGCAGTCATCGTCCGTCTGCAAGAGCACGCGGGGCGCGCGACGGAGTTTACTTTGGAGAGCGAGGTGCTCGGCTTGAGTCACAGGGCGCAAATCAAGCCGTGGGCTATCATGACGCTGTCCGTGACGGGCGGGAAGGGGAGTAGACCTGATGTCAAAGAGGTCAGCCTGCTTGAGCGTTAGAGCATTGCCGAAAGGAATCGCCGCCGCGTTCGCCTTCATTATCGCGGCCGCCGTTACCGCCGCGCCCGGAAGGACGCCGGAGGCCGGGGCCGTGGAAGTCCAGCCGCTCGTCGCGCAGGTGAAGCGGCTCGTCGAGACGATGGACTACCTGGGCGAGCCCTTCAGCGCCGCGGAGAAGCAGGCGCTCGAACGCGCTTTCGAAGACGAGGACGAGGCGCGCGCCGTTAAAACCATTCAGGGCATTCTGGACAAACGCAGCCTGCTCTACGTCGACATCAACCCGGAGAGCCGCGTCAGCGTCACGCGCGGGCCCGCGCCGGCCACGCTGGTCGAGAAGGGCTGGCGCTCGTTTCTGGTCCGCGTGCGGAATCAGGCGGGCGTGACGGCGCAGCTCAAGGCCGAGAGCCCGAACGCGCTCCCCGTCTACGCGCGCGGCCAGACGCGCAGCTTATCACCAGCCATCCCCGGCGGCTTCAGCCTGGACCCGATTCCGAAGCAGAAGATCAGCCCGCGGGAGGTCGCGAACCGCTGGCTCGAAATCATCATGTTCGACAAGCAGCCGCTTGAGCCTAAGCTCTCGGGCCTCGCGCTCGAATACCGCGTCATACAGCTCTACAGCCGCGACCGCGGCCGGCGCGAGGCGCAACTCAGTTTCAACGTCGGGCAGGGCTCACAGGACATAGGCTACCGCAACGACGTGCCCGTCCTCTTCAACTGCGTCGCGTCGAAGGACGTGACGCTCCGGGTCCGCGACGAGGACGGCAGGCCCACGGTCGCCTCCTTCCTGATACGCGACCGGCAGGAACGCCTCTACCCGGCGAAGACCAAGCGGCTGGCCCCCGACTTCTCATTCCACCCGCAGATTTACCGCGAGGACGGCGAGCGCATCAGGCTCCCGGCCGGGGTCTACACGGTCGAAGTCGCGCGCGGCCCCGAGTACCTTGCACAGCGGCACACGCTCACGGTCGCGGGCGGCGCGAAGCCCGAGGCGTGGGAGTTCAGCCTGAAGCGCTGGATCAAGCCTTCGGCGATGGGCTGGTACTCGGGCGACCACCACATACACGCCGCGGGCTGCTCGCACTACGAGGCCCCGACCATCGGCGTCCTGCCGAAGGACATAATCCGTCACATCCTGGGCGAGGCGCTCAACGTCGGCGACGTGCTGACCTGGGGGCCGGGCTACTATTTTCAGAAACAGTTCTTCGAGGGCCACGTCAACAGGCTCTCCACGGGCGAGAACCTCATGCGCTACGACGTGGAGGTCTCCGGCTTCCCGTCGAGCTTCAACGGCCACCTCGTGCTGCTGGGCTTGACGGACCAGGACTACCCCGGCACGAAGAAACTCGAAGACTGGCCCACGTGGGACTTGCCCATCCTCCGCTGGGCCAAATCGCAGGGCGCGGTCGTGGGCTTCGCGCACTCCGGCTGGGGCCTGCAAGTCAAATCGGACAGGCTGCCGAACTACGAGATGCCGCCGTTCGACGGCATAGGGGCCAACGAGTACATCGTGGACGTGACGCACGGGGCCGTGGACTTCATCTCAATGGTGGACACGCCACACGTCTGGGAGTTGAACGTCTGGTATCACACGCTCAACGCCGGCTTCCGCACGCGCATCAGCGGCGAGACGGACTTCCCCTGCATCTACGCCGAGCGCGTCGGGATGGGCCGCTCTTACGTCCAGCTCGACAAGGCGCTGGATTACGACGCCTGGCTCAAGGGAATCCGCGACGGGCGCGCCTACGTCTCCGACGGCAAGAGTCATTTGATTGACTTCCGCGTCGACGACCTCCCCGTGGGGACTCAGGGCGGCGAGGTCAAACTGGGCCAGCCACAAAAAGTGCGCGTGACGGCGAAGGTGGCGGCGCTCCTGAAGCCCGAAGCCGACGAAGCCCTGGGCGAGAAGCCTTACGACCAGACGCCCTACTGGGACGTGGAGCGCGCGCGCGTCAAGGGCACGCGCGAAGTCCCGCTTGAGGTGATCGTCAACGGGCAGTCAATCGCGACCAAAAAGATCACGGCCGACGGCACACTTCAGAGCGTCTCCTTCGACATCGCAATCGAGCGGAGCAGTTGGGTGGCGCTCAGAATTCTGCCCTCCTCGCACACGAACCCCATCTTCGTCACGGTCGGCGGGCGGCCCGTTCGCGCCTCGCGCCGCAGCGCCGAGTGGTGCCTGAAGGCCGTGGACCAGTGCTGGAGCCAGAAGGCCGCGCAAATCTCCGAGAGAGAGCGCGGCGAGGCCCAAAAGGCTTACGAGCACGCCCGCGAGGCTTACCGGCGAGTCCTCGCGGAGAGCGACGGCGACTGAGGAGGTTAACCGATTACTTCCGAGGAAAAGCAACATTTTTTGCCTAAAATAGGTCTTGCTTTTTTCGGGGCCCGCCTATAATATCGCGACACTCTGAGGCGCTTGGCTGACGTTCCCGCAAACGCGGCAGTTCTTCCCAGGATTACCAGTTCAGAGTCAATTGACACACCCTTTCGTTCCTTCAATTTAACAGCCGTTGGTAGGAGGTCTGATGAAAGTTCCCCTTTGCAGGCGCACGTTCGCCTTAATCGTCTTGGCGTTAACGCTGCCCCTCCTGGCTCTGGCCCAGGACAACCGCGGCACCCTGACCGGGGCCGTCACGGACCCGAACGGGGCCGCCGTCGCCGGCGCGTCGGTGACCGTCAGGAACACAGTCACTAACGAGGAAAGAGTTGTCACCACCTCCGACGACGGCAACTACACGGTCCCCTACTTGCAGCCGGGGACTTACAGCGTCAGCATCGAGCAGCAGGGGTTCAAGAAGGCCGCGTCCGACAACGTCGTGGTCGAGACCGCCAGGACCTCCACCTTCGACGTGGCGCTCGAAGTCGGCGGCGTCGAGCAGACGGTTGACGTCACGTCCGAGGCCCCGCTGCTCGAACCCGACTCGGCGTCGCGCGGCGCGGTCATCGAGAACATGCGCGTCAACGAGCTGCCCCTGAACGGGCGCAACCCGCTCAACCTCGTCGTGCTCGCGCCCGGCACGCAGTTCAACGGCAACCCGCAGTTCAACCGCCTCTTCGACAACGGCGACAACGTCAACTTCTCGATCAACGGCGGCCTCAACCGCCACAACGAGTTCCTCCTCGACGGCGCGCCGAACAACGCCGTCACGGACGTCGACGCCGGCCGCACGCGCAGCGTCAACAACATCGCCTTCGTCCCGCCCGTGGACGCGACCGACGAGTTCAACGTCCAGACCAACGCCTACAACGCCGAGTACGGCCGCACGAGCGGCGGCGTCGTCAACGTGACCATCAAGTCTGGGAGCCCCGAGTTCCACGGCTCGCTCTACGAGTTCGCGCGCCGCTACGAGTGGGAGGCCAACGCGTTCGGCAACAACGCGCGCGGCATCCAGAAGACTGGCCCGTGCGCCGGGCAGGACGCCTTCCCGCGCTTCGTCCGCGACCCCATCACGTGCGAGAACCTGGGCGGCCACAGCCAGGACCAGTACGGCTTCGTCTTCTCCGGCCCGCTGCTCATCCCGCGCTTCGGCGAGGGCGGCCGCGTCTTCTACAACAGCCCCGAGCCGAAGACCTTCTTCCTGGTCAACGTCGAGTTCTTCGAGGGCATCGACCCGGCCGCGAATTTGAGCGACGTGCCGACGCTGCTTGAGCGCCAGGGCGACTTCTCGGCGTCGGGCGTCACCATCTACGACCCCTTGACGACGCGCCCCGACCCGGCCAACCCCGGCCGCTTCATACGCGACCCGTTCCCCGGAAACGTCATCCCGGCCGACCGCATCAACCCCATCGGCCAGGCCATCGTCAACGGCTTCTCGCTGCCGAACGTCGGCCCCGCGAGCCAGAGGTTCAACAACTTCCTGGAGCCCTTCCCCGGCACGGACAAATTCCACTCGGTCGTGACGCGCGTCGACCACGAGTTCACGCAGAATTTCCGCATGTTCTTCCGCTACGTCCACAACCGCCGCGACCAGATTCAGCAGGGCGGCAACGGGCGCGTCGGCCTCGGCATTGACCCGCAGGACCCGCTCGTCCGCGTCAACAACGGGGCGGTGCTCGACTTCGTCAGCATCCTCTCGCCGCGCAGCGTCCTGAACGTGCGCGTCGGCTTCTCGCGCTTCTTGCAGGCGGCCTTCCGCCAGCGGTCCTCGCCCTTCGACGCCACGACCCTGGGCTTCCCGGAGTCCTTCTCCGACGCGCGCCCGGTCTCCATCGTGCCGAGAATCGAATTCTCGGGAGACCCCATCCGCGAGTTCGGCCCGAGGAATCCGAATTCCAACATCACTAACACCTGGAGCTTCCCCATCAGCCTGACGCACATCACGGGCAAACACTCGCTGAAGTTCGGCGGGGAGTACCGCCGGCTGCAAGCGCACCAGGGGGGCGGCTCGTTCACCTGGGGCGGCGGGTTCTTCCGCTTCACCAGGGAGTTCGTGGTGCGCGACCCGCAGAACACGAACGTCTCCGACCAGGGCAGCGTCATCGCCGCGCTGCTGCTCGGCTACCCGTCGGGCGACACGCGCCTGGAGAACATCTCGCCGCTCACCTTCGACTGGAACTACCTGGCCGGCTACATCCAGGACGACTACAAGGTCACGTCCAAGCTGACGCTGAACCTGGGCCTGCGCTACGACTACGAGTCGCCGCCGGTCGAGCGCTACAACAGGCAGAACCGCGGCTTCGGCTTCGGCCAGACGAGCCCGCTGGCCGGGCAGATCGCCGGCCGCCCCGGCGTCAACGAGTGCCCGTCCTGTGCCAATTTGACGGGCGGGCTCCTGTTCTCCGGCGTCAACGGGGTGCCCGACGAGGCGTTCAGGAAGGACCGCAACAACTTCGGGCCGCGCTTCGGCCTCGCCTACCAGTTCAACGAGAAGACCGTCTTCCGCGGCGGCTACGGCCTCTTCTACTTCCCGCAGGCGGAGTTCGGCGGGGCCGCCGGCTTCAACATCACGACCCCGTTCTCCGCGACGGTCGGGGGCGGCGCGAACGCCTTCATCCCCGTCAACACGCTCTCGAACCCGTACCCGAACGGCTTCCTCTCGCCCGTCGGCTCGTCGCAGGGGCTCCTGACGCAACTCGGCACGGGCCTGACCATCGTCGAGCCGGAACACGTCATCCCTTACGTGCAGCAGTACTCGGCCGGCATCCAGAGGGAACTCCCGTGGCGGCTTAAATTGGACGTGTCGTACGTCGGGAGCCGCACCCGCGGCATCCTGTCGGGGAACGACCAGGCGGGCGGCGGCCGCAACATCAACGTGCTCTCGGCCGCGCAGATCGCGCAGCTACGGCAGAACCCAGGCTTCTTCAGCGCGCAGGTCGCCAACCCGTTCGCGGGCCTGATCCCGAGCAACCCCGGCCTGAACGGCGCGACGATAGCGCGCCAGCAGCTCTTGCTCCCGTTCCCGCAGTTCACGGGCGTGACGGTCGTGGGCGAGAACGTCGGGAAGCTCTGGTACGACTCGGGCCAGGCGAGTCTTGAGAAGCGCCTGAGCAACGACATGACGTTCGTCGTCGCCTACACCTTCTCGAAGCAACTCGGCGCGCTCCAATTCCTGAACAATCAGGACGCCGCGCCGGCCAAGGCCGTGACCGACATCGACAGCACGCACGTCTTCGTCGTCAGCGGCGTTTACCAGTTGCCGTTCGGCAGGGGCAAGCGCTTCTTCGGCGGCGCGGGCAGGACGGCGAACCTGATACTGGGCGGCTGGGAGTACACCTTTGTCGGCAACTTCCGCTCGGGCCGCCCGCTCAACCTCCCGACGAACGCGTACCTGATCAAAGACCCGACGCTCTCGGATTCGAGCTTCGACAGGTTCTTCAACAACTGCGTGATGCAGGCGGACGGCACGAGCCGCCAGGGCGTGCGCGTGCCGGGCACGACCAACACCGTCTTCCAGCCGTGCACGGACCCGGCGTGGGTGCTGCGCAACACGAACAACACGCTGGCCGACATCCCGCTCCGTCTCGCCAACCTGCGCGAGCCCTGGGCCCCGCAGTTCGACATGGCGCTCAACAAGACCTTCGTCTTCACGGAGCGCCTGCGGTTCCAGTTGCGCCTGGAGACCTTCAACACCTTCAACACGCCGCTCTTCGGCTCGCCGAACATGAACGTCACCAACTCGGGCTTCGGCATCCTGATTCCCGAGAACAGCGTCAGGAACGGCTCCAACTATCGCCAGGTCCAACTCGGCGGCAAGTTCTACTTCTAAAACCCGAAGAAGGTATAAACCAGAAAGGCTCTCCCGTCTCCGGGAGAGCCTTTCTGGTTTATACAAGTCAGTACCGCCTGCTACCGCAGGCGGTACTGACTTAACGTCCGGGCCGCGCGAGCAGAATACGTATCTCACGCTCGCCCGCGCCGCCGCCGAAGCTGGAGCGCGGCACGCGCAGCAAGCCTTCGCGGTAGCTGTAAGACGAGGGCGGGAGCTTGCGCCCGTCCAGCTCCACGCCCGCGGGCGGCCGCGCCAACATCGCGCCGAAATCCCCCGCCTCGCGCAGGCGGATTGTGACGCGGCCGGCTTCGAGTTTTTGTGAGACGACGGCCGCCGGCCCGAGGTATTTATCGAGCAGGCCGAAGACGGCGACGCCGCGGGTCATCGGCACAAGGGTGAAGAGGTCGTGGCCGAAGTCCGCGAGGCTGAATTGGAGCCCCGCGTTCTTCCCCGTGAGGACCACCGCGCGCCCGCTGCTGCGCTGGTAAACGGCCACGGGCGCGGCCCCGCTTTCACCCGCCGGGAGAAGTCCCTCGACGTCCCCTGTGCCAATTCTTCCCGTCACGGTCTGCGAGCCCTTGTTGACGTTGAAGGCCGCGACCATCCCGGCCTTCAAGCCCGGCTGCGTGATGCGGCCGAAGACTTTCAGCGCCGCGGGCTCGAGCGCGACATCTGCCAACAGTACGTCTCTCGTCACCTGGCCCGGCTCGTCCAGCATCAGCAGTTTCCCGTCCGAGAAGGCGAGCGGGCGCACTATTTCGGCGCGCTCCTTGCCCGGCTCGTCCGTGATGTAGACGGGGCCGCCGCTCACAGCGCGCGCGACGGCGTGGAACTCGCCCCGCGCGTCGTGCGACTGGAACATGTCCCAGTCGGGGTAGGCGAAGTTCGCGGTCCAGTAGGCGTTGTAGGCGTTCTGGTAGACGTGGTCTTTCGGGTTGTGCGGGACCTCCGGCAGATAGTCGTCGCTGTTGCGCGCGACGTTCGACACGCTCCAGTTGAACGCGTTCTCCAGGGACATCTCCATGCAGTTGATTAAACTCAGGCCCGGCGAGAGCCCCACGTAGTCGCTGCGGCCCTCGCCGAAATATTTCCGCGCGGCCTCCTGCAAGTTGCGGTGCGAACCCCCGCCCGAAGCGAAGAGCGGCATCAGCCCGTCCGTGAACTTGACGTTGTTGCCCTGCCCGTCCACCTTGACGAAGTCGTAGCCCCACTCCTTGAGGCGCGCGTACCAGTCCGCGAAAAATTTCTCACCCTTCCCGTCGCGCGGGTCCGGCAGCGCCTTCCCGTCGAGCCCCTTGAAGAGCGCGTGCGCGCGCCCTATGTCGGAGTCGGCCTCCACGCCGTTCCAGTAGCCCTGAAAAGTGTGCCAGACGCCGACGTGCGGGATGCGGTACTCTCCGCGGAGCGTGCGGGCCAGGGCCGCCAGATCGCCCGGAAATTTTCTGGTGTCCGCGCCGTAAGCCGCGAGCTTCTGCTCGCGCACCGTGAGCCAGCCGTCGTCGACGAGCACGAAGCCCACCGGAATCTGCTTCTCGCGGAGTGAGCGCACGCTGTTCACGACCTTCTCCGCCGTCACCTCCTGCCCGTACGCGTTCCAAGAGCACCAGCCGAGCCACTCGAAGACCTCCGGGTAACTTTTGTCCCAACGCAGCCGCCCGTACTGTTTGCTCGCCGCGAACGCCACCTTGTAGACCTCGGGCGGCAGCCGGTACGGGTCGTTCGACACACTGTAGGCGAAGAGCGGGACGCGGCGCGGCGCGAACTCCGGGTCGTAGCTTGAGGCGGCGACGCGGAACTCGTAGCGGTAGTCGATCTCCGAGACGCCGACCTCGCCGATCATGCCGTCGCCCGCGAGCGGCACGAGCAGGTGGTAGTTGTCCTCGCGCACGCGCCGCCAGAGGAGCAGTTGGTTCGCTGGCCCTAGCAGCCTGTGGTCGGAGACGAACTGGGGCGAAGTCCAATAGAGCTTGAAGCGCTTGACGGCCATCCCGCGTTCGAAGCTGTCGAGGCCCATCACGAGTTGGACGCCTTCGCGCGCCGCGAGCGCCGGCCCCTCGTAATCCAGAAACGCGAGCAGCATGCGCGGCTCGCGGTAGAGCCTGATTTCGAGCGCGGCCTTGAAGGTCGGCACGCGCGCCGTCTGCGCCGCTGCGGGCTTCAGGCGGAAGCGCAGGCTCTCGTAGCTCCCGCTCTCGTCCGAGCCGGCCTGCGCGACCGCGGGCTCAAACTCGCCGATGAGCGAGGAGCCGTCACTGAAGCGCAGGCGCGGGCGCACGTTCATGAGCACGGGGCCGCCGGGAGACTTGACCTGTAGCAGCCCCCGCTCGACCGCCGCGGTGACGCCCGAGTCCGCCTGCGCGTTGCGGGCGGCGCGCGGGGTTTCCTGGGCCAGGATGTTAACGTCGAAGGCGAAGAGCAGAAACAGGTGTGCGAGCGCGAGCCGTTTGATGGTCATCGTCATCCTTATCCCGAGTCTCAAGTCTGTGGTATAAACATAACACGAATTACAACGCGCGCACCTGCCCGAACAAAAGTTTTCAGAATTCAAGGCCCAGAAGAATCAGATGAAAAAACACAAGCTCGCCTTGCTCTCTCTCCTCCTGCTCGCGCTCTGCGTCAACTGCGCCGCGCAGGAAGCCCGGCCGCAGAGGTCGGAGCGTCACCGCCTCATGCCCGTGCCGATGTCGGTCACGTTCCAGCCGGGGCGGCTGGCCGTCAGTCCGTCTTTCAGGGTGGCCGTGAAGGGTTTCAAGGACGCGCGGCTGCAAGGCGGGATAGAGCGGGCCGTCCGAAGGCTGGCCGAGCGCACAGGCTTCGAGTTGTCGCGCGCTCTCGGCACGGACCCGGCCGCAGCCTCGCTGGTCGTGGAGTGCAAGGGCCCCGGCTGGCTCATCCCCGCCCTGAACGAAGACGAGTCTTACAGCCTGAACGTCTCGGCCGAGCGGGCCACGTTGAGCGCGCCCACGGTCGTCGGCGCTCTGCGCGGCCTTGAAACCTTCTTACAGCTTCTGGAGGGGGACCGCGCGGGCTACTTCATCCCGCTCGCGCAGATAGATGACCGGCCGCGCTTCCCGTGGCGCGGGCTGCTGATTGACGTGTGCCGCCACTGGGAGCCGATGGAGGTCCTCAAGCGCAACCTCGACGGCATGGCCGCCGTCAAGCTCAACGTGCTTCACTGGCACCTGACGGAAGACCAGGGCTTCCGCGTCGAGAGCAAGCGGTTCCCGAAGCTGCACCAGATGGGCTCCGACGGGCTCTACTACACGCAGGACCAGGTACGCGAAGTCATCGCCTACGCGCGCGACCGCGGGATACGCGTCATCCCGGAGTTCGACATCCCGGGCCACTCGACCAGTTGGCTGGTCGGCCACCCGGAGTTGGGGAGCGCGCCGGGGCCGTATCAGATCGAGCGCAAGTACGGAGTGTTCGACCCGTCGCTCGACCCGACGCGCGAGGAGACTTACAAGTTTCTGGACAAATTTCTGGGCGAGATGGCGGCGCTCTTCCCGGACGCCTACATGCACATCGGCGGCGACGAGGTGACGGGCAAGCACTGGCGGCTCAACCCGCAGATTCAAGCCTTCATGCAGAAGAAGGGCTTGAAGGACAAGCACGCGCTCCAGGCTTACTTCAACCAGCGCGTCCAGCAGATTCTACAGAAGCACGGGAAGAAGATGGTCGGCTGGGACGAGATTCTGCACCCTGACCTGCCGAACACCATCGTCATACAGTCCTGGCGCGGGCAGAAGGCGCTCGTTGAGGGCGCGAAGAAGGGTTACACAGGCATCCTCTCGAACGGCTATTATCTGGACCACCTGCGCCCGGCGTCCTACCTCTACCTCGTTGACCCCGTGCGCGCCGACAGCGACATGACCGCCGAGGAGGCGGCGCGCGTCCTCGGCGGCGAGGCGTGCATGTGGGGCGAGTACGTCGGACCCGAGAACATAGACTCGCGCATCTGGCCGCGCATGGCGGCAGTCGCCGAGCGCTTCTGGTCGCCGCGCACCGTCGCGGACGTGGCGGACATGTACCGCCGGCTCGACTACGTCAGCGCGCAGTTGGAAGACCTCGGCCTGACGCACAACACCTATTCGGACAAGATGCTCAGGCGCATGGCGGGCCGCGTTGACACTGGGCCGCTCAAGACCCTGACGGACCTGGTCGAGCCGTTGAAGGGGCTCGGCCGGGAGAAGATAATCCAGATAACGCAGCAGACGCCGCTGACGAGAATCGTGGACGTAGCGGGGCCGGACAGCCGTCCGGCGCGCGAGTTCGCGCTGATGGCCGACGGGCTGCTCGCGGACGCGCCTCGCTTCCAGGTCCACCGCGAGGGCATACAGGGTCTGCTGGAGGAGTGGCGCAGGGTGCACCCGGCAATCTACGTCATGGCCGACGCGTCGCCCGTCATGCGCGACGCGGAGCCGCTCGCCAGGGATTTGTCGGAACTGAGTGGGGCGGGCCTCGAAGCGCTCGCGTACCTCTCGTCGGGCGCGGCCCCGCCCGCCGAGTGGCGCACTGAAAAACTGGCACTTATAGAGCGCGTCGCCGCGACCAAGAGGGAAGTCGAGTTCCCCATCATCCCGACCGTTAGACAACTGGTCACGGCGGCCGCAGAGCTTCCCCAACTCAACACCATGACCCCGGCGGACTGGAAGACGCACGTCGTCGGGCTCGCGAACCCGAAGAAGTAGTTTAAAAGCCCCGCCGCGGGTGCTTGAAAATGGCCCAGCACCGGAGTGCCGGGTGGAAGGGAGACAATAGAGGTCAAAAACATTTGACTCACCCCGCCAGTGGATTCTAAGCTAAACCATACTTGCTGCCATCGGGTCTGACGGCTCAAAGCCGCTTTTCCATTTGGCAGGTGATTAATTTTGTTCCTCCAACATCAGGCAATAAGCGTCGAAGAACTATCAGGAGGATTCGGCCTTGCTCTCACCACACCTGCGCAGTCTTACCCTTACATGTCTGTTGATGTTCTGTTCTGGCGTTGGCACAGCAGTCGCCGCGGTGCGAAAGGGTGCCCCTGTAGACTCTGCTAATGCTAACGCCGGTCTCTTCCCGCGGCGGGCAAGCTTTAATAGCAACGGCCCCGTGAAAGGTCTAAGAATTATTAGATCCATCCCCTATAAAACTGAGTATGCGATGGGCTTTACGACCGTGAGACTGGTGTTCGATGACGCCTACGCATACATCTCGACCCCGGACGGTCTTTATCGCACCTCTAAAACACTGAACCCGACGGAACCCCTGAAGTTAATCGGCTTTGAAAATAAGCAGATTACTAATCTGTACGTTCACAGGAACGTGCTCTACGTGCTTAAGGTCGGCGAGTGGACGGGCTCAGGGCGGGCCACCGATCACTCCTTCCTCAAGTCCGAGGATAGGGGGCAGACCTTCACCCCGATAGACAAAGACCTTGAAGATTGCCTGGGCGGGGGCTGCGCGTTCCTGACACCGACGCACGCCGAATTTGTGGGGAGCCTGATCTTTTTGAACGCGGGGGCGGGAAGAAATCTACTGGTCTCGAAGGATCAGGGCGCGAGCTGGTCCGCCCTTTCGGGCAGCCTCGAAATCTACGCGTGTTCGGAGCCGGCCTTCGAGTTAGTGGATAACAGGGTTCTGATGGGAGGGGAATGCCCGCTTGATTTCGCCTACCTGTGGGCCGGTGCCTTACAGCCGAACCTCCTGTCGTGGGTCCCCGGGCAAGAATTGAAACCAATCTCTACTCCCCCGCTTAACAATAGGAACTTCCAGTTCATAGAGCGGCGGGGCAGCAGTCCTCTCGTCTTTGCGGGCGTCGAAGGCGGATTATTGAAAAGCTTTGACGCGGGGCGCAGCTTCAGGTTCGTCATTCATTATCCTATAAACGGCACTGAACGAACGTACCCGTACGTGCGGCGCATTCTTTTCCCGGCAAAGCACCCGGATCTCTTTATCGCCGGAGGCTTCGACAAGGCGAAATCGGAAAATAGCTCCTATCTGGCTTACTCCACAGACCACGGCGAAAGCTGGGTGAACTTTTCATCGCTCACACACACGCCGGAGTTATCGCCCTATGATGTTGCTTTTCTCCGCGAAGACCCTCAGGGGCGAGTGCTCCTCGGTTTGGTCAGTAAGCAGACGCAGACCATAACCGTCGGCGAAGTTATGATCGAGATGCCCGCCGCCCCGACGCTGGTGACGGAGGCGGAATCGGGCCGGGCTCTGGCGCTTGACTCTGTGAGCACGGTGAGGGGCCCCTTCCCCTTAGTCTCAGCGAACCCCTTGAGTCCGGGCCGCCGCACCCGCATCTCGCTCTTCGCGCGGGACCTGAATTTGCTGCCGGGCGAAGGGCTTTCGGTCGTGACGGTGCAGGCAGAAGACTCACAGCAAAGAGTCTTCCAACTGCCGGTGGAATCTGTCAGCAAGGTGCCGAATTCCGAGTGGCTGACGCAGGTGGTCGTCAGACTGCCGGAAGAACTTCCGCGGGGCGAGGTGCAGGTTTCCATTCGCGTCCGGTCAGCCCCCAGTAATAAGGCACCCGTGACGATTAACTGAGCGCGAGGCGTGATCGATAGAAGCAACGTGAATTTTTGCCCCGAAGGGGTCACATAAGATAGCCGGGGTTGAGTTGCCAGGGACAACCTTACCTTGACGAATGCGACGCGTCCTCCGTGCCTTCGGGGAAGGAGGGCGGGGCGGCCTCCCGGTTTGTGGCCCATTTCGTGTTCGGCGCGCCGCCGAGCTTGTATTCGAGCGTCGCGCCGCCGGCAATCGTCTCGTAGGGCAGCCAGGTGCTCTCGTAGGGCTTCCCGTTCAGCCGCAGCTCCTGCACGTAAGGCGCGGAACCGGACGCCCCCTGCCCGACGATCTTCAGCTCCTTCCCGCCTTTTAATTTAATCGTGATTGACGGGAAGAGCGGGCTGTTGAGCGAGAAGCCGCCGACGCCCGGGATAATCGGGTAAAAGCCCACGGACGCGAAGACAATCCAGGACGAAGTCGCGCCGAGGTCGTCGTTGCCGGGCAAGCCCCCAGGGTCCGGCGTGAAGAGTTCCTTCAGCACGCGGCGCGTGATGGCCTGCGTCTTCCACGGCGCGCCCGCGTAGTTGTAGAGCCACGGCACGGGGAAGACGGGCTCGTTGCCTATGAAGAAGTAGGGGCGGTCGGAGCCCGCGTTGAATTCGGTGAAGAAGTGATCGAGGCGTTTGACGACCGCCTCGTCGCCGCCGATGCGGTCCATGAGAGTCCTCATGTTGTGCGGGATCATCCAGGTGTACTGCGTGGCGTTGCCCTCGACGTAACTCTTGTGGCTCTCGGGCCGCCACGGCAATTCGGGCTTGTAGAGCATCGCCTTGAAGTCGAAGCCCGGCAGCCACGAGCCGTCGGCCCAGCGGCCGCGTATGTAGCGCGTCTGCGGGTCGAAGAGGCGTGTCCAGAACTGCGCCCGGCGCATCATCTCGGCGTGCGTCTTCAGGTCGCCCTGTGCGCGCGCGAACTGCGCGAGGGCGAAGTCGGCCGTCTCGTATTCGAGCGCGACGGACGGCGACCCGCGCAGCCCCTTCTGCTCCATCGGGATGTAGCCATACTTGAAGAAGTCCGCGAGCCCCGGCCGGACGAGGTAGGTCTTCGATCTGGCCTCGGGGTCGGCCGCACCTTTCAGCATCACTCTCAACGCCGCGCGCGGGTCGAAGTCGCGGGCGCCAAAGGCCCAGGTGCTCGCGATGATTGGCACCGACGGGTCGCCGTACATCGCGCCGCTCTCGTCGTTGGCGACGGGCCACTTGGGCAAACCGCCTCCGCCCTGCTCGGCCATGTTGACGAGCGACTGCGCCATGTCGCTCGCCTCTTCGGGGAAGAGCCAGGCTTGCAGCGGCGAGAGGGAGCGGTAGATGTCCCAGCCCGAGAAGTTCGCGTACTGCGTGTGCCCGTGCGTCTTGTGCACGCGGTCGTCGAAGCCCAGGTACTCGCCGTCGGCGTCGCCGAAGACGTTCGGGTGGAGCAGCGTGTGGTAGAGCGCCGTGTAGAAGAGACGCGTCTCTGCTTCCGTGCCGCCGCGCACCTCGACGCGCCCGAGTGCCTCGTTCCAACGCGCACGCGCCTGCGCGCGCACCGCTTCAAAGTCCCACCCCTGATTCTCCGCGCGGAGGTTCGCGCGCGCCTTCTCGACGCTCACGTAAGAGAGACCGACCTTCATGCGGACGGTCGTGCCGGAAGTGGTGTCGAACGTGACGAAGCCTCCGGTCTGCCTTCCCCCTCGCGCCGGGCTCACGCCGGGCAGCACGCGTTCGCCGTCCCAGGAGCCGAAGGACTCGAACGGGCGGTCGAACTCCGCGGCGAAGTAGAGCGCGTAACGGTTGCGCGTGCCGCAGAAGGCCCCGCTCGCGACCATCCCCGTCATGCGCCGGTCGCCCTCCGCGCGCCACTCCGCCTCCTGCACGCCGGTCGCGTTGCGCCCGACGTTAACAATCAGCGTCGCGGGCTTGCCCTGTGGGAAGTCGAAGACGGCGAAGCCCGTGCGCGTCGTCGCGCTCAGACGCACCTGCACGCCCGACTCCAAAGCGACCTCATAGAAGCCTGGCGAAGCGCTCTCCTTTTCGTGCGATAACTTCGAGACGTAGTCGGCCGGCGACGTGGCCGGCGACTTCTCGACGCGTCCCGCGATTGGCATCAGGGGCACGTCGCCGAAAATGGGGCAGCCCGGCCCGCTCAGGTGCGTGAGGCTGAAGCCGCGTATGGCCGTGTCGTGGTGGGCGTAGCTGCCGCGGTCTTCGGGGCCGAAGCCTTTTTCAGTGTCGGGGCTGAACTGCACCATGCCAAAGGGAACGGTCGCGCCGGGGAAAGTGTTGCCACTCGCGTTCCCTCCGAGGTAGTCGGGCAAAGGCGAGTTCGCCGTTCCGACGAACGGGTTGACGTAACCCGCGGCGTCGAAGGGGCGCGCCGCGAGCGCCTGTCCCTGCCCGCGCGTTTGTGCCGCGGCGGAGGGCGCGAGAGCGAACAGGAGGGTTAAAAATGCGGAAAGCGTTCTCTTCATCATCGGTTGCACGCCTTGCTCCCGCGGGGCGAAGACTTTAAAGATTACTTGCGAGCCAGTCGCAGCGAAGCGACCTTTGCGGGGTCGGTCGCGCCTTTTATTAACCACTCGCGCGCGAGACGGCGCACTGCCTCAGGGTCTTTGCCTGCGACCCCGAGTAGCGAGTAGAAGTCGCGGCGCTCGGTCTCTTCGTTCTTCATGCTCCACAGGTCTAGACCGAAGGGCGCGAAGTGGCTGGGGTAACGCTTGTAGGACTCGTCGTCTGCGTCGTGCGCCTGACTGTTCAGCCAGCCCACGGGCCAGTGGTCCCAGGTCAGCGTGCGCCAGCCCCAGCCGCCGGTGGCCTTGTCCGAGTGCTCCTTGAGGCGCGTCGTCTCGTGCGCGAAGCCGGAGGCGTCGCCGACGACGCAGAAGGGCGAGCCGTCCGCGAGCGGGATGATGGAGGCGGTGCCACGCGCGTCGTCAATCTCCTTCCACGGCGAGCCCGCCCGGCGCGAAGTCCCGGCCCACGGCTGCCTGGGCTTCGGCGCGCGCTTCCAGAAGATGTCCACGCGCGCCCGCGAAAAAGCGTCCACGCCGACGAAGGCGCGGCTCTCGCCCGTCGAGGGCTCCTGTGCCAGAACGTCGAACCACAGTTTCCCGACCGGGCTCATGACGATCAACTCAATCGGCTCGCGCGCGTAGCCGCGGTCGTCGCCGGGCATCAGCGAGTGGTAGCGCTGACGGCGCAGGATGAGGCCGTTGGGGAAGGCCCAGAAATCTTCGACGCCGCGGAAGGCGGCGGCCCCCGTCTTCATGTTGACGCCCGTGTAATGCCAGCGCACCCAGACGCGCCGTGGGCCATTTTCGATTACTTCCACGAAACTGTTGCGCTCCTGCCGGCCTGGGTCGTTGAACAATTCGGCCCAGCCCTGGTTGCCCTCGAAGAACTGGTAGGAGACGGCCGCGCCCGACGGCAGCTCGAACCAGGGGCAATAACTCGCCTCGTGCGAGAAGACGAAGCGGTAGTCGAAATCTTTCCAGAAGATGACGAAAGCTTTCTTAGGGTTGAGGTCCGCGTGCGGCGGCGAAGGGAAGTCGCCCGCGTAGTTCCCGTAGACGTAATCCGAGACCTCGGCCACGGAGACGCCGGTCGCCCGCATGACCTTCAACTCGGACATGGTCACGGGCTTCGTTAAACGGAACGGCGAATCGTCGCGCCGCTGCGCCGCCGCGTGATGACAGGCGAAGAAGAGTAAAACGATTATGGTGGCTCTTCTCATATGGTCATTTGTGATCGAGTTTACTCCCGCGCCCGCTCCAGCGTGTCGTAGAGCGGGTGGGCCGGGCGCACCTGCTCTCCCTCGTCAGAGACGGTGACGGCGAGGATGCGAATCTTGTCGTTGTTCGGCAGCGTGAGCGTGCGCGCGCCGGGTGGCAGCTCTATGACGCCCGCGAAGAGGTAAGAGTAGGCGTAAGCCTCGCTCTTGCCATCGGCGGTGTGGCGGTGCGAGGCGAACCAGGCGAGCGGCGTGCGTTTGATGAAGCCGGGCTTGATGCCTGTCATCTCGGCGTAAGGGTCAGTGCGCGTTTTCGGCGCGGACGGGTCCGGCGGATTACTCGGCGGAACAGCTACCTCCTTCGCGAGCCACTGGCGGTTGTCCCACTGACCTACGAAGCCGCTCGCGTAAGGGACGGTCAGCTCGACCGCGCGCTCGCCGGCGCGGAAGGTCGCGCGCTGATCGCCTTCGGCCGAGGCCGCCAGGATGTAAGCCCGTGTGTATTTGCCCGCAGGGAGATTTATTGTCTGCCCGCGTGGGACGAGCGCGTTCGGCTTCGTCGCGGGCGCGAGGTTGAAGCGGACGCCCGCGTAATGCAGCTCGCGGGGCAGCATCTCGGCGGGCAAGCTGTTCCCGGCGGCGTCGAAGCCTGCGGCCGCCTTCGTGTCGTGCGGACTCGACGCCGTGAGGTCGTAAGGCAAGTCGAGCGGGCGCGACTGCGGGACGCCGAGCCTCACGCGCGGCGGCGCGAGCTTGAGGGCGAAGGTGCGTAGCTGGTAGGGGCCGAAGTCCGTGACCAGCTCGCCGTTCGAAACGGTCGCTCGGCCCACCGGCTGCTCTTGCCCGTTGACTTCGCGCGCGGCGACGATTGGGCCGGCCAACTTGACGCGAACGCTGTCGAGCTTCTTGCCGTCGAGTTCGACCAGGCGGACGACCACCTCGTCGCTCTCCTCCGCGCGCTTGAGCGCCAGCACGCGGACGCGGCTCCCGCTGACGCTCATGAGCGAAAAGCTTTTCCCCAGCGCGCCCTTGTGCCGCGGACTCTCGAAGGCCATGAGCGGCTGGTTGAGGCGTTGCGCCTGCCAGTCTGTCTGCCCGCGACGCCAGTCTCCGGCGTGGGCCGCGAGGCCGTAAACGAACTCGTGGCGACCCCAGTCCTGCGTCGTCTGGTCGTGGTAATCGCGCCCGTTGCCTTCGCCGAGGCCCGGCGTGTAGAGCAGCGTCAGGCGCAGCGTGTTGTCGGCGGGCTTGTCCGAGCCGTACTTGCAGTCCGAGAGCACGGTCACGCCGTACGTGCCTGACTTGTCCGTCAAATCGAACCACTGGTGCGAGGGGACTTCGAACTTTCTCTCGTCGTTGTTGCCGCGCTCGATTGTGCCGACGCCCCAGTTGTAAGTCGCGATAGAATTCGACGCCGTCAGCGGGAAGGTGGCCTTCAGCGTGGCGGCCTCCGTCTTCCAGTCGATGACGTTCGCGAACTCCACGCGGCCGCCCGCGCTCCCGACCGAGAGGCGTATGGTCTGGACGAACCTTGAGCCTTCCGCCTCGCGTGACACTTCGAGCGCCACGCGGGCCGGGCCGTTCTCCGCTATGCGAATTTTCGCGGGGCCTCCGACGTGTGCGCGCGGCGGCTTCTGCCGGTCGGCCCAGTCCATGTTCCACGCGGGCCAGTCGCGCGGCCTCTCGGTCTGCAACGCGAGGCGCAGGGGCGCGGCGAGCAACTCCTTGCCGAGCGTCCTGTCGAAGAGGCTCACCACGTCTCCGTTCTGATCCAGCTTCAAGCGGTAGCGGGCATTTTCCAGAGACGATTCTGTGACCTTCAACGTAGATGGGAGAGAAGTCTGTGCGTCCGCGGCGCGCACGTCGAAAACGGCGTAGCCCACCGAAGGCACTCGGGCGAGAAAGAGTATCCGCGCCGCCCCGTCGCTCCCGCCCGCGACCTGGGCGGGGACTTCCGCGCCATCCGGGGCGAAGACGCGTACCGCCTTCGGCACCCCGTCGGGAAATCTGACCGTGGCTTCCACCACGTCGTCGCGCTCAATGTCGAGCGGGTTGTAGACGACGACGGCCGCGCCCTCGACCCGCGTGTCCAGCCCGGAGGAGATCGATTCGGTCGCGCTCGTCAGCACGCCCGCGAACTGGTTCATCGCCACCACGTCGTCGTTCCACGAAAACTCGAACGCCTTCGGCGTCGCCGTCCCAGGCAATATGTCGTGGAACTGCCCGCCCATGACGAGCGTCCACGCGCTGTTGAGTCTTTCAATCGGGTAAGCGCGGCCGCCGAGCCACAGCGCGGCGACCGAAGCGCGCTCGGCCGCGTCGGCCAGCAACTCGTTCTGCCGGTTCCAACGCTTCTGGTAAGTCTGCGAAGTGATGGAGCCCGCGGAGTGGTTCGTCAAAAGGAGTTCGCCCTTGTAGCGCGGGAGCCGCGCCGCCTGCTCGGGCTTGATGTCTACGAACATCTGCTCGGCGGTGGCCGCGCGGACGCGGATGGGGCCGTCGCCGACTTTGACGGGCGTGCCGGGCATGTCGACCGGCGGGATGACCGGCGGCGGGGGCGGCAGGACGGTCATTTTTTGGCCCACGACCGCGTCCAGGAGTTTGACGGAGAACTCGCGCGGCGCGCCGCCTATGTCGCCCGTGCCGAAGTAGGTGTAGTCGGTGAAGAGGCCGCTCACCTCGCCGTTGCGCCGGATGCGCGTGGGCCAGTCAACGGGCGTGTAGTTGACGGCCGGGTTGGCGGCCGACGCCGGGGGACTCTTGCTGTAGTCCTCGCGCACGTTGCTCGTGTAGTCGCGCGGGTTGAAGGCGGCGATGACGCCGCGGCCGTCCGGCCCCTCCCAGACGCCGACGTTGAAGGGGACGCCCGGCGGCGTCCTCTCGGGCGAGTCGGGGCCGCCGACCTGCGCGGCCGAGCCCCAGTAGAGTTTCTGCGTCGTGAAACCTCTGAGCCCCATGTGGGCCAGAATGCTGGGGAGCGACGAGGGGAAGCCGAAGCTGTCGGGCAGCATGTACTCGGCCGACGCGCGGCCGAACTCGCGGCGGAAGTACTGGCTGCCGTAAAGAATCTGCCGGACGATTGACTCGGCCGAGAGCGTGTTGGCGTCGCTCTCCTCCATCGCGGAGCCGGAGGGGAACCAGCGCCCGGCGGCGACGTAACTCTTCAGCCGCGCGTAATCCCGCGGCCAGTACTCCTTCATCATGCGGTAGCGGTTCGCGCCGCTGAAGTTGAAGACGTAGTTCGGGTATTTCTCGAAGAGCGCGAAGTTGTCGCGCATCGTGCTCGGCAGATACTCGTTGATGACCTGCGGGTACTCCCAGCGCCACTGCGTGTCCAGGTGCGCGTAGCCCACGACGTACAGCGTCGGCTCCTTCGTCAAGTCGGGCGCTGGCGTCTGTGCCAGAACACCAGCGGCCAGGACCGCGTGCGCCAGTAAAAGTGAAAGGGAGCATTTAGCGTTTAGCAGCATCGGCAGTATCTCTCCTCATCCATAGAACGGGGACCTCAAGCGGGCGCACGTTCCAGCCCGTCAACGTGACTATCATCTGTCCGCGCGTGGCGGCCGCGGGGACTTCGATAGTCACGCGCCGCATCTCGCCTGGGAGCAGCGAGAAGAAGTTGTCGCTCTGGTAGGCGGGCAGCACGGGCGCGTTGTCTCTCGCATCGCGCAGCGTCAACTGAGTCGCCAGGGCGATGCCGGACTCTTGGTTGATTACGCCCACGTGAACGAGCGTCGAAGGGCCTTTGCGCTCGGCCGCGACAATCGCGCCGACCCCCACCGGGGCCAGGTCGCTGAGTTTCCTGTAGTCGGCTTTACGCGCGGCGTGCCAGTAGAAATTCTCGGACAACAATTGTCCCGCCGCGTCGCGGAGTTCGAGCTTGATGAAAATCAGGCTCTCCGCGGTCCGCTGCGGAATCTCTATTTTGAAAGTCTCCGCGGCCGCGTTGGCCTGCGCCGAGAGTTTTTCTTCGCGCGTGAAAATCTCTTCCGCCGCGGGCGAGAAGACGCGCGCGCGCAGCCGCAGGTTTTCGAGAGGCCGCGTCGTGTTGTTGATGACGGCCGCCTCCATCCCAGGCAGGTTGAGTTGGACGTGCACGGGCTCGCACGCCTTCTTGATGCCGTAGAACGAGCCGTGCGCGCTGTAGTCCGAGCTGTACATCTGCCACACCATGCTCGGCCACGCGGGGTGCGTCATCCACATCAATCTCCCGCTGTTCGGGCTCCACAGGTGCGCGTTGTAGCCCTCGAACATGGCGCGGTGGCTCGTGTAGTTTAGCAGTTGGGCCTTCCGGTCAAACTCCTCCAAACTTTGCGGCGCGCCCAACTCTTCCTCCATCGCCTTGACGAAAGCCTTGACCTCCTGGCCGCCCTTCGAGTGCCAGTCGTGGTAAGACCAGGCGTCGCCCGGCGGCCAGCGGTCCGCGGGCGGAAGCATCGTCTTCATGGTGTCGAGCGAAGGCGGCGAGGGCAAGCCGATCTCGGTGGAAAAGCCGCGCGCGCGGGTCGTAAAAAACTTCTCGGGGTCGCCGTAGTGCCAGGGGCCGCTGTCCTGCAAGTTGACGCTGCGCGAGTTCGGGATGTAGTAGCGCGTCCCGTCCAATTTTCGGACCAATTCGTCGAGCCCCTCGTTGATGGCGGGCGGCGGGACGCCCTCGTTGCGCCCGCACCAGATGACCACGGACGGGTGGTTGCGGAAGCGCAGGATGGTGTCGCGCGCGTTGGCGAGAAAGAGCGCGGGGTCCGCGGGCTCAAGATTAAAATCCTGCGTCGAGAGCCAGAAGTCGTTCCAGACGAGCAGGCCGTACTCGTCCGCCAGGTCGAAGAACACTTCCTCCGTGCTCTGGCCGGCCCAGTTGCGAATCATGGTGAGGTTGGCGTCGCGGTGCAGCCGGAAGTACGGCTCAAGGCGCTCGCGCGAGACGCGCTTGCGCGAATCGTCCAGGCCCCAGTTGCCGCCCTTGCAACTGATGCGCACGCCGTTGACGCGTATGACGAGAAAGGGCGAGGCGCGCCGGTCGTCCAGATTTTTGACGGCCGCGGATTTCTCGCCGCCGGGCGTGAAGGAAGCCACCCAACCTTCGGGGGATTCGACCATCCCTTTGTGGCTCACGTCGACGACGTGCCGGCCCGCCTCGGCCGCCGGCGCGAACTCCACGCGGCGCAGGCGGCCCCGTCCGTCGCGCAGCGTCAATTCGTAACTGACCTCGCGTATGCCGAAACGCAAACTGGTCTCGTCCGACTCGCCCGCGCGCGTCGTGAACCTGACCGTCAGGTGATAAAGCTCCGGGCGGCCGTAGCCGTTGGGCCACCAGAGCCGCGGAGCTTTGAGCGTCAACTCGGGGAAGTCTGCCGGGGAGAGTTTCGCTTCCGTCGCGCCGGGAGGGACGGTCATCGCGCGGCGAACGCGTACGCCTTCGAACGTCGCTTCGAGGACGCCCGACGCCGCGCGCCCCGTGTCGTTCCTGAGCGGCACCGTGAGCGCGACACTGGCGCGCGTGGTGTCCGGCAGGGGGAGGCGCGTGACGACGTGCACGTCCCCGAGCTCGACGGGGCCGGTGGCTTTGAGCGTGACCTCCTGCCAGAGACCTGTGTTGCGGTCGCGTACGCCCGGAATCCAGTCCCAGCCCTCCGTGCAGATGAAGGTCGGCCCGTCCAGGCACATCGCGCCGCCGTTCGGGCCCGGGCCAGCTTTGACAGACTGCTCGTGCGGGATGCCTGGGTGCGGTGGGGGAGAAACGCGCACCGCGAGCGCGTTCGGCCTGCCCGGAATAAGAAGACGGCTCACGTCGAACTCGCCGCGCGTGAACGCACCCCTGATCTCGCCGAGGCGCGTGCCGTTCAGCCAGACGGCGGCCGCGTAGTTGATGCCGTGGAAAGTGATTTTAAAGCGTCGGCCCCTGAGCGACGCGGCGGGCGTGAACTCCGTGCGATACCAGTAGTCCTGCTTGTTCAGGCTCTCGGGGATGGCGAAGTTGTTCAGCCCGTAGTCGGGGTCCGGGTAGACGCCGCGGTCGATGAGCGTGGTCAGCACTGTGCCAGGAACCGTCGCCTCCATCCACCCGGCGGCCCTGAAACCGGCGGTCGAAATCGCGGCTCCGTCGGCGGCAGCCTTAGGCGCTTCGATCAACTTCCACCCGCCCGCGATGGCCCAGTTATTTCCGCCGCGCGGCGCGAGCCGAGGCTTGCTCGCCCCGGCGGGCCGCGCCGCGGGCTTCTGCAACTCGCCCGCAGACTTCGGGAGCGTGGCCGCGTCTTGCGGGGCGCTGAGCCCGCCCTGTCCCTTCGTCTGAACGGGCCACGTCTTCGGGGCGGCTTCTTGATTGACACTCCCACCTTGCGGGGCCGCGGATTGCAGGACACCCGCAAAAATCATAAGCCACGACAGAAGGATGAGACTGTAACGGGTCACGGAATCTCCGTCGCCTTCCCGCCAACGGCGAAGCTGCCGGTCAAGACCTCCGTGGTCTGCGCGTCGGCGCGGCCCGTGAAGCCCGGCTGCTTGCCGCCGACGGAGACGCGGAACTCTCCGGGTTCGACGACGCGGCGGCCCCGCTCGTCAATCAGGGCCAAGTCGGCCGGGGCCAGCGTGAAGGTGACGCGCCTGTGCTCGCCGGGCCTGAGATGAATTCTCTGCACGCCGCGCAGCGACCTGAGGGGGACGGCCGCCGAGGCGACCACGTCCGTCAGGTAGAGCTGCACGACCTCGTCGCCCTCGCGCCCGCCCGCGTTCTGCACGTCGACGCTGATTCGCACACTCTCGGTCGGCTTCACCTGCTTCGCACTCAACTTCAAGTCGGCGTACTCGAACCTCGTGTAGCTCAGGCCGTGGCCGAACGGGTAGAGCGGCTGGCCCTTGAAGTAGCGGTACGTCTTCCCGTCCAGCCTGTAATCCGTGAACGGCGGCAGATCGTCCGCGGACTTGTAGAAGGTGACGGGCAGGCGGCCCGCAGGGTTGTAGTCTCCGAAGAGCACGTCGGCAATCGCGGCCCCACCCTCCTCGCCGGGATACCACGCCTGTAGGATGGCTGGCACATTTTCGTCGGCCCAGTTGACGGCCAAGGCGCTGCCGCTCAGCAGGACGAGGACGACCGGTTTGCCAGTGGCGTGGACGGCCTTGAGCAACTCTTCCTGGGCTTTCGGCAGTTCGAGTCGTGTGCGGTCGCCGCCGCGAAAGCCTTCGGTCTTCACGTCCATCTCTTCGCCTTCGAGCTGCGGCGAGAGCCCGAGCGCCATGACGACAACGTCTGCCTCCTTCGCCTCCGCGATGGCCTCCTCGCGCAGACTCTGTGCCAGATTCGGCGGGCCCCAGACCAGGCGCAACTCGCCGTTGGCGTAGCGCTCGTAATACTCCACGCGCAGCCTGTACTCGCGCCCCGCTTCGAGCGCGACAGGCTTGGTCACGGTCCTCGCGCTCCCGTCGCGCCAGTTCTCGACCAGCAGTTGGTCGTCCAAAAAGACGCGCACGGCGTCGTCGGCCCTCGCGCCCAACTCGTACGTGCCGGAAGTCGCGGGGACGAGCTTGCCCGCCCACCTGGCCGAAAAATTGTCTGTGGGAAGTTGCGGTACGGGCGCGTTCGTGAACCAGTTGAAGTTGAGCTGCTCGTCAACCCTGGTCGCGACGGGCTTACCCTGCAATTCCTTGTTGTCGAAAAATTCCCCGCGCAGCTCGCGCAGGACGTTTGCCGGAACTGGCACAAGCGCCTCGCCCGTCAGCGTGGTGCCGAGCGCGTAAGTGACTTTCGCGTCGCGCCCGCCCGCGCCCAGGAGCTTGCTCCTGATGCCTTCGAGCGGCGTCGTCCAGGCGGAGGGCACGCCGTTGTAGTTGCCGACGAGCGATTCGAGCAGGTCCGCGTTCGGGCCGATGACGGCGACCGTTTTGACCTTCTCCCGACTGAGCGGCAGGAGGTTGTTGTCGTTCTTCAGGAGGACGATTGACTCGCGCGCGGCCTTCCGGGCCAATTCGCGGTGCGCGGCCGAGTCGTTGGCCGAAAAGGGAATCTTCGAGTAGGGGACGGCCTCCGGCGGGTCGAACATGCCGAGGCGGAAGCGCGCTTCGAAGAGGCGCTTGACGGCCGTGTCGATCTCGGCCTCGGTGATGAGCCCCTGTTTGACTGCGGGGATGAGCGCCCTGTACTCGTAGCCGCAGGTCAAATCTGTGCCAGCCTTGACGGCGACCGCCACGCCCTCTTCCTCGGTCTTCGTGAATTTGTGGTTCTTGTAGATGTCTGCGACGGCGTCGCAGTCGGAGACGACGTAACCCTTAAAGCCCCACTCGTCGCGCAGTATGTCCGTCATCATTCTCTTGCTCGCGCAGACGGGCTCGCCGTTGAGGCTGTTGTAGGCGCACATGACGGAGTGAGCCTTGCCCTCGACGATTGCCGCGCGGAACGCGGGCAGGTAGGTCTCCCTCATGTCCTTCTCGGTCGCTTTGGCGTCGAAGACGTGGCGCTCCGGCTCCGGGCCGCTGTGCACTGCGTAGTGCTTGGGCGTCGAGATGACTTTGAAGTAACGCGGGTCGTCGCCCTGCATCCCTTTGACGAAGGCGACGCCGAGGAGCGAAGTCAGATACGGGTCTTCGCCGTAAGTCTCCTGGCCGCGCCCCCAGCGCGGGTCGCGGAAGATGTTGATGTTCGGAGACCAGAAGGTGAGGCCGTAAAAACGTTTCCTGAAGTCGCGGCGGACTGCGTCGTTGTACTTGGCGCGCGCCTCGTCCGAGATGGCCGTGGCGACCGTGTGCATCAGCGCGGGGTTCCACGTCGCGGCGAGTCCGATTGACTGCGGGAAGACGGTCGCGTGGCCCGCGTAGCCGACGCCGTGCAGCGCCTCGTTCCACCAGTCGTAAGCGGGGACGTTCAGCCGCTCGATGGCCGGGGCCTTGTTCATCATCTGCGCGACCTTCTCCTCCAGAGTCATACGCGAGACGAGGTCGTTCACGCGCCGCTCGACGGGGAGTTTCGGGTTGAGATAATCCGGCGACGATGCGGAAAGTTTAGTCTGCCCTTGAACGGCCAGACACGGAAGGAAAAGTTGAAGGCAGAGCGCGACCACCATCACCCGCCTGAGATGTCTCGAAGCGACCTTCGCCCCGCGCGAGAAAGGCATCACTCGTCTCCTGTCTTCTATCTCTTCACTTCCAGTATGACCGCCTCAAAGGGCGCGAGGCTCAACTCTCCCCGCACGTCCCTGTTCTCCGCAGCCGCCTGATTGCTCAGCCTCACGCGGAGGCCGCTGTTCTTACCGACGGCACTTTCATCGAGCCGGAGCTTGCGGCCCTCGCCGCTCATGTTGAGCGCGACGATCATCGTCTGGCGCGGGGTGCTGCGGCGGTAGGCGTAGACGTGCGGGTCCGCGCCGAGGGACGCGTAATCTCCGTCGAGCAGCGCCGGGCTCCGGCGGCGCAGGCCAATCAGCCGCTTGTAAAAGTTGAGAATCGAACCCGTGTCTTTCTCCTGCGCGACGACGTTACGCGAGGCGGCTGACGACGGAATCTTGAGCCACGGCCGACCAGTAGTGAAGCCTGCCTGCGCGCTCGCGTCCCACTGCATCGGCGTGCGCTCGCCGTCGCGCCCCTTGTTGGCGGGCCAGTAGCGCTTGCCCACGGGGTCCTGCACTTCGTCAATCGTCTGCGGCTCGGTCGTCACCATCCCGATCTCCTCGCCGTAATACAAAAAGGGCGAGCCGCGCAGGGTGAGCAGCATCGTCGCCGTCAGCTTGGCTATCAGGTCGTTGTTCTTCCCGTCGCCGTAGCGGTCGTAGTGGCGCGGGATGTCGTGGTTCGAGAGCACGTAGGTCGTCCAGCGACCCTGCAAGGCTTTCTCCGAAGCCTCTATGACGGAGCGGAAGACGCTTGCGTCGAGCGTAGTGCGCGCCTTGTCCATCACGAGGAAGAAGTTGAAGGGCAGGTGCACGCCGTTGTTCGAGGGGCCGTAGTAGCGCATCAGCTCCTCCCACTTCGGCACGTACGCCTCGCCTATCAGCACGCTCTCAGGGTTCACACGGTCGCTGAAGGCGCGCAGCCGCACCATCACGTCCTGTATCTCTGGCAAATCGCGGTTGTACTTCTTCTCCTGCAAGTGCTCGCCGGTCGTCGTGCCCGGCCGCAACTCCGGGAGCACCGGGTTGTCGCGCAGTTGCGGGTCTTCGAAGAGATAGTTGACGGCGTCCAGACGGAAGCCGTCCGCGCCGCGCTTGAGCCAGAAGCGAACGGTCTCGAACATGCGCCGCTCGACTTCGGGGTTGCGCCAGTTCAGCTCGGGCTGCTGCGAGTAGAAGTAGTGGTAGTAGAACTGGCCCGTTTTCTCGTCCATCGTCCAGGCGACGGGGCCGAAGGAGGAAGACCAGTTGTTGGGCAGCGAGCCGTCGGGCTTCGGGTCGCGCCAGACGTACCAGTCGCGCTTCGGACTCGTGCGCGACGAGCGCGACTCCTTGAAGAAGGCGTGCTGGTCGGAGGTGTGGTTGAGCACGAAGTCGATGACGACTTTAATCTTGCGCTTGTGAGCCTCTTTGACCAGCCGGTCGAAGTCCGCGAGCGTGCCGAACTGCGGGTCCACGGCCTCGTAGTCGCTCACGTCGTAGCCGAAGTCCACCTGCGGAGATGGATAAAAAGGAGTAATCCAGAGCGCATCAACGCCGAGGCCCGCGAGGTAGTCGAGCTTAGAGGTGATGCCGTTCAAGTCGCCTATGCCGTCGCCGTCCGAGTCCTTGAAGCTGCGCGGGTAAATCTCGTAAAAGACGGCGTGCTTCCACCAGGGCGCGTCGGACTTCTGCGCCAGGGCGGAAAGATTCAGCGGCGCGATGACGAGCAGGAAGACGGCGAGCAGGCGCGGGGCCGCGGCCGTTTGACGTTTTCGCATCTGAGAGAACTACCTTTCCGACCGAATCAGCCCCGCAAGGGGCCGTAGGAAATTAGCCGGTGGCGAAACCACCGGAAAGTTGGCCCATTCATGTTTCCGCCCTGGAGGGGCGGCGGAGTGTCCCTCTCTGGTGTCCCTGCCGGGACGCAAACCTTTTCTCGAATTGATTCCGGCGGCCGCGCAAACTCCGTTTGCTTGCCACCGGCTAATCTCCGTCATCCCTTCGGGATGTTTTCCAGAGCTTGCCCTCCCAGAATCAGAGCGCCGTGGATGCCGCTGTCGCCGCCGAGCGACGCCTGCAAGATTTGCACCTGCTCGACCGGGAGAATCTTCACGCGCTCGGAGAGCAGCCGGCGCAAGGGGGCCAGAAGCTGCTCGCCCGCGCTCGCCACGCCGCCGCCCAATATGATCGCCTCCGGCGCGAGCGTGACGACGACGCCGCTCAACCCGTGCGCGAGGTATCGAATCGTCTCGTCCCACACATTTTGGGCCAGCGGGTCGCCCTCGCGTGCGGCTTCCGCCACCAGCTTCGCGGTGACTTCGCCGGGCCGGTTCGCGAGCAGGGAACTCTGTACACCTTCCTGCAATCGTTCGCGAGCGCGCCGCGCGATGCCCGTCCCCGAGCAGAGGGATTCCAGACAGCCGCGCGAGCCGCACCCGCACGGCGGGCCGCCGTCGAGCAGCACGGGAATGTGGCCCACTTCGCCGGCCCCGTCGCCCAGCCCGTAAAAGAGTTCGCCGCCGAGGATGATGCCGCCGCCGATGCCCGTCGAGATGGTGAGGTAGACGATGTTGCTGAAGCCGCGGCCCGCCCCCCGCCTGTGTTCGCCGAGCGCGGAGGCGTTGGCGTCGTTGTCCAGCAGCGCCGGGGTCTTGAGCGCGCGCTCGACAATCTCCACGACGGGGAACTCGTCCCACCCGGGGAGGTTCGGCGGCGAGAGAATCAGGCCGCGCCTGCGGTCGAGCGGCCCCCCGCAGCCGATCCCGACCGCCGCGGGGCGCGCGCCCAACTCGGCGCTCATCCTCAACAACTCTTTGACGGCGTCGTCCAGAACCCCGTGCGGCCCAAGTTCGAGCCGCGTGGGGAAGCGCGCGAGCGCCAGCATTTGACCGCTCGTGTCCGCCAGCGCCACGGCGATCTTGGTCCCGCCGATGTCTATGCCCGCGATAATCTCATTCTTCATTGAGCCGCTTGTTCGAACTTTCTCGGGAATCGGAATTTCGGCCTGCCTGTCTTCAATCTTAATCGAATCAGGCCGCGTGTCGCGTGTGGCCCGTGGCGCAGGACATGACGGCCTCGGGCGTGGCGTGCGCGCGCGCGAACTCGCCCGTCACACGCCCCTCGTGCAGGACGACGACGCGGTCGGAGAGGCCGAGGACTTCGGGCAGCTCCGACGAGACGAGCACGATTGCCAGCCCCTCGCGCGCGAGCTTGTTGATCTGCGTGTAGATTTCCTGCTTCGCGCCTATGTCTATGCCGCGCGTCGGCTCGTCGAGGAAGAGCACGCGCGGGTTGGTCAGGAGCCACTTCGCGAGCACGACCTTCTGCTGGTTGCCTCCCGAGAGTGTGCCGGCGATTGTTGAAAGATTTCGTGCCTTGATCCGCAGCTCCTGCATGGCGCGCTGCCCCTCTGTGGCCTCCGCGCTCGCGTTCGTCACGTAACGCCCGGACAGTTGCGGCAGATTCGCCAGCGTCATGTTGTTCAGGATCGTCTGTTCGAGAATCAGGCCGAGCCGCTTGCGGTCTTCCGTGACGTAGCCTATGCCGTGCGCGATGGCGTCCGACGGGCTCTGAATCCTCACGGGGCGGCCGCCGACGAAGACCTCGCCCGCAACGCGGCCTGGGTGCGCGCCGAAAATCGCCGTCAGAAGCTCGCTCCGGCCCGCGCCCATCAGGCCCGCGATGCCTAAGACCTCGCCGCCGCGCACGCTGAAGCCGACGCCATCGACCAGGAGTTTCCCAGGCACGTTCGGGTCTTCGACCACGACATCGCGCGCCTCGAAGACGACTTGGCCCAGGGCGTGCCCCGTCTGCGGGAAGATGTCGTTCACCTCGCGGCCGACCATCAGACTGATGACGCGCGGCTGTGTCATCTCGGCCGTACTGTGCGTCCCGACGGTGCGCCCGTCGCGCAGCACCGTGATGCGGTCACTCAAGCGAAAGACCTCTTCCAGCTTGTGCGAGATGTAGACCATGCCTATGCCGCGCAGCCGCAGCTTGTCCAGGATGCGCGCGAGCGTTTCGACTTCCGCGTCGGCGAGTGCCGCTGTCGGCTCGTCGAGCACGAGGATGCGCGCATCGTGCGAGAGCGCCTTGGCGATTTCGATGAGCTGCTGCTGGCCGATGCCGAGGTTGCGCACGGGCGTGCGCGGGTCAATCGGGAGGTGGAGTTCATCTAACAGGCGTTTGGAATTTTTATAAAGCTCGTCCCAGAGGACGACGCCGAAGCGGCGCGGCTCGCGGCCGAGGAAGATGTTCTCGGCGACCGTCATGTCCTTGATGAGGGACAGTTCCTGGTAGACGATGGCGATGCCCGCGGCGTCCGCGTCGCGCACGCTCTTGAAGCGCTGGGCCTCGCCGCCGATGAAAATCTCGCCGCCGTACTCCGGGTGGGGGTAGACGCCGCCGAGGACTTTCATCAGCGTGGACTTGCCCGCGCCGTTCTCGCCGACGAGCGCGTGTATCTCGCCCGCGCGCAGGTCGAAGGTCACGCCGTCGAGCGCGCGCACTCCCGGAAAGCTCTTGGTGATCTCCCGCATCTCCAGCAGCGGGTGTCCAGTTTCGCTCGGCATGGCTTAATTACCGGCTCGGTGGTTTGGAAGGAACGTCGCCCCACATAATGTCTGATTAGGGTTGAAGAATCAACTTCGCGGCGCGCCGGCTGGACAGGTCCGTTCGAGAGTCCCTAAGATGCCGCTAGGACCAATTTTCATCTTCAGGAAGCCCGACGCGAAGTCCTATGCACAGACGACCCAGTTGGCGGCGGCAAGCCTTGCCGCTCCTCCTTAATTTGCTCCTGCTCGCCTGCCCTTTCACTGGCGCGAGCGCCCAGACGACGCCCGCGCCGCAGAAGCTCTCGGAGCAGTTGCTGGACAAGGTGCCGGCGGACCTGCGCGAGCAAGCGCGCAGGCACCTCGCGCTGCCCGAGGCGACGCAGAACTACTGGCTCACGCTCGCGGCGGACACACTGCGCGAAGAGGTGCTCGCGGCGCTGACCGCGAGCCCGGAGGCCGCGGACTTCGTCCTCGAACGGCTGCCGTCGGAGGCGTCCCCGCTGCACCGCGCCAGAATCGTCAGGAACGTGCCCAACTACGAACACTGGCGCACGCACCCGCGCCTCAGGCAGGCGCTCTCCCGGTTGATTGCGGACGACCCCGAAGCGGCGGTCGTCCGAGAGGCTTTGGAGTCGCTGCGCGTCTTAGAGATGCGCGCCCTGCGCGCGCAGCTTGAGCGGCGGCTGGAAGACGAAAGGCGCAAGGGGCGCGGCGCGACGCTTCAGGCGCTGGGCCAGGAGCAGGAGCGCTGGATCAGCCTTGAGCGCGGCGCGATGCTCCCGGCCTTCATGCGCGCCGTCCCGCCCGCCTTCTCTCTGAAGAAGGAGGGCGAGCGCGTCAGGGTCATAGCCTTCGGGGACTTCGGGACAGGGTCGGAGGAGCAGAGGAAACTGGCCGCCGCGATGCTGCGGTATCATCAAAAGCGCAGCCTTGACTTCGGCATCACGCTCGGCGACAACTTCTACCCGCGCGGGATGACAGGCCCGGAAGACCCGCGCTGGCAGACGCAGTGGGAGGGCCTTTACGGCCCGCTGAAGATCGAAGTCTACGCCGTCATGGGGAATCACGACTGGTACGGCGCGGACAGCCCCGCGGCCGAGTTGCTGTACGCGAGCCGGAGCCGCAGTTGGCGCATGCCCGCGCCGTACTACACCTTCACCGCAGGCGACGCGCAGTTCTTCGCGCTCGACACGAACGACATCTCCGAGGCGCAACTCCTCTGGCTCGACGCCGAACTAGGAAAGAGCCGCTCGCGCTGGAAGGTGGTCTACGGCCACTTCCCGGTCTACTCCGCGACGCGCGGCGATAACGCGCTGCTGGTCGCGCGGCTGCTGCCACTGATGAAAGGGCGCGTAGACGTGTACATCGCGGGGCACGATCACAACCTGCAACACCTGAAGGCGGAGGGCGGGGTGGCGTTCTTCGTGAGCGGGGGCGGCGGCGCGGGGCTCTACGACCTGGGCCCCTACGAGCGCTCGCTCTTCAAGAGCCAGTCGAACGGGTTCGCCGTCATAGAGGCGGACAAGACGAGTCTCGCGGTGAGCTTCGTGGACGCGGAAGGCAGGGAGCTTTACCGCCACGCCGTCAAGTAAGAGTCTGAAGTCTACCGGCGCGCGCGGCGTGTGCCGGTCGCGGGCGTGACGCGGTAGGCGCAGCGCCTGTCGCCGGAGACGATGTGCTCCGCGCGCTCGACCGTCACATTGGGGCCGAGGACGGAGCGGAAGAGGTCCAGTTCCGTCGAGCAGAAGCCCTGACACGCTGTCGCGGCGGCGCAGATGGGGCAGTGGTTTTCGACCAGCAGAAAGCTGCCGTCCTCGCCCCTCTTGACCTCGGCCATGTAGCCTTCTTCCGTCCTCACGCGCGCCAGCTCACCCAACTTCTTCTCCAGAGAGTCCGCGGGGCGTATGCGCTTCGCGTAGTCCGTGCGCTGGCGCGCGCAGCGCGAGGCGAGCACGCGGTCCAAGCCTTCGGAGCCGAAGGCGTCCTGCATCGCGTCTATCAGAGCGACGCTCAACTCTGCGTAGGCTTCGGGGAAGAGGCGGTCCGCCTCGCGCGTTAATTTCCAGAACTTGGCCGGACGCCCCAAGGGCACGGGCCGCTCCTCGTGCGCCACCAGGTTCTCGCTCTGCAAGGCGTAAAGGTGCTGGCGCACGGCCATCGCCGTCAGCCCCAGACGCTCCGCCAGCCGCGCCGAGTCCAAAGGCCCCTCGGTCTTCAAAAGTTTGACGATGGCCCGCCTCGTCTTCCGCTCGCCGGGGCGCATGCTCTCTCCGCTCATACTGACTTTCTAAAGAAACCGCTTTACAAAGTCAAGTCTTCGTGCTAGCCTCCGACTTAGTAAAGGAAAACCTTTAGAAACTCCAGAGGAGGCCGGCCATGAGAATTCCTTCCGACGAGACACAGCCGATTGAACAGAAAAGTGAGGGCCCTGACCCTTTTGCGGGCCTGCGGGTCGCCGTCACGGGCGGGACATCGGGCCTGGGTTTGGCGCTCGTGCGCGAGCTGACTGGGCGCGGGGCGCGCGTGGCGTTCGTCGCCCGCAACGCGGAGCGCGTGCGCGCAGTGGCGCGCGAGCACAGGGGCGCGCACGGCATCGTCGGCGACGTTTCAAGCAAAGAGGACATCTACCCCGTCGCCGTCCAGATCGCGGGCGAGTTGGGCGGGCTGGACGTGCTCGTCAACAACGCCTCAGCCCTCGGGCCGGTGCCGCTCGCGATGCTCTCCGACACGGAGTGCGAGGACTTCGAGAGCGCTTTTCGGACGAACGTCATGGGGCCTTTCCGTTTGACGAAGGCGCTGATGGGGGCGCTCGCGGCATCTGCGCGCGAGGGGCGCGGCGCGGTCGTGCTGAACGTGTCGAGCGACGCGGCCGTCAACGCCTACCCGACCTGGGGCGCTTACGGCGCGAGCAAGGCCGCGCTCACGCACATGACGCGCATCTGGGGCGAGGAGCACAAGGCGGACGGCGTGCACTTTCTTTCGATAGACCCGGGCGACATGGACACGCCCATGTACGCGGCCGCAATCCCCGGCGCGGACCCTTCGACGCTGAAGCGGCCGGAAGACGCTGCGCGCGAAGTGTTGGCCGCCATCGCCGCCTCGCTCCCGAAGCGCGATTCGTCAGGCGCGCGGGAGGCGGCCTCTCTTGAATTAGAAGGAGCGACATCATGATTGCCGCAGACAGGGCTATACAGCGGCCGCCGAACGCGAAGCTGCTGGTCGTAGACGCGCACAAACATATAGGCCACGCGCCGCGCTCGGCCTTCGTGGAGTTCCTGCGCGCGGGCGACCTCGTCGTCGCCAACGACGCGGCGACGCTGCCCGCGAGCCTGCGGGGCGTGCACGCCGCGACGGGTGCGCCCGTAGAAGTGCGGCTCGCGGGCCGCCCCTCGCTCGACCCCGAAGACGTTTGCCGCTTCAGCGCGGTGGTCTTCGGCGCGGGCGACTTCCACACGCGCACCGAAGACAGGCCCGCCCCGCCTCGGCTCGCGCCCGGCGACCGGCTCATTCTTGGCCCACTCTCCGCGACCGTCGAGCGGCTGCTAGGGCACGCGCGCTTAGTTTCTCTCCTCTTCGGCGGCGGCGCGGACGAGGTCTGGGCGGGGCTCGCGCGACACGGCCGGCCGATACAGTACGCGCACCTGGCGGAGCCGCTCGCGCTCTGGGACGTGTGGACGCGCATCGCCGGGCCGCCGGTCGCGTTCGAGCCGCCGTCCGCGGGCTTCGCGCTCGACTGGCACGCGCTCGCAACGATGCGCGGGCGCGGCGTGGAGTTCGAGACCATCACGCACGCCGCGGGCATCTCGTCCACGGGCGACGAAGCACTCGACCGCCTGCTGCCTTTCGACGAGCCTTACCGCATCCCCGTTGCGACCGCGCGCGCCGTCAGTCGAACGCGTGCGCGCGGCGGCCGCGTCGTCGCCGTCGGCACGAGCGTCGTGCGCGCCCTCGAAGACGCGGCCGTGGGCGAAGGGCGCGTGCGCGCGGGCTGTGGGCTGGCGACGCAGCGCCTGGGACGGACGAGCCGCCTCCGCGTCGTGGACGTTATCCTCTCGGGCACGCACGAGCAGGGGACCAGTCACTACGAGTTGCTGCGCGCCTTCCTGGATGACGCGACGCTCGAACGCACGAGCGTGGAGCTGGACGCGCGCGGCTACCGCACGCACGAGTTCGGCGATTCAGTTTTGATTGAGCGCGCACGTGCGCGGGCCGCGTGAAGGACGAAGGCGGCGTGTAAAGTTGAAAGGGTGATTCGATGGCTGTAAAAGTTCTGTGCGTCTGCGGGAGCACGCGGATTGATTCGTACAGCAGTCGCGCCGCGAGGGCCGCGCTCGACGCGGCCCGAGCGCACGGCGCGGAGACGCGGCTCCTGGAGTTGCGCGACCTGAATCTTCCGACTTACAACCCTGACGACGCGGGCGCGCGGCACGAGGGGTTGCGCGCGGCGACCGACGCCGTCAACTGGGCCGACGCCTATCTTCTCGCCACGCCGGACTATCACGGCTCCATGTCCGGCGCGATGAAGAATTTTTTAGACTTCTACTGGGAAGAGTTCGCCGGTAAGCTCTTCGGCTACGTCTGCGCCTCGCACGAGAAGGGGCTGACGGTGATGGATCACATGCGAACGGCCGTGCGCCAGTGCTACGGCTGGAGCCTGCCCTACGGCGCTTCCGTCTACGGCGAAAAGGATTTCGATTCCTCCGGCCGTGTGACGAACAGTCAACTGGCGCGACGCCTGAGGATGCTCGGGCGCGACCTGGTAGTATACGGCTCGTTAATCAGGGGGCAGTTCGAGGTCGACCTGGCAGACGCCGCGGCCGAGACGTTCGCCGCGCGTTACAGAGCGTGAGCGTGATGTCAGTACCGCCTGCGGTAACTGACCTGCGTTGCGCCGCAAGGGGAGTTTGATGGCCGAAGGGAAGAAGAAGATACGTTGGTCCGAGGCGTGGGGCGAGGCGCGCGAGTTGGTGTGGGCGCACCGCAAGCGCCTCGCCCTCGGCGCGGTGCTGATGATTCTGAATCAGGCGATGGGGCTCGTCATGCCCGCCTCGACGAAGTACCTGATTGACGAGGTGATCGGCAAAGGGCGCACGGACTGGCTCTGGACGATTGCGGCGGCGGCCGGCGCCGCGACGCTCATCCAGGCGCTCACGTCCTTCGCCCTCTCGCAGGTGCTGGGCGTCGCCGCGCAGCGCGCCATCACCGAGATGCGCAAGAAGGTGCAGGCCCAGGTCTCGCGCCTGCCCGTCAGCTATTTCGACTCGACGCAGACCGGCAAACTCATCTCGCGCATCATGAACGACGCCGAGGGCATACGCAATCTCGTCGGCACGGGCCTGGTCCAGCTCACGGGCAGCTTCATCACGGGGGCGGTCGCCCTCTGCGTCCTCTTCTGGCTCAACTGGCGTCTGACCTCCATCACCATCCTCGTGCTCGGCGTCTTCGGCGGCGCGCTCTTCTACGCCTTCAAGCGCCTCAGGCCGCTCTTCCGCGAGCGCGGCGAAATCACCGCGCAGCTCACGGGCCGCCTGGCGGAATCACTGGGCGGGATACGCATCGTCAAAGCCTACACGGCGGAGAAGAGGGAGGAACTGACCTTCGCGCGCGGCGCGCACAAATTGTTCCGCAACATCGCGAAGTCTATGACGGGCGTCTCTGCGACGACCGCCTTCTCGTCGCTCGTCATCGGCGCGGTCGGAGTCGTCATCATCCTCGTCGGCGGGCGCTCCGTCGTCGCGGGCGCGATGACGCTCGGCGACCTCTTCATGTACGTCATCTTCACGGGGCTGATGGCGACGCCGCTCATACAGTTCGCCGCAATTGGCACACAAATCACCGAAGCCTTCGCCGGCCTGGACCGCATCCGCGAGGTGATGAGCATGGGGACGGAGGACGAGGAGGACGAAACCCGCGCCCCTCTCGGCGGGGTCGCGGGCGAGGTCGAGTTCGAGAACGTCTCTTTCGAGTACGACGAGGGCGTGCCCGTCTTGAAGCACGTCTCGTTCGTCGCGCCCGCCGGCTCGACGACCGCGCTCGTGGGCTCCTCGGGCTCGGGCAAGAGCACGCTGACGAGCCTCGTGATGAATTTCAACCGGCCGCTTTCCGGCACAATCAAACTGGACGGCCGCGACTTGCAGACGCTCAGACTGCGCGACTTCCGCTCGCGCCTCGGCGTCGTCATGCAGGACAATTTTCTTTTCGACGGCACCATCGCCGAGAACATAGGCTTCTCGAACCCGCACGCCACGCGCGACGACATACGGCGCGTCAGCCGCATCGCGCACTGCGAGGAGTTCGTCGAGAAATTCGAGAAAGGGTACGACACGGTGGTGGGCGAGCGCGGCGTCAAGCTCTCGGGCGGGCAGCGCCAGCGCATCGCGATTGCGCGCGCCATCCTCGCGGACCCCAAGCTGCTCATCCTGGACGAGGCGACTTCGAGCCTCGACAGCGAGAGCGAGGCCATGATTCAGGACGGCCTCAGAAAACTCAGGCGCGGGCGCACGACCTTCGTCATCGCGCACAGGCTTTCGACCATCCGCAGCGCGGACCAGATTCTAGTCCTCGAAGGCGGCGAGATAGTCGAGCGCGGCACGCACGACGAATTGCTCGCGGCGGACGGTCGCTACAGGCAGCTCTACGACAAGCAGTACAAGTTCGAGCGCGACCAGTTCATCAACCCCGGCGAAGATTTCACGCCCGAGCCCGAGCCCGTGCGCGTCCCGCAGCGCCTCTCCGACCTCTGAAAATTTGTGACACAGGGCGGCCGCCCGCGGTGTCTTACCGTTTGGAAGTCATCACCAAAAGGAGAGTCCGCCGTCAACCATGAGACGCAACAAAGCCGCCGCCCTTCTCATTCTCGCCGTCTTCTTTTTGGCACAGCCCATAACCGCCAGGGCCACATGGTCTATCACGGCCGTCGACCCCAAGACCAGACAGGTCGGCATCGCCGGGGCGTCGTGCACGGACTTCGTTTACGGCATCGCGGGCGTCGCGCCGGGAAAGGGAGTCATCGTCGCGCAGGCCATGAGTAACATGCGCGCCAAAGAACTGGGGATGAAGATGCTGCTCGAAGGCGCGAGCCCCCGGGAGGTGCTGGCGGCCATCACGGACCCTTCGTTCGACCCCGAGTTCGCCGTGCAGCAGTACGGCGTCGTCGCCCTCGGCTTCGAGAACAGGTCGGCCACCTACACGGGCGCGCAGGTCGCGGATTGGAAAGGCGAGTTGCGCGGCTACGGCGTAACAGTGCAGGGGAACATTCTGACCGACGCGAAAGTTCTGGGCGACGCGCTCTATGCGTTCAGGAGGGCGGCGAGGAATAAGAAGCTGAGTCTGGCAGACCGCTTGATGGCGGCGCTTGAGGCCGGCACGAAGAGCGGCGGCGGCGACAGGCGGTGCGGGGCGCAGCGCGCGCGCTCCGCGTTCGTCGTCGTGGAGACGCCGAAGCCCGACGGGATAAAGCCCTACCTGCTCATCAACGTCACGGGCCGGGAGGCGGGCAGTGAGAACCCGCTCGTGCTGCTGCGCGGGAAGTACGACGAGTGGCGTCGGGGCAGGCCGTAGCTGTAAGCTAGGCGCGCTCCAGCAGTCCCGTTTGTGCCAAAAATTTTGAGAGGGGCCGAATGAGCAGCGCCGTCAAACAGCCGTGCGACGAGGCCGCCGTCCGGGCCGCGCCGGACAAGGGGCCGTGCGCGCAGCGCGCGGGGCGCTGGGTGTTGGCGGCGGCCATCACCGGCTCGGGCATCACGTTCATAGACGGCACGGTCGTGAACGTCGCGCTGCCCGTCTTGCAGGAGAAGCTGGACGCGACCGTCGCCGAAGTGCAGTGGGTCGTGGAGTCCTACATGCTCCTCCTCGCCGCGCTGATTCTCGTCGGCGGCTCGCTCGGCGACCGCTACGGCCGCAGGCGCGTCTTCTCGCTCGGCGTCGCCGTCTTCGCCGCGGCCTCTCTCTGGTGCGGGCTCGCGCCGAACGTTCATCAACTCATCGTCGCGCGCGCGGCGCAAGGCTTGGGCGCGGCGCTCCTCGTGCCCGGAAGCCTCGCGCTCATCAGCGCCACGTTCAGCCGCGAGCAGCGCGGGCGCGCAATCGGCACGTGGTCGGGGTTCACTTCGATAGCCGCGGGCGTGGGGCCCGTGCTCGGCGGGTGGCTCGTCGAGAGCGTCTCGTGGCGCTGGATTTTCTTCATCAACCTGCCGCTCGCGGCCGCCGTGCTCGTCATCTCCTACTGGCGCGTGCCGGAAAGCCGCGACGAGCAGGCGGCCGGGAGTCTCGACTGGGCGGGCGCGCTCCTGGCGACCGTCGGCCTCGGCGGCGTCGTCTACGGCCTCATCGAATCGGGCACGCGCGGCTTCGCGGACCCGGTGGTCGTGGCGAGTTTTATCGTGGGCGCGGCCGCGCTCGCGGGGTTCGTCCTGGTCGAGGCGCGCGGGCGCGAGCCGATGATGCCGCTCGCGCTTTTCCGGTCGCGGAATTTCGCGGGCGCGAACCTGCTGACGCTCTTTCTTTACGCCGCGCTCGGCGGGGCGCTCTTCTTCCTGCCCTTCAATCTCATACAGGTTCAGGGCTACACCGCGACCGAGGCGGGCGCGGCGCTGACGCCCTTCGTGCTGACGATGTTCGTGCTCTCGCGCTGGACGGGCGGCCTCGTCGACCGCTACGGCGCGAAGCTGCCGCTCGTCGTCGGCCCCTCAATCGCCGCCGCGGGCTTCGTGCTGCTGGCGCGGCCAGGGGTCGGCGGGAGCTACTGGGCTAGCTTCTTCCCGGCGGTGATGGTGATGAGCCTGGGGATGGCCGCGAGCGTCGCGCCGCTGACGACCGTCGTCATGACCTCCGTGGCGGAGCGGCACGCGGGGCTCGCCTCCGGCGTCAACAACGCCGTCTCAAGGCTGGCGTCGCTGCTCGCCGTCGCCGCGCTCGGCGTGGTCGTGCTGAGCGCCTTTAACACTCAACTCGACCGCCGCCTCGACGCGCTCCCGCTCGCGCCCGAAGCCCGGCAGAAGTTGGACGAGCAGCGCACGAAGCTCGCCGCGGCGGAAGTCCCCGCGGGCGCGGATGCCCAGACAAAAGCAGCACTCGAACGGGCACTTGGCGAATCGTTCGTCGCGGGCTTTCGCTTCGTCATGTTCATCGCCGCCGGGCTGGCGCTGCTGAGCGCCTTGAGCGCGTGGCTATTGATAGAAGGGAAGGCGGCGCGGACCGAAAAAGGGGCCCGCCCGGTGTAGAGTGACGCATCTTCGCAACGCACTTCTTCGTACATCTGTTCGAGCTTAAAAAGCTGAGCCAGTACCGCCCGCTGCCGCAGGCGGTACTGACTTGCGTTCTTTCATTGCTGTCCGGTCTTGGATTAGAATAGCATCCTCCCGAATCATGAAAGTGATTCCTCAAAGAACAATCGCGCATTACAGGATCATGGAGTCGCTCGGCGCGGGCGGCATGGGCGCGGTGTATAAAGCCTACGACGAGAGGCTGCACCGCACGGTCGCGCTCAAGCTCCTGCCGCCGGGGCACACGGCTCACGAGGACCGCCGCCGCCGCTTCTTCCAGGAGGCGCGCGCGGCCTCCGCCCTGAACCACCCGCACATCCTCACCGTCTACGAAGTCGGCGAGGACGCGGGCCAGCCCTTCATCGCGATGGAGTACATCGAGGGCGAGACGCTGCGCCAGAAGATAGAGGCCCGTAAGTTCGAAGTCCGCGAGGCGCTGGAGGTCGCGCTCCAGATCGTCGGCGCGCTCAGTAAGGCCCACGAGGCGGGCATCATCCACCGCGACCTCAAGCCCGAGAACCTGATGATCAGTCGCGACGGCTACGCGAAGATTCTGGACTTCGGCATCGCCAAGCTCGCCCCGCGCCGCAACCGCGCGCTCGCACTCGACAGCGAGCAGGACACGCTCATCCGCGTCAACACGCAGTCGGGCGCGGTCCTCGGCACGATCAACTACATGTCGCCCGAGCAGCTCCTCGGCCAGAAGGTCGACCTGCGCTGCGACATCTTCTCTTTCGGCGTCGTGCTCTGCGAGATGCTGACGGGCACGCGCCCCTTCGCGGGCGACAACCAGATCGACACGATGCACGCCATCCTGCACGAGGAGCCCAGGCTGCGCGACCCCATCAAGTCCCAGCTCTCGCCCGGCCTCCAGCGCGTCCTCGACAAGGCGCTCGCCACGTCGCCCAGGCAACGCTACCAGACGTGCGCGGAGCTGGCCGCGGAGCTGCGCGACCTCAAGCGCGCGCTCGAACTGGGCCAGGTGGTGCCGACCGAGAGGACGCGCACGCGGCTCGTCCTGAAGCGCGTCACGCCGCAGGCGCGCCCCGCGCGCGGGATAGACTACGAGAGGGAATTGAACGAGACGCAACTCAGGGCCGTGACGACGACCGAGGGGCCGCTCCTCATCGTCGCGGGGGCCGGGACCGGCAAGACGCGCACGCTCGTCTACCGCGTGGCGCGCCTCGTGGAGACGGGCGTCCGGCCCGAGTCCGTCCTGCTCCTGACCTTCACGCGGCGCGCGGCCACGAGCATGCTCGCGCGCGCGGCCTCGCTGGCCGACGCCCGCTGCCAGCGCGTCTCGGGCGGCACCTTCCACAGCCTGGGCCATTCCGTGCTCAGGAAGTACCCGGACGAGGCTGGCGTCCAGCGCAACTTCACCGTCCTCGACGGGAGCGACACGGAAGACCTGATTGACCTGCTGCGCCGGCAGATGCGCCTGTCGCGCGACCGGCACTTCCCGCGCAAGCGGACCCTCTGTGCCATTTTCAGCATGATGGTCAACAAGGTCTCCCCGCTGGAGGACGTGCTCAAGCAGTCTTACCCGCACTTCGTGGACGAGCTCCCGGCACTCGGGGAGCTCTACAGCGCCTTCGAGGAGTTCAAGCGCACGCGCCACATGCTGACCTACGACGACCTGCTCGTGCGCCTGCGCGAGGCGCTCGAAGGGAGCACGGAATTGTGCCAGCGGCTCTCAGACCAGTACCGCTACATCATGGTGGACGAGTACCAGGACACGAACAAATTGCAGGCGCAGATCGTGCGGCTGATGACCGCCTCGCACGACAACGTGGCGGTGGTCGGCGACGAATGCCAGTCCATCTACTCGTTCCGCGGCGCGAGCTACAGGAACATGCTGGAGTTCCCGGAACTCTTCCCCAAGGCCGAGGTCATCAAGCTGGAGGAGAATTTCCGCAGCACCCAGCCCGTCCTCGACGTGGCGAACGCGATCATCGCGGACGTGAAGGAGGGCTACGCCAAGCGCCTCTACTCGCGCGTGACGGACGGGCCGGTGCCCGTGGCCGTCAGCGCGCGCGACGAGAACGAGCAGTCGCGCTTCGTCGCCGAGCGCGTGGAGGAATTGCGCGAGGAGGGCGTCCAGTTGGGCGAAATCGCCGTGCTGTTCCGCGCCAGCTCCCACTCGTTCGACCTGGAGATAGAGCTGGGCAAGCACGGCCTCCCGTTCCGCAAGTTCGGCGGCATCAAGTTCGCGGAATCGGCCCACGTCAAAGACGCGCTCTCGTTCCTGCGCCTCGTCGTCAACCCCTCGGACACGCTCTCCTGGTTCCGCGCCCTCAAGCTGATCGACCACATAGGCGACGCGACCGTCAACCAGATACTCGACCACCTGGGCGTCGAGCGCAAAGAGTTCAGGGCGACCAGGGCGAAGGAGGCCCTTTTCAAGAAGCTGCACCGCTTCCCGGCGAAGGCCGGCTACAAGGAGCAACTGGTCAGGCTGGCGCGCCTGCTCTGCGGCCTCGTCGAGAACAAATCGCCGAGCGCGCAGCTCTCGGCCGTGCTGCGCTTCTACAGGCCCATCCTGAAGACGAGGTACGACGACCACCCGCGGCGCGCGCGCGACCTCGAACACCTACAGGGCATCGCCAAGCGGTACAAGAGTTCCGCCGACTTGCTCTCGGACGTGGCGATGGACCCGTCGGACGCGGCGCAGTCGAACAATCGGGCGCGCGCCGGAGCAGGCGAGGTGACGCTCTCGACCGTGCACTCCGCGAAGGGGCTCGAATGGGACACCGTGTTCGTCATCTGGATGACCGACGGCTGGTTCCCCTCGGCGCGCACCTCGGACGAGTTCGAGGACCTGGAGGAGGAGCGCCGCCTGCTCTACGTCGCCGCGACACGCGCCAAGCGGCAGCTCTACTTCGTCTACCCCCTGAACGCCTACCGCGGCGGCTCGGACGGCGACTCCTTCCCCACCGTCTCGCGCTTCCTGGACCCCATCCCGCTCACCATTCTCCCGCACGCCTCCCTCTCCGGGGACGAGTAAACTTCGAGCACATTTCTTAGCGCCTCAGGCGGCTTCGGGCGAGAAACTCTTGCCCCGCGCGGGGGCGCTGGGGCGCTCAGAGTTCGGGCCACGGGCGGCGTTTGAGCCGGCAGATTATGGCCCAATTCTGTTGCTTCCAGGGGACATGCGGGGGCCTGCAAAAAAAGATTGACATCGCGGGGCCGAAGGATTAGCATCGGCGCGTTCATAGGTAAATTAATCCTCCTCGCGCGACCGGCTTTCACAACCGGCCCGGCCAATCTGTCGGCCCCGCCGGCCCGACCAAGCCCACACTCTAACGGCAGGCGACAGTCTGATACACCTCTCGTGATGTACTCCCGCTGTCGCTTCAGAAACCATTCTTTCCAGCACAAGGGTCATCAAGCGCGGTTTCAGAGATTTTGAATCTTCACCCCATCGGGGTGAACCGTCTGGCACTACCGCCCCGGCCGGGGAGACCTCTGGGAATCGTCTCGGCTGAAGCATGACAACTGACGCCCGCGGCGCGTCCGCTCGGCGCGGCCGGGCCGGGCACCTCAACCCCTTCGGAGAGAAATATGTCTGTCAAAATAAATTGGTCCTGCAACGTCCAGGTCATCAACGGCCCGAAGCTCTCGGGGGCCGACACCGTCGAGGTGGACGCCTACGACAACATCGAAGTGAATGTGCCAAAAAAGCCGTCCGGCCCTAACAACGGCAGTGCGACTGTCGAAGTCCAGCCCGGCGCGCAGGCCAAGGTCATGTTCCTGCTCATCCAGGCCGGCACCTACCAGGGCGCCCCGCTCACCTACAAAGTTGACGGCTCCAACAAGCCGGCCGTCAGGCTTGACGCGCAGCAGTTGATGATCGGCTCCGGCGCGGTCAGCCTGCTCGACGGCTCCCCGACCAAGCTCGTCTTCGAAAACTCGAGCGCGGCGGACATTCCCGTCCGCATCCTGATCGGGCGCAAAGCGACCTGATGAAAATCCGCGGCCCGCTCGCTCCCGCGTCCGTTTCGCGTGCGTAATTCTTGAGAAGGAGACTTTCCCATGCCTGTCCATGTGACTTATCCGGGCGTCTACATCGAAGAGGTCCCGAGCGGCGTGCGCACCATCACGGGCGTCGCGACCTCGATCACGGCCTTCCTGGGGCGCGCGCGTCGCGGCCCGGTCAACGAGCCCGTCGTCATCAACAACTTCGGCGACTTCGAGCGCACCTTCGGCGGCCTGGCGACGGCCGACCCCATGAGCTACGCCGTGCGCGACTTCTACCTGAACGGAGGGAGCCAGGCCATCATCGTACGCCTCTTCTCCGGCCCGGACGACGGCGTCGCGGCGCTCAGCCTCGGCGCGCTGACCCTCGTCGCTTCGAGCCCCGGCGACTGGGGCAACAAGCTGCGCGCGGAGGTTGATACCGACGGAATCACGGCGGACGTGGCGTCGCAGTACGGCCTCGCGGTCACCGACCTCTTCAACCTCTCCGTCTTCGAGAGGGGCACCGGGCCCGGCGGCACCAACCGCCTGCTTGAGCGGCTGGTCAACCTCTCCGTCACGGACAACTCGCGGCGCGTGGACAGGATTCTCGCCAGCCAATCGCAGTACGTCCGCATGCAGCCTCCCCTGCCGGGCGCGGTCCCGCCCGCGGGCTCGGCCGCGGACGCCGCCGGCGGCGACGACAGCGTGGCGCTTACGCCGGCCGATTACACCGGCAGCGTGCTGGACAAGACCGGCATCAACGCGCTCGAAAAGGCGGACCTCTTCAACCTCCTGTGCATCCCGCCGGACACGCGCGGCGGGGACACTCACCTGGACGTTTACAAGGCCGCCATGCAGTTCTGCGCCGACCACCGCGCGATGCTCATCGTCGATTCGCCCGCCGCGTGGAGCGCCAACAAGGCACAGGCCGCGAACAAGGCCGCGACGGATTTCTCCACGCTCGGCCTCAACGGCACCGCGTCGCGCAACGCCGCGCTCTACTTCCCGCGCGTCGTCGAGTCGGACCCCCTGCGCGAGGGGCAGGCCGACACGTTCGTCCCCTGCGGCATCATCGCCGGCGTGATGGCGCGCACGGACACGCAGCGCGGCGTCTGGAAAGCGCCCGCCGGACTCGACGCCTCGGTCAACGGCCCGCAGGCGCTCGAAGTCAACCTGACGGACGCGGAGAACGGGATGCTGAACCCGCTCGGCGTCAACTGCCTGCGCTCGTTCCCGGTCACGGGTCGCGTCGTCTGGGGCGCGCGCACCCTGCGCGGGGCCGACCAGCTCGCCGACGAGTACAAATATGTGCCGGTTCGCAGGCTCGCGCTCTTCATCGAGGAGAGCCTCTACAGGGGGACGCAGTGGGTCGTCTTCGAGCCGAACGACGAGCCGCTCTGGGCGCAGATTCGCCTCAACGTCGGCGCGTTCATGCAGAACCTCTTCCGCCAGGGCGCGTTCCAGGGCAAGACGCCGAAGGAGGCTTACCTGGTGAAGTGCGACAGCGAGACGACGACGCAGAACGACATCAACCTCGGCATCGTCAACATCCTCGTCGGCTTCGCCCCGCTCAAGCCGGCCGAGTTCGTGATCATCAAGATTCAGCAGCTAGCGGGCAAGATCGAAGTCTAAGGAGGAGGAGCGATGGCCCAATTCAGCGTCAACGCGCAGCGTTTCGACCCCTACAAAAATTTCAAGTTCCGCGTCAAGTGGGACGGCCGCTACGTCGCCGGCGTGAGCAAGGTCGGGATGCTCAAGCGCACGACCGAGGTGGTCAAGCACCGCGAGGGCGGCGACCCCTCGACCACGCGCAAGTCGCCGGGCCGCACCGAGTACGAGGCGATCACCTTGGAGCGCGGCGTGACCCACGACACGGAGTTCGAGAAGTGGGCCAACAAGGTCTGGAACTTCGGCTCGGGGCTCGGCGCGGAGGTCTCGCTCAAGGACTTCCGCAAGGACATCATCATCGAGCTCTACAACGAGGCGGGCCAGCTCGTCATCGCCTACAACGTCTTCCGCTGCTGGGTCTCTGAGTACCAGGCCGCGCCCGACCTCGACGCCAACGCCAACGCGGTCGCCATCCAGCACCTCAAGCTGGAGAACGAGGGCTGGGAGCGCGACACGAGCGTCACGGAGCCGAGCGAGCCCAGCTTCACGGAGCCCGCCGTGTAGCGGCTTATGCCACCGCTCACCGCCCCACAGTTGCTGGACGCCTGGGAGCAGGGGCTCGGCCGGCCGCAGGTGGAGCGCGCGATTCTACTGCTCGCCGCCGCGACGGGCGAGCCCGCGGACGAACTCGCGCGCCTCAGCATCGGCCGGCGCGACGCGCTCCTGCTCGACGCACGCGAGCAGGTCTTCGGCCCGCGGCTCACGAGCGTCTCCGCGTGCCCCGCCTGCGGCGAGCGCATGGAGGCGACCTTTGAAGTCTCTGACCTGCGCGTGGAACCGGAAGGCGTTGACGGGCGGCGGGAAGATTTCGAGCTCAGCGTCAACGGGTATCGGATTCGTTTCCGCCTGCCGGACAGCCTGGATCAGGCGTCGCTCGCCGCGTGCGCGGACGTGGCCGCGGCCCGCGACCTGCTTCTGCGGCGGTGCCTGCTGGGCGTCTCGCACGGGGGCGAGGAGGGGGGCGCGGAGAGTCTGCCGCCGGACGTTCTTGAAGCGGTCGCGCGGCGGATGGAGGAGATGGACCCGCAGGCGGACCTGCGGCTCGGGCTGAGTTGCGGGGCTTGCGGGCACGCGTGGGAGGAGGCTTTCGACATAGGCTCTTTCTTCTGCACGGAGTTGGACGCCTGGGCCAGCCGCGTGCTGACGGAGACGCACACGCTCGCGCGCGCTTACGGCTGGAGCGAGGGCGACATCCTCATGATGAGCGCGGCGCGCAGGCAATTTTATCTCAACCTGGTCGGCACCTGATTCCTAACCGTTGGGCCGTATGAGTAACTTCCTCGACAACCTGGCTTCACGCAGCCTCAAGCTAGTGCCGGTGGTTCAGCCGCGGCTGGCGTCGCGCTTCGAGCCGCCGTCGTCCGCCGCGGGCTTCCCTACGTTCGCGCCCGCCGAAGCCGCCGAGGCAGAAAGAAGCGTCGAGGGCGGGATACCGCACGCACTGCCCGAGGCCCGCGCGGCCGAGACGCGCGTCGCCGAACACAGGCGCACTGTGCCAATTCAGCCGCCGGACGCGCCGCGAGAAGGACTTGCCGAAAGAGAAAGTCAGGCCGCGCCGCCGCGGCAAAGCCCGTCGCCCAGCCCGGCCGCCGCCGCGCACGTTCCCGTGCGCCCAGTCGAGACGCGCCCGCAGAGTGCGCAGACAAACACGGCGGCCGCGTCAACGCGCGCGCCTGCTTCTCCCTCCGCGGAAGCGGCGCAGATGAAAGAGGAAATAAGAAGTGACCCCTCAGAAAGTGAAAACGAGGCGGCTCTCGAAAACCGTATCCGTCGCCTGATGGCCGGGCGGCTTCACGCCGCAGAAAGGAGCGAGGCGGCGGGGCGCGCACCGGTCGCCCAGGCCCCCGCGCGGGCCGAGCGCGGGTCTGTAGAGTCGCCGGAGAAGACGCAGACCATTCGCGTGACCATCAATCGCATAGACGTGCGCGCCGTCACAGCGCCCGCGGCACACGAGCAGCGCCGCCCGCCCGCGCGCCCGGCCCCGCAGCTCTCACTCGCCGACTACCTGAAGCAGCGCGGCGGAGGGAAGCGATGAGCACAGCACTCGCCATAGCGTCCGTCACAGCCGTCCTGAAAGACCTGCTCAACAACGGCCTGATCGACCACAACGTCGCGGGGCAGGTCGGCCAGTCCGTGCTCGTCACCGCGCTCGCGCCCGACCGCATCGCGACCGACGCGGCCAACGAGCGCAGCCAGCTCAACCTCTTCCTCTACCAGGTGACGCCGAACGCCGGCTGGCGCAACGTGGGCCAGCCCTCGCGCAACGGCCGCGGCGACCGGCTGACCAACCCGCCGCTCGCCTTAGACCTGCACTACCTGCTCACGGCCTACGGCGAGCAGGAATTGCACACCGAGATATTGCTCGGCTACGGAATGCAGCTCCTGCACGAGACGCCTGTGCTCACGCGCGACGCCATACGCCGCTCGCTCGCCCCCGCGGACATACTCGACGCGGGCGAGTTGCCCGGGTCGCTGCAAGGGCTCTACGCGTCCGGGCTCGCCGAGCAGGTCGAGCAGGTCAAGATTTTCCCGATGTCAATCAGCACGGAAGAGATTTCCAGACTGTGGTCCGCCTTCCAGGCGAAGTACCGCCCGACCGCCGCATACCAGGCGACGGTCGTGTTGATAGAGAGCCGCAGCGGGCGCGGGCGCTCCGGGCTCCCCGTGCGCGAGCGCAACGTCTACGCGGTGCCCTTCGCGCAGCCCTTCATCGAAGAAGTCCTGTCGCAGGAGAACGACCTCGCGCCCGTCGTCTCAGGTCAACCCATCCTCGCGGGCCACAACCTGATACTCGCGGGACGTGGCTTGCGCGGCGACGACACGCGCGTCAACGTCGGCGGAATCGAAGTGACGCCCGCGTCGAACGACGTCACGCCGACGCGCGTCAAGTTCCAACTGCCCGCCGCGCTGCTCGCGGGCGTGCAGGGCGTGCAGGTGGTTCAGTACAAGCTGATGGGCACGCCGGAGACTCCGCACGCGGGCGTGGCCTCCAACGTCGCGCCGTTCGTGCTCCGGCCGAGGGTCACGAACGTGACCGCGTTCACGCAGCCCGGCAGCGGGCCGAATCTGCTTTCTGGCACAGTCAACCTGCAAGTGACGCCGGCGGTCGGGCGCGACCAGCGCGTCCGCCTGCTGCTCAACGAGCTGGACCCGCCCGCCAACCGGCCGCCGTTCGCTTACAGTTTCGCGGCCCCTTCTCCTTACCAACTGATTCTCCCGCCGCAGGTGCCGCCCGATACCGACGGCGACTTCGGCGTCCCCATACGCGACGTGCAGACCGGCACGTACCTCGTGCGCGTGCAGGTGGACGGGGCCGAGAGCCCGCTGGAGACGGACGCGGGAGGTAAGTACGTCGAGCCCGCGGTGGACATCGTATGAGCGACGAGACGGGAAATTGGTACGAGGCGAACCAGCGCGATTTGCTGGCGCGGCTCAACGCTGTCGGCGAGGCGCTGAAGGCACACGCGGCGCGCGTCTCGGGCCGCGCTGAAGCGTACCGTGACGAAACGGCGGCCCGCGCGCCGGTCGAAGAGGTCGTGGCGGACTCGTCGGGCTCGCCCGCGCCCGGCGGCGACGAGGCGGAGAGTGCGCCGCAGGCTTCGACGGCGCTGGATCACTTGTGCGAGGTCTTCTCACTTTCAACTTTCGAGCGCGACCTGCTGCTGATGTGCGCGGGCGTGGAGTTGGACGCGAGCTTCGCGGAGTTGTGCGCCTCCGCGCACGGCGCGGCGCGGCGCGCTTACCCGACTTTCGGCCTCGGGCTCGCGGCGCTCCTGGAGGCCCACTGGTCTGCGCTCACTTCGAACGCCCCGCTGCGCCGCTGGCGCTTGATAGAGCTGGAGCACGGCCAGGACTACCTGGTCAACGCGCGGCTGCGCATAGACGAGCGCGTGCTGCATTACCTGGCGGGCGTCTCCCACCTGGACGAGCGTTTGCGTGGGCTGGTCGAGCCGGTCGCGGTCCCCGCGGAACTGCCCGACTCGCACGGCGAGTTGGCCCGCCGCGTCGCGGAATTCTGGGCCAATGACCGCAGGGACGAGGCTTCGGCCGTCGTCTTCCTCGCGGGGGCGGACAGTGCAGGCAAGCGCGCCGTGGCCGCGGCCGCGTCGGCCGCGCTCGGCCTCGGCCTGCACGTCCTGCGCGCGGCGGACGTGCCGCAGCTCGTCGCGGAGCGCGAGGCGCTGGCCCGCCTCTGGGAGCGCGAGGCTGTCTTGCAAGGCAGCGCGCTGATGCTGGAGCAGGACGAGCATGAGAACACGCACGCCGTCCTCTCCTTCATCGAGAGCGTGCGCGGGCTGCTTCTCGTCGCGGGGCGCGACGCCCTGCGACCGCGCCAGCGCCCGGCCATGCGCCTCGACGTTCGCAAGCCCACGTCGGCCGAGCAGCGGCAGCTCTGGCAGAAGGTGCTGGGGCCGCTGGCCCAAAACCTGAACGGCGAGCTGGAGCTGCTCACCTCGCACTTCGACTTCGGCGTGGAGACCATCCGGGCCGCGAGCGTGCAGGCGCGCGAGGGCTTCGTCAGGGAGGGGGGCGAAGAGGCGGCGGGCGGCGTGCTCTGGGACGCCTGCCGCGTCCAGGGGCGGACGCGGCTCGACGACCTGGCGCAGCACATCGAGCCGCGCGCCGCGTGGGAAGACCTCGTGCTGCCCGAGCACCAGCTCCGCGGCCTGCGCGAGGTCGCCGCCCACGTGCGCCAGCGCGCGCGCGTGTACGAGGCGTGGGGCTTCGCCTCGAAGGGCGCGCGCGGCCTCGGCATCAGCGCGCTGTTCACGGGCGCGAGCGGGACGGGCAAGACGATGGCGGCGGAAGTCCTGGCGAACGAGCTCAAGCTCGACCTCTACCGCATAGACCTGAGCCAGGTCGTCAGCAAGTACATAGGCGAGACGGAGAAGAATTTGCGGCGGGTCTTCGACGCGGCCGAGGAGAGCGGCGCGGTGCTGCTCTTCGACGAGGCCGACGCGCTCTTCGGCAAGCGCTCGGAGGTCAAGGACAGTCACGACCGCTACGCCAACATAGAGGTCAGCTACCTGCTTCAACGCATGGAAGAGTACCGCGGGCTCGCCATCCTGACGACGAACCTGAAGACGGCGCTCGACAAAGCCTTCCTGCGCCGCCTGCGCTTCGTCATCCAGTTTCCTTTCCCCGACGCCGGGTCGCGCGCGCGCATCTGGGAAAGAATCTTCCCGCCCGGCACGCCGACCGAAAATTTAGACGTGAAGAAACTCGCGCGCCTCAGCGTCGCCGGCGGCAACATTCGCAACATCGCGCTCAACGCCGCCTTCCTCGCGGCCGACGAGAACGCGTCCGTCACGATGGCCCACCTGCTGCGCGCCGCGCGCGGCGAGTACGAGAAGTTGGAGAAGCCCCTGACGGATGCCGAAAGCGGGGGCTGGGTATGAGACCGGCGAACATAGATCTGCACATAGAGGAGCTGGTGCTGCACGGCTTCGCCCCGGCCGACCGCCACCGCATAGGCGAGGCAATCGAGCGCGAGCTGGCCCGCCTCTTCGCGGAGGAGGGCGTCCCCACGGGACTCGCGGGCGGTGCCGAGTCTCCGAGTCTAGACGCCGGCGCTTTCCACGTCGCGGCGAATTCCGGGGCGGAAGCCGTTGGCGAGCAGGTGGCGCGGGCAGTGTACGGAGGGCTGAAGGGATGAGCGCGCACGCCCGAGAGCGAACGAAGAATCCTCCCGCCCCGGTGCTGCCGGCCCTCTCGCAGCGCAAGAGCGCGTTCGGCGACTCGGCCGGCCTGACGGACCCACGTCAGGAGTCTCCGGCCGCGCCGCCCGCCGTCGGCGAAGTGCTGCGCTCGCCCGGCCAGCCGCTCGACGGCGAAACGCGCGGGCTCATGGAGTCGCGCTTCGGCCACGACTTCGGGCGCGTGAGAGTGCACGCCGACGCGCAGGCGGCGGGCTCCGCGCGCGAGATGCGGGCCGCGGCTTACACGGTCGGCGAGGACGTTGCGTTTCAGGCGGGGCGATACAGGCCGGACACCGCGGCCGGGCGCGGGCTCCTGGCCCACGAGTTGACGCACGTCGTGCAGCAGGAGGGGGCGCGCGCCGAATTGGCACAGCACAGTCCGGGCCTCACGCTCGGCCGGCCGGGCGACAGCTCCGAGCGCGAGGCGGACCGTAACGCCGAGGCGTTGATGACGGGCGGCGGCCCCGCGCCCGCGCTGAAGGCTTCACGCGGCGCGGCCGTGCCGGCGCTTCAGCGCGCGGGCGACGAGGAGTGGAACAAGAATTACGGCAAGCACAAAAGTTTCTTGCAGAAGCCGTTCGAAGAATTCAAGAAGGGGCTCGGCGACATCAGGGCGACGACCGCGGGCGGGCTGAGCGAGAACAAGGGCCGCCCCTTCGACGCGCAGAAGGGTGCCGGCACGCCCGCCGCGCCCGAGATCACCTTCGAGGTGCTCAAGGAGATTTACACGGGCCTCAAGGCTGACGTCGCGTCCGACAAGGACAAGGAGACGAAGGCCAAGAACTACCTTGAGAACGTCAACAAGGCTTTCAAGATTATGAAGATCGACACGGTCGAGGCCCAGGCGCTTTACCTCGCCCACGCCTTCGTCGAGTCCGACCAGTTCCGCCAGTTCACGGAGACTCAAGGGTCCGTCAACAAGGGCGCGCAGAAGTGGGAGGAGGACCCCGCGAAGATCAAGCTCGACACGAAAGACCTCAAGGCGCGCTACGAGAAGATGACTTCCGTCAACCCCGGCGGCAATTACGAGTTCATCGGGCGCGGTCCCATCCAGGTCACGCACAGGCACGAGTACGTCGAGGTGATCGCGATGTTGGAGAAGGCCGCCGACCAGTACAAGGCGGAGGCCGACAAGGGGGACGCGAAGGCCAAGGAGTACTCGGAGCTGGCGCGCAAGGCGGCCAGGGAGATCAAGGCCAACCCGGCGAAGGCCGCCGACCCGCAGTACACGTTCCTGGTCTCGGCCGCCTACATGAAGAAGTTCGGGTCGGACGTGCGCGCGGCGCAGGTGAAGACGGGGGCGGCGTGGACGGGGACGGACGCCGCGAGCGGCTGGGTCGCGGGCGGGAAGCAGAAGGAGGGCTCGCCCCAGGCCAAGGCGCTCGTCGAGAAGGCCAACGCCTACGCCAAGATTTACCCGGTGCTGCTGCGCGAGGCCAACAAGAAGAGCGCGGCCGCCCGGACCCGGTCCGGCGGTTGAAAGATTGTGCCAGTTCGAAAGTCTCGCGGGACGAGTTCGATTCCGTGAGCGGTGAGGGGAAGTGAAGGAGCAGGCCATCATCGAAGAGCGGCAAGAGGCGGCCGGCCAGGCGCGGGCGGCCGGGCGCTCCGGGCTGCTTCAGCGCAAGTGCGCGTGCGGCGGCGGCGCGGGCGCGGGGCCGGGCGGCAACTGCTCCGACTGCGACCGCAAGCGCCTCTCGCGCAAGACGCGCCACGCGTCTCACGCCGCGCCCTCGCGCCCGCCGCGACGGCCTTCTGAGATCGACACGCCGCCGCCCATCGTCGAGCAGGTGCTCGCCTCTTCCTCTGGCCTCCCGCTCGACGCCGAGACGCGCGCGCTGATGGAGTCGCGGCTGGGCCACGACTTCGGGCGCGTGCGCGTGCACACGGACGCGCGGGCCGCGGCGTCGGCCGAGTCCGTGAACGCCCTGGCCTACACGGTCGGGCAGCAGGTGGTCTTCGGCGCGGGGCAGTACCGGCCCGACACGCAGGCCGGCCGCCGACTGCTCGCGCACGAATTGGCACACACCGTCCAGCAGGGCGACGGCGGCCGCGGCGGCTTTCACGGCAAGCTTGAGATAGGCTCGCCCGACAGCGCCGACGAGCGCGAGGCCGACCGCGCCGCCGAGGCGGTCGAGGGGCCTGCGGCCGTTGGCCCGAAACTTCCCGGCGGGGCGCGCGGCGCGCCGTCCGTCCTGCGGCGCAAGACGGGCGACGCGGGGAGCTGGTGGCGCGGGCTCTTTTCGAGCCTGCTCTTCGGCACCTTCTGGTTCCCGGACAGTTGGCTCCAGGAATACTTGCAGAAGCTGGACGAGACGGGCGACATAGAGGGCGACCCCGACAGCGACGACAAGGCGCGCGAGATCGTCAACACGTGGCGGGAGGGCGGGAGCAAGTTCGTCCTGACGGCGCGGCGCAAGGCGCTGCTCATTCACGAGATGCTCGACGGCCCGACCATGGGGGCCGACGAGGACGCCATCCTCGAACTCCTCGAACGCTCCTACAACTTCGAGCTGAGTTACATCTTCGGCACCGAGGGCGGCATCACCGCCAAGCGCCTCGGGGAAGACGTGCCGGACGAGCCCGGAGACCGCCTCTTCGAATTCTACGTCCGCCGCTTCATCGGCGCGCGCACCGCCGTGCTCGCCGGCGACATCCGGCCGATGGGCGCGCCGCAGGTCCCGCTGGGCGTCGAGTTGCCCCCGGTCGGCGCGACCCAGTGGACTGATGTGAATTACGAAGACGGCACGACCGGGTGGAATCCTGAGTGCGTCATGGGCATTCTGTGCCAACAGGACAGCGCCATCATCAAGCAGCTCCCGTCGCTCGACGTGAAGATCATAGACGACATCGAGGTGAGGCAATGGTCATTCGACGGCGAGTCGTGGAAACACGCAGAAGCGCATCCCGGGGGGCTCAACAAGGCCGACAAGAAATTGATCGGCGTCGTGAAGCGTTCGACCTGCAACTACGCGGCGCAGACCATGTTCCACGAGGTGCATCACCAGAACCAGCACGCGGACGTGAAGGAGACGGTCTTCACGATGGAGGTGGACGCCTACACCGAGACGGAGAAGTGGGCGATTGAGCGCGGCCTGCCCGAAGAAGTTAAGGACATCAGCAAGTCGCTGCGCACTACAAATAAGCAGGGGCAGGAGATTCCCAGCAGCAAGGCGATTGAGAAGAAGGTGGAAGAAATTTACGGCGGGCCGACGCCTGCGCCGGGCGAGCAGAAGACCGGCGGGCAGGCCGAAAGCGAGGAAGGCAAGCAGGCCGGAGGCAAGGAAGGCGAGAAGGCCAAAGAAGTGGTCGGGCAGGTCAAAGGCCACGAGAAGCCCAAAACGACTCTAGTCAAAGTCCCCGGCCGGGACGAGTTAGTCCCGCGGCCTTCCAGGAAGGGCGACAAGTACCTGGAAGACCCGCCGAAGATCACTAACGCGCAGCCGATTCCACGGGATGTCTGGAAGTGCCCTAAGGAGAAACCGAAAGACGAGAAGGCCGTCACGCTGCAACGGAGCGCGAACAGCCCGGAGGTGCCGGACGCGGTGCCGCCCGTCGTTAACGAAGGCTTGACCTCGCCCGGCCAGTCGCTCGACGCCGCGACGTGCGAGTGCGAAGACTGCCTCTGCGGCCGCCCGCACGGACTCCAGGCACACCTGAACATCAGCCGGCCCGGCGACCGCTTCGAGGCAGAGGCCGACCGCATCGCCGACCGCGTCGTGCGCGCGCCCGACCAGTTCACGCACAGCCCCGCCCCGAGCCTGCAGCGTCAGGCGGTCTCCGCGACCGCGGCCGTCGCCGGGGAAGTAACCGGCGCGCCGCCCGTCGTGCAGGAAGTCTTGGACTCGCCGGGTCAGCCGCTCGACGCGGCGACGCGCTCGTTCATGGAGGCGCGCTTCGGGCACGACTTCGGCCGCGTGCGCGTGCACGCGGGCGCGCGCGCCGACGCCTCCGCCCGCGCCGTGGACGCGCGGGCCTACACGGTCGGGCGCGACATCGTTTTCGCCGAAGGGCGCTACGAGCCAGGGACGGACGCCGGGCGGCGCTTGCTGGCGCACGAGCTGACGCACGTCTTGCAGCAGACTGGCGGCGGCGGCCCGGCCCACACGACGGTCCGACGACAGGCCGCTGGCCCAGTCTTGCAGCGCCAGCCGGACGCCCCGAAGAAGAAGCTGCGCATCCTCTCGCTCGACGAGATAAAGGCGGACGAGAAACGGAAGAAGCGCCTCGCAGACACGGGCCTGGTGGAAGCCAAGGTGTGCAAGACGTTGAGCGGTATCAGCAAGGAAAACTGCCCGGACGCGCTGAAGGCGGGCGCGGAGGTCAACTTCGTCGCCGAGAAGGTGAAAGATAGCTGGTACGAGATCGAAAACACGGGCTTCCGCCTCATAGGTCCGAAGCAGCCCGTCTACATCCCCGCCGTCTTCGCCAAAGAGCAGCCCGGCGGCCCGACGACGCAGCCGGCCTCGGCCGACGATGCCAGGCGGCGCGAGTCCGCCGCCGCGCCGCCCAGGGCGACGCCGGCAGCGGGCAAACAGTCCGGGGCGGACCCCGCGGTCGAGCTGATCAAGAACGGGAAGTTCGTGGAAGTTCTCACCTCGCTCAACGGCCTGCCCATGAAGTACATGCTGGACCGTTTGAAGAAGATCGAGACGGCGCAGTTGGAGTTGCTGAACTCACACGTCTTCGACGCGAAGGGGCTGGGCGAGGCGAGCGGCTGGCGCATGGCCGCGGCGATGGGGGCCGTCCACATGAGCCGGGTCGGCTCGGACGCGCAGAAGCTCAACGCGCTGGACGACGCGATGACGAAGGCCGCGCTGCCAGAGGATCAGCGCGCGCTCATCCGCGCCATCGTGCCTCCGGCGCGCGGCGGCCCCGCGGCGCGGGTCGAGACGCATTTCGACATCACGAAGCTGACCAAGCCTGGGTCTGAGGGCGGCGCGATGGTCGAGAAGTGGTCGACGGCGCAAGCCTTCAACACGCTCAACGGCCTGTCGGACAGCGACCTTCAGACGGCGCTCCAGCAGATAGACAAGAGCCGGTTGCAGGCGCTGATGCTCAACTCGCGACAGGCCGAGCAGTTCGGCGACCTGAAGGTCGAGCGGCTGCGGCAGGCGCTCTACGTGGCCTGGGTCACGCGCTTCCCAGGCGAGCGGGCCAAGTTCGACGTCGGCGAGGAGGAGAACCCGATCCTCAAGATGTCGGCCGGGGCGAAAATTACGGAGGCGATGTTGCGTTCGGCCCGCAAGCTGCCGGGGCAGGGGTTGGACCGCATCATGGAAATGCTCACGCCCGAGGCCATCGCGATGATGGTGGCGTTCGGCACCGCCTACGTCCTCTCGCAGACCACGCCCATCGGGTGGCTGGCGGACATCCTCGTGGCGGGGATCATCGCCGCGACGATAGTGATGCTCGGCAGGGAGGCGATTGAGGTCGTCCAGCTCATCATCCAGTTCGTGCAGAAGGCCAAGAACGCGACTTCCGATCACGAACTCGACGAGGCGGCGGAAATCTTCGCCCACATCTTAAGCAAGATCGGGATAGACATCCTCCTCGCCATCCTCTTCCACAAGGTCGGCAAGTCCATCAACCTGAAACCGCCGACGGCGCGCTCGCCCGGCATCATCGACGTGTTCGAGCAGGGCGGCGTTAAGGGTTTAGGGCAGGCCGGAGTGGAGGCGTTTCAGAAGGGCGGCGGCAAGATCACCGCGAAGTTGTTCCCGGACACGCCCATCACCGCCGAGCTGGTCACGGCCAGCGGGGCCAGGCCCGTCCCGCCCCAGAGCGTGCCGGGCTTCAATCTGATAATGGAGGCCAGGGGCGCGGGGGCGCGACCCCCCAAGGGCGGCGGCGGCAAAGGGGCCGCGGCGGGAACGAAGCCGGCGGGCGAGCCCGGAGGAGGCGCGCCCGGAGGCAAGCCCGCCACGAAGCCGCGCGGCCAGGGGGTCAGCGCGGGGGCCGGGGTGACGAAGCCGAAACCGCGTCCGGGGGAGACGCCCCCCGTCGTGGAGGAGCCGCCCAGGGCGGGCGAGAAGAAGACGGCCGCCGACAAGCCCGCGCCGACGGAGAAGTCTACGGCAGCGCCTGAGAAGAAGCCCGCCGAGGCACCGACCAAAGCAGCGCAGGCCGCGGCGAGGGCTAAGGCGAAGGAGCGAGCGTTCTACAACCTCGAAGAGGCCAGGGGACGCAGGACGAAGATTCTCAACGACATCATCGAGAACCGGGAGCGGGCGAAAGGGAAGCCGCCCGCCGAGCGCGCGGAGCTGGACGCCGAGTGGAAAAGCCTCCAGAACGAATTAGAGAACGCGGGCAAAGAGGTTAGAGACCTTCAGGCGAAGTTCGCCGATTTCGAGCTGACCCCCTACGAGAGGGCGCGCGCCTACTCCATGTCCGACAAAGCCTGGACGGAGACGATGGAACGCGCCAGCGGGCTGGACGAATACTCCGGCAAGAGGCCGGACGCCGTCAGCGTGGACCACGTCGTGTCCGTCCGCGAAATCTCCGAGATGGCGGGGTTCGACCAGCTACACCCGGACGACTGGAAGCAGGTGCTCAGCTTCCGCAAGAACCTGAAGGCGATGGACAGCGAACTCAACAGCTCTAAGGGCGGCAAGCGTTGGGCGGATTGGGAGGCCGGGCGTCGCGCCTACGGCGAAAAGATTTGGAAGGAGATGGTGGAGTTGGAGACCGACTTGAGGGGCCAGCTTCAGGCCGAGATCACGAGGCTCTTGGGGCTGAGGCACAAGTGACACCGCGCGCGCGCGCGACCGCCGCCGGGGAAGTCCGGCCGGCGACTGACACGACCACGGACTGTTTGCGCATCGAGGATACATCTTTATGAGTTCATTCCCAGGCTCGCCCCGCCTCCTGAAGGGCGGCATCGTGGTGATAGACCCGGCGACCTCGGTCGTCGAGCGGGTCATCACGCTGCAATACAACCCGGACACGCTCAGCCGCAGCTTGCAGATCAAGGCCATCAGCGAGGGCGGCGACCGCTCCGAGGCGATGCGCGTGACGGGGCCGCCGGTCGAGACCATCAAGCTCGAAGCCGAGTTGGACGCGACCGACCAGTTGGAATTCCCCGAGCAGCACAGGACGGCCGTCGAGGTCGGGATTCACCCGCAGCTCGCCGCGCTCGAAACGCTCGTCTACCCGACGAGCAACCAGCTCCAGGCCAACAACGAACTGGCACAGTCCGGCACGCTCGAAATCATCCCGATGGAGTCGCCGCTGACGCTCTTCGTCTGGAGCAAGAACCGCGTGCTGCCCGTCAGGCTGACGGACCTGAGCGTGACGGAGGAGGCGTTCGACCCGTCGCTCAACCCGATACGGGCGAAGATCAGTCTGGGGATGCGCGTCCTGAGCGTCAACGACCTGGAGTTCAGCCACAAGGGGAGCGGCATCTTCATGGCCTACCTGCAACAGAAGGAGCGGCTGAGCGCGCTCTACCAGGGCGGGGCCTTGAGCGGCTTGGGCATCACCAAAATTCCGTGAGGTTGAGAAGAGATGTTTCCTCCGACGAGTCGTTACCACAGGACGCAGACCGCAGAGTTCGAGCAGGCGGACGGCCGCCGCGTCGTCTACCTGCGCCGCCGCTTCGTGCCCCCGCCCGAGCGCTTCGCGCTCCTCTTCGAGCACGCGGTCACGGAGGGCGAGCGCCTGGACAACGTCACCTTCAAGTACCTCGGCGACCCCGAGCAGTTCTGGCGCGTCGCGGACGCCAACGGGGCCGTGCGCCCCGAAGAGTTGACGGAAACGCCCGGCCGCCGTTTGCGAATCACACTGCCCGAAGGAGTGCCGGCGACACCCGATGCTTAAAGGCTACCACCTGACATTGATGATCGGCCCCGTGTATGCCGTGCCGGTTCCGCAGTCGGTGCTGGACGCGCTGGTGAGCGTGACGGTGACGAGCGCGGCCGGCAAGCCGAGCGGCTTCGAGATGTCGTTCAACCTGAGCACCAACTCGCCGCTGCACACCGCCTTCCTGCTCACGGGCGGGAGCGTGGTCCCCATCATGCGCGTCATCATCGTCGTCACCGTCAACGGCACGCCCGAAGTTTTGATGGACGGCGTCGTCACCAACCAGCAGGTCACGCCCTCGAACGACCCGGGCCACTCGACGCTGACCCTGACGGGCTCGGACCTGAGCGCCGTCATGGACTTGATTGACTTCAGCGGCGTCCCTTTCCCGGCCATGCCGCCCGAGGCGCGCGTCGCGCTGATGCTCCTGAAGTACCTCTTCCTCGGGATCGTCCCCGGAGTGCTGCCGAGCGTGCTGATAGACATCCCCATCCCCGTCGACCGCATCCCGGCGCAGCGCGGGACAGACCTCGCTTACATAAAGTACCTCGCGGACATGGTCGGCTACACTTTCTACATCGACCCCGGCCCGGAGCCGGGGATGAGCGTGGCGTACTGGGGGCCGGAGATTAAGTTCGGCGCGCCGCAGCCCGCGCTCAACATCAACATGGACGCGCACACCAACGTCGAGCGCCTGAGCTTCAGGTACGACGCGCAGGCCGCCGAGTTGCCGATTCTCTTCATCCAGAACCAGCAGACGAAAGTCCCGATTCCGATTCCGGTCCCGCCCATCACGCCTTTGAACCCGCTGCTCGGCGCGATACCGCCGATTCCGGCGAAGATCAGGCCGATTCCCGAAACGGCCAAGTACAACCCCTTGCAGGGCGCGCTGATCGGCATGGCTAAGGCGTCGCAGTCGGCGGACGTGGTTTCCGGCACGGGAAGTCTGGACGTGGTGCGCTACGGCCACATCCTGAAGGCCAGGAAGTTGGTCGGCGTCCGGGGCGCGGGGCTCGCTTTCGACGGGCTCTACTACGTCAAGAGCGTGACGCACCACATCAAGCGCGGGGAGTACAAGCAGGATTTTGAACTGAGTCGCAACGGCCTGATTTCCATCACACCGAGGGTGCCCGTATGAGCGAGATACTCGACAGACTTTTAGAGAACGCGGAAGGCGAGGGCGGCACGCCGAAGAAGTATTACGGCAAGTACCGCGGCACGGTCATCAACAACATAGACCCGATGCAGATCGGCCGCATCATGGTGATCGTCCCGGACGTTTCCATCATCCCCGGGAGCTGGGCGATGCCGTGCGTCCCCTTAGCGGGCAAGCAGGAGGGGACGTTCATGGTGCCGCAGATAGGCGCGGGCGTCTGGGTCGAGTTCGAGCAGGGCGACCCGGACTACCCCATCTGGGTCGGGGGCTTCTGGGGCCTCGCGGCCGAGGTGCCCGCGCTGGCGCTCATCCCGCCGCCGATTCCGCCGGGCCAGAACATAGTGCTCCAGACCACCTTGCAGAACACTCTGATTATCGGCGACTCGCCGCCGACGCCCATCTCGGGCGGCATCGTCCTGAAGAGCACCACCGGCGCGATGATTGTCGTCAACGACAGCGGCATCTACATCCAGAACGGCAAGGGCGCGTCGATCATGATGGTCGGCCCGGCGGTCACCATCAACGCCGGCGCGATGATCATCACTTAAATTTCGCAACTCATTTCACGGAGGAACATTCGATGCCTGGCTTTCTTCTTCACCTGGGGGCGACCGTCCTCTGCTCGCACGGCGGGCAGGCGCAGCCGGCCGCGCCGAACCCGCGCGTGCTCTTGAGCGGCCAGCCGGTCGTCACGATTGCGAGCCCGTACGTTGTCGCGGGCTGCCCGTTCCCGCCGGCCTCCGGCGGCCCCTGCGTCACGGCGCAGTACGTCACGGCCGCCGCGCGCGTCACCGTCATGGGCCAGCCCGTGCTGCTCATAGACAGCATGGCCGTCTGCGCGCCCACGGGCACGCCGCTCGTCAACCTCGTGGCGCAGCCGAGGGTCGTAGGCATGTGAGAGGGGAATGATGAACGTCGACTTCCCATACCGTTTCGACGGGCGCGGGCGGACGGCCGAGGCGGGCCGCGACGCGCACATACGCGACATGATCGAGCAGGTGCTCTTCACCTCGCCCGGCGAGCGCGCCAACCGCCCGACCTTCGGCTGCGGACTGGCACAACTCGTCTTCGCGCCCAACTCGGAAGAGCTGGCCGCGGCGACGCAGTACCTCGTGCAGGGCGCGTTGCAGCAGTGGCTGGGCGATTTGATTCAGGTCGAGGAGGTCCTGGTCGAGAGCACGGACTCGACCCTGCGCGTCGCCGTGCAGTACGTCGTCCGCAGCACGCAGGAGCGCGAGGTGGCGCGGTTCGCGCACGGAGGGACGAGCGCATGATCTACTTCTGCTGCGACGAGAAGAGGCGCAACGCCGTCGAAGCGCACGCCACGCTGAACGGGATAGAGTTCCTGGAAGTCTCGGACGACCCCGCGGACCCCGTCGAGGTGCGCCAGCGCACGCTCTTCGTCCACTTCCTCAAAGACCTCGCGGCCGGCGCGCTGATCATTGAAAACTTAACGGTCGAAGGCGGCGAGCGCATCCGCCCCGTCAAAGTCACGAAGGTCACTATCGGCCCTTCGGGCGACGACAGGGTGCTCGCGGTCGAGGTCGCGGAGCCCGGAGATTTTTCGACCTACACGTTGCGCCTCGTCAAAGTCGGAGAGCCCGAGTCGCCGCCGGACGACTTCGACCCCGTCCTGTCCGCGATTGAGTTCTCTTTCAAGGTCGCGTGCCCGAGCGACTTCGATTGCCGTGAAGAAAAGGTCTGCCCGCCCGAGCACGCGGTGTCGCCGCAGATTGATTACCTGGCGAAAGACTACCAGAGCCTGCGCCGGCTGATGCTCGACCGCATGTCCGTGCTGATGCCCGAGTGGCGCGAGCGCAACGCGGCCGACTTCGGCGTCGCGCTCGTCGAGATGCTGGCCTACGTGGGCGACTACCTGAGCTACCGGCAGGACGCGGTCGCGACCGAGGCTTACCTGGGCACCGCGCGCCGCCGCGTCTCCCTGCGACGCCACGCCCGTCTCGTGGACTACTTCGTGCACGACGGCGCGAACGCGCGCGCGTGGGTGCAGGCGCGCACGAACGCCGACAACGTCGTCCTGGACAAGGGCACGCAGCTCTTCACGCGCCTGGCCGGCCAGCCCCAGAGAATCGAGCCGCTCACCAAACAGCACGAGGAGGCGCTCGACGCCGGCCCCGTCGTCTTCGAGACGATGCACGAGGCCACGCTCTTTCTGGCACACAACGAGATGGAGTTTTACACCTGGGGCGACGAGCGCTGCTGCCTGCCGAAGGGCGCGACGCGCGCGACCCTCGGGAACGAGAACGAGAGGCTCAAGAACCTGAAGGCCGGCGACGTGCTGGTGCTTCTTGAGGCGCGCAACCCGCAGAACGGCAACGCCGAGGAGGCGGACCCCGCGCACCGCCACGCCGTGCGCCTGACGGCGGTCAAGCCCGCGACCGACCCGCTCTTCACCGAAGAGGGTAACCCGGCCCAGGAGCTGCGCGTCCTCAACGTCGAATGGGGCATAGAAGACGCGCTGCCTTTCCCGCTCTGCCTGTGGGATGTCGAAGTCGGCGGCGACCCGAACGACAAGCGGCCAGCGAGCGTCGCGCTCGGCAACATAGTGCTCGCTGACCACGGCCTGACCGTCAGCGACGAATTCATAGGGACTTACCCCGAAGCCGACCCCGTGCTCGACAAGGTCAGGCCGCACGGCGGCGACCCTTGCGCCCCGCGCGAGGAGAAGCACACGCCGCCGCGCTTCCAGCCCCAACTGCGTCACATGCCGCTCACGCACCACGCGCCGCACGACCCGGCCAAGTCTAAGGCTTCGGCGCACAGCCTCATGTACCGGCCGCTCGCGGAGTTTCTGCCGGCCGTCACATTGGAGGGGGACTTGAACGGCCAGCTCTCCGCGTGGCGTCCGCAGCGCGACCTCCTGAACAGCAATCCTGCGAGCCGCGAGTTCGTCGTCGAAATCGAGAACGACGCCGCGGCCTTCGTGCGCTTCGGCGACGAGCTGTTCGGCTCGCGCCCCGCCGCCGGGACGGACTTCACGGCCGACTACCGCGTCGGCAACGGCACGCGCGGCAACGTCGGGGCTAACGCTTTGGGCCACGTCGTCACGCTCCAGTCGGGGGTCGTGAGCGTGACGAACCCGCTGCCCGCGCGCGGGGGCCGTGAGCCGGAGAGTTTCGAAGAGGTGCGGCAGAACGCGCCCGTCGCCTTCCGCACGCAGCAGCGCGCAGTCACTGCGCGCGACTACGCCGAGATGGCCGAGCGCCACGCGGGGCTTGAGCGCGCCGCCGCGACCTTCCGCTGGACGGGGAGCTGGCGCACGGTCTTCCTGACGGTCGACCGCCTGGGCGGCGCGGACGTTGACGAGCCGTTCGAAGACGAGATGCGCCGCCACCTCGAACGCTACCGCATGGCCGGGCACGACCTTGAGATTGATGGGCCGGTTTACGTCTCGCTCGAAATCGAGATGACCGTCTGCGTCAAGCCCGACTACTTCCGCGGCCACGTCAAGAAGGCGCTGCTCGAACTCTTCGGCAGCCGCGTGCTCGCCGACGGGCGGAGCGGCGTCTTCCACCCGGACAATTTCACCTTCGGGCAGACGGTCTACTTGAGCGCGCTCTACGCGGCCGCGCAATCAATCGAGGGCGTGGACTCGGTCGAGATCACGAAGTTCCAGCGTCAGGGCCAGCCGCTGACCGACGCGCTCGACGCGGGGAGGATTGAGCTTGAGCGGTTGGAGATCGCGCGCCTCGACAACGACCCGAATTTCCCGGAGCGCGGCGTCTTCCGCCTGACGATGAAGGGAGGGCGATGAGCACCAAAGTTGGACACGGCTCGCACGACTTGAACGACTGCGGCTGCTGCGAGGGCCTCGCCGTCGAGACGCCCGTCGAAGTCACTAACCGGCCCGGCCTCTCGGCCGTGGCTTACCGCGTCGGCACGCACCCGCAGTTCAGACGCACCCTCGTCGCGCGCCTCTCGGACGCGTCGCACCCTGCCTTGCGCGCGCTGACCACGCGCGACGCGGACGACTTCACGCTCGCGCTCCTGGACGCCTGGGCCACGACCGCGGACGTGCTCACCTTCTACCAGGAGAGAATCGCCAACGAGTCTTACCTGCGCACGGCGACCGAGCGCGTCTCCATCCTGGAACTCGCGCGCCTCGTCGGCTACGAGCTGCGCCCGGGCGTCGCGGCCAGCACTTACCTGGCCTTCACCATGAGCGAAGTGCCGGGCGCGACGCGCGAGACGGCCGAGGCGCTCGGCGTGCCTTCGGCGACGGTGATTGACTCCGGCATCAAGGTGCAGAGCATCCCCGGCCCCGAAGAGAAGGCGCAGACCTTCGAGACCGTGGAGAAGATAGAGGCGCGCGTCGAGTGGAACGCCATCCGCCCGCGCCTGACCCGCCCGCAGGAGATTAAGACGGACGCCGGAGTCGTCTACCTCGCGGGGCTCGCGACCGGGTTGAAGAAAGGCGACGGGCTGCTCATCACGCCCGTCGCCGCGGGCGCGGCCTTCCGGCAGGTGGCCGAGGTCACGGCCGAAAGCGAGCTGGGGCGCACGAAGGTGCGTCTGCAACCGCAGGTCATGCCTGTCGCCACGACTGTGCCAATGTCTATCAATGTCATTGCCGCCTTCGGCGTTGCGACCAAAAAATACCTCGGCACGACTGTCAACGCGACGGCGCTTCACGCGGACTCCGTCATTAGCCGCTTCCGTGTGCGCGACGTTTTCAAGAACCTCTTCGCGGGCAAGTCGCCGCAGCCCGGCGTGCTCGCCCTGCGCGCGCGCGCCAGCATCTTCGGCCACAACGCGCCCAAGTGGGGCGCGCTGCCCGTCAGTCAACGCATAGGCGAAATCGGGCCGGACAAGCTCCTTTACTCCGGGCCGTACACCGGTCGCGAGAACAGTTGGGCCGAGCAGTCACTCGACAACTATTGGGGCGTGCCGAACAATAAGGCGCACGTCTTCCTGGACAACACATACCCTAGCATCGCCAGGGACAGTTGGGTCGTGCTCAAGGACGAGGACGAGGCGCGCGCCTACCAGGTTACGGGCGTGACGGAAGTCTCCAAGTCCGACTTCACCCTGAGCGCGAAGGTCACGCGCCTGACCTTAAGCTCGCGCGCCGACTGGGACAAGCTTTTCATACGCACGACGACCGTCCACGCGCAGAGCGAGGAGCTTGAGATGGCGCGGCTGCCTGAAGAGACGCCGGTCGAGGGCTCCGAGATCGACCTGGACACCTGGGTGGACGGCCTCGCCGCGGGCCAGAAGCTCATCGTCTGCGGCGAGCTTCAGACGGAGAGCGGCGTCACCGCCTGCGAGCTCGCGACGATCAAGAAGGTCGAGCAGGTGATGGCGACCGACGGCTTCACGCGCGTGCACCTGACGACGCCGCTCGACAACTCTTACGTCCGCGCGACGGTCACCATCAGTGCCAACGTCGCGCTCGCCACGCACGGCGAGACCGTGCGCGAGACTCTGGGGAGCGGCGACGCGAGCCGGGCTTACCAGCGCTTCACCTTGCGGCAGCCGCCGCTCACCTACGTCAGCGCGTCCGCGCCGAGCGGCACGCAGACGACCCTCGAAGTGCGCGTCGCGGGCCTGCTCTGGCACGAAGTCCCCACGCTCTACGGGCGCGGACCCGAGGAGCGCGTCTACGTCGCGCGCCAGGACGACGAGGGCCGAACCACCGTTCAGTTCGGCGACGGCCGCACGGGCGCGCGCCTGCCGACGGGCCAGGACAACGTGACGGCCGTCTACCGCAAAGGGACAGGGCTCGCGGGGCTCCTCAAGGCCGACCAGCTTTCCCAGTTGATGACGCGCCCGCTCGGCTTGAAGGGCGCGACCAACCCGATGGGCCCTGCGGGCGCGGCCGACCCGGAGTCGCGCGACCAGGCGCGGCGCAACGCCACGCTGACGCTGCACACGCTGGACCGCATCGTCTCGCTGCTGGATTACGAGGACTTCGCGCGCGCGTTCATGGGCGTCGCCAGGGCGCTCGCGACGTGGACGTGGAACGGCGAGACGCGCGGCGTCTTCGTCACCGTCGCCGGCCCGAACGGCGCGGGCATAACGGACGACAGCCCTCTCCACGCGAATCTCCTCGCGGCCATGCGCGCCGCGGGCGACCCGGCGGTCCCGCTTCTTGTGAAATCCTTCGAGCAGCGTTTCTTCCGACTCAGGGCGAAGGTGAAGGTGCACGGCGATTACCTGGACGAGGCCGTGTTGAAGGAGGTCGAGAGCCGTTTGCGTCAGAAGTTCTCGTTCGACGCGCGCGAGTTCGGCCAGCCCGTCACACTGAGCGAGGTGATCGCCGTCGTGCAGGGCGCGGCCGGAGTCGTCGCCGTTGACGTGGACGAACTTTACCGCACGGACGAGGCGGTCACGCCCGCGCTCCACGCGCGCCTGCCCGCGGCGCAGCCGCTCGCCGGGACGGGGAAGGTGTTCGCCGCCGAGATGCTCACGCTGGAGCCCGGCCCGCTCGACATAAAGGTGATGTCATGAGCTTCGACGCCCAAAAACTTTACGCACTCTTGCCGGCAGTCTACCGCCAGCGCGACGCCGAGCAGGGCGGACCCTTGCGCGCCCTGATCGAGACAATCGCCGGCCAGGTCGCCGTGCTCGAAGAGGATTTGGCACAGCTCTACGACGACCAGTTCATAGAGACCTGCGCCGAGTGGGTCGTGCCCTACATAGGCGACCTCGTCGGCGCGCGCGGCCTCTTCAGTTGGCCCGGCGCGGCCTTCAGCAACCGCGCGCAGGTGGCGAACACGCTGGCTTATCGAAGGCGCAAGGGGACGGCCGCCGTCATAGAGCAACTGGCGCACGACGCGACGGGCTGGAACTCGAACGTCGTGGAGTTCTTCCAACTGCTCGCGACGACCGAGTACATGAAGCACCTGCGCCCGACGCACTTCGCCACCCCGAACATGCGCGACTGGGACGCGCTCGCGCGCATCAACACGCCCTTCGACACCGCGGCGCACACGGCCGAGATGCGCCACATAGATACGCGCGCCGGCAAGTACAACATCCCGAACATAGGCATCTTCCTCTGGCGTCTCGGCAGCCACTCTCTGACGAACGCGCCCGCCTACAAGCTGGACGACCGCCGCTACCTTTTTAACCCTCTGGGCTTTGAGACGCCGCTCTACAGTTTGCCCGAGACGGAGAAAGAGATCACGCACCTGGCGGCGCGCGCCAATGTGCCCGCGCCGTTCGACCGCCGCGCGCTCGCGCGCGACAAGGAGCTTTACTACGGCGCGGACAAGAGCCTCGTCCTCAACATCGACGGGAACTTCATCGCGGCGGCCGAGGTGGATGTCTGCAATTTGGAGGGGAGCCCGTGGCCGGACAAGGCCAACGACCGCCACGTGATTGACCCCGCGCTCGGCCGCATATTTTTGCCCGACGGGGTCTACGCAGACCCAGTGGTGCGCGTGCTCTTCCACTACGGCTTCAGCGCCGAGATGGGCGGCGGCGAGTACGGCCGCGCCGCGACCTTCGCGGACGAGTTAAAGCCAGTGGTCAAAGTCCCCGGCGACGAGGCGGCGATTCAGGACGCGATTAACGGCTTGTCCGCGGGCGGCGCGGTCGAGATCGAAGACAACAATTACTACTTCGAGTCGCCCTTCATACACGCGCCGGCGGGCCGCAAGGTCGAGTTGCGCGCGGCGGACGAGCGCCGGCCCGTAATCGTCCCCGACAACGAACTGTTCATCACGGGCAACGCCGGTTCGGAAGTGACGCTCAACGGCCTCGTGCTCAACGGCGGCACGATTCACCTGCCCACGGACAGGTTCGGCGAGAAGAACGAGCTGCGCCTCCTGCGCATAGTCCACTGCACGCTTCTGCCTGGGCCGAGCAAAGCGATCGGCAACGTGCCGGCCGAAGCCGCGGCGGCTTCGAGAATCATCTGCGACGCGCCCGACGTGACCATCGAGATCGAGCGCTCAATCGTCGGCGCGATTGAGGCGGTCGAGGGCGCGCGCGTGCGCGTGCGGGACAGTATCGTGGACGCCACGTCCGAGACGGAGTTCGCCTACTCCGCGCCGAGCGACGAAGTGGGCGCTCCGCTCGAAGTCGAGAACAGCACCGTCATCGGTAGGGTTAAAACGCAAATCATTGAAGCCTCGAACACGATTTTTATGGCGGGCAAAGCGCCGGGCGAGCCCTTGAGCGTCCCCATCGAGGCGGAGCGTTTGCAGGAGGGCTGCGTGCGCTTCTCCTACGTCCCGCCCGGCGCGGTCGTGCCCAGACAGTACATGTGCCAGCCGAAGAAGGGCGACTCCGCGCAGGAGCAGAAGCGGTTGCGCCCGCTCTTCACCTCGCTCAGTTACGGCGACGCGGGCTACTGCCAGTTGAGCGCGCGCTGCGCCGTGGAAATCCGCGAGGGCGCGGACGACGAGTCCGAGATGGGCGCTTTCCACCATCTTTACCAGCCGCAGCGCGAGGCCAACCTGCGCACGCGGCTCTCCGAATACCTGCGCTTCGGCCTCGAAGCCGGAATCTTCTACGCGAGCTAACGAAGGGATGAGGGGTGAGGGATGAGGGATGAAATGATCGAATCAATAACTCAATTGAATCTGATGTTCAACCCACTTCATCCCGCATCCCTCATCCCTCATCCCTTACTTGGAGGTTGTGATGAAAGGTGACTTCAGCCGCGACACGTTCGACCCGCGGAAACGTTACAGCGGCGTGCTCATGCAGCAGGGCCGCGTCCAGGTGGACGCTGACTGGAATGAGCAGTTGGAGATCGGGCGCTACCGCATCGAGACGGAGGCCAGGGACGTCATAGGCCACTGCGGTGTGCCAAAAAATACGGACGGCTTCAAGCTCACGCCGGTCAGGCCGGAGGGCATCAGCCATTCGACCGACCTCGCCATCTCCAACGGCCGCATCTACGTCGACGGCCTGCTCTGCGAGCTTGAGCCCGCGGCCGTCTCCGTCACGTTCGATCTCGCCCAGCCGAAACAGGCCATCGCTTCGACGCCGACCGTTGACGGGTACGAGTTCGCGAAAGGGCAGTGGGTCGAGATGTCCGCGGACGACGTGGCGGACAAGGCACTGCTGCGCGTGGAGGGCGTGGACGCGGACAAGAAGACGCTGAGTTTTGACGACGACATCAGCGCCTACCACGGCTCGGCGAACCCTGTCGTGCGGCGCGTCGTGACGTACCTCTCTCAGCCCGACCTGCCCAAGCCTCCTTTCTCGGTGCAGCCCGGCGGGGACCCGGACGCCGTCGCGGAAATACAACCGTCGAGTTTCTTCAGCATCGCTTACCTGCACGTCTGGGAGCAGCACGTCACCGCGCTCGACGACTCGCTCATCCGCGAGAAGGCGCTCGGCGGGCCCGACACGGCGACGCGCTCGAAGACCGTCTGGCAGCTCGAAATTCTTCCGCTCGAACTGGACGGGAACGCGCAGTTCGATTGTCAGACTTCTTTCCCCGAGTGGGACGCGCTGGTCGCGCCGAGTTCTGGCACCATGAACGCGCGCACGCAGCCCGCGGTCGACCCGAAAGACCCGTGCCTGCTCCCGCCGAGCGCGGGCTACCGGCGGCTGGAGAATCAGCTCTACCGCGTCGAGGTGCAGAAGGGCGGCACGCGCGACGCCGCGACGTTCAAGTGGTCACGCGAGAACGGCTCCGTGCAGACGACGGTCGAGAAGGTTGACGGCGCGACCATCACCGTCGCGGACCTCGGCAAAGACGAGGTGCTCGGCTTCAAGGGCGGCGACTGGGTCGAGCTGGTGACGGACGAGACGGAACTGAAAGGCGCGCCGCGCGCACTCGCCCTGATAGACACGATTGACCCGGACCTGCGCGAGATTACGCTGGACGCTTCGGCCGCGGACCTCGCGACGACTCCGCGCGTCAAGCTGCGGCGCTGGGACCAGAAGGGCGCGACCGCCACGGACGACGGCGTCGCGATGACGGCCGGCTGGATCGACCTCGAAGGCGGGATACAGGTCGAGTTCTCAGAGGGCACCTACCGCGCGGGCGACTACTGGCTCATCCCGGCGCGCACGGCCACGGGCGAAATCGAGTGGCCGCCCTTCAACGTTCCGAACGGCGACCCGCAGCCGCAGCCTCCGCGCGGCATACGCCACCACTACTGCCGCCTCGCGACCTTGAAGTTCGACGAGGTCATCTCGGTGCGCGACGACTGCCGCGACTTCTTCCCGCCGCTCACGGACATCTGCGCCGAGGACGTGTGCTTCGACAACGAAGTGTGCCAGATGCCCGGCGTCGAGACCGTGCAGGACGCCATCGAGAATTTGTGTGCCAGAAATGACCTGAAGCACCACAACAAGCACCTGCACGGCTGGGGCATCGTCTGCGGCCTTCAGGTGCACTGCGGGCCGGACAATCCGAACGACCCGCCGCGCCGCCACGTCACCGTGCGCGCGGGCTACGCCCTCGACTGCGAGGGCAACGACATCATCCACCGGCAGGACGACAGCCTCGACGTGCTACAGATGATCGCGGAGCACAACCAGGAGTTCCCCAACGACCCGCTCGTCATAGTCGACGGACGAGACGGCGAAGTCTGCCTCGTGCTCAACAACGCGGGCGCGGAGAAGCCCTACAGCCTGGAGCCGCACGACCCGGACGCGGACAGTTGGAAGTCCATCCTCAAGGGCACCATCTGGATGGATTTTTATAACGACTGCCTGGGGAATCTCGTGGACGTGTTCAAGGAGGAAATGAAACCCCTGCCGGGCGAGGAAGACTTGCCGGTCACGCCCGCGCAGAAGCGCGTCACGACGCTCTTCAACCTGCTGGTACAGCTCTTCAACAAGTCGAACGGGCGCTTCGTCTACCTCTCGGGCGAGAATGGGCTGGACGACCCGAAGACGGAACACATCATTCTCAGGAACCTCTACGAGAAGCTGCGCGCCGTCGTTCAGAGCCAGACGTTCTGCGGCCAGTTCGACAGCGCGCCTTTCCCCGAGTACCCGTTCACGAAACTCAACGACCCGACGCAGCAGCCGCCCTACATCCCGACCCTCTTCGGCAGGAACTCGCACACGCGCCTGCGCGTGCACCCGTCCGGGCGCTTCGCCTACACGATGGGGGTGGGGCCTTTGATTAACGTCTACGACCTCATCACGAACGAGATGGTCGCGGAGGTGAAGTTCCCGGACGACGCGGCGCAGGTGCGCGACGTGGCCTTCTCGCAGGACGGCAAGCAGCTCTACGCCGCCGCGACCATCTCGAACAGCGCGAGCCTCTTCGCCGTCGCGGACATCGACGGCCCGAACTTTAAATGGCACATCCCGGCCGTGAGCTGTAGCACCAGGTTGGTCACGCTCGCCACCACCAAGAACGCCCCCAACAAGGTCTACGGCATCGGCAGGGGCAAGGGCCTCTACGAGCTGGACCTGAATAACCTCAACGCGAACATCACGCCGCTCTTCCCGTTCAACGCCACGGGCCACCTGGTCATCGCCGAGCAGGGCTCGCAGACCTTCGTCTTCGCGACGGCCAACGAGACCGGCGGCCCGACGTTCGTCTACGACCGCGTGCTGCGCTTCGCCCTGCACGCGAAGCAGAGCCCGCCCTTCGTCTTCAACCTGCAAGCCAACCAGGAGAGCCTGACCGGCAGGGACGACATCGCCGTCGGCGTCGTGTCCAACGCCCACAGGCTCTACGTGGTGACGGACCCGCCCGTCACGTCGAACAACAAACAGATGCTGGTCTTCGCGAATGCGCTCGCCGGAACTCTCACGCCCGCCGGCTTCTTCGACCTCGAAGACACGACGACGATCCGCCTGGCTTACAACAGCGTGACGGACTTCCTGATGGTGACTTACGCCGACCGCTACTGCGTGCGGCTGTTCGGGGGCAACGGGCTCGTGCAGGAGATAGAGTTCCGCCACCCCGTGCAGGTCTCGCCCGTGTCAATCGCGATGGCGAGGGACCCGTTCTCCGTGGACAGGAATCGCGTCTACGTCCTCAACAACGTGAGCCGGACGATCACCTCCATCCCGGCGGCGCAGTTCTCCCCGAGCAAGCAGATCGATTTGAACGCGCTCGCGCAGTACCGCTCGGCAATCCTCGAAGCCTTCGTCAATCTCTTCGGCGGGCTGCTGCAATACCTGAAGGACTGCCTGTGCGAGCACCTCCTGGTCAGGTGCCCGGAGTGCACGCCGGAGGACAAGCTGTACCTGGCGTGCATCACGATCAGGGGAGGGGAAGTTTATAAAATCTGCAACTTCTCCATGCGCAAGTACGTCCACAGCTTCCCGACCGTCGAATACTGGCTCTCGCTCGTGCCCGTCATCCCGCTCGTCGCGAAGGCCGTCGAGAAATTCTGCTGCTCGATCCTGCCGGACTTCTTCGGCCGCTTCAAGGCTTCGACGGAGACGCAGGCGGCGAACACGTTCGGCAGCCAGAGCATGTTCGCCGCGACGAGCCTCTTCCAGGGGATGAACTTCGGGAACGTGCTGGGCAAACTCTTCGGACAGGGGCAGCAGTTCGGCAGCCAGCTCTTCAAGGACATGCTGGAGTGCGCCGCGAACGACCAGGACGAGCCGCCGGGGCTGACCCAGGCCAGCATCGCCGGCATGCAGGTGGACGATGCCACGCGCTTCCTCGCCGAGCGCAACATAGAGGTCGCGGGCGTCGAGACTTACGACCCGTGCAACAGCCTCGCGCACCTCTTGCAGTCGCTCTTCGCGCCGAAGCGCCTCGCGGGGCAGTCGAGCGTCAACCTCGTCGTCCAAAATGGCACAGTGCAGAGCGTCACGCCTGCGGGCGCGGCCGCCGGGTTCGGCGCGCGCGCAGGAGGAGGCGGCGGCGGCGAAGACGCCAGTCAGACGGGGCCGTCCGCGTTCGCTGGCCTGGTGGGCGGGGGAGCCGGGGCGGGCGACGACGTGAAAAAGGAGCTGGACAAACTGAAGCAGGAGGTCGCGTCGTCGCGGGAACAGTTCGAGAAAGCCCTGGCCGAGCGCGACGACACGATCGGCAGGCTGCAAGCGCAGGCCGAGGAGATGCAGGAGACCCTGAAAGCTCTGGCCGAACCGCAGGAGCCGGAGAAGCCGGGCGGGAGCGCTGCCGGCGGGCGACGCCAGAAGGGTTCCAAAAAGGCCGAATAAGAGGGGCGCGCAGTCCTGCGCCAGGCCGTAGGGGCAGGGACGAGCCCTGCCCGCCTTAACCTCAAGCGGATTCAAACAGGAGTGGGCAGGATGGACAGGATGGAGGGCAAGCTCTTTATCCTGACCATCCTGCCCACCCCTGTTAAATTTCCTGCCTGAGAAAGGGCGGGGACGAGCCCTGCCCCTGCAATTACCGCCGCCTGACGCCCGAAGGCGGATCGGCGAAACGGGGGCGGCCCGTGAAAATCTTCGAAAATCAGGGGTTTTTCTCGCCAAAAAGCGAATAGGCGCGAGCAGCTTGGGGCCGCTCAGCGCCTATTCTAATGTGTGGTCACTGTCCTCACCCCAGCAACCACTAAGACCTTGGATTCACCGCGGTCTTGGATGCCACGCACTATAACCGAATCGCCGCGCTTAGACAATAAAAAAATTCAATTTCTGCGCGCAAATTTTCTTGCGCCCCGTCAGCGCCGCCGCGGAGCGCCCCGGCTCGGGGCCACTCCCGGCCGCAAATGATGTATCATGTCTCACGTCAAGCTATCCAATGCGGCAGTTCCCTAGAGCAGTTCTAATTTTCATCAACCCTTGGAGGATTATCTATGTCCACAGAACAGGCGGCCCCTTCGCCGATTCTTTTCTTCGAGACGGTCAACGCCTACCAGCGCTCGGCGGCTGTGAAGGCGGCCGTCGAATTGGAAGTCTTCACGGCCATAGGCGAAGGCAACCAGACGGCACGCGCGATTGCCGACAGGTGCGAGGCGAGCGAGCGCGGCGTTCGCATCCTTTGCGACTACCTCACCGTCATAGGCTTTCTTAAAAAAGAGGACGGCGCTTACAGCCTGACCCAGGATTCCGCAGTCTTCCTGAACAAGCACTCGCCCGGCTACATGGGCGACGCCATAGGATTTATGCTCTCGCCGATGCTCATGAAAGGCTTCGAGACGCTGACCGACGCGGTGCGCCGGGGCGGGACGGCGACAGAGGACGAGGGAACAATCGCGCCTGAGCACCCTGTCTGGGTGGAGTTCGCGCGCGCCATGGCCCCCATGATGACGATGCCGGCGCAGATGATGACGCAGCAGCTGGGGGCGGAAGCCGGGGGCAAAATCAGAGTCCTGGACATAGCCGCGGGGCACGGGATGTACGGCATCAGCGTGGCGCGCGCCAACCCGGACGCGGAGGTCGTCGCGGTCGACTGGCCGAACGTGCTCGAAGTGGCGAAGGAGAACGCGAGCAAGGCCGGCGTCGAGGGGCGCTACAGCACGATTCCGGGCAGCGCCTTCGACGTGGACTTCGGCGGCCCTTACGACCTCGTGCTGCTGACCAACTTCCTGCACCACTTCGACACGGAGACCTGCGTCAAGCTCCTGGAGAAAATCCGCGACGCGCTCGCGGAGGGCGGCCGCGTCGCGACCGTCGAGTTCGTGCCGAACGAGGACCGGGTGTCGCCCCCGCCTTCGGCCATGTTCAGCCTGGTGATGCTCGGCGGGACGCCCGGCGGCGACGCCTACACCTTCAGAGAGTTCGAAGAGATGTTCCGCCGCGCCGGCTTCAGCCGAAGCGAGCTTCACCAGCTTGACCCGACGCCGCAACAGATGATTATCTCGTACAAGTAATGATGTATGCGGAGTGATGGATGATGAACTAAAAAGTGTTTGTCTCATCCTTCATCATTCATCACTTCGCATTCCGCAATTTCGGAGAGCTTATGGAATTTCAGCAAAACATCCTGGGCCTCATCGGCCGCACGCCGCTCGTGAAGCTCAACCGGCTGACGCAGGGCATCAAGGCCACGGTCCTCGCCAAGATGGAGAGCCTCAACCCAGGCTACTCAGTCAAAGACCGCATCGGCGTCAGCATGGTCGAGGCCGCCGAGCGCGAGGGCGCGCTCAAGCCCGGCGGCACAATCGTCGAGGCCACCTCGGGCAACACCGGAATCGGCCTCGCCCTGGCGGCCGCCGTCAAAGGCTACCGCTGCATCTTCGTGATGACCGACAAGGCTTCGGTCGAGAAGGTGCGCTACCTGAAGGCGCTCGGGGCCGACGTCGTCGTCACCCCCGCGGCCGCCAAGCCCGGCACGCCCGACCACTACGTCACGACCGCCGAGCGCATCGCCCGCGAGACGCCAAACTCCTTCTACCCGGACCAATACTCGCACCCGGCCAACCCGCTGGCGCACTACAGAACCACCGGGCCGGAGTTGTGGGAGCAGACCGAGGGCCGCATCACGCACTTCGTCGCAGGGATAGGCACGGGCGGGACCATCTCGGGCACGGGCCGCTTCCTCAAGGAGAAGAATCCCAAGATTAAAGTGGTCGGCGCGGACCCCTACGGCTCCGTCTTCAAGACTTATAAGGAGACCGGGAAGCTCGTAGAGGCCACGCCCTACCTGGTCGAAGGCATAGGCCAGCAGACCATCCCCGAGAACGTCAACATCAAGTACGTCGACGAGGTCATCAACGTCACCGACCGCGAGTCGTTCGAGCTGTCCAGGCAGTTGGGCCGGCTCGAAGGAATCTTCTGCGGGGGCTCCACGGGGACGAACCTGGCGGCGGCGCTGCGCGTCGCGCGCGACCTGGACGAGGACGCGCTCGTCGTCTTCATCGTCTGCGACACGGGCGAGCACTACCTGTCGAAGTTTCATTCGGACGAGTGGATGAAGGAGAAGCAGCTTCTCGAGCCGCAGAAGATAACGGCCGGCCTCATCAGCGGGACGAAGGGGCCGCGCGCGCCGGAGTCTCTGGTCACGGCCGGGCCGGACGAGCGCGTCGGCGAGCTGCTCGCCAAGATGAGCGACCTGGGCATCACGCAGATTCCCGTGCTCGAAGACGGCCGCTCGGTCGGCTCCGTCAGGGAGAACCGCCTGCTGGCGAGGGTGCTGGCGAACAGGGAGTTGATGGAGTCGCCCGTCAGCGAGGTGATGGAGCAGAGCTTTCCAATCGTGGACGTGGACGCGGGCTCGGCCGAGGTGACGCGCAAGCTGCAAGAGAACCCCGCCGTCCTGGTCGAAGAGTACGGCCGCATCACCGGCATCATCACGCGCCACGACGTGCTCGACCCGGCCTTCGGCAAAGGAAGGTGAGAATCAGCAGAGACGTATCTGACCCTGAAAGGGTCTAAGATGATAGCCGGGGGCGGCGCGCTATCGAGCTTGCCCCCGGCCATCATGTTCATCCCCTCCGGGGATGTTCGCTGGGCTGTTATCTATTCGAAGGCGGAGGCGTTCGCGATGCGCACCCACTTCCCCTTTTGCTTCTCGTATTAGCGCGGCTGTGCCCTGAGGGTGGAGACGTTGTGCTGTATGCGCTCCCTGTCTTCGTCCTTGAGGGAGGGTTCCCACAGCAGCCCCTCGTAAATCGCCAGGCTCTCGGCGGCGCGCCCCTGCTCTGCGAGGTAGGCGGCCTTGCGCTCGGCGGCGAAGAAGAGGCCGAGCGGGCGCTCGAACTCGATCCCCTTGTCGTACCAGGCGAGCGCGTCCTCCGGCTGGTGCTTCAGCGCGTAAATGATCGCCGTGTTGACGCAGGTGATCGTCTTCTGGAAGGGCGGCAGCCCCGTCTCGACCCAGGGCCAGAGCACGAGCAGGGCGTCGTCGTAGTCGCCCCTGTCCATCAGGCGGGCGACCAGGTACAGTGACTGGTCGAAAACGTCAAGCTCCATAATTCCCGATTGACCCGCGACACTCGGCCGAGCCGCAGCGGCACTCGAACTTGAGCCCCGCGCCGTCCGCCTCGTAGTCGCTCGTGACCTCCTCGCCCGCCGCGATGTCGCGCACGGCAACGTCGCAAAAATCTCTCACCACCGTGTTGTTGTCGCAGGAGTGATTGACGTAACGCTCCGGCGGCTGCACGACGATGAGAGACTCTTCGTCGTAAGGGTGAAGATATTTCTTCTCCGAGTCGGGAAGGTCGGGCACCCGGCTTCGGGGCACGCGTTCGGAGGTGTCCCACCTGAGGACGACCTCGCCGGCCCTGAATGGGCGCAGCGCGAACGCGCCCAGCCCGTCTATCCCCGAGCGCCTGATTTCCACGTCCACTGTTTTGAGCCAGCCTCTTGAAGCGTGACGACCCGAACCGCGCTGTCTTCCGTTAACGGTCAGGCGCGGCCCCGGCCTGCTGCACGCCGACGACTTCGACGATGAAGACGAGCGTCGCGTCCGGCGGGATTGCTCCCCCGCCCGCGCCGCGCGACCCGTAGCCAATCTGCGGCGGGATGATGAGCGTGGCCTGGTCGCCGACGCGCAACAGCGCGACGCCCTCGTCCCAGCCTTTGATGACGCGGCCCGCCCCGAGCGGGAACCCTATCGGCTCGCCGCGGTCGAGCGAGCTGTCGAACTTCGTCCCGTTGGTCAGCAGCCCCGTGTAGTGGACTAACACCTCGTCGCCCGCTTTCAACTGCTGGCCCGTGCCGTGCCGCGTGACGACGTAAGTCAGCCCCGACGCCGTCGTCCTGGCCTCGGAAGGCGCGCACGGCGCTTTCGCTTTCGCCGCAGCCGCCGCCCGCGCGGGTTTGCGCGGCGCGCGCCGCCTCGTTTGTCCGTACCCGACGGACGCGCACGCCGCGACGAGCAGCGCCGCGATGACGACAGAACTTTTCAGCTTCCTCATGATTATCAAATTAACTCTCCCACGTCAGGTTTGAATTGAAAAGTGGCTCGGCTCACTTGCCCTGCTTGAACACCTTGCCGTTCTTCATGACGAAGGTGACGGACTTGAGTGTGCCAATTTGGTCTAGCGGGTTGTCGCCGGTGGCGATGATGTCCGCCTTCATGCCGGCGCGCAGCGCGCCGCGGCTCTTCTCGACGCCGAGCAGGCGGGCCGCGTTCGTCGTCAGCGCCTGCAGGATGACGCGCGGCGGGATGCCCGCCTCGACCCAGTTGTCAATCGTCTCTATCGAGAGGCGGCCCCGCGAGTACTCCGGCGTCGTGAAAATCACGTCCGGGCCGAAGACGAGCGTCACGCCCGCCTGGTGCGCGCGCTTGACGGGGTCTATGAACCAGCGCTCGTTGATCTCCTTATTCGCGCCGGGCGCTTGGAACGTGCGCGCGTCCGTCTCCGTGAACGGCGTCGGGACGAGCGCCACATTGTTGCGCTTGGCGATGGCAAGCGTCTCGTTCGACATCGCGACGCCGTGCTCGATGGACGCGACGCCGGCCTCGGCCGCGTTGCGCGCGCCCTGGTCGGTCCAGCAGTGGGCCGCGACCTTGAGGCCCGCCAGCCTGGCCTCCTCTATCACGAAGCGTATGTCTTCGACGGAGTAGATGTAGCGCTGGTCGTCCACGACGAGCTTGATGACGCGCGCGCCGTAGTGAATGTTCTCGCGCACGGCCTTCTTCAACTCGTCGCGCGTGTCTGCGTAAAAGTACTCGGGGTTGCCGAGGTCTCGCTTGTCGGGCTGCATCTGGAACTGGCCGCCGTAGGGCGCGATGATGCGGCCGGCGTTGATGATGGTCGGGCCGGGGACGAGCCCCTCGTTGATCGAGCGGCGCAGATCGCTGTCGACGTAGTTGCCCGCGTTGCCCACGTCGCGCACGGTCGTGAAGCCCGTTTCGAGCATCGAGCGCGCGTTGGCGACGCCCTGAATCGCGCGGTAGGCGTTCGAGTCGATGAGGGTCGTGAAGTAGTAGCGGCCGCCGTCGCGCTCGCGCCGGGTCGTCATGCAGAGGTGCGTGTGCGCGTCGAAGAGGCCGGGCAGCACCGTCTGGTTCGAGAGGTTGATGACGGTCGCGCCGGCAGGGATTCTGAGGTCCGCGCCGATGGCCTTGATCGTGTCGCCTTCGACGAGGATGACTTGATTCACGGCGACAGTGCCCGTCTCCGGGTCAAGAAGTTTACCGGCCCTGATGGCCGTCACCTGCGCCTCAGCGCCCGCGGTCGAGCAGAGAGCGAGGAGCACGGCGAGCGACAGCGCCCTGCATGAGCTTCTGAGTTTCATGTGTCCTCCGGTACGGATTGAACTTTGCTTTTGAAGTGCGGTCTAAATTTGGCCCGCCGCGAGCATAAAGCATTCGGCGCGGGCGGGACAAGACGAGGCGTGAGAGGCGGCCGGCCGCAACTGTGATAGCATTCGGCGGATGAGCAGTCGAAGATATCGCAAGTGACCTTCCGTGCGGGTGACGAATAATCTTGAAGGACTCGGACATCGCGCGCCGGCGTCTGGCCGGCCAACGCATCGGCGGGACTCAGTTTGAGAGGCCGGGCGAGGTCGTCGCGTGGCTGGGGGCCGTCCAGGCGCAAGACTACCTCGGCGCGCTCTGGGCCGTGGGCTTGCGCACGCGGGCCGCGGCCGAGGCAGATGTCGAGCGGGCGGTCAGTGAGAGGACAATCATACGCACATGGCCCATGCGGGGCACGCTCCATTTCGTCGCCGCCGCGGACGTGCGCTGGATGCTACGGCTGCTGACGCCCCGCGGCGTCGCGGGCATCGCGGGCCGCTTGCGCCGGCACTTTGGATTGGACGAAGCCGCTTTCGCGCGCAGCCGGAAGGCGCTGGTGCGCGCCCTCGAAGGCGGCCGGCAACTCACGCGAAATTCCCTGTACGAGGCGCTGGAGGCGGCGCGCATTCCCGCGGCGGGCGGGCGCGGCCTGCACATCCTGTCGCGCCTGGCACAGGACGGCCTCATCTGCTTCGGCGCGCGCGAAGGCCGCCAGCCGACTTTCGCGTTGCTGGACGAATGGTCGCCGCATACGGGAAGAACCCTGGAGCGCGACGAGGCGCTGGCCGAGCTCGCGTCGCGATACTTCACGAGTCACGGCCCGGCGACGTTGCAGGATTTCGCCTGGTGGTCGGGGCTCACGGCGGCCGACGCCAGGGCCGGCCTGGAGATGGTCAAGTCGCGGTTCGTGAAAGAGGAGATTGAGGGCCGCGTCTACTGGCTCTCTACGCCCGCGCCCGCGGTCAAAGAGAGGAAGCAGGGCGTTCACCTGCTTCCGCCCTACGACGAATATACGGTCGCCTATAAGGACCGCCGCGCCGCGCTCGACCCGGAGCACGCGGAAGAAGCGAGCCACGGCATCTTCCAACCGGTGATCGTCGCGGACGGCCGAATCGTTGGGACCTGGAAACGCACGCTCAAGCGAGACGCCGTCGTCATCACCCCTCACCTCTTCAGAAAATTCAACGCCGCGGAAACACGCGCCTTCGACCGGGCCGCGAGCCGCTACAGAAAATTTCTCAACAGTGAATAGAGGCGATGAGCCTTCCTTTGCGGCTTTGCGCCTCCGGCGTGAGGAATCTCTCGCCGGAGGCGCAAAGGAGTTGAGTGGGTTGTCGGCCGCCTTCTTTAGTCGTCGTTCAGAATTGTGCCAACGCCCTGCGCGTCCGTGACGGTGGCGTTGAGCGGCTCGCTCAGGTTGACGAAGAAGGTTTCGTTGGGCTCCGTCACCAACTCGCGCAGCACCTGAACGGCGACTGTCTTGGTGGTCTCGCCCGGCAGGAAGGTCAGGGTCGCCAGCGGCTTCGCCTTGTAATCGCTCAGGGCCACGGCCGTGCCGTCCGCGGTCGCGTACTTGACCGTGACCGTCCTCCCGCTCGCCTTCGACAGCGTGACGGTGAAGACGGCGTTGACGGCCCCGCTGTTTCCTTCCGTCAGCGTGACATCGTTAACCGAGAGCGCCGGCAGCGGGTCGTTGTCGACAATCTTGACGAGCGCGCGCCCGCGGCCTACGCCCGCGCCCACAGGGTCCGCGAGGAGGAAGGCGACAGTCTCGTCCGCCTCGTCGAGCGCGTCGCCGACGACCGCAACCGCGACCCTCTTACTCGTCACGCCCGGCGCGAACACCACGCGGCCTGCGGCCGTCTGGTAGTCAACGCCGTTGAGCGCGCCCACGTCCGCCGTGTAATAGCTCACGGCCACGGGCCTGGTGCTCGCGGACGACAGCTTGATTGTGACCGTCGCGTTCAACGCGCCCGTGTTGCCCTCGGTCACGCTCACGTCCGCGACGGAGAGGGCAGGCGCGGCGGGCGGCGGCGCGGGATTCGTGTTCAGCATCAAGGAGACGCTGGCCGGGAGCGGCGGCGGATCGAAAGAGTTGCTGCTCTGGTGGGCCAAAGCCAGGTCGGGCCGCCCGTCAGAGTTGAAATCCCCAGCCAGGAGCGAGCGGGAGCCGTGCCCGCCGCTGACGTAAGTCACGGCGGGGTTAAAGTCTCCGGCCCCCTTGCCCGTCAGCAGCGAGACCGTGCCGCCGTAATTCGCCGTCGCCACGTCGGGCCTGCCGTCGCCGTTGAAGTCCGCGACCGCCAGCTCCTGCGCGTCCGAGCCCAGTTTGCCGCCCGACTTAGTCGTGAAGTCCCCGAGCCCGTTGCCTAAAAAGATCGCCAGGGTGTAGGTGCTGCCGTGCACGGCGGCGAGGTCCGCCTTGCCGTCGTCGTTAAAGTCAGCCACGCCGAGCGAGGTGACGGCGCTGTTGGTGACGAGGGTTTTGTCGGGCACGAAGTCGCCGTTGCCGTCGCCGTGCAGGGTGGCGACGCCGCCTATGTAGCCGACCGCGAGGTCGGATTTCCCGTCGCCGTTGAAGTCCGCGACCGAGACGTGCTGACCGCTGTAAGGGGTCGCGAAGCTCGCGGCCGCGCCGAAGCGGCCCGCGCCGTCGCCGAGCAGAATCGAGACGCCCGTGTCGCTGCCGTAGACGACTGCGAGGTCCGCTTTGCCGTCGCGGTTGAAGTCGCCTATGGCGACGTGGCTGGGGTTGAAGCCCGGGACGTGCACGTCCGTGCGCGCGCGGAAACCTGTGCCAGTTCCGAGGAGGACGGAGACGTTGCCGCCCTCGTAGTTGGCCGTGACGAGGTCCGGCTTCCCGTCGTTGTTCAGGTCGCCGACGGCGACCGCGCGCGGCTGCGTGCCCGTGGTGTAAGTCGCCGGCGACGTGAAGCCGCCCGTGCCGTTGCCCTTGTGGACCGAAAGATTGTTGTGGCCGATGTTGGCGACCACCAGGTCCGGCTTCCCGTCATTGTTCACGTCGCCGCCCGCGATGGCGAAGGGGCTCGCGCCGCTCTTGAAGGCCGACGGGTAGCGCAATTTCCCGGCGCCGTCGCCGGCGAAGAACAGGGCCGTGTCAAAGGGCGGAGCGCCGCCGCCGAGGGGCGGAAGCCCGCCCGCGGATGTAGTAGGTGCCCACACGTCCGCTTTGCCGTCACCGTTGAAGTCGCCGACCGCGACGGCGACTGGGCTCCTGATGAGCGCGTACCTGGTCGCGGGTGAGAAGAGCCCGGTGCCCAGGCCGAGAAGGACGCCGACGTTGTTACTGCCTGCGGGCACCAGGTCCGGCTTGCCGTCCCCGTTCATGTCGGCGACCGCGACCGTCCTCGGGGTGAACCCGGCCCCGAAGGTCTTCGCCGCGCCGAACTGGCCCAGGCCGTTGCCCAGCCGCACGGACACGCCGCCGTCGCCCGCCGTGATGATGTCCAGCTTGTTGTCCAGGTTGAAGTCGGCCGTCGTGATGTAGCTGGACGCGGCGACGGTGAACGAAACGGGGGCGCCGAAGTGGCCCGTCCCGTCGCCGAGCGCGAGGTAGAAGAACGCGCCGCCCTGGCCTTTGAACACGAGGTCAGCGTTATTGTCTCCGTTGAAGTCCCCCGCGGCGGCCGAAGTGTTGCCGTACAGCGGGACGCTTAACGGCGCTTTGAGGCCGCCGAGGCCGTTGCCGAAGAGCAGCGAGCAGGTGCCCGTGCTCTGGTCGCCGACGAACACGTCCGGCTTGGTGTCGTTGTTGAAGTCCGCGACGACGAGCGGTGAGCCGTCGAGGTTGTAGCCGCTGATGACCACCGTGGAGGCCGCGCCGAAACCGCCGAGGCCGTTGCCCAGCCGGAGCGAGACGGAGGTCGCGTGCAGCGTGACGAGGTCGAGTTTGGTGTCGTTGTTGAAGTCCGCGAGAGCGACGCGCTCCTGCGGAGACCCGACGTTAAATTTCGTGTTCGTGATCGCGCCGGCCTGCGTGCAGGTCAGCAGCGTGACGAAGTTCGAGTAGGCGTTGGCGACGGCGAAATCCGTCCGCCCGTCCTTGTTGAAGTCGCCGGCGGCGATGTCCGAGACGCGGTAGCCCGCGTTCGAGAGGATGGGGGCGGGGAAGTTGGGGGCCGCGCACTGCGCCGCAGCGCCGACTGCCGTCAGCGCCGGGAGAAGCAGCAGGCCGAGGAGGCGCGCGAAGAACGCACTCCGGGCGCGGGGGTTGCGATGACCGGATTCGAAAAGCAAGGTGACGTACTCCTGGGATGAAAGAATGCCGTGCGGAAATCAATAGCTTCGGGAAAAACTCGTAGGGAGCGACACGAAAGGCCGACTGATAAACCCGCGAACGATGATGAGGTTGACCGCAAGCAGGACTTGCGCCAACGAGGCCGGGACCGACGAACTATAGAGACCGGCGGGGAGTCTGTCAAGAACAGGGAAGGGGCGCTAAAGCGCGTCGAACAAAGCCTCAGCTTGACTGCGGGGCCGGGTTCGCGCATATCCTAGTCGAATGCGACTGAGGACTGTCAGGGCCACCAGGTATGTCACGCCGCTGCGCGAGGGCGGGAGCCTGCCGGCCATCGTGGAGGCGGACGACGACGGCCTCTACGTGCTCAAGTTCCGCGGGGCGGGGCAGGGGCCGAAGGCGCTCATCGCGGAACTCATCGTCGGCGAGCTGGCGCGGCACCTCGGACTGCCCGTGCCCGAGATCGTCTTCGTCGAGCTGGACCCGGAACTCGCGCGGACGGAGCCGGACCCGGAGATACAGGACTTGATTCGGGCGAGCGCCGGCCTCAACCTCGCGCTCGATTACCTGCCGGGCTCGATCAGCTTCGACCCGCTCGTCGACCGGCCCGACGCGGGGCTGGCGTCGTCAATCGTCTGGCTCGACGCCTACACGACCAACGTCGACCGCACGCCGCGCAACACCAACATGCTCGTCTGGCACAAAAAGCTCTACCTGATAGACCACGGCGCGGCGCTCTTCTTTCACCACGACTGGACGGACTTCATGGGGCGCAGCCGCCGCCGCTTCCAGCAGATTAAGGAGCACGTCCTGCTCCCTGCGGCCTCCGCGCTCGAAGAGGCGGACGCTTCCCTGAGCGCGCGAGTCACGCCGGAGCTGGTGCAAGACCTTTTGAGCCTCGTCCCTGCCGAATGGCTCGCCGCCGAGCCGCGCTTCGCCGGCGAAGCCGAGCACCGCGGCGCTTACGCGCAATACCTGCTGGCGCGCCTCTCGCCGCCGCGCGACTTCGTAAAGGAGGCGGCCGATGCCCGAGCTGTGTCCGTTTGACTACGCGGTCATACGCGTCGTCCCGCGCGTGGAGCGCGAGGAGTTCATCAACGCGGGCGTCATCGTCTCGTGCCCGGCGAAGAATTTCCTGAAGGCCAAAATAGAACTGGACCGCGGGCGGCTCGCCGCGCTCGCCCCGCTCCTGGACGCCGCGACCATACAGAAGCACCTGGACGCCATCCCCGTCATCTGCGAGGGCGGGGCGGCGGCCGGCCCCATCGGACTGCTCCCGCCGCGCTCGCGCTTCCACTGGATCGTCGCCCCGCGCAGCACCGTCATACAGGCTTCGCCGGTCCACACGGGTTTCTGCGAAGACGGCGACGAGGTGTTAGAAAACCTGCTCGACAAAATGGTCCGCCGCCCCGACGCCACTGATGAAACCTGAAGTTAAAATACGCAGGGCCGATTCTTCCGACGCCCAGTTGCTCGCGGACCTCGGCGCGCGCACCTTCTCGGAAGCCTTCGCCGCCGAGAACAGTCCCGAAAATATGTCCGCTTACCTCGCGCGGGCGTTCACGCACGAGCGCCTGGCCGAAGAACTGGCCGACCCGAAGGCGACTTTCCTGCTGGCCTCGGCCGAGGGTGAGGCGGCCGGGTACGCCAAGTTGTACAAAGGCGAGTCGTCCCGCTGCGTCACGGGCGAGAGCCCTATGGAGTTGGCGCGCATCTACGTGCTGCAAAAGTGGCTCGGGGGCGGGGTGGGGCGTGCATTGATGCAGCGGTGCGTGGACGAGGCGCGCGCTTCCGGCTCGCGCGTCCTCTGGCTGGGCGTCTGGCAGCGCAACCTGCGCGCGCTGGCCTTCTACCGCAAGTGGGGCTTCGAGACGGTCGGCGAGCAAATCTTCCGGCTCGGCTCCGACGCGCAGACCGACTGGGTGATGCAGCTCGCGCTGTGACGAAGACCTTAAAGCCCGCCCGACTTCTACTGCGCCCGCTCTCGCTCCTGACACGCAACTCGCGCCCGTATCCCAAAAGCGACATCGCGGCCCTCCCGTTATACCTAATAGTAGTAGTGGGCGGACGCGCCCGCACGCTTCCCCATCTCACTTAGGCGAAAATTCAAATAAACAGCAGGCCGGGCTCCACACGATTCGAGAGCGCCGCGGCTGGCACGGTCGTTGCTCTTACCTTGGGCCGGGAGGTGGTAGAGATGAAAAAGATTTTAGCGACCGTCTTATCCCTGACCTTGCTCGCGGCGCTGGCGGCGCCCGCGGCGGCGCAGACGCGCTACAGGCATCGCAGGGACAGGGTCACGCAGAGCCGATATTACGACTACGAGCGGCGTGACGACCGCTCCTTCTGGGACAAGCACCGCGACAAGATCACGACGGCGGGCGGCGCTCTCGGCGGGGCCATCCTGGGCGGGCTGATCGGCGGGAAGAAGGGCGCGATCATCGGCGCGATTGCCGGCGGCGCAGGCTCGGCCGTCTACACCTACAAGGTCCGCAACAGGAATCGGCGCTGGTAGTTTGAATTAAACGAAATCGAGTTCGGTCGCTCCCGCGTAAGCATAAGTGAGCGGCCGTCGGTGAAGCCCGCAGGCGAAGGGGAGAGCGCCTGCGGGCTTTAACCTTTTAATGAGCCGTTGCGGTCACTCCGTTTCAGCCTTACTCCCCAACAGGCCGAGCCCGCGCAACTCAGCTTCCAACTGCTCGGGCGACTCGAACCTGATGGTCTTGAACCCCAGCCCTGCGGCCACAGACACGTTCGCCTCCGAGTCGTCGATGAAGAGACACTCCCCGGCCGGGCGGTCGATTTTGTCCAGCAGCAGGGCGTAGATGCGCGGGTCGGGCTTCGCCACCTTCACCTCGCCGGAGAGGACTATGGCCTCGAACAATTCCAGGAAGGCGTGCTTGTGCCGTATGCGCCGGAACGTCTCGGCGGACCAGTTGCTCAGGCCGTAGAGCGTGTGGCCCGCGCGCTTCAGCGCGTAGAGAATCTCCACGCTCGGCCGAATCTCGCCGCCCATCGACTCCTCCCAGCGCTCGTCGTAGGCTCTGATTAAATCCGCGTGCTGTGGGAAGCGCTCGGAGAGTTCGGCGACCGCCGCGGCGAAGGGCCGCCCCGCGTCCTGCTTGAGGTTCCACTCCGTGAAGCCGATTTCGGCGAGGAAGCGCTCGACCGCTTCGTGGTCGTCGTCGAACAATTTCCGGTAGAGATAACGCGGGTTCCAGTCGAGCAGCACGCCGCCGAAGTCGAAGACGATGGCCGGCGCGCGATTATTGAGTTCGTTCATATGACGGGTCTGATTTTAAGGCTCAAGCCACGGATTGACTCAACCTCTTTGCGTCTTGGCGTGCGTGATTTAGGTTTTTCACGCCAAGCCACAAAGGGTTGAATTGTCTCTCATTGTTTTCTTTTGTCCAGCAGCGGGCGGAGCGATTTGTAGACGGTCTCGGCCACGATGCGCGCGCCCTGCGCGTTGGGGTGTATGCCGTCGGGCTGGTTGAGCGTTTCGACGCCGGCGACGCGGTCGAGGAAGAAGGGGATGAGCGTCACCTTGTATTCGCGCGCGAGCGATTGAAAAGCTTCGTGAACCTCCCGCTGGTAGTCAGCGCCGGCGTTGGTCGGCGCGTACATCCCCGCCAGCAGGACTTCTATGTTCCGGCCCTTCGCGCGCTCTATAATCTGTGCCAGATTGTTCTTCAACTCCCCGACGGGCTGGCCGCGCAGGAGGTCGTTGGCCCCTAGTTCCAGGATGAGGAAACGCACGTCGCCCGCGAGCGTCCAGTCGAGCCGCCGCAGGCCGCCCGCGCTCGTCTCGCCTGAAACCCCCGCGTTGACCACCTCGTATCTGTACCCGTCCGCGTCCAGCATTTTTTGCAGCACGGCCGGGTAAGCCTCGCCCGCCGAAAGCCCGAGCCCCTGCGTCAGGCTGTCGCCGAAAGCGACAATCTTCGGTAGACTCGTCTCGGGCGACGGTGGAGGCGCGGGCGTCGCGGCCGCGTTTTGGGCGCTCGCGTTCGAAACGTTCCCCGGCTCGCTGCCGCCACAAGCGGCGACGGCGAGCGCGGCGAGAGCGAGTAAGAGGACAAGGCAAAGATTTTTTCTCATGATCGAATTATACAAGGTTTCAAAAACGGTCCCCTCGGGGGCCGAGAGCTTAACAATACTTCACTCGCTCGACCTGGTCATCCCGGACGGGCAGTTCGTGGCGGTCGTCGGCCCTTCGGGGAGCGGCAAGTCAACGCTGCTCGGCCTCATCGCGGGCCTGGACGCGCCGACCTCCGGCCGGATACTGATTGACGGCCAGGCCATCAACGAGATGGGCGAGGACGCGCTCGCCGAATTGCGCGGCAGAAAGATTGGCTTCGTCTTCCAGTCGTTTCACCTGATCCCTTCGCTGACGGCGCTCGAAAACGTCCTCGTCCCGATGGAACTCGCCGGCCTGCGCGACGCCGACGAGCGCGCGCGCCAGTTGCTCAAGGACGTGGACCTGGTGGCGCGCGCGCACCATTACCCTTCGCAGCTCTCGGGCGGCGAGCGGCAGCGCGTCGCCATCGCGCGCGCGTTCGGCAACGAGCCCTCCATCATGCTGGCCGACGAGCCCACGGGCAACCTGGACTCGCGCAACGGCCGCCACGTTTTCGACTTGATGGTCGAGATGAACCGTCGGCGCGGGACGACGCTCGTCCTGGTCACGCACGATCACGAATTGGCACAGGAGGCGACGCGGCGCATCTCGCTCCGCGACGGGCGCGTCGCGAGCGATTCTGAAGGCGAAGAGAGAGGGAGCGCCGAGGCGCGCGAGGCGGAGGCCGTACGGTCGTGAAGTTCATCCTGCGCATGGCGCGGCGCGAGATTCGCTCGTCGTGGCGGCGGCTCCTCTTCTTCTTCCTGTGCATAGGCATCGGCGTAGGCTCCATCGTCGCCCTGCGCGCGACCGTGCAGAACGTCAACCGCTCGGTCGCGGGCGAGGCGCGCCAGCTCCTGACGGCCGACGTGCAACTGGACTCGACGCGCCCGTGGCGGCCCGAGTCGCTCGCAATCATAGAGCGCGTCGCGCTGCCGCCCGCGGCCGTCGCGCGGACGGAGACGATTGAGGCGAACACGATGGCGCGGCCGGCCGACGCCGCGAACACTTCGGCGATGATGGTCGAGCTGAAGGGAATCGAGCCGCCTTTCCCGCTCTACGGCGACTTCACGCTCGCGGGCGGCGCGCGTTTCAGTCACGAACTACTCAAAGGCGGCGGCGCTGTCGTCGCCCCCCTCCTGCTCGAACGTCTGAGGCTGCGCGTCGGCGACTCCATCAAGATCGGCGAGTCCGCCTTCGAGATTCGCGGCGTCATCGAGCGCGAGCCCGGCAGCGGCGGCGGCTTCCGCCTCGGCCCGCGCGTCATCATAGAGCGCTCGGCGGTCGAAGGGACCGGCCTTGTAGGCTTCGGCAGCCGTGCGCGCCGCAGGATTCTTCTCAAGGCGGGCGAGGGCGAGTTCGACGCGCTGGTTCAAAGGCTGCGCGCGGAGCTGAAAGGGCAGCTCGTCACCGTCAACTCCTACAAAGATTCCCAGCAGAACCTGAGCGAGCAGTTCACGCGCACGGAAAACTATCTGTCGCTGACGGGGCTCATCGTGCTCGTGCTCGGCGGAATCGGCGTGTCGAGCGTGACGCGCGTCTTCATAGAGCAGAAGCGGCAGGCCATCGCCGTCATCAAGTGCGTCGGCGGGACCGCGCGCCAGATCATCGCCGTCTACCTGGCACAGGTCGTTGCGCTCGGACTCGCCGGGAGCCTCTTCGGCGTCGCGCTCGCGAAGGGCGCGCTCCTTCTCGTCGGCCGCTACTTCGCGCAGAGCCTTCCGCCCGACATGAGCTATGACCTGACGCGCGGCTCCGTGCTACAGGGCCTGGGGCTGGGGCTGCTCGTCTCCGTGCTGTTCTCGCTGATGCCGCTCCTGCGCGTGCGCCACATCAAGCCGAACATGCTGCTGCGCGAGGAGGCGGGCGATGGGAAGCGGCGGCGGGTGGACGTGCTGCGCTGGGCCACGGGCGCGCTCGTCGTCGCGGGCCTCGTCGCGCTCTCCTCCTGGCAGGCGGGCTCGGCCCTCGTCGGCCTCTACTTCATCACGGGGCTCGCCGCGACCGCCGCGACGCTTTACGCGGCCGCGCTCGCGCTCATCTTTTTGGTCCGCCGCGCGCGGCACATACGCTCCTTCGCCCTGCGGCAGTCAGTCAACAGCCTGTACCGCCCCGGCAACCAGACGCGCGTCATCGTCATGGCCGTCGGCCTCGGCGCGTTCGTCGTCATGTCCATACACTCGCTGCAAACGAACCTGCTGGCGGAGATTGACCTTTCGCGGCGCACGAGCCTGCCCAACATGTTCCTGATAGACATCCAGCCGGACCAGAGGCAGGGCGTCGAGGAGCTAATCACCAGGGCGACGGGCGAGCGGCCCGAGTTGATACCGACGGTGCGCGCGCGCATCTACGCCATCAACGGCCGCGAGGTCGATCTGGACGCGGGCGAGATGCGTAGGGACCGCGGCCGCCTGGGCCGCGAGTACGTGGTCACGTACCGCCCTCACCTTGAGTCGAACGAGACTCTGGTCGCGGGGGATTTCTGGGACGCGAGTCCCTCGCCCGAGCCGGAGGTCTCCATCGAGGAGGGGATGCGCGGGCTGGTCGGGCTGGACGTGGGCGGCCAGATCACGTTCGACATCGCGGGGAGGAAGTTGACCGCGAAGGTGACGAGCGTGCGGCGCGTGGACTGGAGGAACTCGCGCACGGGCTTCATGGTGCTGTTCCGGCCGGGCTCTTTGGAGGGCGCGCCGCAGATGCTGGTCGCGCCCTTCAACGCCCCCTCGGCCGAGCCCGAGCGCTCGCGCTTCCAGCGCGCCCTGCTCGACCAGTACCCGAACATCTCCGTCATAGACGTGGCCGAAGTGGTCAGCACCCTGGGCCGCCTGTTGAATAACGTGACGCTCGCCGTCTCCTTCCTCGGCGGCTTCGTCCTCCTATGCGGCGCGCTGATTCTGGTCGGCTCAATCGCGATGACGAAGTTCCAGCGCGTCTACGAGTTCGCGGTCTTAAAGACGCTCGGCGCGAAGAGGAAAGTCTTACTGTCGATGCTCTTCATAGAGTACGGACTGCTGGGGCTCGTGGCGGGGCTCGTCGGCGCGCTCGCGTCCAACGCGCTCTCCTACGCCGTGGCGCGCTTCATCCTCGAAATCCCGTGGGCGTTCTCGTCGACTCAAACTCTCGTCGGCGTGGCGTTGACAGTCGTCCTCGTCACAGTCGTCGGCCTGAGTTCGAGCCTGAACGTGCTGACGCGAAAGCCGCTGGCTATCCTGCGCGCACAATAAAGAAGAAGGAGCCGGCGGCGAGCAAACCACCTTTGCTCGCCGCCGGCTCATTTGCGCCATCCTCTCGGGATGTTTGCTGACGGGCAGCTTGGATTAAACGAAGCCTGAGACCGCTAATGTTTGCGCCCCTCTACGTAGATTCCGACGAGCCTGGGGCGGGTCTCCTCGCGCTTCCCCTGGTCGCGCTGCTTGTCGGCCAGGCGCTCGGCCTTTTTCTCTTCGAGCTTGGCCTGCTTCTTCTCATCCTTGCGCGCGCGCTCCGCCACTTTCTCTTCATCCCTCGCGCCTCGGTCGTCGTCTTCGCCGATCATGCTCAAAGTCTCTTCGCGGGCGGGCGCGACGACTCGCGGTTCGGCCGCTCGCGCAGGCTGCGCCGGAGCGGCTGTGCCATTTTCTCTCGCGCCATTCTCCCTCTCAGGCGTCGCCGAAGACGGTTCGGGCGCGGGCTTCGGCGCTCTCTCCGCGGCGGCAGTCTCTGACGCGCGCTCCGCGGTTTCGGCCTCCGTCCCGACTGTCGTCTCGCTAGCCGTTTGCGGCGCGGCCGCAGGCGCAGGCGTTCTTGTGCTTCGATAGATGGCTGCGGCCGTCACGGCCGCGGCGACCGCGACCAGCGCCAGCATGATTACCACGCTGCGCGGCCAGCCGTTCCTGCCGTAGCGAGCCGGGACGCGCGGCCCGCCCGCCGTGGCCCCGCCGTACAAGTCCGCGTTCGTGACCTGGCTGAGCGGCACTACGGGGCGCGCGGCCTCTTTCGCCTCCTCGTCGAAGCGCGGCTCCACGAGCGTCACCTCCGAGTCGTCCTCAAAATAATCCCTCTTCCTCTTCATCACACCTTCCCCGGCCGGATTTATTACACTCATCGGCCTTTTCGGATGAATAAGGCAAACCCGAGTCCACAACGGACAATTCCACCGCATAAAATTCAACCCTTTTGCGCCCCCAGCGCCTTTGCATGAATGTTTTGGTTTTCTCACGCAAAGGCGCTGAAGGTGCTCAGGGGTACTAAAGGCAATCACCGAAGCAATCCGCCTGGCAAAGGCGTCTAAGGCAAGTCATTGTCATTGTTTTGCCCTTCGTGTTAAATTCCCGCGGTTTCCAGAATTTCGTCAGTTGCGTGCCGCCCCTAACGGGGCGACGTGTGGGCCGCAGACTTCGGCCTTCCCCTCTTCGACAGTCAGACACTGCCTCAACAGCTTTGCACCGCGAAGCTGGCTTCGATGACCAAACGTCAGGACACAGCGCGCACTAGCGGCGACGCGCCACGGCCGAGCGGCGCTCGCTCGCCCGCGGCTCCGTCTCGCGCGAGCAGTCGGGTACGAGGAGACGCGCGAAGCAACACGGCCGCCCGCTGTGGAAGGCCCCGCGCTCTCGCCGCTGCTCACGCTCCGGCCGGCCGAGGCGTCCGTCCTGCGCGAGCTGCTGCGAGTGCGCGCGGCCGCCGCGCCCAGCGGGCTTACGCGGACGAGAGCATCCTGCACGGCTTCATACACTCCAGTCCCGCGATGCAGGCCCTCGTGGACGAGATTAATAAAATCCGCTCGTCGGACGTGACGGTCTTAGTGACAGGCGAATCTGGCACAGGAAAAGAACTCGTCGGTGAGCAGCGCCCGGTCAAGGTTGACGTGCGCGTCGTTGCCGCGACGAACTGCGACCTTGAGCTGATGGTCTCGGAGCGCCGCTTCCGCGAAGACCTTTACTACCGCCTCAACGTCATACGCCTGCGCGTGCCCCCTTGCGCGAGCGCCGCTCCGAGATTCAGCCGCTCGTGCAGCACTACGTCAAGCACTACGCGCAGAAGTTCAAGCGGCGCGACGTAGAGATGCGGACGCGGACGCCGAAGCCCCCGCGCCCGCAACGCGACTCCGGCCCGCGCTCGCGCACACCTCGCTCCCGGACGCCGTCGAACATCTCGAACGCCAGATGATCGCCCAGGCGCTCAGCCGTCACCGCGGCAACATCTCACGCGCCGCCCGCGACCTCGGCCCCACGCGCCGCGGCCTCCAACTCAAGCTCGGCCGCTGCGAGATTGACGCGAGCAACGCCGCCTGAGTCGGGGGACTATTCGTGTGAGCTGAGCGGAAGATGCCTCAAGCAGTAGCGCCAGACTTTTACGGTGGCGAAGACCAGCAGGGCGGGCACGACAACGGTGATGAAAAACAGAAGAAGCCAGTCGCGGAAGCCGGACAGAATAAAGCCGACGTGTCCGATGCCTAACATCATTAGCCCCGGCGCGCCCGCCAGGACCGCCGCGAGCGCGATCAAGGCGCTCGTAACCATCAGCGCGTAGAGCATAACTTTCCGCATGGCGGACTGCCTTACAGACACTTTCGGCGGGATGACGCTGGCACAGTTCCAGTCAGCCGCCCAAGACTGCTGACGGGCATACTACTCCCCGGCGCACCGAGCTGCGGAGAGTCTCAATGCTCGGACTGGACTTAGGCGCTACTTCGCGGGCTGCCTGCAACCGCCTGTGCAGCACTCGTTGCAGAACGCGTAGGCCGCCTCGCACAGCGGCTCTTCGACCCCGCTTTTCACGCAATCCTTATACGTCTGCTTGCACTCTTTTTGACAGGCTTTTATCTCGTCAGGTGTGGGCGGCCCGTCCTGTGTCCTGGACGGAGCAACAGTGAAGCCCATCAGCAGCAGGCAAGTGAGCAAAGCCAATGCTATCCGTTTCATTCTTCACCTCCAGAGTGTGGTGAGCGGTTGGAGCCAGTATACACCCGTAAGGAAATCTTTGGTCCGCTTTTCTCAGCTTCTCAGGCTTACTTATCCGGTGGCGATGAAGACAAACTCAGGCAGGCCATGACCGACCGCGACCGCGCCGACGAAGTCTCCCTCGCCAAAGCCCAACTCCACGGGTTGCCTGACAGCAGACCGCATTATGTTAGTTTCTATGTTAGTTTCAAAGCCTCGATTTGTTCTTTAGTCGTTTTTCTGACGGAGTTTATTACTATCAGATAAGTCTTATCTTTCAGCAAGACTGAATATGTAAAGTCAGTTTTGGCGTCCGGTTTCCAGTTCTGTAATTCAGCAAAACTCTCTTTCACAAGTTGAAGATTCCTTTTGTTGTCTTTTGACACTATGACAACCTTAGTGCTCGGCGCGTTCGCCATTTTTTCGATAGAACTTCTGGAAATACCCTCTTTGTTTTCGGCCGTCGGGCGGTAAGGAAATTTTTGATCTATGATGTTGAAGTCTTCCGCGTCGTCTGAAACAACGTAGCTTGCGGCCATGATAAGGTCTGGCTCCAAAAGCCAGTCTGAAAAGTTGTCGTCGAAAATTTTGATGTAACTATCTATGAACGCCTTATCAATGGGCCGCTGTTTTTCAATGTACTCCTCGACCACCGGATATATTTTTTTCGCCATCAGGTTAACGTATTTCCAGTTGTACCAATTCCTCTCATTCAACTTGCCGCTCAATTTGGCTGACACATAGCCGTTGCCCAACGCGGTCGCCAGAGATTCATTCAGCAGTAACCCGGTAGCGTAATGACGGTTTTTAGAAGGATTAGAATTAATCCATTGAGCCATATCTTTCTTTAAAGACAGAGATTCTTCGTCGTGTAAAGTGTGGAAAATCTCGTGGAACATGACGCTCAACAGGGCGTTGTAATTCGTCAAGCTCGTGGGTATCGCGCTCTCCGCATTGTTGGAATAGACAGTCGCCGTAAATCCGCGTGAATTGGGTAGCGGATAAACCACAAAGTTAAATGGAACGGTATTATCCCAGGACGAGTTGTAGAACTTTATTCCGGCGTTGAAATAAGAGGTCGTGTCTGTTGAGGCAATCAGACTTTTAATCTCAGCTAACTGCCGCTCAAAAATTTCTTTGCTGGGCTGATAAACCAACTCCCGATAAACGGGCGTAAATTCAGTCAAAATCGAAGCCAGTTTGAAGAGATTTTCATTCGGAATAATACCCAGCGAACTGACCTTGAAATCGTCTACTGTCCGGCTATTTATCAAATTCTTCTTAAGCAGGTAAACCGTCGAGCCACTTTCTTTGCTGGTATTCACGTATTCCGTGAATTCGTAAGTATAATTGATATTCAACTTATCAAACTCTGCGATCAGCCTTTGATATTTCTCCTGATTGAATTTGGAACTGGCGAATAACTTCTTAAAAGGATTATCAGGGACGAAAGCTTTTGAAGATAGGTTTTTAACGAAATCATAAACTGCCAGCGGCTCGGAAAATTTCACTTGGAAGCTAGGTTCCTGTCCCGAAGGAGACGGAGAGCCAGCTTGCGCCACACGGATACTCATAGCCCCTGTAGCTGCCAGCAGAATAATGACAATCGTCCGCACCACACGTGCTTTCATCCCCTGTCTCCTCATATTCAATAAATTCAAGTTTTGCGCCCGACTATCATCAGGCCGGCAACATACCGCTGCTAGCGGCCTGACACATCCCAGAACTGACTTTTACCGCCCAACGAACGTGAGGCTAACGAGGAAACACTCGTTAGCGGAACTGAGATGGTCAAATACGGGCGCACGATATTCCCGCCCGGAGGCGAATGTCAATGCCGACACTTGAACTTTCCGGGCGTAATCCCAGCACCAATTGTCTCAGGCGGCTTGATTCGGTACTCAGGCACCTTCGCCTTTGACCCTGAAAGGGTCGCAGATAATAGCCTGGGGCAAGCAATCTCGTGCTTGCGCCGCCCCCGGCTGTCATGTTCATCCCTCCGGGGATGAAAACGGATTACCGAAACAATCGGGCTTCGGTTGCGCCCAACCCGGCCCCTATAGCACGTAACCGAAGTCGGGTCGCGTTCATCCCTGGCCTGGGCGCGCGCATCCCGACCCCAGTTGTGCACAACCCGAATCGGGATTTGCGCAACCCAGGCTGGAATACGCAAATCCCAGGCTGGGATTTGCGTAACCTTGCTTGGGATTTGCGCATCCCGACTCAGGTTGCGCAAATCCCAAGCAAAAATATGCGCGTCCCAGACAGGGATGCGCGCATCCCTGCTCGACTTCTTGACAACTTCGGTCTGGTTACGAAAAAACGGGCTTGAAAATTGCGGTTTCTGGTGACAAACTAGCGCGTCCGGGGCACGCAAGGGCGGTCTAAGAGCAAGGTTTTCCTCAACAAAACCGCGATTCCCGGACGGCCGCGGCACGCGCCGCCACCCTTCGGTCTTGTTCCTCGCACCCTGACGTGCCTCACCCGAGCACGCCACCAACCAGCCAACCCCGTGCGCCGCAAGAAGCGCCGGAGAAAGGTATCTCACATCATGGCAGCAGGACCCAAAGGCAACGAACAGAAACTCCAACGAATGATCAACGCCTGGGAGACGCTCGCGCCCGACAAGACTTTCGGCGGGATGACGCTCGCGCAATTCCAGGCCGCCGTCCAACCCTCGCAGGCCGCACGCGAGCGGATAGAAGACCTCGAAGACCAGCTCAGCCAGGCGCTAACCAACCGCGACCGCGCCGACGAGGACTCCCTTGCCAAAGCCCAACTCGTCGTCAACGGCGTCGTCGGCGATCCCACCGAGGGACCCGACAGCGCCCTCTACAAAGCCTTCGGCTACACCCCCAAGAGCGAACGCAAGAGCGGCCTAACTCGCAAACGCAACACGCCACCAACAACCCCAACCACCTGACATACAAACGGCGGCACGGTTGCCTAAATTCCTAAAGGCAACCGTGCCGCCCTCGCTTTCTAACGCCGGAATTAACCGGGCGAACAGCATTCTACTACTTTTGAAACAAGTTGCTGAGTTATGAAACAGGATGGACTTTTTCATCAAAAACCTCTCCTGATGAATTAACCGTGTAAATCTTGCACTTTTTCATCAAAGCCCCTCCGTGGACTTCACCAAAGGCGCGGCCGCAACGCGCGCCAACGGTCTGCTCGTCAGCGACGGCATCATGATGAGCGACGGCCTCATCATGAGCGACGGCCTGCTGCTCACGGATTGACGCGCACGCGGGCGCGGCTGTAAAGAAGGGGGCGGGGCTCGAAAGTGTCCCGCCCCCTTCTTTCGGCAAAGCGTCTAAGTCAGTACCGCAGGCGGTACTGACAGAGCGCCACACTCAATTGCTTTTGAAAGGAAACAGTGAATGAGCAAGACACGTCTCGTCCGGTTCGAACTCCTCGCAGCACTCGTCCTGCTTCTAGTCCCAACCAGCCTTTCCGCGCAGGACAAGCCGCGCGCTCGTGACCTGGGCGTACCTTTCGAGGGCGCGCCCGGCCCCTTCAACGCCATCACGGACGTGAAGGGCGTCGAGGTGGGCTTCACGACGCTCGTCAGCGGCGAAGGGAAGCTGACGGCGGGGCGTGGGCCAATTCGCACGGGCGTGACGGCGATTCTGCCGCAGGGGAAGAACTTTCGCGGGCGCGTCTTCGCGGCCTGGCACACTTTGAACGGCAACGGCGAGATGACGGGGACGACCTGGCTCGAAGAGTCAGGGAACCTGGGGACGCCCGTCCTCATCACCAACACGCACAGCGTCGGCGTCGTGCGCGACGCAGTCATAGAGTGGAACGCCCGGCGCGGCGGGGGCGAAGGCTACTCGGGCGACTTCAGTCTGCCGGTCGTGGCCGAGACCTGGGACGGATTTTTGAACGACATCAACGGCTTTCACGTCCGCAAGGAGCACGTCTTTCAGGCGCTCGACGGCGCTCAATCCGGGAAGGTGGCGGAGGGCAACGTCGGCGGCGGCACGGGCATGGTCGCGCACGGCTTCAAGGGGGGCACGGGCACTTCGTCCAGGGTGCTGACTGCGGCGGACGGCGGCTACACGGTGGGCGTGCTGGTGCAGGCCAACTACGGGCGGCGCGACTTGCTGAGGATCGCGGGCGTGCCTGTGGGCAAGGAGATCGCGGACCTGCGGCCACAGGAGGGCAAGGCGGGCGACGGGCAGGGCTCCATCATAGTGGTCGTCGCCACGGACGCGCCGCTCCTCCCGCACCAGCTCAGGCGAATCATCAAGCGCGTGTCGCTCGCCATAGGCGTGATGGGCGGGCGCGGTGAAGATTCGTCCGGCGACATCTTCATGGCCTTCTCGACGGCCAACCCCGAGGCCAGCAAGACAGAAGGAATGGCCCAACTCGCCATGCTGCCCAACGAGAGAATCAACCCGCTCTTCCGCGCCACGGTCGAGGCGACCGAAGAGGCCATCGTCAACGCGATGGTCGCGGCCGAGACGATGAAGGGGATCAACGGCAACATCGTCCACGCCCTCCCACACGAACGCCTGCGCGAGGTCTTGAGGAAGTACAACAGGCTGGCTAAGTGAGTTAATTAAAAAGCGTCAATAAATTCTTAGCGCCCCGGCGCCTCCGCGCGAAACTGGTTTTCTCACGCGGAGGCGCCGGGGCGCTAAGAAGGTTGAGTCAACTTCCGGGCTTACTTCTTCAGGACGTTGACCGTGACGAGGGCGGCCGAGGTCCCGCCCTTGCCGTCGCTGACGGTGTAAGTGAACGTCTCCTGGCCCACGAAGTTCGTCCGCGGGGAGAGGGTCACTCCCGTGCCGCCGCCGCTGATCGTCACGGTGCCGCCGCCCGAGCCCTGCGAGACGGAGACGACCGTCAGGACATCGCCGTCAACGTCCGTGTCGTTGGCCCGCACGGGAATGCTCACGGGGACGCCCCTCGTGGTCGTCGCCGCATCCCCGGCGGCCACGGGCGCGTCGTTGACCGGCGTCACCTGAATCGCGACGGTCGCGACGTTGTTGCTGTCGGCCGCGCCGTCGTTCACCTTGAATGTGAAGCTGTCAGCGCCGTTGTAGTTCGCCGCCGGCCTGTAAGTCACGTTCCCCCCAGAGCCCATGCTCACCGTGCCGTGCGCCGGGCCGCTCACTACGACGTAGCTCAGCCCGCCGCCGTCAACGTCCGAGCCCGAGAGCGTGATCGCCTTGAACGAGTCCTCAGTGGTCGTCACGGCCTGGCCGTTAGCCACGGGCGCGTCGTTGACGGGCGAGACTTGAATCCTCACCGTCGCCACGTTGCTGTCGGCCGAGCCGTCGTTCACCTTGAAGCTGAAGCTGTCGTCGCCGCTGTAATTCGCCGCCGGCGTGTAGACGAGGTTGAGCCCAGAGCCGCTCAGCGTTCCGTGCGACGGGCCGCTGACGATCACGGAGTTCAACCCGTCGCCGTCCACGTCCGAGCCCGCGAGCGTAATCGCCCTGGCCGTGTCCTCGCCGGTCGCGACGATCTGATTGTGGGCCGTCGGCGCGTCGTTAACGGGCGTCACCGTGACGGAGATCGTCGCCGGGTAGCTGTCGAGCGCGCCGTCGTTCGCCTTGAAAGTAAAACTGTCCTCGCCGTGGAAATCTGGGTCGGGCATGTAGACAGGGCCGTAGAAGCTGACGGCGACTATCTGGCCGTGCGACGGTGGGCTGACAATCGAGTAGGTCAGCGGGTCGCCTTCCACGTCCGAGCCCGACATGACGAAGGTCGGCCCGAAGTCTTCGGTAGTCGTGAGCGACTGGCCGTCGGCCACGGGCGCGTCGTTCACGGGGTTGACCGTGATCGACACCGTCGCCTCGACGGAGGCCGCGCCGTAAGTCGTCTTGAAGGTGAAACTGTCCGTGCCGTTGTAGTCCGGGTCGGGCCTGTAGGTCAGGTAGGGCGCGACGCCGCCGAGCGTGCCGTGCGCGGGGTTGGAGGCGACGCTGTAAGATATCTCGCGGCCGTTGCCGACGCTGCCCGTCAAATTAACGATGGTCGTGCTGTCCTCGTAAGTGTTGACCTCCTGGTTGTCGGCCGCGAGCGGGGCGTACAGGCGCTGGTAGCGCACGCCGCCGTTGACGGTCGCGAACAGGAGCGAACCGTCGCGCGAAATCTTCAGCCGCCCCTGCGTGAAGGCGCGGTTGCCCGTGGTCGTGAAGCCGTGCTCGAAATCATAAGCGGCCGCCTGCGCGAAGGTGTTCGTGTCGAAGGCGCGGACTTGGGTGGTGGTCGCCCAGGCGAAGTAGACTATGTTCTCGGCCGGGTGGTAGACGACGCCTACGGGCTGCGGCCCGGCGTATTGGCCCAGAATAGTGATCCTCCTCAGGTCCGCATCGTAAACGTAAGTGCCGCCGTAGGTCGGGATGGCGTACTGCGTCCCGTCGCGGTTGACGCCCATTTCGTAGACGAACCAGCCGGGCGCGTCCGAGTAGGACTTACGCAGCAGGTCCCCGTCGGCGACCCTGTACCTGCCGAAGCGGCCGTCGGAGATGTTGCCTTCGGTGAAACCTATCACGCTGCCGTCGGCGCTCGCGGTCAGCATCCCGTCCTGCGAGGCGGAAGGGGCGACGACGCTCGAAGCGCCCGTGGCCGGGTCGTAGCGCCGCATGGGGACCCAGCCGGAGCCTTCGTAAATAGACGTGGTGAGCACGGCCCCGTCGCCGGCGAACGCGACGGTGAACGTGCCGCCCTCGCCGAAGGCGCGCGGGAACGTAACCTTCCGGCTCACGCCGGTTGTTAGGTCCACCAGGTGAATCCAGACCTCCGTCGCCGAGCGCGTCTTGTCGGCGACGGCCAGCGTGTTGCCGTCGGGCGAGAGGTCTATGCCGCTCAGGCTGCCGCCCAACTCGAAGGGCGACTGGAATGAGTTTGTGCCAATCTGGTAGCGGAGGACGGAGCCCGCGCTCGTGATGTAGATGGTGTCGCGCGCCGAGTCGTAGACCATGTCCACGCGCGACGGCGCGGGAATCAACGTGCCCGCGGCCCTGGCCGCGTGGCCGGCCGCGAGAAGGACTACGCCGAGGGCGACGAGTCTCAGGACCCTTGCGAGTTTGAAGACAGAGTCTGAGGGGGCAGTGCTGCGTTGGGGGAACATAAAAATCTCTTTCTCCTCTTTGTATGAGGGTAAGGTTGTGACAGAGAGAGGCCGTGGGAGATCGTGAAGGATCAATCAGAGCCAGACGTTTTCCGGGCGAATCAGGCGCTCAGTCGGGCAGGTTACTCAGGTGAACGCGAGATTGGACACTTAACGAGAACCCGCGTTAAACCATTGTGGCAACGCTAAAATAAGAAATAGCACGCGGGCCAATTTTATTTCAATAGCTTTTTTCGGGGAGTCAATTTAGCGAGGTTCGCCCCGCCCTTGATGTGCTAATCTTGGGCGCTTCGGGAAATCTTGCGCCGGGTCTTGAGCGACGACCACTGATGAAGTCTCACAGAGAGAGCGGCGAGGCGGCCGCGGGCACGACCGTCGGGCTCGCGCGGCGGCTGGGTCTGTTCGACGCGACGATGATCGTCATGGGCGGCATCATCGGCTCGGGCATCTTCATGAACTCCTACGTCGTCGCCCGCCAGGTCCACACGCCCTTCCTCATCCTGGGCGCGTGGCTGCTGGGGGGATTGATCGCGCTCGCCGGCGCGTTCATCTACGCCGAACTGGTCAACCGCTGCCCGCAGGTCGGGGGACAGTACGCCTACCTGCGCGAGGCTTACCACCCGTCCGTCGCCTTCATGTACGGCTGGGCCTTGCTGCTCGTCGTGCAGACGGGCGGGATGGCCGCGGTCGCCATCACCTTCTCGCGCTACTTCCTGGAAGTCACGGGCGCGGCCCTGCCCGACTGGACAATCGCCGTCGCGGCGCTCACGCTGCTGACAATCGTCAACTGCCTGGGCGTGCGCGCCGGCAGCAGCGTGCAGAACGTTCTGATGGTGCTGAAAATCCTGGCGCTCGCGGCGCTCGTCCTGGGCGGGCTCTTTTTCGTGGGCTCGCCGCGCGGGCTGAGTGGCCCAATTCTAGACCGCCCCGCCTCGCTCAATTTACTGACGGCAATCGGGGCCGCCATGACGCCCGTCATGTTCGCCTACGGCGGCTGGCAGACGGCGAGCTTCGTCGCGGGCGAGATGCGCGACCCGCGCCGCGACCTGGCGCGCGGACTGTTAATCGGCACGGGCGGCGTCGTCCTGCTCTACCTCGCGGCCAATTTCGTCTACCTCTACGCGCTCGGCGCGGACGGCCTGGCCGCGACGGAGACGCCCGCGTCAAGCGTGATGCGCGCTGCGTTGGGCGAGCGCGGGGCGACGTTCATCGCCGTCGGCATCAGCATCTCGACGCTGGGGTTTCTGAGCCAGGGGATGCTGACCGCGCCGCGAGTCTACTTCGCGATGGCCGAAGACGGTCTCTTCTTCAAGAGCGTCGCGCGGGTCGACGCGCGGACGCGCGTGCCGGTCGTCGCGATTGCGCTGCAAGGCGCGCTCGCCGTCGTCATCGCGCTCTCGGGCCGCTACGAGCAGATTCTCAACTACGTCGTCTCGGTCGACTTCATCTGGTTCGGCCTGACCGCGGCCTCGCTCTTCGTCTTCCGCCGGAGGGCTGTCTCGGAGAGAAATCGCGCGGAGACTTACCTGCGCGTTCCGGGCCACCCGGTGACGACCGCCCTGTTCGTGGCGGCGTGCGCGCTGATAGTCGTCAGCACCGTCTACAAGTACCCGGCCAACAGCGCCATCGGTCTGGTCATCGTCGCGGCGGGCGTGCCCGTCTACTTCCTCTGGCGCAAGGGGAGGCTCAGATGACCGGGCGCGCGATGAGTTCTCCCTACATAGAATGGGCCAAGACGCGCTCGCAGGCGCGCTTCAACCTGGCGTCGAGCGGCGTGATGAATTACCCGCTCGCGCGCCTCCCGGTCAAAATCACCGACCTCGAATTGAGCGGCCCGAGCTTCTACGGCTACGAGCCGCTGCAAGCGGCGCTGGCGGCGAAGTGTCGTGTCCCGCGGGAGTGCGTCGTCGCGGCGACGGGCACGTCGATGGCGAATTACCTGGCGATGGCCGCCGTGCTGGAGCCGGGCGACGAGGCTTTGGTGGAGGAGCCGACGTACGAGCCGCTCCTCGCGGTGGCACAGTATCTGGGCGCGTCCGTGAAGCGCCTGGTGCGAAACGCGGAGGACGGCTTCGCGCTCGACGTGAGCCTGGCGGAACGCTCCGTGGGCGCGCGCACGCGCCTCATAGTCGTGAGCAACCTGCACAACCCGACGAGCGCCCTCGCGGGCCAGGACGAACTCAGGCGTCTGGGCGAAGTGGCGCGCGGCGTGGGAGCGCGCGTGCTCGTCGACGAGGTCTATCTCGAAACGCTCTTCGCAGACGCGCCGCCGTCGGCCTTTCACCTGGGCGAGGAGTTCATCACGACCAACAGTCTGACGAAGGTGTACGGCTTGAGCGGGCTGCGGTGCGGGTGGATTCTGGCGAGCCCGGAGCTGGCGCGCAAGCTTTGGCGGCTCAACGACCTGTTCGGCAACATCCCCGCGCACGCGGCAGAGCTTCTGAGCTGCGCCGCGCTCAAGCACCTGGACGAAATCGCGGCCCACTCGCGCGCTCTGCTTGAGGCCAACGCGGCGCTGCTCAACTCTTTCCTCTCCTCGCGTGACGACCTGGACTACCTGCCGCACAGATTTGGCACAGTCTCTTTCCCGCGCCTGAAGCGGGGGAGCGCGGACGAGTTGTGCGCGCTCCTGGCGACGAAGTACGAAACGTCCGTCGTCCCCGGAAGATTCTTCGAGCGGCCCAGGCATTTTAGAATCGGCATCGGCGGCGACACGGACGCGCTGCGAGAAGGTCTTCGTCGGCTCGGCCTCGCGCTCGACGAGATGAGGGACGAAACATGAAAACCAGGCTTCGGATAACAGCGCTCCTTTTACTCTTGTCAGTCCTGACCGTGCCCGTTGTAGTCGGACAAACGAGGGTGAAGGGAAGAGCTAACGGGCAATCCCTCGCCCGCCGGGTCCGCGCGGAGTTCCTGCACGCGTGGCGCGGTTACAAGCGATACGCTTGGGGACACGACGACCTGCGGCCGTTGAGTAAGAAGGCGCACGACTGGTACGAGCAGTCGCTTTTGATGACGCCGGTGGATGCGCTCGACACCCTGCTCCTGATGAATCTAACGGACGAGGCGCGGCAGACGAAGGAGTTCATCCTACTGAACCTCTCCTTCGACAAGGACATTTACGTCAAAAACTTTGAGATCACGATACGGCTCCTCGGCGGCCTGCTTTCGTCTTACCAGATGACCGGCGACAGGCGTCTGCTCATGCTGGCCGAAGATTTGGGGACGCGTCTGCTGCCCGCCTTCGAGTCGCCGACGGGCCTGCCTTACAGGTACGTCAACCTCAGGACGGGCAGGGTCCGCGGCGCGGAGACCAACCCTGCGGAGGCCGGGACGCTGCTCGTAGAGTTCGGCGCACTCGGCAGGCTGACGAACAAGCCCGTCTTCTACGACAAGGCCAAGCGCGCCCTGTCCGAGCTGTTCAAGCGCCGCTCGTCAATCGGCCTCGTCGGCCAGCGAATCAACGTCGAGACGGGCGAGTGGACGAACCGCGACAGCCACGTCAGCGCCGAGATAGATTCTTATTACGAGTACCTGCTGAAGTGCTGGCTGCTCTTCGACGACGAGGACTGCCGGCGCATGTGGCTGGAGAGCGCGGCGGCCGTCAACAAGTACCTGGCCGACGAGATTGGCACAGAACTCTGGTACGGCCACGCGGACATGCTCACGGGCCGGCGCACCGCGACGATGTACGGCGCGCTCGACGCCTTCTTCCCCGCGGTGCTCGCGCTCTCGGGCGACACGTCGCGCGCGCGACGCCTGCAAGCCTCCTCCTTCAAGATGTGGAACAGGCACGGCGTCGAGCCCGAGGAGATAAATTACCGCACGATGCGGGTCGGCGATCCCTCCTACCCCTTGCGGCCGGAGATCGTGGAGTCCACTTACTACCTGCACCGCCTGACCGGAGACGCGTCTTACCTCCGCATGGGCCGCCGGCTCTTCGAAGACTTCGTACGGCATTGCAAGACGGACGAGGCTTACGCCGCGCTGAAGAGCGTCGTCACCAAAGAGAAGGCCGACTCGATGGAGAGCTTCCTCTTCGCCGAAACCTTCAAGTATTTTTACCTCCTCTTCTCCCCGCCGGGCACGCTGAATTTCCGCGCCGTCGTCTTCAACACCGAGGCGCACCCGATCAGAAAGACGTGGGTCAAGAAGAAGTGATGAATTAAGAAAGGACGCGGGCACGAATGAGCACAGAAAGACCACTTTTCATCCCGGTCATCCTCGGCACGACGCGCCAGGGGCGCGCGAGCGAGAACGTGGCGCGGTTCGTCGCGGGAGAACTCGGCCGGCGCGACGGCGTCGAGACGGAGTTGATCGACATACGCGACATCAAACTTCCGGCCGACGACGAGGGCGAGGCCGTCAAAGACGCGCGGCTCTCAGCGACGGTCGGGCGCGCGGACGGCCTGGTCATCGTCACGCCGGAATACAACCACGGCTTCCCGGGCTCGCTCAAGCGGGTGCTGGACACGAACCTCAAAGAGTACATACACAAGGCCGCGGGCATCTGCGGCGTCTCGGCCGGCGGCTTCGGCGGCACGCGCGCGATTCAAAGCCTGCTGCCGGTGCTCAGAGAGTTGGGGCTCGTGACCATCTTCTGGGACGGGAATTTTTCGGGCGCGCACAAGCTCTTCGACGCGGACGGGAAGCTGCTGGACGAGTCTTACGTCAAGCGCGTCGACAAATTCCTGAAAGAGCTGATCTGGATGTCGAAGGTTTTAAAGCACGGGCGCGACAACGTCTCGCTCGATTGATGTGTGCAAAGATGAAACTCGTCTCGATTAACGTCAGCCGCCCGCGCCTGGTCGTGTGGCGTGGGCAGTCGGTCTCGACAGGCATCTTTAAGGAGCCGGTCGCGGGCCGCGTCGCGCTCCGCACGCTCAACCTGGACGGCGACCGCCAGGCGGACCTGACCGTGCACGGCGGCCCCTCCAAGGCCGTTTACGCCTACCCGTCAGAGCATTACGAATTCTGGCGCGCGGAGCTGCCCGAGATGGGACTGCCGTGGGGAATGTTCGGTGAGAACTTCACGACCGAAGGTCTGAATGAGTCGTCGGTCAACATCGGCGACAGCTTTCGCGTCGGGTCGGCCGAAGTGACGGTCACAGAGCCGCGCATGCCCTGCTACAAGCTCGGCATTAAGTTCGGTCGCCCCGACATCTTGAAGCGGTTTCTGGCGAGCGGGCGCACGGGCTTTTATTTCTCCGTCCGGCGCGAGGGCGAAGTCGAAGCCGGAGACTCAATCGAGCTGCTGGCGCGGGACGAGCACAACGTTACGGTCGCGGACATCACCAGGCTCTACGCGCGAGACCGGGACGACGTGGAGACGATGCGGCGCGCCGTCGAGGTCGAAGCTTTGCCGGACGGTTGGCGAGACTATTTCAGGGAGAGGCTTGAGAAGAGTTGAAAAGTTGGGTTCGGAGAGATTGGGGGAAGTATGCGGGAGAAAGAAAAGATGACATGCCAGGACTGCGGCGTGGAGATGAATTGCCACGCCGAGAAGATTGATTACTCTTCATCCCCCGACGAATCGGGCGCGTTCGACGCGGACTTCGGCGGCGTCGTCGAAGAAGTCCACTCGTGCCCGCTGTGCGGGAAGACCGAGACGCGCCCTGCGGATTGAAGAGGAGCGCCGTAGGCGATTCGCTTCGACGATGACGTGAGGCTCAACTCTGTCGCGGGTGGCCGTCCCGGTCGTGCGTTGACGCGCGGCGCGCGCCCGACGTAGTCTATTTTGTGCCAGCCGCCTTAAGGTCAGCGCCTCAAATTCGATAGTTTATGCCGCCAGCCATGAAAGTCGTCGCCTCGCTCGCGCTCTGCGTCTTACTCGCCGTCCCGCTCAACGCCCAGGCACTCCAAAACAGAGGCCCGCGGGCGAAGGGCGCGGGCGTGGCGCAGCGCCGCGCGGCGCGTGTCAGGAAAGACCCCGCCAGGGAGAGGCGCGAGAAGACTTTCGAGATGGTCTGGCGGACCGTCTACGAGGAGAACTTCGACCCGACGTTCGGCGGCGTCAACTGGGTCGCCGTCTACTCGCGCTACCAGCCGCTCGCGACGCGCGCGCCGAGCGACGTGGAGCTGCACATACTCCTCCAGCGCATGCTCAACGAAATCCCGCAGTCGCACTTCGCCATCATCCCGCCCGACAAAATCCCGCGCATCAAGTCGAAGGGAAAGCTGGCGGGCAAGGACGAGGCGACCGAAGAGCAAGAGGACGAAGGCGCGGCGGCCGAAGAAGAGGAAGAGGGCGACAACGAGATCGCCACGCAGATGCTCAACGGCGTCGGCCTGGACGTGCGCATCCTGGACGGGCAGGTGGTCATCACGCGCGTCGAAGAAAATGGCCCGGCGGCGAAGGCGGGCCTGCGCGCAGGCTTCGTCATCAAAGGCGTGGACGGCCTCCCGCTCGACAACATCCCGGCGGGGCCGGACCTCACGCCCGTCGCGCACATGATGCTGCGCGAGACGATTCTAGTGGAGTACCTGGGCGGCGAGCCCGGCACGGAAGTCGGGCTCACGTACCTGGACGGGGAGAACAGGGAGCAGGAGGTCACGCTCAAGCGCGAGCGGCAGAAGGGTGCGCTCTCGCCCGCGATGGGGAACCTCCCGCCGATGTACACTGAGCTTGAAACAAGACGCCTGCCGGACCAGTTGGGCTACATCCGCTTCACGGCCTTCACGCCGCAGCTCGCGGAGAAGTTCTGCGGGGCCGTCAAGTCGCTGCGCGACACGCGCGGCCTCGTCATAGACCTGCGCGGCAATCCGGGCGGCGTCATGGGCGTGGCCTCCGGGGTCGTCGGGCTGCTGACGAGCAGGAACGGCCTGATAGGCGTGCTCAGGACGCGTTCGGGCGGGCTGCCGATTCCGACCTTCCCGCAGAAGACTTCCTACACGGGGCCGATTGTCGTCCTGATTGACAGGCTCTCGGGCTCGACCGCGGAAGTCATGGCGGCGGCGTTGCAGGAGTCCGGGCGCGCGAAGGTGGTCGGCGAGCGCAGCGCGGGCGCGGTGCTCGGCGCGGACATCAAGGAACTGCCGACGGGCGCGCTCTTCGAGTACGCGCGGGCCGGCTTCAAAACGTCCGAGGGCGCGACGCTCGAAGGCAAGGGCGTGACGCCCGACGTGGAGACTCACCTGACGCGCGCCTCGCTCCTCAAGGGCGAGGACGACCAGCTCCAGGAGGCCGTCAGGCAGGTCAAGACGGGCAAGGGCGAGGAGACGAGCGGCGGGTGGCTTTCTGGGCCAGTCGCCACGAGCGTGCTCGGGGCGATTGCGGCGGCCGTGCCCGCGACGAGGAGCGAGGCCGCCCCTCCGCCCCCCGCGCCCGCCTTCAAGTCGACGCCCGAGGCGGAGCAGATCATGGAGCGTTACATCAAGGCGCTCGGCGGCCGCGAGGCGTTGGAGCGTGTGACGAGCCGCGTCTCCACGGGCGTCTGCACCTACCCTTTCCAGAGCCTGAAGGGGAAGGTGGTCATCTACGAACAGGCCCCTCACAAGAGAAGCCTTGAGATTGAGGTGCCCGACGTGGGCGTGAAGAAGTTCGTCTTCGACGGCGAGCGGGGCTGGATGCAGGACTCTCTGATGGGCTTCTACGAGTACCCCGAGCCGCTGGTGCAGGGCATGAAGCGCGACCTGGATTTCCACAAAGTCACGAAGTACCGCCAGCTCTATTCGGAGATCATCTACAGGGGCGCGATTGACACGGACCGCGGCAAGGTGGAGATTCTCGAAGTCGTCACGCCGGGCGGCCGCCGCGACGAGATGCACTTCGACGCGCAGACGGGGCTGCTGGTTTACGGCGACGGGACGAAGTACGGCGACTACAGGCAGGTGGGCGACGTGAAGGTCCCGTTCCTGCTGACTGTGCCAATTATGGGGCTTGAGATAAAGATGCAACTGACGGACGTGCGCCACAACGTCGCGGTGCCCGCGCCCGCCTTCGCGGAACCACAGAGCTGCTTCACAGGTCAGAACAAGTGATGAGTGCTGAGTGCTGAGTAAAAGAAAGCAGGTCTTTACTCAGCACTCAGCACTCATCACTCATCACTTCCTTTTATCGTGCTGCCGATTGATTCTCTCCTGCCGGAAATCGTAGAGGCTTTGCGCGCCGCGCAAGGGGTCGTCGTCGAAGCGCCGCCGGGCGCGGGCAAGACTACGCGCGTGCCGCCCGCGCTGCTCGACGCGGGGCTCGCCGGTCAAGGCGAGGTGTGGGTCTTGGAGCCGCGGCGCATCGCGGCCACGCTCTCGGCGCGGCGCGTGGCCGAGGAGCGCGGCGAGACTCTGGGCGCGGGCGTCGGCTACCAGGTGCGCTTCGAAGATGTTTCGGGGCCGGACACGCGCCTGCGCTTCGTCACCGAAGGGGTCTTCACGCGGCGGCTGCTCTCCGACCCTCTCTTAACAAACGTCGGCTGCGTCGTGCTGGACGAATTCCACGAGCGCCACTTGCAGGCGGACATGGCGCTCGCGCTCGTGCGTCGGTTGCAGTTGTCCGGGCGGCCGGACCTGAAAGTCGTCGCCATGTCGGCGACGCTCGAAGCCGCGCCGGTCGCGGAATTTTTGGGCCACTGCCCGGTCTTGCGCTCGGAGGGCAGGCGCTTCGACGTAACGGTCGAACACCTCACGCGCCCCGACGAGCGGCCGCTCGAAGAGCAGGTGGCGGGCGCGGTCAGGAGACTGCTGGACGAAAAGCTGAGTGGCGACGTGCTCGTCTTCCTGCCGGGCGCGGCGGAGATCAGGCGGGCCGCCGAGTCTTGCGCGCGCCTCGCCGCGGAAGAGAATTTGTTGGTGCTGCCGCTGCACGGCGAGCTGGCGGTCGCGGAGCAGGAGCGCGCCGTGCGGCCGCAGCCGCGGCGCAAAGTGATTCTCTCGACCAACGTGGCCGAGACTTCGGTCACGATAGAGGGCGTGGTCGCGGTGATTGATTCGGGGCTCGCGCGCGTGGCGGGCCACTCGCCGTGGTCCGGGCTGCCCACGCTCGCCGTGGCGCGCACGAGCCGCGCCTCCGCAGAGCAGCGCGCGGGCCGCGCGGGACGCACGCGCCCAGGCCGGTGCCTGCGACTTTACACGGCGCAGGATTTCGCGGCGCGCCCCGCACACGAGACGCCCGAGATTCGCCGGCTCGACTTGACCGAAGCCGCGCTCGAACTGCACGCGGCCGGAGTCAAAGACCTAAGGAACTTTGACTGGTTCGAAGCTCCGACCGGGCCCGCGCTCGACGCGGCCGAAACATTGCTCAGACGACTCGGCGCGCTCGACGCCAAGGGGCGCGTGACGAAGACCGGAAGACGGATGCTGCGCTTCCCGCTTCACCCCAGGCTCTCGCGCGTGGTCGTGGAGGCGGAGGCGCGCGGCGTGGGGCAGGCGGCGGCAGTCGTCGCGGCGCTCATCAGCGAGCGCGACGTGCGCGCGGGCCGCGTACAACTCGGCGCGGGCGAACGCGACAGGCCCAGAATCGCGCGCTCGCACAGCCCGTCGGATTTGCTCGAACTCTACGACCTCTTCACGGAGGCGGAAGATGCGGGCTTTGCCCCGAGGCGCTTGAGCGAACTGGGCCTTGACGCGGGCGCTGTCAGGCGCGTGGACCGCGTGAGCAAACAACTGCGGCGCATCGTCGGGGGCGAAGGGAAAAGAGGGAAGAGGACCGAACTCTCCGCGGCGGAGGAGTCCGAGTTTTTGATCTCCATCCTCGCGGGTTACCCGGACCGCGTGGCCCGCCGCCGCGCCTCCGAGAGTCAGCGTGAAGAAGCGGGCGCGGAAGTCCTGCTCGCGGGCGGCGGCTCCGCGCGGCTCGCGCCCGCGAGCGTCGTCAGGCGCGCGGAGTTCATGGTCGCTGTGGACGCTGGCGAGCGTTCGGGCGGGGCGAGAACGGGCGGGAGGCGCGGCGCGGGCGAGGCGGTCGTGCGCCTCGCGAGCGCCATCGAGCCCGACTGGCTGTTAGACCTCTTCACTGACCGGATAGTCGAGACGACGGAAGTCGTCTGGGACCGCGAGGCGTCGCGCGTGGAGGTCGTGCGCCGGCTGCTTTACGAGGGGCTCGTCCTGGACGAGAGCCGGGCCAGCGAGGCGGCGGGCGTCGACACGTCCGCCGTGCTGGCCGAGGCCGCATCGGCCGCGGGCGTGCGCGCCTTCGCAGACCCCGAAGAGGTGGAGCGCTTCCTCGCGCGCGCGGACTTCCTGCGCCGCACGTTCCCCGAAGCGAATTTCCCCGAACTCGACGAGGCGAGCGCGAGCGCCGCCCTGGCACAACTCTGCGAGGGCCTGCGAAGCTTCGCCGAGCTGCGCGAAGCCGCGCGCGCGGGCGGACTCATAGGGGTGCTGCGGCAGAGTCTGACGCCGGAGCAGTCGCGTCTGCTGGCGACGATGGCCCCCGAGCGCGTGACGCTCCAGAAGGGCCGGCAGGCGCGCGTGCACTACGAGCGCGGGCGCGACCCGTGGGCCGCCTCGCGCCTACAGGATTTCTTCGGCATGCGCGAAGGCCCGCGGGTGGCCGGCGGGCGCGTGCCGCTCGTCCTGCACCTGCTCGCCCCGAGCCAGCGCCCCGTCCAGGTCACGACAGACCTCGCGGGCTTCTGGTCGCGCCACTACCCGCAGGTCCGCCGCGAACTCTCCCGCCGCTACCCGCGCCACGCCTGGCCCGCCGACCCTCTGGAAAGTTAGAGCGCGAACGCGACTTCAAAATTAACTGAACGCTTTCGCTGCCGGTTGAAACACAACCTGTTTTTAACGACAAATCTCGGACTTCGGGTCTTGCTGGCAGAACAGCTTTTTCAACCCGTCAATCAGAGTCTGCTGTTTCTTGAGTTGTTGTTGCTGCGCCTCAATCTGCGCCTGCTGCTGTTTTAGCTGAGTCTGCTGCGCTTCGATTTGCCCCTGCTGTTCCTTGACCGCGTTGACCAACGCGACAGAGATGCGGTCGTACTTGACGCCTTCGACTTGGCCTTTGTCATTGTAGGTGACGAACAACGGTTCGACGGCGGCGACTTCCTCCGCGCCGAAGCCCACATCCTTCATGCCGCCGTCCTTCCACTCGAAACGAATCGGGCGCAAGCGTCGGACGAGGTTCAGGCCGAACGAGAACGGCCCGATGTTCGTTTTATAGCGGAGGCTCGATGAGCAATCAGACACTTCATTATTTGAAGTGTTGCGGCAGAGATGATTGTTGCCCCCACCGCCTAGCGGGGCCAGTCGTAGCTTGCCCGGAATCTGCACGATGTCAGCGTTACCGCCGACAGTCTGGCGAATACCGCATTAAACGGCACGCCGCTGAGCGTCGTGGTATCTGCGTTTCCGTAAACATGCAGGGGGGAGAAAGGGGTGGAGATGCCGATGCCAACTTTACCGGTATTGGTGTTGTAAATATCGGTTCCATTGTTGGCCCATTGTGCGAAAACGCTGTCGGGGCGTCCGAACAACATCGTCAGGGCGAAAGCTGCCAGCAGGGAAACCCGCAGCACGGGTGGGCGTCGCTTTGGTTGCTTATCTCGATTCATAGTCATCTCTCCTTTGTGAGTGGAAGAAATCAGCCTGGCTGCTGCCCCAGACTCCACACGGGCGGGCACGCTTATGCTAAACATTCGCCCGGCCAGGTGAGGAGAAAAAGAGCGCATCGGCTTATCGTTTTGAAGAAAGAGTGATCGTTGACGTGGGGCTGCGCGCTGTGTGAGTCACACGCAAACGAAGCTTGAGCGCGGAAAGAATGTTCCCGTGAAAAGTGAATGTCAATGAGCAGTAGTGCCGTGAGTTGGGATAGATGGTTGAGGCGTTTTTCATGGTCTACGAGATAGCGTCGCGGGTGATCCCTTCCGGCGATAAGATCGTGGGACGCGGATTAAATACGCCTAACAAAACCGTGGCGTCAGCGGGCGAGAAAGCAGAATAGGGGTCATGGAGGACAGGGCCATGCTAAACTAGGGACATGGCGATCAAGAGAATGGACCATGTCAGCGTCGTCGTCGACGACCTCCCGGCCGCCATTGCCTTCTTCACCACCCTCGGCATGGCGCTTGAAGGCGAGGCGGCCATCGAGGGCGGTTGGGTGGACCGCGTCAACGGGCTCGAAGGCGTCCAAGTTGACATCGTGATGATGCGGACCCCGGATGGGCACGGGCGGCTTGAGCTGACGAAGTTTCGCAATCCAAAACTGGTCGAGATCGAACCGGCGGTCGCCCCGCCGAACACGCCGGGCCTGCGGAGCGTCATGTTTACAGTCGAAAGCCTCGACGACACCCTAGCCCGCATGCGCGCCCACGGGGCCGAACTCGTCGGCGAGGTGGCCCGGTACGAGGACAAGTACAGGCTCTGCTACATGCGAGGCCCTGCGGGCATCATCGTCGCGCTGGCCGAGGAACTCTTCTGACGCGTTCACCGCCTTCGGGGACACCGGCGGCGCCCCGGGCGCTCCTTCCACTCGATACCCTGTTCGGCAACCACCCTTCTTTCTCGCCTGCTTGCGCCGCGGTTTTGTTAGGCGCACTAAAAAAGCCATGAGCTTTTCTTTGCGTCTTTGCGCCTTCGCGTGAGAATATTTTCCACGCGAAGGCGCAAAGGAGTTGAGTCATTAACTTGAAAGGAAAAGCCATGAAACTCGGAGTGCGAATCCTGTTGCTGTCAGTTACGCTCGTTGCCTCCGCGGCTTCGGTTTTGGCACAGAGTCCGGCGCGGGCGGAGCAGACGGTCGAGAGTTTGCGGGCGCAGCTCGGGGACGTGCAGGCGAAGGAGGAGCAGCTTCAGGCGCGGATGCGCCAGTTGGACGAGAACCTGCGGCCCGAGAACATAGAAAGGTATTTCGCGCTCAACGGCTCGACGCGCCCAGAGGAGCTGAGAGAGCAGCGCCGCCGGCAGCTCGAACGACAGAAGGCCGGCGTGCAGACGCAGCTAGACCAACTGGCCGCGAGCCGCACGCGCCTCGAAACCTCCATCGCGACCGCCGAGGCCGCGGCCTACCGCGAGAGCGCGAACCCTCCCGCTGACGCCTCAAACTTTCGGCCCAGCGTCAGCGCCGCCGCGAGCAGGCCCGCGGCGAAGCCCGCGCGCAAGAACACGCGCGTTCGCCGCTCGCGCCGCGCACGCATCAGACGGCGCGGTTAACACTCCGCGCCGACTCAATTCGGCCCTTCGCCCGGAAATGGAAGAAAAGGGCGTGCACGCCCGTCTAACGTTTCAAATCCGACAGGAGGGTCTTTATGTCGTCTTCGAAAAGGTCGTGTGTGAATAAGCTGCTCGCCGCTTCTTTAGTGTCGTCGGCCCTGGCTCTCCTGACCGCGAGTTGTCAGGCGCACACGCCACGCGGCTCGCAGTCCGGGCCTCCGCTCTTCACGCCGGCCCAGGGCTCGCCGCTCAAGATCGGCAGCAACCCCAACGAGATAGCCGCCGGCGATTGGAACAAAGACGGAAGGCTGGACATAGTCACCTGTAACGCAGACGACACCGTGACGGTCCTGCTCGGCGACGGCCGGGGCGGTTTCGCGCCAGCGCCCGGCGAGCCGATGAAGGTGGCGGCGCACCTGGTCGCGGCCGGTGACGTGAACAACGACGGGAAGATTGACCTCGCGCTCACTCATCACGACAGCTTCGGCGTAATAGTCTTACTGGGCTCGGGCGACGGCCGCTTCGCCCCCGCGCCCGGCTCGCCTTTCGCGGCCCACCAGGGCACTAAGGCGCATAATCACGGCCTGACCTTCAGCGACCTCAACTCGGACGGGAATCTGGACATCACCACGTCTAACCAGGATGACAACAGCGTCTCCGTCTTGCTCGGTGACGGGCGCGGCGGCTTCGCGCCCGCCGCGGGCTCGCCCTTTCCAGTGGGGCGCGCGCCCTACCCGCACGCCGTGAGCGACGTTAACGGCGACGGCCGCCCGGACATCATCACGCCCGACGTAGGCAGCGGCACCGTGAGCGTCCTGCTCGGCGACGGACGCGGCGGCTTCACAGCAGCCGCGAAATCACCATACGCGGTCGCGAGCCGCCCGTACTACGTCGCCGTGGGGGACGTGAACGGGGACGGCTCGCGCGACGTGATCACGACGCACGACGACATCAGCCTCGTGACCACCTTGCTGGGCGACGGCCGCGGCGGCTTCGCGCCGGCCCCGCACTCGCCGTTCGACCTGGGCCGGCAACCGTACGAGATAGCCGCCGCCGACATCAACGGTGACGCGCGCATGGATTTGATCGTGGGGGCCGCGGGCAATAATTCTTTGAACGTGTTGTTGAGCGACGAGCGCGGCGGCTACACGCACGCCGGGGGCTCGCCGTACGCGGCCGGGGGCAACCCGAGAGCGGTCACGGGCGACGTGAACGGCGACGGCAAGCTAGACCTCATCACGGCCAGCAATGAGTCCGCGGACATCAACGTCTGGTTAGGCGTTAAGGCCGCGGCGGGGCGCTGAAGCGCAGGCTTATAGCGGGCGGCTCACCCTAGCTCGTCCACGCGCTTCTTCTCGATGGCGCGCTGTGCCAGTTTGCCGCTGGCCCGGACCAGAGAGAGTAGGCCGGCGAAGCGCGGGTCTGTCGTGTGGCCCTGGCGGTATCGGTGGTAAATCTGCTGCACGATGACGGCGATTTTGAGAAGGCCGTAGGAGAAGTAGAAGACCAGATCGCGCACGTTCCGCCCGCTGAGGCGCGCGTAGTATTCGACCAGCTCGCGGCGGCGTAAGTTTCCGGGGAGCGCAGTGAGGCCGAAGCCCGCGGCTCGCCATTCGGCCGGGTCGTCCGGGTCCATCCAGTAGGCGAGCGAAGTCCCGAAGTCCATCAAGGGGTCGCCGATGGTCGCCATCTCCCAGTCGAGCACGGCGACGACGCGCGCCAAATCTTCCGGGTCGAAGACCACGTTGTCGTACTTGTAGTCGTTGTGTATCAGCGCGCGGCCAGAATCCGGCGGTTCGTTCTGTGCCAGCCAGCGCGCGAGCGCCTCCACCTCCGGCACGTCGTCCGTGCGCGCGTTGTAGTACCTCTTCGTCCAGCCCTCTATCTGGCGCGAGACGTAACCCTCGGGCCGGCCCAGATCGCCGAGGCCCGCGGCCGCGTAGTCCACCCCGTGAATCTCGACGAGGTTTCGGACGAACGACTCGGACAGGCTGCGCATGGTCTGCGGCGTCAACTCGACGCCCTCGGGCGGCCGCGCGCGCAGGATGACCCCGCGCACGCGCTCCATGAGGTAGAAGGGCGCGCCGAGAATCGTTTCGTCTTCGCAGTAGAGGACGGGGCGCGGGACTTTAGGATAAACAGGGCGCAGCCGCGAGAGGATCGTGAACTCGCGCCCCATGTCGTGAGCCGTCTTAATCTTCGCCCCGTGCGGCGGCCGCCTGAGCACGAACTCATGGCCGCCCACGCGCACGTTGTAAGTCAGGTTCGAGAAGCCGGCCGGGTACTGCCTGACCTCGGCCTCGCCTTCGACGCCGGGCAGTTTGTCCCGCAGGTAGGCGAGGAGCTTCGGCAAGTCCAGTTGCTCGCCCTCGCGCACCTCGCGCGGATTGTCTATCAAACTTTCGCGCGACACGCCGCACACGCTCCTTTAGATTGAGACATCGACCCCGTACCTGCGCAGCACGCTGCGGGCGACGACCGCTTTGTGGACCTCGTCTGGGCCGTCGTAGATGCGCGCGGCGCGCTCGTGGCGGAACCAGTAGGCGAGCACCGTGTCGTCTGTCAGGCCGAGCGCGCCGTGAGTTTGAACTGCCCGGTCCAGGACTTTCTGTAGGATTCCGGCGACGAAGAATTTGATGAGCGAGATGTCTTCGCGCGCGGCGGCAGCTCCTTCCGACTCTATGCGCGAGGCCGTGTGCATGACGAGCAGGCGCGCGGCCGTTATCTCCGCGCGGCTCTCGGCGATCCACTCCTGAACGGTCTGGCGGCTGCCGAGCGGCACGCCCGGAGACAACTGCCTGCGCGCCGCGTAGTCGCACATCATGTCGAAGGCTCGCTCGCAGATGCCGACCCAGCGCATGCAGTGCTGTATGCGTCCGGGCCCCAGTCGCTCCTGCGCTATCTGGAAGCCGTGACCCTCGCGGCCCAAGAGGTTCCGGCGCGGCACGCGGCAGTCCTCGTACCTGACTTCGGCGTGGCTCGCGTAGTCGCTGCCCTCGTGGCCCATCACGCTGACGTTGCGCACGAGGCGGAAACCCTTCGCGCCCGTTGGGACGATGATCTGGCTCGCCCTCCTGTAAGGGCTCTCGGCCTCTGGGTCCGTGACGGCCATCACGATGGCGAAGGCGGCCCCGTCCGCGCTTGAGGTGAACCACTTGTGCCCGTTGATGACGTACTCGTCGCCGTCCACCACCGCGGTCGTGCTCATCCACGTCGGGTTCGAGCCGGGGTGCTCAGGCTCCGTCATCGAAAAGCAACTGCGCACCTCGCCGCGCAACAGGGGCCGCAGGTAAAGCTCCTTCTGCTCCTCTGTGGCGTGCGCCATTAGGACTTCCATGTTGCCGGCGTCCGGTGCCTGGCAGTTGAAGAGGTAATGGCCGAGCGGCGTCTGGCCCAGTTCTTCGCTCACGCGCGCGAACTCCAAGAGGGTCAGTCCCGCGCCGCCGTACTCGCGCGGAATCTGCGGGGCCCAGAGCCCCAGCGCCTTGACGCGCTCGCGCTGCTCGCGCAGGGCCGGGACGAGTTCTCTGAAAGGCTTACTCAAGAACTCGCGTTCGAGCGGGAAGACTTCTTCGCGCAGGAACGCGCGGACCCTGGCGAGGAGCCCCTGTAAGTCTTCTTTCGCGGTGACGTTCGTGGCGGTATGAGAGACCAAGTTGGCGGCGCTCCTTTTTGATTCGGCGGTAGGTGTCCGGGCGGAATATACCTTGATTGGCGCTCGATTGGAATGACGGGCTTTGCCCGGCGAAACGATTTCCCGCGTCCGGCGCGCCGAGACGTTGGCATATTCGCGCGGATTTCTGTAAGCTCTGACATAACAGATAAACCAAACGGCTCTCTTTCACGTACACGGTTTGGCGGGCTAGCAAAAAGATGTCGGCGGCGGCGTCAGGTGCGTGCTCGCGCAGGACGTTGAGTTGAAGGGGGCGGAGAGGGCGGCGGGGGTCGAGGACGCCCGCAGTGTCTACGGTCGCAGGAGAGTCTCTGCGCATCCGTGCGGAAGATAAGATTTGCCAAATCCGAAAGGTTGGTCCATTATGATGAGCGCCGTCGGCCCTAACCGGCGCGGCCAACAGACTTGCAAACAATTTTGCGCCCCCGCGAGAAAGAACTCCCACCCTGAGCGCGGGCTCTGAATTGATTAAAAATCAGTTTTTAACATCCCACCGATTTACTTTCACTCGTTCGCAGAGGATATCGTCAGAATGCCTGAACTGCGTGGCAAGCAGGCCACACCAGAGACTAAAGAAGAGTGGGTTCGCGCTTACCAGTTGTACCAGGAAGCGCCCGGCGTCCCCTACGACAAGAAGAAGGACCGGACTGAGCGCATCAATTACGTCGCGGCCCAGATGAATCTCACGCGCAAGCAGGCCAAGCGCCGCATCAAGAATTACGAGGCCTGGCAGCGCAACATCAAGAAGGGCCTGGTCGAGCCGTAGCCGCACTCGCACGGCGTCCAGCCGAAAGTGCAGTTGACGACCGGCCCAGGGTCGCGCCAGTAATGCGCCGACGCCACTTGACCGCCGCAGCCGTCGCGGGAGGGTTGACACGCGCCCTCCCGGCGGCGTAAACCTGCGCGTAACAGATTCGCGCGGCGGTCTCCCCTCGCCGGGGCTGAAACTTCGGTCCGAGAAGTCGTCGGACGGAAAGGCGGCAACAGATGAGAATCCTTCGGTTGATCGGCGGCGCGGTCTTCGTCCTCGCGTTCGCCATGACGGTCGCGGCACAGAGCGGCGGGTGCGGGCTCAAGCCCGAGCAAATCCCTGGGGTGCGCGGGCTGCGACTCGGGATGACGGCCGCGGAGTTGAAGACGATTTACCCGCGGCTCGTCGTGGGGCCGGCGGACGAGTTCGGCCAGTCGAAAGTCGAGTTGTGGCAGAACCAGTTGGTGCAGGTGGATCAGGCGGCCTTCAAGGGCGTCTCCACCGTGAGACTCAGTTTGGTTGACGACCGCCTCGTCGAGTTCGGGCTGACTTACGACCTACTGCCGTGGAAAGACCTGAACCAGTTCGCGACGAAGACGAGTGAGACGCTGGGACTCCCCGCAGGGTGGAAGGGCGACGAGAGCAACCTGACGCTCGAATGCGGCCGGGTGCTGATACGCGCCGCGCGGTCGAGTTGGTCTGTGGGCAGCATGTCTCCATACCTCGGCTTCAAGGAGCTGGGGGCGGAGGAGGTCGTGGCCGCCCGCGTCGCGAAGAAGAAAGAGCGGCAGATAGAATCGTTCAAGCCTTAGCCGGCCGGCGGGGCGCTTTGCGAGAAAGGTGCGAGGGGAATGACTGACAGGACAGAGGGCGCATCGGGCGCGATACAGCCGACCGATTTAGTGATACGCGTGAACGTGACACTCACCAACGACCCGTGCGCCCTGTGCGGCGAGCCGACGGACCCGACCGGGATCGACCTCTACCTGGCGGACAGGCCCGCGCTCGTCTGCCACGCCTGCGGCTTCCTGCACGCGCCCGTGCTCGTGCGCCTCCTGGACCTCGCGAGCGCCGCCAACACCTTCGTCAGGGCCGAGTACGAGATGTCCGGCGTGCAGTCGGACGAGAAGCACTCGTAGCCGTCGCCTCCGCCAATTTGTGCCAGCGGGCCGACCTTCGCTTTATTCTGCGAGGCCGTCGGCGAAATCCCTGTGAAATAAAAAAGGGGCTCTCGCCCCTTCCGACTGCCGCCGCCCGCCGCCACGCAAACCACCTTCGGTGAACCGTGAGTAAACCACCAATCGGTTCGCTCTTCCAGAAAAATTTTTCCAGTGGCACGGCGAGTGCTTAACAAATCGTCGGCAAGCACGGAATAAGCAGTTCAAGCCGTGACCCCGCCGCCGCCCCTTCTCTGAGCGAACGCCTGCCGCTTCGCCAGCCGCCCGCCGAGCAACCCCATCTAGAATTCATACCGAGCGAGGCCCGCGTCAAATGCGGGCCTCCCGCCTTTTTAGCGCCTTTATAGAAGAGACGCCCCGAAAAGTCTTCTCCGGGCCCGCGCGCCTCGCACGCCGCGCTCACGCCCAAATGGTGGCCCACATTTCCCAAGAGCGACAAATCTTGTCAGCCGCGAGGTGACAACTTCCGTCAAAAGTCCGCGCGGCGACCGCGTCAAGCCCGTTGGGGCGTCTCGACCGACGGGAGAAAAGTCTACGCCGCCGACGGGCTCCCGAAGGACGTTTCGGTCATTGACACGAGGGCGGACGAGGTCGTCAAGACCATCAAGGCGGGTGACGGGTCGGTGGGGATTGCCATCGGGCGTTGACGGCGGGGATTCTGGCGGGTGAGACGCGCTCGGGCTCTGGGGGACTCCTCTGGGGGAGCGGCCCGGCGCTCGTGTTTTAAGGCCGCTCGCCGAGCCTGAGCATCATCGGCAGGCGCGGAATGAGTTCGCCGCGTTTCGCCGCCCACTTCGAGGCGGGCTCACGCAGCGGCTGTACGTTCTCGAAATAATCGACGGCGGCGACGCGCAGGCCCACGTCGCGTCCTATGCGCTCGCTCAGATACCACTTGTGATCCAGTATCCGCGGCCAGACGATGTGCGCCTCAAGGTCCGACAGCTTCAGCCCGGTCAGCCTCTTCAGGACGCGCCTTCGACTCTCCGTGTGATTCGCAAGGACTTTCTCTATCACGTAATCTAGCTTCAAAGGTATTGGCATTGTAAAACCCTCCGTATTCTTCGCCCCCCTTTCGTGTGGGGCACTCGCCGAAACGTCTCCGCACGTAACGGCACAGTTATTCTATGCGCAGTATAAGCCAGGGGTTGTCATCGGGAATCGTAATTGTTTTAATGGCACGCATTAATTAAGCTCATCCCTGGGCGGGTCGCGTCCGGCAAAATCTTGAATTTGTGGCCGGAAATAAATAGTATCCTCGAAGTCTTTTCGACGAGCTAGCGGTTTTCCACCACAATATTCTTCGCCCGGCGGAATCTCGTCGGGAATAGTCGTTTCTCAATTGTGCGCCTGCGGTGTTTTAAGAGTCACTGGAACTGAGAGGAATAAGGCCCCCAATGCTGGTATCACTGCCCCAGAGCCAGATCGGAAACAGGATTCTAGCCTCCCTGCCCGCCAAAGAATACGAGCGTATCCTCCCGCACCTGGAGCACATCGCGTTCGCGCCCGACCAGGTCGTCTGCGAGTCCGGCGCGCAGATGGACTACATCTATTTTTTGACGAGCTCGACCATCTACCTGCTTTACGTGGTGGAGAGCGGCGCGACGGCCGAGATAGGCATCATCGGCAACGAGGGCGTGCTGGGCGTTGCGCTTTTCATGGGCGACGACGCCACGCCTTACCGCGCGGCCGTGCAGACCGCGGGCGGCGCTCTGAGGATGAAGGCGCACGCGCTCAGGGAAGAGTTCGCGCGCGGGGGCGAGTTCCAGCGACTGCTCTTGCGCTACACGCAGTCGCTCATGATTCAAATCTCTCAGACGGCCGTCTGCAACCGCCTTCACACGGTCGAGCAGCAGTTGTGTCGCCTGCTCCTTCTCAGCCACGACCGCGGGCGCTCGGACGAGTTGCTGATGACTCAGGAGCTGATCGCCAATATGCTCGGCGTGCGCCGCGAGGGAATCACGCACGCCGCGCGGCAACTCAGTAAAGCGGGGCTCATCAGGTACATCCGCGGCCACATAGAGATTCTGGACCGGCGCGGGCTGGAAGCCTCAGCCTGCGAGTGTTATCAGGTGGTCGAGAACGAGTTCGACCGCCTGTTCGGGCAAAGATTCAAGCGCCTGAACCAGCCCGGCCGCGTCATGCCGTCGAAAGGCGCGGCGGACGGCGCGCGGGAGCCTCTCAAAAACGTCTCATTAGGATAAGTCCTCCTAAATCTTTCGACCGCAAGCCTCCCAAAATTTATTCACCTGTTTCGTCTGGCGACGCGTCTTCGCGTCTGAAGGCGGCGCGCGGCCGCGTCAATCTAAAGAGTTGATAGATGTATTTTTTCGGACATGCCGCTTCCGGCTGGAATGAGTTTTGGCCCTTTAGCTCCAGAGGCCGGCGGAATCTTCGGGAAACAAATTTCTACAAGGACGTTGCCGCGCGGACCCACCTGAGCTAGAGACTAACTGCTAGAAACGTTTGTCTTAATCCGATTGGTTGGTCGCCTGCCCGCCCGCCCGTTGGTCGTATTATTACTGACAAGGTTAACCGTGAGCGGCCGCCGCGCGTCGGGTCCAGCCACAAGGGCGTCGGTGTAAAAAAATAACCTATATGTGTGGTAGCGCACAGACAGCCCTTCACAGTTGGCCTACCCTCTACGCTCCATCAGATCAGTGAAAGGTCGCGCCTCGCAGCGCTCTTGAACGTTCTTGCTTGCCCCGTGCCGCGTGGATTGCCCGCGCGGTAGCTATCACCAGCCGGCTGAACGACAGGCGCATTTCCCAGAGGGCCTGGCCGCCAGCTTTTGCCGGCACAGACGAAAGGATCCACTTATGTCCCTTTCCCCATAAAGCTTACCCGCTTAACGAGCGTCCGCGCTGATGAAGAGTGTCCGCAGACTTTCTCTTCGCCCGAGCGCCCCGGCCGAAAGCCTCCAGTTTCTTGTTTTCGGAGAGCGCATCTGCTGGATAACCGGCGGCTTTAAGCCTCTTATGTAAAGCATAAGAGGCACTTTGAGCCGACGATGGGCAGCGCCGAAGATTTCGTAGCCGTGGGCTTCGACGCTCCACTCGTTATCAACAAACAAAAACTGACGCCGCCTCGCACAAGAGGCTTCCCCCCATGGGGTATTCGTGCAGTCATTTCCCTGCCCGCTTCACAGAAGCGGCGGGAGGACTTGCAGAGGAGGTGCTACGTGTCCGCAGTTGCCGCGAGTCGCCAAGTGAGCGCGAAAAAGGAGAGGAAGAAGAAGAAGAAGCGTACCGCGCTCATCGTCTGCCGGGACATGAAGCAGTTCTGGACGACGCAGGCGCAGTTCTGGCAGTGGGTCAGGGAGGGCGTCATCGTCAAGACCGGCGATTACCCGCTGACAGGCTCGTTCGTGCGCGACCACGAAGAGTTGATGGTCATCTTCAGCAACACAGTCCTCAACCTCGCGCACCCCAACCACCTGCGCGAGGCGCTGCTCTCAAGGCGAATGGGGAAGGCAAGAAAGTAGGAAGTTATGAGAAAGCAGAAGCCCCTGCCCCTGCCGTTCGAGGCGGGCAGAATTCTCTTTTGCGCCTGCGCGCTCGCCGCGGCGTTGGGCTCGGCGGCGGTCGCGGCCCGTGCCCAGCAGACGACAGACACCTTGAGCGCCCCGGCCGGCGGCGGAGTCGGCGCGGCGCGCGTGCCCGTGTCGCAGGCGGAGGACCGCTACCGCATAGGCGTGGGCGACGTCCTGGAGGTGCGCGTCTTCAACCGCCCGCAACTCTCGCGCGAGGCCGTGCGCGTCGAAGGCAACGGCCTGATTCGGATGCCGCTGATCGAAACAGAGATTCAGGCGGCCTGCCGCACGGAGAGCGAACTCGCGCAGGAGATCGCGCGCCTCTATTTGGAATACCAGAAGAACCCCCAGGTAGATGTCTTCGTCAAAGAGTACAACTCGCAGCCCGTGGCCGTGATGGGGGCCGTCAACACGCCCGGCCGCTTCCAACTGCAAAGGCGCGTCCGCCTGCTCGAACTGCTCGCGTTCGCGGGCGGCCCTGCCGAGCGCGCCGGCCGCACCGTCCAGGTGATACACAACGCCCCGTCCTTCACTTGCGACACCCCGGCGGCGAGCGCGAGCGCCGAAGCCGCGCCCGTCAATTCGTACAGGTTGAACGACCTCATGCAGGGCGACGCGCGCTCCAACCCTTACGTGCGGCCCGGCGACGTGGTCACGATTACGGAGGCCGAGCAGGCTTTCGTGGTCGGGAACGTCCTGAAGCCTTCCACCATCCCGCTCAAGGACAAGATCACTGTCTCGCAGGCCATCGCGATGGCCGGCGGCGCGCTGCCCGACACGCAGAGCAACCGCGTCCGCGTCATCAGGAGCGACCCCCGCAGCGGCAGCAAAATGGAGATTCCGGTTGACCTGAAGGCCGTCAGGGCGCACCAGTCGGAGGACATAGCGCTCCAGGCCAACGACATCGTCGAAGTGCCGGTCGCCGGCGGGAAGCGCTTCTGGCGAAACCTGCTCAACGGCCTCGTCCCGTCCGCCGCACGCCTCCCCATACAGGTCATTCGCTGAAGCGGCGCGCCCCCCTTTTAGCTGAGGATAACGTGATGAAAAATAATCTCAAGCTGATTGAAACGAGAGCCCTGGAGGTGCGCGAGCCGGTCGAGCCGGATTTCAATCAGCCTGCGGCCGACGGCTACGGTTACGGCTACACGGAGCCGCTCGCGGACGACAAGGCGCACCTGCGAAAGTTCCTGCGCTCCGTGCGCGAGCGCCTCTGGATCGTGGCCGCCATCACCCTCGTCGCGACGGCGCTCGTAGGCGTTTACATGGCCTACCAGCCGGACCTCTACGAGGCGAGGGCGCAGGTGCAGGTTGACCTTGAGACCGTCAACGAGGCGCTCCCCGGCGGCAAGAACGGCTCGCTCGTCGTCAACCCCGTCAACGACCCCGCCTACTTCAACACGCAGCTCCAAATCCTGACCGGCGGCCGCCTCCTGCGCCGCGTCGTCAAGCAACTTAACCTCGAAAACGACCCCGCCTTCCGCCTCCCCGAAGGCGCGGCGCGGCAGCCGCTCTCCGCCGAAGACATGGAAGAGGACACGCGCCTCGCCCCTTACGTCGAGGCCATACGGGGCAATCTGCAGGCTGTCCCCGTCAAGGAGAACCGCCTGCCGATTAAAGAGACGCGGCTGATTAACATCAGCTACAGCCATCAGGACCGACGCCTGGCCGCGCGCATGGTCAACGCCATCGCGGACGCTTTCGTCCTCTCGAACCTCGAAAGAAAGACCGAGGCCAACACGGCGACCACGGACATCCTCCAGCAGCGCATCACCGAGCTACAGGGCCAAATCCGCACGCAGGAGAATCAACTCCTGGAGTACGCGAAGAACCACCAGATACTCTCGCTCGACCCGACGCAGAACACCGTGGTCGAACGCCTGACCGGCCTCAACCGTCAACTGCTCGAAGCGCAGAATGATTTGAAGCTCGCCGAGGCCGCGTACCGCGCGGCGCAGCAGCCTGGCGCGGCCGAGGCGATGGCGATTGACGCCGCCAAGGACATCAACGTCCTCGAAGCGAGGCTCGCGGAGCTTCGTCAGAGGCTGGCGCTGCTGCGCGTCGAGAACACGGACAAGTGGCCGGAAAATCAGGAGGTGATGCGCCAGATCGCTGAACTCGAAGGTCAAATCCGGGACAAGCGCCAGCAGACGACCTCGTCCATCAAGACGAACCTTGAGACGAAGTACCGCCAGGCGCTCTCCCGCGAGCAGTCGCTGCGCGCGGACTTCGACCGGCAGCGCGGCGAGACCTTGACGCAGAACGAGGCCGCCATCAACTACCGCATCATGCAGCAGGAGATCGAGACCAACAAGAATCTGCTCGACGGGATGTTGCAACGGAGCAAGGAGAACGAGGCGATACTGGCGGGGCTGCGCAACAACATACACATCAACGACCACGCCGGCACGCCGCAGACCCCGGTCGGGCCGAAGCGGCTCCTGAACACAGGCATCGCCTTCATGCTCTCCTTAGGCTTCGGCGTCGGACTCGCGGTCTTCCTGGGCTACCTGGACAACTCCGTGCACTCGGCCGACGACGTGGAGAAGATTCTGCCGCTGCCGATGCTCGCCAGCATCCCCGCGGTCGGCGGCCGCGCGCGCAGGCTCCTGCCCTCTGTCATCTCGCAGAAGTCGAACGGCAACGGCCACCACCACGAACTGCTCTTGAACGGGAACGCGCCCGCGCCGCTGACGGAAGCCTACAGGCAGTTGCGCACGCACATGCTGCTGTCGAAGGGGCACGCGAAGATGAAGTCTTTGCTCGTCACGTCGAGCGTCCCCGGCGAGGGCAAGACGACGATGGCCGTCAACACGGCCATCAGCCTGGCTCGAACGGGCGCGCTCGTCCTCCTGATTGACGCCGACATGCGCAAGCCGCGCCTGCATAAAATCTTCTGCATGGAGAATGAGGAGGGCTTGAGCACGATCCTTTCGGACGAGGTCGGCGACGTGGAGGCGCTGAAGGTCATCAGGCACCACGAGAAGAGCGGCGTGGACGTGCTCACCTCGGGGCCGGTCGTGGCCGAGGCGACCGAGTACCTGGGCTCGGACCAGATGCGCAAGCTCGTCAGCACGTTCCGCTTCACCTACGACTACATCGTCATAGACTCGCCGCCCGTCGCCTACTTCGCCGACGGCGTCCTGCTCTCCGCGCTCGTCGACGGCGTGGTGCTCGTCGTCAACAGCGGCGAGAGCGTGCGCGACACGGTGCGCCAGGCTTACCAGAACTTGCAGGACGTGGGCGCGAACATCTACGGCGTCGTCCTCAACAACGCCAAGGGCGTCAACTACGATTACGACTACTACTACGAGAAAGACTGACGAGACCGTAGTGGCGGCACAAGAATTTGAAATTTCGAAGCTGAGATTTCAAATTTTTCATCCTGTAGTTTCCTCGTAAAAAGATGGATGAAGCGTTAAATCTTCCGGGCGGGCAGTCGCTCAGGTCCGCGGCGGCGCAGGCCGAGAACAGTTTGGCGATTCCGGCCGCGGTGGTCGAGTTCCCGGCGGAAGTGTCGGCCGGGGGCAAGCGGGACGATGAGGCGCGAGCCATCCCACTCATCGCGCGGCTGTGCAGGGAACTGGCCGAGCGCAAAGTCTCTTACTGCCACTGGAAGAGCAACTGGAAGCTGGACGAGTGGTTGACGGGCGAGGGCGACCTCGACCTGCTCATCGACAGGAGTGACGCGGCCGCCTTCACGAGCGTCATCGCGGGCCTCGGCTTCAAGCAGGCGCAGCCGACGCGCGACCGCGACGTGCCGGGCGTCCTGAACTTTTACGGCCTCGACTCGCAGGCCGGGCGCTTCGTTCACCTGCACGTCCACTACCAGCTTATTCTGGGCCACGACCTGACGAAGAATTACCGCCTGCCAATCGAGAAGCCTTACCTCGAATCCGCCGCGGGGTCCGACAGCTTACTGCCCACGCCCGCGCCCGAGTTCGAGTTCGTCGTCTACGTGCTGCGGATGGTCTTGAAGTACACGGCCGCCGAAACCCTCCTGCGCCGGGCGCGCGGGCATTCGCCTTCGTCAGCCGTGAGGAAGGAACTCGAACAACTCGAAGCGAAGAGCGACCGGGCGGCGGTGCTCGCGGTCCTCGAAGAGCACCTGCCCCTGATTGACGCCGCCTTCTTCGGCGCGTGCGTCGAGTCTCTGCGCGCGGGCCGCGCGGGCTCGGAGCGTGCCGCAGTCAAGCGCGAGTTGCGCCGCCGCCTGCGCGCGCACGGCCGCCGCGCGCAACTGGCCGACACGCTCTTGAAACCCGCCCGCCAAGCTTCGAGGATTGTGCGCGAGCGCGTCTTCAAGAAGTCTTCGCGCAAGCAGTTGACGAACGGGGGCGCAATCGTCGCGCTCGTCGGCGGCGACGGCTCGGGCAAGACGACTTCGGCCAGGGAATTGTCGCGCTGGCTCTCCAAAAAATTCGTCGTCCGCAGGTTCCACGTCGGCAAGCCGCCGCGCTCCGTGCTGACGCTCGCGGTCATCGTCGCGCTCAGAATCCGCCGCGGGTTAAGTAAGAGTTATGCGTCGAACCTCGAAGCTCTCAAGCACGGCGGCGCGCACACGTTTCCGGGCTACCTCCAACTGCTCCGCTGGGTCTGCGCCGGGCGCGACCGCCGTAGGCTTTACACGAAGGCGCGGCGGTTCGCGACGAACGGCGGCATCTGCGTTTGCGACCGCTACCCCGTGCCGCAGATTCAATTGATGGACGGGCCGAACATCGGGCGCGCGGTGGAAGCAGGGCGCATGAATCGGCTCGTCAAGTTTCTGCTCAGGGCCGAGGAGAGGTGTTACGCGGAGATCATGCCGCCGGACGTGCTGGTCGTGCTGAGGCTCGACCCGGAGGCGGCCGTGCGGCGCAAGACTGAGGAGAGCGAGTTGCACGTTCGCTCGCGCTCGCGCGAGTTGTGGGAAGTTGACTGGAGCGGGACGCGCGCCAACGTCGTCGACGCGGGCCAGCCACTCGAAACGGTGCGCGCGGAAATTCAGGCGCTCGTCTGGGAGCACTTGTAAGAGACAAGGGGTCAGCATTTCTTTGCGTCTTTGCGTGAGCCTATTTCTCACGCAAAGGCGCAAAGGGGTTGAATCAAATCATGAAACAAAGGGTGGTCGCTGAAATCGTGGGGCCCGCGGGCGCGGGCAAGAGCACTTTGACGCAGTTCTTGCGCGAGCGCGACGGGTCTATGCGGACGGGGCTGAGCGTGTGGGGTCTGCCACCCGCGCTGCTCTGCCTGAACGCCTTCACGTCGCTCCCGCGGTTCGTCGGACTCTACAGGAGCCGCGGCCGCATCCGCCGCGACGAGGTCAAACTCATCGTCCGCCTGAGCGCCCTGCACCAACTCCTCGGGCGCGAGTCTTCCAAGAACTACCGCACGCTCCTCCTGGACGAGGGCACCATCTTCGCGCTCGTCAAGCTGCTCGCCTTCAGCGACAACGCCAAAAGCAACGGCAACGGCGGCGGCAGGAGCAATCACCTGGACGCGTGGACGCAGAGCCTCCTGAACCGCTGGGCGCGCAGGCTCGACGCCGTCATCTGGCTCGACGCGCCGGACGAGGTCTTAGCCGAGCGGATACGCACGCGCGGCAAGGCGCACCGCGTAAAAGACAAGACCGACCAGGAGATTTACGAGTTCCTCGCGCGCTACCGCGACTCTTACGAGCGCGTCATCTCGGAATTGACCGCGCGCCACGGCCTCAAGGTCATACGGTTCAGCACCGAGCACTACTCTCTGGAAGAGATGGCCGACCAGATAGTCGCCGGGATGCAAGAGGGAATTTAAGCAGGAGATGGCGACCGCCAGCGTAGAAATCCAGACCGCGACCGAGACCGTCGAGCGCAAACCCGCGAAGGGCTTAACGCAGAAGGCGTACCTGAACGCCTTCTCCACGCTCCTCGACTACGGCGCGAAAGTCGTCGTCCTCTCGATTGTGACGCCCATCCTGGTCACGACGCTGGGGCGCTCGATGTTCGGCGTCTGGCAGATGCTCAGCAAGCTCGTGGCCTACATGTCGGCGGCCGACGGGCGGCCGACGCAGGCACTCAAGTGGGTCATCGCGCACGACCAGGCGATTGAGGACGACGAGATGAAGCGCCGCCACGTCGGGAGCGCGCTCGGCGTCTGGCTCATCTTCCTGCCCGTCATCACCGTCGTCGGCTTGGTGCTCGTCTGGGTCGCGCCCATCGTCACCAAAGTCCCGGAGGAGATGTACTGGATAATCCGCCTCACCTTCGGGCTGCTCGTCATAGAGTTCCTGGTCACGAACCTGGCCGCGCTGCCCGAGTCCGTGCTGCGCGGGATGAACCTGGGCTACAAGCGCATGGGCCTGCAGGCGGGCCTGAGCGTGGTCTGGGGCGTGCTGATGGTCGCGGCCGTCTACGCGGGCACGGGGCTCGTCGGCCTGGGCTGGGCGCAGGTCATCACGGGCGCGCTGACGGGCGCGCTCTACTGGGCGGTGGTCAAAAAATACGTGCCGTGGTTCGGCATCGCGCGCCCGCGCTGGGCCGAGGTCCGCTCCTTCCTCAAGCTGAGCGTCTGGTGGTTCGCCTGGACTTCGATCAACCGGCTGCTGATGGCGAGCGACATCATCGTCCTCGGCGTCGTCGCCTCGACCACGGCGGTCACGACCTACACGCTGACGAGCTACTCCGCCCTGATGCTCTTGCAGCTCACTTCGATGCTGCTCGGCGCGGCCACGCCGGGCCTCGGCGGCGTCGTCGGGCAGAAGCAGTTCGAGAAGGCCGCGAAGCTCCGCGGCGAGATGATGCGGATGAGCTGGCTGATGCTAACGGCGACGGGCGCGGCCATCCTGCTCGTCAACCGCTCGTTCATCAACCTCTGGGTCGGCCCAGAGCACTACGCGGGCTTCTGGCCCAACCTGCTCATCGTGCTCGTCATGGTGCAGTTCATGTTCATCCGCAACGACGCCTTCATCATCGACCTCACGCTGCAACTGCGCGAGAAGGTCATCCTGGGGGCCGTGGCCGCCGTCCTCTCCATCGGCCTGAGCGCGCTCCTCATCCCGTCGTGGGGAATCACGGGCTTGTGCCTGGGCATGGTGGCGGGCCGCCTCATCCTGACGGTCTCTTACCCGCTCATCGTCAGCCGCCAGTTGGAGCAGCCGCGCCGGCTGCCCCTGCGCGGCGTAATCCGGCCGGGCCTCGTGATGGCGCTCGTCTTCGCGGCCTCCGGCTATTTGGGCCAATTGCTCACGATCAACAACTGGGCCGTGTGGCTCGTTTGCGGCGGCGCGTGCTTCGGCCTGGCCCTCGGCGTCGCCCTCTTCGCGGGTCTGAACGCGGACGCGCGCAGGCCGCTCGTCAAGCGCCTGATGATGGTCCGCACTTTGCGCTCTGCGCGTTGATTGTCCAGATGCAGGAGAAAAAGGTGATGAAAGAGAAACTGACGGGGGCGCTCGGCCTTTTCCGCAGGCGGGGGCGCGGGGCGCGGTTGCTCGCCCTGGGGCTCATGCTCCTCTGCGCCCTCCTCATTCAGAGTTCCAGCACGGGCTCGCGCTCCTCGGCCCAGGACGCCTCCGTCACCTTCGCGGTCATCGGCGACTTCGGCTCGAACGACTCGAACGAGGCGGCCGTCGCCAACCTGGTCAAGAGCTGGAACCCCAACTTCATCGTCACCGTCGGCGACAACAACTACCCCGACGGCGAGGCGTCCACGATTGACGCCAACATAGGCAAGTATTACCACGAATACATCCACCCTTACACGGGCGCTTACGGCGCGGGCGCGACCACCAACCGCTTCTGGCCCTCGGTCGGCAACCGCGACTGGGAGAACCTGACCGGCGCGCGGCTCCAGCCTTACCTGAACTACTTCGTGCTGCCCGGCAACGAGCGCTACTACGACTTCGTGCAGGGGCCCGTGCACTTCTTCATGCTCGACAGCGACAGCCGCGAGCCCGACGGCATCACGAGCAACTCCAAACAGGCGCAGTGGCTGCAAGTGCGGCTCGCCGCCTCGAACGCGCCGTGGAAGGTCGTCGTCCTGCACCACCCGCCCTTCTCGTCGCGGACCTCCTGGTCTAACTTGCAGTGGCCCTTCAAGGCCTGGGGCGCGGACGTGGTGCTCTCGGGCCACGCGCACATCTACGAGCGCATCCTCCGCGACGGCTTCCCCTACCTCATCTGCGGCCTCGGCGGCGAGAGCCTCGGCTCCTTCTCGACGGCCATCTCGGGCAGCATGGTGCGCTACGGCTCGGACTACGGCGCGCTCAAGGTGACGGCCAGCAGCACCAACCTCACCTTCCGCTTCATCACGCGCACGGGCGCGGTCATAGACACCTACTCGCTCAGCAAGACTTCGAGCGCGCCGGCCGCGCCTTCGAACCTCGCGGCCAACGCCTTCTCGACGAGCCAGATCAATTTGAACTGGACGGACAACTCCTCGAACGAGGACGGCTTCAAGATCGAGCGCTCGACCGACAACCAAAACTTCGCGGAGATCGCCACGGTCGGCCCCAACATCAACGCCTACTCGAACACGGGGCTCCCGCAGGCGACCACCTTCTACTACCGCGTCAGCGCCTTCAAGGGCGGCGAGGACTCAGGCTACTCGAACGTGGCGACCGCCGCGACGACGCAGGACCCGCCCGCCGCCCCGTCGAACCTCTCGGCCACGGCCGCCTCCAGCGGCCAGATCAACCTGAGCTGGGTTGACCACTCGACGACCGAGGAGAACTTCGAGGTCGAGCGCTGCCAGGGCGCGGGCTGCACCAGCTTCGGCTGGATCGCGGAGACGGGGGCGAACGCGACCGGCTACAGCAACACGGGGCTTCAGGCTTCGACCACCTACCGCTACCGCGTGCGCGCCGCGAACGGCAGCGGCGATTCCGGCTACACCAACATCGCGGAGGCGACGACGCCGGCCGCCTCCAACGGTCGCCCGGCCCCGCCGAGCAATCTTTCCGGCGCGGCCGTCTCGACCGCCCAGATCAACATGACCTGGGGCGACAATTCGAACAACGAGACGGGCTTCAAAGTCTACCGCTCGGCCGACGGCGGGGCGACCTTCTCGCGCGTCGCCACGCTCGGCGCGAACGTCACCGCCTACTCGGACCTGGGCCGGACGGCGAACACGACTTACCGCTACTACGTCGTCTCCTACAACGCGAGCGGCAACTCCGGCCCGTCGAACACGATCATCGTGACGACGTTCCCGCCGCCGACCTCGCCCCCCGCGCCGCCGACGGGGCTCGTCGCGACCGCGCTGTCGAGCACGCAGGTTCATCTGACCTGGGGCGACAATTCGAACAACGAAAAAGGCTTCAGGGTCTACCGCTCGCTCAACGGGTCGAGCTTCGCGGAGATCGCTAAGCCCGGCCCGAACTCGACCGGCTACACGGACGCCGGCCGCGCCGCGAACACGACCTACTGGTATCGCGTCCGCTCCTACAACGACGCCGGCAGCTCCGCCTACAGCAACACGGTGAGCGTCAGAACGCCGTAACAAAAGTGCTGAGTGCTGAGGACTGAGTGCTGAGTTAAAAACTCTTTCTTTTACTCAGTCCTCAGTCCTCAGCACTCATCACTGCTTTATCAATGAGAGTAGAGATTCCAGTCAGCATCGTCCCGGCGTCGGAGGGCGCGGTCGAGGTCGGCGTGCGTGAGAAGCGCGCGGGCGTCGGGGGCGGCCCCGGTTCGGGCGGCCCCGGCCGCGGCGTCAGATTCGGCGGGGGCAACGGCGCGGGCGGGCGCGGCCTCGCCAACCCCGGCGACGTGCTGCCGGTCATACGCTGGCTCTTCTACGGGTTCGTCTTCTCGCTGCCGTTCGAGACGGTCAACTCAGGTTTCCTTGAGCCGCCGACCCTCCTGGGCGGGCTGCTGCTGGCGTCGACGCTGCTCCAGCCGGGCGTCTTCCTGCGTTGGCCGCCGCGCGCCTTCTGGTGCTTCTTCGTCTACCTCTATTTCTCCGTAGCCATAGGGCCGCTGGAACCTGCCGTCTACCGCGCGGAGGTCATCGGCAAGCTCTTCCTGCTTTTCCAACTCGTCCTCCTGAGCTGGATCGCCTTCAGCCTGATGCGGGACGAGCGCGTGGCGAAGACGGCGCTCCTGACGCTCGTCGTGGCGTGCGGGCTGCTCTCCGTGTTGCAAGTCTCTGGCGTCGCGGCGCAGGCCACGGACGTGGGCGCGAAGGCCGAGCGCGTCACGGCCTTCGGCTTCCACCCGAACAACCTGGCCCGCATCCTGACGCTCGGTCTGCTCGCGGCGGTCGGCCTGACTTACGCCTGCGCCAGGAGCGTCATCAAGCCGCGCTTCCTGATCTGGCCGCTGGTCGTCACGATAGGCGTCGCGCTCGTGCAGACGGGCTCGCGCGGGGCGCTCCTGGCCGTCGGGTGCGGCCTGATGATTTTCGTCCTTAGCGGGCACAACCTGCTGACCAAGCTCCGCAACGTCGTCGGCGTCCTCGTCATCATGGCCTTCTTCGTCTGGGCCGGCTTCCAGTCCGAGAGCACGCGCATCCGCTTCGAGAAGACGCTTGAAGAGGGCGACATGGCGCGGCGCGAGCAGATTTACCCCGCGGCGTGGGAGATGTTTCAGGAGCGGCCGCTGCTGGGCTGGGGGACGATTGCGAGCACTTACGAATTGGGCTGGCGGCTGGGCCACATCGACGAGGACACGAAGAACCCGCACAACCTGATTCTCTACGGATTGGTCTCGACGGGAGTCCTCGGGGCGATTCCTTTGTTCCTGGGGACGGGGCTCGCCGTCTGGGCCGCGTGGAAGTCGCGGCGCGGGCCGCACGGCGTCCTGCCGCTGACGCTGATAACGGCCGTGCTCGTCGCCAACATGAGCGGCCTCTGGCTCTTCAACAAGCTGCACTGGCTCGTCATGGCCTACGCCGTCGCGACCATGCATTATCAATTGCGGACTGCGGATTTCGGATTGCGGATTAAAAAGACAAGAGCGCTCGTCGCGTCAACTGGCAGGCGGGCGGTTCCGCAAGCCACGTTTTCATCAATCCGCAGTCCGCAGTCCGCAGTCCGCAACTCTCTGTGATGTTGATTACCTTTTCAGGACTGGACGGGTCTGGGAAGTCCACGCTCGCGGAGTGTCTGCGCGAGAGCCTGGAGAAGCGTAACAAGCCTGTGGCGGTCTTCCACATGTACTACGACGTGGGCCTGCTCGCGTGCGCCCGCGCGCTCGCGAAGAGACTCGGCGGGGAAACTGTGCCGGAAACGAAGCGCGCGCACGCCCCGCGCGAGGCGAAGACGGGGGCGGCCCGCCTCAAGTCGGCGCTCGCCTGGAACAAGTCCCTGCGCCTGTGCGTCTACCCGTTCGACCTGTTGATCTTCCTCTGCTACCGCTTCTACATAGAGAAGCTCAGGCGGCGCGTCCTCATCATGGACCGTTATTTCTACGACACGCTGGTGGACGTGTCGGACGGGCGGCGCAGGCGGCGCGGCGTGCGCCTGCTGTCCATGCTGACGCCGCAGCCCAACGTGCCCGTGCTCGTAGACATCAGCGCGGAAGAGGCTTTCGCGCGCAAGGGCGAACATTCTGTGGACTACCTCAGCCGCCGTCGCCTGTCGTACCAGGAACTGTTCCCTAAGAGCGGCGGCGCGGTGGTGCTCGCGGGCGGCGACGATTTGACTGCCACGCGCAGCCGGCTTGAGCAGATAGTTCTGGAGAGGATGACGGCGTGACGGCGAACGAGAAAACGTGCGCGGCCTTCATTCTCAGGCTGCTCGCGGACGACGACGCGCCGACGCGCCCGCCGGACGCGCTCGGCTGGGACGAACTCGCGCGCATCAGCCGGCGCAACGTCGTGCTCGTCCGCGTGGCGCAGCGGCTGGAAGGCGCGCGCTCTCTCCCGCCCGCGTCTTTCGTCGCGGCAGTCGCGGAAGAGCGGCGGCTGAACGAAGAGAAGATGCGGCTCGTGCGGCACGTCAGCCGCGCGTGCGATGAGGCCGGGGTGCCGTTCATCCTCGCGAAGGCTTTTCACCACTACCCGGACATGGGCGACGACGTTGACCTGTACGTCCTCGGCCGCTCCGCGGACGTGGACGCCGTCGTCCTCAGGGGCCTGGACGTGGTCGCGCACAAGAGGAGTCTGACGGACAGGCTGGCGGCGGCCCGCTGCTACAGCGTGCGCGGGTCGAAGGCGAAGCTCGACATACACCACGGCCGCATGTGGGCCTACGGCGACCACGACTCGTTCATCGCCGCGCTCATCAAGAACGCGCGGCGCGTCACAGTCGAAGGGACGGAGTTCAACCTGCCGTCGCCGGAAGACCTGCTCGTCGTGGAGGCGACGCAGCGCGTCTACGGCCGCAGCAGCATACGCCTTGCCCCCGTCGTCAACACCATCGCGACGCTGAGAAGGGGCGCGCTCGATTGGGACTACGTCCTGCGCACGGCCCGCAAGTTCGGCGCGCTGCCGGGGCTCAGTTGCTACCTGACTTACGTTAATCAGATTCACAACGAAGTCTTCGGGCGCGAGTTGTTGACGGAAGATGAGGGCAAGGCTCTGGTGACGCGCGGGTGGGGGCGCGTCGAGTTCGCGGGCGGGGCGTACCGCTTCCCGCACCTGAGGGTGGCGCGCAAAGTCTACCTCAACATGTTCCGCTCGGCGGCCGTTTCCGGCAACTGGAAATCGCTCAGCCGGCTCTGCGTCACGCCGCTCGTCGCGGCGGCGGCCGTCGCTAGAAAGTCTGTCAGCCAATGATCGGGCGCAACACTCTGAAGCGGGCAGTCAAGCAGACGGCGGGCTGGGGCGCTGTCGTGGCGAAAGCGTTCGGCGCGCCGAACGCCAGCCCGCGCGCGTGCATCTTTTACTACCACCGCATCGCGAAACTGGACTTCGTGGACCCGCAGGTTGACGACTGGAACGTCACGCCCGAACTGTTCGAGCGCCAGATCAGTGCGCTCGCGGAAGTGTCGGAGTTCGTGCCACTGCTCGAACTGCCGCAAAGGCTCGCGACTCAGCGCGCCTCTTCGCGGCCGCTCGTCTGCCTGACGTTCGACGACGGGTACGCCTCCTTTTACGAGCACGCGCTGCCGGTCCTGAAGCGCTACGACGCCCCGGCCACGGCGTTCGTCGTGACGAGCCTGGTAGGCGAAGTGGAGCCCATGCCGTTCGACAAGTGGTCGCAGAAGAACAGGGCGCGGGCGGGCGCGGACGCCTGGCGCGCGATGACGTGGGACGAGTTGGAGGCGTGCGCGGCTTCGGGGCTCGTGCACGTCGGCGCGCACGGCGAGAAGCACCTGCGCGGGAGCCAGCTCACGCCGTCCGGGATGAGGGAAGAGGCCGAGGCGTCGCGCGCCGCCTTGCGCGCCCGACTGGGCGAGTCTGCCGCGCGCGCCTACGCCTACCCTTACGGCAGCAGCAGATTGAAAGACGTGTCTGACGAGTACGTCGCGGCCGTGCGCGGCGCGGGCTACGAGTTGGCCGTGACGACCGACTTGGGATTGGCACAGTCGGGGAGCGACCTCTTCCGGCTCCCGAGGATAGAGGCGCACGGGCTGGACGCGCCGGTCGTCGTCAAGGCGAAGGCCGCCGGCGCGCTCGCCACGTACAGGCTGGCGGATCACCTGCGGGTCGCGAATCGCAGCTTATGAACTCACGAGAGCGAATCCTCATCCTCGACGGGCACACGAACCAGGCGCTGGCGTGCGTCCGCTCGCTCGGCGTCGCGGGCTACGGGGTGCTGGTCGCGAGCCACCGCGCCTCGCCGCTGGCTAAGTGGTCGCGCCACTGCCGCGCGCACTTCAGGCTTGAGGGGCAGAGCACCGAAGCCTTCGCCGCCATGCGCGAGTGGGCCAAAAAGCAGGGCGTCCGGCTGGTGCTGCCCGTGACGGAGCGCTCGTGCGTGCTCCTGAACGCGGAGCGCGCGGCGTGGGAGGCCGAAGGGGTGATCGTCGGCTGCGCGCAGGACGAAGTGCTCACGCCCGCCTTCGACAAGGCACAGACTATGGCGCGCGCCGAAAAGTGCGGCGTGAGAATCCCGCGCAGCCACGCGCCGCGCTCGCTCGCCGAGGCGCTCGAAGCCGCGGAAGCAATCGGCCTGCCCTGCGTCGTTAAGCCGCGCTGGAGCAACGCCTGGGACGGCCGCGACTTTTCGCAGACCTTGAGTCCCGCCTACGTGGGCCGGCGCGAAGACCTCGCGCGCGAGATCGAGGCGCGCCGTCAGCACGCGGACTGGCCGCTCGTGCAGGAGTACGTCGCGGGCCAGGGCAAGGGCGTCTTCGCGCTCTGCGAGCACGGGCGCGCCGTGGCCTGGTTCGCGCACGAGCGCCTGCGCGACACGCGGCCCTCGGGCTCCGGCAGCAGCCTGCGCCGCTCCGTCAGGCTTGAGCCGCGCCTTCGCGAGCCCGCCGAGCGCTTGCTCTCGGAGTTGAAGTGGCACGGCCCGGCGATGGTCGAGTTCCGGGACGACGGCGCGGGCGCGCCGTGTCTGATGGAAGTCAACGGCCGCTTCTGGGGCTCGCTCCAGCTGGGCATAGACGCGGGCGTCAACTTCCCCCTGCTGTGGGTCGCCATCCTCAAAGGCGAGCGGGTCGAGCCCGCGCTTGAGTACGCGGAGGGCGTCACGCTGCGGTGGCTGTGGGGAGACATCAAGCGCTTCATGCGCATCCTGCGCGGCGCGCCGCCGGGCTATCCGGGCAAGTACCCCACGGTGATGCAGGGAGTCAAGGAGTTGTTCGGCCCGCAGCCCGCCGGGACTCGCCTCGAAGTCTGGCGCGCGGGCGACTTGTGGCCGGGGCTGGGCGAATGGGCAGGGGCGTTCAGAGAATTCCTCGCCTGGCGGACGCAGGGCCGGTCGAAAAAATCGGTCCAGAGTCTAAAGTCCAAAGTCCAAAGTCAGGAAGCTGGGTTTTGATTTCAGGTTGAAGTGTTGGAGGCTTTCCCCCGATGAAGACGGACGTTGTGATCAGAGAGGCCGGCCCGGAAGAGTTGGCGGCCTGGGACGAGCTGGTGGCGGGTTTTGAGAATTACCGCGTCGTCCACAAGCTGGGCTGGATGCAGTCGCTCGAAGCCTGCGTCAAAGGCAAACCGCTCTACCTCGTTTTCGAAAAGGAGGGCCGCGTCGTCGGCTGCCTGCCGGGATTTCTGGTCAACGTGGGGCCGCTCAAGCTGTTCGGCTCGCCGCTTCCGGGCTGGCAGACGCTGAGCATGGGGCCCGTGTTCGACCCCGAGCGTCTGTCGGCGCGCGAGATGGTCCCGCCGCTCGTCGCGTACCTAGAGAAAAATTACGGCGTCCACCACATAGAACTGCTGACGGACGGGCTCGACCCGGAGGTGATGGGGCGTGCGGGCTTTCAGTGCAAGCCGACGGCGACGTTCGCCGCGCCGATGTTTCCGAACGATGAGGCCCGGACGATGAGGAGGCTCAAGGAGAGCGCGCGGCGCAACGTGAAGCGCGCGATGAAGCTCGGACTCGTCGTCAAGTTCGAGGAGGACGAGAGTTTCGTCGACGAGCACTACGACCAGCTCGTGGAGGTTTACGCGCGCGGCGGGAACGCGATCCCTTTCACGAAGAAGCGCGCGCTCGAATTCTTCCGGCACATGAAGGCGAGCGGCAACCTGCTGGCCGTCTCGGTCCACCTGCCTGACGGCGGCCCCTCGATCGCGACGGGGACGTTCACGGTCGAGGGGAACGAGTTGCTTCTGTGGATGTGGGCGCACCGCACGCGCTATCGCTGGTACAGGCCGACGGAGTTGATGACCTGGACGGTGATGAAGCGTGCGATGGAGATGGGCTGCGACCACGTAGACTTCATGGGGCGCGGCGACTTCAAGGCGAAGTTCGGGGCCGAGCTTGGCGTGAGCAAGTACCGCTGGGTCCGCAGCCGCTACCGCTGGCTGCTGCACGTGCGCATGCTGGCCGAGCGCGGCTACCGCTGGCAGCAGGCGCTGCGCGGCCGCAGAACGCGCCAGCGCCTCGCGAGCGTCCTCGCCAGCGCGACGAAGCCTCTGGGAATGTGAAGAACAATGCGGAATGCTGAATTAAAGACAAATCGCTTTTCACTCATCGTTCCGCATTCCTCGTTCATCATTAGCTTTTTATGATGGTTCCTTTCATCTCGCTTCTGAAAAAACCTGTGGTTCGGCCGGCGGCCGCCGAAGAGTTCCTGCGCCTGTTCGGCGAGCACAAGCGGGACATCTACAGGAACCTGGACGCGTTCGGGATGAACTTCGCGCAGTTGGCCTTCCCGCTGCTCTACAGCCGGTGCCTGGAAGGTTACCGCGCGGAGGAGCGGCCGGAGTTTCTGCTGGTGACGAACCGCAAGCGCCACTTCGTGCTGCCGCTGACGACCGACCGGCAGGCGTTCCTGAGCGCCGTCGTCGAGTTGGTCTGCAAGGGCGGGAGGGTGACGGATTTTCTGGAGGTCCCGCACATGCCGAACCGGCCGAGCCGCTACCCGGAATACGTCTGCGAGACGGAGTTCCTGGCGAACCTGCCCGGCCGGCGCGTCAAGGCTTACCGCTACGACGTGAGGCGGCTTGAGGCGGCGGGCGTCACCGTCGAGGAGGGGCTGTTGGGGGCGGACGAGTTGTTCGAGCTGAACAGCCGCTGGTACTCGGATTTCGAATCACGCAAGGGCTTCAGGGCCGAGCGGTTCAGTGAGGCCGAGGCGGTCGTCTCGCTCGCGGACCGGTGCCGTGAGGACAAAGACCTGGTGCGCGTGTTCCGCGCGCTGGCCCCCGTCTGCGACGCGGCGTCTGTGCCCGCCCGCGTGGCGCGCAAGCTGTGCGGTTTTCTCATCACCTGCCGGCTGTCGGAAAACTACTGGGCCGCGGTCCTGAGCCGCTCGCTGTTCGAGTACTCGGGGCTGGGCCATTACATGTGGCAGCGCGCGGCGCAGGTCTACCTGCGCGAGGGCGTGCCGATGGAGAACGACAACAGCGCGGGCTTCGACCCGGCGCTCTCGGCCTACAAGCAGCGGTTCTCCAGCCAGCTCATCAGCCCCTACCACCTGAGCGCGCGGCGGCTGTCGAGGTTCCTCTGAGCGGATTTATGCCGATGGATAAACCGATTCGAGTTTTGATGGTCACGTGCGAGTGGCCCGGGCCGGGCCAGTCGAAGACCGCGCACTTCGTCAAGCGCCAGGCAGACTTCCTGCGCGCCGCGGGCGTAGACGTGGAAGTCTTCGCGTTCAACAGCGCCAAGAACCCTTTCAACTACGCGCGGGCCTGGGCGCGGCTGCAACTCAAACTGAGGCGCGGGCGGTACGACCTCGTGCACGCCCAGTTCGGCCAGAGCGGCATCGTGGCTTTGCCGAAGCGACTCCCGCTCGTCGTGACCTTCAGGGGCAGCGACCTGCTCGGCATCGTCGGCGAGAGCACGGGGCGCTACACGCGCCTGAGCGGGATTCAGAAGAAGGTGAGCCGGATCGTGGCCCGGCGCGCGGACGCGCGCATCGTCGTTTCCGAGCACATGAAGCAGAACCTCCCTCCCGGCACGGACGCGCACGTCGTCCCTTCTGGAATTGACTTCGAGCTGTTCAAGCCGGCGGCGAAAGACGAGGCGCGCCGCCGCCTGAATTTACCGGCGGACGAGCGCCTGGTTCTCTTCGTCGGGCGGCCCACGCAGGCGAGGAAAAGGTTCGAGCTGGCGGAGCGCGCCGTGGAGGTCTTGAACGAGACGACGCCCGCGCGTCTCGTCGTCGCCTGGAAAGTCGCGCACACGGACGTGCCCCTCTACATGAGCGCCTCGGACGCGCTCGTCTTCACCTCGATGCAGGAGGGCTCGCCGAACGTCGTCAAGGAGGCGCTGGCGTGCGACCTGCCTGTGGTCTCCGTGCCCGTGGGCGACGTTGAAGAAAGACTGAAGGGGATCGAAGGCTGCGAGTTGTGCGCGGACGAGCGCCCGGAAACAATCGCCGCCGCGCTTCGGAAAGTTTTGGCAAGGGGTGGGCGCGTCGCCGGCCGCGAGGCCGTCGCGCACCTGGACGAAAATCTAATCACGGCCAGGGTGATTGATATTTACAGGAGTGTCCTGGCGAAACAAACGGTGTCGGAACAGACACAGTTGATGAGCAGAGTATCGCAGGCCGGTAGGTAGACTGGTTGCCTCTTCCGCTTGCGACCCCGTGCGGCTCAGGTCATCTAGAAGGGCGTGTCTCGCGGCGCACTTCTTTTTTTAGCTTCAGCTCTGAAAGGAGAGCTTTCCCAAATTTCAACCGCAGGCCGTGAGTAGGTCCATCCGACTGCCCAACGCCCGCGGCTGGTGTAGATCTCAGTCGCAGTAAGAAGTGACGGGGAAGGCCGTCAAAAATCGACCGCGAGTGGAGCCCTAATCTTGCTCCCCACTCGCGGTTTAGTTCTACCGGCCGGCCCTGTCAACTGAGTGTGGGCCGGGGAGCGCCCGCCAGCGCCCCCCGGTCTTTACATCAACCTCCAACCTTCTCGGGGAAGAAAGTCAATGCAACCAAATCCTATCATAATAGAGGAGACTGCCGCCCAGATGCCGGACGCCGAGTTCGGCGAAGAGGCGGCGGCCCTCGCCTCCGCCCAGTCACAGCTTCTTGACGCCAACGCGCTCCCGTTCCACAGGGAGTTCGCGGCGCAGGATTACGACCTCTCAATCCTGCCGGACACGGCCGTCGAGCGCGTGCTGCGCAAGCGCAGCCTCTACTCGACGCGGCCCGCGGGCCGGCGCTTGCTCTACCGCGCGACCAAGCGCGGCGTCGACGTGACGGTCGCGGCCACGCTGCTCCTGCTGACGCTCCCCGTCTTCGTCGTCGTCGCCCTGGTCATCAAGGCGACGAGCCGTGGGCCAGTTTTCTTCCGCCACAAGCGGCTCGGGCGCGGCGGCCGGGAGTTCGGCTGCCTCAAGTTCCGCACGATGGTCGTGGACGCCGAGGAGTTGCTCAAGCGCGACGACCTCCTGCGGCACAAGTTCGAGCAGGATTACAAGATCAAGGACGACCCGCGCATCACGCGCGTCGGCCGCATCCTGCGCAAGACGAGCTTGGACGAGCTGCCGCAACTCCTCCACGTCCTCGGCGGCGGGATGAGTCTCATCGGCCCGCGCCCCATCGTCCGCCCCGAACTCGGCAAGTACTCCATCTACGGGAACAAGCTGCTGACGGTGAAGCCCGGCCTGAGCGGGCTCTGGCAGGTCTGCGGCCGCTCGGACACGACCTACCCGCAGCGCGTGATGATGGACATGCACTACATAGACCACCGCTCGCTCACGCTCGACATGCGCCTGATGCTCCTGACCGTCGTCGCCGTCGCGCGCAAGAGCGGGGCGTGTTAGGAGCAGCAGGCAGTAGGCAGTTAAAAACATGCCGCAGAATCTTGACGCTTTAAGGCTCAGGCTTAAGGCAGCCGACGCTCAACGACTGCCCGCCGCCCACTTTTAGTTATGCGAATTCTTTTCGTGGCACAAATCTTCCCGCCGGAGATGGGGGCGGCGGCGAATCGCCTGTACCCCATGGTGCGCCAGTTCGTGGCCGCGGGGCACGAGGTGATGGTCGCAACGGGGATGCCGAATTACCCGCGCGGCGAGGTCTTCCCGGAGTACAAGGGGAGGCGCGTCATGCGCGAGGAGGTAGACGGCTACACGGTGTTGCGCACGAACTACTTCACGACCCCGCGCAACCAGTCCAAGTGGGCGCAGCTCCGCAACTACCTGGGCTTCATCCCGGCGGCGCTGCGCGGGGGCCGCCGCGCGGGGAAGCTCGACGTGGTCTTCGTCACCTCGCCGCCCATCTTCTCGGTCGTCCCGGCGATACTCCTGGCGAAGACGCGCGGCGCGAAGCTCGTCCTAGACGTGCGCGACCTGTGGCCGGACGAGTTACTGACCTACGGCGGCTTCCGCGAGGACTCGGCGGCCGTGCGCGTCACGCGCTCGATTGCGCGCTGGGCCTACCGCGAGGCCGACTGCGTCGCGGGCACCACCGAGGCCATCCTCGACGCGGTGGTCGAGCGCGGCGTCGAGCGCGACAAGACTTTCTTCCTGCCGAACGGGGCCGACCTTGAATTGTTCCGCCCGCTGCCGCCGCAGAACGAATTGTCCGCACAGTACCCGTTCGGTGATCGCTTCGTCGTCATGTACTCGGGGCTCTTCGGCATCAAGCACAGCCTGGAAGTCCTGCTCGAAGCGGCGGAGATTTTGAAAGAGCACAAGGAGATTGTCTTCTTCCTGCTCGGCAACGGCGCGCGGCGCGACGCGCTCGTCGAGGAGGCGAGGGCGAAGGGCCTGGACAACGTCATCTTCGGCGACGAGCGCGGGGTGAAAGAGATTCCGCACCTGCTGGCGCGCGCAGACTTGTGCTTCGCGGCCGTCCGGCCCGAGCCGTACCCGAAGAAGGTCGTCTCCGTGAAAGTCTTCGAGTACCTGGCCTGCGAGAAGGCGGTCGTGGGCGCGCTCAGTGGTGAGAGCGCGCGCGTGCTCGGAGAGTCCGGCGGGGGGATAGTCGTCGAGCCCGGCGACGCGCGCGCGACCGCCGACGCCATCCTGGCCCTTTACCGCGACCCCGCGCGCCGCGCGGAGATGGGGCGCGTGGGCCGCCGCTACGTCGAAGAAAACTACTCGCGCTCCGCCTGGGCCGCGCGCCTTGAGCGCAGGGTGAGCGCGATGCTTCCGCCCGCACGCGAGACACAGCCCGCCTACCAGGCAGGCGACTGAGATTGCGGGATGCGGATTTCAGATTGCGGATTGGCACAAAACTTCGCGCCCTTGCGCTTTCGCGTGGGACAACTTTTTCACGCAAAGTCGCGAAGGCGCGAAGACAGACTTGACGCATTCTTTTCAATCCGCAACCCGAAATCCGCATCCCGCAATATGAAAAGGTCGTTAGTTCTGCTCCTCGCGCTGCCCGTGCCGGTAGTGGCCGCGCTCGTGGTCTTTCATTTTCGCGGGGCCGCGCCGCAGGGGAGTGAGCAGTCGGTTCGCGGCGGCCCGACGCCGAATCTGGCGTCGGTTCCGGGCGCGCAGGCGATCACGAGCCTGACCGTCAGCCCCGCGGCGGCCGTGGGCGGCGACTCTTCAATCGCGACGATCACTTTAAGATACCCCGCCGAGGCGGGCGGGGCCGTCATCAGTCTCTCGACCGAAGGCCCCGCAATCACGCACGCGCCGAAGAGCGTCACCGTCCCCGCGGGCCAGAGGAGCGTGAGTTTCGCCGTCACGACCGAGCGTGTCGCGGCGCAGACGACCGCCAGCCTCCGCGCCTCTTACGCGTCCGCCACGCAGGCGGAACGGTTGACGCTTCTGCCGCCGGAGCGGCCCGGCTGGTACGTCGCACCCGACGGCAGCGCCAGGGGGCGCGGCACGAAAGATTCGCCGTGGGATTTGGCGACGGCGCTCGCGGGCCGCAAGGAGATCAAGCCGGGCGACACCGTCTGGCTCGGCGGCGGGCGCTACGCGGGCGCTTTCACCAGCACGCTCGAAGGCGCGCTCGACGCGCCCGTCATCGTCCGCGCCGCCCCGAACGAGCGCGTGACGATTGACCGCGCGGGGGTGAGCGAATCGAAGCAGCCCGCCCTGAAAGTGAAGGGCGCGCACGTCTGGTTCTGGGGGATGGAAATTACGAACTCGAACACGGACCGCAGCCGCAAGAGCCCTTACGAGGGGCGCGACGAGCCCTGGCGCGGCTCGGGCGCGGACGTGTACGCCCCCGGCGTCAAGTTCATCAACATGGTCTTTCACGACAACGGCCACGGCGTCTGGGACAAGCAGGACGGGACGGAAATCACGGGCTGCCTCTTCTTCTACAACGGCAACAACAAGCGCGAGCACGGCCTCTACGTCGGGAACAGCGCTGGCACAAAATACATCACCGACAACGTCCTCTTCGCGCAGGGCGGCTACGGCATCCTGGCACACTCCGACTCGCCCAAAAGCGCGCAGAAGGGGATTCACCTCGAAGGCAACGTCAGCTTCGACAACGGCGCGCTCACCCTGGACGACCAGACGACCGGCAACATACAGGTGGGCGGGGTCGAGGGCGTCTCGGCCGAGCGCATCGTCCTCAAGAACAACTACGTCTACAACTCTCCGGGAAGCGCGGCCGCCAAGAACAACGGCATACGCCTCGGCTACGAGGACAAGAACAACCGCGACGTTAAGGTGCTGGACAACTACATCGTGAGCAGCCGGCCGCTGCGCCTCTGGTGGTGGCAGTCGGTCGAGTTTCTGGGGAACACCATCTACTCGCAGAACGAAGCCCTGGACCTGTTGACCGCGCAAGGCGCGACGACGGCCGCCTACCGCTGGGACTTCAACACCTACTTCAGCGGGGGGCGGCGGGGGCTCTCCTTCGTGCGCGGCGAAGACGCCTACGACTTCGCGCGCTGGCGCGAGGCGACGCGCCTGGACGCGCACAGCCAGTTAGTGCAGCGCGACAATCTGCGGCCCGAGGGGACGGCCGTCTTCCTGCGGCCGAACAGGTACGAGGCGGGCCGCGCCAACGTCGTCGTTTACAACTGGGAATTGCGCGACGAGGTCGCCGTGGACTTTGGCACAATTCTGCCGAAGGGCGCTGGCTATGAGGTGCGCGACGCGCAAAACTACTTCGGCGAGCCCGTAGCGGCCGGCACGTACGACGGCGCTCCCGTCCGCCTACCGATGAAACTGAAGCAGGTCTCGACGCCCGTCGGGCGTGTGGAGCGCGCGCCCGGGCACACGTCGCCCGAGTTCGCCGTCTTCATTCTTCGTCAAATCTCTAAACCGAATAACAAACCGGGTGCGGAGAGTCTGAAGTCCGGGGCGAAAGTGGGCGAATAAATTCCGAGCCCGCTTTCGTGCCCGTCTCCCCAAACCAAGACTTCGGAGAGCATAAGACCCATGACCGAATCAAACACCTTCCAAATCGTGGCCGTGGACTGCTGCGAGCACCTGCTCGCGGCGCTCGGCGAGGGGCTGCCGTCGCGGTTCACGACCATCACGACGAGCGACAACGCGCGCATCAGCGAGGCCGACAACAAGGTCGATCTCATCGTCATAGGGCTCGCGCGCTACCCCGTCCGCCGCCTCTTCATCAGCCAGTTGCGCCGCATCTACCCCGAAGTCCCCGTGCTCATCATCCGCCGCGCCGTCGAGAACGGGACGGGCGGCGCTAGCGTCTGCGGCGAGTTCATCCTGAGCGACCGCGCCGGCCGGACCGATTTGGAGATCGTGGGCGCGCTGAGGCCCGTCCTGCCGTTCAAGCCGTGCGCGTGCACGCAGAAGGCTTCGAGCTACGACCTCGTGCGCCGCGTGGTGCGCGTCATCGCGGAGAAGTACCCGGACCCGGAATTGAATCTGGCACAGGTGGCCGAAGAACTGCCCATCTCGCCCATCTACCTTTCGCGCATCCTCAACCGCAAAGTCGGCATCAGCTTCCGCCAGCTCCTGCGCCACACGCGCATCGAAGAGGCCAAGCGGATGCTCGCCTCGCGCCACTACAGCGTCAAGGAGGTGGCCGAGCGCGTCGGCTTCTCCGACTGCCACTACTTCTCGCGCAGCTTCAAGGAACTGACCGGCCAGAGCGCGAGCGAGTTCCGCGCGCACGACCCCATTTTCAGTTGACGCGGGGGCCGCACACGCCTCACGACCCCCGCGACCCCTGAATTCCTCTCGTGTACGATTTCTCGTAAGTCTTCCGAGAATCCGTAAACACCCTCCGAGCGGATGTTGTTTTCCTGTTACATCTGCCGGATTTTCTTGACTTCACGTTACGGGCGAATTAAGTTTCACCCGTACCTGCGGCGCTTTCTTAAAGACCCAAAGCCTCCCCCGCGCCGGAAGTGCATGCCCGGCGGCAGGCGCGCAGGCCCTTCGCGGCCGCTCTCGCACGCGCCCTCGAACCATTTTCACTCCCCGACGGCCTGGTCTTCTTGCCGTTGATTTCAAGTTAGGGGCAATATGTTCGGTCTCATGCCTCGTACCATACGCCACGGGTCCATCGTCGCCGCGCTCGTCCTGGCCGCGTCCCTCGTCGCCTGCTTCCTGGCCCGCCCGGCGCTCTCGGCAAACCAATCAAACCCGCAAGACGCGGGGCAGCAAGAGTCTCCACGGCCCGAAGCGCAGCGGCCGCAGGAAGGCCGCAGCCCCTTGGCGCAGTCGCCCGTCCTGGAAGAGTTCAAGCGCTGGGCCGAGCAATTCAAGCTCGGCGGGACGACGGCCGCCTCGGAGCAGGAGGGCCGCGAGCTTGCGCGCCAGCGGCGCGAGGTGATGGCGCGCCTCGTCGAGGAAGACCCTCGGAGCGCCGTCGAGCAGGCCGTTCCCGCGCGCGTCAGGGAGAGGCTGCCGGAAGAGATTCGCCGCGAGGTCGAGCAGGAGGTCAGCGGCTACGGCGATTACCTCGTCCTGATCTACGACGAGGCGGACCCGCAGACGGGCGAGTTCGTCCGCTCGCGCACCGAGCGCAAGGTCGTGCTCGACGGGAAGACGTACCGCGCGAGCGTCTACGGCCGCAAACTCGGGATGACGACGAAGCTCAACGTCCCGCTCCGCGGCGTGGTCATGGGCGACGTGATCGCGCTGGCCGAGAGCCCCGTCAGAATCCTGTCGGACGAAGAGCGGGGTGCTGCTTCGACCGGGCGGGGGATTGACGCGGAGGTCGGCGGGCGCGTGCTCCACTTCGAGACTCGGGAGGAACTGGACCGATTCGAGGAGGAGTTGAAGAAGCACGAGATGACCATCAACCCCGGCCGCTCGGGGAAGTCGAAGGAGGCAGAGGGGGCCGCGGCGGCGGACTCGGAGGCCCAGGCCCCCGTGAGCGGCGCGACCTCCACGTCCGCCTGGACGCAGGGGGCTAAGACCGTCCTCATGATTCGCGTCGACTTCTCAGACATGCCGGGCGAGCCCGTGGACGCGAACGGGAAGACGCTGACCGTGGCGAGCGCGCAGGCGCTTCTGAATTCGGAGGCCAACGATTTTTACAAGGCCAACTCCTACAACAAGACTTCCATCGCGGGGACCGTCACCAAAGTGCTGAGGATGCCGCTGACGGCCAAGACGTACGGCGACAGAGACGACCCCTTTCAGTTGATGGAAGACGCGCGCGCCGCCGCCCGCGCCGCCGGCTACGACACGAACAATTTCAACCTCGACATCGTCGTCTTCAAAAGAATCACAGCCTTCGCGTGGGCGGGCCTCGGCTACATCGGCGCGAAGGGGAGTTGGCTCAACGGCTTTTTCACCATCCGCGAGACGAGCCACGAACTGGGCCACAACTTCGGCCTCAACCACGCGAACCTCTGGAAGACCACGGACGGCACCGTCACGGGCCGCGGCGCGAGCCAGGAGTACGCCAACCCCTTCGACGCGATGGGCGGCGGCCGAACGACCGTCACGCACCACTTCAGCACCTGGTACAAGACGCTGATGGGCTGGCTGCCGAACACGGGCGTGCAGACGGTGACGGCCGCCGGGACCTACCGCCTTCAGCCGCACGACTTCATCAACTCCGCGGGCCGCCGCGCCTTAAAAATCCCGCGCGACTGGAACAGTTTCTACTGGGTGGAGTTTCGCCAGGCGATTACGGAGTACCCGGCCGTCGCGGGCGGGGCCGTCGTCTTCTGGGGCTACACCGAGAACACCAAGAGCAACCTGCTCGACATGACGCCGAAGTCGACGGCCGGCGCGGACGACTCGCCGCTCGCCGTCGGCCAGTCCTTCACGGACTCGACCAACGGCATCAAGATTACAGTCGTCGGCAAGACCAGCACGACGCCCGCGCAGCTCGACGTGAAGGTCACTTACACGACCAACCTGGACAGGCTCGTCGTCAACCCCCCGACCATCGTCGGCGGCGGCACGATCAACTGCGCGGTCACGCTGAACGCGCCGGCCCCCATGATGGGCGCGGAAATCAAACTCGCCGACAACGTCGCCGCGACCACCGTCCCCGCGACCGTGTTCATCCCACAGGGCCAGAGGATGGTCTCTTTCCAGATTAAGACGGCCCAGGTCGCCGCGGCGCAGGCGGGCACGCTCACGGCGAGCTTCAGGGGAGTCAGCAGGACCAGCCCGCTCACTGTCGAGCCGCTGGCCGTCTCGTCTCTGACCCTGAGCAGGTCGGCGGTCGGCGGCGGGGCCAACGTGACGGCGACCGTGACGCTGAACGGCGTCGCCCCCTCCTCGGGCGCGGGGGTCACGCTCTCCGACGACATTCCCTCGGCCACGACGCCGGCGAGCGTCACCGTCCCCTCGGGCGCAAAGACCAGGACCTTCACGGTCACGACCACGGCCGTCGCAACCAGCGAGAGCGGGACAGTCACGGCGAGCCTCGGCGGGGTGACGAAGAGCGCGGCGCTCAAGGTCGACCCCATTACCCTCGTGTCCTTCACGGTCCTGCCCGCCTCGGCGGCGGGTGGGGCGAAAATCACGGGGACGCTGGCGCTGAACGGCCCCGCGCCGCCCGAGGGGCTCGCGGTTAATTTGAGCGACAACATCCCCGCGACCACGCTCCCGGCGCAGGTCACGATCCCCGCCGGCGCGACGAGCAAGACTTTCTCCATCACCTCGTCCAGGGTGGACGCGAATCAAAGCGGCACGGTCACGGCCAGGAGCGGGGCAGTGACAAAGACGGCCCCGCTCACGATCCGGCCGCCCGCGCTCAACGCGCTCAAGCTCAACCCTGCGTCAGTCGCGGGCGGCAAAGACGTGACTGGCACAGTTTCTCTGGACGGCCCGGCCCCGCCTTCTGGCGCGATCATCACGATCTCGGATAATTTGGCGAGCGCCACGACGACGCCGAGCGTCACGATTCCGGCGGGCGCTGTGAGCGCTAGTTTCACCATCAGCACCGTCGTGGTCGACGCCAAGCAGACCGGCGCGGTCACGGCCAGCCGCAACGGAGTCACGAAGACGGCCGCGCTGATTGTCAGGCCCGCGAGCATACAGTCTGTCACCGTCAGCCCGAACTCCATTCGGGGCGGAAGCAGCGCGACCGGCACCGTCGTCCTGGAGACGACCTTCGCCAGCGACGTGGTCGTGACCCTCTCGGACAATCTGCCGGCGACGGCCATCCCCGAGAGCGTGACCGTGCCGGCGGGGAGCATGAGCGCCACTTTCCAGGTTGCGACGACGTATGCGCTGCCGAGCCAGCAGGGGACGCTGACGGCGACGGCGGGCACGGAGAGCAGGAGCGTGAGCCTGTCCGTCGTCAACACGCAGTCGCAGCTGCTCGGGAACACGAGCTTCGAGTCCGGCGCGTTCCCCTGGGTCATCTACCCCGGCGGCGAAAGTAAGGTCATCTATCATTCGACGGACGGCGAGGCTTACTCCGGCCAGTACATGGCCTTCCTGGGGGGCTACACGACCACGCCCTCCGAGTATTTTTACCAGGAGGTCACGATTCCATCGGACGCCATCTCCGCGGACCTCACGTTCCACCTGCGTTTGTACACTCAGGAGGGCAACTGGAACGCGCCCAATGACACGATGGAAGTCCAGATACAGGACGGCAACGGGCAGGTGCTGGCGACCGTCGCCGCCTACTCGAATCTGGACACCCCCGTTTGGTACGAAAGAAAGGTCGTAGACCTTTCGGCCTACAAGGGGCAGACGATACGCGTCTACTTCCTGGGCAAATCGAATCAGGACAGCCTCCAAACCTTCTTCTACGTAGACGACGTGACGCTCGACGTGATTCGGTAAGGGTTGAGCGGTAAGAGATTCATAGAGTACGCGGAGGGGCGCAAAGAGATGTTGAGCGGTATTCAACTCTCTGCGCCCCTCTACGCGTCTCTGCGGTGAGTCTCACTTAGAGATTACTCCCCTTCGAACCGACTCACTCTCCTGAAATTCTTGACTTCGCGCGGCCGCGGCTTTAACTTTCACCTCGTTTTCGTCTCTTGAGGTCATCGGGGTTTCTCGCACGGAGTAGATATGTTCTCGCCATTCCCTCGCCGCCGGCGTCAACTCGCTTTCGCCCTGGCGCTGACCGTCCTCTTCGGCCTCCTCCCGTCTCGCGCACTGTCTGCGCGGCCTGACAGCCTTCAGGAAAGTTCACGCAAGCCCTCCGCGCAAGCGCCCGAAGGCCGCAGCCCTCTGGCACAATCACCCGTCCTCAAAGAATTCGACAGGTGGGTCGAGCAGTTCAAGCTCGGCGGCACCGTCGCCGCGTCAGAGAAAATGGGGCGCGAGTTGGCCGGGCGCAGGCGCGCCGTGATGGCCGGGCTCATCGAGGAAGACCCGCGGAGCGCGGTTGAATTGGCCGTGCCAGCGGGCGTCAGGCGGAAACTGCCTGAGAGCGTCCGGCGCGAGGTCGAGGAGGAAGTCAGCGGCTACGGCGACTACCTGGTGCTGGTGTCCGACGAGATTAATCCGCGGACGGACGAGTTCGTGCGCTCGCGCGTCGAGCGCAGGGTCGTGCTCGTCGGGAAGACCTACCTTGCGCGGGTCTACGGCCGGAAAGAAGCGATGACGACGAAGCTCAACGTCCCGCTCCGCGGCGTGGTCATGGGCGACGTGATCGCGCTGGCCGAGAGCCCCGTCAGAGTCTTGGGCGTCGAAGAGAGTGATTCGCCCGCGGCCGCGCCGGGCATCAACGCCGAGGTGGGCGGCAGACTCCAGCGCTTCGAGAGCCGCGAGCAGTTGGAGAGCTTCGAAGAGAAGTTGAAGATGCAGGAGGCTGCAATCGGCCCCGGCGTCTCGGCGGGAGCCCCGAGCGACAATGTCACGGCCGCGTCCGCCTGGACGGAAGGGGCGAAGACGGTGCTGCTCATGAGAATTGATTTCTCTGACAAGCCGGGCGAGCCCGTCGAGAGTTACACCAACGTCAAACTCACGCCCGACCGCGCGCGCGCCTTGATAGACACCGAGTGCAGCAATTTTTACAGGAGCAATTCCTACGGCAAGACCTCGCTGAAGGTCACGACCACGCCGGTGCTCCGCATGCCGCAGGCGGCCGCCTTCTACACCGCGAACAACAACTACCTACAGTTGATGGCCGACGCGCGCGCCGCGGCGAAGGCGGCCGGCTTCGACACCGCCAATTTTAATTTGGACGTGGCCGCGTTCTCGGGCGTGGACTTTGTCTGGGCGGGCCTCGGTTACATAGGCGCGAAAGGCGTCTGGCTCAACGGCTATTTCGACCTGCACATCGTAGCTCACGAACTGGGCCATAACTTCGGCCTCAACCACGCGAACCTCTGGTACACGTCGGACGGCAGCGTCACCGGCGCGGGCGAGAGCCTGGAGTACGGCAACATGTACGACACGATGGGCGACGGCGACAACTCCGGCTTCGCCCACTTCAGCGCCTGGTACAAGAGTCTGCTCAACTGGCTGCCAGACACGGGCGTCCAGACGGTGACGGCGAACGGGACCTACCGCCTGCAGGCGCACGACTCCGCGACGGACGCGGGCCTGCGCGCCCTGAAAATCCAGATAGACGCCTCGACTTATTACTGGGTGGAGTTCCGCCAGGCGGTCGCCAATAACAAGTGGCTCTCCGACGGGGCGGTCATCTACTGGGGCTACGCGACGAACAGGCAGAGCAACCTGCTAGACATGACGCCGGGCTCGCCCGACTACGGGCTGGACGCCCCGCTCGGCGTCGGCAAGACTTTCACGGACGCCAAAAACGGCATCAGGATAACAGTCCTTTCCAAGACCGAGACGACGCCCGCGGCCCTGGAAGTCTCCGTCACCACCAGCAACGGCTTCGCCCCGCTCACGCTGGGCTCGCTCGCCTTGAATAAGCCTGCCGTCGGAGGCGGCGGCGCGGTCACTGGCACAGTGACCTTGACCGGCGCGGCACCCGCGGGGGGCGCGGTGGTCACCTTGAGCGACGACCTCGCGGCCGCGACCGTCCCGCCGAGCGTCACCGTTCCCGCAGGGACCAAGACCAAGACCTTCACGATCACGACCGCGGCGGTCGCGAGCAGCCAGGGCGGGACGGTCACGGCGAGCTACGGCGGCGCTAGCAAGGCCGCGTCGCTCACGGTCGAGCCGATTGCCCTTCTTTCCGTCAAGGTCAACCCGAGTTCGGCCGCAGGGGGGGTCAACATCACGGGGACGGCCGTACTGAACGGACCCGCGCCGGCCGGCGGGTTGGTGGTCGCCCTGAGCGACAACATAGCGGCCACGACCGTCCCCGCGAGCGTGACCGTCCCCGCTGGGGCGAGCAGCAAGACTTTCGTCATCACGTCCGTCATCGTGAATTCGGCCCAGACCGGGACGGTGACGGCGAAACTCGGGGCCGTGACGAAGACGGTCGCGCTCACCATCCGCCCGCCCGTGCTCTCCTCGGTCAAGCTCAACCCCGCCTCGGTCGCCGGCGGCAACGACGTAACTGGCACAGTTTCTCTGGACGGCCCGGCGCTCTCCGCGGGCGCGCTCGTCGCGCTCTCGGACAACCTGACCGCGGCCACGACTCCCGCGAGCGTCACGATTCCGTCCGGCGCGCGGAGCGCGACTTTCATCATCAAGACTTCCGCCGTTGGTGTGAAGGAGACTGGCACGATTTCGGCCAGCCGCAACGGGGTCACGAGGACCGCGGCCCTGACCGTGAGGCTCCCAGGCGTGCAGTCCGTGACGGTCAGCCCGAACCCGATTCCGGGAGGGAGCAGCGCCACCGGGACCGTAACGCTGGAGCGGCTGTCGCCCGTCAACACCGTCGTCACTCTGAGCGACAACCTCGCGGCGACGACCGTGCCGGCCAGCGTCACCGTGCCGGCCAACACGCTCAGCAAGACGTTTACGATTACGACGACGCCCGTCCAGTCGAATCAGGCGGGCGTGCTGACGGCGGCGGCCAACGACGTGACCCGCACCCTGACCCTGAAGGTCAACGTCAACACCACCTCCACATCTCAACTGCTCCTGAACCCAGGCTTCGAGCTGGGGCGCGTCAACTGGGTATCGAATAACATCAACAAGGTGATTACCAACTCCGTCTCGCCGACGCGCACGGGCGCGTGGGTCGCGTGGCTGGGCAGTTTCAGCGGGCTCGCTGGCACAGAATTTTTGTACCAGGACGTGACGGTCCCCGCGAACGCCGTCTCCGCGACGCTCACCTTCTACCTGATGCCGATTTCGGAAGAGACAACCACGACGCTCCAGAACGACACGCTCAAGGTTCAGATCAGAAACGCCGCCGGGGCCGTCCTGGCTACTCCCGCCACCTTCTCTAACCTGAACCTGCCGCTCTTCGGCTACGAGCAGCACACCGTCAATCTCTCCGCCTACAAAGGGCAGACCGTCCGCGTCTACTTCCTGAACACCTCCAACGCCAGCCTGTTCACCTGGTTCTTCATAGACGACGTGACGCTCGCCGTGACTCGATAACGGCACGGCTTGCCCCGACGCGGAGGTGTTTGGTAAAATCCGTGTTGCTTGAATAGGCGGGGTGAGAGCCGACGGCTTTGACCTCTTTCAAATTTTCGACAGCGAGCTCCAGAAGACCTTCGTCATGTTGTTGACGCGAACTCGAACGACGTTTCGATTTTAACGCGAGCGGCACGCCCCGAGCGGGCCGCGCCGGACGAGGGCGCTTCTGTCGGATCAGACCTGAGCAAGTTATTCCCAAAGCGGGACTGCAAAATTCGATTGGCGCTTCCTTTCGTCCGCGAGGGTTCGTCGCTTCGCGCGTGACGCGGCGGCGAGGGGACTGTGGGCGCAGGCTTTTTTTGAGCCGCGGCCGCGTCCCGGGCCACAGGCGAAAGACCTTCGGAGTTGAAGGGAGCAAGTTAAGATGAGCGAGATTAACGTCCAAATTAAGGAAGGGCAGCAGGCGCGCGTCCCCGCGGGCGTGACCGTCGCCGAGGCGCTCAAGCAGCTCGACCGCGACCTGGCTAAGCAGTCGCTCGCGGCCCGCGTCAACGGGCGCGAGGTCGACTTGGCTTACACCCTCGGCCCGCAGGGCGAGAACGGCGAGACGGTTCAAATTGAGCCCGTGCTCCCGCAGACGCTCGAAGGACTGGACGTGATCCGCCACTCCACGGCGCACCTTCTGGCCGCGGCCGTGCTCGACCTCTTTCCTGGCGCACAACTGGGCATCGGCCCGGCGCTTCTGGACGACCCGCGCTACGGCTTCTTCTACGACGTGATCGCGCCGCGCCCTCTGACCGAAAGCGATTTGCCGGTCATCGAGAAGCGCATGCGCGACATAGCCAAGCGCAACCTGGCCTACCGCCGCGACGAGATTCCGAAGGCGGAGGCGCTGCGCCTCTTCGACGAGCGCGGCGAGCCCTTGAAGTGCGAGTTGATTGACGAGAAGGCGGGCGACGTGGTGAGCGTCTACTACATCGACGGCTCACCCTTCCTGGACTTCTGCCTCGGCCCGCACGTCCCGAACACCAACCGCCTGCGCGCCTTCAAACTCCTGAGCCTGGCCGGCGCGTACTGGAAGGGTGACGCCGAGCGCACGCAGATGCAGCGCATCTACGGCACCGCCTTCGCGACTCAGGAAGAGCTCGAAGCGTGGGTCAAACAGCGCGAGGAGGCGGAGAAGCGCGACCACCGCCGCCTGGGGCGCGAGCTTGACCTCTTCTCGATTCAGGAGCAGTACGGGCAGGGGCTCATCTTCTGGCACCCGAAGGGCGCTATGGTGCGCAAGATGATGGAGGACTACCTGTACGAGGAACTGGCCCGGCGAAACTACAGTCTCGTTTACACGCCGCACATCGCGCGCCGCGAGTTGTGGCAGACGAGCGGGCACGAGCAGAACTACGGCGACTCCATGTTCGCGCCGACCAAGCTCGAAGAGGCGGAGTTCCGGCTGAAGCCGATGAACTGCCCGTTCCACATAGGCATCTTCAAATCGCAGCAGCGCTCCTACCGCGACCTGCCGCAGCGCTACGGCGAGATGGGCACCGTCTACCGCGCGGAATTGTCCGGCACGCTGCACGGGCTGATGCGCGTGCGCGGCTTCACCGTCGACGACGCGCACCTCTTCTGCACGCCGGAGCAGATCGACAGGGAGATCGGCGACTGCGTCGACTTCGTCGTCGAGGTGCTCAGGACTTTCGGCTTCGCCAAGGTGAAGTTCGAGCTGTCGGTCAAGGGGAGCGACACGAGCAAGCATTACCTCGGCACGGAAGAGGATTGGGCGAAGGCCGAGGGCGTGCTGGCCGCGGCGCTCGACGCGCGCGGCGTGAGTTACGAGCGCATCGAAGGCGAGGGGGCGTTCTACGGGCCGAAGATTGACATTAAAGTCGAGGACGCCATCGGCCGCCTGTGGCAGCTCGGCACGGTGCAGTACGACTTCAACCTGCCGGAGCGCTTCCAGCTGGAGTACGTCGGCGAGGACAACAAGCCGCACCGCCCCGTGATGGTGCACCGCGCGCTGTTCGGCTCCATCGAGCGCTTCTTCGGCGTCCTGATCGAGCACTACGCGGGCGCGTTCCCGCTCTGGCTCGCGCCGGTGCAGGCCGCGGTGCTGCCGATTACTGACCGCGTGAACGACTACGCGCAGGAGGTCGCGGCGGAATTGCGCGCGGCGGGCCTGCGCGTCGAGACCAACGTGCGCGGCGAGAAGATCGGCGCGAAGATTCGCGACGCGCAGTTGCAGAAGATTCCTTTCATGCTCGTCGTCGGCGACCGCGAGATGGAAGAGCGCAAGGTCGCCGTCCGCGAGAGAACCAAAGGCGACATCGGCGCGATGTCGGTCGCGGAGTTCGAGGAGAAGGCGCGCGAGCTGATCAAGACGCGCGCAACCACAAACCAGTAAGCAGCGGGCGGCGGGCAGTTGGCAGTTAAGAACTAAAAGCATTTTGTTTTAACTGCCAACTGCCCGCCGCCAACTGCCCAGTAACTCTGGAGGTGCAGCAATAGCTACAGGCTTTCGAGGACGCGGGCAGCGCCCGGACAATCGCCGCGCTCCCGCCGTGCGGATAAACGAGAGGATTCGCGTCCCAGAGGTGCGCGTCATCGGCGAGGACGGCGAGCAGTTGGGCGTCATGGACACCCGCGACGCCGTGCGCCGCGCGCGCGAGCAGGGGCTGGATTTAGTCGAGGTCGCGCCCAACGCCGAGCCGCCCGTCTGCCGTATCATCGACTACGGCAAGTTTCAGTACGAGGCCAAGAAGAAGGCCGGCGAGGCCAAGAAGAAGCAGGTCGTCATCACGGTCAAGGAGGTCAAGTTCCGTCCGGGCACGGACGACCACGACTACGACTACCGCATGAAGCACGCGCGCGAGTGGTTGCAGGACGGCGACAAGGTGAAGGCGACGATCTGGTTCCGCGGCCGCGAGATGACGCACCGCGAGCTGGGCGCGCGCATTCTCGAACGACTCGAACGCGACCTCCAGGACGTGGGCGAAGTGGAAGCCCGCCCCCGCATGGAGGGCAACCAGATGTTCATCATCCTCGGCCCCAAGCGCCACAAGGGCGGCGGCGGAGGTGGCGGCGGCGGCAGCAAGGCCGAACACGCGCCGCAGGGCGCGGCGGGCCAGGGCGAGCCGCAGCCGCAGAGTTAATTTTAGATTTTTGATTTGCGATTTTTGATTTTCGATTTGAATCTGCCAATCGAAAATCAAAAATCTAAAATCGCAAATTCGTCGAGGGAGTAATTATGCCTAAGTTGAAAACACACAAGGGCGCGGCCAAGCGCTTTCGCCTGACCGCGACCGGAAAAATCAAGCGCGGCCACAGCCACGCGCGCCACATTCTGACCAAGAAGACAACTAAGCGTAAGCGTCAGCTAGACATTGACGTGCTGGTCTCAGAAGGAGACCAGAAGCGTGTTGAGGCCATGCTGCCATACAGGAAAAAAAGCTAGTGATGAGTGATGAGTGATGAGTGATGAGTAAGACTTTTCTCCGTCCTCTACACTCAGTCCTTATCCCTTTTATAGAAGGGGGAATGAATAATGCCAAGAGCAAAACGTGGGAATAAGCGCCTCGAAAGGCGCAAGAAGATTCTGAAATTAGCCAAGGGCTACCGCGGCACGAAGTCCAAGCTCTACCGCTCGGCCAAAGAGAGCGTGGAGCGCGGGCTGAACTTCGCCTACACGGGGCGCAAGCTCAAGAAGCGCGACTTCCGCAGCCTCTGGATCGTCCGCATCGGGGCGGCCGCGCGCCTCAACGGCCTCAACTATTCGCAATTCATGCACGGCCTGAAAGTCGCCGGCATAGAATTGGACCGCAAGGTGCTCGCGGACCTCGCCGCCAACTCCCCCGACGCGTTCGCGGAACTGGCCGGGCAGGTGAAGACGGCCCTGGAGAACGAGGGGCAGCAGCCGCAGCAGGCCGCGGCTTAAAGGACAGCGGAAAGGGTTCGACCGATGCCGGAAGGCGTGACGCAAGCAGACCCTAAACAACAGGCCGAGGCCGCGCGCAAGGCGTTCGAGCAGGAGTTCGGACGCTTTGCTCGCTTTCGGTCCGAGACGGGGGAGTCCTCCGCCCCGGCCGAGGCGCGGCTGAAGGAGACTGAGGCGCTCCTGCGGGAACTCGGTGAAGTGCGCTCGCGCCACACCGGGAAGAAGAGCGCGCTCGCCTCCGTCAAGAAGATGATCGGGCGCGTCGCGGCCGAAGAGCGCGCCTCCTTCGGCCAGACGGTTCAGCAGATCGAGGCGGAAATCACCCGCGAGCTTGACGAGGTCGAGGGCGCGCTGAAGTCGGCGTCAGCGGAATTGCGCGTCGAGACCGAGCGCATCGACGTGACGCTGCCGGGGAGGCGTCCGCGCCGCGGCCACCTGCACCCGATCACCATCCTGCGCCAGAAGATCGAAGACATCTTCGTCTCTTTGGGGTACGCCATCGAAGACGACCGCGAGATAGAGACGGACTTCTACAACTTCACGGCGCTCAACATCCCGGAGAACCACCCGGCGCGCGACCCCCTGGACACCTTCTACACGGTGGACGGCTTCGCGCTACGGTCGCAGACTTCGACCGTGCAGATTCACGCGATGGAGCGCCGGAGCGCGCCCCTCCGCATGATCGCGCCGGGCCGCGTCTTCCGCCGCGACACGCCGGACGCCACGCACAACCCCATGTTCTACCAGGTCGAGGGGCTGTGCGTTGACCGCCGGATAACGATGGCGCACCTGAAGGGCACGCTGACGGAGTTCGTGCACCGCCTGGTTGGGCCAGAAACGCGGACGCGCTTCCGGCCCTCCTACTTCCCGTTCACGGAGCCTTCGGCCGAGGTGGACTACAGTTGCTTCAAGTGCGACGGGAAGGGCTGCCGCATTTGCAAGCAGTCGGGCTGGATCGAACTCGGCGGCTCCGGCATGGTGCACCCGAACGTGCTCCGCGCAGTCGGCATAGACCCGGAAGAGTTCTCCGGCTTCGCCTTCGGCTTCGGCATTGACCGCATGTCGGCCCTGATGTACAAGCTCGACGACATACGCCTCCTCTTCGAGAACGACGTGCGTTTCCTGGAACAATTCAACTGAAAGTAGTCAGTAGTCGGTAATCAGTCATCAGCTTTTTGCTCTTACTGACTACTGACCGCTGATTACTGATTACTTATGAACATAAGTTACAACTGGCTGCGCGAGTTGACGGGCGTCGAGTGGGGGCCGAGGGAGTTGGCCGAGCGGCTGACGATGCTGGGCCTGGCGGTCGAGGTCGTGCACGAGGCGGGCGACGATTTCCTTTTGGAGATCGACATCACGTCGAACCGGCCCGACTGTTTGTCGCACCTGGGCGTGGCGCGCGAGGTCGCGGCCGCGGCGGGCGGGAGCGTGTCGCTGCCGGAGGGCGCGCCCGCGAAGACGGGGGGGCGGGCCGAAGAGTTCACCTCCGTCGAGATACGCGACGCGGACTTGTGCCCGCGCTACTCGGGCCGCGTCGTGCGCGGCGTGACCATCAAGCCTTCGCCGGACTGGCTGGTCAAGCGCCTGGAAGCCATAGGTCAGCGGCCCATCAACAACGTCGCGGACATCACGAACTACGTGCTGCACGAGCAGGGCCAGCCCCTGCACGCCTTCGACCTGGCGAAGCTCACGGAGCATCGCATCGTCGTGAGGCGCGCGGCCGCGGGCGAGAAGCTGAAGACGCTCGACGGCGTGGAGCGCGAACTCGACGAGCAGATGCTGGTCATCGCGGACGCCGTGCGGCCCGTGGCGCTGGCCGGCGTGATGGGCGGCGAGGAGTCGGAGATTTCCGAGGGGACGAGCGACGTGCTCATCGAGAGCGCTTACTTCGACCCGGCTTCGGTCCGCCGGACCTCGCGCGTTTTGGGCCTGCGCACGGAAGCATCGCACCGCTTCGAGCGCGGCGTGGACTACGCGGGCGTGCTCCGCGCGCAGGAGCGCTGCGTCGCGTTAATCTGTGAGCTGGCGGGCGGCGCGGCGACCGAAAACGCGGTGGACGTTTACCCGAAGCACTTGGAGCCCGCGACGGCCAGCCTGCGCCCAGAGCGCGTCAAGGCCCTGGCGGGCCTGGACGTGGACGCGGGCGAGGCCGTGCGGATTCTTCTCGCGCTCGGCTTCACGCAGCGCGACGCGATGGCCGCTCTCGGCTCTGCCGCGCCCGGCGGCGCAGGCCCGGCGCGGGGCCGCGCGCTCACGTTCATCGCGCCGACGTGGCGCACGGACGTTGGGCTGGAAGAGGACCTGGTCGAAGAGGTCGCGAGGCACTACGGCTACGAGAAGATCGCGACCGAACTTCCGGCTTCGAGCGTGGCGGGCGAGTACCAGCCGAGCGAGAGAAGGCGGCGCGCGCTCAGGCGGGCGCTCACGGCCCGCGGCTTCGACGAGGCCATCAGCTTCAGCTTCATCGACGCGGGCGAGGACGGGCGCTTCGAGTTGCTGCCGGGCCTGGTCGCCGAAGGCTTCGAGGGCGCGGAACAGTTCGTCACGCTGACGAACCCCATCATCGAAGGCGTCACGAGGATGCGGCCGACGCTGCTCGCGGGGCTCCTCGGCGCGGTCCGCCACAACTTCAACCAGGGGACGCGCGACGTTCAGTTGTTCGAGACCGGGCGCGTCTTCGCGGCCAACAGTGAGCGCGGCCAGCTCCCCGCGGAGCGCGAGTCGCTGGCGCTCGTCGCGACGGGCTTCGCCGTCGAAGAGGGGCACGCAGGCGGCACGCGCGAGCTGGATTTCTACGACCTCAAGGGCGCGCTCGAATCGGTCGTGGACGCCATGAATCTGAGACCGCTCAGGTACGAGTCGGCGCGAGCGCGACACTTGCGCGACGGTCAGGCGGCGCGCGTCTTGAGTCACGACGGGCGGGCGCTGGGGAGCATCGGCCGTCTGGACGACGCGGTCGCGGCCGGGTACAAATTCCGCCAGCCCGTCTACGTCGCGGAGGTCGATTTGAGCGCGCTCATGGAGATGGAAGAGACGCCCGTGCTCTACAGCCCGCTCGCGCGCTACCCGGCGGTCGTGCGCGACGTGTCTCTGCTCGTCGGGCGCGGCACAGCCCTGGCCCAACTGCTCGACGCGGTCGCGGCCGAGCGGTTGGAGAACTGCCGCGGCGCGAAGCTCGTAGACGTTTACGAGGGGAAGAACCTGCCGGAAGGGAAGCGCTCCGTGACGCTCCGAATCGAGTACCGGGCGGACGACCGGACGCTGCGCGACGAGGAGGTGGACGAGATGCACGCGCGCCTCGTCCGCGCCCTCGAAGAAAAATTCGGGGCGCAGCAGAGGGCGTAAACGGACGAACCGCGAAGCCGCGCGAAGAGACGCGAAGTAAAAACAATCCTTTTCGTGATTAGACCCTAACATCTGGTTTTTAACTCTTGCGCTCGGGCGCGCGAAGTCGCATAATCGTGCGGCTAGTTTGAACCCCCCTTGCCGCAGCCGAGGAGATGGCGATGGTCGGATTATCTGGACTCGAAAAGTTCTCTCACCTGGAAGACAAAATTTACCGCACCATCGAACTGACGAAGACGCTTCGCCAGGAGAAGGAAGGTCTGGAGCGCGAGATCGCCTCGATACGGCGCGAGCTGGGCGGCCTGCTCAGCGAGAAGGAGCGGCTGGAGAGTCAGGTCGAGCGCCTGCTCTCGGAGCGCGACACGATCCGCATGAAGGTCGAGGCGATGCTCGACGCCATCGCCACGCTCGACCCGGAGATGGCTGAGGCGGTGGTCCGCCGATGACGAGGGACGGGAAGAATCGCATGAGTCTGGGCAAAGGCAACATGGACGCAGCAACCACGCCGACCATCCGCGTCGAAATCTACAACCAGACCTACAACATCCGCTCCGACGGCGACAGCGAGTACATCTCGCAGCTCGCCGAGTTCGTCGACTCGCGGATGCGCGAGATTTCTTCGGGGACGCTGACCGTGGACTCGCTCAAGGTCGCCATCCTCGCCGCACTCCACATCGCCGACGAGCTGCACCGCCTGAAGCGCCTGCACGAGCAGGCCGATTCGCAGCTCGCCTCGCGCAGCGCCGAGTGCGCCGAGATGCTCGACCGCCTCCTCAAGGTCCGCACCACCGTAGAGCAGACCAGCCCGACCGGCAACATCGCTTTCACGTAAAGACAGTGACGAGTTGAGAGTGGCGAGTGGCGAGTAAAGACCGATTTACTCGTCACTTTTTACGTGTCGCGTCATTTTATGTTAGTATCTCTCTCGGCTGAGGGAGCACATTCTGCGGGGTTCGTCACCGTCGTTACGATGATTGAGCCAACGCCGATAAATAGGGAGACCGATGCCGCACACGAAGCCCGTGCATTCCTTCATCGTTAAGGATTGCTAAAGGCTGCGGCTTCTAAAAGGTCACCCACCTGTCTAGTGCAGGTTCAATTTCGGCTGCGGAACGGCCCACGCGGATTTCCCTCTGCCACTCAAGTTCAGTGGCAAGCGACGAGTGACAGGGGACAAGAAAGAGCCGCTTTTATCTTGTCCCCTGTCACTCGTCACTGTTTTATCTTATGAAAGTCTTAATGATCGGTGACGTGGTCGCGCGGCCCGGAAGGGTGGCCGTGCTGGAGCGCATACAGGACTTGCGCGAGCAGCACGGGATTGACCTGGCCGTGATGAACGCGGAGAACGTGGCGGGCGGCTTCTCGATTACGCCGCCGCTCGCGGACGAGTTGTTCCGCGCCGGGATCGACGTGATGACCTCCGGCAACCACATCTACGACAAGCGCGAAGTCATCCCCTACATAGAGCGCCAGCCGCGACTGCTGAGGCCCGCCAACTACCCGCCGAATTCGCCCGGCAGCGGCCTCTTCGTGGGCGAAGTGCGCGGGACGCGCGTCGCGGTCCTCAACCTGATCGGCCGCGTCTTCATGGGGCCAGCCGACGACCCGTTCCGCGCGGCAGACGCGGCCGTGTCGGCCATCCCGGACGACGTTAAAGTCCGTCTCGTGGACATGCACGCCGAGGCGACTTCGGAAAAGGTCGCGATGGGCTGGTTCCTGGACGGGCGCGTCTCGGCCGTCGTCGGCACGCACACGCACGTGCAGACCGCCGACGAAAGAATCCTTCCGGGCGGCACGGCCTATCTGACAGACCTCGGCATGACGGGCTCCTACGCCGGCGTCATAGGCATGAGGACCGAAGACGTCATCACGCGCTTCACCTCCCCGATTTACAAGCGCGCCGAGCACGCCTCCGGCCAGATGCGCATCTGCGCCGCCGTCATAGACGTTGACGAAACCACCGGCCGCGCCCGCGAAATCACACGCCTCTCGCTCCCACACGAACAGTAAAAAGCAGTGGGCAGCAGGCAGTGGGCAGTTAAAAACAAGAAGGCAGCCGAGCTAATCAGACTCGGCTGCCTTCTTCTCTTCCTTTTAACTGCCCACTGCCTGCTGCCAACTTTTACTCAGGCGCTGTCTCTTCGGGCACCCTTTCGGCGGGGGGCTGCGTGAGGTGTATGGCGTCTTCGGGGGCGGCGGCGAGGAGTTGGCTGTAGATGGCCGGGAAGGAGCGCACGCGGTTCTCGCCGTCCGTGACGACGTGGCCTGTCTCGCCCTCCGCGATCACCTTGCCGTCTGTGAGCCGCACGATCTCGTAGCCGAAGCGCAAGCTGCGCTTGCGCAACTCCGTGATGTGCGTGCGGACGATCAGCTCGTCGTCGTAGTAGGCGGGCGCTTTGTAGCGGCAGTAACTTTCCGCAACAACGAGGAAGGCGTTTTCGTTCTCCTCCATGTCGCGGTAAGAAAAGCCGCGCGCGCGGCAGAACTCCGTGCGGCCGATCTCGAACCAGACGAGATAGTTCGCGTGGTAGACTATGCCCATCTTGTCCGTCTCGGAGTAGCGGACGCGGACCAGCGTCTCGTGCCACTCCTCGAACGGTGCATCTTCCGGGTAAGGGTTCGTCATCACAAGAGAAACGCCTCCCGCGTCTGGTTATGGCCTCTGCTATAATCTGCCTGGGCGTTTCCTGCGGACTATAAGAGCGAAAGGTAAGAGATGTCAAAGCAAATCAGACCCCGGACGGCCTCGCTCGTGGCCGTCGTTTTATTACTCGCGGGCCTCCTGCCCGTCCCCCCGGCCGGTTTCGCGCAGTCACAGAGCGGCCCGGCGGCCGTCGCCTCCACGCGCGAGGCCCGCAACTCGGCCGTCGTCGAGGCGACCAAAGAGGTGCTCGCGGAGACGAGCGAACTGAGGCAACTGCCCATGCTGCGCGCCGTCAAGAGCGGCACGCAGTCGCGCGACGAGATTCAGCGCTTCCTCATCAAGAACATGGACGAGGACACGAGCCCCGCCGAGATGCACGCCTCCGAGGTCGCGCTCAAGAAACTCGGCCTCGTCCCCTCGGACTTCGAGTTCCGCCCCTTCATCATCGGCCTTTTGACAGAGCAGGTCGCGGGCTACTACGACCCGCGCCAGCAGGAGTTCTTCCTCGCAGACTGGATCGACCTCGACGGCCAGAAGCCAGTCATGGCGCACGAGCTGACGCACGCCCTGCAAGACCAGCACTTCAATTTGCGCCGCTTCGAGAATTGGCCCAAAGGCGACTCGGACGCGGAGCTGGCCGCGCACGCCCTGGTCGAGGGCGACGCCTCGCTCGTCATGAAGCACTACGTCGGGCGCAACCCGGCGCGCATCCTCGCGCTCATGAAGTCCATGAGTACCAGCCAGTCCGGGACCGAGCAGATCGAGCGCGCGCCGCGCGCCCTGCGCGAGTCGCTGCTGTTCCCCTACGAGCAGGGAATCAAGTGGGCCGAGGCGCTCTACAAGCGTGAGGGCTGGCCGCTCGTCTCGCAGGCTTACAAGGAGTTGCCGCAGTCCACGGAGCAGGTGCTGCACGCCGAGAAGTATTTCGCGCGCGAGGCCCCGGTCAAAGTCAGCCTGCCGGACATCACGAATGCGCTCGGCGCGGGCTGGAAGCGGATCGACTACGACGTGAACGGCGAGTGGAGTTATTACTTAATTCTCGATGAGTTTCTGAAGTCGCCGATTGAGTCGCGCAAGGCGGCCGCGGGCTGGGGCGGCGACCGCTACAGCCTTTACGAAGACGCCAAGAGCGGGCAGGCGTGTCTCGTGCAGCTTTCGGTCTGGGACAGCATGCAGGACGCGACGGAGTTCTTCGACGCCTACGTCAAGCGCACGGAGCGCCGCTACAAGGGCGCGACGCGCATCGCCAGCCCGTACGCGGGCGGCTCCACGAAGTGGTACGAGGGGCAGACCTGGCGCACGGACGAGGGGCTGGCCTTCATCGTCAGGAACGCCGAGAAGATTATCGTCGTCGAGGGCCTGCCGGAGACGGCCGACATCAAGAAGGTCGCGGCCGCGCTGCTGGAGAAGGACTTCATCAAGGTCAACAACAAGAGCTTCTAGGCCGCACGCGGCCGCGAACGATGACGACTGACACGGCCGGAGAACGTGCGCGCATCCGGCCCGCACGCGCGGGCGACGCGGGCCTGCTCAGCGATTTGGCCCTGTGGTCGAAGGCGCACTGGGGCTACGACGCGGACTTTCTGGAGGCGTGCCGCGAGGAGTTGACTGTCTCGCCGGACTACATCACGAACGCGCCCGTCTTCGTCCTTGAGGAAGACGGGCGCGTCGTCGGCTTTTACGGCCTGCGCGAGCAGGGAACAGAGCTTGAGCTGCTCTACCTCTTCGTCGAGCCCGCGGCGATTGGCGGCGGCCACGGCAAGCGTCTCTGGCAACACGCCGTCGGGACGGCCGCGCGCCTCGGCTTTCGTCGAATCACAATCGAGAGTGACCCTTACGCCGAAGCCTTCTACCTCGCGATGGGCGCGCGTCGCGTCGGGGCCGTCCCCTCGTCCGCGCGCCCCGGCCGCGTCCTGCCCCTACTTCATTTCCCCTAATTTATTCCGAGGCTAGTTCGCCGCCGACTTGTACGCCTTGCGGAAGGCGGCGTAGGCCGCCTTCCACTTGCCGGCGGCGATCAGTGCGTCGGCCGACGCGAGTTGCGCGTTGGCCTGCGCGCCGGTCGCGCCGGTCAGGTTCCTGATCGTCTCGAAGACGATGGTGCGGGCCAGTTCGAGGTAGCCGCCCTTCGAGGCCGGCGTCTCGAAAATAGCCAGCGGCGTGGCGCTGTCCGGCGTCGCCAAATCCGCCTCGATCATCAGCCGGAGCGAGATTGACGCGTTCAGATTCGCGTTGTTGATGATCAGGTTCTTGTTGGCGTTGTCGTTGTTGACGATCAGATTCTTGTTGGTGTTGTCGTTGTTGACGATGTTCGTCGTGTTGGTGTTGTTATTGGCGAGGATGTTCGTCGCGTTGGTGTTGTCGTTGTTGACGATCAGGGTCTTGTTGGCGGTGATGTTGTTGAGGATGTCGGTCTTGACGGTGGTGAGGTTGCCCGTGATCTCCGTCGTCGAGTTCGTCACCGCCGCGGTCGTTTCGCCTTTGCTGCTGTTGATCAGCGTGACGAGGTCGTTCTTGACGCTGTCGGTGTGAGTGTTGATGCCGCCGACCGTGGTCTTGATGTCGCCAACCGTGGCGTTGGTGTTGTTCACAGTGGTGTTGATATTACTTACCGAAGAACTGATGCCGCCGACCGTGGTGTTGATGCCGCTGATCGTGGTGTCCATATTGTCAGTCGTAGACTTGATATGATTCACGCCTTCCAGAGTCGCGTCCCCGTCCTTTTTGGCGTTACATTCGATGTAGACCTGGTGAAGTCCATCGAGGACGAGTTCAGCCGTCTTGGCTAATCCCCAGGCCGCGACGGCGATATTTTGCGGGATGACCATAGCCGTGTCGTCAGGAATCAACTCTCTAGCAACTTCCGCCGCCAGCGTCACGCCTTTGCCGATAAACACATCGCGGACGCCGCCGGGGACGCCGCTCCCGGGGTTGCAGTTCTTGTCAATCTCCGGCATGACCGTCACGTTAAGACCCGCCAGCCCCTTGGAAAATTCCGCCCGCGCGGCGGCAGACTTCATAGAGGGAAACGAACGGCCCGTATTTTTCGCCTCATTCGAGACGAAAAGAGCCTTCTCGCTACCAGGCGCGACGGTGGCCGCGCTGGCGACCATGACGCGGAATTTCAGCGGCGAGGGGCGGTGAAGTATGTCCATCAGCGGCTTGTTGTTCAGGAGGGCGTTCATCAGCTTCTTGCGCTTTTTGGCCTTCTTGTGAATTTTGTCGTAGTGGTTCGACTGGCCGTTGAATTCCGTGTCGCTCTGCGCGTCCAGTTCATTCTTGGCGTCGTCTATATCTTCGGTGGGATCGATGCCGACGGTTTTAAGAAACTCGTCTGCGAATCCTCCCTCCGGGCCACGGAAGAGAATAAAATCGTTCTTCGCGTCATCAAGGTCTTGCTGGATGCATGCCTTGGTGGCGTGGGGCAGGCACGGGTCGTCGTCCGGGGTATTGGATGATTCGGGGGCGGAAGTTGAAACAGGACTTGCTGGAACGGCTTTGGCCGAAGGGTCTGCGCTGGCGAGTGCGATGTTAATGTAGCTGACGTTGAGCAGGGCCAGAATCAGAATGGTCGCGAGCATGCGGGGGATACGTTTCATAAGGGGGCTTTCCTTTCGTCATGGGGGTTGGCAGTCATCTACGAGGGTTATAAGAAAAGTCCGGGTAGAACGTAATAAAGGAAAGACAGGCCCTTGCGCCAAGATGAAAACCGGCAGGGGATAATTGGTGGAAAAGGCGAATGGGAAGTATCTTCCAGCCGCCGCCCGATTTGATGCAGGCACGATAAAGGCAACTGACGGTGAAGTCAAACTTTTCCCGCATTGTTTGATTCCCCATCTTGTGATATTTTGTCGCCACTCTGAAACGCGATTAGAAGCAGACAGGTAAAGCGGACCGAAGCGAGCGCGGGAGCCTTTGAGACGGGCGGGGCGAGCGCCCCGGCTCCGCCTCGATTGCATGATGAAGTCTGAGACGAGACAGGCTCCCAGGGAACTGCGCATGCGCCTGCGCGAGCTGGCCGACGACCTACGCCGGCTCGAATTACAGATACGCGAGGGCGGCGGCGCGGACAAAATCGAGCGCCAGCACAAGCAGGGCAAGCTGACGGCCCGCGAGCGCATAGAGCTGCTCTTTGACAAAGAGACCTTCAGTCAGGAGATTGGCCTGCTCGTCGCCTACGACGAGTACAAGGGGCAGGCCCCCGCGGCCGGCGTCGTCACCATGATAGGGCGCGTCGGCGGGCGCGAGTGCGTGGTCGTCGCCAACGACGCGACCGTCAAGGCCGGCTCGTGGTGGCCCGAGACGATCAAGAAAATCTTAAGGGCGCAGGAGATTAGTATGCGCTCGCACGTGCCGATTATTTACCTGGTCGATTCGGCGGGCGTGAACCTGCCGTACCAGGGCGGCGTCTTCCCAGGGCAGTACGGCGCGGCGCGCATCTTCTATTACAACTCGATCATGCGCCGCTACCTGAAAGTCCCGCAGATCGCGGCCGTGATGGGGCCGTGCATCGCGGGCGGCGCGTACCTGCCCGCGCTCTCGGACATCATCATCATGGTCGAGGGCACCTCGTTCATGGGCCTGGGCGGCGCGAATTTGGTTAAGGGGGCGACGGGGCAGACGATTGACAACGAATCTCTCGGCGGGGCGCGCACGCACAACGCCATCTCTGGCGTCGCGCATTACCGTGTCGAGTCGGACGAGAGCTGTATAGCTAAGATCAGGGAGTTCGTCTCCGAACTTCCGGTCAAGCAGGCTCCCGCAGTCTCGATCACGGAAAGCGTGGAAGCGGCACGCCCCGCGAGGGACCTCTACGACATCCTGCCCGAAGACCACCGCCAGCCTTACGACGTGCGCGCCGTCCTCGACTGTCTTCTGGACGGCGGCCACCTGGACGAGTTCCAGGCCGACTACGCCACGGAGATGATTACGGGGCACGCGCGCCTGCGCGGCGTACAGGTCGGCGTCATCTGCAATAGCCGCGGGATGATTCGCCCCGCCGCGGGCGGCCCGCCGCGCTTCGGCGGCATCGTCTACACGGAGTCGGCCGAGAAGGTCGCCTACTTCATAGAGACCTGTAACCGCCACCAGACGCCGCTCATCTTCATACAGGACGTGTCGGGCTTCATGGTCGGCTCGGAGGCCGAGCACTCCGGCATCATCCGCGCCGGCGCGCGCTTCGTCGAGGCGATGGCGACCGCCCTTGTGCCAAAAATCGTCCTGACCATCAACCACGCCTCGGGCGCGGGCTACTACGCGATGGCGGGGCAGGGGTTCGACCCCGACTTCATCTTCAGTTGGCCCACCGGGCGCATGGGCGTGATGGAGGGCGACTCGGCCGTGCAGGCCGTGTTCGGCACGCAGTTGGACAAGTTGAAGCAGGAAGGGAAAGAGCCCGACGAAGAGTTGAAGGCGGAGATGGAGCGCGTGCGCGCCAGTTACGAAGAGCAGTTGGACGCGCGCTTCGCCGCCGCGCGCGGCTTCGTCGACGCCGTCATCGTGCCCGAGGAGACGCGCGACGCGCTGGAACTGGCGCTTCGCCTGAGTCTCAACTACGGCGGGCCGCACCTGGGGCCGTTCGTGCTGCCGCCGTCTCTGGTCTGACGGGCGCGAGGCGCCGGGCCCGGCCCAAAAATTATCGCGCCTGGGGCGTCACGCTCGGGAGCGGGCGCTCGCATTTCCCCGGTTAAGTAATCCCCGTCAGCTTCCACGCCCGAAACTTTCATACGCGGCGACCGCCGTCGCCGGAAGTTATCCAACCTGACCGGCGCGTTGTTAAAGAGGTGCACCGGTAAGAGCATGAGAAGGAGAAACAACCGTGAGCAGGAACAACACTGGAAAGCTAATCGTGCGGCTGTTTGTGTTCGTCGCCTCGTTGGTTCTCGTCGGGGCAGACCTCGCCGTGTCGGCGCAGAACAGTAACTCAGGCACGACCACGCAGGAAGACACATCGGCGCAGAACGGTAATACGTCCGGCGCGAACACGAACCGCGGCCGCCGTCGCCGCGGACGCCGCCGCAGCGCAACAACCACGAGCACGGGGACTGAAGAAACGCCCGAGGTGCGGGAGGTTTTTGTTACAGAGCGCCCGATAATACCGGGCCGCTGCGACCCTATGGCCCAGGAGCAGACGGACCTCTCGGGCACTTACACCGGGAGAGTTGGTTACACTGATGTCGTCATGGCGGGCGACGCCACGCTGACCATCAGCGGCAACAGCTTCACTCTGACGACCGGCCAGATGGCGGCGGAGGGGCGCATCGTCGCCGTCACGACGTGCAACTACACGGCCGTGACGATGAGGTTCGGGAAGGACGCGGCGGCCACGCCGGGCCAGCCGCCGCCCACCGTCTCTCTGCGCGCGCGCCGCACCGGCGGCGGCCTAAGCTTGGATACGGTGCCCGGCGAGTCGCGCATGTTCTCGTTCCACACAACAGGAGCGAGCGGCAGCAAGAGCGGGTTCCGCGGCGGCATGAAGAAAGGCGGCCCGCCGCCCGTCGGCATCAAGCCGCCGACCGAGTGATAGCGCGCTCATCGAGCCGTCGTGTTGGTCTGTGACAATCCGCGCGGGGGAATGAACAAAACAGCCGGGGGCGGCGCGAACATTCGTTTGCTCGCCTCCGGCTTTTGACTGTTTACTAATTCCTGTTTACTGTTTACTGACATGAAAGAGAAGATTCGCATCGCGAGCGGGCAGGGTTTCTGGGGGGACATGCTGGACGCGCCCGTGCGTCAGGTCGAGGGCGGCCCCGTCGACTACCTGATGCTCGACTACCTGGCCGAAGTCACCATGTCCATCATGCAGAAGCAGCGCGCTCGCGACCCGCGCGCGGGCTACGCGCGCGACTTCGTGCCGCTGATGAAGCAGATTCTGCCCGCCTGCGTCGAGCGCGACATACGCGTCACGGCCAACGCCGGCGGCGTCAACGTCGAAGGCTGCGCCGAGGCCGTGCGCGAAGTGGCCCGCGAGTTGGGGCTCGGCGGCAAGTTCAGCATCGGCATCGTCACGGGCGACGACATCATGCCGCGCATAGACGAGATGTTGGGGCGCGGGATTGAGCTGCGCAACATGGACACCGGCGAGCCGCTCAGGACGGTGCGCGACCGCATACAGAGCGCGAACGTGTATCTCGGCGCGTGGCCCATGGTCGAGGCGCTCAACCGCGGCGCGCGCGTCGTCATCACGGGACGCGCGACCGACACGGGGCTGACGCTCGCGCCCATCATTCACGAGTTCGGCTGGGGCGAGACCGACTGGGACAAGTTGTCCGCGGGCACAATCGCGGGGCACATCATAGAGTGCGGCGCGCAGTCTTCGGGCGGCAACTGCCAGTACGACTGGCGCAACATCCCCGACCTCGCGAACGTCGGCTTCCCCATCGCCGAGGCTTACGCGGACGGCACATTCTTCATCACGAAGCACGAGGGCACGGGCGGGCGCGTCAACGTGCCCGGCATCAAGGAGCAACTGCTTTACGAGATGGGCGACCCCCACGAGTACATCACGCCGGACTGCGTGGCCGACTTCACGACGATTCAACTGGAAGACGCCGGCCCGGACCGCGTGCGCGTCTTCGGCATAAGCGGACGCCCGGCGACGGAGTTCTATAAAGTCTCCATCAGCTACTCCGCGGGCTTCAAGGCCGTCGGCACGCTCGTCTACTCCTGGCCCGACGCTTACGACAAGGCGCGCGCGGCCGACAACATCCTGCGCGCCCGGCTCGACCGCCTGGGCCTGCGCTTCGACCAGGTCTTAACGGAGTTCGTCGGCGCGAACGCCACGCACGGGCCGCTCGCGGGCGAGCCCTCATCCGACATAGCCGAAATTCAACTGCGAGTCGGCGTGCGCGGGCAGGACAAACAGGCCGTCGAGCGCTTCACCAAAGAGATCGCGCCGCTGATTCTCACGGGCCCGCCCGCCGTGACGGGCTTCGCGGGCGGGCGGCCGAAGGTCGAAGAGATCGTGGCCTACTGGCCCGCGCTGATTCCGAAGACGGAAATCACGCCGCGCGTAGAGGTCTCGGAGGCGTAGGGATTGAAAGCTGCGGCGGAAGCGATTACTATTCGGGCGACCACGATGAAGATTCAACTGACAAAGCTCGCGCACGCGCGCTCAGGCGACAAAGGCGACACGGCCAACGTCGGCCTCATCGCGCTCAGGGAAGACTATTACCCGTTGCTCGTCCGCGAGGTGACGGCCGGGCGCGTCAAGCAACATTTCGACGGCATCTGCAAAGGCGAGGTCGAAAGGTTCGAACTGCCGAACCTCGGCGCTTTGAACTTCCTCCTGCACGAAAGCCTCGGCGGCGGCGGCACGCTCTCGCTGATGACGGACGCGCAGGGCAAAACCTTCTCGACCGCCCTGCTCAGGATGCACATCGACATCGCCGACGACGAAGCGCGGGAACTACAGCTATAGGTGACGAGTAACAGGCGACAACAGAAATACCTGTCCTTACCTGTCACCCGTCACTATTTACTATGTCTGAGGCTCTCTCAAATCTTGACCCTTCGATCCGGCACGGTTACGCGCAGGTCGGCGGGGTGCGCCTGCATTACGCCGAGCGCGGCGGCGGCGGGCCGCTCGTCATCCTGATTCACGGCTTCCCAGAGTGCTGGTACTCCTGGCGGCGGCAGTTGATGGCGCTCGGCGAGCGCTACACTGTCGTCGCGCCCGACATGCGCGGCTACAACCTGAGCGACAAGCCGTCGCGCGTCGAGGACTACAAAATCAACCTGCTCGTCGACGACGTGCTCGGCCTCATACGCCACTTCGGCCGGCAGCAGGCGGCAATCGTCGGCCACGACTGGGGCGCAATCGTCGCCTGGTCCGTGGCCCAGCATTTCCCCGAGTACGTCTCGAAACTCGTCGCCATGCAGGTCCCGCCGAAGGAGGTGTGGCGCAGGAACATGACGCTGCGCCAGGCGCTGATGAGCTGGTACATGCTCTTCTTCCAACTGCCGCGCCTGCCCGAGTGGCTGATGAGCGCGCAGGACTACGCCTTCGTCGAGCGCATCTTGAGGAAGACCGTGGCGCGCCCCGGCACGTTCACGGAGGCCGACATCAGTTTCTACAAAAACGCGCTCAAGGAGCCGGGTGCCCTGACGGCCGGAATCAATTACTACCGCGCGAACTTCTGGCCCATGTTCTTCAAGAGGCGGAAGCGGGGCGCGGAAGAGTTGAGCGACGGGCGCGTGCGCGTGCCGACGCTCTTCATCTACGGCGAGCGCGATCACGCCATCGCCCCGGAGACCGTGCGCGACGTGAAGTCTTTCGTCAACGCGCCCTACCGCGAGGTGAGAATCAAGGACAGCGCGCACTGGGTCCAGAACGAGGCGGCGGACGAAGTCAACGCCGCGCTCCTCAGCTTCCTGGCCTCGCCCTGAGCCGCATGGTCGCGCCGACCGCACGCCACAGCCACCGGATGAAAAAGAAAAACCAAGCCGTCATCTACGCGGTCGAGGGCGCGGTCGCGCTCGTCACGCTCAACCGCCCCGAAAAGCGCAACGCGCTCAACGACGCCCTCGTCAGCGGAATCAAAGACGCACTGCGCGAGGCGGACGCAGATGACAACGTGCGCGTGGCCGTCGTCACCGGCGCGGGCGCGGACTTCTGCTCGGGCGCGGACCTCGCCGCCTTGCAGAAAATCTCAGAGAGTTCCGTCACGGAGAACCTGGAAGACGCACAGTCGCTGATGGAGCTGTTCGCGCTCGTGCGCCGCGTGCGCGTGCCCGTCGTGGCGGCCGTGCGCGGGCGCGCGCTCGCCGGGGGCTGCGGGCTGGCGACCGCTTGCGACCTGGTGCTCGCCGCGCGCTCGGCGCGCTTCGGCTACCCGGAGGTGCGAATCGGGTTCGTCCCGGCGATGGTGATGGCAATCCTCAGGCGCAACGTTTCGGAGAAGCGCGCGTTCGAGTTAATCGTCCGCGGCGCGGAGATAGGGGCGCACGAGGCGGAGCGCATCGGCCTCGTCAACCGCGTCTTCGAGGACTCGGAGTTTGAAGCGGAGGTGGAAAATTACGTCGCCTCGTTCGAGAAGGTCAGCCGCTCGGCCGTGATGCTCTCGAAGCGCCTGCTCTACCACATGGACGGGATGACCTTCGACGCGGCGCTCCAATCCGGCGTGGACATCAACGCCCTCGCCCGCATGACCGAAGACTGCCGGCAGGGAATCGCGCGCTTCCTCAAGAAATAAGCTAGTCAAGCACCGCCGGCTATAGCGGGCGGGTCCGCGACATTGAGCACCCGCCCGCTGCCTCAGGCGGTACTGAGCTGATTTGCAATCTCGATGGCGCAATCGAGCACGGGCTCTCCTACCTTGCTGACTAACCCAATCTCGTAAGCCTCGCGCGCCCCGACGCGCTTCGCCGTCGCGAACATCTCAAGCGCCCGCGCTGTGCCAATAAGTCGCGGCAGTCTTTGCGTGCCGCCCCAGCCGGTGATGATGCCGAGGCGCGCGCCGGGGTGCGCGAAGACGGCCGCGGGCGCGGCGCAGCGTAAGTCGCAGGCGAGTGCGAGGTCGAGCGCGCCGCCCATGCAGTAGCCGTTGACGGCGGCGATGGTGAGTTGCCGCGCGTCCGCGATTTTCTGAAAGAGGCGCTGGCCTCGCGCGGCGAACTCTCCGGCCGCCTCCGCGTTCAGGCCGGAAAGCTCGCGTATGTCAGCGCCGGCCGCGAAGACGTCTCCCGTGCCTGTGAAGATGATCGAGTCGATGTCGTCGCGGGCCGCCAGCGTGGAGACGGTCGCGTCAAGCTCTTCGAGGGTGGCGACTGAGAGCGCGTTGCGCTCGGCGGGGCGGTTGAAGCGGACGATGGAAATAGAAGAGCGAACTTCTACGACGACGGCGCGCCCGGCGGCTTCGTTCTCTTCCGTCATTCGCGCGGGCGCACGTTCTCGCGCAGGAACGAGACGATGTCCTCGGTGGAAGTGCCTGGGAGAAAGACCTCCGCGACGCCCATCTCCTTGAGGCGCGGGATGTCTTCCTGCGGGACGATGCCGCCGACGAGAACCATGCAGTCGTCCAGGCCCTTTTCGCGTAGGAGGTTCACGATGCGCGGGCAGAGCGTGTTGTGCGCGCCGCTCAGGATCGAGACGCCGACGGCGTCCACGTCCTCCTGTAGCGCCGCGGCCGCGATCATCTCTGGCGTCTGCCGCAGGCCCGTGTAGATGACTTCCATGCCGGCGTCGCGCAAGGCGCGCGCGATGACTTTGGCCCCGCGGTCGTGGCCGTCGAGGCCGGGCTTAGCTACAAGAACGCGAATCTTTTTATCGCTCATGGCTCGGCTTTAGCGAACGAAAACTCCGAGGGGGCCGTCACGCTTGATGTAGGGCTTGAGGTCCGCGTAGCTGAAGAAATAACTCCCCGCGGGCTCGAACGCCTGGACGGCGTGAGGGAACTCAGCGTCGAACAGGAAAGTGACGCCTGTGTCGCTGACGGCGAAGTTGTTCAAATTGCTCGTCGTAAATTTCAAGTCCTTCAGCAGCTCCTCAGCCGACGCCCTGTCTTCGTTACCCACCTGCTTGATCGTCTCCTGATTTTCTGCTTGCAACTGCGCGTCAATCATCGCGGCGAGCTTCTCGTGGGCCGCCGGGTCGAACGCGTCCGCCGCGCTAATCAACTCGCCCGTCCTGAGGTTGATGGCGAAGTGCTTGTAGCCGCCGTCCGGGTAGGCCCCTACGCCTTCCTGGCTGAAAGTGATGTCGAGGATGTAGTCGCGGTTGTAGCCGACCTTGTACGCGAACTCAGACAGCCAGGTGTTAGCCCTGTATTCGGCGAGCGACGAGCCGAAGATGTTTTTGAAGTCGAACAGCGCGCGAATCTTGCGCAGCACGGGCGAATTCCTCGGCCCGACGACGACGGGGTAAGTAATAATCGCACGCTTGCGGTCAGGGAAGTCCCTGGCGAATTTACCGCTCCGAACGAGAACGATTCTGCGCTTCTGAATGACGACGCTCGGGGTGCCCTGAGGGGCGGCCGCGCGGGCGGGAGTGCTCGCCGGGTAAGCTAACGCCAGAAGCAGAAGCGACAACAGCAGGCGGCGCAGGCTCGCGCTCTCTTTAATTTGTGCGGTAATCATCTTTTGGGTCAGAAAGCAGGCTCCTCGTAGAGGCCGTAAACGTCGCGCAGCGCGTCGCAAATCTCGCCGAGCGTGGCGTAGGCGCGCACGGCCTCTATCGTCGCGGGCATCGTGTTCTCGCCCGAGCGCGCGGCCCGTCTGACTTTCTCAAGCGCGTTGGCGACCGCGCCCTTGTCCCTGCGGTCGCGGGCCTGTTGCAGCCTCTCGACCTGGTGATCGCGCACTCCCTCGTCAATCACGAGGATGGGAACTTCCAACGGCCCCTCTTCCATCTGATACTTGTTGACGCCGACAATCGTCTGCTCGCCGCGCTCGACCGCCTTCTGATACTGGTAAGCCGACTCCTGAATCTCGCGCTGCGGGAAGCCCTTCTCGACGGACTCGACCATCCCGCCCATCGCGTCAATCTTGCGGAAGTAGTCGAGCGCCCCGTCCTCCATCTCCTTCGTCAGCGACTCGACGAAGTACGAGCCGCCGAGCGGGTCCACGGTGTTGGCGACGCCCGTCTCCTCGGCGATGATCTGCTGCGTGCGGAGCGCGATCAGAGCGGCGCGGTCGGTCGGCAACGCCAGCGCCTCGTCGTAGGCGTCGGTGTGCAGGCTGTTAGTCCCGCCCATCACGCCCGCGAGCGCCTGTATGGCGACGCGTATGATGTTGTTCAGGGGCTGCTGCACGGTGAGCGAGACGCCCGCCGTCTGAGTGTGAAACCTGAGTTGCAGCGTGCGCTCGCTCTTCGCGTTGAACTGCTCGCGCATCACGCGCGCCCAGATGCGGCGCGCGGCGCGGTATTTGGCTATCTCCTCGAAGAAATCGTTGTGCGCGTTGAAGAAGAAAGAGATACGCGGCACGAACTCGTCAACGTCCAGTCCCGCGCGCACGCCCCACTCGACGTACTCTATTCCGTCGCGCAGGGTGAAGGCGAGTTCCTGCAAGGCGGTCGCGCCGGCTTCGCGTATGTGGTATCCGCTCACGGAAATCGGGTTGTAGCGCGGGACCTGGCGCGTGCAGAACTCGAAGGTGTCCGTAACCAGCTTCATCGCCGGGCGGATCGGGTAAATCCACTCCTTCTGCGCGATGTATTCCTTGAGGATATCGTTCTGAAGTGTGCCAGAAATTTTCTTCCAGTCGGCCCCCTGCTTCTCCGCGACGACCAGGTACATCGCCAACAGGACCGAGGCCGGCGCGTTTATCGTCTGCGAGACCGTGACCTCTTCGAGCGGGATTCCGTCGAACAGGACTTCCATGTCGGCCAGGCTGGAGACTGCCACGCCGCACTTGCCGACCTCGCCCTCTGAGAGCGGCGAGTCCGCGTCGTAGCCCATCAGCGTCGGCAGGTCGTAGGCGACCGAGAGACCCGTCTGCCCCTGAGTCATCAGGTACTTGAAGCGTGCGTTCGTCTCCTCGGGCGTCCCGAAGCCCGCGAACTGCCGCATCGTCCAGAGCTTGCCGCGGTAGCCGGTCGGGTGAATGCCGCGCGTGTAAGGGAACTCGCCCGGGAAGGAGATGTCGCGCTCGTAATCGACGCCGGCTGTGTCGGCCGGCGTGTAGAGACGCTTCACTTCTTCGAGCGAGACGGTCTCGAAACGCTTCTTCCTCTCGGGGCGCTTCTTTAAAACAGGCGCGAGTGCCTCCTGCTCCCAGCGCTCGACGGCTGCCTGTTCGGGCGACGCAATTTCTTTAGTTTCAGGCATGGCTCTAATCAAATTCTCGCGCGGCGTCTTTGGGGAGTCGGAGCGCGCGCGTCGGTGAAAATAAATTGAGAAGCAATAAGAATTCGATATTAGTTGAGGGTCAAGTGGGTGTCAACCATGCGTACTTGCGACGCCGGGCGAGTTGTTCGAGTGAAGAGGGGCGCGGCTCAGTTTTTGTTTACTGAGCCGCGCGCAATCGGCAGGCGACCGTGATGCGTGGCAACGGAGCAGGGTTCAAGCGGAAGTGTCCAAGGCGGGTCATCCACGTCAAACGAACTTTGATGGCAAAGAGCTTGGGTTGTGTTCGTGCTTATTCAATCGGCACGATGATTTCGTTAGCGCGCGCCATCTTGAGCCGCTCGCGGGCTGCCGATTCGATGGAGCGCGGATCGCTTTTCAGCCGCTTAATCTCCGACGCGAGCGCGGCGTTTCCGTTCCGCAGCGTCTCGACTTCCGAACTGATTCTTTGGTGCTGCTGCGAGGCCGCGTGCGCCTCCGCGTGCGTCCGCACCATGACGGTGACGCAGAGGGCGAAGGTCGCGATAATGATGGTGACGAAGACAACCCACGAGGGTATCAGCCCGCCGCGACGGCGAATCTCTGTGCGCGTGCCGATGAGTTCGCGCGAGAGGTCGCGGGCCGGGGCGGCGAGCGCCGGAAGAGAGCGAGTGGCGACACGCTGCGCCTGAAGACGATTATCAACCCAGTAAGTATTCGCGGCCTTGTTCAAAGGAGCACCTCCAAGTCTTGGTACAAATCTTTACCTGCGTAAACGCGTCCCGGCGGCTCAGCGCCCGACAAACTCACCGATTGTTCGCCCAACCCGCCCCGCATGCCTCCACCTCCTGCGCTGCGAGCAGACACGCAGGGAAGCCATCTTTCTCCTGATCATGACCCTCGACCGATTTCCCCGTAGACCCTTCGCCGCCCAGGATGACGTTGTCTTCATTGGTTAGCTCCAAGTTGAGAGAAAAACCGCGTGACAGGTCGTTAAAACGTCTAAAACTCAACATGCTGTGTTAGCGAAAGCTGGGGACCACAAGTTAATGTGCTCGGTTTACATCCCAATCCTTTGCCGGTCAAGCATTTAGCGGCAAAGTGGCCGGACTGTAACATGAGGCAGGGAAGCTGTAAAGACATTTCTTTACAATGACTTCGCGGGCTAAGTTCAACATTTACTTGAAGTAAGCTCAGCTAAGAGGTTGTGGCGGCGAACAGCAGGCGAACGGAAATCCACGAGAAGGGCATTGGCCTTCGATGGCTATGGGAATATGAGAGATAGGTCGTTTCCATCGCTAGCACAGGTGTGGAAAAGCTTAGGGCTCTTGTCGGCATTCCTGATTTTTTAAGAGCACGCCCGTTCAAAGTTGAGGGTCTGACGACTAAATATCCTTATAAATATAGCCAGGGCACAAAAATGTTTAATTATGTTGACACCGGTCTGATATCTGCTTAGACTGTCGAAGCTTGGTTGGGCTTCCTCAGAGTTTGACCGACGGCAGAAATTCTCTTCCAGTTAGCTAGACATTGCCCCGACGCCAATGAACAAAGTCATCAGCATGGGTTCCGAGCATCAAGGTCAATGTCTTCTACGCATTCATTAGAAAACTCTTTTAATAACTCATTTATGCCGACGCCTTTGCCCATGGCGGCAATGGTGAGGGCTTTGTGTCAGGCGGCGACGGCGGGACCGGGTCAATTGTACGAAGTCATGATTAAGCTGACTTTGATGATTGACGCCACGGCCCACACTTACGGGTTGGCGACCTGGACACAAAAATACGGCGAACGGCCGCGGCTGAAATGGGTCGAAGGCTTAGAACAGGCAGAGATCACGGACGCGGAAGCCGTGGTGACCGGTGCGCTCTCAGCCCCGAATGACACGGCCGAGATAATGCCGGGCGACAGACATCTCTGCATGGTGCTCGCCACCGCGGGTCTCAATCGTGAGGGGGCCGCTATTTATGGCCGATGCGTGCGACCACTCTCGGAGAGGCAGGCTAAAGAACTGCGCATGCTGTCGGATGTCGCACAACTGGCCCGCGCGCATGTGGCGCTGCTCGACCAGCAGCAACAGTTCAGGACACAACCGCTCGCCGCCGTGGCGGACGCTTCACTTCCGGGCATGGTCTTCGTCAGCCGCGCGATGACGGGAGTCGCGCGTGGTGTCGAGCGTATTAAAGATTCGGAGTCGACCGTCTTGATAACGGGTGAGTCCGGCACGGGGAAGGAACTTGTGGCGCGTGCGATTCACCGCCTGAGCCGGCGATGCCACAGCGAGTTCATTCCGTTCAACTGCACGGCCGCGCCCGCGGATTTGATCGAGAGCATGCTCTTCGGCCACCGCAAGGGTTCTTTCACGGGAGCCCACGCGGACCACGAGGGAATGATCCGCGCCGCGGAGGGCGGGACACTCTTTCTGGACGAGGTCGGCGACCTGCCGCTCACCTTACAGCCCAAGCTGCTGCGTTTCCTCCAGGAAGGTGAAATCCATCCGCTAGGGGAGCGCGCGCCGCGCAAGGTCAACGTGCGCGTCCTCGCCGCGACCCACAAGGACTTACAGCACGAAGTCCGCCAGGGCCGCTTCCGTGAAGACCTGTACTACCGCGTGGCCCCGCTCTCGGTGCACATCCCTCCGCTCAGGGAGCGCCCGGAAGACACGGCCGCGCTCATCTCACACTTCCTGACGTACTACGCGCGGCGCAACGACCGCGCGATTGCCGGCATCACTTCCGACGCCATACACGCGCTTCAGAACTATTCCTGGCCCGGCAACGTGCGCGAGTTGGCCGCGGAAATTGAGCGCCTGGTGCTGTACGCCGACGAGGGAAGCTACATCTGCGTCGAGCACATCAACTCGCGCATCCTGCCGGAGCAGGAGCGCGCCGCGTCGCGCGCCGGAGAGCAGCAGCCCGCCGACCTGGATCACATGCTTGAGGACTTCGAGCGGCGCGTCATCACGGAGACGCTCAAGCGGCACGACTGCAACGTGGCGCGCGCGGCCGACGCGCTCGGCCTCGGCTCGCGCCAGACGCTTTACAAGAAGCTGAAGCGGCTGGCGATTGACATAGGCGATTTTCTTCAAGAGGACACCGAGCCCGGCCTACAGCTTCGCCCCGAACGCCACTGACCGCCCCACTCAGACACCCCGAAAGCAGGCCCTCCCTCATGATCGTCTCCTACGTCCTCAGTTTCTTCGTCGCGCTCCTGATTCACGAATTGGGCCACCTGGTCGCGGCGCGCGTTTGCCGCGTGCCGGCGACGGAGTTCGGCCTCGGGTGGGGCCGCAGGCTGTTCGGCTTCCGGTTCGACGGCGTCGAGTACAAGCTGCACGCGCTCCCCGTCGGCGCGTACGTCCGCCTGGACATCGAGGAGTTGCAGCGGCGCTCGCTCAGCCGGCAGGTGCTCGTTCTGCTGGCCGGCATCATCGTCAACCTCGTCGCCGCCGCGCTGACTCTGGGCACGCCCTTCGGCACCGTGAACCTCCTGCTCGCGGCCACCAACCTTCTTCCGCTTTACCAGCAGGACGGCTGGAAGTGCGGGATGGTGATGCTGCGCGCGCTCCTACGGCGTAAGAGCGCGTTCGTCGAGTGGACGTTCACGATTGCGGGGAGCACGCTGAGCCTGGCGCTCATAGCCTTCCAGGCGATGCGACACCTTTAAGTGGCGTAGATTATTCGAGTCCGAGGGCGGCCGGTCGTTTGCAGACCGGCCGCCTTTTCATTTTGTTTGCGCCGTCGCCTGTCGTTGAAAAGTTACGACCCTCCTGTCAACCGGCGGCGACAAGAAGTTAAGTGCTTAAAGGCGACCCACTTCGGCCTGCCGCACGTCTCTCTTCGCGCCCGCCGCCCCCTCTCGTTTTGTCAACGCGGGGCGACAACGTGTTTCGCGCTCTCTAGACTCCGGCCCAATAAAAATCGGCACAAAAACAAATTGACGCTCTGCGGCACGCGCCTTGTAACAGACCCGCGTGTCAGCGAAGCAGTGAATGCATCGCAAGCTCTCAGTCGAGGAGACGAGGAAGGTAATCATGAAAGCCGTCACCACGAAGATGCTCGTATCGCTCGTCGGCGTTTTGCTGGCCGCGCCGTTCTTCGTCGTGGCGCTGGTCGTCGGCGCGCGTGCGGTCGCACTCTCTCAAGGCAGCCACGACGACCTGTTGCTCGCGGCGCTGGCCCTTTGCGGCGCGGCGATCAGCATCGCCAACGGCATGGGCCGTCGCGCGGCGAGGGACGGAAACGTCGCCAGCGGTCGCACGGAAGCGAGCGGCGGCGCGGCGCGGTGCCTCCGTGATTCATCTCGGCTATTAATTTTTCTGTCCGCCCGGCGCGCTCGGGGCAAGCGAGCGTGAAGCCGGCAAACGGGCCTGACCCTCAACCACTAACCAAACCCTAAAGGAGCAAACAAATGATTAAGAGATTCCTTCGCGATGAAACTGGTCTTGAGTTGTCCGAGTACGCGGTCGCCGCGGCGCTCGTGGCCCTCGCAGCCGTCGCCGCCTTCCAACTGCTGGGCGGCAACATCGGCAACAAGATCAACACGCTGGCGAACACCATCAAATAAGGGCGCCCGAGGCGTAAAGGAGCACGAAAGTGATCAAGAAATTCTGGAGAGACGAAACCGGCCTTGAGTTGTCCGAGTACGCGGTCGCCGCGGCGCTCGTGGCCCTCGCGGCGGTCGCCGCCTTCCAACTGCTCGGTGGCAACATCGGCGGCAAGATCAACGAGCTGGCGACCAAGATTCAGTAGCTCGCTCGCACGAACGGGAAGAGGACGGCGCGCCCTTTAGCCGCCGCCGCACGACGAGTGAACGGCGCGCCTCCTTCTTCCTGAAAAACTCTCCCCGCACCGTCACGCGGAAAGGCGCCGGGAGCAAACCTTCTCAAGTTTTCTAGCAAGTCCCTAATTAATAAATGTCCGGCTCACTCTTCATCGTCATCGCCGCGCTGCTCGTCCCGCTGGCCGCCATCATCACGTACTACGACGTGCGCTACAGGCGCATCCCGAACGCTTTCGTTTTAGCCACGCTCGCGAGCGGCATCATCGTCAACACCATCTACGGCGGGTGGCGCGGGGCCGTCATGAGCCTCGGCGGCTGCGCCATCGCGTTCATGCTGATGTTCGTCCTGCACGTCTTCGGCGCGATGGGCGCGGGCGACGTAAAACTTTTCGCGGCGGTCGGTTCCCTCGTCGGCACGCACCTCGTGCTGCCGACGTTCCTGGTCGTCATCCTGACGGGCGGGGCGCTGGCCCTGCTCCTGATGCTGCACAGGGGGGCCGTGAGGGCGACGATGCACCGCGTGCTGCAAATCCTGGTGGGATTACTTCCCGGCTGGGAGATGCCGCGCTTCAGCGTGCCGTCGGACCGCAGGCACACGATCCCTTACGGGGTTGCCATCACGTTCGGCAGCCTCATCTCGCTGGCAATCTTCCGCGCCTGACCGAGGCGCTTGGGCCATTTCTCTTTCGGAACGGAGAATTTTAGCGATGCGAAACAAACGCTTCATATTCGTCATGGCGGGCGCGCTCATCTTCGGACTGCTGGCGGCCTTTTCCGTCAGCCGCTATCTGTCCAGCGCGCAGGCCAACAGCAACAACATCACCAAAGTCGCCGTCGCTAAAGTGGACATCCCCGTCGGCACCAAGATCATTCAGGAGCAGATCGAGGAGGTCGAGTTCCCTTCGAACAGCATCCCCGACGGCGCGTTCGAGAAGGCCGAGAAGCTGGTCGGCCGCGTGGCGGTCGTGCAGATCGCCGCGCGCGAGGCCGTCACGGACTCGAAGCTCGCGCCCGAGGGAACTGCGGGCGGCCTGACCGCCATCATCCCCGAGGGCTACCGCGCGATGACGGTCAAGGTCGACGACGCCTCCGGCGTCTCGGGCTTCCTCCAGCCGGGCGCGATTGTGGACGTGGTCGTCGTCATCGACCCGAAGGAGAACAGCATCAACCAGGATCCGATCTCGAAGGTCGTCTTGCAGAACGTCAGGGTGCTCGCCAACGCGCAGAACCTGGACAAGCCGAAGGACGACCGCGAGGCGACGACCGTCAAGGCGGTCACCTTGCAGGTCACGCCCGAGCAGGCCGAGAAGCTGGCGCTCGCCGCCAACGAGGGCAAGCTACAGCTCATCATGCGCAACTCGATTGACCAGGGCGACACGCAGACCACGGGCATCAACAAGCGCAGCCTGCTGACCGGAGAAAAGGCCAACCCGCTGCCCGAGCCCGGCTCGCTCAAGAGCGAGCAGCCCGAAGCTAAGCCCGCGCCGCGCCGCCAGCGCGTCGTAATCGAGCACGCGCCCGCGCCGGTCGCACCGCAGCCGGCCGCGCCGCAGCCGCCTCCCCCGCCGCGCAACACCATCGAGATGATTCAGGGCGGCAAGAAACAGAGCGTCGATTTCCCGTAAGCGAGTAATCAGTAGTCAGTAATCAGCCATCAGCTCTTACTGACTACTGACCGCTGATTACTGATTACTTCATTCGCCACCAAAGGAGCCTTAAGCATCATGCAGACCCGTAACCCAATCGCTCGCCTCGTCACACTTCTTTGCGCGGCGATGATCGTTGCCGGCATCGCGCTGACCGCGCATGCGCAGGAGACTTCGTACCAGGCGTCTTTCGAGACCGCCAAAGACCCGATAGCCGTCAACGTGCTCGTGGGCCAGTCGCGCGTCATCAACTTCGACAGGGCCATCGGCCGCTTCTCGGTCTCGAACCCCGAAATCGCCGAGGCCGTGCTCGTCGCGCCAGACCAGGTGCTCGTCAACGGCAAGGCTTTCGGGCAGGTGAACTTCATCGCCTGGGAGCAGGCGGGCGGGAAGTTCGTCGTCTTCGACGTCTTCGTCCGCACGAACCTCTCCCTGATCGACTCGCAGATTCGCGCGCTCTTCCCCAAAGACGACATACGGCTGAGCCAGGCCAACGGCTCGGTCGTCATCTCCGGCAACGTCGCCGACCCCGGCACGGCCGCGAAGGTGCAGAGCGTGATCGAGGCCGCCGGCTTCAAGACGGTCAACATGCTCGGCTCGCCGACGAAGAACGCCATGCAGGTGCAGCTCCAGGTGCGCGTGGCCGAAGTCAGCCGCAACCGCATGAAGGACATGGGCACGTCCTTCGGCATGCAGGGCGCGCCGGGCCGCGGCGCCTACGTGAACAGCGGGACGGGGCCGAGCGAGCTGGCGTTCCCGAAGGTTGACCCGCACGGGGCCATCGGCGGCGTCCTCGGCGGCAGCATGCTCAACGTGCTGCTCATGGGCGGCAACACGCTCGCCATGCTGCGCATGATGCAGACGCAGGGCGCGATCCGCAGCTTGGCCGAGCCGAACATCATCGCGATGGACGGGCAGCAGGCGAGCTTCCTCGCGGGCGGCGAGTTCCCCGTGCCGGTCGTCCAGAGCGACGGCGTGCGGACCATCGTCACCATCGTGTGGAAGGAATACGGCGTGCGCCTCAACTTCAAGCCGACGATTCTGGACGAGGACCACATACGGCTGGAGCTGGAGCCCGAAGTCTCCACGATTGACTTCACGAACGGCGTCAAGTTCGACGGCTTCGTCATTCCGGGGCTGAAGACGCGCCGCGCCAAGACCGGCGTCGAGCTGCGCGACGGCCAGAGCTTCGCGCTCGCCGGTCTGATGGACAACAGCGAGCTGCGCTCGATGTCGAAAGTCCCGGTCATCGGCGACATCCCGATCCTCGGCGCGCTCTTCAAGTCGAAGTCTTATCAGAAGAACGAGACCGAATTGATGTTCATCGTGACGGCGCAGTTGGTGAAGCCGGTCAGGCCGGACGACCTGCCGCAGATGCGCGGCATCGACGGCCTCAGGGGCAGCTCGCCGCTGGGCGTCGAGCCGAAGGGCGAAGGCATCACGGGCCAGAGCGGCTACTCGACGGGCACGTCCGAAGCGAAGCCCGTGGCCGCGCCGCAGCCCGCCGAGACGAAGCCCGCGACCGTGAAGCCCGCGAGCCCGCCGGAGACGAAGGCCGTCAGCATGCTGAGGCCGATGATGGTCGAGATGCCCGAGCCGCCCGCGATGCCCGCGCCGCAGGCGAAGCTCGAAGCCAACACGGCCCCGTAACCGTAAACCCTGCGAGTCAGCTAATCGGTCCAATTCAGATGAGGGGCAAACATGAGCCGCGAAGTCACACGAAGCAGCACGGACGACGCACGACGGAGAATCAGGGTTCGTGCCGCCTCGTGTGACTGCGCGGTCTGTTCGATCTTTCTGCGCCACGGCCGCGCGTCCGCGGAGTCTGGCGAGAGGAGGGAAGAGATGAGGGCTAAGGAAGGGAAGCCGGAGAGAAAAGGCGAGCGCGGGTCCGTGCTGGCGGTCGCGACATTGGGCATGCTCGCACTCCTCCTCGCCGTCGGCCTCGGCGTCGACATCAGCCGCCTCTACCTGACCAAGACGGAGTTGCAGAACGCGGCGGACGCGGCCTCGCTCGCCGGCGTCTCCGCGCTCAACAGCTCGTCCGCGGGCATCACCAAGGCGACCGACCGCGCCGTGCAGACGATGAACAGCTACGCCTTCAACAAGACGGGCGTCGTCATCCCGCGCAGCAACGTCCTCTTCGCCGTCAACCTGGAGGGGCCGTACATGAGCGAGTCGGCGGCCGCCGCCTCGCCGAAGAACATCCGGTTCGTCCAGGTCACGACCCCCGCACTGCCGTCGAACTTCATGTTCGCGTCGGTGGTCGCGGGCGACAAGCGCGACCTCTCGGCCGCGTCCACGGCCGGGATGAGCGTCCCGCCGAACATCTTCGTCGGCTGGATTCCGCTCTCGGTCATCGACTACGACATTCCGATGACGCCCGGCAACGTCTACACGATCCGCGCCGCGCCGCAGAACGAAGTCTCGGAGGGCAACTACCAGGTGCTCGCGGCCGCCGGCAGCGGCGCGAGCGACGTGCGCGGCGGCATCGCCAGCGGCGTCAACATCCCGGCGGGGCCCGGCGGCGTCTTCGAGATCGACACCAAGCCGGGCGTCAATTCCGGCCCGGTCCGGCAGGGCATCGAGACGCGCTTCGACGACTACGCCAGCGGCATGGACCCGGCGCAGTTCCCGCCGGACACCAACATCAAAGAGGGCATCACCTACCAGCAGTACCGCGACGGCTCGGCGACGCAGTCCCCGTCGCACCCCGGCGTCGAGGGGCGGCGCGTCGTGCTCATCCCGATCGTCAAGAAGGCCGAGTACGACCAGGGGCGCAACACCGTGAAGTTCGACCGCTTCGGCGCGTTCTTCCTGCGGACCAAGCCGGATAACGGCAACGGCGGCGACATCGAGGCCGAGTACATAGGCGACCGCATCGTCATCGGCGGCGCGGGCTTCGACCCGGCGGGCGGCGCGGGCAATCCCCTGCTGGCGGTCCCGGTCCTCTACAAGTGAGGCGCGCGGCGTTCGGCGTCGGAGGGAAATCAATGTTGAAGGCGCAGGCGAAAAAGGCTCTCTCTCTGAACCGCTTCTCGCGCGACGAGCGCGGGACGCAGCTCATCGAACTGGCTATCGTGCTCCCGCTCTTCCTCGTGATGTTCGGCGCGGCCGCCGAGTTCGGGCGCTACTTCTACGAGTACACCACACTGGACAAGGCCGCGCGCGCCGGCTCGCGCTACCTGACGACCAAGCCCGTGAGCGGGGCCGAGGACCAGAAGGCGAGGAACATCGTCGTCTACGGCAACGCGGCCGGCACGGGCGCTCCAATCGTCAAGGGGCTGACGCCCGCGCACGTCGTCATCACGCGGCAGGGCGGCGCGGCCTCCGTGCCGCAGACCGTGACGGTGCAGATTCTGGGCTACAAGTACCAGCCGGTTTTCGATCTCGGCAAGCTCATCAAGGTGAGCACGCTCTCGCTCAACGTCGACGTGAAGCCGAGCGTCACGATGCGCTACCTGCTGACGCAGCCGATGTAAGGAGTAAAGGCCGGTGATGATTCGGACCAAGCGTAAAAGCGGAAACGAGCGCGGCGCGACGCTCCTGGAGTTCGCCATCGGCGCGACAGTCTTCTGCGTCGCCCTGTTCGGCGTCATGGAGTACGGCCGCCTGATGTGGACGCACAACGCGCTCTCGGACGCGGCGCGCCGCGGCGCGCGCTACGCCATCAATCACACGGCGGGCGACACGGCCGCCGTGAAGAACGTCGTCGTCTACGGCAGCCCCGAGGGCGGGGGCAACCCCGTGGTCAGCAATCTGACGACGGCCAACGTCCAGGTTCAGTACTCGAGCTTCGGGCTCAACGCCGGCACGGTTTCCGTCAGCATCACGGGCTACCAGTTCCAGTTCGTCATCCCCATCGTCGGGACGACGATCAACATGCCCAACTACAGCACGACCCTGACGGGCGAAAACGCGGGACTCATCCCGCCAAACATGTAAAGAAGTAGTCGGTAATCAGTGGTCAGTAATGAGCACAAAACTGACTGCCGAACTACTGACTACTGATTGCCGATAACTGATTACTCGCCATGACACTCTCATTCGTCGTCCTGAGCACCGGGCTCGATACGTTCAAGGAGCTGCGCAACGCGCTCGCGACGGACCCGCGCGCGCGCCTGCTGGCTGGCGGCAACGAAGTCGAGCAGGTTTACGCCGAGATAGTCCACCTGCGCCCCAACGCCGCCGTCATCACGATTGCCGACGGGAACGCGGAGCAGGCGCTCAGGCTCATCGAAAAACTCTCAGTCGAGGCCCCGCAGACGGCCATCATCTCTGCGGCGCGCAACGCCTCGCCCGACCTCATCCTGCAAAGCCTGCGCGCCGGGGCGCGCGAGTTCCTGCGGCTGCCCGTCATCACCGAAGAGTTCAAGACGGTGCTCGACCGCACGGTCGAGTTCTGCGCCGGGCAGAAGACCCCGACGAAGAAGAAGGCGCGCATGATCGCCGTCTTTTCGAGCAAGGGCGGCTGCGGCACCTCCTTCGTCGCCACGAACATCGCGGCCGCTCTGAGCGCGCCGACCGTGCTCGTCGACTTGAACTTGCAGGCGGGCGACCTCCCGCTCTTCCTCGGCGTAGACCCCAAGTACTCCATCGCCGACATGGTCGAGAACCGCGCGCGCATGGACGACTCGCTCCTGGCGAGCTACATCACGCCGCACTCCGCGCGGCTCTCGCTTCTGGCCGCGCCGCGCGAGGCCGATTCGGCCGACGACATCAAGCCGGAGCACGTCTTCGAGGCGCTTGAAAGAGTCCGCGAGTCGTGCGACTACGTCGTGCTCGACCCGCAGCACACGTTCGACTCGATCACGCTCGCGGCGCTCGACCAGGCGGACGACATCGTGGTCGTCCTCACCCTGGACATCCCCTCGATTCGCAGCGCGCAGCGGGCGCTCGAAATCTTCGACCGCCTGGGCTACCCGCGCAAGAAGATTCGCGTCGTCGTCAACCGCTGGAGCAAGCAGATTGATTTGGATTTGCAGCAGGTCGAGCGCTTCCTCAAGGAGAAGGTGGCGGGCTTCATCCCGAGCGACTACCAGACGGCCGTGACCTCCATCAATTTGGGCCAGCCGCTCGTCCAGTCCGAGCCCTCCTCGAAAATCGCCGTCGAGATCAAGCGCCTCACGGCGGGCATCACGGGCCAGGCCCCGCATGCGGAAGAGCGGCCGCAGCGCCGCAAGATTTGGAGCGGCCTCTTCAAACGCGGCAGCAGCGCCGCCGCGGCCGCGCAGCAGAACATCGACCTGCGCGCGACGTTGGAAAAAGTTTAGTCAGGACCGCCTGCGGCACTGACCGTCACACAGTCAAACGGGAAACTAATCATGGCACTTCGCGAGAGACTAATCAGAGAGACCAACCAGCCGGGCTTCACGGCTTCGGAAGAAGCCGCCCACGCGCAGCACCTGTACCAGGAGATGAAGTCGCGGCTGCACCGAGCGCTCATCAACCGCATGGACCTGACGAAGCTGGGCGCGATGGCACCCGAGCAGCTCCACTCGGAGGTCTCGCGCCTCGCCGAAGGCGTGCTGGCGGCCGAGGCGATGCCGCTCTCCGCGGCCGAGCGCGAGCGGCTGGTGGGCGAAGTGCGCCACGAGCTGTTCGGCCTCGGCCCGCTTGAGCCGCTGCTGGGCGACCCGACCATCTCGGACATCCTGGTCAACTCGCACCGCAAGATTTACATCGAGCGGCGCGGCAAGCTCGAAGCCACGGACGTGGCCTTCAAGGACGACGAGCACCTGATGCGCGTCATCGAGCGCATCGTCTCGAGCGTCGGCCGCCGCATAGACGAGTCCTCCCCGATGGTGGACGCGCGCCTCGCGGACGGCTCGCGCGTCAACGCCATCATCCCGCCGCTCTCGATTGACGGACCCGTCCTCTCCATCCGCCGCTTCGGCGCGGAACCTCTGCGGATGGCGGCGCTGATTGAGAACCGCGCTCTCACGCGCGAGATCGCCGAGATGATGGAGATGTGCGTTCGCGCGCGCCTGAACCTGCTCATCTCCGGCGGCACGGGCGCGGGCAAGACGACGCTGCTCAACGCGCTCTCGGCCTACATCCCTGAGGACGAGCGCATCGTCACCATCGAAGACTCCGCCGAGTTGCAGTTGCAGCAGCCGCACGTCGTCCGCCTTGAGACGCGCCCGCCCAACATCGAGGGGCGCGGCGAAGTCACGCAGCGGGATTTGGTCCGCAACGCGCTGCGCATGCGCCCGGACCGCATCGTCATCGGCGAGGTCCGCGGCGGCGAGGCGATAGACATGCTGCAAGCCATGAACACAGGCCACGACGGGAGCTTGACGACGATTCACGCCAACACCCCACGCGACGCTCTCTCCCGCCTTGAGACGATGATTCAGATGACCGGCATGCGTCTGTCGGAGCGCGCCATGCGCCAGCAGATAGCCTCGGCCCTCGACATCGTCCTACAGGTCGCGCGCCTCTCCGACGGCACGCGCCGCGTGACTTCGATTTCGGAAATCACCGGCATGGAGGGCGAGACCATCACGATGCAGGAGATCTTCCAGTTCGAGCGCACGGGCATCGACCCGAACGGCAAGGTCATCGGCCGCTTCCGCGCCACCGGCATCCGCCCGCGCTTCGCAGAAAAGCTCAAGGCTTACGGCATGCACCTTTCGAGAACGCTTCTGGAGGAGATGTAAAAGATGCTCATTTCCTTTTTCGTCTTCCTCTTCTGCCTCTTCGTCGTGATCGCGGCCTACCTGCTCGCGACGCGCGGCTCCGACGCCAAGCGCGCACGCCTTCAGCAGCGCCTGAACGAAGCCCTGCTCCACTCCGCGCACACGACCGACGTGGAGGTCCTGCTCGCGCGCCAGGAGTTGATGAGCGAGATTCCGGCACTGAACCGCGCGCTCGTCCAGGTTCAGGTCGCGACGCGCTTAAAACGCGTGCTCGACCAGGCGGACCTGGACATCACCATCACGCGCCTGCTGATGTTCTCGGCGATGGCGGGCATGCTCGCGGGCCTGGCCGCGTCCATGCTCACCTACATGATCCTGATCATCGTGAGCGCCGGTCTCGTCGGAGCGCTGATTCCGTTCGTCCACGTTTTCTGGAAACGCAAAAAGCGGTTCGACAAGTTCCTGGAGCACCTGCCCGACGCGCTCGAACTGATGAGCCGCGCCCTCTCGGCGGGCCACGCTTTTTCGGAAGCCCTGTACATGGTCTCCGTCGAGATGCCCGAGCCCATCTCGAAAGAGTTCCGCAAGACTTACGAGGAGCAGAACCTGGGACTCTCCTTAAAGCTCGCGCTCGAAAACCTGACGCACCGCATGCCGCTCCTGGACCTGCGCCTGTGCGTGACGGCCGTCCTGATTCAGCGCGAGACGGGCGGCAACCTCGCGGAGATTCTGGAGAAGGTCGCCTACACCATCCGCGAGCGCTTCCGCATCCTCGGCGACCTGAAGACGCTGACGACCAGCTCGCGGCTCTCGGCCTGGCTGCTCTGCGGCCTGCCCATAGGCGTGGCGGTCGCCGTCACCGCGATGAACCCCGAGTACATGAGCATCCTCTGGAAAGACCCGCGCGGCCACAAGCTGATTTACCTGGCCGTCGCCCTGCAAGTCTCCGGCATGCTCATCGTGAGGAAGATTTTGAGAATAAAGATTTAGCACTCGGTAATCAGTAGTCAGTAATCAGCTAACAACTGACTGGCTACTGATTACCGACTACTGATTACTCTTATGCTGCTAATCATCACCATCTCCACTTTCGTCTGCATCACGTTCGGCGTGATGGCGCTGTACTGGCTCGTGTACCGGCCGCAGAGCGCCGCAACCGAGCGGCTGAAGAGGCTGGGGCAGACCAACCAGACGATGTCCGCGACGGCGGCCGCGCCGATGGTCGCGTTTCAGGACGACCGCCCCGTGACGGACCTGGCCGAGCGCATCGCCGCGCCGCTCCACAGGCTCGCGCCGCCCTCCGCGGCCGAGGCGCACAAGCTCCAGAAGCTCCTGATGCACGCCGGGTACAGGAGCCCTAGCTCGCCCGTCATCTACCGCGCGATTCAGCTCTTCTCGCTCGTGCTGTTCCCGGGCGCGATCGCGCTCGTCTTCGCCTTCCTGGCGTGGCCCTTGAGCAGCGCCATCGTCTGGCTGGGGGCGGGAGTCCTCCTGGGCTTCTTCCTGCCGCGCTTCGTGCTCGACCAGATGATAAAGGGGCGCAAGCAGCGCGTGCGCTGGGGCCTGGCCGACGCGCTCGACCTGATGGTCGTCTCGATTGAGGCGGGGCTCGGACTGAACGCCGCGATGCTGCGCGTGAGCGACGAGTTGAAGGACGTGCACAAGGACATCAGCGACGAGTTCGAGTTGGCGAACCTTGAGATCAAGGTCGGCCGCGACCGCGACGAGGCGCTCAGGAACATGGCCGAGCGGACGGGCGTGGACGACCTGCGCAGCCTCGTCGCCATGCTCATTCAGGCGGACCGTTTCGGCACAAGCATCGCCCGCGCCGTCCGCATCTTCTCCGACTCTCTGCGCACGAAGCGCCGGCAGCGCGCCGAGCAGGCAGCGCAGAAGGCCGCCGTCAAACTACTCTTCCCGCTCGCGTGCTTCCTCTTCCCAGTACTGTTCATCGCCATTCTTGGCCCGGCGATGCTCACCATCGTGGACACTTTCAGCAACATGTAAAGGAGCAGCTCATGCGCAGACGCACAATCATCGCCATCGCCATCGCCGCCAGCCTCTGCTTCGGCGTGACGGCCTTCTGGAGCGCGGAGACCACCCTGCGCGAGGGCGAGACGGACGCCAACGTCGTCTCGGACTCGGGCGCGAAAACGGGCCAGAACATGCAGGAGAAGAAGGGCGGCAACAAGGTGGTCAAGGTGCTGACCTCGCCCTTCCGCGCCATCCGCCGCCTCTTCGGCGGGGGCAAGGACGAGGGCAAGCTCGGGCGACTCTCCGAAAAGGACGTGGAAAGATTCGAGAGCACGCCGGCGGCGGTCGTGCGCGACAGCCGCACGCCCGCCGAAAGTGTGCCAAACGCTTCGGGCAGCGCGCGCGAACATCTGGCACAGGGTCGCGCTTATCTTTCTTCGGGGCGCGTCAACGAAGCCATCACGGAACTCTCGCTCGCGGCGTCGCTCGACCCGCGCCTGTCTGAGGCGCACAGCCTGCTCGGCCTCGCCTACGACCGCAAAGGGATGCCTGAAAGGGCCAGGGATTCTTACGAGCGCGCCGTCAAGGGCGACCCGACGGACGCGCAGACGCTCAACAACCTGGGCTTCTCGCTCTACCAGAACGGCAACTACCGCGCGGCCGTCGACAAGCTGAAGAAGGCCGCCCGGCTCGCGCCGACGGACCAGCGCATCCTGAACAACCTGGCGCTCGCGCAGGTGCGCCTCGGCAAGACCGACGACGCCTACAAGAACTTCGCGCGCGCGGGCGGCGAAGTCACCGGCCGCCTCAACACGGCCGCCATGCTCGAACGCCTCGGCCGCCAGGACGAAGCCATCAAGCACTACGAGGCCGCGCGCCGCGCCGCGCCCCACTCCACGGTCGCCCTGAGCCGCCTCGCGGAACTCTACAAGCGGACGGGGCGCGGCAACGAGGCTCAGGCGATTAACAGCGAGATGGCCGCAATCGGCGGGAACTGAAAAACAGGGGCCGGGTGACGGGGGCCGTGGGCCAGTCGAAACAAATTTCCGGCCGCTGACCCCCGACCCGCGGCCCCCGATTTTTACCGAAGGAAAAATCCCATGTCACAGACGAGCATCCTGACGCGAACCGAAATCGAGAGCATGGGGCCGCCCGCGCCCGAAGAGATTGCCGACACAGGCGTCTCCGAAGGCTTCCTGTGCGACCTCGCGCTCAAGCACGTGGCGATGCTGGCCGAGCCCACGACCGCCGCGGTCGCCGAGAGGATGTGCCTCCCGCGCACGCTCACCGAAGAGTTGTTGCAGCAGCTCTACCGCGAGAAGCTGATCGAAGTTCGCTTGCAGACGACGCCCGGCTCGACGCGCTACGCGATGCTGGATCACGGCTGGGAGCGCCACACGAGGCTGCAAGCGGCCTGCGGCTACACCGGCCCCGCGCCCGTCTCCTTGAAAGACTACGCGCACATGATGCGGCTCCAGGCCATCCCTTCGCGGCCGGCTTCGATGGAGACCGTGCGCGCGGCGTTCCGCGACCTGGTGCTGCCCGACTCGCTCCTGCAAACGCTCGGCTGCGTCATCAACTCGCGCCGCTCGCTCTTTCTCACGGGCCTGCCGGGCACCGGGAAGACGGCCGTCGCCGAGCGCATCAACGCGGCGCTGCCCGGCGCGATCTGGATTCCCTACGCGATAGAAATCGACGGACAAATCATCCGCCTCTTCGACTCGCACTGCCACCGCGTCGCGCCCGAAGAGGAGACGCCCCTTGAGTACGACCGCCGCTGGGTCCACGTCGAGCGCCCGCTCATCGTCGTCGGCGGCGAGTTGACTCTGGAGAACACGGACCTCGTGTGGAGCGACGTGGCGCGTTTTTACGAAGCGCCGTTTCAGGTCAAGTCGAACGGCGGGACCCTGGTCATAGACGACTTCGGCCGGCAGCGCGTCGCGCCGACGGACCTTTTGAACCGCTGGATTGTGCCGCTCGAAAGACGCATGGATTATCTGGCGCTGCACACGGGCAAGAAGATCGAAGTGCCGTTCGAGCAGTTGGTGCTCTTTTCGACGAACCTCAACGAGGGCGATTTGGCCGACGAGGCTTTCCTGCGGCGCATGGGCTACCGCGCGAAGGTCGAGCCGCCGACGCCCGCGGCCTACGTCGAAATCTTCAAGCGCGCGGCCTACACGCGCGGCCTGCGCTGCGACCAGCAGTCGCTCGACCACATCCTCAACAACTACATGATCGAGCACCGCCAGATGAAAGCCTGCGAGCCGCGCGATCTGCTCGACCGCGTCACAGACATCTGCCTCTTCGAGGGGCGGCCGCTCGAACTGACCCCGAAAGTGATTGACGTTGCCTGGCGCAACTACTTCGGCGCGTCGCACGGCTTCTCGCAGCAACAGCCGCCCGCCGCGGCCCAGCGCAACACCGCGGAGCTTCAACTGGAAGACCCGCTGCAAATTTGAAGTTACAGAATTTGAAATCTCAAATTTGAAATCCGAGATTCCAAAACGTTCCTCTCCCAGGAAGGGCGAGCCAATGACCCGGAAACAGATTTCCCGCAGAGCGTTACTTTTCATCGTCGTCGCGGCCGTCGTGTTCGCGAGTCTCGTCAACGCCTCCGCGCAGGAGTCGCACGGCTCCACGCACGCGCGCAAGGCGATGGTCAAGCCGACTTCGAAACGCGTCCCGAGCCGCCGTCTCATCAAAATCCGCGCGCGCGCCGGCGACACCCTGAGCCTGCTCGGCGACCGCTTCGGCGTCACGCCCGAAGACCTCGCGGCGATGAACCCCGCGGCGGCCGCAGCGCCGCTCCGTGCTGGCACAGAAATCATAATCCCGCTCCCGTCGCCTGAATTGCTGGCCCGGTCACCCGAAGACAAATCTGCGGGAGGCCCGGACGCGGCGGAGGCCGAGGGCGAGTGGGTAAATGTTCAGGGCGTCTTGTTCAGGAAGGGGAGCGCCGCGCGCTCGGTCGTCCGCGAAATGGGAGCGGCGGAAAGTGAGAGTAAGGCGGAGGTCGCGAGCGGAAAGATGCTGGGGCGCGTCGTGGAGGTGAGCGAGGCGGGGCACAGCACGTCCGCCAAGGCCGTCTGGATTTTCCTGGTCGGCGGCGCGCGCGTCGAGGCGGACTCGGTGAACGAGACGGAAGACGGCGTCTGGTACACGCGCGGGCCGCTGACCATCTTCGTCGAGCGCTCGCGCGTCGAGCGCATTGAGCGCGAGCCCGTGGTCCCGAGCGCCAACGATTCTTCCGGCGCTTGGGTCGAGCGCGGCTGGACGACAGGCAACGCGAAGCTCGACGCGCTCATACGCGAGAACGGCGAGCGCTACGGCGTCGACCCTTACCTCATCTTCTGCGTGATGGAGCAGGAGTCGCACTTCAAGCCCCGGGTGGTCAGCCCGAAGGGCGCGCGCGGCCTGATGCAACTGATGCCTGGGACGGCCGCGCATTTCGGCGTGCGCAACGCCTTCGACCCGGCCCAGAACATCATGGGCGGCACGAAGTACCTCAAACAGTTGCTCGAAAATTTCGGCGGGCGCGTTGACCTCGTGCTCGCGGGTTACAACGCCGGCGAAGGGGCCGTGATGAAGTACGGCGGGCGCGTCCCGCCCTACAGGGAGACGCGCAACTACGTGCGCCTCATAGGCCAACGCTACGGGCGAAGCCACTCGGCCGCCAAAGGCGCGGCGGAGACGGCGCTGGCCCCGGCCGGCGGCCTGCGCTAACCGGGAAAGTTCAGGGCTTTGGGCTTTTTATAACTTAAGAAATCTTGTGTCGAACGCTTTGGAGTCGTATGAAGATTCGTAGACTTGCCCTTGTGATGATGCTCTGTTTCGTCTCGTCTGTGGCCGCGCGGGCGCAGCAGCGGTCGGAAGCGCCGCTGACGAACGCGGCCGTCATCAAACTGGTCCGGGCGGGCTTCAAGGAGAAGACCGTCATCGCCATCATACGCAGCCGCCCGTCCAGCTTCGACCTCTCGCCCGACCGCCTGATTGAGCTCAAGCGCGGCGGCGTCAGCGAGAACATCATCCTCGCCATGCTCATGAGCGGCGGCGCGGAGTTCGCCGCCGAAGACGGCTGGGGCGACGACCCCTTCTTCAACGACTCCGCGCGCACGAAGCAGAAGACGGACGAGGGCGGGACGGACATCTTCGGGATGAGCGGCGGCTCCAACAGCCGCACGCAGCAGCGCGGCGCGGGCACATCGGGCGGAGACAATTCGCAAGCCACTGGCAGCGCGACCGTGCGCATCATCCGCCCGCCGGTCGAGCCCGGAGGCAAGCCGGAATTGGAAAGGACTCCGACCCTGACCAACGACTCGGTCGTCGAACTGGTCGAAGCCGGGTTCTCCGAGGGCACGATAATCCGCCGCATCGAACAGTCGCCGGCGGAATTCGACCTGTCACCGCCGAAGCTGGCGGAGCTGCGACGACGCCGCGTCTCCGACCGCGTCATCGCCGCGATGACAGCCGCCATGAGCGACGACTCGACCTCGGGCGTCAAGCCGCAGAGCAACACGCCCGAGAATTAATCGTACAAACTGGGCCGGGACCGGGAGAAGGGGAGTGCGCCGGATGACGTTGGCGAAAGACAAGAGGCGAAGGGCTCACCTCTACGCGTGCCTGCTGCTCTGCCTTCTTTCCTCGTCCTACGTCCGGGCGCAGGAGCCTCAGCTCCCGTCAGACCCGCCGCCGGTGATGCCGAAGCCCACGCCGAAGACGCCCCCGCCGACGGCGCAAGGCGAGCAGGAGATTGACGAAGGCGACGTGATCTCCGTCAGCACTTCGGAGGTGATGCTGCCGGTGACCGTGCGCGACGCGGGCGGCCGTCTCGTGACGGAGTTGACGCGCGACGACTTCCGCGTCTTCGAGGACGGGCGCGAGCAGCCCTTGAGCGACCTTGCGCTCAGGCGCGTGCCCGTGGACGTAGTCCTGATGGTGGACGCCTCTTCGAGCGCCGCCGCGAATCTGGACGACTTCCGCCGCGCCGTCGAAGGCTTCGTCTCGAAACTCAGCCCGGAGGACCGCGTCAGCCTCATCAAATTCGACGACCGCGTGGAGCTTTTGCAGGACTGGACGCGGAGCCGCGTCCAACTGCGCCGCTCCTTGCGCCGCGTCACGCCCGGCGTCTTCACGCGCTTCAACGACGCGCTGCTCCTGGCGGCGCACGAACAATTGGCACAGGCCGTAGGCCGCCATGCCGTCATCGTCCTGACCGACGGCATCGACAGCGGGCGCGGCTACACGACGCTCGAAGCCGCGCTGCGCTCGCTGCTCGAAGCGCAGGCGACCGTCTACGTCGTCAGCAACACGGAGATAGAGCGCCGCAGGAAACGCGAGGAGCTGGATTCTTTACTGGCACAGACGCCCTCGGTCGTGCGCTTCAACGAGCTGCGCATCGGCGACCTGCGCGAGGGCCTGCGAGTCCTGGACGCGAGCGAGCGCAACCTTGAGCAACTGACCGCCGCGACCGGGGGCCGCCTCTACAAGCCGCTGAGCTTTGACCAGCTCGACGCGACCTACGCGGAGGTCGCCGAGGAGTTGCGCCAGCAGTACGCGCTCTTTTTCACGCCGCTGAACAAGACGCGCGACGGGCGATTCCGCCGCGTCCGCGTCCAGACGACGACCCCCACGCACCAGGTCTCCGCACGCATAGGCTACTTCGCTCCCGGCAGGTGAAGCCCTTCCGCCCCGCCCCGCTTACCCTTAAATTTCCTCGGAAATCCGGCTCTTTTTGAGCGGCGGGTGTCATAAAATCCACCTTCCTCGGGAATCGCCCGGCGGATGGTGTCATAATGTCACGACCTCCCGTAAAGGCGGGCATGTGGGCTTATGTGATACGCTCTGGCCTCTCGACACGCCCGGCCGAAAAGCCTCCTTTTCGAACTAACTCTTACTATTCCTTCACTTGACTAAAATCGCCTGAAGCGGCATAGTCATTGCTCTTGTGAGATTGCCGTTTTGCGAGTAGACCTGTTTGCTTCCGGCTTTGAATCAAACGTCAGGTGTGGAACTCTTCGGGCGCTTAAACGTTCGCGGCAACTTTTATAACTTTCGGAGAAGGAAAATACATGCGACCAATCAAACACGCCGAGAAAGGCTTGACCCTCATGGCGCGCGGTCTGTTCGGCGCGATTCAGTCCGTCAACCGCTTCAAGCCCAACCCGTCTTTTACCCCGAAGTGGTCTGACAAGCCGCTCCTGAAATCCTGGCAGAAGTCTAAGCCGACGCTCGGCTGGCCGCGCACGACCGACTCTCTCTGCCCGAACTGCGTCATAGAGGCGCGCGAAGAAATCCTGAGCGGCAAGAAGGACGTCTCGGTCCTGATTAACGAGAAGGTCGGCGAAATTAAGGCCCAGATCATAGAGCGCGACGGCGAAATCTGGATGATCAAAGACTGCCCGACGCACGGCCACTTCGAGGACATGATGGCGATTGACTCGAAGTTCCTGGAGCACATCGAAAGGATGTTCCCCGGCCGCGACATACAGGCGCACAACGACGAGAAGCTGCACAACCACGGCTCCTCCACGGTCAAGTTCGGCCGCGGCGCGGTGCTGACGGTTGACCTGACGAACCGCTGCAACATGATGTGCGACCCGTGCTTCATGGACGCCAACCAGGTCGGCTTCGTGCACGAGCTTTCCTTCGACGACGTGAAGGAGATTCTCGACAACGCGATCACCATCAAGCCGCGCCGCCAGATGTCTGTCCAGTTCTCGGGCGGCGAGCCGACCATCTCGCCGCACTTCATCGAGGCGATTAAGTACGCGCGCAAGGTCGGCTACAACTCGGTCCAGTGCGCGACGAACGGCATCGAGTTCGCCAAGAGCAAGGAGTTCTCGAAGCAGGCGGCCGAGGCCGGCCTGCGCTACGCCTACCTGCAATTCGACGGCATCGGCAACGACGCCAACTCGCACCGCCAGGTCGGCAACCTCTTCGACGTGAAGCTGCGCGCGATTAACAACCTGCACGAGGCGGGCGTGGAGATCGTGCTCGTCATCACGCTGGTGAACGGGGTCAACAACGACCAGGTCGGCTCGGTCGTCCGCTTCGCGCTCGACAACCCGAAGAAGATCGCCTTCCTCTCGTTCCAGCCCGTCTCTTTCACCGGCCGCGACGAGGAGATCACAGAGCAGCGCCGCCTACAGCAGCGCTACACGCTCTCGCACCTCGCGCACGACGTGAAGAATCAGGTCGGCATCACGGAGCCGACGCGCGACTGGTTCCCGCTCTCCTTGATGGGCGCGTTCGCGGACTTCGCGGACTTAGTGCACGGCCCCGATGCCGACTGGGGGCAGGTCTCCTGCGGCTGCCACCCGAACTGCGGCGTCGGCACGGCCGTGATGATTGACAAAGAGACGAAAGAGATGAGCCCCGTGCCGGAGTTCCTGAACATTCCGGGTCTCGTCAAGGACATGCAGAAGATCACGGACGCGGCGCGCGGCAAGTGGATGTCGAACATCATGATGGGGCTGACGCTTCTGAAGCACTACAACCCCTACAAGTCGCCCACGAACTTCACGCTCTACGAGCTTTTCAAGAAGTTCGACAAGTCCTTCGGCCTGACCGGCAAGAACTACGGCAAGGTGGAAGGCGACCGCACGAAGCAGGACATCGAGATCCGCCGCGCCGACCGCTGGAACTTCCTCTTCATCGCGGGCATGTGGTTCCAGGATTTGTTCAACTACGACTTCCGCCGCACGGAGATGTGCATCATCCCGTACGGCACGCAGGAGGGCGAAATCTCCTTCTGCGCCTACAACACGGGCATCGGCTGGCGCAACATCATCGAGAACATGCACCAGAACGCGACCGTGGCGAAGTGGTATCAGGAGCACGGCCGCCACGAAATCTTCGCCCGCGGCAAGGAGGTCAAGCTCGACGACGTGAACCACGGCCTCGTCCTGAACGAGATTGACATCCAGCGCCCGCACAAGCCGCAGATGGAAGGCCCGAAGACGGCCCACGAAGAGGCGGCGATGATGCGTAAGCTCTACAACGAGATGGTCCTCAAGCAGGCCAACGTCAAGGTGGACGCGCCCGTTCAAATCAAGGGCCTCACCCGCAAGAAAGAGAACGAGGCCACGCCCGTCGCTTAACTTTATTAGCCAGCGCCGACGGCAAAACCGATGTCCCCTGCGAATCCTTCTTTCGAGATTCGCAGGGGACATTGATTTGTCGGGGAAACACCTACCCTTCGCGTCCCTTACATGCCTTTCATCCTTTTCATATCGTCAATGATGAAACCTACGACCCACCCTATAGCCATGCCAACTATACTGCCGCCGAGCACCAAACCTATATCCCGGCCGAGTTGCTCAATTACTGATTGACCGTTAATTAAGGCACCGATTATAAGAAACAGTGGGACGACCAGCCCTCCGACTACCGTAAAGGCTTTGACGACTTTGCTGGTTTTATCCTCTGGCTGCTTTTGCTCGGCTGACTTCTGCTCTTGCTGTCGCAGTAATTCAAAGCAAAAGTCGTGGTAGCGGGCCGAACCGGAAGATTTCATTTTATGAAATATAAGAATGGGGAGTTGGCATCTGCTACACATACCGCTCAAGCAGAGAACGTCCCACATCCCACAATTCTTACACGACAAGACGCGGCGCTCGGACAGCTCTTTCAAACTCCAGGCTTGAGACTGCGAGACGCCACAGTCCGGGCATAAAGTCCCGCCCGGAATCGAGAGGACTTTCTTAATGCACTCGGGGTGAAAATATGTGCGGTGGCCGGAAAGATACGCCTCTTTTACGGGAATGCGAGCCCCTCCGGTGTCCTCACAGAACTTACAGGGGACGCCAAACGGTTCTGAAGATTGACACTTGGGACACTTGTCAGCTGATCTACTGATTCGATGCCCGCAGTCAATACAAGGTATTAAGTCAGCCATAAGACTCTTGCGCTGGGACTTAGAAATTTCATCATTGAGGTTCTCAGGTTCAACTATAAGGCTCAGAACCTCAACGTTAAAGTTCTGAGCCTTACAGTTGAGATTCTAAGTCTCACCGTTGAGATTCTCAGCCTCTGGTTGACTCTCCGAGATTCAGCGATGATGTCCTAAGAGTCATCGTTGAATCTTTGAGACTCTCCGTTAACTCTTTGGGTCTCATGTTGAGTGTTGAAGAGTCAACGTTGACTCTTCAACACTCAACGATGGACTGTTAAGTCTATTAACTGACAGCGCTTATCCCCAAAAGGCCAGGATTTTAAGAAGTCCGTCCCTTCAGGCGCTCGGCGGCGGCGTTCCCTTCTTGCGGGACTTTTGGAAACGCCCGCCCAGTTGCTCGGCGACGGGTTTGAGGCCGGGCGAGGTTTTGGCGGCGGTCTTGACGTAGTTGTAGACCTGTGTGGCCTGTTGCATGGCTTCGCCGCCGACGGCGAGGCGCGTGTCGTCTATGCGGGAGGCGACCGAGGAGGCGACCGTGCCGAGTTCGGTGAGCGCGGCGAAGAGGTCTACGTCCTTCTGAAAATCGGGCGCGCTGAAGCTCGCGGGGAAGATTGTCGGGTTGTTCTGTGCGGCGGCGGCCGCGTTCTGGATGAAGGAGAGGCTGTCAGGCCCAGCCTTGAAAATAGCCTTGCGCTCGCCCGCCGTCAGGTTAACGAGGAAGGGGAGTTTAGCGAGGATGGTTGCGAAAGAGTCTTTGACTGCCTGCACGTCCGCCGGTGAAATCGCGGCGTTGATGTTCTGGTAAGGCATAGGTGCGTCTCCTTTGTGAGTCGGTTGGCGGTGAAGCGGTTTCCGTACCTTGAAAGACCCTGTTGACGCGCGTAACTTTATCCGCAGGCGAATCGTAGCGTCAAGAAATTTTGGGCCGGTTGCCTAGCGCCTTTCGCGCGAGGCCGGCGGCGGCGACCGCCGCCCACGTCGCTTCCAGCAGGACGAACGGCATGAAGTTAATCAAGTACGAGGAATAACAGGCTAGTGCCGCCCCGACGAAATTCAAGACCAGGTACGGATAGCTTTCGGAGCGCAGGAACTTAAACAGGTTGAGGAAAAAAGCTGCCAGCAGGAGGCTGACGCCGGCCAGCCCGATAACAGTCGCGCTTCCCGTGTAGGTCATGCAGGGATTATATCCGCCCCTCATGAATTTGAGCAGGCCAACGACGCTCCCGCGCGTGCCGCCGGCCGCGAACGGTTGTCAATTTTTAGGGGGAGAAGAATCCCGAGAACCTTGCAGCAGGGCGGCCGGCCGCGAGCGCTTGTCACGCAGCCGTAAGCCCTTAGATGACTGCGCCAACAGTTGGGACTCGCAGTCGTCAAACGCCGCCAGTATTAGTTCGAATTTCGAGGCGATTGGAGTTTTGATTGATCGGTCAATATCCTCACCATCTTCTATACAGTCGCGGATTTGATCGAAATAGTATTCCAAATTGTCTTTCTCTTTTTTCTCAGGACGCTCCATCAACGCTTTCAAGCTGTCGTTCCAGAGTTCAGGCAGCGAGACTTTCAGCCTTTCCATCAGCGTGTAATAACGTGCCTCAAGCCCTATGCACGTGACGAGGAGATTATCCATTACCTCGTCGCGTTTCATCGGGAGTTTGGTGATGTAAGGGTTGCGCCCCGTGTCACCGTGGAATGCGTCGTGTACAGTCTCGTACCTCTTGCGCACCTTGTAGTATTCGTTATCGATTTCGACGAACTCATTCCGCAATTCATCCAGCAAATCGCGCCGGCGATCAAGTTCTCGTATCCTCCTGTCCCTGCGGAAGAGAATTGTCCGGCCTAACAGAATAAGAAGCAGGCTGATGGCTACTGATAATGAGGTCTTGAATAACTCTCTCCAAATGAAGTCGTCTTTGAAAAGCCATTCGGGAAGCATAACGACCCTCCTCACGTACCCGGTTTGTCAATAAAGTATATTAGACCGCCGCCGGCGTCGGTTTCTAACTATGTGCGCCTTTCGCCGCCGGTGGCGGCCCGGCCGAGAAAATGGCTCGAATGAGGCCGCGCCGGTTGCCTAAAGGCGTCGGACGCCTGTAAACTGACTGTCCCGGTGAGCCCCGCGGACCGTTCCCTGTAGGGAATGAGCGCGGGGTTCACGTTCGCTTGACCGGGGCCGACCGTGGCGTGGTAAATTGTAGCTTAAGGTAAACTGCCTTAAGCTGGAAATCGGAAACCTAGAACCGAAAACTTTATTCAGACGGAGAGATGAATGGCGATAGTTAACGTTAACCAGGGCGAGTCAATCGAGAGCGCTTTGCGCCGCTTCAAGCGCAGGGTGATGACCGAGGAGATTATCAAGGACGCGAAGAAGCACGCCTTCTTCATGCCGCCGGGCCAGAAGGCCAAGCTCAAGTCGGCGCTGGCGCGCAAGCGCAACAAGAAGAAGGGCCGCCCCCGCCCCCCGCGCGACTAACTCACTCTTTTAATAAAACAGGTAAACCGTCCAAAGGTGCGCGGTGGCCGCGAGGCCGAGCGCCGGGACGCCGGGCCGACAAAGTCCGGCACCCGCGCCGTCCTCCCAGAGCCACACCAAGAACGGGCGGTTTATTTTTCTGATGACACGAATCCTGCTCACCAACGACGACGGAATCCACTCGGACGGCCTCGTCAAACTCGAAGAGGCGCTCGCCGAAGTGGGCGACGTGTACACGGTCGCGCCCGCCTCCGAGATGAGCGGGGCGTCGCACAGTCTGACGCTCGCCAGGCCCCTGCGTATACGCCAGATTGACGAGCGCCACTGGACCGTGGACGGCACGCCGACCGACTGCGTCACACTCGCCCTGCACAAGATCATCCCCGAGGATGAGCGGCCCGACATCTGCGTCTCGGGCATCAACCACGGCGGGAACTTGGGCGACGACGCCACCTATTCCGGCACAGTCGCGGGCGCGCTCGAAGCGACCATCCTCGGCGTCCCGGGCTTGGCCTTCAGCCTCGTCGCGCGCGAGAACTTCGACTTCACTGAGGCCGCGCGCTTCGCCGTCACGGCCGTCCGCAAGGTCTTGCAGGAGGGCCTGCCCGAAGGCACCCTGCTCAACATCAACATCCCTAGCCGCGGCGAGATCAAGGGCGTGAAAGTCACGCGCCAGGGTTTGAAGAACGCGCGCCCCGTCATCAGCGAGCACATAGACCCGCGCAATAAACCTTACTACTGGATCGGCGAGGAGTACTTCGCCTTCAACTCGGCGGACGGCACGGACTACCAGGCCATCGAGCAGGGCTACATCTCCGTGACGCCGCTCAAGAGCGACATGACGGACCACCGCGCGCTGACCGCCATCGAGACCTGGAACTACATCAGCACGAGCGAGGTCGTGCAAAGCTCGTGAATGGTGAGCGGTAAACGGTGAGTAGACGAACGCCCGTCGCTTAACCGCCATTTACCATTTACCGTTTACCGTTTACCATTCACGATATGAGTTCCGCGCCGCTCAGCCCCGCGACATCCCACAACGACTACCGCATCCCGCGCGAGCGCATGATCGAGCGCCTGCGCAAGCACTACGGCATCGCGGACGCGCGCGTGCTCGAAGCCATGCGCGCCGTCCCGCGCCACCTCTTCGTGCCCGAAGCCTTGCAGGGCCGCGCCTACGGCGACCACGCGCTCCCCATCGCCGCCAACCAGACCATCTCGCAGCCCTTCATCGTCGCGCGGATGACGGAGCTGCTTGAGCTCAACGGCAAGGACCGCGTGCTGGAGATCGGCGCGGGCTCGGGCTACCAAACCGCCGTGCTCGCCCGCCTGGCCGCGCAAGTTTACGCCATCGAGCGCATAGGGGAATTGGCCCGCGAGGCGCAGGCGCGCATCCGCCAACTCGGCATCTACAACGCGACCGTCAAGTGCTTCGACGGCACGCTCGGCTGGAGCGCGCACGCTCCCTACGACGCCATCCTCGTCGCGGCCGGCGGCCCCGAAGTGCCCGAGCCCCTGCTCGCGCAACTGAAGGTCGGTGGCCGCCTCGTGATTCCCACGGGCCAGACGCGCGAATCCCAGCGCCTCGTCCGCGCCGTCAGGACGGAGAAGGGCTACGAGTACGAGGACCACGGGGCCTGCGCCTTCGTCCCGCTCATAGGGCACTACGGCTGGTCGCAGTAAATTCGGTCCAAATTCTAAAGCCCCAAGTCGGGGGGCTGATTTTAGACTACGGACTTCGGGGCTAGGACTTCGATTTTATGTACGAACTCTGGCAGAGCATCAAATATTATCTGAACCCGGAGACGATTGCGGCCGCCGGGTACTTCGTGCTGGTCTTCGTGGTGTTCGCGGAGACGGGGCTGGCCGCCGGGTTCTTTCTGCCTGGCGACTCGCTGCTCTTCGTCGCAGGGCTGTTCGCGGCCGACGGCAAGTTCATCCTGTTCAGCTCGCTCAGCCAGGAAGTAAATCTTCTCATCCTGCTCTTCTCGGTCTTCCTGGCCGCGGTCGTCGGCGACGCGGTCGGGTATTTCACGGGCTCGAAACTCGGCCCGCGCCTCTTCAAGCGGCAGAAGTCTTTGCTCTTCAAGCCCAGCCACTTGCAGAAGGCGAACGCCTTTTATGAGAAGTACGGCGGCAAGACCATCATCATCGCGCGGTTCGTGCCAATCGTCCGCACCTTCGCGCCCATCGTCGCCGGCGCGGCGCGCATGCCCTACCGCACCTTCGTCGTCTACAACATCGTCGGCGGCTTCCTCTGGGTCTTCAGCATGATTCTCGCGGGCTACTTCCTGGGCCAAGCCTTCCCGCTCCTGCGCGAGCACCTGGAAATCGTCGTCATCGTCATCGTCCTGCTCTCCATCACGCCCGCCGTCATCGAGATCGTCAAGGCGCGCCGCGAGAGTGCGCGTGCCGTGGCGGCCGAGAGCGCGGGCGACGAAAGCGCGGGCGAAGAGGGCGCGCGGGATGCGCAGGTTTGACTTGCGCCACCCGCTCCCTTAGAATCCATGAACGTTTGACGGGGCGTGGCTCAGCCTGGTAGAGCGCACGGTTCGGGACCGTGAGGTCGGAGGTTCAAATCCTCTCGCCCCGATAATACTAAGAAGGAATGACGGCGGCTCTTCGGGGCCGCCGTTCTCCTTTGGCGGGGCTGCCGTCGGGGGGCCGTACCTGCTTGATTTTGAGTAGCCGCCTAAGTAAGCTAGACATGCCCACGTCACCTCATTATCGCAAATTCTTCGGGATGCTTTGACGCGTCCCCGTTTCACGCTGAAGGAGCCTGAGTATGAGCAATAATGGAATTAGGACTTCCCGAGTGTTTATGTTGGCCTTCGCGCTGGCGCTGACGATGGCCGGCACGGCGCTGGTCTGCGGGCAGGATTCGGGCGCTCAGACCGTTAGAGCAAGGGCCACGAACGTTAGCTCCGTCCCTAGCGGCGCGAAGATGAAGTTTAAGGGCGTCGTCATCAGGCGCGACGCGGACACCTTCACGGTGCGCGACAGGAGTCGCGTGGATTACCAGGTCCTCCTGACTGACGACACGAGCATCAAGACCCACGGGGGCTTCTTCCGCGGCGGGAAGAAGTACGCCGTTACGGACGTGATGCCCGGGCTGATCCTGGAAGTCGAAGGGCGCGGCGACAATCAAGGCCAGTTGGTCGCCGAGAAGGTCAGGTTCAAGGAGTCGGACATGAGGGCCGCGATCACAACGGACGCGCGCGTCATGCCGATTGAGGAGAATCAGAAGCAGTTGGCCGGGCAGATGGACGAGCTGTACGCCGTCGCCGCGGAGGCCCGTGCCGAGTCGGCGCAGGCCAACGAGCGCATCTCCGCCCTGGACGATTACGACGCGCAGGAAGTCGTCGTGGTGAATTTCAGGGTCAACAGCGCCGTGCTCTCGCCGGATGCCAAACAGAAACTGGACGCCCTCGCGGCGACGGCCCTCGCCAACAGGGGATACATCATAGAGGTCGCGGGGCACACGGACGCGACGGGCGGCGACGCGAAGAATTTCCGCCTCAGCCAGCAGCGCGCCGACGCGGTCGTACAGTACCTCGCGGTGCAGCACAAGATTCCCCTGCGCCGCTTCATCACGCCCATGGGTTTCGGCAAGACGGACGCCGTGGCGGACAACGTGAGTTCGGCGGGGCGCGCTCAGAACCGGCGCGTGGAAGTCAAAGTGCTCATCAACAGGGGCATGAGCCGGCCCGCGCCGCGAACGTCCCAGAACAATCCGTAAAGTAACTCCAACGCCAGCTTCCGGCCCCTGATTCGCCCGCTCACGCGGCACGCCGCGGGATTCACGCAGAGGGTTAAGACACCGCTTAACCCTCTGCGTGTCTTCCTCCTCCTTTCCGCCCGCGTTGGCCGTCGGCGTCTCGCCCTTCCGTAATCCCGCGGCGATTATTGAAACCTTCACCCCGCCCGGAGCACTTACTTTGTTCCGACTTGAAAGACAGCCCTCCGGGAGGACGAAGATGACCCTACTCTTAACAACTGCTTTGCTGGTTGTCTCGCTCGCCGCGCCAATCGCCGCCGCCGCTCAAGAGGCACCGAAGCAGGGGTGCGAAGAAGTAATCGTGCGCGACGGCTCGCACCCTGTGTGGAAGGAGATGGACGCGCTGTATGGCAGGATAGCCCAGGCGGTAATGAAGAAAGATTACGACGCTCTGTTTGCTCTCTACGGGCCTGACTTTCAAGTGAAGGTGCACTCCGGCGAAACCTGGGGCCGCGAACAGACGCTCGGGTTTCTAAGAAACGGCTTCACGCGGGTCAAAGAAACGATTCACACCAGCAACACGATTATTCAGTTGGCAGTCTGCGGGGATGAGGCGACGGCGACGGTTCTTCAACAGTGGTACCGGATGCAAATGGCCGGGGGCAAGCTGCGGCGGGTGGAGACTAACGGCGTTCAGGACGAGCGTTGGGTTAAAACTCCAGAGGGCTGGAAGCGCAGATACATAGAGGAGCTAAAGGCCGGGGCCTCTTTCGTGGACGGTAAGCGCGTCGATACCACGAAGCCGCTCGACCCGGAAGCGCCGCCGTATGACCCTTACGACCCGCGCCCGAAGCGGCCCGTCGCGGACGCGCTCCTCCCGCTCATCACGGAAAAGGGCATCGAAGCGGCCCTCCAGAGTTATCGCACTTTGAAGCAGTCCGGCGACTATTACGCGAGCGAGAGCCAGTTGAACACCCTGGGTTATCGTTTGCTCGGGATGAAGAAGGTCAGGGAGGCGATAGAAATCTTCAAGCTCAACGTCGAAGCCTACCCGCAGTCGGCCAACGCGTACGACAGCCTCGGCGAGGCGCACATGGTGAACGGCGACAGGGAACTCGCCGTCAGGAATTACCAGAGGGCCGTCGAGTTGAACCCGCAGAACGCCAACGCCGCTGAAATGTTGGAAAAACTCCGGCGCGCTGACGATGAACGACGCCGGTAAAGTCGCAGGGGCCGCGAGCGCGCTCACCAGCGCGGCCCGACCCTGCCGATAAAAGACACACTCCTCAAGCCTCACCGTACTCCCCCAACGCTTTCCCTCCACTCATCTCTTTACTCAGAACTGTTATGTCAAGGATGTATACTGTGGCAAGCGACACAGGACAAAGAGGGGGCTGGTATGCGTAGAAAGATTCTTATTTTAGCGGTCAGCCTGATCCCCTTATTCTCAATCTCCTGTGCCCGTGCGAAGCAAGGTGAGATTAAAGCCGGGGATGTTAAAGTCGAGGAGATCAAAGCCAGGGCCGAGGAGGCCGGCGGCGCTTTCTCCGGGGGCGACTATCAAAAGTTCGCCGACTTGACGTATCCGAAGCTCGTGGAACTGATGGGCGGGAGAGAGGCGATGATCGCGACGCTTGAGCGAAGTTCGAAGGAGGTGAAGGCGCAAGGTTTCGAGTTCATGTCCATGTCCGTTGACAGCCCGAAGGGAGCCGTGCCGGGTGAAACTCAAATCTTCGCCATCGTCCCCTATACCCTGCGGATGAAATCCGGCGAAGGGGTCGTCAGGCAGCAGTCTTATCCGCTTGCGATTTCGAACAAAGACAAGGTTAACTGGACGTTCATAGATGTGACCAACTTTGATGAGTCGAAGTCGAAGGTGGCGCTCCCGGAAGCCGCAGGTTGGTTGACGCTTCCCGGGAAGCAGGCACCCGTATTCGAACGCAATCCTTTATGACGGGCGGGGAATATGCTGAGGACAATCAACAGGGATTCGGGCCGTGACACTTATCGTTTCGGAAAGATGAGTCGCCGGGTTTTATTCGCTGTGCCAATTCTGTGGGCGTGTCTGAGTGTGTTGCCGCTAGTCTCGGGCGTGGTGGCGCAGCAGGACGCGACCGCCGACAGGGTGACGGAGCTAAACCGTAAAGGCGACTGGGAGCAGGCGGCGCGGCTCGCGCAGAAGTATCTCCTCTCGGGCGAGCCTAAGTCGCCCGCGCAAAGGTGCGGGGCCTACTACGGGCTGGCTTACGCGCAGAACAAGCTGGGCCGGAGCGAGGAGGCGCGGGACACGCTCGGCGTTTACGACAAGGAGTGCGGCAAGGCGGCCGGCGCTGATTCGCTCGGCGCGGAGGTCGCGCGCCTGCGCGCCGAGTTGACGGCACCGCCGCCGCATGTGCCTGTGATGGGGGACGACTTCTGGCAGTCCGCGGACCCGAGCGCCGTGGGCATGAACGTCAAGGCGCTGGAACGTCACGGCGACCTCTGCACGCGGACGGGGGCGGACGCCTGCCTCGTCATACGTAAAGGCAAGGTCGTGCAGGAGCGGTATTACAAGACTTACCAGGCCCCCATGATGGCGATGTCGAGCACGAAGTCCATCACTGGAATCCTCGTCGGGATGCTGATTGAAGACGGCAAGATCAAGAGCGTGGACGAGCCCGTCTGCTCCTACATCAAGGAGTGGTGCGCGGGGCAGAAGGCCAGGGTGACGCTCAGGCACCTGCTGGCGATGACCTCCGGGCTGCCCCGAATGTTCGACGAGGGCGTCGGCTTCATCGCCGACAAGAACCCGTTCGTCATCAACCTGCCGCTCGCCACGGAGCCGGGGACGAAGTGGGACTACAGCAACGAGGGCGTGCAACTGCTCTCGCCCATCCTGGACAAGGCCGCGGGCGAGCCGATTCAGGATTACGCGCGCAAGCGCTTGTTCGAGCCGCTCGGGATGAAGGAAACGCGGATGCACCTGGACGAGAAGGGGCACGCCTGGACGTACGCGGACATGGAGACCACGCCGCGCGACCTGGCGCGCATAGGGCTGCTGATGCTGAACAAGGGCGTCTGGCAGGGGAAGCGCATCGTGAGCGAGTCGTGGGTCACGCAGATGACGACGCCGCAGGCGCTGAACCCGCGCTACGGTCTGCTGTGGTGGCTCTACGACAGCCCCAAAGGTTACGCGGCGCAAGGCTACCTGGACACGAACCTCTACGTCTTCCCCGAACAGGATTTGATCGTCGTCCGCATGCAGGCCAAGCCACGCACGCAACAGCAACCCTACGAAGCCGAGGCGCTGACTCTCTTCAAACAACTGACGCAGAAATAAGCGCCCGGACGCGGCCCTCGATTCGTCCCGGCCGTTCGGCACTGACCCGCGGCTCCACTCAAACCCTCACGGGCCGCTGTTGACATTCGCGCCCAAGAGGAATATCGTGCGCGCATCTCTGGTCCTCGCGTCTTCCGGTCCTCGCATCCCTGCTGACGAGCGCCACAGTCCTGACCCTCGTCGGCCTCACGTCTATGAATTCAGTGATGTGCTAGCCAAACCTACCACGCCTGGCCCCCGAGCCCTCACGGTGTTGGCGGAGCCCGTCCTGTCTTCTGAATGGAGAAACGACAATGGCTGAAGAGAAAACACCCTGGAACGAAGACGAGCCCCCTATCAACCCTAAAACTCACCGCCGCCTGCTCCGTTTCATCAACGCGGCGCAGACTTCCGAAGACCTCCTGGTGGCCCCGAATGACCGCAAAGTCCCTGACGAGAAACTGGAACACGAACACGGCGCGGAGCCGCACCACCACGAGGAGAAGCATCTACTGCACAGGGCGGACGCCGGGTCGCTCATCGAAGCGCGCGACCGCGTCAGCCCGCTCAACGGCTTCGCTCACCTGCGCGAGGTCGTCGCCGTAAACCCTAAGTTCGCGGAGTTACTCCCCGACCTCCTCGAATGTTTCGGCCCGGCGAAGTTCGGCCGCTGGGACTTACTCTACCCGCTGAACCCAGGGGGCACGCCGATGGCTATAGAGCACGCGGCCCTGATGCGTAATTACAAGGTGATCTTCCTGGCCGACGGGACGGACACGGGCATCTGGGACCCGTCGGACGAAGTGAACCCCATCATGTCCCGCCTGACGACCGCAGACACTGGGCTGGCCGCGAACATAGTCTGCTGCGGCCACTCGTTTCTTTCGGACGGCCAACTGCTGGCCGTCGGCGGCGGCGGGCTCGGCCCAGGAAATCCCACGTCCATACAGGGCTGGAAATTCGACCCGCTGACAGAGAAGTGGAACAGGACCGCGGGCGACATGGCTACGCAGCGCTGGTATCCGACCAACGTGACCCTGGGCGACGAGGCCGGGCCGAACACGGGGCGCGTGCTCATCGCGGCCGGCAGCTTCGGCGGCCCCGTGATGGAGATTTACGCGGAGTCGTCCGACTCGTTCAGCACCGTGACGGTCAACGGCGCGGTCAACCACAGCTTCTCGCAACTCTACCCGAGCCTGCACCTGCTGCCGGGCGGCGAAATCTTTTACGTCCCGACGGGCTTCGGTAATTGCAGCACGGGGGGCGTCGCCGGGCTCAACGACCCTTCGGGCTATTTCACTTTCTCGGGTGCTCTGGCCGGCGAGTGGACGGACACGGGAGGCCCGACGAACCGCACGAAGGGGATGTCGGCGCTGATCCTGGATTCCTCTTACCCGTTCGTCCGCGTGATCGCCGTCGGCGGCGGCGACGCCAGCACCAGCTCCACCATAGAGATCGCCAACCTCTCGACGCTTTCGCCGTCGTGGGACGTGCAAAGCTCCATCCCGGACGGGCGCGCGCGCGTCAACGTCAACGTGGTCCTGTTGCCCGACGGGACCGTCTTCATCAGCGGCGGCTTGCAGGGCCCGCCGCAGACCAGTTACATCTACGACCCGTCTTCGGCGAGCCCCTGGTCCGAGATGGACGAGTTGAACAGGCCGCGCCACTACCACTCCTGCGCGCTGCTCCTGCCGAGCGGCAAGGTGATGGCCGCGGGCGGTGCCGCCGCGGGCGGGTGCACCGTGAGCGTGGAGAACACGATAGAGGTCTTCAGCCCACCGTACCTCTTCAACTCGGACGGGAGCCCCGCGGACAGGCCGACCATCGCGTCCGTCAACGGCGTCGAGCCCAAGGCGACGGACGCGCCCGTCATCAACCACGGCGACAGCTTCAACATAGAGACGCCGGACGCGGGCTGCATCGCGAAAGTGGTGCTCGTGCGCCCTGTGGCCTGCACGCACAACACGGACACGGAGCAGCGCGTCATACAGTGCGACTTCGTGAGGACAGAGCCGTACATGCTGCGCGCCGACGCGCCCAACGGAAAGCCCCCCGCGATAGCCCCGCGCGGCTTCTACATGCTCTTCATCCTGAGCGACGAGGGAGTGCCGTCCGAAGGAAAGTTCGTACACCTCTTGTAAGGGCACCGGTCGGCAGACATCCAGAAGGGATGATGGAAATTAGCCGGCGGCAAGCAAACGGAGTTTGCGCGGCCACCGGAACAGCGCAAGAAACGATTCGCGTCCCGGCGGGGACGCAGGATCGAGCCACCCTGCCGCCCCTCCGGGGCGGGAGCATTTAATAATCAACTGTTCCGGTGGTTGCACCACCGGCTAATTTCCGGCGGCCCCTCACGGGGCCGCTCCCATTTCTGACAATAATCAAGGCCCGCTGCCCGTGAAATTGGTCGCCGCGCCGGCCGCGACGTTGGCACTGAGGTTCGAGATGCTGCGCGCAGTCGGGCTGAAGGTGAATCCGCTCTTCGTGGGCTTGATGGTGTAGTTTCTGCCCGCCGGGACGTTGGTGAACGTGTAGTTGCCCGTGCTGTTGGTCAGCACGGAGCGCGCGGGGAAGTTCGCAGGCGTGGGGCTCGTGAGCGTCATCGTGACGCTGGCGATGCCGGTCGTCGTGCCCGTCCTCGTGACGCGCCCGCTGATCGAATAGACCTTGACCAGGAAGTTGACGGCCGTCTGGTTGGCGGCAAGGCTGGTCAGCGGTCTGTTCGCAGGCGTGAATTGATAACCCGCCTTCGTCGGCGTCACCACGTAGCTGCGCCCCGGCGGCACGTTCGTGAACGAATACGCCCCCGTGCTGCTCGTCAGCGTCGAGCGCGTCGTGAAGCCGGCGGGCGTCGGGCTTGAGAGCCTGACTGTGACCCCGCCCAAGCCCGCCGCGCCGAGCTTGACTGTGCCGCTAACCGTGTAGCCCGTCACGGTGGCCGCGAAGTTCTGCCCCGCCTGATTCGCGGAGAGGTTAGTGTAACTCCTGCTCGCGGGCGTGAAGGCGTAGTTGGTCTTCGTCGGCTTGAGCGTGTAGCTTCGGCCCGCGGGGACGTTCGTGAATGAATAAGCGCCGGTGCTGGCGGTCGTGACGGTGCGCGGCGCGAAGCCCGCGGGGCTGGGGCTCGTGAGCGTCATCGTCACGCCTCCGAGCCCGGTCGAGCCGACACGCACCACGCCGCCGATGGTGTGAGTTGGAACACCCGCGCCCTTCGGCAGGACCAGCAGCGTCACGCTCTGCGCCGGGACGGAGAGTTGCAGGCTGTTGCCCGAATAAGTGATGTCATTGAGACGCGTGATCGCGTTGGCGGAAGTCAGCTGCCAGACCTGTGCGGACCCCGCGCCCGTGAAGTTTGAAAGGTTCACGGTCACGGGCGTGTCGCCCGAGAGCTGTTTCCCCACGATCATGACGGTCAGCGCGCCGTCCGCCCCGCGCTCGGCGGCGAAGGCCGAGAGGCTGTCGGGGTTGGGAACACTCGCCCTGACGCTCGTCTCTCCGAAGGTGGATTTCTGCCCGTCGTAGTTGCGGTACATCTTGATGGCCTTGTAGGTCGGCGTCGAAGCGGCGGGCGTCGTCCAGCGCGTCGCCATGTCGAGCCCCTCGCGCCCGAAGATGCCCAGGATGTCCGCCTGCGCCGTGGCCCCGTTGATGTGCCCCGCCGCTCCCCAGTTGTATTCCGTGACGGCCGTCTTCGTCCCAGGGTAGTTGGCCGCGACCCAGCCACGCAGCCGCGGGACTAACTGCACGCGGTCGTTAATCCACGTCTCGTCCGTGTAGGCCGGGTCCCAGAGCGAGCGCGTCGAGCGGTTGCGGCGCAACTGCATCGCGGAGGACACGTCGTCGCTGAACTCGCCGCCCTGCGGGTAGTAGTGCACGCTGAAGAAGTCCAGGAGGCGCTGGCCCGTGGCCGCGTCGCGCTGGCGCAGTTGGCCCAAAAGCCAGGGCAGGTAGTCCGCGCCGCCGTGGCTCGCGCGGTCCGGCAGGTAGCCCCAGCCGTGCAGGCTCCCGTATTGCTGGTCGTAGCCGCTGAACAGGTAACCGCTCCAGCCCCACTCCTCCGGGCCTATGACTACCGCCGACGAATCCACGGCCTTAATCTTCGCCGCGTAGTCGAAAATCTTGTCCCTGATCTCCTCCATCGTCGCGCCCGCCGGATGCACGTCCCTGTGCGTCGCGTGCCAGATGCTCGGCTCGTTGTCGAGTAGGTAGTAACGCAGCCCGCCATTCGCGGCCGTCCCCCAGCGGCCCGTCAGGTGCCGCACCCAGTCCTGCTGGAACGAAGAGTCTGCGGGGGCGTTCGCGTCCGCGGGGTCGTTGCCCGTGACGTAGCCGCCGCCGCTCTTGACGCCGTTACCCGCGTCCGGGAACCACTGCCAGTCGTTGCCGGTCTGTGGGCCATATTTTGAGATGGAGAAGCTGGCGAGCTTGGCGCGGTTCGGGCCGAGTTTGGCGACCCAGCCGATCATGGGCACTGTGAGCATGGGGGCCGCGCCCGCCGCCTTCGAGTCGGAGATGAAGGTGTCGGCCGCCTCGCCGGCCACGGCGTTGCCGTCGGAGATGCTCTCGTAGTACCAGTCGTTCGCGCGGTTGCTGGCGTTGAGCTGCCAGTTGTAGCGGGTCGCGGCGTTCCCGCCGCTGCGGTTGAGCGGGCAGTTCAGGTCTGACAACTGGGCGAAGTCCGCGTAGGCGACCCCGTAGATGAGCGGGCTGATGGGGCGTCGGTCCGCGCCCGCGTCAACGTTGATCGTGACCGCGCTATTTTGTGCCAGCGCGGGAAGCGTGCGCCACCCCGCGACGCACAGCAACAGGCAAAGAAAGACCACCACGCAACGGCGTAACATCCGTCTGACCTCCAGGCTCGATTTCAAAATGCGGGGGCAATTATCTCGCGTCGCTGTTGCGTATGAGGTGGGACGCTGACTGCTTCGACGGGAAAAGTTTAACTTAGCGGCAGGCGATTGGACAACAGCAAACTTTGCGATTGCACTTGAGGGCTGCGGCACAGCGTTTCAGGTCAGTACCGCCCGCGGTAGCGGCGGTACTGACCTGTGCTGCATCTGTTAATAAACTACTGTCACTTATTCGTCGCCACGGCCGTCGCCAGCGTGAGTTTGCCGCGCAGCTCTATTTGCGCCGACGAGCGGCCGACCAGCACGTCGAAGTCGCCGGGCTCCGCGCGCCACTGCTTCGCGGCCGTGTCGTAGTAGGAGAAGGAGCGCGCGTCGAGCGGGATGGTCACCCTGCGCGTCTCGCCGGGGCGCAGGCTGACTTTCGCGAAGCCCTTCAACTCCTTCGCAGGGCGAGGGACTTTCGAGTGCGTGTCGCCGATGTAGACCTGCGCCACGTCCGCGCCCTCGCGGCTCCCTGTGTTCTGCACGTCGAAGGAGACTTCGTAGCGCGGCCCGCCCTTTATGGACAGGTTGCTGTACTTGAACGTGGTGTAAGAGAGCCCGTGGCCGAAGGGGAAGAGAGGCGTTGTGTTGTTCTTCTCGTAGCCGCGGTAACCCACGAAGACGCCTTCCTTGTATTCGACGCGCTTCGTGTCCGGCGACGCGGGGTAGTAGCTCGCGTGCGCCGGGTTGTCTTCCCAGCGGCGCTCGAACGTGACCGGCAGGCGGCCCGAGGGGTTCACCTCGCCGAAGAGAATCTGGGCCAAAGCCGTCCCGCCCTCCTGACCCGGGTACCAAGCCTGTATGACCGCCGGCGTGCCGTCGAGCCACGCCGTCATGTCTGCGCCCCCGCCCCCCGTGAGCACCACCACAGTGTTCTTGTTGGCGGCGGCGACCTGACGAATCAAGTCGTCCTGTCCGGGCGGCAGGCGGAACGTCCTGTCTGAGCCTTCGCTCTCCGTCTCGTAGTCGAAGCCCGCGGCGACGACGACCGCGTCGGCCGTCGAGGCGAGCTTCAACGCCTCCGGGTCAACCGTCTGCCCCTGCCGGAAGACTCCCAGGCGCAAACGGCCGCCGAGCCACTGCGAGCGCCCGCGCTGCTCAAGCACAACCTTGTGCGGCGTCGCGTCGAGCTGAAGCGTGACGCTCCCGCCGAGCGCGCGGTTCTCCAGCCAGTTATCAATCACGAGCTTGTCGTCCACGTAGAGGCGGTGAGCGCCGCCGTCCTCGCCCGTCGACTGGACGAAGATTTCGTGCGCGCCCGCGGACTGCGGGACGAAGTAGCCCGTGCGGCGCGACGACAGCGCCTGTTCCGGCAGCACCGCGCGCGAGCCCGGCCCGAAGTTGACGACACGCTCCGTGCGCGTCACGGCCGGGGCCCCTTCGAGCTTGTCGTTGGTGAAGTATTCGGCGGTCAGGCCGGGCTTGCCCGCGGTCGCGGCGGTCTGGAAGCTGGTCGCCTCTGCCAGGTCGCTCTGCGAGGGCAGGCCGGGACTGTAATAGACGCGGCCGGCCGGGCCGAGGTAGTTATTCAAGCCTTCGAGATAGCTGACGGCCACGAACGGCTCGACGCGCGCGCTGCCACCGCCGACAGGGGACGCCGGGTAAGCGAGCGGGCCTATGATGGCGACCGCCTTAATTTTCTTCCTGTCGAGCGGCAGCACGCCGCCTTCGTTCTTCAAAAGCACGAGCCCCTCGCGCGCGGCGTCGAGCGCGACCAGGCGGCCCTGCTGGTTCAGGCGCGGGACGGAGCGGTCCGTCTGGTCGCGGTCGAGCCAGCCGAAGCGCGCGGCCGTGCGGAGTATGCGCCGCACCTTGTCGTCAATGGTCGCGGTCGCGACCTTGCCCTGCTCGATCGCCGGCATGAGGTTCTTGCGGTTCATGTGCGCGCCCGAGGGCATCTCCAAATCCTGGCCCGCGTTGGTGGCGGCCACGCCGTCGTAGGTCGCGAACCAGTCGGACATCATCACGCCGTCGAAGCCCCACTCCTTCTTCGCCACGTCCGTCAACAGAAACTTGTTCTGCGACGCGTGCTCGCCGTTGACGAGGTTGTAAGAGTCCATGATGGCCCCGACGCGCGCCTCCTTGACGGCGGCCTCGAACGTCGGCAGGTAAATCTCGCGCATCGTGCGCTCGTCGATAATAGAGTCTGTGCGGTGGCGGTCGAACTCGGAGTTGTTCCCCATGAAGTGCTTGACCGTGGCGGTGACGCCCTGCGACTGGACGCCCTTGATGTAGTCCACGGTGATGCGCGAGGCGAGGAACGGGTCTTCGCCGAAGTACTCGAAGTTGCGCCCGTTCATCGGCGCACGGTAGATGTTGACGCCTGGGCCGAGCAGGAAGTGAACGCCCTTGGCGCGTGCGTCGCGGCCTAGTTCTACGCCGACGCGGTGCGCGAGCTGCGGGTTCCAGGTCGCCGCCAGCGCGATGCCGCCCGCGAAGGCCGTGGCCGGGCCGAAGTTGCGCACGCCCAGGGGGCCGTCGGCCATCTTCATGCGCGGGACCTTGAGGCGCGGGATGTCGCGTATAAAAAAGCCGTCGACGCCGCCGATGAAGTCTATCTTCTCTTCGAGCGTCATCTGGCCCAGGATCGCCTCGACGCGCCGCTCGATCTCGGCCGGCGACTGCGCGGGCGACTGTGCCAATACAGGCAGGGAGACGTTACAGAAAAAGCAGAAGGCCAAAACTGCTGTGATGAGTTTTCGCATGAGCTTCACCTTTTGTTTTTGATTCAGTGCCGCCTGCGGTAGCGGGCGATGCCGCATAAGACCCGCCCGCTACCGCAGGCGGCACTGACCCGTATAGTGGCACTTGATTGTCTTAATGGAACGTCTTGCGCGTGGCCGCATAGTACACCGTATCCAGCCCGTTCGTACATTCCCTTTTCCAGAAAGTCATCCCGGCCTTCTGCATCACCCTGACGGACGCCGCGTGCGCCGCGTCCGTGCTCGCCTCTATGCGCTCGAACCCCAGTTGCTCGAAGCCGTAGCTCAGCGTCGCGCGGGCCATCTCGGTCGCGAGCCCCGTGTTCCAGCATTCTTCGGACAGGCCGTAGAGGAGTTCCAGTTGCGGCGGGTCGTGAAAGAGCCAGAAGCCGCAGAAGCCTATCAGCGCGTCTTCCGCCTGAAGCAAGACCGCCCACAGGCCGAACCCTTCGGCTTCGAACGAAGCGATGCTGGTTTCGATGACTGACTCCGTACGCTCCCTCGGAATCACCTCGTCGTCCCAAAGAAACTTGCGAACGCCCGGCTCGACGAAGAGCCGGTGCAGTTCGTCTACGTCCTCTCGCGTAAACGGTCGGAGGCGCAGGCGGGCCGTCTCGATGTTGAAGGATTTCATTTCGTCAGGCACGGGCGCGCTCGGCCCTGTTCCAGCCCCGGCGTGTGACGCGGCCGATGCGCTGGTCGCCTCTCAGGATCAATTCGCAGGCCCTGAAGGCGCATTCCTCGAAGTCTTCCAGTTCGGCGGCGAGGATGACCCAGCCGCTCCCGCTCTTGACGGATTTCCAGAAGCAGCGGCGCGGAAGCGACGCGAACTCACGGCGCAGGCTCTCTATCTGCCCGGCGTTTGTGTAGAGCCAGACGCCGTTGAAGCGAGGCTGCTTGGCGCTGTCGCGGAGTGACAGGAGAAGCCGCTCGTCCAGGTAGACGTAAGTGGAGCCGAACAGCGGTCGGATGGCGGGGCGTAGCGGCGCCAGCTCGTCCAGGACGAATTGAAAACGGGCTTGTCTCTTAGTGGGAACGCCTGCTTTCATTTTCACCTCCCGAGTAAAGAGGTCGGTCACACGTCGTAATGCGCCGCTTAATATACCGTAAGGCCAGGGGACGGCGGGAAAATTTTAGAGGGCGTCAGAAATTCTTAGCGCCTCCAGCGTCTTCGCGTGAGAAATAGTTTCACGCGAAGGCGCTGGAGGCGCTAAGGGTTAAAGGTTAATGGTTCGGTTATCGTTCCGAGACGACGACTGTTGTCCGAGCCTCGACAGTGTTGTCCCACTCGTTGAAGTCGCGTATGGAGCTGCTGATGCGCGAGACTCCCGTGCAGACCTCGCCCTCTCTGACCTCCGCGTTGACCTGGTACTGGACCTGGAAAGCGGCGGCTTCGTCCAGCGCCAGACCCCTCGTGGCCCTGCATGTGATAGTGCCCTTGTCTCCCGCCTTCGGCGTCACGCACTCGAACTCCGGGCCGGATAGTTGTCTCATGCCGACGAAGGTCATGTTGGTCGGAACCTCGCTGACGAACTCCACGTCCGGGGCGTCGTCCGGGCCGTCGTTGAACATGTGAAACTCAATGTCGAGGCGGTCGAGGGGCTGAATCACCTCCGGGATTTGTAGGTTGATTCCCAGGTCAATCTGTACGAAGAAGGGTCTGCGGACGATGAAGCCGCCGCGCGCCTTGACCGAGGAAGTCCTGCCGATGGTTCGCACCGTCCACTTCCCGGCCTGCGCGAACTCGCCCGCCTCAGGGAGTTCGATGATGTCGAACCCAGGGTCGGTCGAGATGTCCTTCAGCTCCACGACCCTCCCGTCCGGGGCGACCCACTGAAAACGGCGCGGGCGGATATTCAGCGCGACGAAGTTGCCGGCCTCGACGCAGACCTTGTCACCAGGGGCGTAGAAAATCTTGACCGTGGCACAGTCGCTCGCGTAGGTCCTGATGTACTCCTCCTCTTCCTCCCTGGGAGCGAAGAGCGGCTGAGCCGGCGGCGTGGCGAGCGCCGCAGGGGTGGACGCGGCCGCCAGCAGGAGGCTGGCGACGAGCGCCCACAGCAACCGGCGCGAATGTCTTGAGAGATAAGTAGAGTTTTTCATCTTCGGCCTCCTCACAACTGGCCGACCGCCGTGCCGCCGATGTTGCCCGCGTTGTTGCCGCGGATGTGGTTGTCGCCGTACGACTCAAGCGTGCCGCCGTTGTTGAGGGTGACGCCCGTGCCGTTCTCCGAGATGGTACAGCGCGAGACGCGAGTGACGGATGCGCCGCCCCCCGCGAAAATACCTGTGGCGTTGTGCGCGATGACGGTGTCCACGATGTTCACCCTGGTGTTGGCGTCCGCCGACTGGACTCCGTTGCTGAAGTTCCCCGTAATGAAGGAATTCTTGATCGCCACCTTCGCGCCGCCCCCGAAGAAGGCCCCGGAGGCACTGTTGTCGAAGACGCGGACGTTTTCGAAGATGGCCGACACGCCGCTCGGCGAACCGTTGCCGGGGAGGATGACCACGCCGTTGCCCAGGTTGTCGTTCATCGTCGTGTTGATGACGGTCAGCTTACCCCCGGCGGCCGTGCGCTCGTCGCTGATGGCGCGGCCGGGGATGCCGGCCGAGGTCCCGCGGAACTTGAAGATCTGGCAGTTCTCGATGGTCACGGACTTGCCCGAGATGACCCTGACGCCGTTGAGGCCGGACCCCGCCCCGTTGATTGCGAGATTCCTGAGCGTCACCACAATCGTGTTGGGATTGGCCGTGGCCGAGTCGTTGACGATGATGCCGTTGACGCCGGCGGCGAGTATCCCGGCGAAGGCCGCGCCGCCGTCAACCGTGATGGACTTGTTGATGCTGGCCGCGCCGATGGGGGACGGGTCGAGCACGTCAATCTCGCCGCCGTCCGCGGTCTTGGAGAGGGCTCCGGCGAGAGTCTTGCAAGGGGCCGTGCGGCTGCACGGGTTGTTGTCGTCGCCGACGCCCGAAAGCCATGTGCGGGGGGCCTGGGCCTGCGCGATAGAAGCGGTTAAAGTCAGAGCCACGGCGGCTACTAAGTTAAAGATAAAGCGACTGCCTTTCATCTGAATCCTCCTAAAGCAAAAAGTTGGCGTTGGTGACTCTCGCGTGAGAGCCAGTGGGAGCTTGATACTTTTGCGAGGCCGGGGAACCTTTCCCCTATTCTTCGGCCCGATTCTGCTCTTTCCGCACGGCATCCGCGCCGGCCTGCTGCGGCCCTGCGCTCCGGGCTGTGCCGTTTGAAAACTTTTCCTCCGAGCCGGCGGCGGCCGTCCAGACCTCCCGCCCGCAGCTCACGCACCAGACCCTGGTCGTCGTGTGGCGCTCGGCTACGAGGAGGCGCTCGGTCTCGACGGTGATCTCGGTTATTCTCTTGGTCATCTCGAACCTCGGAAAACTTTTTCTCCGGCCCTCAGGGCTTCGGGTTATAATGTGTGCCAGTTTTTATCCGACCAATGCCCAGCTACCCTTGCGGTGTGATTACCACGACTTTGTCCACGCCCCGGAAAGTAACCCGGCAGGGCCTGAGAAGTCGTTAGCAGCTTTTGAGATTTTTCTGAAAGAGTTCTGAAAGCCCATTCGGGAGGCAAAATGGAGTTCGGGCCAGGAATTCGCGCCTACTCGTTCGGCAATCTCACGCTCGATTTGCGCGAGGGCCAGCTCTTCCGGGACACGGGCGAACCCGTGCCGCTGACCCCGAAAGCCTTCGAAACGCTCGTCGCGCTCGTCGAAAACAGCGGGCACGTCCTCAGCAAAGACGAGTTGATGAAGAAGGTCTGGCCCGACAGCTTCGTCGAGGAGAACAACCTTTCGCAGAACATCTCGCAGTTGCGCCGCGCCTTGCAGTCTGCGGGCGGCGACGACGCTGTGGGCTTCATCGAGACGGTCCCGCGCCGCGGCTACCGCTTCAGGGCGCAGGTGACCGTCGCGGAGGAGGTGTCGAGCGAGACAGTCGTCCTGCGCGAGCGGACCCGGACGCGCGTCCTGATAGAGGAGGACGACGACGCGGCGGGGACGGAGTCCGAGGCCCGCAGGGTGACGCAGGCGGCGGCGCTCTTCGGCGCGGGGCAGAGGGGCTTGGACGTGGAAGGCGTCGGCTCGCTCACGGCGGCGGACGAGTTCCCGCCGGAGTTGATGGTCGTGCCCGAGACGAAGTACGCGACGAGCGGGGACGTGAACATAGCTTATCAAGTGCTGGGCAACGGGCCGCTCGACCTGGTCTTCGTGATGGGCTGGATTTCACACCTCGAATACTTCTGGCGCGACCCCTCGTTCGCGCGCTTCCTGCGCAGGCTCGCCTCCTTCTCGCGCCTCATCCTCTTCGACAAGCGCGGCACAGGGCTTTCAGACCGCGTCCCTCTTCACGAATTGCCGACGCTCGAACAGCGCATGGACGACGTGCGCGCCGTGATGGAGGCCGTGGGCTCGGACCGCGCGGCGCTCTGCGGGGTCTCCGAGGGCGGCCCGATGTCCGCGCTCTTCGCCGCGACCTACCCGGAGCGCACGGCCGCGCTCGTGATGATAGGGACTTACGCCAAACGCATCTGGGCCCCGGACTACCCGTGGGCTCCGACGGCCGAGCAGCGCAACCACTTTTTCGAAGAGATACAGAAGAATTGGGGCGGCCCGGTCGGGATAGAGGAGCGCGCGCCGAGCAAGCGCGACGACCCGCAGTTCCGCGAGTGGTGGGCCACTTATTTACGCATGGGCGCGAGCCCCGGCGCGGCCGTGGCCTTAACGAAGATGAACGCGGAGGTCGACGTGCGCCACGTGCTCCAGACGATACGCGTGCCGACGCTCGTCCTGCACCGCACGGGCGATCTGTGTCTGAAGGTCGAGGAGGGGCGCTACGTGGCCGAGCGCATCGCGGGCGCGCGATACGTGGAACTGCCGGGCGAGGACCACCTCCCGTTCGTCGGCGACCAGGACGCGATGCTCAACGAGATCGAAGAATTTTTGACGGGCGTGCGCCACACGGCCGAGCCCGAGCGCGTGCTCGCCACAGTGCTGTTCGCGCGCATAGTGGATACGCCGCGATACCTGGAGGCGCGCGGCGAGCGCGAGTGGCGCAGCCTCATAGACCGCTTCCGCGCGCACATCAGCAAGGAGATAGCGTGGTTCCGCGGGCGCGAGATTGACATGACGGGCGCGGGGCCGCTCGCCACCTTCGACGGCCCCGCGCGCGCCATACGCTGCGCCTGCGCCATCAGCGAGTACGCCTCGCGCCTGGGGATAGAGATACGCGCCGGCCTGCACACGGGCGAGTGCGACCTGCTGGACGAGTCGCGCGTCGGCGGCGTGGCCGTGGATGTCGGCCGCGAGATTAGAGACCGCGCGGGCGCGGGCGAAGTCCTGGTCTCGCACACCGTCAAAGACCTCGTCGCGGGCTCCGGCCTCGACTTCAACCCACGCGGCGGCGAAGTCTTCGACAAGATTCCTGGCGAGTGGCAACTCTACAAGGTCGAGCGAGGCGCGCGCGTTTGAAAGTTAGAGCCCCGCGGGGGCTGCGGGCGCGTCCGCCTTTTTCACGACCAGCTCTTTCAGAATCATATTGTCCGGGTCAATGCGCACGTCCGAGGGTTGACGTGGAAGGGGGACGCGGAGCAGCGTCTCTTTGCCGGCCGGCCTGAGCGTCGCGCGTTGCGTGCCGCGGGCGGTGACTATCTCCACCGCGAGCGGGTCGAGGAAGGGGGCGTCTTCCTGCGTCTGCCTGAGACGGATGACGAGTTCGCCGCGCCCGCCTCGCGCCGCCTGCCATGACCAGGAGGCTTCGTAGCGCGGGTGGCCGGCCGCGTAGACCCAGCGCGCGAAAAACTCCTTCAGGTTCTTCCCCGAACTCTTTTCGAGCGCCGCGCGCAGGTCTTCGGTCGAAGCATTCCCGTGCGCGTGCGCGCGGTAGTAGGCGCGTATGCCTTTGAAGAACGCCTCGTCGCCGAGGGTGCCGCGCAGCATGTGCAACACCCACCCGCCCTTCTGATAGTTGTTCGCGTTGAGCAACTTGAAGAGGTCTTCCGTCTCCGTGTCGTAAATCGGCGTCCGGTGCAACTGCACGGACTTGAGGTAAGAGTCTGCCGTGCGGCGCATGTACTCGCGGAAGGCTTCCTTCCCGTCGTAGCGCTCGACGAAGACCCCCTCGAAGTAAGTGGCGAAGCCCTCGCTTAGCCAGAGGTCCGCCCAGGTCTTAATCGCCACGGAATCGCCGAACCACTGGTGCGCTATCTCGTGCGCGGTCACCTCCACGAGCCCGCGCCTGATCTTGAACGTGGGGCTCAGGGGCTGCGAGCCGTAGCGCGTGTCGAGCAGGTTGCTGGCGAAGACTATCGCGCCAGAATTTTCCATCCCGCCGAAGCGCGTCGCGCCGACGATGAGCGCCAGCTTCTCGTAAGGGAAGGGCGCGACCAGCTCGCTGAAGTATTGGAGGGAGGGCGGGCCCGCGCTGAAGCCCTGCACGGCTTGGTCGCGGTCGGTCTGCGGGACGTAGTAGATGAGCGGGACGGCCGTCCTGGCGGGCGAATCGACCTTCGCGAACTCGCCGACGGCGATGATCATGCAGTAAGGCGGAATCGGGTTGGACTCCCGGTAAATCCAGACGGTCGTCCCGTCCGTGCGCGTGCTGGTTTTGACCAGCCGCCCGTTGGCGACGACGAGGTCGCGCGAGGGCGCGGTGACGGTGAACTCGACGGTGGCCTTCGCCGACGGGTGATCGAGGCAAGGTATCCAGTGGTGCACGCGGTCGGGCCAGTTGTCGCCGGTCGCGGAAGGCTTGCCAGCCTTGTCCGCCTTGAGAATCAACCCGTCTTTAGGTTTGCCGTGGTAGTTGACGACGATGACGAGTTTGGCGTTCGCCGCCGCGGGCTGCGGGAGCGTGACGTTGAGGCGGCCGTTGCCCTGCTCGAAGCGCGCGGGCGCGCCGCCGATTGTCACGGAGTCAACCGTCAAGTCTCCGAAGTCCAGGTCAATCACGCCGAGCGGGCCTTTCAGCACCAGCACGCTGACCTCCGCGCTGGCGCTCGTCAGCTCCGTCAACTGGTCGTCGAGCCTGACGCTGACGGCGTAATGAACGGGACGCCACGCGTCCACCAAACGCTCGCGCCGCGCGGCCGCGACCTGCGCGCAAGCCGCCGCGAGCAGCAGCGCGACGACGAGCGCGCGCCTCACCAGGACTCTCATCAGAACCTTACTCTTCATCAAAAAGTTTCCCTTTTGCCTCTCCGGCGTGAGTGATTCAGTTTTTCACGCCGGAGGCGCAAAGAAAAAAGTGAAGACCTCTTCTCACCGCAGGCCGAGCATCAGGAGCGCGGAGCGGTCGGAGACCTGGCCGCCGCCCGCGGCCCACTGGCGGTAGGCTTCCAATTCTTCCTCCGTCACGGGACGATTCCCGAGGCGCGCCGCGGGCGTCCGCTCGAAGGCGCGGCTGGTGAGCGCCATGTGGCCCTTGCGCACGTGCAGCGCGCCGGGCCGCGCGAGCGCCGCCTCGGCCGCCTCCACGTCCGGGAAGAGTTCCTCATACGCGAGCAGGTGCCAGACCACTCCCTCCTCGCGCTCCTCGACCGCCAGCACGCGCAGCAGCCCGAAGCCGCTTTCGAGCTGAAAAATAAGATCGTCGCCCGCGTCGAATGCTTGTGCCATGACTTTTTATCTCGCCTAAGACTAGCACATGACAGTGGGCAGCAGGCAGTGGGCAGTGGGCAGTAAAAGAAAAACAGGAACAGTCGGCTCTTTCGTTTTATAACTGCCCGCTGCCCACTGTTTCCCATTGCAAATCTAAAATCGCAACTCTAAAATCGCAACTCACATGGGCCAGTTCGACGCGAGCAAAGATTACTACTCCATCCTGGGCGCGGGCGAGGACGCTTCCGCGGGCGACATTGAGCGCCTCTACAAGCGCAAGGCCGTGGAGCATCACCCGGACCGCGGCGGCGACGAGGAGCAGATGAAGACGCTCAACGAAGCCTACGGCGTGCTCCGGGACGAGAGCGCGCGCCGAGCTTACGACGCCAGGAGGCGCGGGGCCGCGGCGGGCGTCGGGGAGGTCGCGGCCGCGCCGCACACCGCGCCGCCTTTGCAGGTGGAGGCGGCCGCCGCGCAGAGCCTCGGTGCCGTTCTCTTCATCGGCGCGGGTTTGGTGCTGGCCCTGCTCGTCAGGTTCCAGTGGATTTGGTTTCTGTGGCCGCTGGCTATTTTGGCGCTCGCGCTGGTCGCGGTCGGAATCCTGATGGCGCACGGCGCGATCCGCCGCCTCGAAGACAGGCACTCGTTCACGCGCTCGTGGTTCGGCGTGACGCTGGAGGTGATGTTCTGGGCGGTGCTGGTCTGCGGCGGCTACGGGATTTATCTGGTCCTCAGGTAGGCGCGCCCGATTGACGCGAGACGTTTTGATGACCTTCACCGGACTCGACCTGCTTTTTCTGGAAATCAACAGCCTGCCGGACGCGCTCGCGTTCTACCAGGAGCAACTGGGCTTCGAGCTTGAGACGCACACGCCCGAGTCGGAGCCGCCGATGGCGACGCTCAGGGCCGGGCGCTTGCGGCTGACGCTGGTCGAGCAACTGGAGACGATGCTGCGCCGCGGGCGCGGCTGCCACTTCTTCCTCGGCGTCGAGGACGTGGACGCTTATTACCAGGAGTTGAAGCGGCGCGGGCTCGTGCTTCAGCCGCCCGCGGACGAGGGCTGGGGCGGGCGCTTCGTCACGGTCGAAGACCCGGACAACAAGTACAGGTTCTTTTTCGTCACGTGGGCCGATGGAGAGTTGAAGGAGGTCGGATGAGGCGGGACATGCAGGAAGCGGAGAACATGCTCAGGCGCTACAAGGGCCAGTCCGTAGACATCAAGACCGTCTCGGGCGGCCTCTACGAAGGCACCATCACGGAAGTCACCAACGACTACGTGGCGCTCTCGCTCAAGAGCGACGAAGAGGGCGGCGAGCCCGACCAGGTCTACGTCCTGCTACACAGCATCGAGTCCGTGCTGCCCCGCGGAGTTACATGAATTATGAAGAAGGATGAGCCCGAGGCTGATGATAATCTTCAGCCCGAATATGATTTGAAAAGCCTGCGAGTGAGAAAGCTGGGCCCTGAGCGGGGGAGTTTCGGCTGGGTGATTCGCTCAGAGCCTGATGTCGCGGAAGTGTTCCCGGACGCGGACGCGGCCAACGAAGCTTTACGTCTCCTCATCAGGATTGCCAAAGGGAAGAAGCCGGATATCACCGACGCCAAAGGCGATTTGGGGTGAGGTGGCTGCGGTAGTCCGTAATGCGCTACGTCGATAACCCGCCAAACCCCTGGCTCACGCACACGGTCGAATGGATCGGCGAGCCGCCAGAGGCGCGCCTCGAAGTCTTCGAGGAGACCGAGACGCGCTCGATCATCACGCACAACAAGAGCCCAGACGTGGGCTTCGATTATTCGGTCAACTGCTACCGCGGCTGCGCGCACGCCTGCACGTACTGCTTCAGCCGCCCGACGCACGAGTACCTGGGCTACGGCGCGGGGACGGACTTCGAGCGCAAGATCGTCGCGAAGGTCCGCGCGCCGGAGTTGCTGCGCGCCGAGCTGATGCGAAAGAGCTGGCGCGGGGACGCGCTCGTCTTCTCCTTCACCTCTGACCCTTACGTCCCGCTCGAAGCACACTACAAGCTGACGCGCCGCTGCCTGGAAGTCTGCCTGGAGTTTCGCAACCCCGTCAGCCTCGTCACCAAGTCCGCGCTCATCCGCAGGGACGTTGACCTCCTGGCGAAATTGGCACAGGAAGCGGCCGCGTCCGTCTACTTCACCGTCCCGTTCGCGGACTACGAGACGGCGCGCGCCGTCGAGCCGTTCGCGCCCTCGCCGGACGCGCGTTTCAAGGCCATGAAGGAGCTGGCCGAAGCGGGCATCAAGGTCGGCATAGGCATCGCGCCGGTCATCCCCGGCCTGAGCACGGACATCCCGGAGCTTCTGGAGCGCGCGCGCGGGGCGGGGGCGACCGAGGCGTTCATGACGATGCTCCGCCTGCCCGGCAGCGTCGCGGACTATTTCGAGCAGCGCCTGCGCGAAAGGCTGCCGACCAAGGCGCAGCGCGTCCTCAACCGCATACGCGAGGCGCGCGACGGGCGACTCAACTCCGCCCAGTTCGGCGAGCGGATGCGCGGCAAGGGCCAATTCTGGGAGGCGCAGGAGCGCCTGTTCCGCGTCTACTGCAAGCGGCTCGGCTTCAACAAGCAAGAGCGGCGGACTTACCGTGACGAGTCGCCGCGCAACACCTTCCGCCGCCCGTCCGCCCAGGGCTCCCTTTTCTGATGGCCTTCCGGCCGCGGGAGGCGTAGAATACGCCCGTCCCATTCCCCCGAAGACTAGTCTCAGGCCGGTCACGGCGAAAACCCACCGACCTGGCACAATTTCAAATTCCCCCGAACCGGGCGCGGCCGCCTATTTGGGCCGGCGCCGGAATGACACCACTGCACTTTGGTGGAGGACAGCTTTGACCAGAAGGAAAGATCACGGGAGACGCGTTTTCGAGCCGGTCGGTGACCGCGCGGACGACTTCGCCCCGCCCGCGCGCTGGAACGGCATGGGCGCGCAGGAGCACTTCGTACAGTTCTACGAGGCGGACAACTTCCTGCTCAACTCGCTGAGCGGCTTCATCGGCGCAGGGCTCGGCGCGGGCGAGTCCTGCGTCGTCGTGGCGGGCAAGGCGCACCGCGAAAGGTTGGACGAGCGGTTGCAGGCTTCGGGCCTGGATTTGAAGAACGCGCGAGCCAGAGGTCAGTACGTCTCGCTCGACGCCGCGGAGACACTCGCGGAACTGATGGTCGACGGGCGGCCCGAGCCCGCTCGGTTCAAAAGAGTCGTCGGCCACCTCTTGGAGCAAGCGGCCCGCGCTGGCGGCGGGCGCGTGCGCGTCTTCGGCGACATGGTCGCGCACCTCTGCGGCGAGGGGCGGCACGCGGCGGCCGTCAGCCTCGAAGAACTCTGGAACGACCTGCGTGAGGCTCGCCCCTTCGCGCTCTTCTGCGCCTACCCCGTGAAAAACTTCGACGGCTGCGCGCTCTCCTCGTCGCTCGCGGACGTGTGCGCGACGCACACCGCGGTCATCCCCTCAGAGAGTTACACGGAACTCCGCTCGGCGGACGACCGCCTGCGCGCCGTCATAGAGTTGCAGCAGAAGGCCCGTTCGCTCGAAGCGGAGGTCGCGGAGCACAGGCGGACCGAAGAACGCCTGCGCGCTGTGTTGAATGAGCGCGAGCAACTGCTTGAGCGCGAGCGGGCGGCGCGCGCGGAGGCGGAGACCGCCAACCGCCTCAAGGACGAGTTCCTCGCCACGCTCTCGCACGAGCTGCGCACGCCCCTGACCGCCATCGTCGGCTGGACGAGCATCCTGCGAAGCTGCCGGCCGGACGAGCAGGCCGCGGGGCGCGCGCTGGACATCATAGAACGCAACACGCGCTTGCAGACGCAGCTCATCGAAGACCTGTTAGACGTGTCGCGCATCATCACGGGCAAGATGCACCTGGACGTGCAGCCCACCAACCCCGTCGAGTTCACGGAGGCGGCCATCGAAGCCCTGCGCCCGGCCGCCGAGGCCCGCGGCGTGAGCATAGAGAAGGTGATGAACGCGGGCGTCGGGACCATCTCGGGCGACCCCGCGCGCCTACAGCAGATGGTCTGGAACCTGCTCTCGAACGCCATCAAGTTCACGCCGAAGGGCGGGAGCGTAAAGGTCAAACTGGAGCGCGAGGGCGCGCACGTCCTCATCACGGTGAGCGACACGGGCGAGGGCATCGGGCCCGAGTTCCTGCCGCACGTCTTCGAGCGCTTCCGCCAGGCCGACATGTCCACCACGCGCGAACACGGCGGCCTCGGCATAGGTTTAGCCATCGTGCAGCACCTCGCGGCGCTGCACGGCGGGACCGTCAAAGCCGAGAGCGACGGGCCGGGCCGGGGCGCGACCTTCACGGTCAGGATTCCGCTCAGGAGTCGCGCCAGCTCAAGCCTCCGCCGAGAACAGGGCCGCTAAGGGGGCGAGTTGTTTGGCCCATTAATTTTTCTTGCCGGCGAGTCCGCTTGATTTATAATGGGCGAACGCTCTTTCAAAACCTTGCGGGGGGCAGGCCATGATTACCATCAGAGACGTAATACGTGAGCGCGAGCCGTATTCCGTGCGCGACGAAGTGACCGTGCTGGAGGCGGCCGAGTACATGGCGGGGCGCAAAGTGGGCGGCGTCTGCGTGCTCGACGGCGGCGGCCGCCTGGTCGGAATCCTGACCGAGCGTGACCTCCTGAACAACGTGCTCCTCAGCCGCCGCGACCCTGCGAACTTGCAGGTCAAAGAGGTGATGGGCGAGTTGCAGGCGGTCATCGACACGAAGGACACGCCGCACGAGGCGCTCGAAAGGATGGAGCTGATCGGGCGGCGGCACCTGCCCGTCGTAGAGGGCGAGCGCTGGGTCGGGATGCTCTCGATGCGCGACATCCTGCGCGTCGAAGTCAACGAGCAGGGCGACGAGCTGAAACTTCTGCACGAATACATTTCACACTGACCCCAGTCTGATTCATAGAAAGTCCCGTAGGGACATCGGAGATTAGCCGGTGGTGAAACCACCGGAAAGCGTAAACAACAACAGCCGCGTCCCGGAGGGACGCGGCGTTCGTGTGACCTTCGGTGGCCGGTGGTTCCGCTGGCGCTCCGCCACCGGCTAATCTCCGCGCGCGCCTACGGCGCTCATCACAGTCTATTTCTTCTGTGCCAATACGGCCGTCTTAGACCAGCCGATGGGGTGGAGCGGGGGGAAGCGGTAGTGTTTGACGACGCGGAAGTAGCGGCGCGTGTTTTCGGCGACCTCGCGCGGGTGGTGCGCCTTGAAGCGGAACATGACTTCGAGGAGCTTGCCGACGGGGGACGGGCGGACGGGGAGGTGCAGGATGTAGCCGCCGGGCTTGAGCACGCGCGCCAGTTCGCCCAGGCCCTCGCGCAGCGGGACGTATTCGAGCACGCCGCTCGTGACGACGAAGTCGAAGGAGTCGGGGACGAAGGGGAGCGCCAGGACGTTGGCCTGCGTGAACCAGACCTTATCTTCGCGGCCGGCCTTCTCCTCGACGGCCTTCTTCGCCTGCACGATTGACGAGCCCGAAAGGTCCACGGCCGTGATCCTGACCGGCTGATCCATGGCTTTGAGGAGCGCCATCGTCAGCAGCCCCGTCCCGCAACCGGCGTCCAGGATGCGCGCGCCGCGCGAGAGCGGGATGGGGTGCGTGCGCAGGTAATGGTGGAGCGAGCGGCCGTAGCCGTTGAACTTGAAGGTCAGGTTGTAGAGGCCCGCGATCTTGTCGTAGAACGTCCCCGCGCCATCCTCCGCGGCGCTCTTCGTCTCCAGCCTCTCGGTCATTCCTCGGTCCCGACCTCCGCTTTTGTTCAAATAGATTCCCTCCGACCTGATGAGCCGGCGGCCTTCCTTGCTCTGAGAAGAAACCCCGGAAAGTTGAACTCACGGCCACACACAGCTTTGATTGAACTACGGTTTCGCCCTAATCTATACCACAAGAGGAGCGCTTAGAAACAGCCGTTTCGTGACGGCCGGCGGGGAAAATTGCCCGCCCGGCGCGCAAGAAAAGGCCGCGGCGGGCGTTCACCCGACAGCCGACCTTTGATTTCGTGAAATTCGGAGGGAGAAATGAAAAAAGCAGCAGTAACGCTTGTCCTTGCAGCCCTCATCGGCCTGGGTCTGTTGGCGTCGCACGTCTACTCGCCCGCCATCTCGCTGGCGAACGTCAGTGCGACGCTCATCGCCACCGAGACGCCTCGGCACGAGCCGCCAATCGCGCACGGCGGCGGGTTCGAGGTGGAAGTCCTGGTGGACGGACGCCCGCGCGAAGAGTACGCCGCGCGAGGCCGCAAATACGTGGAGGCTTCGGAGGGCGAGGAGTACGAGTTGCGCATCAGGAACCCGCTCGGCGTGCGGGTGGCCGTGGCGCTGTCGGTGGACGGGCTGAACACGATTGACGCGAGCCGCACCTCCGCGTGGGAGGCGAGCAAGTGGGTCATAGGGCCGTACCAGACGATCACCATCAGCGGCTGGCAGATGAGCTCGTCGCGCGCGCGCCGCTTCTACTTCACGACCGAGCGCGACTCCTACGGCGCGAAGCTCGGCCGCACGGCCAACCTCGGCGTCATCTCGGCCGTCTTCTTCCGCGAGCGCGAGCGCGCGGTCGTCGTCCCGCGGCCGCCGCGTCCCAGACACCCTATCCCTTACGAAGAGGACGGAAGCGGCCGCAACAAGACGGAGCGGCGCGGCGAGGCCCCGTCGGCGGGGCAGGGGCGTGACGGCGCGAGGACCGCGGAAGTCTATCCGCGGCCGGACGACGAGTCGGCCGCGACCGGCATAGGGCGCAACGTCCGGCACGACGTGAGCTGGGTCAACATGGACCTGGTGCCGCGCTCCGCCGGCGAAGTGACGATTCGCTACGAGTACCGCGACGCGCTCGTCCGCCTGGGCATCTTCCCGCGCCGCTACCCGCGCGGCGAAGACGCGCTCAGGCGGCGCGAACGCTCCACGGGCTTCGAGGACCGCGGCGGTTTCAGCCCCGAGCCGTAAGAAGGACGAACAACGCGCTTAATAAGAAGCGGCACGAAAGGAGTCGAGTCTCCTTCGTGCCGCTTCGTGTCGTTAAGTGGTCAGTCCTTTTTCTTACCCTGCTACTTCACCGCCGCGGCCTGAGGTCGTTCGTGTAAAGCTCCTGGTAGGCGCGGTAATTCGCCATCACTATGTAGACGTATTTCTTGGTCTCCTCGAAACCGACTTCCGCGGCGAAGACGCCCGGATCGCGGCGGCCCGCGCGCTTGAGCCAGCGCGCGACGTTGTCCTCGCCGCCGTTGTAGGAGGCGACGACCGCCTCGGGCAGGTTAGGGAACTGGCGCGCGAGTTCCGAAAGATAAACGGACCCGAGCAGGATGGAAGTCTCCGGGCGGTAGAGGTCTTCGTCCCGCAGGTTGTTCAGGCCGACGTGCGACGCGTAGCGCGCCGCCGTGTCGGGCGTCAGTTGCAGCAGGCCGCGGGCGGCGGCGATGGACTTGGCGCGCGGCTTGAAGCTGCTCTCCTGACGCATAATCGCCAGGACCAGCCGCGGGTCGACGCCGCGCTTGCTCGCCTCGCGCACAATCGCCTCGCGGTAAGGCGCGGGGTATTGACTCGCCGCCGAGTTGATTTGTGACCTGACGCGCTCGGCGCGTGCGCTCGCGGCCGCGCGCTGCGAGGCATTGCTGAGCGCGAGCAGCCGAGCGGTCGCCAGCCCGCCGTAGTAAGAACCTATCCTGTCCGGGATGACGAGGTAAGCGTTGACGGCCTCCTGCTTCCGGCCCGCCTGCTCCAGGCTGTAAGCCTTGAGGTAGGCCACCTCGTCCGGCGTCGTCAGCACCTTGCTCGTGAAGGCGGACGCGCGCAACTCGTCGGCCGTCTGCACGGCGCGCGTCCAGTCGCCGCCCGCCACGTCCAGCCGCAGCCGCGCGAACAGCGCGTTCGTGGCCGTCGGAGTCCCCGCGAATTTCTCCCTCGTGCGCGCGACCCAGGCGATGGCTTCAAGCGGCTTGCCGGCCTCGCGCAGGCTGTCTATGACGTTCAGGTGCGCGAACTCCACGCGCTCGCCCGCGGGGTAGCGCTCGACGTATTCGCGGTAGCGCTCGGCCGCCTCGGCGGCGCGATTCAGGCGCAGGTAGGCTGAGCCCAAAGAGTAGAGCCCCTCGCGCCCGTCCTTCGTCTGCCCGAACTCGCGCGACACGCGCTCGAAGAAGGGAAGAGACTCTTCGTACCCGCGCATCTGGAAGTAAGAACGGCCGGTGCCGTAGAGCGCGGGTGGGACGTTCGCAGCGTCTGACGGGTAACGGGCTATCACCGCCTGAAAGTGCTGCCGCGCTTCCGCGAACGCGCGGTTCTTCAGGTAAACACCGCCGCGCCTGACGTGCTCGGCCGCGCTCAACACGGCCAATGTTCCGCCCGCCCCGCGCCCCTCGCGGTCGAGCCTACGCACCTCGCTCAGCTCGCCGTCCTGCGGCCCGGGACTCGACGACAAATAACCCGCCTCAAGGTTTGCGATCCGGGCGGGCGGCGAACTGGAAACAATAGCCGAGCAGACAAGTATGAGTGTAACGACGAGACCCATTTTTATTACCCAGTAACAAGTGATGAATGACGAGTGACGGGAGGAGAGTGTTTTCTTTTACTCGTCACACGTCTCCTGTCACTGCCTTTCCTTCTTCCTCTATTTCGTAGCTTGAGACGATCTCGACGGTCGGGCGCAGGGTGGCGGCGACGCTGCAATATTTCGTCTCGGAGAGTTCAATGGCCTGCGCGAGCGCCTTCTCCGTGATGCCGCGCCCGCGGACGATGTGTTTGACCTCCATCCGCGTGAAGTGGCGCGGGTGTTCGGCCCGGCGCTCGCCGCGGACCTCCACGCGGTACGACGTGACTTCCGCGCGCTTCTTCGTCAGGATGTTGACCACGTCAACGGCCGTGCAACTGCCGAGCGCTATCAGGAGCAGCTCGACCGGCGTGGCCGCGCTCGCGCGCTCGTGGTTGGTGTCGAGCGCCTGCGCGTGCCCGCTCGGGCTGACGCCGACGAACAAATCGTCGCCGGCGAAATAGATTGTCGCTTTCGAGTCTTCGTTGCCCACCTGCCGCGAGCCCCCTCTCTTCGGAGAGCATAGCACACGCGGCGCTCCCGGCCGCCGCGGCGCGCACAAATCTTCGCACGCCCGTTCGACAAATTGGATGTTGAAACGCGGGCGGCTCTGCGGCTAAAATATAGCCCTGTTATTTTCAAGAGGAGTGATCGATTTCGAGAAGGAGGAATCAGTCATGTCCCCCACCTCTAAACGGGTTGTCAGGCTCATCACCCTCGCCGTCCTCGCGGCGGCGAGCGTGTCGGTCGCCGTCGCGCAGAAAGCAACCGCCAAGGCGACCGAGAACAAAGCAGCCGACAAGCCGCTTTACATGGAATACAAGGGCGTGCGCATCGGCATGGACATGGACGAGGCGCGCAAGAAACTCGGCGAGCCGACCGACAAGAGCGACGTGCAGGACTTCTTCATGTTCTCCGAGACGGAGTCCTGCCAGGTCTTCTACGACAAGGGCCACAAGGTGATGGCTGTGTCCATCAACTACGTGGGCGAGGCGAGCGGCGCGCCGCTGCCGAAGGTCGTGCTCGGCACGGACATAGAGGCCAAGGCCGACGGGGCGATGTACAAGATGATTCGCTACCCCGATTCGGGCTACTGGGTTTCTTACAACCGGACGGGCGGCGACGACCCGCTCGTCACCGTGACGATGCAGAAAATTCAATAAAAGCGCAACGTTTTTGCGCGGCAACCCGCCGTCCTCGTCCTGAATCAGACTAGGCGGGTTGCTCCCGCGGCGCGCGCGTGTCATCATGTGCGCGGCGTCGCCCCCTCTTCGTGCGCCCTCTGAAGCGAGCGCGGCGGAGAAAGCAAGCCTCGGCTCTCCTCATTGCTCTTCCCGACCTTTCCCCTTTTCCCCCTTTTGCATAAACAGCCCGCCGCGCGGCCCTCAAAAATGGCCCAGGCAGGGTTGCGAGAGTTGTTAAATTGAGGAATCAAACTTTGAAAGTGGAGGAATGGGTGATGAATCCAGTGAGAAGAATTTTCAGCGCGGGCGTCATGCTCCTGCTCACGCTCGCCAGCGTCGGGCTGGAGGCGCAGGCGCAGAGGCGAGGCACGCGGTCCAGAGACCGCCAAGTGCGCGAGCTTGTTCGGCGGATAGACATGCGGACGGACGCGTTCCGCAACAGCCTGGACACCGCGCTCGACCAGAGCACGATTGACAACACGCGCCGGGAAGACAACATCAACCAGCTCGTGAGCGATTTTGACAGCGCGGTTGAGCAGCTCAACGGCCGGGTCGAAAATCGCCAGGCCGCCGGCGCGGCCGACGTTCAGCTCGTGCTCGACCGCGCGACGCCGATTGATCGCTTAGTAAGGCGCAACCGCCTGGGCGGTCAGGCCGAAGTCGAGTGGACGAGCCTCCGTCAGGACTTGAATCAACTGGCGAGCCTGTACACGCTGACGTGGCGCGGGAACCGCCGGAACAATACGGACGACGACTGGGCAAACAATAACCCGCGGGACAACTCCCCGTCGGGCAACGCGGCCCTGAACCGTCTGACGGGGACTTACCGCCTAGACGCGACGCAAAGCGTCGACGCGCGCCAGGTGGCCGAGCGCGAGGTGCGCAACCTCTCTTACGCGGAGCGGCAGCGTGTCTTGGACAGGCTGACGGCGCGGCTCGAATCGCCGACCGGCCTTGCGATTGACCGCCGCGGGCGCAGCGTGACCATCGCGTCGACGCGCTCGCCGCAGTTCACGTTCGAGGCCGACGGCGTCGAGCGGACAGAGACCACGCCCGGCGGGCGGACCGTGCGCGTGCGCTCGACGCTCGAAGGCGACCGCCTCGTCGTCAGTTCCGCGGGCGACAGCAGCAGCGACTTCAGCGTGACGTTCGACCCCGTCGAGAACGGGCGGCGGCTGCGCGTCACACGCCGCATCTCGGACATCAACCTGAGCCGCCCAATCGAAGTCGTCAGCCTTTACGAGAAGACTTCCGATGTCGCGCAGTTGGACGTTTACAGCGGCGGCCCGGGCTATCCCGGCTCTGGCCCCACGACCGGCACGGCCAGCGGCCAGTTCATCATCCCGGACGGGACGCAGATGGTCGCCGTGCTCGACAACAACCTTTCGACGAGGGCCGCGCGCGAGAATGACCCGTTCACGATGACTGTCCGCTCGCCCGACCAGTACGAGGGCGCGACCATCCGCGGCCGCCTCTCGAACGTCAACCGTTCGGGGCGCATCACGGGGCGCTCGGAGGTGACACTCAACTTCGACACCATCACACTGCGCAACGGCCAGTCGTACCGCTTCGCGGGCATCACGGAGTCGGTCCGCACGCCCGAAGGCGAGACCGTGCGCGTTGACAACGAGGGCTCCGTCCGCGAGGACAACCGCACCAGCACGACGGCCAAGCGCGCGGGCATTGGCACGGCGGTCGGCGCGATCATCGGCGCGATTGCCGGCGGCGGCAAAGGCGCTGCCATCGGCGCGGTCATCGGCGCGGGCGCGGGCGCGGGCTCCGTCTACGTGCAGGGCAAAGACGACCTGGAACTGGTGAGCGGCACTGAGTTGACGCTGCGCGCCTCGGCACCCAGGTAAACTCTTCGGGCTTTCAAGGGTCTCGAAAAGCACGGGCGCGGAAGGAGAATTATTCTCCTTCCGCGTTTTTGTTTGAAGTCAGTACCGCCTGCGGCAGGCCGTACTGACCTTCGACCGGCAAACTGTTTTCCGCCGGCACGCGCCGGTGCTAGGATTCCCCTGCCCGGACGACGCGACGGAAGGAGAAGAAGATTGCCCGGCACAACTGCGATTCTGAGCAACCTGCCCGACGGGTTGCGCCTTCAGCGACTTGAGGCGCTGGTCATGGCGAGCGAGACGCTCAACCGCGCCTCGGGCCTGGACGACATCCTGCGCGCCATCCTCGAACTCGTCACGATGCAATTGGGCGCGGAGCGCGCGACGGCTTTCCTCAACGACCGCCGCACGGGGAAGCTGCACGCGCGGCAGATGAGCGGCTCGCAGCACGTCGAGATCGTTTTGGAGAAGGGCGTCGGCGTGGCCGGGTACGTGGCCGAGAAGGGCGAGAGCGTTCTGATTAACGACGTGGCCGCGGACCCGCGCTTCGATGCTTCGACGGACAGGCGCACGGGGTTCACGACGAGAAACATGCTCTGCGCCCCACTGCGGAAACCCGAGGGCACGCTGCTCGGCTCGCTACAGGCCATCAACAGGCTCGAAGGCCAGTTCACGGAGGCCGACCTCGCCTACCTAGAGTCGTTCGCGGCGCTCGCGGCCGTTGCCGTCGAGCGCGAGCAACTGGCACAGGAAGCCTTCCGCGCGCAGTTGATCTCGACGGAGTTGGAGCTGGCGCGAAAGATTCAGGCGCGGCTGCTCCCGCCGCCTGGGAAGATAAACTTGCCCGCGCCGTTCAGCGCCTGGGGCGTGAGCCAGGCTTGCTTCGACGTGGGCGGCGACTGCTACGACGCGCTCGTGCTGCCGACGGGCGAATGCGCCTTCTGGGTGGCGGACGTGAGCGGGAAGGGAATCGGCGCGGCGCTCCTGATGACGACGCTGCAAACGGAGTTGCGCGCGCTGGTCCGCGACGAGGGCGACCTCGCGCGCCTCGCGGCGGAGCTGGACGCGCGCGTCGGCGCGGTCGCGCCGCTCGGGACGTACGCCACGCTCTTCCTCGGCGTGCTCTCGGCGGCGGGCGAGCGCCTGCGCTACATCAACGCCGGGCACGTGCCGCCTGTCTGGCTGAATTCGCGCGCCGCGGGGGGCAGGGCGTTCGAGGTCAGCGGGAAACTCATAGGCTTGCAGTTGCCGGGCGACGGCTACACGGCGGGGGAGGTCGTCTTCAGAAGGGGCGAACGGCTCGCGGTCTTCAGCGACGGCGTGACGGACGCGGAGAACACGGCGGGCGAGACTTTCGAGGAGCACGGCCTCGCCGGGAGCCACGAGCGCGTGAGCGCCACGGACGTGGAACAGATCGGCCAGGCCCTCTTCGCGGACCTGGACCGCTTCCGCATCGGCGCGCCGGCCAAAGACGACACGACTTATTTGGTCGCCGGTCTGGATTGAATACGGAGCGCAGACATAAAAAGACCGCGGGGGCACGAAGTCGCAGAAGGAGAGTTTGCTTCGTGCCCCCGCGGCCAGCTCCGCCTGCGGGAGAAGTGTCAGGCAGATGCTTGCTGTAAAAAGATGGTGTCGTAGTGGGCGCGCAGCTTGAAGCCCGCCTTCATGTAAAAGTTTGACGCCGCCTGGTTCAGCTCGTTGACCAGCAGCGAGACGGTCTTCGTGCGCGCGAGCAGTTTCCGCGTCAGTTGCGAGAGGCAGCAGAGGCCGACGCCCTGCCCGCGGTCTTCGGCGGCGACGTAGATGCCTTCGAGGTAAATCACCTCGGAGGTCTCGGACACCAAGTCCGCCTTGAAGATCAGGCGGCCGTCCTCGACCAGCACCCAGACGCGGCCCTGCTCTATGCGGCGCGCGCAGCGCAGGCGGAAGCCGATGGGGTCTTTCTCCATCGGGTTGACGCCGCTCTCCTCGAACGCCATGCGCGCGTGCACCGGCATTACCAACTCAAGGTCCGCGAGCGTCGCCTTGCGCAAGCCCCGCACGGGCTCTTTCACGTCGACGGGAAACTTCTGCTCGAAGAGCAGCTCGCGGCAAACGAGTCGCGGCTCCTGCCCGCCGCCCGCGTAGTGGCCCCAGAAACTTTCGACCTTCTCCATCTCGCCGAGCAGCAGGTGCGTGCGCGTGCATTTTTGTGCCAGCGCGGCGAAGGCCGCGAGCGAGGCGTCCGTGCGCGCCTCGAAGAGCGTGGCGTGGCCGATCAGGGCGACGCCTTCGAGCCGGCCGTCGCGGCCGCGGTAGCCGTAGAAGGAGCCGCGGTTCAGGGGGCTGACGACGCCGTTGTCCAGGATGCAGCCCGTCATGTAGACCGTGTGCAGCGGGCGCTCCCGCAGGAAGGCCAGGATTTCGGCTTTGTGCTTTTCGGCGAGGGGCTCGGCCGCCGCCGCGTCGAACATGACGCCCGGCATGACCGGCCCTTCGGCCTGCGACACTGTGCGGAGTGATTGCATGCGCATGATGCTAATCCTTCGTAGTCAATGAAGTCCTGAAACTCAGTGATTGGGTGGTGGTGTTTCAACGTCGGCGCGCGCGGCGGTCAACTGAGCTTGCCGCGCGCGCCGGCCTTCATCATCTACTTCTTACCGCCGCCGCCCGTCGTGCCGCCGGTGCCGCCGGACGTGGACGTGGACGTGGTCGCGTTGACTGCGTTGGAGTAGGCGGAGTCGCCGCCGCTGTGGTAGGCGCGGACGCGGTAGTAATACTTCTTGCCCGCGCTCAGGGCCATGCTGGAGTAGGTCTTGACGTTGCGCAGCGTGGTCGCGATCTGCGTGTAGGTCCGGCCGTCCAGTGAACGCTCGACCTTGAAGCCGTCCTCGTTGGTCGAGGTGTCGGCCCAGGTCAGGTTGATCTGGGTGGACGAGGCGACGGACGCGACGAGGCCCGTGGGCGCTTTCGGCGCGGCGTCTTTGACGACCGCCATCGTGCTGCCGCTGGTGTCGCCGTAAATCAGCGCCTGGTTGGCCTGGACGTAAACGTCGCCGAGCATCACGCCGTCGCCGAGCATCACGCCGTCGCCCAGCATCACGCCGTCGCTCAGCAGCGTGCCGTCGCCGAGGAGGACGCCGTACTTGGCGAACGCGGTGCCTTCGACCATCGTGATGCCGGGGGTGGAAGAGTTCGTGTCGCCGGCCGTCATGATGTTGTCGCCCAGGAGCACGCCGGTGGTCGTCTTCAGGGCGTCGCCCAGGAGCACGCCCCTGCTCTCCGACGTCACGTCACCCAGCAGGACGCCGAGGTCGTAGACTTTCTGGTACGCGGTAATCAGTTCCGTCCCCGTGGCGTAGGTGTAATCCAGGATGACGCCCTGGCTCCAGGAGAAGGTGTGGCCGCTGATGGTCGTCTGCGGCGTCGGGGCCGAGCAGGAAGAGCAGAGCAGCGGCGCGCCGAGCGCCGTGCTCGAAGTCAGGTCGGTGCGGATAAGTTTGGCGAGGCGCGTCGCGCCCTCGACGTTAATCTCGCCCGCGCCCTGCTCGAACATGTTGTAACCGGCCAGCGGCTGCGCCGTGTACATCAGGATCATCTTGACCATGTTCGGCGTCAGACTCGGGTTCGCCTGGAGGAGCATGGCGGCCGCGCCGGCGACGACCGGCGTCGCCATCGAAGTGCCGCTCAGGAACATCTGCTCGCGCGTGGACGAGCCGCTGACGTTGGCGTCGAGCGAAGAGTTGTTGGCGACGAGGTAGTTGCTCGCGGCCTGCACGCTGACGAGGCGGTTGCCGGGCGCGACCACGTCGGGCTTAATCAGGTTGTCGTAGTGGCGGACGCCGTTCGAGTCCGTCCAGAAGCTGCGCGTCGGCCCGCGCGAGCTGTAGGTCGTGACCGCGTCGTCGCCGCGCGCGTCCGTGCCGAAGCTGTTCGACGCCCCGACCGTGATGACCGAGGGCTCGTTGCCGGGGCTGTGAATCTGCCCGTAGATTTTCTGGCCGTTGCCGTCTTTGCCCTCGTTGCCGGCCGCGGCGACGACGACCACGCCCGCGTCCACCAGCCGGCGCGCGGCCTGGCACAAGGGGTCGTCGCGGTAAGAGTCTACGGCGGCCGTGCCGAGGCTCAGGTTGACGACGCGGATGTTGTGGGCCGCGCGGTTGGTCAGCACCCAGTCGAGCGCGGCGATCAGGGAAGAGACGTTGCCCCTGCCCTGCGAGTTGAGGACGCGCAGGTTGACGAGGTTGGCGTTGGGGGCAATCCCGAGGTACGCGCCCGCCGAGACGCTGTCGTTGCCGGCGAGCAGGCCCGCCACGTGGCTGCCGTGGCCGTAGGGGTCGTCCGTGCGGTTCTCGCCCGTGAAGTCAACGCTCGCGACGACGCGCGACGCCTTCGAGGAACTCTCGTAGGAGACGTGGCTGGAGAACATGCCCGAGTCCATGACGGCGATCCCTACGCCCGTGCCGTCGTAAGGGGTCTGGCCGCCCGTGGCGCGCGCCGCGTCCGCGCCCGTGGTGAGCGAGACGTGGCCCAGCAGCTTGACTTCGCGGTCGAGGGAGACGTAGGCGACTTCCGGGTTGTTAGCCAGGGCTTCGACGGCCGCCGGCGGGAGGCTGACCGTGCGCGACTTGAAATTCTTGAAAGTCTTTGAGACCTTCCCGCCGTTGCCGCTGACGGTGTAGTTGAGTGAGGTAGTCCACGCGGCCGCAGGCTCGATGATGACGTTGACGCGCTCGCCGCCCTTCGCGTTCCTGACCTTGTCGCGCAAATCCGCCGAGACTTTGTCGCGCGCCCCGGCGGACGAATTGCTCTGGGCGAGGGGTTGCGCCTGGGCTCTATCGCCAACCATGATCCCGCTCGTCAGCGTGACGAGCAGGGAGAAGATTGTGAGCCATGCGGCGATTGGGGAGTTTGGAGCGTGTTTCATCGGATCGGTCATCCTCGTATAATTTCCGGGCTTGTTGGGGCGGGCTGACGATGAAACGCAGTCGCAGCCTGCCGCCCTTAGAGCAGCCCGCGTGCCACGGGACACGTTTTCGTGAAAACCGGCGAAATGCTCAGTTTTCCCGTGGGTTTTTGAGTCCAGAAGGGTCTGGGGCGCGCGGGCCCTGTCGGTCAGTTTGAGAGTGCGGTCGTTCAACCTGAGAGAGTTCGGTCAGAGAAGGGGTGAGAGCTTGAGCGCAGTCAACCAGCTTACGGAGGAGGTCGAATCTTTCCGCGACCGCGCGTGGCGGCGCGAGCCCGAGTCGCGCGTGGAGGACGCGGGCGGGGCCGAAAGATTCATAGAGTCGGTCGGCTTCTGCGCGGCGATGACGGACGCGCGGCGGCCCGGTCCGTCGCTCTACGTGGCGGTGTGCGGCAGGCGCGACGCACACATGCCGCGCAACGTGCAGAAGGACCCTGAAGCCAGCCTGACGTGGACGATCAAGGACGAGGTGATGCGGCGCGGGCGCGTCTACTACGCGAAGCTGGCGAAGGGGCGCGCGACCTTCATCGCGCCGCGGCTCGTCCCACACTTCAACGCGCTGTGGGGCGTCGCGCGGCGTAAGGAGAGTGAGGCGCTCTCGGCGGACGCGCGGGCGGTCCTGAAAGTTCTCAGGCGCGAGTGGGAGATGGCGACGGGCGACCTGCGCGAGGAGTCGGGCGTGAAGGAGCGCGGCCGGTTCACGCGCGCGATGGACGAGTTGCAGCGGACGATGAAGGTCATTCCGGGCGAGGTGGTCTACGAGCCCTGGTTCACCTACATCTGGACGCTCGCCGAGGGGCGCTTCAGCCAGGAGTTAAGCAGGAGGGTCAAGCGCGAAGACGCACTGCGCGAGGTCGCGCGCGCGTTCCTGGACGGCGCGGGGCTGACCGTGCGCGGCGAGTTGGCGAAAGTCACGGGGCTCTCACGCCCGGACGCGGGCCTCGGCAACCGCGCGCTGGTTAAAGACGGGTACGCCGAACGAGTCGCGGAAGGGGTTTATCGTTTGAAGGCGATGGACGTTTGAGTGAGAGTGATGAACGTTTTCCGCCGTTGACGCGGTGCGGTTGAAGTATGCGAATCGGGTTCTGTTCTTTGTCCCTTTGTTCTAACTTTCGCCCTTCGCCTTTAGCTGCCCGGTTTGCGTCTCTTTCAATTGTCGGTCGGTCTCCTCGCGCGCCTGATGTTCGAGGCGGGCGGCTTCGAGGGCGAGCGGGATGTTGTCGCGCGTGGCGCTGAGGCGGTGCAGCGCGATGTTCGTCTCGTCCCAGGTCGCGCCGCGGCTCGACGCGGCCTCTATCGTCTGCAAGCGCGTCTCGGCCTCTGCGCGGCGCTCGGAGCCTTCGAGCCTGATCTGCTCCAGCCTTTCGCGGTCGGCGCGCAACTCTTCGCGCAGGGCGGTCGTGTCCGCCCCCTGTATGTAGTCCGTGCGGTTCAGCCGCCGCTCGACCAGGAGCAGCTCGCGCTTGGCGTTCGAGACGACGCGCGTCGCCGTGATGCGCGCGGCGAGCGTCTCGCGGTAGGCGTCCGCGAGCAGAGGGTTCCTGGCCTCGATCTCCTTGAGCGCCTGCCGCTCCTGCGGCGTCAACTCGGACGTGAACCAGGGCAACTCTTCCGCGGTCACGCCGTCCGCGGCCACGCGGTCGCGCACCTTCTGCGCCCACTGGCGGCGGTAGTAGAGCAGGAAGAGCGTCACGGCGAAGCCTATGACGGAGCTGACGGCGAGTGAGGTCAGGGCCAGCAGGAAGTTGAGCGCGGAGTCCTGCGCCGACGAAAAGTATTTCACCAGGTAGTAGAGCGGGACGGGCAGCGCGACGACGAAGAAGGCCAGCCACGGGGCCCACTCGAAGACGCGCGCCAGGAGCTTCTCCCGCGCGGTGACCCTGCCGCTCGTTCCCGTCTCATTCATGCTCACTACTTCTTCTCCAAAGGGGCGCGGGCGGCAACCGTGACCGGCCGCGCGTTCATCGTATGGACAACGAGGGACGGCCCGAATCATAACAAGAGCGCGTGCGTGTTAGCCAGCCCCGGAAGAACCGAACAATGTAGCTGCTTGGAGCATTCTCCGGCCGTGTAATATCATGGCGACTGCGAGGACGCTAGAGAAACGGCCGGAGGAGGACCGATGCCCAGCCCTGACAGACGAATCAGCCTCATGATCTTGACCGCCGCGCTTCTTTGCGCGGCCGCCTGGACGCCGACGGCCGAGGCGCAGCCGCAGCGCGGCGGCGTCCGCTCCGTGACCATCCCGATTACGATTCGCCAGCGAGGCGGCGACGCCGTCCAGCGCGAGTTGCAGCAGGTCGGCGACCTGACTGTCCTCGAAGACGGCGACGAGCAGAAGATTCTCTCCATCCGCGCCTACGGCACGGAGACGCCCATCTCCGTCGGCATCCTGATTCAGGACGACGTGGTCTCGTCAATCTCGAACGAGATTAAGGCGCTGCGCGAGTTCGTCAACCGCCTGCCGCGCGGCTCGCGCGTCATGGTGGGCTACATCAAGAGCGGGTCGCTCGACGTGCGCCAGAGGTTCACGGCCGACCTGGAGCGCGCCGCGGAGTCGCTGCGCGTCCCCATCGGCTCGGCCTCGGCCGCGGCCTACAACCCTTACGTCGAGATCGTCGAGGGCCTGCGCCGCTTCGAGGCCATGCCGAAAGGCCGGCGCGCGCTCCTGGTCGTCACGGACGGGCTGGACATCTCAAGGGGCGTGGACAGCTCGCTCCCCAGCCAGAGCGTGGACTTGCAGCGCGCGATTCGTGAGGCGCAGCGGCAGGGCGTGGCCGTCTACTCTTTCTACGCGCCGAGCGTCACGGCCAGCACCATCGGCAGAATCAGTTTAATCTCCAACGGGCAAAGCTCGCTCGAACTGCTCGCGGACGAGACGGGCGGCCGCGCCTTCTTCCAGGGCACGGGCGCGCCCGTCAGCTTCGACCCCTTCCTACGTGACCTGGCCGGCACCTTAACGCGCCAGCTCGCGCTCACCTACCTCTCCACACACCCCAAGAAAGGCTACCACCGAATCAAGGTCACCTCTAACGTGGACGGCGTGGAGATAGAACACCCGGCCGGGTACAGGAGATAGAGATTAGTCCAGAGTCAAAAGTCCGAGGCCCGAAGTCAAGAACACGCTTTTGACTTCGGGCCTCGGACTTTTGACTTTGGACTTTTTACGCGACGCGCTGTTGGTCGGCGGCGCGGCGGCGCTTGATCTCCTTGATTTGCGTCTCAAGGATTTTGAGGTGGAGTTCGAGGAAGATTCGGCCCTCGCTGTTGAGCTGGATGCTCTTGTCGAAGTCTTTGCGCGCGTCCGTCTCGTTGCCGCGGAGCAGTTGCGCGAAGCCGCGGCCGGCGTGCGCGAGCGAGGTGGCGTTGCCGTCGGGCTTGAGCCCGATGCCGCGGTCGAAGTCCGCGATGGCCTCCACGAGGTCGCCCTTGACGAGCAGCGCCTCGGCCCGCTTGATGTACGACTCGGCGTCGCTCGGCGAAACCCTGATGGCCTTGTCGAAGTCGGAGATGGCCCCCTCGAAGTCGAACTCGTTGGCGCGTATGAAGCCGCGGTTGTTGAAGGCCTGCGTGATGTCGCGGTTGTTCAAGGTCAGCCGCGCGTCGAGCTCGATGGCGCGCTCGTAGTCTTCGATGGCCCCGTCGAGGTTGCCCTTGGCCCTGCGCGCCTTGCCGCGGTTGAGGTGCGCTTCCGCCAGGCGCGGGTTCATCTCGATGGCGTGGTCGAAGTCCGAGAGCGCGGCGTCCGTGTCCCCCTTGCCGAAGCGCGTGATGCCGCGCTTGACGTACTCCTTGGCCGAGGCCAGCTCCTGCGCCAGGAGCGGGGCCGCGCCGAAGAGCATGAGCAGGGACAGCAGGGGCAAGGAAACACGTCTCATAAAAAGCCTCCCGGGAATAGAAGGAGCCGCCGTGGTGAACTCGCGAGCGAGGGGCTAAAAATAAGCTGCGCCGTCCGCCCGCGTCAAGGGTGAAAATGATGAATCCCGCTTCGGTTCCAGCCGGGGCCAGGCGCTACTGGACGGTGGCGGGCAGGAGCGAGCCCCGCGGGTCCGAGGCGATGGCATAGCCGTCACCTATCTGGCCGATCATGCCGTGGAAATGTATCTCGGAGCCTGAGAGGACGAGCAGCACGTCGCCGGCGTGGTAGCGCGGGTCGTCGAGGCGGAAGCGGACGACCGTCGCCTGCCCGTTCTCCTGCTCGACGGTCTCGAACTCGAAGTCCTCGGCCCCGACCACGTAGGTCTGCGAGTTGTTGGCGTTCCTTTGTTCTTCGGGCATCTTTTGTGCGCTCCCCTCACGCTGCGAATCGACGATGGAAACTGACCGGGCCAGTTTACCAGCATCCGGCGTAATTCTGGAATGTGGTCAGTACCGCCGCCGCAAGCGGGCGGGTACCGTCGCGGCTTAAGACCCGCCCGCTTGCGGCGGCGGCATCGACCTTAGTTGGGGCCGATGAAGAGCCTGAAGCCCAGGCGCATGAGCAGGGGCGGGCCGACGGTCCTGACGGGAGTCAGGCCGGTCGTGTAGCGTCGGTCGAAAAGGTTTTCGAAGGCGACGAAGCCTTCGAGGCCGCGCGCGATGCGGCGCGAGGCGAAGGCGTCGAGCGTGAAGTAAGGGGGCAGGCGGAAGCGGTTCTGGTCGTCGTCGAACTGCGCGCCTGAGGCGCGGCCCTGCACGGCGGCCGTCAGGACGGACGGGTTCGCGTAGCGCGCCTGGAACGTCAACTGGTGGCGGGGCACTTGCGGGATGAGCAGACCTTCGAGCGCGACGTTCGCGGGGAAGCGGAGCACGGTCGCGTCCGCGAAAAGGTAGCCGCCGGAGACCGTGAAAGTGTTCGTCAGGCGCGCGTCCCACTCAAGCTCCAGCCCGCGCGAGCGCGTGCGCCCCAGGTTCTGCCGCTGCCGCGTGATGAGCGCGGGCGTCACATTCAGGGTCACGTTGGCGACGGGCCTGGTCATCTCCGTCCAGAAGAACGCGCCGCGCACGTTCAACCTTTGTCCGAAGGCGTTAAAGCTCGCGCCCGCCTCGCCCCCCGTCAGGCGTTCGGCGCGCAAGTTCTCGTTGGCGAGCGTCAGCACATCGCCGACGCGGAAACTCCTGTAAAGCTCGTTGAGCGTCGGCTGGCGGAACGCGCGGTTCATGGAAGCGTAGAGCGAGAAGTTCTCCGCCGGCCTGTAGAGCAAAGACAGGTGCGGGCTGAACGCCGTCTCCGAGCGGTCTGGAAAGAGCGTGACGACCGCGACGTTCGTAGAGAACGGCCGCGTGGCGTTGAGCGCGTCGTAGTTGCGCCAGCGGTCCAGGCGCGCGCCGATTGTGACGAACAACTCCGGGGTCGCGCGAATGATGTCTTCGAAATAAATCCCGACGGTGCGCTCGCGCCCGCCCGCGCCGACGATCGAGGTCGGCCGCCCGGCGACGAAGGCCAACTCGTCGCTCGCGCCGCGCACCTCGCGCGCCTCAAGGCCGGCGATGAAAGTCTGCTTCGCGAAAGCCGCGCGCGACCACTGGAGGGAAGCGCCGATTGATTGCGCCGGGACGCGCTGGACGCGCGTAGGGGTTTCAAGAGTGCGCGCGTCGTTGACCGCCGAGAAATTCTGGTCGAAGACCTGCGTCCCGCCGTAGGCGCGCGCGGTGAACGCTCCGGCGCGCTCGCTCTGCCAGTCGCCGCCGACGACGAGTTGGCGTACGTGCGTGCGGTTGCGCTGAAACGGCGTGCCGTTCGAGCGCGCCTCGCCGAAGACGTTGGCGCTCGCGAAAACGGACAAGCTGTTTGAGAGCCTTCGCTCGACGCTCAGCCGCGCGACCGCGTTGCGAACGTTCGCCGGCACGTCGATGCTCCCGCGCTCGCTCTCGTCAACGACGACGTAGCCGCCCGTGCGGAACGTCTCAACGGCGAGGCTCGCGCCCCAGTCGCCCCTGCGCCCCGCGGCGAAGAGGGAAGCGTCGGCCGTCCGTTGATTCCCGTAAGAGGCTTCGAGGCGCAGGGAGGGCGAGTCGCCCGCCTTGCGCGTGATGACGTTGACGACGCCGCCGAGCGCGGCGCTGCCGTAGAGGTGAGACGCGCCGCCGCGCAGAACTTCCACTGTGTTGACGGAGGTTCGCGGGACGCGGCCCCAGTAGACCCAGCCGCCGAAGGGGTCGTTGAGCGGGACGCCGTCGGCGAGGACTACGGCGCGGCTCGCGCCGCTCGCGCCGACGCCGCGCAGAGAGACCCCCTGCGTGGTCGGGTTGGCCGTGCGGCTGCCGCTGCGGCGGAAGAGGCTGAAGCCCGGGACCTGGCGGAGCGCGTCGTCGAGCGTGGCGGCCGCGGTCGTGGCTAATTCAGTCTGCGAGAGCGAGACGACGCTCGCCGCCGTCTCCCCGAGCCGCGTCTCCGTGCGCGTCGCCGTGACGGTCACGCGCTCCGAAAGCGGCGCGGGCGCGAGCACGATTTCCAGGCCGAGCAGGTTTGTCTGAACCGCGTCCCGCCTGCTCTCGAAAGGCGCGAAGCCTTCCGCGCGGACGGAGACGGTCGTGGCGTCGGCGGGCGTCGGGACCTCAAGCCGGAAACGACCGGCCGAATCCGTAATGCTTTCGGCGATGACGGCCGAGCCGCTTTTAAGAATGACTTCGGCGCGCTCGATTGCCGCGCCCGTCTGGTCTTGCACGACTCCCTCGACGCGGGTGTTCGGAGACTGCGCGGACGCCGCGGTGAAAAAATAAAGACCCAGTAACGCACAGGCGAAGAGGCGTGCGGCGGAGAAGGGAACGACCGCCGAACGAACGCGGATAAGAGATTTAAGACCCGGCATGACTGTAGAACGCGGGGCGATTCCGTAGGGCAGGGACAAGTCCTCTGCCCCTACAATTATCGCTATCTGCCTTTCCTCCGCACATAGTACACCACGCCGTTGTAGTCGTCCGTGAAGAGGAAGGCGTCCGCGCCGAGTTTCATGATGTCTGCGGGGCGGCCGTAGAGCTTGCCGTTCTGCATGAAGCCCGTGACGAAGTCTTCCACGCGCCCGCCGCGCCGGACGCGGACGATGCTGTGGCCGCGGTCCATCCTGTGAATGGAGGAGCCGTGCAGGGCGACCAGGAAGTTATTCTTGAGACTCACGGCGTTGGTGCTCGCGTCGAAATATTCGAGGCCGAGCGGCGAGCTGTGTGCCGGGAAGGAGGCGAAGGCTGCGGGGACGTTCCTGCACCCTGTGTTCTTCGCGGACGAGCCGAATTGCGGGTCGGCGTAAATTCTCGGCCCCTGCTGGTAACAGTAGGGCCAGCCGTAGCTCGCGCCGTCGCGGACGACGTACATCGTGTCCGAAGGCTTGTCGCGGCCGAGGTGGTCCGCGCCCATGTTGGTGGCGTAGAGTTCGCGGCCGACCCACTTGAGGCCGACGGCGTTACGCAGGCCCGTGGCGTAGAGCCTGCGGCCGCTCCCGTCCGGGTTCATCTCGATGACGGTCGCGCGTATCTCCTCCTTCTCCTCGCACGCGTTGCAACTGCTGCCGACGGAGACGTAGAGCTTCCCGTTCGGGCCGTAGGCGACGGTGCGCGTCAAGTGCCAGCCGCCGTACTTGTAGCCCAGGCCGTAGTCCGGGAACTCCGCGAGCACCTGCGGGCGGCCGCGCGGGGCGTTGTCCCCTGCGCGGTAGCGGTAGCGGACGAGCTGGTCCGTCAGCGCGAGGTAAAACCAACTGTTGCCTTCGGCGTCCGAGTGGAAGCAGATGCTGTTCGGGTTGCGCAGGTTCGTCAGGTAGGGCGTGACCTTGCCGAAGCGGCCCGACCGCTCGTCGAAGTCTTCGAGGATGTAGACCGCGCCGCGCTTGTTGTCAGCGAGGTTGTACATGTCCGTGACGAAGACGCGGTTGTCCGGGCTCATCGCCATGAAGCGGACGCGCTTCAGCCCCTCGGCCGCGACCGCCACCTCGAACTCATCCGGCAGATTCAGGTTGAACGTGATGCCCTTCGCGAGAGAAATTTTGTTGGGCGCTAGTTTGAGCGTTCGAGTCTGGGCCAGAACGGAAGAGCCGCCGAGAAGGAAGAGAGAGATGAACAGCAGGCATTTTGTTTTCATGTTGGCTAAATTTTCGTTGTTCAGATGACGCGGACGACGACGAGTGTCATGTCGTCGTGCTGCTTGGCCCCCGCGGCGAACTCGTCTGCGGCCGCGATGAGGCGCGCGATGATTTCCGAGGCGCTCAGTCCGTCGCACTCGCGCGCGGCTTCGAGCATACACTCCTCGCCCCACTCTTCGTCCGACGGGTTCATGGCCTCGCTGATGCCGTCCGTGAAGCCTATGAAGGTGTCGCCCGGCTCAAGCGTCACGCACGCCTGACCGTACGGGAAGTTCGGCAGCAGGCCGACGACGCAGCCGCCGGCCTCAAGGCGCAGCACCTCCCGGCTCCCGTTCGCGGAGCGCAGGATCATCGGCGGGTTGTGGCCCGCGTTGACGTAAGTCAGGCTGCGCGTCTGCGGCTCGTACTGCGCGTAGAAGAAGGTCGCGTAGCGGTTCTCGGCCGAGGCGTCGTAGACCAGGCGGTTGACCGTGCTCATCAACTCCGCGAGGTCGCTCGTGCCGACGACCGCCTGCCCGCGCAGCGACGCTTGCAAACTCGCCATCAGGAGCGCCGCCGCGATTCCTTTGCCCGACACGTCGCCGACCGCGATGCCGAACCGGCCGCCGGGCAGCAACAGAAAATCGTAGTAGTCGCCGCCGACGCCGAGCGCGGGGCGGCACGCGCCGGAATAATCCAGGCCGGAAATCTGCGGGAGCTTCTGCGGGAACAGACGCTCCTGCACCTCGCGCGCGATCTCGACTTCGCGGTTGAGGCGCTCGCGCTGCGCGACCTCGGCGGCGATGGCCGCGGTCAGTTGACTGTTTTCGAGCGCGAGGCCGGTCTGCGTGGCGACCGACTGGAGCAGGCGCAGGTCCGTGTTCGAGTAGGGCTCCTCGGACTGCTTCGGGCCGAGGCTGATGAAGCCGGGCAGGTTCTCCTTGACCGCGAGCGGCAGCAGTAGCTGCGTGCCCAACTCCGCCAACATCCCGCGCTCGCCGTTCTCCATCCCCTGAGTTTTATGGACCCAGGAGTCCGCGTCCTCCGCGTAGACGAGCACGGGCTCTTTCGACGCGCGCAACTGGCGGACGGTCGCGGCCTGTTCGTGGAAGGCGACGGGCGGGGGCTCGTCGTAGCCGAGCGCGTGTGCCGGGCGGTAGCCGTCGCCGTCCTTGAGCATCAGGGCGACGCGCGGGACGTGCAGCGATTCCGAGATGCGCTCGGCGACGGTTTCCAGGAGCGGCCTGGTCTCGACAATAGTTCGGACCTTCTCGCTCAGGTCGCTCAGAATCTGCTCCGCGTTGTAAGCCTCGCGGAAGAAGCGGCGGTCTACGAAGCGGCGCAGTCTTTCTGCGATTCCCTGAAGCAGGAAGACGAGCATCACGCCGGCGGCCATGATGGCTATCTTCTGCGGGCGGTTGGCCGCGTGACTGGCGACCAGCGAGGCCGCGACGAAGATGACGACCGCGGACAGAATGACCTGCATGACGCGCACGCCGTTGCGCGCGAGCGCGTACTGCACGCCCTGGCGTAGGACGACGCGCACGTCCATCGCGCGGTGGACGACGATGACGTAAGCCATCGTCAGCGGGAAGAGGAAGACCAGGAGCAGCGCGGGGATGACGACCCAGGCCGGCAAGTTAGCGTAAGGGTTGTTGCCGCCCGTGAAGATGAGCATCCGCAGCACGAGGATGAAGGTCGGGGCGAGGCTCAACATCGTGCCCACCTGAAGCAGCCGCAGGCGGCGGCGCACGTCGCGCGTCGTGGCCGTCCCGTACTTCATGCCCAGGCTCATGAAGAAGATCCCGACCATCGTCATGAGGAGGACGCCCATGTATTTTTCGAAAGGCGCGATCAGGCGCGCGAGCGGCTCGACCGCGGCGATGCTCTCGGCGTTGCCGACCGCGATGACGACCGCCAGGACGGCGTGCGCGAGCGCGGGCACGAGGAAGAGCCATTTGGCCCAGGGCCAGCGCCTGTCGTAGCTCAGGGGTTCGGGGAAGTAGACGCCGAAGAGCATCATCCAGACGGGCCAGGTCGTGAAGAAGAAGGTGAAGTAAGTCAGCCCGAGGACGCGCAGCCAGCCCTCCCACCCCGCGACGTTCACGCGCGGGAGGAAGACCGAGAAGCTCATCATCAAAAAGAGCAGCAGCCACGCCAACAGGTCGCGCGGCCTGAGCGCGGCCACCCAGAAGCCGAGCAGCAGGCAGAAGGCTGGCATGACCAAATACATGATGGCCTGGAAGAGCCAGTTGCCCAGGCTTCGCCCCTCGGCCATCAGCGGCGCGAGGCGGAAGGCGACTGTCTCCTCGCGCGCCGCCCCGCCTTCCGCCTCGGGGTGCGCGAGCGTGACGGTCATCGTGTCGCCGGGGCGCGCGTCGGCGACCGCCCCACCCAGGACCTTGCCGCCTGTGTAAGCGCGGCCGTTGACTGACAGCAGGCGGTCGCCCGCGTGCACGCCCGCCTGTTTAGCCTCCGCGCCGACGAAAGAGACGACGGCGCTGGCCGCCTGCGTGTTCAGCGGGAATTGTGCCACCTCCGTAGGGGAGGTGAGTTGGCGCGCGGCGTCCACAGAGAAGCGCGCCTGGTAGGTCGCCGCGAGGGCGAACAGGATGGCTAGGGGGACATAGGGGGCGTATTTACTTTTCAAGAGGCGTTCACCTGATCATCACTTCGAGCGCGTAACGCGTGGGGCGCTCGGTGGTCGTGTCCGGCAGGACGTTGATTCGGTAAGTGCCGGTCGCGGGCAGTTCGCCGGACCAATCCTTCGTGTCGTAAATCCAGGTCTCGCCGTCGGGCCTGAGAATCGTGACGGACATCCCCGCGGCCTCGGTCGTCAGGTGGACCGTCATCGTCTGCCCGGCCCTCGCGCGCAGCAGGTAGTCGTGGCTCAGCCCGCGCCGGACCGTGCCCTTCAGGACGGTGGTCGTGCGCCCGCGCGGAAAGTTGACGCGGCGAGTGACGCTCCGCCCCTTCTGCGCCTCCGCGGACGCTGACGACGCGAGCAGCAACAGAGCCGCTACGAGAACGTGAATCGCAAGCTGTTTACGTGTACGGACCATTGAAAGTTTATCCCCCGAATCGAAAAGCGAGACTTCTTGAAAGCATCAGGAAGTGCTTAAGCCAAGTCCGCTCGCGAAGTCAATAGCCGGCGTCGCGACGAATTTGAGAATCTACCCGCCGGCAAGCATAATGCGCGAGGAGCTTTCGTCTCATCATCACTTCCCGCGAGGAGAGCCTTGGCAAGTAACGAAGAGAAACAGCGGGCGCGCGAGATCGTGCGGCGGCTCAAGCGAGAGTACCCGGACGCGCGCTGCTCGCTGGATCACACAAACCCTTTGGAGCTTCTGGTCGCGACGATCCTTTCCGCGCAGTGCACGGACGAGCGCGTCAACATCGTCACCGCGGACCTCTTCAGGAAGTACCGCCGCGCCGAAGACTATTTCGGCGTCGCGCAGGCGGAGCTTGAGCAGGACATACGCTCGACAGGTTTCTTCCGCAACAAGGCCAAAGCCATCCAGGCCGCGTGCCGCCTCATCGCGGAAAAGCATCAGGGCCGCGTGCCCGAAAACATGGACGACCTCCTGGCCCTGCCCGGCGTCGCGCGCAAGACCGCCAACGTCGTCCTCGGCAACGCCTTCAACGTGACCTCCGGCGTCGTCGTGGACACGCACGTCGCGCGGCTGTCCGAAAGGCTACGGCTCTCGGCGGAAAAGCTGCCCGAAAAAATAGAGCGCGACCTGATGGAACTGATCCCGCGCAAGGACTGGATTCTCTTCTCGCACCTGCTTATCGCCCACGGCCGCAAAGTCTGCAAAGCCCGCGCGCCGCTCTGCGCCGAATGCGTGGTCGAGAAACTCTGCCCCTCGTCGTTGCTGAAGGCCGGGTCGCCGCTTGCCAATCCGCAACGCTGACCGCCGCCCCGAGGCGTCAAATAATTTCGCGCGGCCCGCGCCGCCTCGGCCTTCGGGCTTGCATAAAAGGCCGGGCCGTTCTACTCTTTGAAGCATACCGTTCGCCTCTCCCTTTGCCTGTAAGTATCACTCCCCTTTGCGACAATTTTTTTCCGACGCTGAGAGCGTCAGCCGCCGTCGCCGTGCCCGCGCCCGAGTCGAAAATCCGGGCCAGAATCAATCGCGCAAGGCGGAGGGAAGAACAGATGAGTCAATCCAGAAGAATCATGGCGCTGGCGCTCGCGGCGCTGCTCGCGAGCGCCGGCCTGACAGCACAGGGGCAGCAGCAGCGTCGTCGCCGTCCTTCGACCCCTGCGAACCAGGGCGCGAGCGCGGGCGAGTCTCGCCTGACGGGCGTCTACCGCCTCAACGTAGAGGCGAGCGACGACCCGCGCGCCACGGCCGAGCGCGCCTTGAGCGCGTACGCGTTCGACGCGGACCAGAGGGTCGTTGAGGAGTTGGTCAATCGGCTCAGCTCGCCCGACCAGCTTTCCATCGAGCGGCGCGGGAGCGTGGTCAGCATCGCCTCGACACGCGCCCCGCGCATCAGTTTCGAGGCCGACGGGCGCGAGCGCACGGAGCCGTCCAGGGACGGCCAGTTGGTGCGGACGCGCGCCGTGCTCCAGGGCGAGGACTTGATGGTCGGCTCCAGCGGCGGCGGCGAAAACGATTTCAGCGTCACCTTCTCCCCGCTCGACGGGGGGCGTCGCCTGCGCGTGACGCGACGTATTTTCTCCGAAGAGTTGGGACGGCAGGTCGTCGTCCAGAGCGTTTACGACAAGACTTCGAACGTGGCACGGTGGAGCGTTTACGGGGAGCCTGAGTCTGACCGTACGGCCGCGGCCAGAAGCGCACGGCGTCCGACGCCACCCGACGGCATCGGGAACAGACCGCAGCCTGCGCCGCCGCCCGACGAGGGGCGCTTCCCGCCGGGGCCGGACGCGGCCCCGCCCGTCACCCCCGAGATTGCTAACGACACTTACGCCCTGGTCATCCCGGCGGGGACGGAGCTCGTGGCCGTGCTCGACACTCACCTCAACACTGAGTGGCTGCGCGAGGACGACGGCTTCACGATGACCGTGCGCGCGCCGTCGCAGTTTGAAGGGGCGACTATCGAAGGGTACGTTTCGCGTGTGGAGCGGGCCGGACCATTTTCGGGGCGGTCCGGGCTGACGCTCGAATTCACGCGGATACGCCTGCGCGACGGGCGCGAGGCCCCGTTCAGCGGGGCAATCGAGAGCGTGCGCCCGGAGGAGGGGGGCGAAGCCGTTCGCGTGGACAGGGAAGAAACGAGGACCGTCGAAGAGGGGCGGAGCCGTACGAACCGCACGGCGCAGCGCGCGGCGATTGGCGCGGCCGTCGGCGCGATCATCGGCGCGATTGCCGGCGGCGGCAAGGGCGCGGCCATCGGCGCGGCCATCGGCGCGGGTGCCGGTGCCAGCTCCGTCTACATTCAAGGTCGCGGCAACCTCGAACTAAAGAGGGGCACGGAACTCAAGATTCGTTCCGGCAGGTGACGCCGGGCGGAGGGCAACGCGGAATGCGGAGTGATGAATTAAGACAAGCGGTTCTTAATTCATCACTCCGCATTCCGCATTTATTTTTCATCCAGCCAGTCCTTCGTCATGTCGCACCAGAGGGCCAGGCCGCGCCAGGAGTCGAAGCGCGAGTAGTAGCGCGCGATTTTGTCGTCCGCGGCGGCGCGGCCGTTGTTGCGCGTGCGGGCGAAGGTGGCGCGCACCCATGAGTCCAGCGCGAGCACGTCGTAGCGGCCGACGAGTTTCAAGAGGTTCTCCGCGGCGTAGTCGCCCACGCCCTTAACTCGCTTCATCTCGCGCTTCAACTCCGGCGTCGGCAACTCGCTCGTGAGCCAGCCTTCCACGTCCAGCTCGCCCGTGGCGACGCGCTCGGCCAGCTCCTTCAGGTAAGGGGAGCGGTAGCCCGCTCGTACCTCGTCGCGGTAAAAGCTGTCCGGCATCGCGGCCATCGCCTCGGGCGTGGGGAAGCCGCGCCGGCCGTCGGCCGCCTCACGCCCCAGGTTGTTGACCAGCCCGCTCACCATCACCTTCGTCAGCGCCCAGGTGCAGTTCGTGGTGCAGATGGATTTGACCAAGTCCTCGAAGACGGTCGGCGAGCGCACCAGGCGGCCGGCCCCCGAGCGCGGAATCCACGCGAAGTCCGGGTCAGATTTCATCGCGCCGTAGAAGGCTGTCAGGTCGTCGTCGAGCCTGAGCATGTGGCGCACGTCGCGCTCGACGGAGCGCACGGCGCGCACGCCGACTCTGCGCGGGACCCTCACGCTGACGGCGCGCTTCGTGCCCGTGATGGCGACGGTGACGGGCGGGCCTGTGCCAATATCCAGAACGCGCGTGATGGTCGAAGCCCGCGGGTCAACCTCGAACGGCAGGAGACTCGTCCAGCCGTGGCTGAACGCCGTCCGCTCGAAGCTGAAATCCCGCGGGGTCGGAATCTTGATTTCCATCGTGCGGCCATTGTGGTCGAAGCCGCGGCGAGATTGCAATCTCGGCCGCCGATCGCACCTCCCCGGCGCTGTAGAGGTCGGCGCGGCCCTCGGGCTACTTACTGATTCCGAGAGACCCGGAGGTCGTGATCTGATCCACGACGCTCTTTTCCAACTCGATGCCCGCCACTTTCAGCTTCAGGAGTTGCGGGAGGTAGAGGCCAACCACCATGAACGCGAGTGAGCCGAAGGTCAGAACCACGTGGTACTTGGTGTCTATCGTTTCGAGCGGCCTCTTAAAAAAGAAGCTGCTCTGCGTGAAGATGAACACGACCATGGAGAAGAAGCCTATGATTACCGGGCCAACTTTTTCGGCCAGCCGCTCAAGGACCGAGCGCTGCAACCGCTTGTCTATTTTCTCCAAAGCCTGAGCGGCCTTGAAGTGCTCCGAGTCATTCTGGATGCACTTCCTGAAATCTCTCTCGGCCTCCTGCAAGAGACTCTCGTTGCGCTTCGTCCGCGAGGCTTCGTACAGGTTGACCCTCGCATACCCGCGGGAATAGTAGAACGCGGCCAGTTCCTTCTTCTTGGGCCTCTTGGAGCCTTTGTGCTGCTCGGCGAGTCTGAGCCCTTCGGTAAAGCGGGTGACGGCCTGGCCGTACATCTCCTTGTCGCCGGCGTCGGCCATCGCCGTGTAGACCTCGCCCAGCCCGATCTGCGATTCGACGTGGCCGGACGTGATAGCCAAATTCTTCTTGTATTCCCCCAGCGCCTTCTCGACGGACTTCGCCTTCAGATACGCCTCGGCCAGGTTGCTCCTGGTCGTGAAGTTGTCCGGGTCTCTTCTGAGCGCGTCCTCGAAGTAGCCCGCGCCCTTTTTGAAATCTTCGCGGCGCATGTACAGGACTCCTAAATAAGCGTAAGGGTCCGCCGCCTCCTTATCCAGTTGCAGCGCGTCCAGCAAGGGCTTCTCCGCTTCCGCGTACTCCTCCATGACGACGTACAACTGCCCCAGCTTGGTGAGGGTCTGGGCGTCATTCAGTTGCTGGAACTGTTCCTTCAGGAGGGACTCTACTTTCTTGTACAGCTCGCGCGCTTTCCAGTGGGCCGCCGTCCTGTGCTCCGGGCTCTCGTCCTTTTTTTCGAGATGAAGACTAATCAGGCCGAGCAGAATGCCGACGTGATTGGCGTCGAGCGCGAGCCCCTCCTGGTAAACCGCCTCCGCCTCATCCAGGCGGCCGAAGATTTCATGCAGGATGGTCCCGTAGTATTGAAAGAAGTCCGCGTTGCCGGTGTCTTTGGCCTGCGCCCGCGCGTTCTCGTAAACGCGCGCCGCTCTTTCCCACTGCTCCAGGCCCTCCCGATACTTGCCCTGCACCCAGAGGCAGTTGGCGAAATTGTGATAGCCGTAGTAGTAGTCGTCGGGATTGGCCTTAATGGCCTGAAGGTATTTTTCATTCGCCTCCTCGTATCTCTTCTGGTCGAAGAGCGCGTTGCCCCAGTCGTTGTAGGCGTCGGAGTACTTCGCGTCGAGCCCTACGGCCTCGCTGTATTTTTTAACCGCCTCCTCATAATTTTTCTGGATGGTCAGAATCGAAGCCCAGTTACGGCAGCACTCCTTCTTTAAGTCCGAGTTGATTTCGATGACCTTCTGATACTTCGTGACGGCTTCGTCGTATTTCTTCTGGTTGTAGAGCGCGTTAGCCCAGTTGAAGTAAGCCGTGACCGAGACGGAGTCGGCGGAATCGGGGCTGATCTTTATCACCTCGGCGTACTTCTCGATGGACGCGTCATATTTTTTCAGGTTAAAAAGAGCGTGGCCCCAGTTGAGGTGTGCGTCCCGGCTTCCGCTTTCAAGCTCAACTGCCTTGCGGTGTTTCTCAATCGCCTCGTCATACTTCTTCAGCTCGTACAAGGCGCGGCCCCACCCGTTATAAGCGTTGGCGTCCTCGGGGTCGATCTCAATCGCCTTCCGGTACTGCTCGATAGACGCGTCGTATTTTTTCAGCTCGAAGAGGGCGTGGCCCCAGTTGAGGTGTGCCAGTTTGTACTTGGGGTCGAGCTCAACTACCTTCCGGTATTCCTTAATCGCTTCGTCGTACTTCCTCAGGTTGTACAGGGCGCGGCCCAGCTCGTGATAAGCGTCGGCGTTCTTGGGGTCGATCTCAATCGCCTTCCGGTACTGCTCGGCGGCCTCCTCATACTTGGTTTGCAGGAAAAGAGAAAAGCCCCAACTGCGGCGGGTGAGAACATGTTTGGGGTCAATTTCCAAGGCCCGCCGATACTTCTCAATCGCCTCGTCGTGCTTTTGCTGCTCTGCGAGAGCCAGGCCCCAGAGGAGGTGTGCGTCCCTGTGACCGGGGTCGAGCTCGGTTGCCTTGCGGTATTTCTCAATCGCCTCGTCATGCTTTTGCTGTCCGTGCAGCGCACGGCCAAAAGTGCAATAAACTTGAGCGTCCTCGGGAGCGAGCTCTATGGCTTTCTGATATTTCTCGACCGCCTCATCATGCTTCCCCAGGTTATTAAGGGCTCCGCCGAGGCGCGCATGGAACTGTGCGTTCTCGGGCTCAAGCTCTACGGCTTTTTGATATTTCTCAACCGCCTCCTCTTCCTTGCCTAGTTTTTGGAGGGCCGCGCCCCAGACGCATTGAACGAAGGCTTGCTGAGGGCTAGCCTCAGCCATCTTACGCAATATTTCGCTGCCCTCCTGGGGGTCGGCGTCAACCCATTTGAGAAATTCTTCGAGGGCCTCGACATGCTTCTGCTGGCCGTACAGCTCAAGGGCCGCCTGCAAGTGTGCCTGTGCGCCATTCTGGTTTGACATCACGCAATCTCCTTCAATTTTTAATTGGGCGAGGCCACCCCCGGCGTCCCTCTCGGCTAAAAGAAGTTACTTGAAGTGGGTAAAGAATAGGGACCTGATAGTCTCCGTCAGCCCGGGTGTAGGCTCTATAGTCCAGATTGGTTGGCTGTCAATTTCTAGCGTTATGAGGTTTGGTCATCCCGGCGGTCTTGCTGAATGAGAATTTGATTGTGGCCGGCGTCAATCCGCCGCCCATCTTCGCCGCTCACCTCATGAGCAATATTCTACTACTGGATGCTGCCTCAAAATCAACAATTTTGAGGAGATCGTGCGATACCTGTAAACGAGCCGTGAGCGAGCTGACCGGCGCAGCCGCGCATAAGGAATCGAGTCGCGGCCCGCGTCCGGCCGAACGCGCGGCTCGCGCCGGGCATTGATGAGGTGGCGCGCTCCGTGCCGTTGACGACGACGACCGGGGAGGGCGAAAGCTCCAGCAGGGGCGAGATTGCAAATTTGAGCTCTTTGTCCTATCCTCGCCGCCGTCATATTAAGGGATGAGGGATAAGGGATGACGGATGAAAGGGGTTGGGCTAGCGTGTCAATCAAACCGGTACTCAACCTTCTTCATCCCGCACCCTTCGCCCCGCGTCCTTACCTTGAGGTGAGCGTCTAATCATGCAAGCACCCCCGCAGCAGACTAACCAAGAGAAGGTTCATCGTTACCCGTGCCCGGCGTGCGGCGCGATTCTGGTCTTCGAGCCGAAGGACGGCGTCCTGTCCTGCCCCTATTGCGGGCACAAGGAGCGGATTGCGCAGAGCGCGGAGCAGGTCGAGGAGCGCTCCTTCGAGCAATACCTGCGGCCGCGCGCGGACCAGTTGCAGGTGATCGCGGCGGGCGCGCTCGAAGTGCAGTGCTCTAGCTGCGGCGCGACCGTGACCTTCGTCCCGCCGGAGGTCGCGCGCGAGTGCGACTTCTGTGGCGCGAAGATTGTGGCCCAGCCGAAGTCTGCGGACCCGACGGTCGCGCCCGAAGGCGTGCTGCCGTTCCTCATCCCGCAGCAGCAGGCCACGGCCCACGTCAAGCAGTGGATCGCCTCGCGCTGGTTCGCGCCCAACGCGCTCAAAAAATTCGCCACGCCCGAGGCGATAGACGGCGTCTACCTGCCGTTCTGGACTTACGACGCGAACACCGTCAGCTACTACACGGGGCAGCGCGGCGAGTACTACTACGTGACGGAGACTTACACCGAGACGGACGCGCAGGGGCGCACGGAGACCAAGACGAGGCAGGTCAGGCACACGCGCTGGTGGCCGGTGTCCGGCACAGTCTCGCGCTGGTTCGACGACATCCTCATCCCGGCCTCGACCTCGCTGCCCGTCAACTACCTGAACGCGCTTGAGCCCTGGGACTTGTCCGCGCTCGTGCCGTACGACCCCGCCTACCTTTCGGGCTTCAAGGCGCAGCGCTACCAGGTCGACCTGGGCTCGGGGTTCGAGCGGGCGAAGTCAATCGCCGCGGGCGTCATACAGTCGGACGTGCGCCGCGACATAGGCGGCGACGAGCAGATGATCTCCGACATCAAGACGCAATACTCGGCCATCACGTTCAAGCACCTGCTGCTGCCCGTCTACGCGGGGGCGTACAGGCTGAACCAGAAGGTCTACCAGGTCGTCGTCAACGGCCGGACGGGCGAAGTCCAGGGCGACCGCCCCTACAGCTTCTGGAAGATCGCGCTCCTCTCCCTGTCCATCCTGCTCGTCATCGTCGTCATCTACTTGCTGGCGAATTCCAGGTGAAGGCGGCGGGCTAATCTCGGACAAAAGGAAAGGCGCTCTCAACAGGAGCGCCTTTTTCATTTACCAGAACTGGGGCGGCTAGTGGGTCTCGAACCCACGACCTCAAGATCCACAATCTTGCGCTCTAACCGACTGAGCTATAGCCGCCATCTACGGCTTATGATTACACCACTCAACGCATTTCCGCAAGCACGAGCGTTAGGTGATTGCCCCCGGCACGACTCGAACGTGCGACCCTCTGCTTAGAAGGCAGATGCTCTATCCGCTGAGCTACGGGGGCACATCAATCAGAAGCGGCAGCGATGTTATCACGCGGGTCGCAGTCGGCGTCAACCGGGGGTTGTGGTAAAGTGGCGCAAACCTTTCGCGGAGTGAATATGAGACACCGTAGGAATCAGGCGCGCTGGATCGCGCTGATGGTCGCCACAGGCATCGCGCTCTACCTGTGCTGGCAGATGCTGCAACCTTTCGTCGAGGTGCTGGCGTGGGCCGCCGTGCTCGTCGTCGTCTTCTACCCCGTGCACAGGCGGCTCGTGGCGCGCACCAACCGGCCCTCTATGAGCGCGGCGCTCTCGTCCCTGCTGGTCGTCGTGACGATTCTGCTGCCCGTGACGCTCATCATCATCGCGCTCGTGCACGAGTTCGCGGGCTTCGCGCAGAACCTGCAAGCCAACGTGCAATCGCTCCTGGACCCGAACTCGCCGGTCACGGGCCGCTTCCTCAACTGGCTGGGTCAGTACGTCAACGTGGAGCAGTTCCGCTCGCAGGAGTATCTGGCGGAGCGGCTGAAGGGGCTCGGCGGGGCCATCGCGCCGACCACGCTGCGGTTCGTGGGGGGGCTGGGCGGCGTCGTCATCGAATTCTTCTTCGTCATCTTCACGATGTACTACCTCTTCCGCGACGGCAACCGGATCGTCACGGCGCTCCCGAACGTGCTCCCGCTCGAAAGGGCGCAGAGCGAGACAATCCTGGCGCGCACGCGCGAGGTCATTTCGGCGAGCCTTTACGGGGTGCTCGTCATCGCCACGATTCAGGGCACGCTGGGCGGGCTCATGTTCTGGATTCTGGGGCTGCCCTCGCCGATAGTCTGGGGCGTGGTGATGACGCTGCTCTCCATGATTCCGATGGCGGGCGCTTTCATCGTCTGGGTCCCGGCCGCGCTCTTCCTGGGGGCGACGGGCCACTGGACGAAGGCCATCATCCTCGTGGGCTGGGGGGCGCTCGTCATAGGCACCGTGGACAACTTCCTGCGCCCGAAGCTGGTCGGCGAAAAGACCAAGCTGCACGAGTTGTTCATCTTCTTCTCGGTCATCGGCGGACTGAAAGTCTTCGGCGTGCTGGGCATCGTCTTGGGGCCTGTCGTGCTGGCCGTGACGCTCGCGCTGCTGGACGTTTTCAGGCAGGTCGAGCAGACCGAAGAAGAGAACGAGCGAGAGCCCACGCTCATAGAGCAGGCGGCGCTGAAGGAGCCCGGCCCGGCCGCGGAAACAGGTTAACGCAAGCGAACGAAGATGCCGCGCGCGGTTCATCCCTTTAAGAAAACATCCCGCGAGGATCAAAGGTGACGGCTGACGAAAAGAGGAGCCCCTGGCAGACGCTCCGGTCCAGGGAGGTGTACGACAACGCCTGGATCAGGGTGCGCGAGGACGCGGTCATACGCCCGGACGGCGAGCCGGGCATTTACGGCGTGGTCCATTTCAAGAACATCGCGGTCGGCGTCCTCGCCGTCGAGGGCGAGTTCGTCTACCTGGTCGGGCAGTACCGCTACCCGCTCGAAAGTTACTCGTGGGAGATTCCAGAGGGCGGGTGCCCTGAAGGCGAAGACCCGCTCGACGCGGCCAAGCGCGAGCTGGAAGAGGAGACGGGCCTCAGCGCCGCCCGTTGGGAAAAGATGGGCGAAGCACACCTCTCGAATTCGATCTCGGACGAGCGGGCCGTCTGGTATCTGGCGACGGGGCTGACGCAAGGCAAACACAACCCGGAAGGGACGGAGCAACTGGAAGTCCGCCGCGTCACTTTCGAGCAGGCTCTACGGATGGCGCTGACGGGCGAGATCACGGACGCGCTGAGCCTGTTGGCGATAATGCGGTACCAGATGGCGGCGCGAACGGAAGAGGGAAGCGCCGCGCCCGTTAGAGGCTGAAAAGACCCATCCCAGGCTGGTCTCCGGCCGGATTTTCGGACAGAAAAAGACCGCCGGCAGTTAAATCCGGCGGTCTTCAAAATTGCGAGAGTAATTCTAAAACTTTTAGGCTGCGCGGCGATCATCCGCCGTTTCGGCGTAGACGCGGCGGCCGTTCAAAGCGTCATCTATGATTTCGCGCACGGCCGACGTGTCCGGGTTAACGTCCATTCGGTCACAGGCGCGTAGATGACGAATGATGCCCTCTGTCGCGATATCCAGGGCCGAGCCGCCCAGTTTCGAGAAACGGCGCGCCTGGATGTGGTCGATTCTGAGAAGCCGCTCGTTCAGCGGCAGATGCCTATCAAAAGTCACGTTTCCTAGCTCCTTGTATGCTCTCGAAAGCTCGCTTTACGTTCCCCTCAACACGCGCCTCCGAGGCAGTATTGTAAGAGAGATTTTAGATGCCTGCCTCACTCTCCGGGATGCAAAACCGTTGCAATTCCCCAGAGATTTTGTCAGGAAGGCAGACATAGAGCGCGTTCCCACTGATAGTTTTCTATATCTGACCCTAACAAAACGGATGATTGTAGAGGAAAATCCCCAAAAATGGAAGAATTTTTTCTGGGCGGGTTACGAACTGAGCCTGCGAGTCTCCCGACCCGCACGAATCAGGGTTTTTCCTAGGGAAAAGGGCAAAAGCGACAGCGCCGCCTGCGGAATTCTGCTCTGGTTGGCGGAACCCACTAGGCGGCGCTATTGGTATTGAAGAACGTATGCTTTGAAAACAACCTAACCCTTTTTGGGAACGACTGAATCCTTCAAGCCTTTGCCGACGCGGAATTTGAGCGTGGTTTTGGCCGGTATCTGAATGGTCTCGCCGGTAGCCGGGTTACGGCCTTCGCGGGCCTTCCGCTCGGATAGGACGAGTTTGCCGAAGCCCGGCAAAACGAACTCGCCGTTGGATTTAACTTCGGATTGAGCCAGATTCGACAACTCGTCGAAGAGCTCCTTGACTTGCGCGCGCTTCAGCCCAAACCTTTCGGCGAAGTGGTTGAGCACTTCGGATTGGGTCATGCGCTTCTTGCCTGCCGCTGTGGTCGCCATGGCGTAGTCTGATTACCTCCAAGAAAGTGGGCGAAATTGAAAAAGCTTATAGACCAACATATATCACACTGAAAGGCTTCGCGTCTCCCCAAAAACTGCGATTTTCAGCCATTCCGCGTGAATTTTTTGAAATCCTCGGGCCGGACCCTCGCCCCGCAAACGACCGCCACCCCGCGTCCGTGGCGTACCGCACTAAAAAAGCAGCCCGCGGCTGCTTCGCTGAATGATTTGAATGGTCGGGGCGAGAGGATTCGAACCTCCGACCTCTCGGTCCCAAACCGAGCGCACTACCAGGCTGTGCTACGCCCCGACTAAGAAAATCCGAACAACGCATTCTAGCGGCCGGTTATATGAAGGGTCAAGGAAGACTTCGAAAGTGATTGACCAGGAAGGAGCGTGCGGACTCCAGGGCGCGTGCGCGGTGGCTGATTTCGTGTTTGATTTCGGCGGAAAGCTCCCCGAAGGTCTGCTCGAAGCCGTCCGGGAGAAAGACTGGGTCGTAGCCGAAGCCGTGCGTGCCGCGCGGGGCGTTGACTATCCGGCCCTCGCAGGTTCCTGTCGAAAGGTTCATGACCTGCCCGCTCGGGTCCGCAATCGCTATCACGCAGACGAAGCGCGCGCGCCTGTCGCTCGCTGCCACTTTGGACAATTCCGCCAGCAGGCGTTCGACGCGGTCGGCATCGGTCAACCCTTCGCCCCCGTAGCGCGCCGAGAAGACGCCGGGCGCGCCGCCGAGCGCGTCAACCTCAAGTCCCGAATCGTCCGCCAGCGTCCAGAGACCCGCTTGCCGGGCGTAGCCTTGCGCCTTGAGGGCGGCGTTGTCGGAAAACGTCCGGCCCGTCTCTTCGACTTCGCGCGCCGACGGAAACTCCCCGAGGCTTCTCAGCCTCAGCGGCAAAGAAGCCAGCAGCGACCTCAGCTCCGCGACTTTCCCTTTGTTGCCCGTGGCAATGAGCAGTTCGTGCGTCATCAGTCTTCCGCCGTCAAGTCGGTCTTACCGCGAGAAACGCGGGTCCAAAAAATATTTTTTGCCAGCCGGAGGGTTTCGTGCATACAATCAAGTGGGCGCGCTCTCGGCCCCCGCGAGCCCGAAAGACGATTATAAGGTGGATGCCCGACGATGTTCAGTACCACGGCGGAAGCTACCCCGCTCCCCAAAAATAACGATTTCCCGCCGCCATCCGTAGAGCGTGACGACTCAGGCGACTTCGACGCCGGGACGCACGTCCGCGAGATCAGCATGTGGCTGCGCGCCCTGCGCGGCTTCTTCAATTGTCACAACCACCCGCTCCCGGAAGGGAGTCAAGAGGGGCTGGTCACGCACGACTGGACTAACGAACTGAGAATCGCGCGCGGCGTGTTGCTGCGCTCCTCCGAGCTGGTCTTCCAGTCCGTTCACTTCGAGAAAGCGGACAACACCATCTTCGACGAGCCGGAGGCCGCGGTCACGCTCGACACTCTCTCGCCGCCGGACTCCGCCGAAGAGATGAAGACGGGAGCGTCGGACGACGCGCTGCTCGCGCTCGCGGCCTCACTGGGGGACGCCTGCGATTTGTGCCAATCTCTGCTCGAACTGCGCCCCGTCAGTTTACACGCCTGGTCGAACCTGGGGCAGAACGTTAATCGTGATCTGGGCCGGCTCGAAGGCACGAGAATCCTGACGCGGCTTTACGCCCGCCAGGAGACGCTCGACATCCCCGCGCCGCTCTTAGACCTCACGCGCGACGCCGTCAAGTCGCCCGCGCTCGCCGCGGACATGGTTCAAGTCTTCAACGGCCTTTACAGGCTGCTGGGCTACCTGCGCTTCGTCGAATCCCTGCTGCGCCGCGACCAGCCGCTCAAGCCGGCCCTTCCAGTTTTCACGCTCGTCCACGAGGAGGCGCGCGCGCTGACGGAGTTCATCAAGGGGCGCGCGATGAGCGACGAGGGGATGGACAGAATCGTCTTCGAGGCGCTCGACAGCACCAGCTACGCCATCTCGATGGAACTGCGCAAGGTCTTCGCGCACGAGTTGGTGGGCCTCAGCTCGCTCCAGCAGGCCCCGCTGATTTACGTCAAGGTGGAAAACGCCCACGGCCTCTTGCGAGATTCTTTCCAGCAATCGGTCGTCGGCCTCGCGCAGGTCTTCGACCCGGCGCTCGACGGCGCGCAACTCTTCGACGCCTTCCGCACGCGGCTGGGGCAATCGCTCGCGCTGCGCCGCGATTTGTGGACGCTGCTGCAACTGGTCAGGCGCTGCGAAAAAGAGCCGGAAATGGTCGAGCGTCTGCTACAGAAGCTGGCCTGGTTCCGCGACGGGAGCCTGCGCTACCTGATGTTTAAGGACTGGGAAGCGTGCGAGCGCTTCATGGAAGAGGTGGACGCCGCGCGCGGGCGCACGGAACTGGCCGGCGTGCTCCACCGCTTCACCGCCTACCTCGAAGCCCTCAGCAGCCAGGTCAACATGCGCGCCTCCCTCATCAATCACCCCTTCGACTACCCCGCACTGGAAGACTGACAAGAGAGCGTCCCGAAACTTAAACTCAACCCCTTTGCGTCTTCTTAACGTGCTTCGGCCGTCGCGTCGTCGGACGGGGCGAACTGCGAGGCGAGAGCGCCGAATTGGCCGAAGGAGGAGCGCGTTCTTCTCTCGAAGCCGCCGTCGGCGACCTGCGTCTCGGTGTCGGCGTAGCGCAGACGCCTGAGCGCCTCTTCGAGCGCCGCCTCATCTGGCGGCCTCTCGCGCACCCCGCGCTGGGCGGCGAGGGCCGTGACGAAGGTCCGCGCGGGAGCGTAATCCTCCGTAAAGGTCACGACGTTGGCCGGGGCGTTGGTCGAGCGCGCGGCCTGCTTGAACTCCGGGTCTTCGGCGAGCGTTCGCCCCGAGCCCCGCGCTTCGAGGCAGCGGCGCAAATTCTCGGCCGACCCCATTAGAAGCCGCCCGCCGACGAAACTCGCGGCGTCGCGCTTTTCGTTGCCGGAGACCAGCAGTTCCGCGCCGCCGATCTTCTCGACGGCCGGCTTCGCGCCGAGGCGCTTCGAGATGAAGTCGCGCAGCGTCTTCTCGTCGCGCACCTCCACGACCGTCACCGTGCTCGAACCCGAGTCGTCCAGCCGCGCCGTCATAATCTCCGGGCCGATGGCGCGCAGAAACTTGTCCGGCTCCTCTATGCCGTAGGGCTTGAGCGAGGCGTCCAGCAGTCGGTCTATCAGAACTGCGCCGAGCGTGTCGGCCTGCGAGATGATGGCCGCGCCCAGGCCGCGCCATGCCTGCGCCGGGTCGTTGTAGTTGTAACGCGAAAGCGAGTAAATGTCCGCGGGCAGCAAGTCGCCCCCCGTCACGACCGCGTTTTGACGCGCGGCGAGCGCGGACTGCAACCGCGCCGCGACGCCGCTTTCGAGCGCGAGGAAGTAGCGGTCCTCGATTGCGCCTTCGGAGAGGCGCGCGCTCCAGCCCGCGGCCCCCATGATTTTTTTGGCGAGCGGGGGCAACATGCTCGCCGCCGCGCTCTGCGCGCGCGGGTCCTGCGAAATCTGCCCCGCGTAGGCCGCGGTCGCCATCTCAAGCAGCCGCGCAGTGCCCTCGGGCGAGACGTAGCCGAAGGCGAGCGCCTCATTCCCGCCGACGCGCCGGCGCATCTCCTCGACCTGCGCGTTGCCCTCAAGACTCGGCCGCTCGCTGCGTCGGACGGCTAGACACGCCTGCACGGCGGACTCGTCGTTGCCTATGACGGCGACGCTTCCCATGACGGCGGCGACGATGCGGCGTTCGCCGTCCATTGATCGCCACGTCGTGAACTGAGCGCCGTCGGCCTCTCTGGTCTCGACGCGCGGCTCGACGTACGCGCGGCGCGCGAAGTCCCCGACGCGCTTTTCGACGGCGCTCTGCAACCGCCCCTCGCCCGTGTGACTTTCCACGACGACGGCGTAAACCGGCTTGATCTTCAGAGTGTCGCCGGCGTCCGCCGCTTCCAGGCCGAGTACGGCGACGGCTATTTGCGCGCGCGAGAGGACGACCGCGTCGGCCGGGCCGATTCCGGTCCAGGAGGCGAGGCGGCTGAGCCAGCCCAGGTTGCCCAGATTCGAGCGGATGCCTGCGGCCGGGGCGAGCGCCTTCCAGGCGTCCGTCGAGATGACGCCGGTCGCGATGTCCGGCAGGTCGTTGGCCTCAAGGTAGACGAGCGTGTCGGCGGGGACGTAGGCCGTCATGTTCACCTTGCGCGGGTAGTTCCACCACACCCAGGCGGCCAGGACGAGGAGCAGGGCTAGAAAGACCAGTAGTGCTTTGCGAAGAAATCTCATTCCGCCTTGCATCGTAGCGTCTGTCTCGGGCGGCAGGCAAGCAGGCCGCATGTTGATGAGGTCAGTTGACTGTGATACTTTGATTCCCGATTTCATCACACTTCAATTCGAGGCAGCGCCGTCATGGCTTACCGCGAGCTACGCCCGCAGCAGCAGGCCGAGGCCGATTTCGACGAATTCCTGGAGAGCCTGCGCCGCGCCCTGACCGACGGGCGGCGCGACCCGAACGACGTCGTTCGCGACACCCTCTACGAACTCTATTACGGGGCCGCCGGCGCGCCGGACCCGTTGGACCTGTCGCCCTCGGCGCGCGCCGTCCTGCACACCTTCGACCCGCGCAACGTCACGACCGAGCCGGAGTATTACACCGACATTGACACCGCGGCTTACAGTGAGCGGAAGCCCTTCATCTGGCTGTGGCAGATGTACGACCGCTCGCCTTTGGGCCAGAACGCGCACCTGGGGCACCGCTTCCGCCGTATGCTCGCGCCGCTCATCTTCCGCAGCGTCGGCGAGAACTTTAAATGCTGGCACTTCGTCGAGTGGTCTTACGGCTACAATTTGTCGTTCGGCGACAACGTCGTCGTCCACCGCCACGTCCTCCTGGACGACCGCGGCGGGATAGAGATCGGCAACAACGTCTCCATCTCCGACTACGCCAACATCTATTCCCACACGCACGACGTGGAGGACATACACAAGGTCTACAACCTCAAGACGCGCATCGGCGACGGGGCGCGCATCACCTACCACGCGACCGTGCTGGCCGGCACGCAGGTCGGCGAGCATTCCATGGTCGGCACGGGCGCGGTCACGACCCGCGACGTGGAGCCTTACCACATCAAAGTCGGCATCCCTGCCCGGACCGTCAAGCTCAAGCGCGGCGCGGCCGAGGCTGAGGAAGAGGACGCGGACGTCAAGAGAATCAGCGAGCGTTGAGAGTCCGCCCTGTCCGGGCGCTTACTAAACGGTCCGAGGGAGAGACGAATGCAATCGATCAAGGATTTACTGACGAACAAAGAAGAGAAGCAGGCCATGGTCGTCGTGATGAACAGAATCCCCGTGGCCGAAGGGCGCGAGCAGGAGTTCGAGCAGACCTTCACCGAGCGCGACCGCGCCGTTGACCAGGTGCCCGGCTTCGTTGATTTGCAGGTCTTGCGCCCCTCGGAAGGGCGCACCTACGTCGTCATGACCCGCTGGAAGTCGCGCGAAGCCTTCGATGCGTGGACGAAATCGGAAGCCTTCATCTCGGCCCACCGCAAACAGTCGCCCGGCCTCGCCGAAAACCGCCCCACGCTGGAAATCTACGAGGTGTTTACCGACTGAGAATCTGGAACGAAACCCACACGATTCCAGAACAGCCCCCGCAACCGCCCCATTCATCGGCCGAAACCCAGAGGTATATCCTTCTCTGCTCGCAGTTTAAACAGCAGAAAATACCGATTGACAATGGTTGGCCACTGTTGTACCCTAACTTTGACGGTGGTTCTTAAACCGCCCAGACAGGGGCAGACGGCCCCTGATTTCAGCAGAGCAGGGCGAGGCCGCGAGAGCTTTCGGCCGGGCCGCCTTTTGAAAGTCAACCGATAAAGGCACACCCCGCGCGAGCGGGGGCCGCAAAGCCAACGGGGGTCGGATTTGAGTTAACAGCCGACCCGGCCGGGCTACCGAAGTGTGACGGCCAATCCGGCGAAATGTCTTTTCGCCTTGTCCTTCCCGCTTTCCAATTCGTTTTGACTTCGACGCTCAACCTTTGATGTTCAACCCGCGTTTCTCCCCCAAGACCCTTTGAGCGTCACTCGCGCTCTTTCCGTCAAACAGGCCATGAACACTCGCTGCGTCGAGACCACAATGAAACCCGCTAGCCAGATACCGCAGACGAAGACCCAGAAGCTCACCAGGGCGCGCAAGGCGCGTCTGCGTCTCCGACAACTTCATCGCCGGCAATCTTCGGTGTCGAGAGGAAAACAGTAGATCATGTTGAAAAGAGGTTTCGGCAAAAAGAACCTGGTCGGGGTGGACATCGGCTCCAGCTCCGTCAAAGCCGTCGAGTTGCAGGGCAAGCCCGGCAGCCTACAGCTCCTGAGCCTGGGCTACGAGAACCTTCAGGCGGACACCATCGTCGACGGGCAGATCATGGAGCTCAACGACGTTTCGAACGTCATCACGAACATCTTCCGCGAGCACCAGATCAAGACCGACCGCATCGCGGCGGGCGTGAGCGGCCACTCCGTCATCGTCAAGAACATCGTCGTCCCGCAGATGAGCGCCGACGAGCTGGAAGAATCAATCGAGTGGCACGCCGAGGAGCACATCCCCTTCGACATCTCCGACGTGAGCCTCGACTACCAGGTGACGGGCTCCTCGCCCGACGCGCTCCACGTCCTGATGGCCGCCTGCAAGCGCGACAAGATCGCCAACGTCAAGCAGGCCATCCAGCTCGCCGGCAAGCAGCCCGCGATCATCGACGTTGACGCCTTCGCGCTTCAGAACTGCTACGAGGTGAACTACGAGCCGCGCCCCGGCCAGATCGTGGCGCTCCTCAACATCGGCGCGGCGACGATGAACATCAACATCCTGAACGGCAACCGCTCCGTCTTCACGCGCGACGTTTCGGTCGGCGGCAGCCAGTACACTGGGCTCCTCCAGAAGGAGTTCGACCTCACGTTCGACGAGGCCGAGGCGGTCAAGCGCGGGATGCCCGCGCCCGAGGGCAAGGACGTGCAGGGACTCGAACAGATTATGGAAACGGTCTCGGACATCCTGGCCCTGGAAATCTCCAAGACGATGGACTTCTACCGCGCGACGGCCGAGGACGGCGACGGGACGGTGCAGAAGATTCTGATTTCGGGCGGCGGCTCGAAACTCGTAGGGTTCCCCGAATACCTCGCGAACCGCTTCGAGATATCCGTCGAAGTCTTCGACCCGTTCCGCCGGATTAAGGTTGACGCTCGACGCTTCGACCCGGACTACATGCGCGAGGTCGTGCCGGAGATGGCCGTGGCCGTCGGGCTCGCTTTAAGGGGGGTGGACGCACAATGATCAAAGTCAACCTTTTAGATTCCGTCACAGACCGCGCCAAGGGCGTGGCCGCCGTCGAGCAGAAGGTGGCGAACCCGCGCATGCAGACGCTGCTGCTCGCGCTCGTCGTCTTCGGCCTGCTCACCGCCGGGATGCTCTACGACTACTACAGCTCTTCGAGCGCGCGCGAGAGCGTGCAGGCCGAGAAGGCCGAGCAGGAGCGCATCCAGACGCAGATGGTCGCCGTCAACAAGGAGCGCGCCGACCTGGAGAAGAAGACGGCCGACATACAGGCCCGCATCGACGCCATCCAGAAGCTGCGCGCCTCGCAGCAGGGGCCGGGCGCGGTGCTGCGCGAGATCAAGTCGCGCTTCGACAGCGTGCCGGGCCTCTACCTCAGGAGCGTCGAGCAGAATGGCACACAGTTGACCATCAAGGGCGAGTCGCCGAACGAGACTTCGGTGACGAACTTCGCCAAGAGCCTGGAGTTCTCCTCGGGCCTCTTCAAGGACCTGAGCATCGAGACGCAGCGCGAGGAAGTCAAGGCCGAGGAGAAGGCCGAAGGTGCCGCGCCGGCGGCCCCCGAAGACAAGGACGCGCCGAAGCCCGAGGTCGTGACTTTCACCATCAAGTGCACGTTCACGCCGGAGCCCCCCGCGTCACCCGCCGCGGGCCAGCCGGCCCCCGCCAACCAGATCGCGCAAAAATAAGCGACCGAACGCCGTGAGCGGCCGTGGCCTACGGGCCGACTCGGTCGGAGGGAAGAAGTCGAAATGAAAATTGGAAACCTACATGAAATGCCCTGGTACTACCGCCTGGCTATCTTCGTCGGCGTCGCCGCCGTCCTCTACGCCGGCTTCTGGTACTTCATGACCAAGGGCATGCACGAAGAGGTCGACACCCTGCGCACTGAGGTGGCGTCGCTCAAGCAGAAGAATGCGGGCGCGCAGATCGACTCGCAGCGCCTCGCCAACTTCAAGTCGCTGTACCAGAACAAGCAGCAGGAGTACGACGACCTCAAGGCGCTTTTGCCCGAGCAGCGCGAGCTGACCAACGTCCTCCAGGGCATACAGGACCGCGCACACAACGCGCGCCTCGTCGTCAAGAGCTTCTCGCCGAAGGACGACATCCAGGAGGACTTCTACAACGGCAAGAAGATTTCGGTCGGCGTCACCAGCTCGTTTTCGAGCCTCCGCGAGTTCTTCGAGCTGATGGCGCGCTACCAGCGCATCGTCTCGATCTCGAACTTCGAGATCAAGCAGCTTGAGAAGCAGCAGCAGGGCAAGACCATTGACGCCACGTTCGAGCTGACGGCCTACTACGTCTCCGCCGAGTCGCTCCAGCGGGCGGCAGCGCCCGCCGCCGCGCCGAAGGCCGGGGCTCCCCAGCCCGCGGGGGGAGCGCCGCAGCAGCCGCAGGTCAAACAGCCCGCCCCTGCTAAGTAAGAAGTCAAGTAAGGGGTCTGTTGAGAGGTGAATTAATTGAGCCCGCCCGCGCGAAGGGCGGCCGTCTCCGAGAGAGAACATCATGAGGAACTACGCACAAATGATTCGCTACGCCATCAGCGGTCTCGTCCTCCTGGGCGCGCTCGCGGTCTCCGGCGCGCAGCCGAGCGTTCTGGCCCAGGAAGAGGGTAAGAAGAGCGAGCCGGTGCGCGTCGGCAAGGCGCGCGACCCGTTCGACAAGTACAAGCCGCCGGCGAAGAAGAAGAAGGCCACGAACGTCGCGGCCCCGGTCGCGCCGCCGAGCATCCAGGCGCGCATCGAAGCCTACAAGGCGCAGAAGCTGGCGGCGATGAACCGCCAGATGCCCGCGCCGAAGCCGACGACCGCGCTGCTCCTGAACGAGATGCAGGTCACGGGCATCTTCCGCACGCCGCGCGGCTACGCGGCGATGATCGAGGCCACGCCCATCAAGCTCTCCTACGTCATCTACCCCGGAGAGACCTTCTTCAACGGCCAGCTCGTCGCCATCGAGGAGGACCGCCTGGTCTTCCGCCGCGAGACGCGCTGGACGGACGGCCGCGTCGAGAAGGCCGTCGAGAACAAGCCGCTGCGCCAGGCCAACGCCGTCACGGATTCGCTGACCGTCTCGAAGGTCGCGGCCGACGGCGGCGCGGGCGTCAGCACGGGGGCGGCCGTCGCCGCCACTCCCGCCGAAACGGACGGCAAGGCTCCCACCTCTGACCAGCCGTAGATTTCCGGTAGCGGCAGCGCCGGGCGGGGGCCTGAGCCCGACCGGCGCTGCCGCGACCATCATCCCCACTCAACCGTTGCGCACTCCGATAGCAACTCAGGCCGCTACGGCCCTGAGCCTTATCGGGTGCGCGCCAGTTTGACAATCCACCGGGTCTCGCGGCTTCCGCTTTGTGCGGCGCGCGCTTCAAAACTCTCAAGAGAAGGTTAACGAGCGTAGCGCGTGGCGGGAGGTGTGGCCCCCTGGCTTCCCTTAAGGAGGGAATATGTTTCAACACCTGTCCGCAGTCACCCAGCGGGGAGCGCTCGTTCTCCTCCTGGTGTGCACAATCTCCTGGCCCGCGCTCGCGGGCGCGAAGGCTCAGCCGAAGGCGACCAGCGTCAGCGCCTACACCTCCGGCTCGTCCACGCTCATCACCATCTACGGCACCGCCCCGATGGCCTACTCAGTCTCGCGGCCCGACGCCCGCACCATCATGCTCAACCTGCCGGGCACGGACGCCTCGCGCCTGGCCGACAGCTACTCCGTCCGCTCGCCGCTCGTCTCGGGCGTCGTCGTCGAGCGCGAGTTGCGCGGGCCGCACGACATGTCGGCGCGCATGAAAGTGGCGCTGCTCGCGCCCGCGCGCGACCGCTCGAAGCTGGCCGACAACAGCCTGATGCTGGAGCTGACGCCGGCGGTCGACGCCGCGCCGAAGGCCCCGGCGAAGCCCGCGGAGTCGGCGCACGCCGAAGAGAGCGACGCGGCCCGTGAGCCGCAGCAGGAGCCGCAGCCGAAGGCCACCCCGACGCCGACCGTGCAGATCGGCCCGTCGCAGGACGGCCAGCAGTCGCAGGGCGAGCAGTACGGCCGCCCCGGCTTCGTCGGCGAGCCCATCAACCTCAACGTCGTCAACGCCGACATCCGCGACATCCTGAACTACATCACGGAGCAGTACGGCGTGAACTTCGTGATTGACAACTCGGTCCAGGCCGTCCCCGTCACGGTCAACGTCACGGACGTGCCGTGGAACATCGCGCTCGACGCCATCCTCAGGGCCAACCGCCTCGGCGTCGACGCCAACGGCAACATCCTGCGCATCGCGACCATTGAAGTCCTGGCGAACGAGGCCGCGGCGACGCAGAAGATTAACGACGCGCGGCTGGACAACTCGCCGCTCGTCACGGAGTTCATCCGCCTCAACTACGCGCGCGCCTCGGGCACGCTGGCCCAGGCCGCCGGCTCGACCGGCGGGTTCGCGGGCGGCGCGACCAACCTGAGCTTCTCGGGCGGCGCGGGCGGCGACGCCACGGGCGGCGGCGGCGACCAGGGGCTGCTCCCCATCATCCAGCGCCGTCTCTCGCGCCGCGGCGCCATCGAAGTCGACGGCCGCAGCAACACGCTCATCGTCACGGACGTGCGCGAGAACATAGAGGCCATCCGCCAGCTCGTCGCCATCCTCGACCAGCCCGAGCCGCAGGTCGAGATCGAGACCAGAATCGTCATCGCCTCGCGCAACTTCAGCCGCGACCTCGGGGCCCAGTTGGCGTTTTCCGCCTCCAACCCCAGCCGCGGCGGCCTCGGCACCTTCACCACGCTGCCCAACTCTGCGGGGTCAGGCGGAAGCACGGGCGGCAACAACGTCACCACCCCCGGCAACGTCGCGCGCGGCGTCCCCGGCGGTCTGCTGAACACCCCGCAGCCGTCTGGCACGCTCGGCGCGGCCAGCCCGAACACGGTCATCGGCCTGACGACCGGCATCTTCGGCACGGCGCAGATCAGCCTGCTGGTCACCGCCGCCGAGTCCAAGGGCCAGGCCAAGACGGTCGCCACGCCCCGCGTGACGGCGCTCAACAACCGCCCGGCGCAGATCGAGAGCGGGACGCAGATTCCCGTGCAGACCACCGGCGCTCTCGGCGTCGTGACGACGACCTTCGTCTCCGTGCCGCTGCGCCTCTCCATCACGCCGCAGATTACTGACGCCGGCACGGTCGTGCTCCGCGTCACGCTGGAGAACAACACCATCAACACGGGCATCGCCGTCGGCGGCGTCCCCGGCATCAACACGCAGCGCATGCAGTCCGAAGTGCTCGTGCCCGACGGCGGGACCACCGTCATGGGCGGCGTGCTGATTGACACCGAGGGCAACACGCAGCAGCGCACGCCCGGCGTCGCCAGCATCCCGATCCTCGGCAACCTCTTCAAGCGCAAGCTCATCACGCGCGGCACAGACGAGATACTCTTCTTCATCACGCCGCGCATCTACAGGCCGGACTACCAGGGCCGTCCGACGGCAGGGGCCATCGGCACGGGCACGCGCACGACGACCATCATCCAGCCCGTCACGCCCGGCAACCCGACGACCAACACGCCGACGCCGACCAACCTTCAGGAGCAGCAGAGTGTGCCGTCGCAAAATCCGGGTACTTCGGGCCAGCCGCTGACGCAGCCGGTCATACAGCAGCCCGCCCCCGTCCCGCAGGGCCAGTCCGCGCGGCCGACCGGGCTCAGCACGCGCCCGTAAGGAGGAGAGCGACGATGTTCAAAGAAGCACTCGAAGCGATCATCGAGCGCACCGACGGCAGCATCGGGGCGATGATTATGGGGACCGACGGCATCGCCGTCGAGCGTGTGATGAGCCGCGAGGCGGAGGACGCCAACCTGGACGTGGCGGCCGCCGAGCTGACCTCACTCGTCCGCAACGCACAGCGGACGGGCGGGGACATCGGCCTCGGGGCCTTGCGCGAACTGGTCGTCCACATGGAAGGCGCGGTCGTCATCATGCGCATCTTCTCGCCGGACTACTTCATCCTGCTCGCGCTCAGCCCCGAGGGCAACTTCGGGCGCGGGCGGTTCGAGCTGCGCAAGGCTGAGTTACAGCTCGCGCGCGAGTTCACGGTCTGACGAGAGAAGTCAGCTTTTCACCCTTCAAAGCTCCGGCAGGACTCACGAGGCGCGCGACGCGGCCAGAGCCTGCCGGGGCGTTTTGTTTACTCCGAGCGTAAAATGGACTCACGATTCGAACGGATTCAGCGACAGCCCCTGCCGGGCGACAAACTCAAGCTCGGGTTCGCCGTGGCGGCCGCGGCCTACTTCCTCTGGGCGGCGGCGCACCCGGACAGTTGGCGGCTGATTGACGGCGTCAACCTCGTCATACACGAGGCGGGCCACGTCGTCTTCAGGCCGTTCGGCGAGTTCCTCGCCATCGCGGGCGGCTCGCTCTTCCAGGTCATCGTCCCCGCCGTCTTCGCGGGCTACTTCTACTTCAACAACAAACCTTACTCCTGCGCGCTCGTCCTCTTCTGGGCCGGCGAGAGCCTGCTCAACGTCTCCGTTTACGCCGCGGACTCCGTCGCCATGCAGCTCCCGCTGCTCGGCGGCGACAATTCGATTCACGACTGGAACTACCTGCTCGAACACCTCGGCCTGCTCCGCCAGACCGCCGGCATCGCCTTCCTGATTCGCGCGCTCGGCACACTCCTCATCATCTTCGCCGCCGCCTGGGCGATTCGCACGGCCCTGCGCCCGTCGAAGCTCGAATTTGAAGGGTAAGCTCGTCAGCCCGTGCCTTCGGGCATCTTCACGTAGGGCATGCCGCGGAGGATGACTTTCTGGCGGCGGGCGAGGCGGCGCGGATTTTTGTAAGGGCTGAAGATGTTGAGCGGGCTCGGAATCATGGCCGAGAGGAACGCGGCCTCGTTCTTCGTCAGGGCCGAGGCCGGTTTGTGGAAGTAGGTCTGCGCGGCGGCCTCCGCGCCGTAGATGCCGTCGCCCCACTCGATGACGTTGAGGTAGATTTCGAGTATGCGGCGCTTGGTGAGTGTGCGCTCCATGAAGTAGGTGATGACGGCTTCGCGAATTTTACGCGTGATCGAGCGCTCGCTCGAAAGGTAAAGGTTCTTCGCGAGCTGTTGCGAGATGGTCGAGCCGCCGCGGCGGAAGGCGGAGAAATCTGGTATCCAGCTGGACTGGTCGTCGCCAGCCTCCTTCGCCACCTCCTTCTGCCCCTGCTCGTAGGCTTTCTGTATGGCCTCGTAGTCGAAGCCCTTGTGCGCCGCGAAATTGGTGTCCTCGCCCGCGAGCACGGCGCGCTGCAAGTGGGGCGAAATCTTCTCTAAGGGAACCCAAGCCTGCACGCGCCTCGGCTGATCGCCGCGCGCCCGCGCCTCGCGCACACGCGCCTCGATCATCGCCGTCGTCTCCGGGTTCTGGTCCCTCAGCCGCGCGAGGTCCGGGAAGGTCAGCCACTCGTAGACGAGCCAGCCCAGGAGGACGCCTATGAGGACGTACGAAGTGAATTTGATGATTCGCCAGATACGCATTCGGGGTAGGATTATAGGACAAATGCCCCGGAAACCGGCAGCCGGGACGTGTCCGAGAGATAGCCGGGAACATGGTGAGGAAAGTACAGGTCAAAAGGTTAGACGGGAGTGACGCGACGGGGCGGTCGAAGTTTGTCGCCGGCTTGTTTCAGATTGCCGCCTGGCGTTGGTGCCACTGACAGCCTTCTTCGTCTCTAATTAATCTTTGCAACGGAACCCTCGCCCGTCATAATTGGAGCGCGGCTTCTCCGGCATCCACGGCCGGCTCAAGCTTGCGGCCTGAGCACACTTCAGTCAACATACGAATTCGGGCGTTAGGCATTTGCTCATCGAACGAAAGAAGGTTGACCATGCGCACTTTCGCAGAGAAAACGAAAGTACCTCAGCCGGCCACACCCGCCAAATCTACGATACTCAATCAGGCACATGCGGAAGAGTTCGCAGCGGGTTCGACTGCCACGGCATCGACTCGCTTCGGGCACGATTTTAGCAGGATTAGTGTGCACCCTCCTGCGGCAGGGTCAATACAGACGAAACATGAGCGCTCGCGGAGCAAGCGCGCCGGTTCAAGCGACTTGGGGCGGGGCATAGCGCCGCCCATCGTCCACGAAGTGTTGCGCTCACCCGGTCAACCCCTCGATCCGGCGGCTCGTGCCTTCATGGAGTCACGCCTCGGGCATGACTTCGGCAAGGTGCGGGTACACACTGACCCAATCGCGGCGCGATCCGCGGACGCCGTGGAGGCGCACGCCTACGCCGTGGGGCCCGACGTGGTCTTCGGGGCCGGGCGTTACGCGCCAGCCGGTCGTGATGGGCAACGTTTGCTGGCGCACGAGCTTGCTCACGTTGCCCAACAGCGGGACGGCGGCAGGGTCGGCGCGACCATCCCGATTGGAGCGCCCGGCTCGCGGCACGAGCGCGAGGCCGACCGCGCGGCCCACCAACTGGTGAGGGGTGGGGTTGCGCCGCCCCTGGCTTCGGCTCCTCTACAGTTGTCGCGCCAGCCCAGGCTCACCATCGTCGACACTGAAAGCGGGCTGACCGAAAAGGAACTTGCAGTCATAGTCGTCGAAGCCAAGAGGGCGTTGGGCAAGACTACTGAGCACAGCAAAGACAAGAGGGTCAAGGCAGGGGTCCAGGTCTCTTATCAACGAGGTCTCAAAGACGTCGAGAAGCTGGTGAAGCGAGGCGACGTTATCGTCTATGTCATCGGCGCGGCCAAGGGGGAGAAAAGCATTCCCCAAGATCGGATGGAGAAGCTCGTCTATGACATTGTCGCTTCGCAGAAGTTAGTTCAGGGCCCCAGGCTCGAAGAACTCTCGAAGCGGTTGGCCGGCGATCTCAGGGAAACGGTAGACCCGAAGACCGGGGCCGTCACAGGACAAAGTCAATACGATCCGGCGACGAGCGTATCCATCGTGAACGTAGATTTGACCCCGAAGCGCGATGCGGGCGGTCTGAGAGCCATCGCCGGGGATATCCTGCACGAAGGCCCCGGACACCGAGCGCTGTCGCGGGGCTATCACAACCCCAAGGATAAGGGAGTGATGTCCAAAAACGTCCGCGACTCCGCCACCCCTGACCAGATCCTCTTCCAGAGCGACGAATGGGACGCGGTAAACACGTTCCTGAAAGGCATCGTGGACGATCCGCAATGGAACAAATGAGGCTCTCCCGCGCGTTTGATGGGCGGGTCGGGGGGCGGAATAATTTTTCTCATCCTTCCGGGGGCGGCGCTTCGCGCGCTTCACGCGCATTCGCTTGCCCCCTGTTATCTTCTGTGACCCTTTCAGGGTCGAACGCGGCGCGGACGGCCCTGATGGTGTTGCAGTGAATCTCCACCGTGTCGCTGATGTCCGCCGCGTAGCCGCCGGACATGACGGTCGCGACCGCAACGCCCCGCCTCCGGCACTCGGTCAGCACCAATTCGTCGCGCGCGCGCAGTCCCTCAATCGTCAGCGCGAGGCGGCCGAGCTTATCTTCCTTGTACGGGTCCGCGCCGCCCAGATAAAAAATTATGTCGGGCTCGTGCGCGAAGACGCGCGGCAGGTGTGCCGAGAGACTTCCCAGATACTCGTCGTCGCCCGTCCCGTCGGCCAGTTCCACGTCGAGCGTCGAGCGCTCTTTGAAGAGCGGGTAATTTTTGGCCCCGTGCATGGAGAAGGTGAAGACCGACGCGTCGTCCGCGAAGATGGCCGCAGTGCCGTTGCCCTGATGAACGTCGCAGTCGACGATGGCCGCGCGACGGATGAGGCGGTCGCGCCTGAGCGCGCGCACCGCAACCGCCACGTCGTTCAGGACGCAGAAGCCCTCGCCGCGGTCTGGGTAGGCGTGGTGCGTGCCGCCCGCGAGGTTCGAGCCGACGCCTTCCTTGAGGGCCCAGCGCGCGGCGTTGAGCGTCCCCCCTGTGGCGAGGAACGAGCGGCGCACCAGCGCCTTCGACCAGGGCAGGCCGAGGCGGCGTAGCTCGCGCGGCGAAAGTGTGCCAGCGCGCAGGCGCGTCACGTAGTCGTCCGTGTGGACGAGCAGCACGTCCGCGAGCGGGGCGGGCTGCGGCTCGACGATGTCCGCCGGCCTGAGCGTCCCTTCGCGCAGCAGGCGGTCGCGCACCAGCTCGAATTTTCTAATCGGGAAGACGTGGCCCTCGCCGATGTCCGCGTAATACCGCGGCGTGTAAGAGACGCGCATTGCTTTCCTTCAGGTCGTACAATAATTCTTCAGCCCGGCCGAAGAAAGCAAGCGCGCGGGCTGCGATGGGTCATCGGGCCCGCGAAAGCGGCGGCGACAGATTCCGTCCACCGCGCGCGGGAATCATAACGGCTCGACCTTTTCGACCTCCACGTAACAACTGCCGGGCCAGTCGTTGCCCGCCGGCACAGACCTATACTTCCCGGTGATTCGCACCTTGTCGCCGGTGGTGAGGACTTTCCCGTCGTGGGCGCGGAAACGGATCTTCTCGCTGATGCGCCGCCGGTTCTCATCGTTAACGGTCACGGTCTCATCCAGCTTGCCCGGAATGAATTCTACCTGGTTGGGCCCGGTCCCCGCGTCCATGTGTGCGGTCAGTTTGGTCTTGGCGTCGGGCGCGGCCGAGAAGGCGACGAGGCAGAACGACTTCTCGCCGGGACTTGAGGCGCAAGCTACCAGACCCTCGTTGCGGTTCGCCCCGACGTAGCCTTCGACGGAGATTATCTGGCCTTCGTACTCCTCAGTGCAGTCGCGGATTTTATCGTACTCGACGACCCTGGACTTGCTCCCGCACGAGGCGCAGCCGAGGACCGCGAGCGCTACGAAGATAAAAGAGATGCGTGGGATTCTCATGAGCGTCTGCCTCCTTTAGAGGTAGGTCGGATGGTGAAATCTGTGAAGCAGAGTAAGCGGCGAGGGGCCGCCAGCATACCGGCGTCGTGTGCTGAAATCAAGGGGCGTCGGGTAGGAGCCCGGCCGCGGCTAATACTGGATCAGGCTGCCCTCGCGCTTGGCGCGGCGGACGGCGCGCGAGAAGACCCAGAGGGAGAAGGGGAGCAGGGCGACGAGGAAGATGAGGAGCGTGACGAGGGGTTCGCTGACCTGTGCCAGTCCCTGGCCTTCGATGAGCACGCGGCGGATGCCGTCGAGGCCGTAGGTCGGGGGGAGGAAGCGCGAGACTGTGCCAAAACCCGAGCCGAGGAGTTGCGTCGGGAAGAAGACGCCGGAGAAGAGGGCCGAGCCCGTGCCGAGCAGGAGGGCGAACGGGTCGCCGCGCTTGAAGACCATCGCGAAGCTCGCCGAGAGGATGCCGAAGCAGGCCAGGACGAGCGTCGTCAGGAGCAGGAAGACGAGCGCGAGCAGAAAATTCCCGCGGAACTCGACGCCGAAGAAGAGCCAGCCGAAGATGAAGTAGAGCGAGGAGTGGAACGTCGCCAGGAGCAGGTCCCAGGCGGAGCTGGCGACGACGACCGTCGGGACGCTGATGGGCGAGAGCAGGACGCTCTCCAACGTCCCCTGCATCTGCTCGTTGCGGATGGCAGTGGCGAGGCTCGAAAAACCCGTCATGAAATAGTTGAGCACGGCGAGGCCCGTGATCCAGGCGGCCAGCGGGTCGCGCCACTGCGAGAAGTCTGTCTCGCCCCCGGCGAAGATTCGCGAGATGAAGTAGAAGGTCGTGACGACCAGCAGGATCGTCAGGATGCGTATGAAAAACTCCACGCGGTAACTGACCGCCAACTGGAAGTCGCGCGCCACGAAGGCGCGCACGCGGCGCAGGAAAAGTGTGAAGGCTTGGAGCATTCTAACTTTCTTCCTCCGCCTCCTGCTCGCGCTCGTAAGCTTCCAGCACGTCGAGGAGCGTCGCGCGCTCGGAGTCGAAGGAGAGGAGCGTCGCGCCGTTCTCCTGCAACGCGCGCACGGCCGCGTCGAGCTGCTCGTCGCCGCTCTCGCGCGTGAAGGTGACGTGGAGCGACGCGCCGTCCTCTTTGATTTCGAGTTCCCTGACAGACGGGGAGAGCAGGTCGTGTGCGCGCCCGCGCGTGATGCCGCGGACGCTCAACTCGACGCGCTCGGTCTGCCTGTGCGTGGCGCGCAGCCGCTTCGGGGTGTCGAGCGCGCGGATGCGGCCGCGGCTGATGACGGCGACGCGCGCGCAGAGTTCCGCGACTTCGGCCAGGTTGTGCGAGGTCAGGAGCACGGTGGCGGGCGGGTCACCGCCCGCGAGCGACTGGATGAGCGCGCGCATTCGTGCCGCCGCCAAGGGGTCTAACGAGCGCGTCGGCTCGTCGAGCAGGAGGACGGGCGGGCGCGGCAGCAGGGCGCGCGCGAACGCCATGCGCTGCTTGTTGCCCGTCGAAAGCTCGCCGAAGCGGCGCGTGACGATCTCCTTCAATTCGAACTGCCGGACGACATCGATGACGCGCCGCCGCGCCGCCGCGTCGCTCAGCCCGTGGAGCCGCGCGAAGAACATCAAATTCTGCTCGGCGGTCAGCCGCCAGTAGAAGCTGCGCTCCTCGGCAGTCGCCAAACCCACCTGCGCGCGCACGCGCTCGTCGTCGCGCACGCTGTCGAAGCCGCTGACGGTGACCGTGCCGGAAGTCGGCTGCACGAGCGTGGCGATGACCTTCGTCAGCGTCGTCTTGCCCGCGCCGTTGCGCCCTATGAGGCCGAAGATTTCGCCCGCGCGCACGTCGAAAGAGACTTCATCAAGCGCGCGCACGGGAGGGCCCACGGGGCGGCGCAGGAAGAACTCCTTGAGGCGCGCGAGCGGCTGCGGGTAGGTTTTCGAGAGGCTCTCAATCAAGATGACGGGCGGGGCTTGGGCGGTCATCTTTTCCGCTGTCTCGGGTCCAGGTACTCGCGCAGCCCGTCGCCTATGAAGTTGAAGGCGAGGACCGTGAGCGCGATGAAGATGGCCGGGAAGATGAGCGCGTGCGGGGCCGTCTCCATCCCGCGCGCGTCGTCAATCATCTTGCCCCAGGACGGGTAGGGCTCCTGCACGCCGAGGCCCAGGAAGGAGAGCGACGCTTCGGAGAGCACCGCGCCGGCCATGCCGAGACTCGCCTGCACGATGAGCGGCTGAATCGCGTTCGGCAGGATGTGCCAGACCAGAATACGGAAGTCGCCCGCGCCGAGCGCGCGCGCCGCCTGCACGAAGTCGTACTCGCGCACCTTCAGCACCTGCCCGCGAATCAGCCGCGCGTAGCCGACCCAGCCGATGATGCAGAGCGCCAGGATGAGCTTGTCGAGCCCCTTGCCCAGGAAGGCCACGAGCGCGATGGCCAGCAGCAGCCCTGGGAAGGCGAGGAAGACGTTGAAGACGTAGCCGGAGATGAGGCGGTCGATCCACCCGCCGTAGTAGCCGGAGAGCGCGCCCAAGATTGTGCCAACCAGGGCGGAGATGACGACGACCGCGAAACCGACTTCGAGCGAGATGCGCGCGCCGTAGACCACGCGGGCGAAAACGTCGCGGCCCGTGGCGTCCGTCCCGAACCAGTGCTCACGCGACGGCGGCTGGTAGCGAATGGACTCGTTCGTCTCGTCGTACGGGTGGCGCGAGATGGCCGGGGCGAACACCGCCACGAGCACCAGCACGGCGACGACGACGAAACCGAAGATGGAAAGGCGATTCATAAAAACTAATAATGAATGCGGAGTGATGAATGCGGAATTAAAGGCAACCGGTTTTTAATTCATCATTCATCGTTCATCATTTCAAGAGACCCTGATTCGCGGATCGAGCAGGCGGTAGACCGCGTCGGTCAGCGAGTTGACTAAGATGTAAGTGACGCTGATGACGAGCACGCAGCCCTGCACGACGCGGTAGTCGAGGCTCCCGATGCCCTCTTCCAGGAGGAGCGTGCCGATGCCGCGCCAGACGAAGATCTTTTCCGTGATGATCGCGCCCGCCAGGAGCACCCCGAGTTGCAGGCCCAGAATCGTGACGACCGGAATCAGGCCGTTCTTCAGGACGTGCTTGTAAACCACCTTGCGCTCGCTCAGGCCCTTGGCCCGCGCCGTGCGGACGTAGTCCTCGTTCAACTCTTCTATGACGGAGGAGCGCACCATCCTCGTCAGGATGGCAGAGAGCGCCGCGCCGAGCGTGATGGCCGGGAGAATGATGTCTTCCGGGTACTGGTTGCCGGAGGAACTGACCCAACTGAGCCTGACGGCGAAGAAGTAGACGAGCAGCGGCCCGATGACGAAGCCCGGCACGCTGATGCCTATGAGCGCGGCGACCGAGGAGAAGCTGTCAATCCATGTCCCCTTGTTCTTGCCTGCGAAGACGCCGAGCGGGATGGCTATCAGGACGGCGATGAACATGGCGGCGAGCGCCAGCTTGATGGTCGCCGGGTAGCGTTCGAGGATGAGGTCGCGCACGGGCCGGTCGCCCCTGAACGAGAGGCCCATGTCGCCGCGCAGGAGGTTGCGCCAGTAGTCCACGAAGCGGTTGTCCCAGCCGTGCCAACGGAAGTGGCGGCCGCCGTCCTCGCCGCGCGGGAAGGTGAAGAAGAACGACGGCCGGTCGAGCCCGTGCTTGCGGTTGAAGTTGGCGATCTGCTCGGGCGGCGCGTCCGCGCCGACAATCGCCGCGGCCGGGTCGCCCGGGACCGCTTCGATGAGCAGCGTGACGATTGAGACGACGGTGAAGACGACGAGCGCCATCATCGCAATCCGGCGGAGCGCGCCCAGGAGCTTGCGCCTGACGGAAGGCCACACGGAGCGCTTCTTCGCGGCCGTGCTCTCTGGCGTGTTGTTACTTGGCGAAGACACGCGTGCGAAACTTTGTCCCTTGAAAATTTGGGTTTGAAATTACAGGCCGGATGATAGCAGAAAGGGAGGCGGACAAGCGACAGGAGAATTAAGGGGACGAGACGAGAGGGAGCGAACAAACCACGAAACCGCGCGAACAAGAAAACATTTTCGCGCGGCTTCGTGTTATTTCGTGGCCCGTGCGCTCTCTTTTATAAAGGCGAATAGCCTGAAGGAGTGCGCGGCGCTCGACTCGTACAGCGGCCCCGACAACCGTGCACGAATCAGTCGTGCGCACCCTTCAGGCTATGCAATGGTTGCAGCGACTGCAACCAAGCTCGCTCTACTCGGCGGGGCGCGTGCCCAGGTGGAGCGCGGCGATCCCGCCGGTCAGATTCTTGTACTCGACCCCCGTGAACCCCGCCTCGCGCATCATCCGCGCGAGCCGCTTCTGGTCAGGGAACCTGGAAACGGAATCGGGCAGATACTCGTAAGCGCCGCGCGAGCCGCTCAACATGCCGCCTACGCGGGGCAGCACGCGCGTGAAGTAGAACTGGAAGAGAGCGCGGAAGCCCGGCACGACCGGCCTCGAAAATTCCAGGACGGCGGCGCGCCCCCCCGGCCTCAACACGCGCCACAACTCTTTCAGCCCGGTCTCGACGCTCGACAGGTTGCGCAGGCCGAACGCGATGGTGACGGCGTCGAAAGAGCGTTCAGCGAAGGGAAGCTTGAGCGCGTCGCCCTCTACGAATGGAATCTCCGACGAAACATTCGCGCGGGCTTTGCGCGCTGCTATCTCAAGCATGGGCCGGCAGAAGTCCGTGCCGACGACGCGCGCCCCTGTCTGTTGTGCCAACGCTAGTGACAGGTCGCCCGTCCCGCAGGCCACGTCCAAAGCCCGCGCCCCCTCGGTTGACAACACATCATGCAATCGCTTCGCAACAAGCCGCCGCCAGCGCTTGTCCGTGTTGCCCGACAGCAGGTGGTTCAAAAGATCGTAGCGATTCGCGATGCCGGCGAACATTTCGCGCACGCGGCGCGCATGCTCGCTCTCATTTACGCTCTTCTCGTCAGGCACAGTAAACCCATTCAGCCGAGGGGATGGTTGCAGCCGGCTTGCGATACATTTGCAAATTGTCTATTGCTTCTTAATGGGAACCGCGATGGGCGCTCGCACTGGCGCGGGCGCGGTCGGCTGGGCCACTTCTCCCAGCACCTCGACCTTGCCCGCGCCGCCCAAATCCGCCTTCAGCCGCTCGGCCGGGCCCGCCACAACAGACGCTACCGCCGCGTCCTTGAAGAGTCTGGCGGCCGTGCGCGCGAGGTCAGCCGCCGTCACGCCCTTCAACTGGCGCAGGCGCTCGTCGGCGGCCGCGAGTTGAAAAGTGTCCGCGTCGAGCCAGAGGTCGGCCACCGATTCGGGCCGCTCGAACTGCCTGGAGAGTTCCCCGATTGCCTCGCCTCGGACGCGCTCAAGCATCTCCGGGGCGACGCCCCCCTTGACGAGCGTGTTCAGCACCTCGCGCGCCTTGCTGAGCGTCGCGGGGGCTTCAGAAATTGGCACACTCGCGCCGAGGATGAACATGCCCGGAAGCTGGTGATCTTCGTGGCGGACGAAGTAAGCGGTCTTGCTCAACGCGGGTTGCTGCGCCTGCCAGAGGTCGCGCGCGGCGAGCGCGAGCAGGGCTGCGGCCGCGGCGTCTTTGTCGGAGCGCGCGAGGCCGCGCGCCGCGAGGCGCACCTCGACGGTCTCCGCGCCGGGCATGTCTACGACGAGTGTGCGCGCGTCGGGCGCTTCGGGCTGGCGGAAAGTCGCGGGCACGATAGCGTCGCTCTTGCGCCAGTTGCCCAGGAGCTGTTTCAGGGCGCGCATCGCGCGGCGCTCGTCAACGCCGCCGACGATTGCCAGCGTCGAGTTGTTCGGATTGAGGAACCGCTCGCGCACGAGCATCAGGTCCGGGCGCACTATGCGCGCCAGGGTCTCTGGCGAGCCGAAGAGCGTGCGGCCGTAGGGGTAGTCGCCGAAGAGGCGCGTGGCGACGGCCCTGTCCGCGACGAGCGCGGGCGAGACGTTGAGGTCGCGGACCATCTTGACGCGCGCCTCGCGCAGCCGCTCGAACACTTCGGGCCTCAGGTCCGTGCTGATGACGGCCGTGCCCAAAAGCTCCACCATGCGCTCGAAGTGTCGGGCGTCGCCCGTGAGCGTGACGCTGAGGCGGTCGAAGTCGCTGGTGACTTCTACATTCCCGCCGAGTTCTTCGGCGAAATACTCGCGCGTCGTGGGGTCCGAGAAGAGTGCGTCGCCGAGCAGCGCCATCAGGCCGGACTTGCCCACCAGGTCGAAGGCCGCGCCGCTGTGCACGCGCAGCTTGATCGTCACCTTCGCGTCGCCCGGCCTGTTCCAGAGCAGGATTCGCAGGCCGTTCAAGAGTTGCTCGCGCCGCGGCTCGGTGGCCGTCTGGGCCGCGGCCGCGCCCGCCGACGTGACGACGAGGGCGAGCAGGAGGGCCGTCCGCAGGGCTTGTCTTATGGTCTGAAATTTCATGATACGACCGCAGGGATGATAACTGGACGACAGAAGCAAGGGGTTTACGCCCATTTTCACAGGAAACATGACGGGGAGCTGCCGAAAAAACAGTTTAGATGCGCCCGCCTGCGCCGTCAACCGTTTGGCCCCCGGCCGCATCAAAGGTGGCGGCCACAAAAGGTTAAAGCCCCCTGTGGTGTGCCTGCTTCGGCAAAGAGTAGTATAATGTGAGTCTGGTAAAGAGCCTGGGCGACCTCTGATTCCGAGGAAACGTCAGGAGCCAGTCCCGCGTAAGAGAGTTTTAGAGACGCCGCCGGGAAAGAGTCTTCCCAACAGTCCGGTCCCTCTGGCGGCTACGAGGATAAAGATGAAACAGTGTTCCACCTGTCGGGAAGAGTTCGCCGATAAGTTCAGCTTCTGCCCGGTCGACGGCACCCCGCTCGCCGAGCAGTCAGATTCTCCGATAAACCAAACCCCTCTTCCCGAGACGACGCTCGCCTCGGTGCCGACGCCCCCGCAGCCCACGGTCCCCGCCGAGAGCTACGCGGTCAACGCGGGCGACGACGCGCCGGCGCAGTCTACGTCAACCGCGCTCGTGCCGGCGGGCGAGTACCGGCTGACGTTCGTGGACGACACGGGGCTGACGCGGCGTTTAGTGACGGAGCTCAAGCAGGTGGCGCACAGCTCCGAGCTGACCTGGCCGGAGTTCAAGCGCGACC